>Ga0310829_1000036_pt1 | contig 242858 bp, 192 predicted proteins | sample WT_ome_4_FD_202244 | JGI IMG/M metagenome (GOLD analysis project Ga0310829, IMG submission 202244) | Sorghum-adapted microbial communities enriched on wild type (WT) sorghum from Joint BioEnergy Institute, Emeryville, California, United... ...
ACTAGCTTGTATGAGCTGGATTGAGGAGCCCCTTACTGCATGTGGCCTCTTTTTAATGATTATCCCCTTGAATCAGGCGGGTGATTATCTAGAGACAAGCATATGGCCACTTTCTAACTCACCAACTTCTACCCATACCATCCCTATTCTGCTTGGGCTTCACTCACCATTTGAATCCCCTTAACTCTTTTCAACTTCTCTATTTCTGAACAAAAGGGATAATCACATAAAGGGGCTCGGAGACTACATGATGCAGGTCCTTTACATGATTATCCCGATTAATCAGGCGGCAACACAGAGATCCAATCGCCAATCCATCCCCACCTCTCTCTGAACGAAAGGGATAATTACGTAAAGGAGCTCCAGAGACAGCAAAAAGGTTATCCCGCCATTCAAACAGACAATGGCGGGATAACCTTTGTTCTTTTCCGGTACAGGTTCAAACGTTCCCCTGATTACCGGCGAACTCCGATGGTTACGATCTCGCAAGGGCCGGCTAGCAGGGATAGTCCGCCTGCGGCGTTCTTGGCCAGCGGTGCCGCTTCTTCCTCGAGAATCGTTGTTTTATAGAAATGATCGTATGGGATGTTCAAGCCGAGCGTCAGCTCGGATGACTGCTTGCTCATGTTATACCAACGCAACAGCAGGTCGCCGGTCTTCTCGTTCATTTTGAGCGAGGAGAATGCCAGCTCCTGGCCTTCCCATTGGAACGGTGTATACGACGGGGACAAGTTCCCTTCGTGCATTTCCGTTTGGCTGAGCGTCCACGGAATTTGGAACTGGTAAGCTTCCGTAAACGCGCCGGACGTCATACCGTCGCCGTTATGCGGAATCAGCTCCATCCGGGCGGTGTGCACGCCCAGGCACTGTGCTTCCGGCGTCGGGAACAAGCCCCAGTCCCCGAGCTCGCCCACAGAGCGGAGCAACGTCACGGCGATCGTGTTTCGACCGTCGCGCAGCACTTCGTATTCGTTTAAGCCCAGGTTGGCGACGGTCAAACCGGCTCCTTCACCGCTCACGTCCACGAATGCTTGCTGATGCTGGGTGTTGCTTGGGTTTTCCCACTCCGGTGCCGGTTCAATGCTCCGTTCAGCGATTTCAAACATCGAATCCACCTGATGTACCGTGGCATTCAGATCGGTTGGGAACAGGGCACGGATGCGATGATCCTTCGCCGTGTTATCAATCGTCGTTTCAATATGAACGCCTTTGCCCGCTACCTCCAACGAAATGACCGTCCGCAGCTTCAGCGTTGTCAGCTTGCTGCTGCGTTGCGCTTTCCGATAAGGATAGTACACCAGCTCGCGCATCTCTTCGTCCAGCTTCTCATCAGCGGACGCTGGGATCTCCCAGTCGTGACTGATTTCCACGGAAGCGCGGTACGGTTCGTCCTCAACGATGCGAATTTGCGCAGCCAGTCCTTTCGTCGTCAGCGGTTTCTCGCCTTCCGGCTGTTTATACATGTACTCGTTCCCGATATCTCCGGTGTCTTCATAGATGCCGAGATCCCGGTACACTTGACCAGTCGACTTATCGATCAATGTAAAGGATCCGTCTTCCGCAATTTCCACCTTCAGCTTCTCGTTCTCCATAACCCGGTCGCCCGTGAACAACGAGGCCGGCTTGGTAGCAGCTGCCGCCGATTTCCGGCGCACCCACGCGTAAGTGCGCAGCCCCAGGGCAGCTACATCAGCGGCCTGGAACGTCAGCTTCACACGGCGGCACATGTACGGTTGGCGGAACTTGTCGTCCGGCAAATCATAGCCGAACAACAGCCCGAGATCCTCCACCGTACAAGGCACGGTGTTCCCTTGCTCATCGACCAGCTCGCGGCCCGACAGGTCGACCGCCTTCATGCGGCGGCCGGTCTCCTCAAGACCGAGGCCTTCGCGCAAATACAACCGGGCAGCGTCCAGCTCAATGGACACAGTGCCCGTGCGGCTCCAGCCGGTCGTATTAAACACGACCAGCGGCAACGGGTCTTCGCCATACTGGGCGAAGACGGAGGTGTTCACCGCATCCGCGATCACCCGCTTGCTGTCGTCGATGAGCGCCTCGGCAACGTGGCGGCTCTTCGCGAAGCGGGTGACCATCTCGCGGTGCACCTCGTCTACACTGCATCCGCAGATGCTGTCGTGCGGATGGTTTTGCATCAAGGTTTTCCACGCATACGTAAACAGGTGATGCGGGTAATCCTTCCCGAGCAGATTGGCCATGGAGGCAAGCGGCTCGGCGACTTTCTCCAGCAGGGCCTGGCCGACTTGGTTCATCTGCTTCAGATACACACGCGAGGAGGCTGTGTTCACCAGCGTCCCCCAGCCGTCAGTGCGCTGGCTGCGCAGCTCGCCCTTAACGGTAGACAGCTCGCGGCCTTCCAGTGCTGCTTCCAGCTCGCGCAAATAATCCGGGAAGTTCGAATGAATGAACTTCGTGTCCGGGTACAGCTTCTCCGCCGTACGAATCGCTTCCGGCAGGTCCAGCTGCAGCGGCTGATGGTCGCAGCCGTTCATGAACAGCAGCTCGCCAGTGGCTGCGTATTTCTCTGCATCCGCCAGCTTGCGGTCCCAGAACGCTTTTGCTTCCGCTTCATCCACCGGCACCTCGTTGCCGTTGGAATACCAGTTGGCGAACAGGATCCCCAGCACCTTGGAGCCGTCCGGACCTTCCCAGATTAGCTCGGAGAAGGAGGACTCATACCCGCCGTCGGATACGGTATTGTTGAAGCCAGTCGGCTTCACGCCACGGCCAAAAAACGCATTGCGAATCCCAGATTGCAGCATCAATTGCGGGATTTGCCCAACAAGGCCGAAGGTGTCAGGGAAGTAACCGATCTTCGCGGGCGTGCCGTATTTCAACGCGTCCTGATGACCGATTTGCATATTGCGGATATTCGCTTCCCCGCTCGTCAAGAACGCATCCTGCAAAATGTACCAAGGTCCGATCAGGATGCGGCCTTCGCGGATGTATTTTTCCAGGCGTTCCTTATTCTCTGGCCGTACCTGCAGGTAATCTTCGATGATAATCGTTTGACCGTCGAGATAAAAACTGCGGAACGCTGAGTCGCCGTCCAGCTTATCGAGCAGCGCATCCACCAGCTCAACCAGGCGAACGTGATGCTTCTCGTACGGCAGATACCATTCCCGGTCCCAGTGCGTATGGGAGACGATATGGGCCGTTCTTTGCTTGCTCATTTTCTCTAACCCCCCGCTTTCTTCCGTGGTTTGTGATCCTTTATACGATTCGATGCTGGATGCTTAGGCTTCCGTTTCCAGCGGATATTCTTCCATGTACTTCAGCAGCTCGTCCACGGTAGTGAAAGCCAGGCCGGTTACTGTATCCGCACATCCGTAGTAGATTGCGATTCGACCGGTTTCAGCGTCCGTCAGAGCGGCGCAAGGGAACGTCACGTTTGGCACGTCGCCAACGCATTCGTACAGCTCTTCTGGACCGAGGATGTAGTTACGCGAACGCGCTTTGACAATCCAAGGCTTGTCGATGTCCAGCAGGGCGCAGCCCATGCGGTAAACAAAGCCGTTGCAAGTATTGATTACGCCGTGGTAGATCAGCAGCCAGCCTTGGTCGGTTTCGATGGGAACCGGTCCTGGGCCGATTTTTTTCGATTGCCATGCCGAAGCATCCCCGTTAATCGTACCCATTACATAGCGATGTTTGCCCCAGAAAGTCAGATCCGGGCTTTCGCTGTAGAAAATATCGCCAAATGGCGTATGACCTGTGTCACTTGGGCGGCTCAGCATCGCGTAGCGTTCACCGATCTTGCGCGGGAACAACACGCCATTACGGTTGTACGGCAAAAAGGCATTTTCCAGCTGATGGAACGTCTTGAAGTCGGTTGTGTACGCAATCCCGATCGTTGGACCATGGTATCCGTTACACCAGGTGATATAGTAGCGGTCACCGATTTTGCAGACGCGCGGGTCATAACGGTATTCGCGTTTGGTGATTTCCTCGTCGCCTTCAAATTGAATCGGCTCGTGGTTGATTTTCCAGTTGATGCCGTCGTCACTGAATCCTGCAAAAATATCCATGCTCACCGAACGCGAATCGCAGCGGAAGACACCGGCAAATCCGCCTTCAAAAGGCACGACCGCGGAGTTAAACACGCTGTTCGAGTTCGGGATCGCATGACGCTGGATGATTGGGTTTTGGGAGTAACGCCATACCGGGGCATTCGAGCCGGCCGGTTTGTCTTGCCAAGGGATATTTTTGAGAGGTTCGCCGATAATTTTGCTCATGGTCAAGTCTCCTTTAACATATGTGGGATATGAATTAGGGGCGCGTCCGCATCCTTATGAACACTTCGGCGCCGCTTGCAGATTGAAGCCTTACAAAATACCTTCCTGCATCGCTTTGTACACCAGTTGTGAGAACAAGCTGTTCGACCAAGCAAACCATTTGCGCGTAAACGTATTTGGATCGTCGGCGTGGAAGCCTTCATGCATGTAGCCGGTTCCGGCGTCGGTCGACTCCAGCATTGCGATCATTTCCAGCTTCTCTTCCTTCGTTTGCGCGGTGAGACCCTGCATCGACAAGGCCATATGCCAGATGTAATTCTCTGGGGTATGCGGGCTGCCGATACCTTTGGCTGCTTTGCCTTCGAAGTAGAACGGATTTTCCTTGCTCAGGGCAAAACGCCGTGTATTTTGATAAATCGGATCGTCTGCGCTCACATAGCCCAGGTAAGGAATGGACATCAGGCCCGGCGTACCGGCGTCGTCCATCAAGCAATAGTTGCCAAAGCCGTCGGTTTCGTAGGCATAAATCGGACCAAATTCCGGATGGCGGTAGATCCCGTACAGCTTAATGCCGTGGTCCACCTCGAACTCCAGCTCCTTCAGTTCGGCCAGGAAGTCCATGTCGCGGAAGACCCACTCGGCAAATTCCTGCATTTGACGCAGCGCCACAACCGCAAACATGTTGCCCGGAATATTGTAATGGAAATCGCAGGCATCGTCGCTGGAACGGAAGCCCGACCAGATCATGCCCGTATAGTTCACCGGCATGCCCCTACCGTTGTTCCGCAAGGAATCGGTTGGAATCCCGTTGTTGCGGGTAAAGCGGTAAGGCGATTTCTCGAAGTGATGCTGCTCGGTTTTGAACAATTCGTAGATTTTCCGCATCGCGGATTTAAAGCCGGCATCAAAAATATCGGTCTGCTCCGTTTCCTTCCAATACGTGTAGGCCAGACGGACTACGAAGCACAAGGAGTCGATTTCGAATTTGCGCTCCCATACCCATGGGGACATCTCGGTCTCGTCTGTTGTGTTCCAGTGCCAATCGTTGGCCGACTCGTTAAATGCGTTAGCATACGGATCGATGTGAACATAATGAATATGACGTTTGATCAGTCCGCTGATGATCCGCTGCAAATCGGGATCGTTCTTGGCAAACGGCACATAGTGGATCACTTGCTCCACGGAATCGCGCAGCCAAGAGGCTGGGATGTCACCAGTGATGACGAAGGTCGTTCCGTCGTCCATCAGCTTAGTTGTTGTCTCAAGTGTGTTCGGAAAACAATTCTTGAACAGCTGCAGCAATTTCGGACGATGCGCCAGTTTCGTTTCCGCCTCGGCCAGCACATCCTTAATGGATTGCGGCAATTCCAGCGGCGGCATTGGGATTTTCGGGAGTCTAAATTGTTCCATGCGCTTGTCTTCTCGCTCCTTTACAGGTCATTTCATTAGGCTTCGGTTTGTTTCTATGATGATCTTGAGGGCGGTGGGGTCGGCGGACGGCATAGCAATCTGAAAATTAACGGTAAATCCTGCTGTTAATTTGCTGATATTCCGTTAGTCCATTGATTTAACGGTAAATCTTGCTGTTAAATTAGTCGGATTGCATCAAATCGGCGGATATTCGCTAATTTAACGGTAGAAATTCCAGTTAACTTGCACCGAACCTCGGGAAATGGCGAAATTAACAGTACTTTTTCCAGTTAATCTCCTTCCACTGCGTCTTACGCCGCCCCAAATCGCCCGATATCTTACTTCAACTTCAGCGTCTTAATTTCATACGGGGCAAAATCGAGCTCGATCCGTCCGCCGTCTGCCAGCGTGATCGGCTCCAGCTCCCGCTCCAGCGCGTCGGATTGGAAAGCCGCTGAAACCGGCTCATTCCAATGTAACGCTACGCGTTCGCGGCCGCCGGCCGATTCGTACAGGCGCAGGATCACGCCATCGCCGTCCTCAGCTGGCTTCACTGTGTCGAGCACTACGTGCTCGCCCGTGAACCCGAGCAGCGCCCCGGTGGAAGGCAGCGTGCCTTCATGCGTTTCGGCTGCCCATACGGCCGGCGCGTGGTTCAACTCGGCTGCCGCGCGCACGGTGTGCGCGGTCTGCCAGTCGCCTTGGTGCGGGTACAGCGAATACGTAAATTCATGCTCGCCCAGATCGGCGGTCACGTCCGGCCATTTCGGCGCCCGCAACAGCGACAGACGCATCGTGCTGCCCTGGATGTCGTAGCCGTACTTGCAGTCGTTCAGCAGGCTGACGCCGTAACCGCGTTCGGAAACGTCGGCGAACCGGTGGCCGCACACTTCAAATTGTGCCTGCTCCCAGCTCGTGTTGCGATGGGTTGGACGTTCCAGTGCTCCGAACGGAATTTCGTAAGTTGCTTTGTCCGTAACGACATCGATCGGGAATCCCACCTTCAGCAGCTTATGTGCTTCGTTCCAATTCACCTTCGTTTGGAAATCAATCCGCTTGTGATGATGGTACAGAATCAAATCCTGTGTGATTTCCGATTGACCGATGCTCCAGCGGAAGCGCAATATGTCTTGGACCGGCCCGCTTGCAACCAGACCGCTCTCCAGCAACACGGCCTCACCGGCTGGCTGCTGTTCATAGCGCGGGTCAATGTCCCACGCATCCCAAAGCGTCGGACGGTCGTGATAGAAGTGGAAGCGGTTGGCGCTTTCCCCAGCTTTCACGATCTCCCGTCCAGCTTCCTTATCCCACAGGCTGACGATCTCGCCGCGTTCGTTAAATTTCAGGCGGTAGAACTCCGTTTCCCATTCGCCTTGGAACGCTTGACTTCCGTCTCGGGAACCCACCTTCGTACCGGCAACAGCTCCCGCTTCGTTCCGCAGCCAAATCGTCTTGTACCCAAACGCCGGCACCTCTGGTACGCGGACCCAAGCTGCGGTCTCTCCGCCAAGGTCTGTCCGCACGTCCAGCTCAAGCCGTGCGCCTTGCTCGTCGTATGCCGCCACGCCGCTCCGATCAGCTTGATCCGGCAAGGACACGATTACATCGCGCGTCCAACCCAAGCTGTTAAAGACGATGTACGGCGTGCCTTCACCCGCGGTTGATACCCGTTCTGCCAATGTCGTCAGGCCTTGGCGCAGTCCGGCATTCCCCTTCTCAAAAATCTCTCCATATTCTTTCGTCGATGTCTCGTACGCTTCGGTGATCGCTGAACCCGGAATGATGTCGTGGAACTGGTTCAACAGAATCAGCTTCCAGCCCTCCTGCAGCGTGCTTTGCGCCTCGCGTTGCTGATCCTTCGGCATTGCCGGAGCAGCCAAGGCGTTCCACAGCTCCGCCTCGCGGTACAGGATCTCCGCTTTGCGATTGCTGCGCTTGTTGCGCCCGTGGGTCGTATACGTTCCCCGGTGCAATTCCAGGTACAGGTCGCCATGCCATGCCGGTAACTTCGGCTGCGCGGCCTCGATTCCCGCGAAGAACTCCGACGCCGTGCTATATTCACTCGCTGGTTGACCTACCATCAGCTCGCCGCGGTGAATGTATTCCAGCATTTCACGGGTCACCCCGCCGCCGCCGTCGCCGTGTCCGTAGAGCAGCATTTGCTCGGGATGAACGGCTTTTTGGCGATACGATTGCCAGTGATCATGAACGTCCTTCGGCAACGTATTTTCGTTGACCCCGTGGTTCAAATACGACAGCATCGGCGTACCGTCGATACCAACCCAATGGAACAGGTCGTACGGGAATACGTTGGTATCGTTCCAACCGAGCTTGGTCGTCATAAAGTAGCGAATCCCGCCGTGCTTCAAAATTTGCGGCAAAGAGGCGCAGTAACCAAACGTGTCCGGCAGCCATTCAATCTCCGAGGTAAAGCCGAACTCTTCCTGATAGAACCGTTGTCCATACAGCATCTGCCGCATCAGCGATTCGCCGCTCGGCAAGTTCAAATCCGGCTCAACCCACATGCCGCCAACCAGTTCCCAGCGTCCTTCCTTAATCCGCGCCTTCACCCGTTCGTACAACTCGGGGTCGTTCTCCTTCAAGAAGGCGAACAGCAGCGGCTGGCTCTGCGTGTAACGGTATTCCGGGTATTCGCGCATCAGCGCATCTACCGTCGAGAACGTCCGGCTTGTCTTGCGAACCGTCTCCCGCACTGGCCACAGCCAAGCGATGTCGATATGGGACTGACCGACCATGTGGATCAGGCCTTCAGCGTTGCCGCCGATTGCCTTCACCCGCTCGGTGAGCTTCTGTTCCAGCCCAGTAATCGCTCCGCCCTCGCGAATCGCTTCCGCATCCAGCGCCACGAAGCCGTCCATGGCGGCATACAGCGCCTCGATCAAGCGGGTGCGCCGAAAATCTTGCTCTGGCAACAATACCGCAGCATCGCGGACAACTGTTGCCGTATACATCAAGCTTTGCACCGGCCGGTTCACCAGCACCAGACGGCTGTCGATCCGCGAGATCGGCGGCTGAATCACCGCTTGTTGATTGAGCGGATCCACCGGTTCCGGGATCGGGTCATACAGCTCGATCTCCAGCGAGAGCGGGCCTTGGCCTTGCTCTTGCGGAAGCGTCACGAACGTATGGTTCCGGTCCAGCCCCTGAGCTGATTTGCCGTTAATGCGCAGCAACCCTTCACCGCCGGAGGCAAAGATAAGACCCACTTGGCCACCGCGCCATTCTTCCGGAATCTCCAGCTGAGTACGGAAGAAATACGTGGTTCCCTGCGTACTCGGGAAGCGTTCGAAGGCTTGTCCTTCCGCATATTCGGTTTCCTTCGTGTAACTGCCGGGAACCTGGTACACGGAAGAGGTGATCTCCCACCCACGCAACTGGATTTGATCCAGCCACTGGGCTTCCGAGAGTTCCCGGATAAAACGTCTGATGCGTTCCATATCGATTAATCCTCCCGCACAAAGAGTTTGGCGCTCAGCGTATCATTGACATTCTTGCCGACGTGCACCCGGAATTCGCCCGGTTCCACAACCGGTTTATAATTCTGGCCGATGTATTGCAGTTGCTCTGGACCAACCGTAAATTCCACGGTCTGGGTTTCGCCAGGTTGCAGGAATATTTTGCGGAAGCCTTTCAGCTCCTTCGCCGGCCGGGTTACCTTACTTGCCACATCGGTAATATACAGTTGAACGACTTCTGCCCCCGCACGTTCGCCGGTGTTCGTCACTTCAACCGTCACCTTCGTTGAGCCGTCTTTATGAATCGTATCGGACTCCAACGCTATATTGTTATAAGTAAATTCAGTATAGCTCAGCCCGTATCCAAACGGATAGCGCGGCTGCGAATCGCCCTCCAGATACCGTTTGCCCCGCGAACGCTTGCCGTGGTAGTAAACGGGCACCTGTCCAACATGCTTCGGAATCGAGATGGTGAGACGTCCCGAAGGATTCACATCGCCAAAGAGGATGTCAGCGATCGCATGCCCGCCTTCTTGGCCCGGATACCAAGCCTCGAGAATGGCATCGGCGTGCTCGTCGATCCAAGGCTCAGCAATTGGCCGTCCGTTGATATATACCACCACAAGCGGTTTACCCAATTTATGAATCTCTTGAATCAGCTCTAGCTGTACGCCGGATAAGTTGAGGTTCATGCGGTCAATGCCTTCACCGCAATCCATGTCGCTCTCCGCATTGTCGGTCACTTTGGAAGCCCCGGTGCGCAGATCGATGGTCCCCTCGCCAAAATCCCGTGCGCTGGAGCCGCCAACGACCATCACCACCGTATCCGCCTTCGCCGCGCAAGACAACGCCACGTCAAAACCTTCCCGGGAATGGCCGTTGATCCGGCAGCCCGGTGCATACAGCACCCGTTCCGGCGTATTCGCCAGCTTGCTGCGGATTCCGCCGAGTACGGTTGTCACTTTGGACTTCGGCTGCGGCGAAGTGTAGTCGCCCAGCTGGTTGTAGCCCACATCGGCGTTTGGCCCGATGACGGCGATCGTACCGGCGTCTGCCGACAACGGCAACACGCCATCTTTGTTCTTGAGCAGCACAACGCCTTCGCTGGCTAACTTCCGGGCCAGCTCCACATGTTCCGTGCTGCCAATGACCTGCTCGGCCCGCTCGGGGTCAGCGTACGGACGTTCAAACAGCCCGAGGCGGAATTTCAGCGTCAATACGCGGCGTACCGCGCGATCGAGCACTTCCTCCTCCAGCTGTCCCGACCGTACCGCCTCCACCAGATGCTTGCCGAACATCACGCCGGACATCTCCATATCGATGCCCGCGCGGATCGCTTGGATCGCCGCGTCCCGCCCGTCCTCTGCCACATCGTGGCCGGAGGCAAGCATGTCGATCGCGCCGCAGTCGGTGATGACCATGCCGTCAAAACCCCACTCGCCGCGAAGGATATCGTCCAACAATTCCTCGTTGGTCGTACAAGGCACACCGTCGATCTCGTTGTAGGCCGGCATAATCGAAGCCGCACCGGCTTCTACCGCCTTGCGGAACGGCAGCAGGTCGACCTCCAGCAGTTCGCGCCGTCCCATATGGACCGGTCCGGCATTTCGGCCGCCCTCGGAGCTGCCGTAGCCGACGAAGTGCTTAAGCGTAGCCGCTACGCTGTCCTCTCCGTCCAAGTTCTCCCCTTGCAAGCCTTCGACCGAAGCCACGGCCATTTCGCTGATCAAATAAGCGTCTTCGCCAAAGCATTCTTCGGTCCGGCCCCAGCGGGGATCACGCACAACATCGAGGACCGGAGAATACGTGACTGCGCCGCCTTGGGCGCGCGTCTCGCGGGCCACCGCTCGGCACATCTCGCGATACAGCTCCACGTTCCAGGTGCTGCCGAGCGACAACGGCACCGGGAACACCGTGGCCCCGATGGCCATATGGCCGTGCGAGCACTCTTCCCCGATCAGGATCGGGATGCCGAGACGGGAGTTCTCAATCGCATAACGCTGGATGGCGTTCACGGCCTCCGCACCTTCACGCGGCGACAAGCCGGTTTCCAGCGTCACGCCCGTCCACGGATCCGCGCGCAGCACGCCGTATAGCGAACCGACGCCGCCGTTTTTCACCTGCTCCTTAAACGCTTCGGTCAGCTTGATCTCTCCATCTTTATGCTCATAGGTCTGCCAGCCGAAAGGCTGGACCAGCTGGCCGGCCTTTTCTTCCAATGTCATCAGCCCGAGCAAATGCTCTACTCGTTCCGGGATGGGCTTCGAGCTGTCTTTGTATAGCAACATCTCCACCTCGTTCCTTTCATTTTCTCCTTGATTCCCAAAGGGTTCAAAAATGATTTAAACTAAAAAATTTACTTTTCAGCATCGAGAAGGTTCAATGAAGCTATATTTATTCTTTGACAGCGCCTACCGTAAGTCCTTGTACAAAATACCGTTGAAAGAACGGATATGCAAAAATAATTGGCAGCGTCGCCAGCACGACCATCGCCATCCGCGAAGTGTCCTGCGGAATGGATTGCATCGCAGCCAGGCTAAGCGAAGTATTCTGCGAGTTTTGCTGAATAAACGCAATACTTGATTCGATCCGCATCAGCATCGACTGCAGCGGAACTAAATTCGGATTGTCGATATACAGCAGTGCATTAAACCAGTCGTTCCAGTAACCCAGCGTGCTGAACAAGCCGATCGTAGCAAGACCTGGGAGCGACAGCGGCAAGACGATCCGCAGGAAAATATAGAAATCGCCGGCACCGTCAATCCGCGCCGATTCAATAATCGCCTCTGGAACGCTTGTACTATAAAACGTACGTAAGATCATGATATAGAACGCATTCATTGCGAGCGGCAAAATCAGCGCCCACAACGAATCTTTCAAACCCATCAACTGGGATACCACCATATAGGTAGGAATCATCCCGCCGTTAAACAGCATAGTCACAATCGCAAATACAGAGAAAAATCTCCGGTAACGGAAGCTCTTCCGCGAAATCGCATAAGCATAAAGCGAAATCATGACCAAACTGAGGATCGTACCTATCAGCGTGACTGCGATGGTTACTCCGTAAGAACGAAGCAGGGAGTCACCGCTCTCAAACACGAAGCGGTATGCATCGAGACTCCATTTGGCCGGCAGCAGCCGGTAACCGTCCGTTGCCAGCGTCTTCTCATCGGTAAAGGAAATAATCACAACAAAGATAAAGGGAAATACGCACATGAACGAAAAAATACCGGCGATCAGGTGCAATACGGCGTTCCAGCCGCGAGAGACATGATGAAAATCTTTGCTTTTTCTAGCCATCTCCGCCATACCTTGACACTCCTTTCAGCTGTTTTAAAATAGGGCGCTGTCTTTATCAATTTTGCGCACGATGTAGTTCGAAACCATGACGAGAATAAAGCCTACCACCGATTGATAAAGACCGGCCGCCGTACTCATGCCGATTTCCCCGGTTGTTTTCAGACCGCGGTATACGTAAGTGTCAATAACGTTCGTGACTTGATAAAGCGTACCCGAATCTCTTGGCACTTGGTAGAACAAGCCGAAGTCGGCGTAGAAGATCCGCCCTACCGCCAGCAGTGTCATGATAATGATAATTGGGGAGAGCAGGGGAACCGTGATGTTGCGGACTTGCTGCCATTTGGTCGCACCGTCAATCATCGCCGCTTCATAAAGCGATTTGTCGATACCCATGATCGAAGCCAGGTAAACGACACTGTTGTAACCGATGGTTTTCCATAGGTTAACGAAAATCAAAATATATGGCCAATATTTCGGCTCCGAATACCAGTTAATCCGTTCCACGCCAAACCAACCTAAAATCTGGTTAATCATCCCGCGGTCCATGCTCAGGAAGCTAAACGCGAAGTAGCCGACGATAACCCAGGATAGGAAGTAAGGCAGGAACATCCCGGTTTGATACACTTTGGCCATGGTCTTGCCGACCAACTCAGACAACAGAATCGCCATTGCCACGGAAAGGACAAGTCCGATGAAGATAAAAGCCAGGTTGTATAACAACGTGTTGCGGGTAATGGTAAAGGCATCGTTAGTACTAAACAAGAACTTGAAGTTTTCCCAACCTACCCATTCACTCCGCACAATACTTGCCCAGAATCCGTCACGGCTGAAGCGGTATTGCTTAAACGCCGTGATTGTACCGACCAGCGGAAGGTACGAGAAGAAGAAAAACCAAACGGCACCCGGCAACACCATAAATAACATGACTTTGTTCTTAAGTAGGTTTTTGAAAAATGCAGCCATGATGTTCCCCTCCTATCAAAAATAATGAAAAAGGATCGGGCGCAACTATCACCCGCCCGATCCCTCTCTATTTCTATAATGATTACTTATTTATTTTCAGCTCTCCAGGCATCGAGCTGAGCTTGGGCTTCAGCAATTACCTTGTCCAGGCCTGCCTCTTTGAATTTTTCGATTGCTTTCGGCAGGTATTCTGCTGGATCAACGGTACCCGTCATCAACGAGGACCAGAATTGCTCTTTTACGTTTTGTACAGCGGCCATTTCAGTCGCTACTTTCGTGCTGTCGAAGTTGAAGCTCAGGATTGGCGAGTTCACGCCTTCTGCGTTAAACTTCTTGAATTGCTCCCATTTGTCGTCTGGGTCGTTGGCATTCAAGTACAAGAGCATGTTGTTACCCAACGAGTACGAAGGCATGTCGTAGTTTTTCGATTCGTCCAGGTTTTCGTAGTGAGTGTCATTGATCTTCTTGTAGTGAACGCCTTCGATACCGGAGTCAACCATGTTGCGCAGCACCGGATCGGTGTTCAGCAGGTTCAGGAATTCCATCGCTTTCTCCGGATGTTCGGAGTTTGCGGAGATGGCCATGATCGAACCTTGTACGGAAGTGTTGGTGATGATTGCATCACTTGCCGGTGTAGATACTACAGGGTAGCCGTAGCTTGCACTCCACAGGTTATCCGCCAAAGGTTGAGTTTGTGCACGGTCCATGAACCATTGACCCGAAGTCATCAGGTCGCTGGTGGAACCCGTCGTAGCTGCTTCCGGAGCTACATAACCTGCTTTATAGTATTTGTGCATTACGTTCAGAGCTTCTTGCATTTCCGGCGTTTCCAGGATGTTTACGATTTTATAATCGGTTGTATCCAGTTTTACCGCCATCGGCAGGTTTTGAATAACGTAATCGTAAGGAACATACGGAACGTATTCTTTGTTCATCGCGAACGGCGTTACACCCGGTTCATTTTCTTTAATCGTTTTCAACAATGGCTCGATGCTTTCCAAGGAACGAACATTCGTGATGTCCAGGTTATACTTGTCCAAGAACGTTTTGTTGAAACGCCATACTTCTTGTTGCGGAAGTTCTTTGTTCGCTGGGATCCCGTAGTTATGTCCGTCAACTTTGGAACCTTCCAGGAACGCAGGGTCGATCGTGTTCTTCAGATCTTTGCCATATTGCTCGAGCAGTTCATCCAATTGCATGAACGCGCCTTTTCTAGCGTTTTGCACGTAGTCGAAACCACCTGCGGAAGTGAAGATGATATCCATCGGTTCACCGGAAGCGACGTTTACTTGCATCTTTTGTGCGTAATCGCCCCAGTCGATCATTTTCATCGTAATGGTGGCATTGATTTTCTCTTTGGTGTACTTGCTGACTTCTTCCATAACACGGTCGACGTCTTTTTGAGGCGTACCGATCGTGTACCAAATCAGGTTAACCGTTTCCTCCGAGTTGCCTGCAGCAGCTCCGCTGTTGCTGCTGTCTGTGTTCTTGCTTCCGCCGCATGCGCTCAGAACAAGCACCAAGGCCATCAAAGTGGCAAGGACGAAAGAAAAACTTCTTTTGCTTTTACTCATGCTGATCCTCCCTTTTGAATCTCTTTTGTTTTGATTGACTAACCTAACCTTACCGAATGAAAGCCGTTACAAAAAGAAGATAAACCTAAAAAATTAAGGTACAAATTAAAGAAAAGGACAATACCCTGGAACCAAGGAAAACCAACCGTTTTAGGTGGTTAATAATCTCCTTGCTCCAGGGTACCCTCCCCTATGCGATCTAATGCAGCGCCTTAAAATCGGTGGGGGAGATCCCCACGTATTTCCGGAACTGCTTATAGAAATAACCGATCTCCCAGTAACCCACGCTCCGCGCGATTTCGTGCACTTTGAGATTGGTGTTTTTGAGTTGTTGCTTCGCCTTTTCGATCCGGTACTTGTTAATATACTCGGCAAAGGACACCCCCGTCTCTTTGTGAAATAACTGCCCGAGATAGACTGGATGTATATGGTACTGCGCCCCCAGCGTTTTGAGTGACAGTTCGTCGGCATAATGCGAGTCGATGTAGTTCAGCACCTGATGTACCACCGGATTCTTCGCATCCTGCAAAAGGGAACAAACCGTCTCCTCTGCCAAACTTACGAGAGTTTGGACCAGCTCTTGAAACGAATCACAGCGCTGGACACGTTGAAGCGTGTTCTTAAACAAGTCTGTCTCTTCTGAATATTTAATATGCTGAAGCTCCATTTTAAAGCGGACCACCAGTTCCAGGGCGACATTCTGCACATCCTCGGGACGAATCCCCTCCATTCTCTTCAGCCGCTCGAAATCTTGGCAAATCCGTTCTCTCAATCCATCCTTATCCTTCGCCAATATGAGCTTGGCGTAATCGTCCCAGCCCAGCGGATAGCCATTCTCCAATACGCCGCTGGCGCGGGTACTCTCTAGTTGCTTGTATTCAATGGTCCGCCGTTCGGGATAAATCAAATAATATTCAAGGGCTCTCTTGGCTTGTTTATAGCTGAGAGCGGCCGATTCAGGTCCCCGTCCTACGTTGCCTACGCCAATTTGAATCATCTGGTTCATGACCGACAATTCCAGCGACAGGTTCTCCATCAATTCGGCAAAAGTTCGCTTCTCCTCTGCCCCGGCAAGAAGGGAAGCCACGATGCCAATATCACCATCCACATCGTGGAATAGGGTGATTCCCCGCCACGCCACGAGATAACGTTCCGCGCGATCAAATACCTCGGCTGAATTGCCCTCGGTGCGCAGCATAGCCACAGCGACATAGGGCCCCTGCAAATGCAGGCCCAGCAGTTCGGTTCGCTCCTCGAATTCCGCAGCTGCCATCTGCCCGTTCAGCCACCGGTAAAGCGTGTTGTCCTTCAGGATTTGAATATCATAAGCGTCGTAGAGTCCATTTGGATCCACGCTGTCCAGCTTCTGCACCGTGTTGCGCAGCGTCGATTCCAGCTCCTCAACATTAATCGGCTTCAGCAGGTAGTTTTCAATGCCAAGCTTCATCCCCTCTTTGAGGTAATCAAACTCGTTAAACCCGCTTAAAATAATGACCTTCAATTCCTTGTGCAGCTTCCGCGCCTCGGAAATCAGCGTTAACCCATTCATGACCGGCATGGAGATGTCCGTGATTAATACATCCACCGGCTTCGTAGCCAGAGCGTCCAGCGCCTGCTGCCCGTTCTCGGCATGTCCGACAATTTCCAAGCCAAACTGCGGCCAGTCCACGATATCGTATAAGCCTTCGATGATAAATGGTTCGTCATCGACGATAAATACCTTATACATCTTCCCCCTCCATTCCTTCCCGATTCGGGAATCGAACCGTAATGGTTGTCCCGCTGCCAGGTGTGCTCTCGACCTTGATCCCATAGTCCGAGCCGTACAATAAACGCAGCCGTGAATGTACACTGCGTAACCCAAACATTCGCCCGGTTTCTTCTTCCCGCTCCAGCTCCCTGCGGATTTCCGCCAGCCGGTCGGGTTGGATACCCTTTCCGTTATCTTGGACCACCGCCACCAGCGAATCCCCGTCTTCCCGCACCTCAATCGTAATCCGGTTATCGCTTTGGTCGGTTTGAATCCCGTGCACAATATAGTTCTCCACAATAGGCTGCAAAGACAAACGAACCATCGCTTTGCCAAGAAGCGAAGGATCTGCTTGAATCTCATAACTAAAGCGATCCCGGTAACGGATGCGGAACAGCTCTAAATATAATCGGCAAGCTTCCAGCTCATCCTTAAGCGTATAGTTTTTCTTTTGTTGCACCATGCTCTTGAACAGAACGGACAAGCTGTATATCATTTCGCCCACGTCTTTCGCCCCTTGGGAAATGGCCCGCATCCGGATCACTTCCAGCGTATTGTATAAGAAGTGGGGATTGATCCGCGCCTGCAACGCAACGAGCTCGGTTTGCTGCTGCTTTATCTCCGCTTTAAACACTCGGTCGATGTAGATATTCAATTCGTCCAGCATGTCATTAAAGCTCTTGGAGATCTGCCCCAGCTCGTCCTCCCGAACATCAGCGATCCGTGCGGTAAGCTCCCCGTTACGAACTCTGCGGGTAAACCGGATAATATTTTGCGTGCGTTTGGCGAAATTGCTGATGAACAGCGCCGGAATCAGGATCGCGAACAAAATACAAATGGAGCTGATCGTAAAGATCGTGTTGCGAAGTCCATGATAGGTCTTGGCCAGCTCCTCTTTCGGGACGGTACTAAGCACGGTATAACCGCCCTGGCTTTGTGTCAGCTTGGTAGCGATCAACCCGTCATCCAGCACGCCGGTATCGTACATCGAGTTAATTTGCTCCGCATATGGGTATTTCTGATCATAATAGGTGCCAGAGGAATCAAATAATACGCTGCCATCAGCGGACAGCACCAGGATGGAACCTTTGAGTTCCTCTTCGTACATCGCGAGGCTGCCCCGGATCTTCTCTGTATCGTAATACACGTCAAGCTGCCCGATATTGCGAAGCGACTGCTTGTTATTGATGGGGATGCGGACCGAATACATCGGAAGATCCGGCAAGCCCACCGTTTTGCGCACCCAGATGTTGGCAGCCCCGACGTTCACGCCTTCCTCCTGATACATCACATCAGGGATAAAGGATCGGGCCTGATTCGTAGGGATAATCTTAAATTGCTTATCGCTGCCAAAAGCATACAGTTGCTGCAAATCCGCGCTATATAACATCAAACTGCGAATATCCGGATCGTCGTCGACAACGTTACGAAAATACAGAACGGTGTCGGTAGACGAACTATTTTCCGCATAGAATCGATCCAAACGGTAATTCACGTAATCCTGATACGGATGCTCCAGGAAAAAAGAAGTGTTCGAAGCCAACTCCTCATCTCGATAAATATCCCGCACCATTGTTTGTACGGATTCATATTTGCTGCCGATGTAATCGCTGACACTTTCGATCGCTCGCTTCTGAATGTCGAGCTGTCTCTGCACCGCGGACTCGGACATAAACATAAACATCAAATACGAAAATGTAATAATCGTCACGATCGTGATGACTGAAAAAAACAAAAGAATCTTCATGAACAAATTGTTCTTGAAGTAATTGCGGTAGATGCTCCGGATGAACATGTCTTCCCTCCTCGCACAAGGTCAATTATACCATGCCTTTGGCACTGCATGCGTTTGTAGTTCTTGGCGGATCAGCGCCAAATCCAAATGAAAAAACGCCTATTCCCCAGGGGAACAGGCGTTTATGGACAGATCCTTGTGCAAGCTTATCCGCGGAATTCCTGCAGCCCTTCGTTCAGCGAGCGAGTTGCTGCATAAACTTGCTGATACAGCTTAAATAGGCGAGCATATTTCTCTACATTAGCCGGAATCGGCTCATAGGTCTTCGCATACCCGATGAAGGCATCAGCGCATTCCTTCAGGCTGCCGAACCAGCCGCTGCCAACCGCCGCCATCATCGCTGCGCCCATCGCCGGACCTTGCTCGTTCTTGAGTGCCACGACCGGCTTGCCGAAGATATCGGCTTGCATTTGCAGCCAAACTGGATTCTTCGCGCCGCCGCCGATGGAGATGACGCGTTCAACCTCGATACCAGCTGCATGAAATAGATCAAACGATTCTTGCAGCGAGAAGGTGATCCCTTCCATCACAGCGCGGGCCAGATGCTCGCGGCGATGTGTGCCGGACAAGCCGATGAAGCTGCCACGAATGACGCTGTCCGCGTGCGGTGTACGTTCCCCGACCAGATACGGGGTGAACAACAGACCTTCCGAACCCGGTGCGATGTCGCCCACCGGCTTCAGCAGCTCGTCAAAGCTAAGCTCCGGTGCCAGCGAATCCTTGAACCAGCTTAAGGAATACCCTGCAGCCAGCGTCACGCCCATTGCATAAAAAGCGCCCGGATGCGCATGGTTAAAGAAATGCACCTTGCCGGCAAAATCTTTGTTCTTATCTTCTTCGTAAGTCAGCACTACGCCAGACGTTCCCACGCTGCACAGCGCGTCGCCTTTACGGACGATGCCCGCACCAACCGCGCCACAGGCGTTGTCAGCACCGCCGCCGAACACTTTCGTGCCCGCTGCCAGGCCGGACTCAGCGGCAAACTCCGGCAGCAACGTGCCGGTAAACTCAGTGCTGCCCACAATCGGCGGGCAGAAGCCAGCGGGAAGACCGAAGGCGGCAGCGATCTCCTCGCTCCATTTCCCTTCCGGCACATTCAGCAGCAGCGTTCCCGCGGCATCGGAGATTTCCATATGCACTTGGCCGGTCATACGATAACGCAAATAATCCTTCGGCAATACAAAACGTGCAGCTTTGGCAAACAACTCCGGCTCATGCTCCTGTACCCAAAGGATTTTTGGCAACGTAAACCCTTCCAACGCAGCGTTGCGCGTAATATCGAGCAGCTTGTCGCCCAGCTTCGCTTCAATATCGCGGCATTGCTTGGTCGTACGGGTGTCGTTCCACAGAATCGCGTTGCGCAGCACATTGTTCTGCTCATCCAGCAGCACTAAACCGTGCATTTGACCGGAGAAGGAGACACCTTCGATGTCTTCGGCCGCTACGCCGCTTTCCTTGAGCAATTGCTGCAAGCAAGCAACGGTCCCTTTGACCCATTCCTCCGGATTTTGTTCGCTATACCCCGGACGCTCTTGGATCAGCGGATATGCTGCGGATGCCTCCCCGGCGATATCGCCGTTTTGATTCACAAGCAACGTCTTCACCGAGCTGGTCCCCAGATCGATGCCAATCACATACTTCATTGCGATACTCTCCCTTCGCATGTCCCCTAAGGGGCCTTATATCACAAAAAGGGACGGCAGGCGTCCCCTTTTGGATAGTTGTGAAACAAGTCTCCCTCTAAGCTTATTTCGTGCCGAAAATGTATTCGTTCAGGCGGGCTTTCACCAGCTCGAGGTGGTTCGATTTGTTCACGATGTTGCTGTGTTCCAGAGCATAAGCTTCCAGCGTTTTGAAGTTCGCTTTACCGGACACGATATCCGCACCGATGCCGGATTTGAAGCTTGCATAACGTTCTTCAATCAGGTTTTCAATGAAGTTGTCTTCGATCATTTTGCCGGCTACTTTCAAGCCTTTCGCGAAGGTGTCCATACCAGCGATATGAGCATAGAACAGATCTTCCGGTTCGAAAGAAGTACGTCTTACTTTCGCGTCGAAGTTCACCCCGCCGGAGCCCAAGCCGCCGTTTTTCAGGATTTCATACATCGCGAGCGTTACAGCATACAGGTCTGTTGGGAATTCGTCCGTATCCCAGCCGAGCAGCATGTCGCCTTGGTTCGCGTCGATCGAACCCAGCATGTTGTTGATGCGGGCTACGCGCAGTTCATGTTCGAACGTATGGCCAGCCAGCGTCGCATGGTTTGCTTCCAGGTTCAGCTTGAAGTGATCTTGCAAGCCGTATTTTTGCAGGAATGCAATCGTCGTAGCAGCATCGAAGTCATATTGGTGCTTGGTAGGCTCTTTTGGTTTTGGCTCGATCAAGAATTGACCTTTGAAGCCGATTTCTTTGGCATAGTCGATTGCCATTTGGAAGAATCTTGCCAGGTTGTCGAGTTCCAGAGCCATATCGGTGTTCAGCAAGGACTCGTAACCTTCACGACCGCCCCAGAACACATAGTTTTCAGCGCCCAGCTCAACAGCAGTTTCCAGACCTTTCTTCACTTGTGCTGCAGCATAAGCGAATACGTCAGCGTTGGAGGTTGTTGCCGCACCATGCACGTAACGCGGGTTGGAGAACATGTTAGCTGTGTTCCACAACAGCTTCACGCCGGTTTGCTTCATGCCTTCTTTGATTTTCGCTACGATGACGTCCAAATTTTCATTGGATTCTTTCAGGGTTGCGCCTTCAGGAGCAACGTCTACGTCATGGAAGCAGAAATACGGAGCGCCAAGCTTCTCCAAGAATTCAAAGTTAACTTCAACGCGAGCTTTTGCCAGATCCATGCCGCTTACTGTTTCCCAAGGACGAATCATGTTGCCTTGACCAAATGGGTCGCTGCCGTTCATCGTCAACGTGTGCCAGTAAGCCACGGCGAAACGCAAATGCTCCTTCATTGTTTTGCCGAGTACAACTTCATTCTCGTTATAATGTTTAAATGCTAGCGGATTGTCGGAACCTGCGCCTTCATACTGAATTTTGCTAATGTTCTTGAAATAACTCACCACGTATTCCTCCCACCAGAGATTTAATTAAAGTAAGCCTTTACATCCTGTCGATTTTAAGTAGCATGCCCATTTACTTGTGCGAGCATGCCGTCTACACTAAGATCGTATCACGTTCCACTTAGTTTGTCTAGTAAACTAACAAAGTTATTGATTTTACCTGGGACGTTTATGTTATGATGCGTATAGACACAATATTGCCATGCTAACAAGCTTGGGTATAACGAGGGAGTTTACATGAAAATCACAGGCGACCAACAGCTGATCAAAAAAATGAATAAAACGATCGTCCTGGATACGATTCGTCAGCGTCAACCCTTGTCTCGTGCGGATATCTCCGCTGCGATTGGCTTGAACAAGGCGACCGTATCGTCCCTCGTCTCCGAGTTGATCGACAGTCATCTGGTTACCGAGATCGGCCCCGGCGAATCCAGCGGCGGGCGCAAGCCGACCTTACTGCTCTTTAACCGCAATGCCGGATATGCCATTGGCATCGACATCCGCGTCAATGATTTACTGGCCGTGCTGGTTGATCTGGAGGGCCACGTGCTTCAGGAAAAATTGGTGCCGCTTCGCGACTTCAGTCCGGAGCACGTACTGGATCAGATTCGTCAGACCATCCATGAGTTTCGCCAGCAATTACCCGAATCCCCGTATGGGATCGTGGGGATCGGCATTGGCGTACCCGGGCTCGTCGACGACAAGAGCCGGGTAATCTCCGCACCCAACCTGGACTGGAACAAGGTTGAATTATTTGAACCGCTGGCCTCCGAATTCGGGGCCAATCTTCATATTGATAACGAGGCCAACGCCGGCGCGATTGGCGAGAAGCTCTTTGGGGCCGGACGCGAAGCCCAAAACTTGATCTACCTCAGCATCGGGATCGGCATCGGTTCCGGCATTATCGTTGGCGGCGAACTGTACCGCGGCACGTCGAATTTCTCCGGCGAAGTGGGTCATATGACCGTCGCCGAGAACGGCCCGCTCTGCCGCTGCGGCAACCGCGGCTGCTGGGAGACGCTCGCCTCGGAGAAGGCGTTGCTTGACCGAGCCGCCAAGGTGTGGGGAGAACAGCACCCCGACCTGGAGGAGATGCTTCAACTGGCCCGTGGCGGCGACTCCCGGGCGGCCCAGCTACTGAATGAAATCGGCGCCCAGCTTGGCGTTGGACTCGCCAATTTGGTCAACATCCTCAATCCGGAGCTGATCGTCATCGGCAATCGTCTGTCGCTAGCCGGGGACCTCATCGAGGAGGCGATGCTGCGCACCATCGAAAACCGCAGCTTGTCTTATCACCGGAAGAAATCCGCAGTAGCTTTCGCCAACTTAGGCATCCGATCGACCGCACTCGGCGCCGCCTCCATGCCGATTACTGCGTTCCTCAGTGAACCGGATTCCGTTCCTGTGCAAGTCAGCGGCTCGACAGCCGGCCTTTGATCCAAAAATAATAACCCGCAGTCTCGTGTTCTATATTCCACGAGACTGCAGGTTATTTTTATGCCATCTCATCCAGCGGGAAGCTTCGCAGCAAATCGCGCAGCTCTGCCTCCGGAAGCGGCTTGCTAATATAATACCCTTGAATGACATCGCATTTCGCGCGGCGTACATGCTCCATCTGCTGCTTGGTTTCTACGCCTTCGGCGATGACCTGCAGCCCCATTTTGCGTCCGATCAGAACGATCGCTTTCGCGAGCGAGCGGCTGTCATCCTGTTCCGGCAAATGCTCGATAAATGATCGATCCACCTTCAATGTTGTAATTGGCATCTGCTTAAGTGACCCCAGCGAGGAATAGCCGGTGCCAAAATCATCTAATGCGATTTGAATGCCGTTGGCTTTCAATTCATTGAGCTTCGGCACCAGTGATTCCAACGTTTCCATAATCATCGACTCGGTAATTTCCAGCTCTAAGTATTCAGGATTCAAGCCGGTCTCCTGAAGGATCTGCAACACCTTGCCAACAAAGTCTTCTTCAAGCAGCTGAACCACGGAAATGTTCACAGCGATTTTATACGTTCCAAACCCGTCGTCCTCAAGACGTTTGGCGAAAGCACACGCTTCTCGCAGCACCCATTCGCCGATTGGGACGATCAGGCGGCTGTCCTCGGCTATTTTGATAAAGGATAAAGGCGATACGAAGCCAAGTTCCGGACTGTTCCAACGGATCAGCGCTTCAAACCCGCAAATTTGGCCGTCGCGAACCGAGATTTGAGGCTGGTAGTGAATGATGAACTCCCCCCGGTCGAGCGCATGCCGCAGGTTCTTTTCCAAGACCACTCGCTCATTAAACGCTTCAAGGAAAGCTGGAGCGAAGACGGCATATTGGCCTTTCCCCGCCTCTTTGGCCGCGTACATCGCGACGTCGGCATTCTTGAGAAGTTCCTCCGGGCTCCGTCCGTCTTCCGGGTAGAACGATATTCCGATGCTAATCGATACATACAGATCGCTGTCGTCTATCCGGAACGGCTCCTTGAATCCCTGGATCAGCTTTTGGGCCAGTCCCGTTGCTTCTTCCTTCCCCGCATCATTCATCAGAATTACAAACTCATCCCCGCCGAGGCGAAAGAGCATCCCGGCCTCTCCAATCAGGGAGGTCAAGCGAGCGCTGGCCTGTATCAGCAGCCGATCCCCAAATTTATGCCCCAACGTATCATTAATAAATTTAAAATTATCCGTATCTACGAAAAATAATGCGGCTTTGGCATCCTCTCGGGAAACCAGTTCATCCATTTTCTCAAGCAAATATAACCGGTTCGGCAAGTCGCTAAGTGTGTCGTAGTAGGCGAGATGCCGCATCCGCTGCTGGTACAATTTCAACTGGTGAATATCGATATTCGATCCCACCATCCGATAGGCCCGCCCTTGATCATCAAACAGCGCTTTCCCTCGTCCTAAAAACCAGCGGTACTCCCCGTTTTTGCACCGCAGCCGATATTCGCACTCGAAGACCTCTTTGACCCCTGCCTGTAAGGACGCAAATTCCTCATGGATTTTCACATTATCTTCCGGATGGACCACCTGTTGCATCATCTCGCTGGTTATTAAATCCTCTTGTTCGTAACCCAGCAGTTCAAACCATCTCGGCGAATAATACCGATGGTTCCGATCCAAATCCCACTCCCAAATGCCGCCGTTGGATGCCTCCGTGACCATGCGATAGCGCTCTTCGCTACGTCTTAGCCGCTCCTGATTATCCAGCAGCATATCGAAGTTCTGTCTTAATTCTTCCTGAGTCGCCGTTAACTCTAAATGCGCAGCCTCCAGCTCCTGATAGCTGTAATGCAGCTTATTTTCGAATTGCTTACGCTCTTCGATATCTACACCAGTCATGATGAAAACATCCGGGTCACCTTTCAGTCCAGGAATCACTGTCGTGCGGAACAAGAACGCCTTATCCTTCCCTTGATCCGCGCAAAATAAATGAATCTCGCAATGATCCACAAAGCGATACGCAAGCGCCTGATCCAACAGCGGAATCAACTCCCGGCAAGCGTGCTGCAGCAGAGAATGCTCCGTATATGGCCGTCCAATCGCTTCTCCTTCCCGAATACCGGTAATCATCTCGGCGTACCGATTGAAACGCACCGTTGTCCCGTCACCATGTACCGCCCAAATAAACAGGTTGCTATGATCCAGCACTTCCCTCGAAAATTCCCGTTCGTCGTGAATCGTGCGGCGCAGACGTTTGATGTACGTCCGAAGTAAAGTGTAGCCGATGGCTCCCCCTCCGACCAACAGTCCGCCGATGAGAATCAGTCGGTTCCGTAATGCGTAAGAGTAGGATTCAGAATGGGTGAAGAAATATTTCAGATAGAGCTCCTCATACACCCCTGAGCGCTTCACATCATCAATCCGGCGGTTCACATACTCAACCAACTCCGGCATTTGCTTGCTGATCCCATAAGCCACATCGCAGGGATACAAACCTTCCAGCAACTTGTGAACCTCTCCGGTCATGTCCTGCTTAACAATCAAATAATCGACGACGTTCTCATTCTCAAACAACAGGTCGATTTCTCCCCGTTTTAATGCGGCAAGGGCCGCTTCGACGGTAGGATATGTACGATAAGACGTTACACCAACTTTAGTCCGTAAAATATCTTCCGTATATTGTCCGGCGCCTACGCCAACGGAATATTGGTGGAGTTCATCCGTCCTTAATGAGCCGCGAAAATGTTCTCCCGCATAGACTCCGATATAAGTCCGCATCACCGGCTTGGAAAATAGCACATCCTGCCTTCGATTCTCTTGGATCGCCATTAATCCGGACGTATCCGCCTCCCCTTCCGTAAGAGCTTGGTACACGTTTTTCCAATCCGAGGTGGAGTAAACCAGCGTATAGTCCTTCTCTTTGAAGAGCATGTGGGTTAATTCCAGATCGAAGCCCATCAGAAATCCGTTTTGACTGAACTTATAAGGAGGATAGTCCAGCTCCGTCTGGTAACGAACCTCTTTCTGCTCCGCTTCGACTGTTGTCGAGCCTAACCCCGCCGTGACCAAAACCACAAGCAGGAATGCCACCCATAACAGACGGATTTGCTTCATTCGCGATACACCCTTTACGTTAGGATAGTGGAGGTACTATCAAATCACGAAAATTAGCATATTTTGCTTTATCTTATCATAGGAGTACAAGAAGACCTATGCCATATTACATGGTTCTACAAAAAAATAGACACCTCCTGATGAGAAGATGTCTGACTGTACCTGTTGGCTATTTCGACGTACCGGAAGCATCCTCCGCATCCAGATACGGCTTGTTGGCGAAATAGTACATAAAGCCCATCAACAGCACCCCGCCAACCAAATTACCTAGGGTGACAGGAATCAAGTTGTGAAGAACACCGCCAAACGATATTGTGGCGGGATGGTCCAGCACCAAAGCGATGGCGAAGGTACACATATTCGCAATACTATGTTCATAACCGGAGATAAAAAAGCAGAAGACAAACAACATCATCGCAAACATCTTCGCCCCATCCCCTTGCAGCGCCATCGGAATGAAAAAAGCCAGGCACACCAGCCAATTACAAAGAATGGCGCGGAAAAACAATTCTGTGGCAGGAGTCGTCATCTTATGCTCAACTACGTTGAGCAAGAAGCTATTCACCGAAGCATCGGCAAATAAGCCCGTTAAGTAAATCAGAAGGGCAAAAGCGGCTGCGCCCAAAATATTGCCGAGGTAGCTAAACACCCATAACTTGGTGACATCCAGCCATTTCAGCCGTTTCCTTAAAGCCGCGTATGTATAATAGAACGTATTTCCGGTAAATAGATCCCCGCCGCCGTAAGCGATAAGAATAATTGCAGCGCCAAAGGTCAAGGCGGCCATCGGATAGGTCAGCGGCGAATGCTCCACGTAGAAGAAGTTCCCGCTCTTAAACGCAACGATGACTCCAAAACCGATAAACATGCTCGCCAGCATTGCTCTGGCAATATACCGGATATGACTTTGCATAAAAATCTTATATTTCTTGATTGCGAGCTCCTCAACTTTTAACAGCGATTCAGTCTCCATAACGCCCCCCGTTAATTCATTTGATGATGTTCTTTGAGGTTAGCTTATCCCTTGTTGGCTGCAGCCATCCCATCACTCACCATTTTCGTTTAAATCTAAAATAAACGGTATTGCTGCTATTTACAAGCGATACAGATTTGTGCATAATAAAAATGAGGATTATATGATAATGATTATCATTATTAATTCAGAGCTGACCTGGTTTATCAACGAACAACAGTGTAAGAGGAGAGAATGCCCATGAGATTGTTAGCCGCCCGTAGAAAGACAAGGCTGAACATCGATGATTACTTGGATCTGCTCAATCTTGCCACCCATTTGGGCGACCGCCAATGGCAAAAGGAGATCATCCGCAAGCTGGAAATGATGCAATCCGAGGTAACTGACGTTCAATAGTCAGCCTATTCAAAATAAGTGCGAGCTTAGGGACCCCCCAGGCTCGCTTTTTTTGCATCTGATCGATATAGTCAACTTTTGTTCTCTATCATACGACTACTGGCATTTAGGTGAAAGGATGCGCGTCTTCTGTCGCACCTTGTCGGAAAAATCGATTGCCATCGGTACCGTGCCACATGTATGATGGAGTCATAAGTGATGACTTTAGTAGATTCTCCCGTATGACATACATCGTCTGTTATTCTACTTCTACAGCGGATCATTTCGAGGAGGCTTTGTATTGTGGAAGACGATCAGATACGCTCCCTATTCCAGCCTGAATCCGTGCTCACCGCTTCGGCCTTGTTTCAGGCCATTGATCGGATGGGCGTTGGCCTGGCGATTACAAATCCGAATCTTCCGGACAATCCATTAGTCTATGTCAATCAAGGATTTGAGAAGATTACCGGATACAAGCGAGAGGAAGTTCTCCATCGGAATCTCCGTTTCCTTCAGGGAAAAGAGACCAACAAAGAACATCTCGCCGTAATTCGGAAAGCGATCAAGGAAATTGGGGCCGCTACAGTAACCATCAAGAACTATAAAAAGGACGGCAGCACCTTCTGGAACCAGTTTGTCATCAGTCCCATTTTGGATTCGGACGGGCATCTGCTCTATTTCATTGGGCTTCAGTTCGACGTAACTCGGGAAATGGAGAAGCAACAAGCTTCAAGGGAACGACTTCGTCAGTTGTCCCATTTCGATCCGGTGACCCACCTGCTGAATTCCAACTATTTTAAGGAGCTGATGTACACCGAGCTCGTTTCGGCCCAAGCCGAGAATACCACGGCCGCTGTCATTTGTATCAATCTCAACCGTTTTCGGCTGATTAATGAAAGCTATGGCGAGAGCAAAGGCAATGAACTGCTGCGCCAAGTCGCAGAAAGACTGCGTCGTTCATTCCCGGATGGAACACCGATATGCCGGAATTTTGCAGATGAATTTTTCGTATTGGTGTCGAATATCACGGATCCCTTATACATACATACACTTGCACTAGATTTGTATAAAGCGCTTAGAGAGCCTTACACAATATCCGACTATGCGTTCCAGGTCAGTTTCGGAATGGGGGTCAGCCTCTACCCGGACGACGGATCTGACATTCATCAACTGCTGCAGCATGCAGAAATGGCGATGAAGGAAGCCAAGAAGGAAGCGCTCGAAGGCCCGCACTACTATGATCAATACCTGATGGACCGGCTGCAGAGCCAAATTACGTTAGAGAAAAAAATGATCCGCGCACTGGCAAGAGGGGAGTTTGAGCTGCACTTCCAGCCCAAGGTAAATGCCTTATCCCAAGAGCTGACCGGCTTTGAAGCGCTGATCCGCTGGAAGGACCCCGTCCAGGGATACATTCCGCCCAACTCTTTCATTCCGATCGCCGAGGAGAATGGGTTTATCGTTGAATTAGGCGAATGGGTCCTGCTGGAGGCGTGCAAAGCCAATAAACGTTGGCAGGAGGCCGGGTATCCGAAGCTGCCGGTATCGGTGAATGTCTCAGCGGTGCAATTCCGACATCCGCAATTCTTGCGTACCGTTGAACAGGTGCTGGACGAGACAGGTCTTGCCCCACAGTATTTGGAGCTGGAGGTCACCGAATCGCTGTTAAACGATCATGTGATGATCAAGGATACTTTAACGGCCTTGCAGCAAAAGGGCATCTCACTCTCGGTAGACGACTTTGGGACAGGCTACTCCTCGATCCATTACTTGAAGTCGCTCCCGGTTCAGGTGCTGAAAATCGATCGAACCTTCGTGCAGGAGACGCCGTGCTCCGAACGTGACAACTCTCTGCTTCGTTCCATCATCCAGTTAGGCAAATCGCTGGGTATGACGGTGCTGGCCGAAGGCGTCGAGACGAAAGCGCAGTTCGAATTTCTGCAGAAGAACGGCTGCGATCAAATTCAAGGTTACTATTACAGCCGTCCGCTGAACGAAGAAGCCGTAGAAGGCTTGCTGAAATCAAGTTAATGGGCGTTACAGCCCCCGATCCTCTCGGGTTATGACGTTCTCTTGCCCAAAGGGAATAAGTAAAAAAATAACCATGCCAGCAGCAACGCTCCAGCCGGTATCCCGCTTAGCATCCATCGGATGCCCATCGCGGCCGATGCCGGCTGCTCATTTAATGCGGCATCGTAACCACTCGCCTCCAGAATGAGCCCCATGCATGCCGCCTGCAGCGAAACGCCCCAGCGCACGATAAATCCGTTCATGCCGAAGTACATGCCCTCCCGTCTTGCCCCAGTACGCCGCTCATCCTCATCGATCACCTCAGACAACAGGACATCAAGCAGCACCAGCAGTCCTGCCAATCCGATGCCGACGGCTGCAGCGGTGCCCATCGCCCCGCCTGCCTGTGTAACCAAGCCGAACGGCAGCAACGCTGCGGCATAGCAGCCCACCGCAATGAGGATGCCCCGCCGAGCTCCATATTTGGCGGTGATCCGTCCCCACAGAAATACGCAAGGAATCGCGGTGATAAAGATGGCCCCTAGCAACAAGGTGTTATAGTTCTCCTCGCGGCCCAGCACGTATTTGGTGTAGAACGGAATCCCGGCAGGCAGCAGTGCAAATGTAAACTGCACCAGAAAGCTGCCAGTCACGTAAAGGACAAACGCTCGGTTCCCCAAAGTATGTCGAACCGCTGTGGATAAACGGAAGGTGGCACGTTCCGGATCATGATGCTCCCGGCTGCCCCAAAGGGATAACGCTAGGAAGATGGCCGACAATCCAGCGAATATAACCCCCATCGCACCCCAACCAATCTGAGAATAAAGGAGCGGCGGAATCGCGACACCTACAATCATGCCCACGATCCCCATCATTTGCCGCCATGAAGAGACATACGCTCGGTCCTTAATACTCTGGAACATCTCCGGGAACAAAGCCGAGTAGTTCAGAACAACCAAGACGAATAATGCATCATACAGAATCACCGTGCCAATAAAATATGGAAAGGCTGCTCCTTCCGCCGCCGGGGGCACCCACAGCAATGCAAACGCTGCCGCCAGCGGAACCATTCCAAACCCGATATAAGGAAGGCGTCTGCCAAACCGGGTGCGGGTCCGGTCAGACAAATGACCAAACAACGGGTTCAGCACAGCATTCAGCACGCCGTGAAAGATCATCGCCAAGCTGATCCAGGCAGGCCGTACGCCCAGCACGTCGACGTAATAATAGACGAGATAGGTTGCAAAAGCTTGCGACATCAAATTGACCGCCAGATTGCCCGAACTGTAGGCTACCTTTTGAAGCTCCGTCCGGTTTCCCGGATTTGCGGTTCGCATCATCCGCCCTGCCTCCTTTATTCAATCAGCCAGCCGGCCCTAAAGCCGCTGCTGTGACTTCTGCAGATCCTGCAAGTCCTTCCAACGGATCATCTCGATGCCTTCCTCCGCAAGAACCGTCTTAATGTCTGGATCTCGGAACAACATGTAGTCCCAATGTCTTTTTTCCCATTCGTGATGGATAGCCTTCAGTTCTTCCGTTGCAAGCGCTGGATGGATGATAATCTCTGAAACGCCGGGGCGGAGCCCTTTAAGAACCGCAATCATATCGCGTTTGTAGCTCTCGTATGTTTCGCCCGGCTGCTTGCCAAAGGGCAGACCGATGAGATCGTCGAGGAGGATCACACCCATCCGGTCAGCTAACTCGGTGACCTGACGCATGAGGGCATTCGCCTCCGGGGGCAATTTCCCTATTTGCGGCAGTGAACGAGGCAACCGGAAGGGCAATCCGTAATCCGCACAGATCTCAAACGTCACGTCTAGGAAATGGTTCCCTGTTGCCAAACCATATAGGCTGCCCATGTGGTTATCGAGATGTGTAGGAGCCAAGCCTAGCGCCAATGCGGTCTCCACCTGATTAATCATTTCAAGGCGCACTTGCGGCCGGGTGGCCTGCAATTCGAAGCGGGCGACGTCCTCGGGAAAATAACCTTCCTCTGTCACCAGAGTTCGCACGTCTCCATCCCGGGTAACCGGCCCCCACTTGTACCCGTTCCATTCACTGGTGAACGTCAAATGGACCCCCACATCGTACTCTGGATTGGCAACGCTCCACGCCACTGCTTCCTTGGCCCAGGAGCAAGGGATCATCACCGTCGCGGAGGATACCGCCCGTTCCTGCAGCAGTTGGGTAATCGCCATATTCTCCGCATGGCACATGCCGAAATCGTCCGCGTTTACAATCAACAGTTTGGCTTCCCGCCCGTACCCCAATCGCTCTGCCAATGTCATTTGCCTTCTCCTCCGTTTCTGCTCTTCTAATTAATTAAAACGCTTTCATAAATATTGAAAATAACCGAAGTGCATCTTCGGTTAAGGATAAAACTCCGAATCCCGGTTAATGACGAACGTGTCACAGATCCAATCGTGCAATCCCCGCTTCTCCCGGGTAAAACCAATCATGATAAAACCGATCAACAGGATCAAAGCGGATAAAATCTGAGCAAAGTACCTGCAGAGCGAACGTAAAAACGAAATTCGTTCTCCTTGACCATCTACAATTTTTGCGCCAATCACCCGCTTCCCGACCGTCCCCTGCCAGGAAGAGCAGGGCATGATCACAAAATACAAGATATCCAGAATCCGCTGGACCAGATCGGACAAAGGCAGCAACCAATTGACAAGCGTTAAAATGGCAGCATCGATCAAATACGCGAGCAGCCTTCGCCAGAATCCCACGTAGATCTGGTCCGGGTCGCGATACATCATCTCACGGCGTTCCCCCTGATCCTGGTTCTGTGTGGAGGGCGGCTCATAAAAGAAAAACGGTTGCCCATCGGTAAGCATGGGTTGTGACATGTAACTTCAGCCCTTTCTCTGGCCGATGAATTTATATACCAAGTGTATGTTGGAACTTAGGCCTATAGTTCTTGAGTTTGTAATTTGTAATTCCGCTTATATCCTAATAATTCCTGCTCAGGCAAAAAAAATAAGGGCAGTCGTGAATCGACTGTCCTTATCGTGATTAACTATTAATGATATTCCGAGCCGCATTGGTTTCTTCCGTCCGCCCGCTCATTTGAGCCACTCCCCAAAGAACCGCTCGTAGCCTCGCTTCATCACGGTCGCTGAAAACTTCTCAAAGGCGTAATCCCGATTGTCCCTGGAAAACTTCAGCGGTGAAGCTGCCGCCATGTTAACCAGCTCAAACCAGTTGTGCTCGTTGCCGGAAAAGGCGTGCCGAGAGCTGATGTGGCCATAACACGGATGCTCTGGTTTGACGACGATTTTGCCCATCGCCAGCGCTTCGGTCAGCGGCATCGCAAAGGTATCAAACCGGGAACAGCTCCAGTACACCTTGGCCGAGTTCATCAGCGCGAACACCTCGTCCTGGGTTAATGCAAACTTCAGGGTAACGTTACGAGGGATGTTGTATTTTTTCACACTTTCCTTATAACGCTCCCCGCCAAACACCATCACGACATCCTTGTCCGGATTCTGCCGCGCATATTCCAGCACCAGGTCCGGCCGCCGATTCTCCTCGTCCCGTCCGATCCACAATACCCGATTCTCCACAATGGCCGCAGGGTCATAATACCGCTCCGCTAACGTTTCATTAAATCCGATTGGGATCACATCCACATCCGTCACACCAAACACGTCGTTCATTTGCTTCCGCAAAAACTCCGTCTGTACGATCGCCTTGTCCACGATGCCATAGAACGGCTTCATCATTTCGTAACCTGTCAGCGCCGGATCAGGGAAGCTGTGGGGAAACAGTACGCTCTTGGGGAGGAACATTTTCAGAAAAGTAAACCCGGATACCGTATAAATCACGTGCTCGATGTTCTGCGAGTAAATCTGGTCCAGCACGATATCGTAATTGACCAAATCCCCCTTCTCATGTTCATAGCCGGGAAGCCAATCGTGTCCGCTGACATGGCGCTCCGGTGAGATGAACACAACTTCCACGCCCAGTTCCCGGCCGATGTCGCGCAGCCGCTCCGCAAACACGCGCGGGCCTTGGGCTTCCGCAAACTGGATTTTTCGCATGACTAAACCGACTTTCTTCATTTGATCCCGCCTCTAGTTGATATAGTAGTATGTGGCTTGCCACGTCATGTCTTGCTTCGTCAACCGCTAACGGACCTAATGGACGCTAATGGCTATGAATCCGAGGCTACGCGAGTTTAACGGACTTGAGAGACCTTATTGTAGGCAAATCCGGTAGAAACACCTCTTTATAGCCCAAATAGCGGCTTACAGGTCCGTTACTGTAGGAAATATTCGGAAAATGAGCTGATAAGGTCACTACAGTCCGTTAACAGATCGCAATCGCAAGTGTTCATAGGCTACCCATGGTTCTCCAGCAGTTCCAAACATCCAGCCAAGCCTTTCGCCGTCTCTTCCCGCTGCCGCAGCAGCCCTTCCTTCGTCCAAACGCCGCCGCCTCGGCGCAAATCTCCTTCAATCAAGAGGAGCATCCATAGGGAAAAGATCGCAGCAAACCAGGCGTACTCCCGGATCAGCACATCCTTGACCCATGGCGTGCCCTGTTTGTCCGCTTCTGCAAGATACGTCTCAAGCAGCTCCATCCGATCCTCTGCCGGCATCACCTTAGGAAAGCGCGGATGGGACATGTCGATCAGATGGTACAAATCCCAATAGGGGAGATTCCGGTGCGCATGCTCCCAATCCAGCAACACCACGCGCCCCGCCCCTGTCACGGCGTAATTGCCCTGATGCAGATCGCCATGCGACAGCACCTGCCGCTTGGCCGTGAACCCGGGCCCGTCCCGGACCGCCGAGATGACCTCGGAATCCAACCACTGGACCGGCAGCCCCTGTCCGCCTAAGACAGCCAGTGCCTCCTCCCGCCGATTCAATACGTCTGCGGCGATGGCTGCGATGCCGGGCTTCGGGCCTTGGGCGGGCAAGCTCGGCCACTGTTCCACGGGAGCCGCATGCAGGCGAGCCAGCTGTCGCACCGCCGCTCGGGCGTACTCCAGCCGGTAGGTATGGTTCAGCTGCCCCAGATCCTCGAAGATCGCCCAGCTCTTAGCACCGCTCCCCTCCGGCGAAGCGGCAAGCAGCATCGGCGCTGGAATCCCAGGCAGCTCCGCCAGCACGTTCCGGTACACCCATGCCTCCCGGTCCGCCGATTCCCCGTTCGTCAGCGGCTTGAAAATATAACTCTGACCCGGAGCGAGGTAGATCCGCTCCACCCATTGTCCATTCATGCCTTGGTACATAGGTTCCCGGCGCCAGATTTTGCGATCATCCAGCGTTCCGTCTGCTTTAACTATTTCATCGATGTTCCGCATTTGGGTTCCTTCCGCTCCCTAGTTTGACCTTAATGTTACATAAATTTTGAAAAGATTGTCAATCCGCCGCCTGTACTGAGCCAATTACACACAAAAAAAGAGCGGCGCCTTAAGCGCACCGCTCTTGTGAATGCACATCGAATTTATAGTGAAGATGAATCCGTATCCTTCGGCTCTGCACCTTGCCCCTCATCCTCGGGCTCCGATTGTACCACAGGGACTTCTACCGTTATAGAGTTCGAAAGTGCATATCCTTTTGCATTAGTCCCATCCGGCTCTGACAGAATATAGACTCTGTATTTCCCGGCAGCAATCGGATTGTGATAGATATCTTGGCTAACCACAGTACTGAGTGTGCCATTATCGGCTGGTACATTGACACCATTGTTTTTCAAAGCGATAGCCGCATCCAAGTTTAAAGTTTGGTCTTCAGAAATTACGAGAACCTTATAGGATCGAATGTAATTCCTGTTGTCAGGCTGCTCAAAATCAACCTTAATGGAGTTCCCTTCAGCCACCGCATTGAGTCGAGTTACCGGAGCAACCGTCGGCTTCACAGCATTAGACGCGGCAGATAGAGCGTTAGCACCGTTCTTGGCTACAGTTAAAACAAAAATTTGATACGAGGTATCTTTGTTGATCTCATTTCCATCAACGTCCTTCGAGTGTGCCAAGGTTTGCTTCACGTTCTTCCCGCTCGGATTTACCGATGTGAATCGCTCTGGATCGTTGACCTTGTTGGCATCCGTAAGTTTATAGTTACCCGCTTTTGATGCTGGAACTACGAGAATCCGGTACTCCACGACATTACTTTCATTTGCCAGCTTATTAAAACCGAAATCGATATCTCGGTAGGTACCGCTTTTCGTGCCATTCAATTGTGCATACAAACCATTAACTGCACTAACAGCGCTATTGTCGCTTAACGTAATTAAGTTCGAGTACGTCGACAATACATTGTTCCCACCGTTATTGGCTACGGACAGGACAAAAACTCGGTAAGCGACGTTGTTTTTAATCCGGTCGCCGTCAACGTCTTTCGCACTTGCGTTGAGAGTAGCAGTCAAAGTACTGCTGCCTTTGCTGACCGACGTATATCTATCGCTGGACAGCGCATTTGCTTTCGATAAGTTGAAGCTGCCAACGTTCGACGATTTCACCACCATGATCCGGTATTGGCTGATGTACGTTTCATTGGAAGCACGTGAGAACGAAACCTGCATATCCCGGCCATCGCCATAATCGTTTACGTCGGAGACTTTAATATTCGAAACCGCATCAATTGTATTTGGCGACAATGTAATCGGCGAGGAGTAAGAAGACAACGCATTGCTCAGGTTATATCCGTTGCTGGCTACCGACAGGACAAACACCCGATAGCTGACGCCGTTGCGGATCGTGGCTCCGTCGACATCTCTCGCCCCCGATTTCAGAACCGTGGAAAGTGTATAGCCGTTCTTGCTCACCGTCGTATAATTGGCGCTGCCAACATTGTTAGCCTTGGCTAACGTAAAGTTATTCGCATCCGAGGTTTTGACCACCAGGATCCGATAATTGCTGATATACGTTTCGTTCGCAGCCCGAGTGAAGGTTACCTTCAGGTCGCGGCCGTCCCCATAATCGCTCACGTCTTCGACCGTGACGTTCGATACCATATCCACCGTGCTGCCATTGGTTAACGTGATCGCAGCCGAAGCGGACGACAGCGTATTGTTTCCTGCGTAAGCCCCGGTACCCACGGCCATAACGAATACCCGATAGCTGACACCGTTGCGAATCGTGGCTCCGTCGACATCCCGGGCATTGGAGGACAAGGCATACGAAGTAATATTCGAACCGGTCTTGTTCACCTGCGTATAGTTCACGCTAGAGACTTGGTTGGCTTTGGCCAGGCTGAAGTTCGCATAGTCACTGGCTTTCACAACGAAGATCCGGTACGAACTGATCCGCGTTTCATCCGAGATCCGGTTGAAGCTCACCCGCAGGTCGCGGCCGTCGCCGTAGTCGTTCCAGTCTTCCACCTTCGTGATGACCGGCGCGATAATCGAGCCTTGCGAGAGCGTAATCGCCGAGGAGCCGGACGACAATTTGTTCGCATACCCCGTACTGTTGCTCACAGATAACACAAACACTGTGTAGGACACGCCGTTCTTGATCAGATCACCGGACGTATCCCGCGTGGAAGAGGACAACTGACCGGTTAACGTCGATCCGCTCCCTGTTTTGGACACAAGCGTGTAGTAAGAGCTGGACAGGTTGTTCACCGTGCTCACTGTAAAGCTGCTAGCGTCCTTCGTCTTGACGACGAACACGCGATAGTTTGCGATGTTGCTTTCATTTTGCGCTCTTGTAAAGGTGACGCTCAGGTCGCGGCCATCGCCGTAATCGCTCACGTCACTGACTTTAACGTTCGTTGGAGCCGCAACGGACACGGTGTTGGTCAACGTAAAGGCCGGTGATGGATTCGACAACGTATTGGCGCTGTTGCCCTTGCCGATCACCAATACATAAGCAACGTAGGATTGATCCTCACGAATCGCTGCTCCGTCCACATCCCGTGCGCTGGCTGACAGCGTTAAGGACGGATCGGATCCTGACGGAGACAACGAAGTGTAATTGGCCGAGCCGACTTTCTGGGCGGCTGCCAGATTAAAGCTGGAAGCATTCGCTGCCTTCACGACCATCACGCGATACTGTTCAACGCGCGATTCGTTCGAGGATTTCGAGAAGCTGATTTGCAAATCCCGTCCATCCCCGTAATTTCCTACATCACGGGCCGTGACGTAGGTTACCGGACCAGGATCACTTCCGTTATCCGAGCCGCCCGATCCGCCCGAGCCGAAGCCGGAGTTGATGGTAACGATTTTGGCGGAGTTGCTCCACCCCACTTGCTGCCCTAACGCCTCACTGACGAAGCGAACGGGCACCATCGTTCTGCCTTTGATGCTTTGCGCCGGCACGTCGAGCAAGACCGTCTCATTGTTGATGGTTGCCGAACGCGACATCAGCTTCAGCGTGATCGTGGTACCGTCTTTGTAGGCGGTAACGGTCTTCAACGTCTGGTTGTAGTTCACTTTGGCGTCCAGCGCTTCAAAGATAGCCCGGAGCGGCAGCATCACCCGTCCGCTAATGATAACCGGATCCTGGTCGGTAGTCAGCCGGTTACCATCAATGTAAATGCTGATCGGCGTAGCCGCTTGCGCCGTTGTCTGTTGAAAGATTGGTATTATTAAGAGTGCGGCTAAGAGCGAAGCCCAAATTTTTTTCAAATATCTCGTCCTCCCCTTGCTAATGCACAGCTAAAGAAAAAGTAACTCTTCCCATTTGACGTGCGATACCAGGTAAAAGTTTCTATGTTTCCCGCTTGTAAAAAAATTTTCACTCCTAGATGCCTATCCCCGTACGAGAAATTCTGGATAAACCAGGGACTATCGCCATCTATCTAGGACTAGAAGCATGAAAAAATCCGCCCCCATCACGGGCAGCGGATGTATTGCAAGCTGGTTATTTGCTGGTCAATCGATTCAACCGGGCCGTCAACTGTTCACGCCAACTGGTTGACAACTCCTCCACGGCCAAAATACGCCGGATCCCATCGGCATCCTCTTTGTCGACGTGCATCACGCGGTTCGCGAACGCCAGCGTAACTCCTGCGGGATGCCTCTCGACAAGCTCCAGTTGATCCCCGGGCCGAACCTCTCCTTCCTGGAGCACCCGGAAATAATATCCGGTATATCCCGTTTGCTGGATGGTCAGCGGCAGTTCGGGCAAACCATGCTTCATCCCCAGCTTGAAGCAAGGCTGACGTGGTTGGCTGACCTGAACCATCGTACCGCCCATACGGAACCGGTCACCGATGCAGATCTCATCTTCGAGCATGCCTTCGGTTGTAATATTTTCCCCAAACGCCCCAAGTGCCAAGGTAATCCCCAACTTCTCTTCCCAATAAGCATAGCGCTCATACGGATAGACACAAACCGCCTTGTCAGGTCCCCCGTGATTTTTAAGGTCTGCTTGCTCATCACCGGCAAAATTCACCGACGAGAGATACCTTGCTTCCGTCACCGGCGTTTTGAAGATGCCGGTTCGTACCGTTTTGCCTTGATGTTCCACCTCGACTGGCTTTCCCACGTTGAGCGAATGAACCGTCATAAAATCACCCATTTCTCGCAGCCCCCTCTGTTCCGAAAATCAGCGTGAAATAAATTCCATTATAAGGGACACCCCCCTTGAGCACCACCCTTTCATTCAAGGGATTGGAGCCAATTGAAACTTGCCGGGCACCTGAACCGTATTACTAGTAGACATCCATGATCTCACAACAATGATTTTTTACGATCAATACGATCCCTTGCATCAAAGAGAGGAATGTAATCTATGAAATTCAAACTTAAAAAAGTTGTTATTCTCGGCACGATGGCCCTTGTGATTACGATAAACCCCAGCATGTCCAGTTTTGTAACCAGCCTGAGCTATGCGGCTCACCCCTCCAAGCAATCCAACCAAAGCAATAAGGCGGAGCGTCAGGAGGACGAGCTGAACCGAGTGCTGGGCGCTTCCTCCGACCGGGAGGTTTACGAAGCTTTGCTTGAAGGCCAGTCGCTGGCAGAGATTGCCGAATCCCATGGTCAGGATGCAAACCAGGTTATCCAGCTGCAAATTGCCCAACTACAGGAGCAGTTGCAGAAACGGTTGGACGATGGCAGCATCACCCGTGAAGTTTATGAGCTTCAGCTGCAAGAGCTTCCGGAGCTGGTTGCCGAGAGCGCGAAAACAAGGTATACCATCCTTGGTTAATGATTAAAAAATGAAGGCCCTGCTATGAACCGCTTATTTCTTGCGGTATCTAGCAGGGCCTTGTTGCGTTTATCTTCCCCGTTTCGGAAGGAGCTTAACATATTCATCGGAGAGCTTCATCAGTTGCAAAATGTAATCGTAATCGCTACGATACGGCGCAATATCAGCGACAGGCTGCAGCGTGTCCAGAGAAACCGCTGCGCCATCGTCAAAGCCAGCACCTGGGACGAACATGACTTCATCGTTAAAGAACGAGCCCGTCGGCAGATAATACCGCATCCCCACCACGTTACGATCCAGGTTCAGCAAGTCATGACCAAAGGCGGTGAACCCCTCATGTTCCAACGAAATTCCGAGAAGATTAGCTACCGTCGGCAAAATATCAACCTGGCCTCCGGTGCGCTCGACAAATTGGCCGGGGTATTGGCCGGGAATGTGAATGATCAGCGGGATGTTGAACCGGCTGATCCGCTCGTCGTAAGCGATCCCCAGCTTCTCGCTGATCTCCTTGGCGGGCACATCCTTCTCCTGAAGGCCAAAGTGGTCCCCGTAGAACACCAGCATCGTATTTTCCCACAGCCCCGTTTGCTTCAATCCATCAATCAGCTTGCCGATCGCATAGTCCGTATAGTTGACTGCCTCGATATAATTCCCAAGCATCGTGCCTTTCATCTCCGTCGGCAGCTCGATTTGGCGGCGATCCTCCGGTACCACAAACGGATTATGGCTAGAAGTGGTGACGAATTGAGCATAAAACGGTTGGCCTTGCGCTTTGAGCTCAGCCAGCTTGTCGACACCAACCCGATACATTTCCTCGTCGGACGCGCCAAAATCGTTAAAATGATCGTTGGCATAATACGGTTTGTCGTAATACTTATCGAAGTTCAGCGCCGGGTACATTTTGTTCCGATCCCAGAAGGTCACCTTGTTAATATGGAACGTATTTGCCGTGTACCCGTATTTTTGCAGCAGGCGCGGCAGACTAGGCAGTTCCCGGTCCCCATACCCGGTTGACATCGCCTCCGCAGCAGTTGGATAGATCGACGTATTGGACATAAACTCGGCATCGGACGTATTGCCGGGGCCAATCTGCTGGAACACGCGTGGAAAGTAGAAGCCTTCCTTCGCTAAACCGTTAAGGACGGGCGTAATTTCTTGGCCGTTTATCTCCAGATTCAATGGGAAGTTCTGAAACGACTCCATCTGCACAATGATCAAATTCATCCCCTGGGCAGCGCCAAAATAAGCCGGCACCCCGGGCATATCCACTTTGTAAGGATAGCTGCTCTCAAGCTGACGGACTTTGACTGCCGTCTCCTGCAGATTGCCTTCCGCGATCATCCGCTCTTCCTCCTGGTTGCGGATCGCTGCATCAACCTGGAAGTTAAAGAAACCTACGCTTTCGGCGCGCACCAGCTCATTGTCGATGTCTCTGCCCCAGCGGATATAAAGGCCGGATAGCATGAGGCTGACGATCAAGACGAAAGCCACCCCCACCTTCCACGCGAGCGGGGCACGCGGCCGGTTGTTACGGAAACTGAGGCTCCCCAGCCCCTCCGCAAGATTGAACCCTCGAGAAGCCCGGCGCCTGCGGGCCGCACGAAGAATACGAACGGCAATCAGCACCGGCAGATCCATGAAATATAGAAATTGTTCAGGCCGTAACAGCGAAGCTACGCTGGCTTTGACCTCAGGAACTTGGTTGAGTCCACTGAGCACCGCATACGTTGGTACTGTACCGAAGTAGGCATTATAAACCGTCGCGGCAAACAGAATCACGGAGATGATCAAATTTAATCCAAAGTACACTCCCCATTTGACCTTAGCCGGCGTCAACAGCTCCACCAAACACATCAGCGCCAACACCGACAGCCACTCTCCGGGCAATCCCTGAACCCCAAGGCTGCCATAGAAGAAATAACGCAGCAATAACAGCTTCATGCCAATCAGCACAAACGTGACGACGAAATGAATTCGACTTGAGTTACTTGAGTTACGTATGATCTCCATCTCTTTTCTCCGGAATTTACCGTGTATTTACAAAACACACAATTTCTATTCGTTTATTATAACACGGTAAAATCCGGAGTCGAAATTAGATGAAGTCTGCCATAGAGTGGACCGTCAGCTTGCCGGGATGGCCCGCGACAAAAGGCTCTGCGCTGCCTGTACCGCCCCGCCGCCGGAACTCCACCGTGACCGGAACGCCAGGAATAAGATCGAAGTAATTATCGGAGAAAATCCCTTCTTCTCCCGCCGAAATCCACACTTGACGCGCCAACACGTCGCTGATCAGGGTATATTGGCTGCCGCCGCTGCCGGCCACCTCTTGAAGTGTAATATTTGCCTGCGGTAACGAAAGCTCTTTAGCTGAAGCGAAGTAAAAAGGTTTGCTGTCCACTGCCTGTCCCTCGATCTCCAGAACCGCATACAGCACAACCTGATGCGGATCATAGCCTTCCAGCCATTCCGCCCGGGTAAATACTCCTGCTTCGACCACCGCATCGGCAGGGGCGTGAACCTCCAACGTCTGTTCTTTCAACAAGCCCCCCTGGAAGTCATGAAGCGATAACCGCAACCGGCCCGTCACCGGCTTCTGCAGATCAGACACGATGCTGATCGAAATTGGGCCATCCTCCGGCTCGTAGATCGCCAGCATGATCTCGCGGAAGCTGCGGCGTACCGCATACTGCAACGCCTTCCAGCGTCCGTAATAGTCCATTCCTGCCCAGGACGCCACCGGCCAGCAATCGTTCATCTGCCAGTACAACGTCCCCATGCAGTAAGGCTTGTTACGGCGATGCGCTTCAATCGCCGTGCGGATCGCCTCGGCCTGCAGCACCTGACTCATGTACAGAAACGAAGGGAAATCCTTCGGCTCCGGCAAATAAAGGTCCATGTACTCCTTGATCAACTGATTCCCGCGGCCATTCTTCTGATGGGCCAGCATGATTTTAGACTCCAGTGCCAGCTCGCTCTCCGGCGCGTAAGTCAGTGCCGATTTCAGCTCCGGAAACGATTGGAAGCCATATTCGCTCATAAAACGGCCGACCTTCCGGTTATAGTGATCAAACGGCTCAACTGCATGCCAGACGCCCCAGTAATGGACATCCCCCTCACCGGTAACTTGAAGCGCATGTTGATCGGCATCCCCCGTCAATTTACGGATGGGAGAAGAAGGCACGTAGGCAACGCCGCCGCCAAGACGCTCTACTGCTTGCGGCAGAATTCGGTGGAAGATTGCCTCGTAATCCGCCCAGATCTGTTCACGCTGCTTGGCGGTATAATCCTTTTTCCAGCCCCAGCCCCCATCCTCGACATAGTGAGCCCAAGCCGAATCGATTTCGTTGTTCCCGCACCATAGCGCGATACAAGGATGATTCCGCAGCCGCTTGAGGTTGTCCTCCGCTTCGCGCGTCACGCTGTCCAGAAACTTGGGATCCCCTGGGTACATACTGCACGCAAACATGAAGTCTTGCCAAACCATAATGCCGTACTCATCGCACAGCTCGTAGAAAATATCCTGCTCATAGATCCCGCCGCCCCAGACGCGAAGCATATTCATGCCGCTTTCGGCTGCCGTGGCGATTTCATGGCGGTAACGCTCCTGAGTGACTTCCGTCAAAAAGCTGTCGTTCGGGATATGATTTGCCCCTTTGGCGAAAACCGGCACACCGTTTAACTCGAAGCGGAACGAAGCCCCCGCATCATCCTTCTCCCGAACTAACCGAATGTCGCGCAGCCCGGTTCGAACAGAAGCTTCGGCGACCGCCTCCTGCCCGCCGTCTGCCACAAGCTTAGCATGGAAGTTGTACATCGCTGGTTCCCCCAGCCCCCGGCACCACCACAGCTTCGGCTCCGCAATGACCGCCGGTACTTCTACCACGTTTACCCCCGGCTCTAATCCCACTGAACGCTCCCAGGTCAACTCGCCGTCCGTGAGCTGCATCTGCCCTTCCCAGCGCTCAGCAGTTTCAATTTCTACCACGGCCGTAAGCTCCGCAGCCGAGACGTTGACCCGGTCCTGGCGAATGAACAGGTCACGAATCACCGGGCCGCTCCAGCCCTCAAGCCGCACCTCGCGCCAAATCCCGCTGGTTACGAAGCGCGGCCCCCAATCCCAGCCGTAATGATACGGCGCTTTGCGAGCAAATACGCTGACCCGTTGGTCGCCTAACCCGCCCAGCTCTGATTGGTCGTTCGTCGCCGGCAGATGATACCCCAGCTTCTTGAGCTTTGGCAAATCCTCTGCAATGGGAGAGCGAAAGCGGACAACTACCTTGTTGACGCCCTCGCGCAGCAGCGGCTTCACATCAACGCGCCAAACGCGGAACATATTGTTGGCGGACAAGACGTGCGTCCCGTTCACGGTGACATCGGCGTAGGTGTCCAAACCGTCAAAAACAAGCTCTAAGTGTCGCAAAGCCAACCAAGCCTCATCCACTTCAAAGGAGGCTTCGTACTCCCAATCTTTTCGATCAATCCACTGCAAATCATGCTCGTTGGTTCCATAAAACGGATCAGGGATCAACCCGTTGCGATACAGATCCGTATGCACCGTGCCCGGCACGCTCGCGGACTTCCACTCCGTCTCGTCACTTGCTTTGAAGCTCCAATGCTGGATTGGATAACGATGTTTGTTCATATGACCTCCATCAAGTTATAAGTTACCGTTCATTATATACTAATTTCGTTATGATTTGTTATATGTTTGTTAGTAATTTTGCAGATCAAATTTTTATATGATTTAGAAGTCGAGCCATAACTGTAAAATTACTAATTATCAATTTCGACGAATCATAGTATGATGTTGTCGAACGTGAATTGCTTGGTCACTCTTTCTATGAAAGGGGTTTCAAATGAAGAAGATTTGGATCGTGTACTTGCTTCTCTTCGCTTGCTTCGCGTTATACGTGCTCGATTACCGCTCCCAGATTCGGATGAACGACGAGTGGAGTTCCGGGGGCCTTCGGGGTTCCATTGATGAGAAATACGTGATGGTGACGTTTCAAATGGGCATTGACTATTGGAAAAGCGGGCTGAAAGGCTTCGAAGACGCAGCGCAGGCGCTGAACGTCTCCGTGGAATACCGCGGCTCCACCCAGCGCGATATTCACGAGCAAATTACGGTGCTGGAGCAGGCCATCGCGAAAAAACCGGCCGGCATCGCGATCTCCGCGATTCATCCGACCGAACTCACCGCCACGATTAACAAAGCCGTTGACGCCGGCATTCCGGTCGTCTTGTTTGATTCCGATGCCCCCGGCAGCCGCGCCTTTTCCTTCCTTGGCACCGACAACTATTCCGCCGGCGTGGAGGCCGCCCGAAAAATGGCCGAGCTCACCGGCGGACGCGGGGAGGTCGCCATCGTCACCGTGCCGGATCAACAAAATCATCAGGAACGCACCGAAGGTTTTACCGACACCATTACGCAGGAATTCCCCAACATGCACATTGTCGCCACCAAAAACGGTAAAGGCGATGAGCTCTACTCCCGGCAAGCGGCGGAGGAAGTCCTGCGCGACTTCCCTGACATCGCCGGTATATTCACCACCGAAGCGAATGGCGGTATCGGTGTTGCGGAGGCCGTCAAGGCCGTTAGCTTGGCGTCCTCCGGCCCGAAGATCATCAGCTTCGACACCGATAAAGGCACCTTGGACTTGGTCAAAAGCGGAGATATCGCCGCCACGATGGCCCAGGGCACCTGGAACATGGGGTATTGGTCGCTGCAGCTGCTCTTTTCGTTGAAGCATGATTCGGAAGAAGCTTCGCATCCCGGCCCTCGCGTTCCCCAACGCGTGGATACCGGCATCACCGTCGTTACACGACAGAATGTGAATGATTACTATGCGAAATAGATATCGTCAGCGATCCTGGGAAATCCGTCGTTTTTCACTGAACAACTTACCTATCCGCTACAAACTCATTGTCCACTTTATGTTGATCAGCATCCTTCCCTCAATCGGGCTAGGCGTGCTGACGAATTGGACCGTCGACCGCATTATCGAACGCCAGATTACGAACAATACGCTGCAGTTAATCGGCAAGGTGAACCGGTCGTTGGAGACGTACGTGGAGAATTTGCAAAACATGACGTTCTTCATCTCCTTTAACTCAGACGTGCTGCAGTTTCTCGAAAACAACAACGAGGCGGAACGTATCTTATCGGCACCTTCAGTCCAAACACCTCCACGAACAACAACACCGCCAGATACCGATCATTACGAAATTCGCAAGTTTCTGCAAGGCTTCACCACCTTGTATTCAGAAGTTGCAGGCATTCTCATCGTCAACAGCCGCGGTGAATATATCAGCAATGAAATGTATGCACGCACCTCAGACAACTTGACCCAGGAGGAATGGTATCAAGAGGCGGTCCGCAATAAAGGCATCTTCAAGATCCTCGGTCATCCGCGAAACCGCAACGTCACGACGCATGTCAACTACAAGGATAGTGAAGTCGTCTCCGCCGTAAGGGCGATTCTCGACCCCGAAACCCAGCAAGTCAAAGGTGTCGTCTTAATCGACCTCAAGCTGCGAGTCATAGCCGAGACCGCTCAGGATGTCCGGTTGGGGAAAACGGGCTATCTCACGGTGGTGGACGGCAACGGGGAACTCATCTATTCCCCGCCAGCCCCCTACATCAATCGCATCCCGCTGGAGCGGCTGGGTCAGGACGGCTCCGGAACTTACGCAGAACGGGTAGGCGGCCGTGATTTGCAGTTCATCTACCGACATTCGCCGTTTACCAACTGGACGACCGTGGGCGTCTTTTCCATGGCGGAGTCTGCTACAGAAATGCGAGAAATTCGTTTTTACGTGGTTAGCTTTGTGTTTATCGTCTGTTTGCTGGGGATGACGGCCTCCTTCTATCTGGCTCACACGATTTCCAGGCCGATCGGGCAGCTGGCCTCCTTTATGCAAAAAGCCCAGTCCGGCGATCTGACGATTCGCCACTGGAGCGACCGTTCCGACGAAATCGGCCTGCTTGGCCGCCGCTTCAACGCCATGCTGCAGCAGATCCATCGCCTGCTCTCGCTGACCGAATTGCAGGAGCGTCAGAAGCGGGAGGCGGAGCTAAGAAGCCTGCAAGCGCATATTAAGCCGCATTTTTTGTACAACACGCTGGATACCATTCATTGGATGGCCCGCCGCAACGGCTCGGAGGATATCGCGGAAATGGCAGAGTCCTTGTCGAAGCTGTTTCGGATCGGCCTGAGCAAGGGGAATGACATCATCCCCCTAAATGATGAAATCGAGCATGTGCGCAGTTACTTGCATATTCAACACGTCCGTTATCAGAGCAAACTCGATTACTCACTGCACATCGCTCCGGAAATTCGCGGCGTCTATGTGTTGAAGCTGATCCTTCAGCCGATCGTGGAAAATGCCATCTACCATGGCATCAAAGAACGCCGGGGGCCGGGCCGCGTGGTCATCGAAGCCGCTGAAGATAGCGGCATGTTGGTAATCACCATCCGGGATGATGGCAAAGGCATTCCACCGGATAAGCTGGCACGCCTGCAAAAAGAACTACAGGCCGCGGGTACCCCGGATGGCCGGGAAAAGAGCGCTGAACCGGCAGGGACATCCGGCACAGGCGAAGGAGGCCAAGGTTACGGGATGCTGAATGTGCAAGCACGGATTGCTTTGACATTCGGCTCGAAATATGGTCTGACAATCCAAAGCGAGGAAGGTCGAGGAACGGTCGTTACGGTCACCCACCCGATCATTCGGGATGAACAAACCCGCCTTAGGAGGATTGAATCATGAGCGGAACCTACTCAGAAACTCATTGGAGAGTACTCATCGCCGACGATGAATGCATTATTCGCGAAGGGATACGCGATAGCGTGGACTGGGAAAGCTTACGCCTTACGGTAGTAGCTGAAGCCGAGGATGGCGAGGAGGCGCTGGAGAAGGCGATTCAGCACGACGTCCATATCATGCTCGTTGATCTCAACATGCCGATCATGGACGGGATTGAACTCATGAAGCAGGTGCGTGAGCGGCTGCCGAACTGTAAAATCGTCATTATCACCGGCCATGACGAGTTTGCATACGCCCAGAAGGCAATTCGCCTTCAAGTCAAAGATTACATCCTGAAGCCGGCCAATCCCGCGCAGTTAGAGAAAGTTCTGCGACAAGTGCGCGGAGAGCTGGAGGAAGAAGCATCCAAACAGCAGCAATGGCAGCAGGCCTCGCAACAGCTGTCCCGCAGTTATCCGCTCCTGAGGGAGCGATTTTGTCAGCAATGGCTGGACGGGGGCATGACCGCAGATGAAATCGCCGAGCAGTTGCGGTTCTTACAGCTGCCGGACGCCTGCCCGGATTGGCTGGGCGTGATCCGGTTGCCTGAACCCGCTGCTTCGCCTGCTTTGTTCAAAGAAGACGAGCGGCAGTTGTATGGATTTGCGGTCGAGAACATCGCCGCGGAAGTGCTCGCTCCGTATCCCAAAACGATCTTCCGAGACCCCTTCGGCCTCATCGTTGTCCTGCTGTGGGGCGTGGAAGCTGAAGCCGATTTTCACCGCATTGAAACCTTGGTGCGAACCCACTTAAAGATCGCTGCCGAGGTGTATTTGGCCGAGGGCGCTGGTGACGTGCTGGAGCTTCCTTCCGTATACCGGAAAGCGAAGTCCGCCGTAAACAAGGAGAACGCCGTTTCCCCGCTGGTGCGCCGGGCCAAACAATATATGCTGGAGTATTTCGGCGACAGCGGGCTGACGCTGGAAGCGATGGCGCAAGCCCTGCAAACTTCCCCGGCTTATTTAAGCCGCATGATTAAGCAGGAGCTGGGCACCACGTTTAACAGCTATTTGACGCAGCTCCGCATCCGTCGGGCGAGCCGCTTGTTAATCTCCACCGAGCTCACAGTAGCTGAAATCGCCGAGCAAGTCGGCTACGAAACTCAGCACTATTTCAGCACGGCGTTCAAGCGCGCGACCGGCCTCTCTCCACTGCAATACCGCAAAGGCGCATTTGAACATGAAGATGCTCAAGGGGAGTAATCTCCCCTTTTTTTGCGCAATCCCCCTCTCTTAGCCCCCTGGTTTAGAGTCAATCCCTCCGATAAAGGTTCGATTTTTATAAAAAGAGTCAAATCACTGTAAATACGTCCTCCCCCTTCGCTTGCTATACTCCGAACTGTAAGCGCATTCATTTCGAGTATAGGGGGAATCGACTTTGAAGAAGGTAACGGCCATTTTACTTGCTTTGGTGATGGTTTTCGCCCTTGCTGCTTGCGCCAACGGCGGAAACGGCAGCAGCAGCGGATCGGGCAACAGCGAGAAAGGAACGATTGGCATTGCGATGCCGACGAAATCGTCCGAACGCTGGGTGAACGACGGGAACAATATGGTCAAGGAGTTTAAGGCTCTTGGCTATGGCACGGACCTGCAATACGGAGAAGACGTCATCGAAAACCAGGTGTCACAAATCGAAAACATGATCACGAAAGGCGTAAAAGTCCTTGTCATTGCGGCGATTGACGGCGGCTCCTTAACTGACGTGCTGCAAAAAGCCCACGATCAAGGCATACAAGTCGTCGCCTACGACCGCTTGATCATGAACAGCGAGTACGTCGACTACTACGCCACCTTCGATAACTTCAAGGTGGGTGTGCAACAAGCCTCCTACATCGAGGAAAAGCTGGGTCTTAAGGAAGGCAAAGGCCCGTTCAATATCGAGCTGTTCGGGGGCTCTCCGGACGACAACAATGCCTACTTCTTCTATGACGGTGCCATGTCCGTGCTGCAGCCGTACATCGATTCCGGCAAGCTCGTCGTACGCAGCGGTCAAACCAAGATGGAGCAAATCGCCACGCTGCGTTGGGATGGCGCAACCGCCCAGGCCCGCATGGATAACTTGCTGAGCGCTCACTATACCACGGAAAATATCGACGCCGTGCTCTCTCCTTATGACGGAATCAGTATCGGTATCCTGTCCTCGCTCAAAGGTGTCGGCTACGGCTCCGGAAGCAAACCGATGCCGATCGTAACCGGCCAGGATGCTGAGTTGGCATCGGTCAAATCGATCCTTGCTGGAGAGCAAACCCAAACCGTCTTTAAGGATACCCGCGAGCTGGCGAAAAAAGCAGTCTCTATGGTTCAAAGCATTCTGGAAGGTACAGAAGCCGAAGTCAACGACACGAAGACCTATGATAACGGCGTGAAGGTTGTTCCTTCTTACCTGCTCGAACCGGTCTCGGTCGACAAGGAGAATGTGGAACAAGCGCTCGTCGACACCGGCTATTACTCCAAGGAAGATCTGGGACTCTAAACATCATTAACTTGTGGTGACCGGCATAGCGGCGGACGCGGATTCGGGCGGCCGTCGCTATGCACGTACCGTGAGTGAAAGGCCAGGTGACGCATGTGAGCAATACAATTTTGGAAATGCGGGGCATTACGAAGACGTTCCCGGGGGTCAAGGCGCTCAGCAATGTCAACCTCAAGGTCAGATCCGGAGAAATCCACGCCCTGTGCGGGGAGAACGGGGCTGGTAAATCGACATTGATGAAGGTGCTGAGCGGGGTTTATCCGCATGGCTCTTATGAAGGCGAGATCTTATTCGAGGGCAAGGTCTGCGAATTCAAAGATATTAAAGAAAGCGAGCAGCTGGGGATCGTCATCATCCATCAGGAGCTGGCGCTGATCCCTTATCTCTCCATCGCGGAGAACATTTTTCTTGGGAATGAACAGAGCAAGCACGGATTGATCGACTGGAACGAAACAACGGTCAAAACCAAAGCGTTGCTGAAGCGGGTCGGCTTAAACGAATCCCCGGCCACGCGCGTTTTGGAGCTGGGTGTCGGCAAGCAGCAGCTGGTGGAAATCGCCAAAGCCTTATCAAAACAGGTCAAACTGTTAATTTTGGACGAACCCACAGCCGCATTGAACGAAAATGACAGCGAAAACCTGCTGGAGTTGATCCTCGAGCTGAAGAAACAAGGCATCACCTCCATCATCATTTCGCACAAATTAAACGAAATCAGTAAGGTTGCCGATTCGATCACCATACTCCGGGATGGCCGGACGATTCAGACCCTGGATATGAAAGCCGATCAGGTGACCGAAGATCTCATCATCAAGGGCATGGTTGGCCGCGATCTCACCCACCGCTATCCGGAACGGGTTCCCCGGATCGGTGAAGTGATCTTTGAAGTCCGGGGTTGGGAGGTCACCCATCCGCAGCAAGAGGATCGTAAAGTACTCGACGATATCAATCTCAATATCCGCCGCGGAGAGATCGTTGGGATCGCCGGCTTGATGGGTGCTGGCCGAACCGAACTGGCGATGAGCTTATTCGGCCGATCCTATGGACGACACATTAAAGGTCAGCTGTTCCTCCACGGCAAAGAGGTCCGATTTAACGACATCAGTCAAGCGATTAAGCATGGCGTCGCTTATGTCACCGAAGACCGCAAACAATACGGTTTAATTTTGATCGACGATATCAAACGCAACATCTCGCTGGCTTCGTTAAAGAAGTTGTCCCGCCGCGGCGTGATCAATGAACGGGAGGAAGTGCTGGTCGCGGAGGAATATCGGAGCAAGCTGAACATTAAAACACCCAGCATTTTGCAAAAAACGGTCAACCTGAGCGGCGGCAATCAGCAGAAAGTCGTCCTCAGCAAGTGGATCTTCGCACAACCGGAAATCTTGATTCTCGATGAGCCAACGCGCGGCATTGATGTCGGAGCCAAATATGAAATTTATTCGATCGTCAATCAATTGGCGGACGAGGGCAAGGGCATTTTGTTCATCTCCTCAGAGCTTCCGGAGATTCTCGGGATGTGCGACCGCATCTACGTCATGAGCGAGGGCCGGATCACCGGAGAAGTGCTGCGCGAGGACGCCACCCAGGAAGTGTTGATGAAATCCATGACTCGAGGCAGGGGGTAGACCGATGCAAGCAGTTAGCGAACTTTTTAGAAAAAACATACGTCAATACGGCATGATTATCGCCTTGATCTTCATCACCATCTTGTTTCAAATTTTAACGGGCGGCATCCTGCTTAAGCCGCTGAACATTACGAATCTAATCCTGCAAAACAGCTACATTTTGGTGCTGGCCATCGGGATGGTGCTGGTGATCATCACTGGACATATCGATTTGTCCGTCGGCTCCATCGCCGCCTTTATCGGAGCTTTGGCTGCGATCATGTTGGTAGATCTTCAGTTACCTACATTCCTGACCATTCTCATTTCACTAGTGATCGGCGGACTGATCGGGGCTTGGCAAGGATTTTGGGTCGCTTATGTGAAAATCCCCGCTTTTATCGTCACTTTAGCCGGGATGCTGCTGTTCCGGGGCTTGACGATGATCGTGCTGGGCGGCCAGTCGATTGCCCCATTCCCGAAATCGTTCCAACGGATCAGTTCTGGCTTTATTCCCGACTGGTTTGGCGGCGGCAGCCTGCATATTCTGACGATTCTGCTTGGTCTGGTGCTCTCCCTTCTCCTCATTTGGCAGGAATGGAAAGAGCGGCGGACCCAGCTCAAATACCAGTTTGAGGTCGCGCCGATTTGGGTGTTCGTCACGAAGCTCCTCCTGCTCGTAGCTATCATTAACATCTTTACTTTTGTGCTCGCCACTTATAACGGGCTGCCGAACATTCTGATCATCCTGTTCTTCCTCATCGTCATTTATTCGTTCGTGATGAATCGCATGGTGGCCGGGCGCCATATCTACGCGCTTGGAGGCAATGAGAAGGCCGCCAAACTATCCGGTGTCAAAACCAAAAAGGTAACGTTCTGGGTCTTTGTCAATATGGGCGCTTTGGCCGCACTATCCGGTCTGATCTTCGCCGCCCGCCTCAATTCGGCAACACCGAAGGCCGGGACGAACTTTGAGCTCGACGCGATCGCGGCTTGCTTTATCGGTGGCGCTTCAGCCTCCGGCGGCATTGGTACCGTTATCGGGGCCATCATCGGCGGCCTGGTGATGGGCGTGATGAACAATGGCATGTCGCTGATCGGGCTTGGGGTCGATTGGCAGCAAGGCATCAAAGGGCTGGTCCTGCTGCTCGCCGTCGCCTTCGATATTTACAATAAGTCGAAGACGAGTTAATCCTGAGACCTTGATTTTCGGAACCTCCGCTATCGATTTAGCGGGGTTTTTTTTTGATAGCTGGCTGGAGCAAGAGTATAATGAAGACAGGATGAACTACCTATTTTTTCCATAAAGCAGGTGATTCCCTTGTCTAGCTCCCATCTGACCAAGGCGAAATCTGGCTGATTCCGTCGGAATCCTAGACACTCCTTAGGGAGTGTCGTTTTTTTATACAGGCGCCCTGCATTGTTGATTTCGCTCGCCCCCAAGACAGATTACATTGAAATTGTTCCATTCATCACATTCTTTGGAGGTGAAAGTTATGTCTGCAGATCGTCACACCCATCACGTTTATTTTGTTGGCGGAGGGATCGCTTCACTGGCGGGGGCCGCGTTCCTGGTTCAGGACTGCGATTTTCCCGGTCGAAATATTCATGTGCTGGAGGAAATGAAGGTGCTAGGCGGCAGCAACGATGGTGCCGGAGACGGTGAACGCGGATATGTGATCCGCGGCGGCCGAATGCTGAATGATGAGACTTATGAAAATACATGGGATTTACTGCGCTCCATCCCTTCCTTAGACCATCCGGAGCTCTCGGTGCGAGATGAAATCATCGCTTTCGATACCGCCCACCCAACCCATTCCAACGCAAGGTTAGTAAACCGAGACGGCCAAGTGGCGGACGTCACCTCGATGGGCTTTGATATGGCGGACCGGCTTGCGATGGTCAAGCTGATCATGACCCCGGAAGAGAACCTGGGCACCGCGCGAATCAATGACTGGTTTGGCCCGCATTTTTTTAAGACAAATTTCTGCTACATGTGGGCAACAACCTTTGCCTTCCAGCCCTGGCACAGCGCCGTGGAGTTCAAAAGATACATGCTTCGGTTTATGCATGAATTCCCGCGAGTCCATACGCTGGAGGGAGTCACCCGCACACCTTATAACCAATACGACTCCGTCATTCTCCCGCTGCAAAAATATTTGGAGGGGCACGGCGTAGACTTTTCGCTGAAATGCACAGTTACGGATCTGGACTTCCGCGAAGGCGATGAAATCACCGTGACGCGGATGCACTATCTGAAAGACGGAGAGCCCCGAGTCCTGGATTTAGGAGAAGGGGATCTGGTGATCGTCACCAACGGTTCGATGACCGAGGGCTACAGCCTGGGCTCCATGAACACCCCGCCGAAGCTGAACGGCAAAGGCAGCTCTTGGCAGTTATGGGAGCGGATTGCCGCCAAGAAACCGGGCCTTGGACGTCCATCTGTCTTCGCCGACCATATCGACGAGTCCAAATGGGAGTCGTTTACGGTGACTTGTCAGGGCTCGCGCTTTTTTGACCGGATGGAAGCTTTCTCCCGCAACAAGGCGGGAACCGGCGCACTGGTGACCTTTAAAGATTCAAGCTGGTTCATGTCCATCGTGCTGGCTCATCAGCCGCATTTCCGTAATCAGCCGGAGCATGTGAAGGTCTTCTGGGGCTATGGATTATTCCCGGATGGCATTGGGGATTATGTGCCTAAAAAAATGTCCGAATGTACCGGTGAGGAGATTCTCACCGAGTTGCTGCACCATCTCCACTTCCAAGAAGACATGGAAGCGATCTCTCCACCGCCAACTGTATTCCATGTATGATGCCGTTCATCACCTCGCAGTTCATGCCTAGAGCGATTGATGATCGGCCGAAGGTTATCCCGGACGGCTCCACAAATTTAGCATTTATCGGCCAATTCTGCGAAATCCCGGACGACGTTGTCTTCACTGAAGAATACTCTGTTCGGACGGCCCGTATGGCCGTGTATGGCCTGTTGGGACTGAACAAGCCGATTGTCCCTATCAATCAGTACCAGTACGATGTACGTACGTTGCTGCAAAGCTTGGTCACTTCCTTCCGCTAAGAATGGACAGGGGTGATAAAAATTGCCAAAACGACCCATTTCGGATAAACTAGGCTTAATTGAATCTTAAGCAAAGTGAAGCACACTTACGCATCTGTCCATCTTGGCGCGCGTAGTGTGCTTTTTTGCGTTTGGAAAGGAAGTGTGACCTGTTGTTGGTATCAACATCATCTTTAGTCCAACAAGTCGGTGAGGAATCGCAAAGCGGGAACTATGGGAAGAAAATCATCCCTCATGACGAAGCGTTTAAAAAGCTGTTGCATACGTTTTTCGCGGAATTTATCGCATTGTTTTTTCCTGAACTTGAATCGCAGCTGGACTTCAGCCAAACCCGTTTCCTTATGCAAGAGCAGCTTGTGGATGTGGTGGGAGAAGAAGCGCGTACGCTCGATCTCCTGCTGGAAACCAAATATATCGGTACGGATGCCTTCATCCTCATCCATCTGGAGCCTCAATCGTACCGACAAGCAGACTTCCACGAACGGATGTTTATCTACTTCAGCCGGCTCTTTGAGCGGCACCGGAAAGAGCACCAGCTCATCATCCCTATCGCCATCTTTACATCCGCAGAGAGTAAAAATGAGCGAAATTCCTTAAACATGTCGATTCTGGGAGAGGATATCCTCCAATTTCGGTTTCTGAAAGTCGAGCTCATCAACCAACCCTGGCGCAGATTCATTGATTCCAACAACCCCGTGGCTGCTGCATTACTCGCTAAAATGGGCTACAATAAAGGGGAGGAACGGGAGCTCCGTCTAGCCTATCTGCGCATGCTGCTGCAGCTCAGCCAAAGACTGGATCAAGCCCGTCTAGCGCTAGTGATGTCTATCGCCGATTTATATTTCGAGCCGGATCCCCGGCAGGATGAAGAAATGCTTCGGGAGCTGGCGAAACAATATGCAAAGGAGAGTGAAGTGATCATGGAATTAATGCCCGCATGGATGCGTCAAGGATATGAGAAAGGGTTGGAAGAAGGCCTGGAGAAAGGTATAGAACAAGGGATCGAAAAAGGATTTGAAAAAGGGATCGAACAAGGCACCCTCATCGAACGCCGGCAAATCGCACGCAGGTTGTTATCCAAGGGCTTCACTCTGGAAGAAATTGCGGATATGACCCAATTGTCTATCGAGGAAATCAAAAAGATTATGAATTAAGGAATTAGCCAACGGACAAAGAAAAGAAGCCGCATCTACGCGATCGGCTTCCTTCTTCGGTAATTGGAATATATGACTTGGCTATATTTATTTAACAAGCGGTCAAGAACAACCGACTGATGGAGAACCCGTGCATGGCGCATTCCGTATCTCTGTGCGAGCCGATTTAATTCTTGTCTTTCCAATTCGATCCGAAATCTGATTTTTTCAGAATTGTTCATCACTATCACCCTAGGAACATATTAGAAGAGGTTGCCAAATATTGCATAATGAGACCTAATGCAAGAAACAAAAAAAATTCCATTTTTTGAAATGGAATTTTAAAATAGGGCCAGTAGGATCTAGCCAAGCCTTATTATAGATTTCTATTAGTAAATGAATTAACCCCATCCGTGAGAAAATAACGTCATAGTTACCGGATAAAAGCTAACCATAATTATAGCCGAAACCGCCCAAAATGCTTTCTTTTTCATTTTCCCACACCTTTCTACATAACTCAGAATAAGTATTGCATTGTTTCAAAGAGGCGTGCTTCCGATGCAACTCAAATAATGCCATATTATTAACTATCAGATCTTTGCTGTTTAACAATATACTTAACTCCATACTGAATAAGAGATGATATATCCCTTCTTCATATAGAGCTTTTCGAAAATAATAGAGTGCGTAGTTCTGAAAAAAAACTGCACGTCTAAATATAAGTGATGGCTCTTTGTAATTCGATTTTGATGTCTGTTTGATTTTTCTATAATCATCAATATCATCGGAGAATTTATTTAAAATTTCATCGATAAAGTAATTATGTCGATTAGACGCCTCAATTAACGTGGTTAGCCCTTCAACAATTTCACCTGGATGCTCTTCAAGGAATTTTACATACTCCCCTATCAACTCTCGATTTCCTGATTTGATATCCATGCACATCCAGTTAGCGTATGCAAACATCTTAAGTTGCTCTACTTCGGCTTTCCCCGCTTCATCGAGACCCTCAAACCAGCTCAAATCTGCATACTTCGGAATCCACTTCTTGGATTCTTCAAACATTCCACGGTACTCATAAGAGCTAGATTTAATTAAATAAGCTCTTCCATAATAGTAGACCAATGGACGTTTAGGTTTGAAGTCTTCATCCATCCAGATGCGTCTGTTGTAAAGGGCTTCGGTGAATTGACAGAGCTCATCCGCATAATTCTCAACTTCAGACCAATTAAATCTCAGTGCGTAGATCTCAGTTAGCATCAGTAAACCATCGAGAGCATAGGCTTCAGGCAACCGATATCTGTAAGGTAAAAATTGCAATGCAGCTTTAAAGCCTCTTCTCGTATCAGTTTGAAATATTTGAAATATCCGATAATAACTCATCGCCAAGCGTTCGGAGTGGCTAGATCGCTCACTTTCAATAACGCTTTCATAGAGTATAACCGCAGCCTCTTTCCAACCTTGTTCATACATCATTTCGGCTGTATCGAAAATGCCCGCGATTTGTTTCAAATCCTCTAACAAACGGTTTAGAACCTGTTTAATGCAGTCATGCTTCTGCAACTCGGCGCATCTCAGCAGGAACGGCCGCAGCCTCCTCCAATGCGGGGCCGTTGAAGTAAAGCATTCATCTGCATATAATTCGTAAAAGTGTCCTTCAGGCAACCCCATCGCAGCCGTAATCCGATCCAATTGTCCGATGGCAATCGGCCGGTTCCCGTTAATAATTCCGCTTAACGTTCCGACGTTCACCCCGGCGGATTCCGAGAAACGGTGCAGGGTTGTCCCTTCGCTCTTGATGTAATCTTCCAGTTCTGCGCGAATCGTGGTTGTAGATATCAAAAAATTATCACCCCCCAATTCCGCGACCTTCCGCGAGCCGATTGATTCTCGGCTAACAGAGGAACCAAACGACATCCAATGACATCAAGCAACACCATATACTACTAAACTTCCAATATATGTTTACATAATAATCCTAAATTTGACAATCGTCAATATGAAAAAAGACCGATTAGCAAACTTTTTGTCTGCTTATCGGTCTTTATGAAGTTTCTTAGATTTCCAGCTCCGCCGCAGCCGCATTGGCCTCTACTTGTGCCGGGTTCTTGCAGCCCGGAATCACCGTGCTGACAATCGGATTCTTCAAGCACCAGGCTAAGGCCCACTGCGCCATGTCCACGCCCTCCGGCACTTCTTGCCGCCGAATCTCTTCCACTTCCTCCAGCTTGCGCCGAGTGCTTTCCGGATCATGACGATGGCGTACATCGGTTTCGCTGAACACTGCCCCCGGTTTGTACTTGCCGCTCAGATAACCGCTCGCCAGCGGTACTCTTGCAAGCACACCTAATTGCTGGCGCTCGCAGGATGGGAATACCCGATTCTCCGGCACGCGGTCGAGCCGGTTATAGACCACCTGAATCGCCTCCACCCCTACCTTCGTTGAAGCTTCGGTCTGATGCAGATTGTCGTTGCTGCCGATCGATGTGCCCAGATGGAGGATTTTCCCCGCTTGCTTTTGCTTATCCAGCAGTGTCCAAAGTTCATCATTGTCAAACGCCGCATCCGGGCCGGAATGAAACTGGTACAGGTCGATATAGTCGGTCTTCAGCGCTTTCAGCGAGGCGTCCAGCTGTTGCAGCACCGCCGCGGCATCAAAACAGTCCGTCCGCGTAAACCGTTCATGAAATTGATGCCCAAATTTCGTGGCGATCAGCCAGTCCTCCCGGTTGCGCCGGCTCAGATAATCCCCGATAAACGATTCGGACAGATGGTCGCCATAACATTCTGCCGTATCGATCAGATTGATGCCCAGCTCCCGACCCCGATCCAAGATTGCATCCACTTCCGATTGCGTGTAGTTTAAGCCCCATTCCCCGCCAAATTGCCAAGTTCCGATGCCAATTACCGAAACGTTCAGACCCGTTTTCCCTAATATGCGATATTTCATGTTCAAGAATCCCTCCGATTCGTCGCTACTTCAAATAAAAAATCTCGCGCATCGGCACGATCGGCTGCGGTTCATTAAAGTCAAATGACCCTTCCACCATGCCTGATGTAATCGCGTTCCACCGCTGGCAAACCTCGCTGGCTGCAATATACTTGAACGCCGCATCCGGATCATCACATTCAAAGCAGTAGAAGAACTGATTTCCCTGCTGAAAAATCGAATAATTCCGAATCCCCGCTTTGCGATGCTCCTCCAGCACCTCGGGCCAAGGGTTCAAATGCATCTCCACATAGGCCTCCAGTTGATCTTCCTTCACCCGCCAGGTCCAGGCAAATTTCCGGCTTGGACTGATTTCCATGATCATCCCTCCCATGAAATTTTCATACCATTGCATACTACTTGAAAAAACGTCGAATCAGCTTCAGCTTGCCCGCCGTATAAGGCGGATAGATGAAGCTCAAGTTCACCCGCGTTGACTTTTTCAGCACGCTTTTCCGATGAGAGAAGGTTTCATAGCTGTAACGGCCGTGGTAGGCTCCCATCCCCGAAGAGCCGACACCGCCAAAGGGCAAATACGGGCTCACCAGATGCATGACCGTATCGTTCACGCACCCGCCGCCAAATGAAGCGGACTCCATTACCTTCCGTTCCGTGGCGGCATTGCTCGTAAACAAGTACAGCGCCAGCGGCTTAGGCCGCTCACCAATCTTCCGGAGCGCCGCATCCAGGTCTCGATACTCCAGCACCGGCAAAATCGGTCCAAAAATCTCTTCCTGCATCACGGGGTCCTCCCAGTTGACGCGCTCCATGATCGTCGGCCCTAAATACAGATCCTCACGATCGCCATCCCCACCAACCACCACTTTAGACGGTTCGAGCAAACCCATCAGCCGGCTCCACTGCCGCTCATTCACAATCCGCCCGTAGTCAGGGCTTCGCCTTGGATCCTCACCATAGAAGACCTTGATCTGCGCCTTCATTTTGGTGATCAGTTCATCTCGCACCGACTCGTGAACGAGCACATAGTCTGGAGCCACACAGGTCTGGCCTGTATGTAGGAATTTCCCCCAGACGATACGCTGTGCTGCCAGATCGAGGTTCGCCTCTTGATCCACAATGCAAGGGCTCTTCCCGCCAAGCTCCAGAACAACGGGCACCAGATGCTCCGCCGCCGCAGCCATAACGATCTTGCCAACCCGAATACTTCCCGTGAAAAAAATAAAATCCAACGGGGCATGAATCAGCGCAGACGTCACCTCCGGCCCTCCCTCGATGACTCGAATGTAATCGGGTTCGAAATATTCGCCAAGCATCTCGGCGATCACCCTGGAGACATGAGGAGTAAACTCGGAAGGCTTCACGATTGCGGCGTTCCCCGCAGAGATCGCTCCGATCAACGGGTCGATCACCAGCATAAACGGATAGTTAAACGGGCCGATGATCAGGGCCGAGCCATAAGGCTCCCGGTAAATGTAGCTGCTGGAGCCGATATGGGTGAGCGGAGTGCGAACCCGCTCCGGCTTGGCCCAACGCTTCAGATGCTTCATCACGTAGCGGATACTATCGTAAGCATAACCCACTTCCGTGCTGTAGCCTTCGAATTCAGGCTTGCGCAAATCTCGCTGCAGCGCTTCCAATATTCGCGTTTCGAAACGTTGAATCGCGGTCTTCAGGCGTTCAAGCTGACGCAGTCTGAAGTCCACCGGTCGCGTCGCACCAGATTGGACGAAATGCTGCTGGGCGCGAACGACCTCCGCAATGGAGCGATCTAGGGATTGCGTAGGTTGCAGTTCAGTTGGAGTTTGGGTAGCATGTTCAGTTTGGCTCAAGGCGGTCCCCTCTTTTTCCCGAATAAATCATCTTCATTCTGTCTGACCCTTCTATTGTAACCCGAAATGGGGGAGCTGGACATCTTTGGTCATTTATCGCTGCCAAGCGGTTAGCGGAAGTCTCATTGTCCTTCTTTAGCCTCTGAGTGCAGCGGAAATTTGTATATTGGCATAAATTTGTGTTAGATTACCTAACATAAAATATTGAAGAATTCGAGTAAAACTTCAATTTGTTAATAAAAACCTCGTTTTCACAATCGTCAAGACGGTTTTCAGTTAAATTTATGAACGTTTTTTGTTATTTATATTGACATAATCTTGCTAAAAATCATATAATTTAACTACGTTCACAACGTCGTGGCGCAACCCTATTCATATTCCGGTCTCGCACAACGTAGTGCCGCCGGTCGGCAAAGGAGCCATACGGGCAATCGCAGGATTGCACGGGGCTCCTTTTTGTTTTGCGCCCAGTTTTGGCCGTAGCTATGAAGAACAGAAAACATCCCGGCCTAAGAGGATGAAACCTGGAAAGGAGATGGAAGGATGGAACGTACCGGTTTTTTGAAGAGTGGGCATAAGCCCTCGCTGCTAAGCGCTTTTTTGTATTTCGATGTGAGCTTTATGGTATGGGTTCTGATTGGCCCGCTGGCGGTCATCATGATGCAGGACTACCCGATGAACGCCGCGCAAAAAGCTAATCTCGTCGCTCTGCCAGTCCTTGGCGGCTCCTTGCTTCGCCTGGTGCTTGGCGTGTTGGCCGACCGGATTGGTCCTAAGCGGACCGGCCAGATCGGCATGGTCGTCACGATGGTGCCGCTCATTTGGGGCTGGCAGTTCGTGGATTCGCTTGGCGAACTGTATGCAGTGGCTTTGCTGCTGGGCGTTGCCGGCGCTTCCTTCTCGGCGGCGCTGCCCTTGGCCAGCCGTTGGTACCCGCCACAATACCAGGGATTGGCGATGGGGATCGCCGGAGCCGGCAACAGCGGCACCGTCTTCTCCACCCTGTTCGCCAACCGAATTGCCCAGCATTATGGCGGCTGGGAGGTTGTGTTCGGGCTGGCCCTCATTCCGGTTGCGCTAGTCTTTCTCGTCTTTACGCTGCTGGCGAAAGACAGCCCCAATCAGCCGGAACCGAAAAAGCTGCGGGACTACGCCGCCGTGCTTCGCGAGCGGGATGCGTGGCTGTTTTGCTTGTTGTATATGGTGACGTTTGGCGGTTTTGTTGGCTTGTCGAACTACTTGACAATTTTTTTCAATACCCAATATGAGCTGAGTGCAGTGCGGGCCGCCGACTTCACCACCTTGTGTGTAATTGCCGGCAGCTTCTTTCGTCCTGTGGGCGGCTGGCTGGCCGATAGGCTGGGCGGGGTTCGCATGCTGTTGATTTTGTACGCGGGTGTGGCCCTCATGATGGCTTTCGTCTCGTCGCTGCCGCCGCTGTCCGTCGTGACCATCCTGCTGTTCGTAGGCATGATGTGCCTCGGAATGGGCAACGGCTCCGTGTTCCAGCTCGTCCCCCAACGGTTCCAGCAGGAAATCGGAGTGATAACCGGCATCGTAGGTGCGGCTGGCGGGCTCGGCGGTTATTTTCTACCGAATATTCTCGGTCTCTTGAAACAATGGACCGGATCGTATACCCCCGGCTTCCTCATTTTGAGCGCAATAGCGCTGGCTTGTATTGTCACGGTTACTCTTATTCAAGGCCAGTGGAAACGCACGTTCCTGAACCGGAAGGAGGCAGCTTATGATGCTTATTCCTACAGCCGCCCGTCCTGACCAACGTTTGCGATCCCACTGTCCCTTTTGCAGTATGCAATGCAGTCTGGATCTGCACTTGGCTCAAGGTTCCACGGCAGGGTATGAAGTGAAGCCCAGTCCGGACTTTCCCGTAGCCACGGGGCGTTTATGTCAAAAGGGCTTCAACGCCTTGGCGCATACGATTCATCCGGAGCGGGTGCTGCAGCCGCTGCGCAAATCCAAAGCCTCCTCTCCCTTTTGGTCGCCTGCAGCCTGGCCCGAAGCATTGGATGATATCGCCGCTCGAATTCGCCGAATCCAGGAACAATACGGTCCGGACAGCGTCGCCGTATTTGGCGGCGGTTCGCTGACGAACGAAGTGTGTTATTTACTTGGCAAATTTACTCGGGTTGCTCTGCGCTCTCGTTACGTGGATTACAACGGACGATACTGCATGTCCTCCGCAGCGGCGGCGCAGCAGCTGGCGTTTGGGATCGACCGCGGTCTCCCTTTTCCGCTTGAGGATATTCCCCAAACCGATTATCTCATTCTTGCCGGCACCAACATCGCCGAATGCCAGCCCACGTTGATGCCCTACCTGTTAGCTGCTAAGAAAAAAGGCGCCGTTATCGTCACGATCGATCCCCGGCGGACGATGACGTCCAAGATCGCTCAGCATCAGCTAATGATTGAGCCCGGGCAGGACTCGCTGCTGGTCAGCGGGCTGCTGCATGTGATTTTAGAAGAGAAGTTGTATGATGCGGAATTTGTGGCGGCCCATACGGAAGGGGTGGAGGCGGTACAGGAAGCCGTTCGGGATTTCCCGCCCGAACGGGTCGCCGCCCTCACCGGGATCCCCGAGGATACGATTCGTGAAGTGGCTCGGGGATTCGCCGGGGCGAAGCGCGGCATGGTTCTGACCGCGCGGGGCCTGGAGCAGCAGGTGAACGGCGTGGAGCATACGCTGCAGTACATCAACCTGTGCCTGCTGTGCGGGCACATTGGCCAGCCGGGCAGCGGCTTCGGCTCCGTCACCGGGCAGGCCAATGGGCAGGGCGGCCGCGAGCATGGGCTCAAGGCTGACCAGTTGCCGGGCTATCGCTCGATCGAGGACCCGGACGCCCGGGCGCATGTCGCCCAGGTCTGGGGAATCGATCCCCATGAGCTGCCCGGCAAAGGCGTCTCCGCGTATGAGCTGTTCGGGAAGATACTGGACGGCGACATTAAAGCGATGATGATTCTGGGCTCCAATCCGGTCGTGTCCAGCCCCAACAACGCCCGGGTCGCCGAGGCGCTGGCGAAGCTGGACCTGCTCGTCGTCGTCGACCTGTTCGAGACCGAGACGGCCGCCTATGCGGATTGGCTGCTGCCCGGCACGTCCTTCCTTGAAGTGGAAGGGACGATGACGAACCTTGAGGGCCGGGTGTTCTACCGGCCCCGGGTGTTTGAGCCGGCCGGCGCGGCGATGCCGGACGCTTGGCTGCTGTGCGCCCTCGCCGAACGGCTGGGCCGAGGGCGCTATTTCTCCTACTCGTCGATGAGCGAAGTGTTCGACGAGTTGTGCCGCGCTTCCGCCGGGGGCAAAGCCGATTACAGCGGCATCAGCTACTCGCGCCTGCAGGAAGCGCAAGGGCTGTTCTGGCCGTGCCCCGGGCCCGGCCAGGCGCACCCCGGGACGCCGCGCCTCTTCCCAGGCGGCGTCTTCCCCCGTGCAGGCGGCCGCGCCCGCCTGCACGCAGTCACGCCGCAGCCGCCGGCGGAAACCGCAGATACGGAATATCCGTATCTGCTGACGACCGGCCGGCTGGGCGGGCACTACCTGAGCGGCGCGCAGACCCGCCGCACGGACGCGCTGGCGAAGAAGGCGCCGGAGCCGGTGGCGGAGCTCCACCCGGCTCTGGCCGAGCAGCTTCGCCTGCGCGAAGGAGACCGCGTCCGCTTGACCTCGCGGCGCGGGTCGCTGGAGGTCGCCGCCAAGGTGACGAAGGACATCCATCCGCGCACGATGTTTGTCCCGTTCCATTGGGGCGGCGACCTGGCGGTGAATCGGCTGACGAACGATGCCTTACACCCGATCAGCCGGATGCCGGAATTTAAGATCTCCGCTGTTAGGGCAGAGCGCGTGGAACTGGAGATTGCCGATTCCTATAGAGATCCAGGAACTGACGGCGCTTCTTAGAGCAATGCCCGGGACAGCGGAGAGGTCGAGTACACTCCCGTGCAACACACCGCAAACCGCACCGCAGCGGATCCCGCAGGTTTTGCGGCACCTCGCCCTCAACGAAGCTGAGGAGTTATGTATAAGCAAAGAGGCTATCCTCTCCAGCTTGTGGCTGAAGGGATAGCCTCTGTTTATATTAATCGCCGTCTTGAATTTGGATGCGTTTGGAGCGAGTCGGTTGCCGTTTCGGCACCTCCAGCTTCAGAACGCCATCCTTCAAGGACGCGCGAATATCTTCTTCCGAAATATCCTGCACGTAGAATCTACGAACATATTCACCGTGCCGACGTTCCTTCCGAACGATTTGATGGTTCGTATCCTCCATGTTGTGATCCTCATTACGAACTGCTCTGATCGTCAAGTAAGGAGCGGCATAGTCGATCTCGATGTCTTCTTTTCGGAAACCAGGTAATTCCGCTTCAACCAGATAGGCTTGATCCGTTTCACGGATGTCCGTTCTGAAAGAAAGCGGCGAATTTTTAAACGGTGCAAAAAAGTCATCATTGAACACATCATTAAACGTTTTAGCCAACTGGCCGAACGCATCTTCTCTGTGTCGACCAAAAGGAATCAAATCAAACATCATGCATTCCCCTTTCTTTGGTTTGACCTTATTTGACCTTACACCCTCATTATATGCCTCCATGACCAAAGTGACAAAAGTGATTAAAGCCCAAACAGCCTGTTCTCGGGCGATTTTCGCGCATTTTTCCTGATCGCCAGAGACTTGACTGTTTATTTGACCTTCTTTGACCTTTCATCTCAATCTAACGCGGTTGAACCTTTTATTTTTCAAAAATCAAACGAACATCACTGATTCTCCCGCAGGTCTTTAGACATGGAGGTGTCGCCATCGTTAGGATACCTCAAGACATCGCAACCTATTCATGGTAAAAGTAAGATAGTGAATTTAAATCCTTACTTAGAGGTGAAATTCTTGAACAAAAACATCAAATTACGAATTGTCTGGATCATTCCAAACGTATTGTTGTATCTTCTTTTCATCGGGATTGGGACCTTTGTCCTTTGGAATGTGGAGGGACTCAAGGAAATCAATCAACTTGGCTTATGGGGATTCGTGTTGTTTCTTCTCCTACTAATAAACTTATGGGGATCGTATCGCATTTGGTCTTGGATGAGGAAGGGGAAAATGTAATCACCCAAACTACGAAAAAAGCGACTTTATCGTCGCTTTTCATCAATCAGTTTCCGCCAACTTCGCCTCAATCGCCGCCGCCAACTCCTCGTACGAAGCGCTCGGCAGCAGCTCCCCGTTCACCATAAATTGAGGGGTTCCGTTGACTCCGTAATATCCGCCGGTTTTGAAGTCTTCCTTGACGGGCAGCATGTAGGTATGTTCTTTTAAATCCTTCGCGAACCGATCATAGTCGATTCCCTCGATATTCTTCTTCACAAAGTCCAGCAAAAAGCTAGGTGTTGCCCAAATTTTCGTCTCATCGCCTTGATGTGCAAACAGCTTGCGCTTGAACTCCCAGAACTTCTCGTTGCTCTGCGCTGCGATGGCTTCCCCCGCACTGGCCGCCATGATCGAGTCCCGATCAATAAATGCATAGTTTATGAAAAATAACTCGATTTTCCCGGTATCGATATACTCTTGCTGCAGCTGGTCCATATAGGTTTCTTCCCATTTCTTGCAGGCCGGGCATTTGAAATCGGCGAATTCGATTACTTTAACCTTAGCGTTCGGATCGCCTAAATGCGGCTGCTTCTCATACTTCAAGCCCTTGGCAGTGTAATCCCCTTTGATTTCCGTATAGTTCGGAAGATCCTTTAATTCAGAAGGACCCGTATCTTTCAGGAACACAACAGCCAGGGTGATGACCAGGACTCCAATGAAAATGAGGGAACTTACAAAAATCAAACCGGATTTCCTATTCTCTCGGCCGCTTCCTGATCTGTTGGCCGCGTTGCCCGCCTTGCCCCTGCCGACATTTTTGTGATCAGGGGTTGTCCGGTTGGATCCCGTCTTATAAGTTGAGGCTGGTTTCCCGCCGCTCCGATTACTTCCCTTGTTCTGGGCCATCCGCCATCCTACCTCCATCTGGATTCGTTTCGTCCCTCATTCTAGCGTATGGCCCACGGCAAGGGAGTAACAAAGGTCACAGTCGAAAGTAAGGGGATAAGCTTCACTGATCAACTCCACTCGAAGCCCCTCAGATTGTTCACCGAAATGATTTAGCTGACACGAAGTAAATTGAGTATCCATAACAAGTGTTGTATGATGGTAAGGAACTTGAGCGTAAGCTGATCGCTTCTATACCAAAATATTGCTTTTGCAACTCTCTGGTTGTGCTTACTGCCAATCAGGGAGTTTTTATATTACTACAGAAGGGAAGCCAAGCCCACATGACCTCATTAGAAATGCTGCTGCAATTGTTGGAACGAACTGCGTTGCTGCTGATTTGCTTATTCTTTATGGCTCGTATTCCAAGATTCCGTGAGGTGCTGCAGCGGGATAATCGATCGCCGATCGAGCTGACCGTGATTACCGTCATATTTTGCTCGTTTGCGATTTTCGGTACGTACTCAGGCATTGAGGTTGAAGGATCGCTGGTGAACATTCGCATTATTGCTGTGATGTCCGGGGGGATCCTGTTTGGTCCCTGGGTAGGGATTATCACCGGGGTCGTCTCAGGATTGCATCGGTACTTAATTGATATCGGTGGAATTACATCAATTCCCTGCCTCATCACCAGTATGATTGCGGGTTTAGTTTCCGGAGTCATTAATCATAAAGTGAAAAAATCAGCCCGCTGGATCTACGGCATTATCGCCGGTATGATCTGTGAAATTTCAACCATGCTGCTTATTTTAGCTTTTGCCGAGCCCTTTGAGCTGGGATTGGACATCGTATCCAAAATCGCCTTTCCTATGATAATTGGGGAGATCAGCATTGGGCTGATTGTGCTGATGATTATGGGGGTCGAGGGCGAGAAAGAGATGATTGCCGCCAAGCAAGCCAAGCTGGCCTTGGAAATTGCGAACAAAACGTTACCCTACTTCCGCTCCACCAGCAAGGAATCCTTGAAGACAATCTGTACGATTATTAAAGATGAAATCGAGGCTGATGCCGTTGCGATTACGGATACCCATAATGTGCTGGCCTATGTTGGATTTGGCGAGGAGCACTACACGGTCGGAGAGGCTATTATCAGCGAGATCACAAAAACTGCGATTCGAACCGGTGAGATCACCATTTCCAATCACATCTCTGAGCATAATCTCCCGCAAATTCAGTATTTTCTGATTATGCCTTTAAAAGAACGGGACGTTGTAACAGGGACACTGAAGGTGTATTACCGGAAAGCCTACAAAGTGACCTACCCGCTGCAGACGATGGCGATTGGGTTATCCCAGATTATTTCCACACTGATGGAGGTTTCAAGGGTCGAGCAAATTAAGGAGGAAGCGAATAAGGCCGAACTCAAAGCGCTGCAAACCAAAATCAACCCCCATTTTTTGTTTAATGCCTTAAACGCCATCGCTTCAACGACACGCAAGAATCCGGAAAAGGCCAGAGAATTAATCATCAATCTATCCAATTTCATGAGACACAACTTAGAGCTAAGCGATGAGTTCATTGAAATCCATAAAGAGCTTCAGCAAGTGAAGGATTACGTTGAAATTGAAAAAGCACGCTTTGGCTCGCGGTTACAAGTGAATTATGACATTGATGAGGAGGTTTCGGTTAAAATCCCCAGCTTATTGATTCAGCCTCTCGTCGAAAATGCCATTAATCACGGTGTTCTTAAGACGAAAGGACCGGGAACCGTGACCATTTCTGTGCAGGATCTTGGGGATCAAGTCCGGATCAGCGTGAAGGATACTGGGATTGGAATCGATGAAGAGATCATTCGGAATTTGTACCATGATCAGGTTCCAGCCCATAAAATTGGACTCTATAATGTGCATCAGCGAGTGAAGCTAATTTATGGAGAAGGAGTCGTGATCCAACGTTTGGATCCAGGCACTGAAGTCTATTTTGATGTGAGGAAAGGAATGTAACTCCACATGAAAGCCATTATTGTCGAGGATGAAATCCCTGCTCGGGAAGAGCTTGAATATATCATTAGCACTTACAGCTCGATTGAGGTAACGGATTGTTTTGAGGACGGGTTGGATGTTCTCAAATTTCTGCAGGAGCATGAGACCGATGCGATTTTCCTGGATATCAACATTCCGTCGCTGGATGGAATCTTCGTCGCAAGCAACATCGCCAAATTTGCGAAGAAGCCTTATATCATTTTTACAACTGCTTATAAGGAACATGCCGCCAAGGCGTTCGAGCTGGAGGCTTTTGATTACATTTTGAAGCCTTATGACGAGAAGCGGATTGCACCGATGTTAAAAAAGCTTGAGGCCGCTTATCATCGTGACCATCCCGTCCGGCAAGATACGAATCCATTGCATCCCGTCGTCCATCATAAGGACGATGAAGGCTCTGCAATCGCCAATCGGATTAACTTACGTAAGGATGACAAAATTATCGTCACTGATGCGAACGACATTTATTATGCTGAAGCCAAAGAGAAGGTGACATTGGTGTATACGTTGGAAGGAGAGTATACGATGCCGATGAGCATCAGCGAGTTTCACACGCTGCTGCCGCAGAGTCTCTTCTTCCGCTGTCATCGTTCTTACTCGGTGAATCTATCGAAAATCCGGGAAATTGTGCCCTGGTTTAACCAAACCTATATCTTAAGATTATCGGGGATGGATGCAGAAATTCCGGTAAGTCGATCCAAGGTGAAAGAGTTCCGGCACATCATGAGATTTTGACAGCAACTCATTCCTTGATATCGTCATTTCGTTCTGAAAACGGTTGCGTTGACCTTTTTGGTACTATACTTGGCTCATCAAGAAACACTGTATAGCCTACTGAAAAGAGGAGATCATCACATGAGAGATACCAAGGGTCATCGCTGGCTGATCGTTCTTGGGACAATTATCGTACAAATGGGGCTGGGGACCATCTATACTTGGAGTCTATTTAACCAACCTCTTGTCGAACACTATGGATGGGAGCTAAGTTCGGTAGCTGCCACGTTCTCCATCCTTAGCTTTTCGTTAGCCTTTGCAACCTTGTTTTCGAGTAAGATTCAAGAGAAAATCGGACTTCGGCGATTAATTATGTTTGCAGGGATCACGTTAGGACTAGGATTAATCATCAGCTCGCAAGTGACATCCCTATGGGTGCTCTACCTTTTTGCCGGTGTCTTAGTTGGTGCCGCAGACGGGACGGCTTATATGACGACCTTGTCGAATGCGATTAAATGGTTCCCGAAGAAGAAAGGCCTGATCTCAGGGATCTCCGTAGGGGCATATGGTACGGGCAGCTTAGTGTTCAAATATATTAACAGCAGCATGATTGAAACGTTGGGCGTGTCGAAAGCTTTTATGTTCTGGGGAATCATCGTCATGGTTATGATCGTGGGCGGCTCGTTCCTCGTGAAGGAAGCGAAGGTGCAAAATCAAGTTCAAGCCGATTCAAATACGGTACAGAAGGATTACACGGTCAAAGAAATGCTAAAAACCAAAGAAGCGTACTTGTTATTTATTATCTTCTTCACAGCATGTATGAGCGGTTTGTTCCTGATAGGGATCGTCAAGGATATCGGCGTCAGCATGGCAGGATTGAATGCAGCCACAGCAGCGAATGCGGTTGCTCTGGTCGCGATATTTAATACACTGGGTCGCATTGTACTTGGAGCTTTATCCGATCGGGTGGGTCACCTGAATGTCGTATCCGGCACTTTGTTTGTGACAGCTGCCGCCGTGATCATCTTGAGCTATATGCATCTGAGTTATGGGTCCTTCTTTGCTTGTGTAGCGGCGATTGCGTTTTGCTTCGGCGGGAACATTACCGTATTTCCGGCAATTGTGGCGAATTACTTTGGACTGAAAAACTCCGGTCAAAATTACGGTGTGATCTACCAAGGCTTTGGATTTGGCGCCTTGCTGGCAACCATGATCTCCTCGTTCCTTGGCGGATTTGTACCTACGTTTAAACTCATTGCTGCGATGTGCATGATCTCGTTTATCCTCATTATGCTGTTGAAGCTTCCAGCGATGAAGAAAACGGAGAAGAAAAAATGGGCTTTCCAGAAATTGCAGCATGAATAACTGGGCATGAGAACGAATCGCCTAAGGAGTTAACTGCACACGGCCTTGGCCTCCAAATACCAGCGATATCCGCTTCGAGCGGGGACAACGGCGGCTTCCCCTTGGCGGAACGCATGGGCGAGTTCGTCCATGCGGCCCGTGGCCGGCTCCAGAGCAACGTGATAGTTACCGCCAAAGCCGCCGTAGTTGGCCCAAATGGCCAAGTACGGCACTTTGTCTGCGGGGAAGCGGAACATCAGCGCCTCACCGGTTGCAGGATCACTGATTCCGGCGTACCCGGAGCCGGGCCCGAGCCGGCTAGTAAAATAATACTTCTCCGCGAATCGGCCGTTGTTGGACTCCACGGTGCTCAGGTCGACTTGTTCCCCGGTTGCGCCGCTTGCCAGCGGCCAAAGCTGCTTGGATCCGAACGCACCTAGCCGGCCTTCCTCCGAATAGGAGACCTCGATCTCCGTTAATTCAGGCGGAACGTGCAGTTTCATACCTTCTCGTACCTGCAACAACGGATGCGCCGCCCATAGAAAGGCAAAAGGCGCGCCCGACAGATTCGTCACAGTGTACTCGATGTGAAGTGTGTCTGCTGCAGGGAACGTATATCTTTTCTCCAGGACATAGGGAAATTGTACGCCGCCAATGCGGCAGGATAGGGCTGAGCTCGTGGCCTGATGCTCCCAAGCCCGAGACCAGACCTCTCCGTGGTCGGGGATCGCTCGACCTTGCCAAGGCGCCAGCGGATAGGCCCCGGCATTGATGCCTGGGAACATTTCGTCCCATCCACTCCCGTCGCCAGCGGCAAAGGATGAGCCGTAGCCTTCGTTTCCCAGTGGCTTATCGCTCCTCCACAGCCACTCCCGTCCTGTCTTGCGATTCTGCAGCGATACGGCCTTGCCACCTAGCTCCGGTACGATGGTCACCGCTATAAGCTCGGTTTCTCCGACCCAAGCGTCCCAACCATCCACTTCAGTCTTTCGCCATTGGTTCATCCGTCGCCCCCTCCTCCAACATTGATTTGATGTTTGTGCTTACCCTGGAAATCTGCTACTTATTGCGTTGCGTGTGTGGTGTAACTTGCGTAGTGACTGTTGTAGAGTAACGGGTAACTAATTAATAACTAATGATGTACTTTCTTGCTGCTAACTGTTTGATACTGGTGACTTACTTCGTTTGTAATTTGTTTGTTGAGACTTTTGCGACGTGTCTGTTTGTTCATCGCAACTTATGCGACTTGTGATTTGTGACTTATGACTTGTGAATGTAACTTGTGAGTGTGGCTTGTGAGTGCGTTTTGCCATATAACGATCTCTCGCAGGCAGGAGGTTTTCTCGCAACAGCACGAACTCTTGCTTCAGGATGCCTTCTCGCTACAGATTCTTTCTGGCTGCGGGACGCTTCTCGCCGCAGACCGCTCTCTTTCCCGCGAGGGCTGGATTGTCTAACGCTTGTGAACAACGCTATTTGGGCAAAAAAGCGGGTGTACGAATTCTAACGCTTACCAGACACCTTATTTGCTCATTTTAGAGCAAAATGGGGGCTCAATCGCCCCCATAAGAACGCTGGTCAGCGTTAGAATTTGAAACTCGCCATTTTAAGCCAAATAAGCACTGTGGCAAGCGTTAGCGCAGGGTCTGTAAAGTCCCTCCGCAATCCATCAGCACATCCGCCGATGGATCATCGCGCCCTGATGGCTGGGCTCCAGGGCCATCACCTCATCGAACTGCTCGGCGGCTTCCACCGGCCGGCCAAGGCCCAACTTGCCGAGCCCCCGCATGAAGCGGCAGTGGATGACGTTACGTCGGTTCAAGTCGTCCTCGAACACGAGGAAGTCAGGAAGCGATACGGCGAAGTAATCGAACTCCACCTCATCAAACAAATGCTTCTCGGCATAGTCCACCAGCTGGTTAAACCGACGTTTCGCTTCCTTCTCCACGCCTAACTTCCGCCAAGCCAGCCCTTGATAAAAAATCATCTCCGGCGGCTGATCGTTATAGTACATCGCTCCGGCCGGCTCCTCCAGCCCTTGCGAAGCCGCCTGCCAATACGGCATCGCCTGCTCCATCAGGCCCAACCCCTCAAATGCACAGCCCAGGTAATACAGGATGTCATTTTCCTGCGCTCCGGCGAGCTTGCCTTCCCCGAGATTTTCCGGGTAAACGAGCGCCCGCTCCAACCGTTCGATCGCTTGCTCGGCATTCCCGGCCGCGAGTGCCTGCTTCCCAAGCTCGACAAGGGCGAACCTGTACTGCCCGGTCACTTTGCCTTCTCCGCCTTCCCAAGGGTGGAACTTGCGAGCTTCCAACGCCCGCAAAGCTTCGTCGTGGCGGCTTAACGTATTCAGCAGCGTGACGTATTCCAGATACAAATCGTCGCGTTTCTCCACAAGCGCCAAGTGACGTTCCAGCGCCGCAAGCCGCTCCGCCGCCGGACGGCCCAGCTTCTTATAGAGCTGATCCAGCTCGAAAAACACGCGGGCGTCTTCCGGATTCAACGCGAACGCCGTCTCCAGCGCTTCCCGCGCCGCATCGACATCCTTGCGCTTGTTGTAATAAGCCAGCGCCAAATTGCGGTGCACGGTCGGGAACCCGGCGTCCACCTCCCGGGACGCCTCCCAGTGAGCGATCGCATCGTCCGGGCGTTTCTTGTCATACATCCAGTTGCCAAGGTAGTAATGCGCTTTCGCATCGCCCGGGTTCGCCGCGATCGCACTTTGCAGCACGAGCAGGTCCGTCAGGCTGTTCGGGAAGCAGTAGTCCGCCGGCGCGGCGGCGCCTGCCTGCCGATGGCGCGCGGCCAGTTCGACCTGGCCGGTCCGCTCATACGCGTAGGCCAAGGTGTAATGCAGCATCGGGTAAGCCGGCGTGTCTGCGTCCGGCGCAATCCGCTGCATCACCTGCACGGCTTCGTCATACAGGCCGAAGCCGAGATAGTCCGCGGCCAGCTGCAGGACGTTGTGCGCGTCACCGCGCATCAACCGCTGGAGCTCGGCCAGGACTTCATCCGCCGCTGCCGCATCGCCCAAGGCCCGCAGCGCGGCCCAGCGCTCGTTGGCGGCGCCGAAGTCGGCCGGGTCCAGCGCCAGCGTCTCGCCCGTGTAGGCGAGCGCTTCCTCCGGCCGACCGAGCTTCCGCAACAGCGCCGCCTTCAAATGCCGCGCCTTATAGTTGCGGCTATTGCGGATTAGCGAGCGATCGGCCAACTCGAGCGCCTCCGCATAGCTGCCGCGGCCGCAGGCGATCGCGGCCAGCGAATAGTAGCCGCTGTCCTGCCAGGCAGCGGACCAGACGGCTTTGTAGAAGGCGGCGAACGCCTCTTCGCCTCGCCCTTGCAGCTGCAGGGCCAGCCCGAGCTGGTACAGCGCTTCGCTGTCGTACGGGTTCGGGTTGCGCCAGGTCAGCGATTTCACGGCCGTGCGGAAATGCGCCTCCGCCTCGGCGAACCGGCCCCGGCGCAGCAGCAGCGTGCCGTAAGCGACATTGATCCGGATATCGCTGGCGTCGCGCTTCAGGCCTTCCAAGTAATACGCCTCCGGCTCAAACGTAGCATGGCGATATTGCTCCAGATGAAGGCCCGCCAAATACAGCTGCTCGTTCGTTTTCAGCTCCTCCGGCTTCGGCAGCGGCTTGGCGGCTTCCGGCACCTGTTCGATCGACGGTTTCGCCGGGCGATACGAGATCAGCAGCCGTCCTTCGCGGTCGCGCACCGTCACCCGCAAGTCATGTGGCTGATCGCCTTCATCCAGCGAGACAACGGTTTTGAATGTCGCCACCGGCGACAGCCGCACAGTATCCGATACATAGGTTCGGCGTGCACCTTTGAGCTCCACGACCGCCCCTTCATAATCGGATGTTGCATACGCCAGCACCGTTACCGTCCGCGCCTTCTCGTCGACTTCAAGGTTAACGGCCGCTTCGATGGAAGCATTTTTGACAACACCGATGTCTTTGTAAGGCATAAAATACTGCTTAAACGACTTCTCCTCATACGGCTGGAGCCAAGTGAAGTCCGGCTGGTTGTCGGTATACACCCCGGTCATCAGCTCGATGTACGGACCGTCCTCATCCGTCAGATTGCGGTCCCACGCCTGGCCAAATTCTCCGTTCCCCCAAGTCCATTGCTTCTTCCCCGGGGAAATGTGGTGATTGGCGACATGCAGCAGACCGGCTTGCACGCCATGGTCGTAGCCGCCGACAAAGTTGAAGTCGGATTTGTAAGCCATGTAGGACGTAGGGACCGGAATATTTTTGTAGCGAGAAATATCGACGCCCTCCGAGTAATCCATCTTGTAGTACGTGCCGGTGGCAATCGGGAACCGTGAGACGTCGCGCTTGCCATGGTCAAAGACGGCAGTAACGTCCGGCGGGAACACGGACTGCGTATGATCGTTCACCGCCACAGCCGGGTTCGCCCACCACAGGAACGTTTGCGGCTCCGGCGTCCGATTGTAGAGCTGCGCAGAGATCTCCAAATAGGCCTTCCCCGGATAAAGCGTAAACCCGGCCGTCATCTTGGTGCCGTACATACGGTCGATTTCGCTGACCCAAACGGTAGCGCTGCCGTCCTCCCTTTGCTCCAGTCGATATTCGACCGGGCCAAACGTGTTCGGCCGATGATGCTGCGGCCAGTTGAACTCGATGCCGCCGGAAATCCACGGCCCGGCCAGGCCAACCAGCGCCGGCTTGATCACGCGATTGTAGTAAACGAAGTCGTAGTTATTCGTCTTGTCTAGCGCGCGATAAATCCGTCCTCCGAGTTCCGGCATGATTTCGATCCGCACGTACTCATTTTCCAAAATCGCCAGCCGATAGCTGACCTCCCGCTTCTCGTCGTAAATCTTATCGATGACCGGATAGGGATACACACGTCCGGAGCTGCCTTGATACACGCGTTTTTCCAAAAACATCGGGTTCTTGTCCGGCTCCCCAACCCCATACGTCGGAATGAGCTTATCCTCTTCCCAGACCCGAACGGCCGCCTTGGCAGACGCCTCCCGGTGTTGAACGTTCATCTCAAAAATCCTCCCCTTCTCCCTTCATTGGTTGAATCGGTTGTAACCCCAATGTAACCCGTTGCCGAAGGAATTCCAATTGACGAAATACGGGGAATGATGGACTATATTCTTATATGGGGGTGACTTGCATGGATCAACAAATTCGTAAGCCGGACGGTTTTGAGTCGCAAAAACTGTTTGTGCAACCGGACTATATGCTGAAGGAACTGAAAAACTCCACATTGACGTGCCCGCTGTTTGTTAGCGATATCGGGTTTTTCCCGAACGCCCTGCACCATTATCGGGAACGGCCCGAGGGGGCGGACGCTCATATCTTCATCTACTGTGTGGAAGGCGAAGGATGGGTGGAATGGAGCGAGGAGGCGGGCAACACGCAGCAAAGCTACCCGCTGACAGAACGTCAGCTGGCGGTAATCCCCGCACATACGCCGCACCGATATGGGGCTTCGGCCGATAAACCCTGGAGTATCTACTGGTTTCACCTGCAAGGCGAGGATACCCAGGCATTAATTCACACCTACGGCCTGAACCAGGGCGGCCCGGTCCGGCTGCCGCTGAGCGTACATGCCCAGCTGTTGGAGCATTTTGAACAGTGCTACCGTCTGCTTCATGACAAGTACTACGCCCTGCCCGTGCAGATTCATGTCGCGCAGACGATGCGCCACCTGCTTAGCAGCATTGGGCTCAGCGCCGAGCGGTCGGCGCAGGACCGCAAACGCGAGCGCTATTTCGATGAAGCGGTTCGCTACATGACCGAGCGGCTGACAGAGAGCCTCACGCTGTCCGAACTGGCGAAGCAGGTGGGGCTCTCCAAACAGCATCTCGTCTACTTGTTTAACCGGGAGGCGGGGCTTCCGCCGATCGAATATTTTCTGCGGCTGAAAATGCAACGGGCCGGACAGCTCCTGGACCTCACCGGCTTAAGCGTCAAAGAGATCGCCGGTGCGGTCGGCTTGTCCGACCCGTATTATTTTTCGCGAATATTTAAGAAGATTATGGGGTACTCCCCCACCGAATACCGCCGTATTCCAAAGGGATAATGATGCCCGAAAGCAGCCTCCCACACGCCAGAGCAAGCCGGGCCTTATCCACCGATGCGCATCAGGATTGCCTCACGGGCGGCTTTCGTCATTCCACGGAGCACCAGATCGTACGAGTGGTCGATCATCGCCTGCAATTCGTCCATCGACAAGCTGCCATCTGCGGTGACTGTATTCCAGTGCTTTTTGTTCAAATGATACCCCGGCTTCACGCATTCGTGCTGTTCCCGGAGATTGGCAGCGATCATGGGGTCACATTTCAGCGAGATGCTTGCTGTTTCATCATCGGCGGTAACAGGCAGCAGAGCGAACATTTTGCCCCCGACCTTGATGACCGTCGTATCCGGGCCAAAAGGATACTCCTCGACCGCCCCTTTTTTGGACAAACAATATTCAACCAACTTACGGTACACGACCCTTCCCCCTCATTGGCTTGCTTATGTTGTAACTATACGTCAGATGGGTGCCGAAGTTTCGCTTCGGCGGTTGCAGCGTTTGCTTCGCCAGCTGTTCGCCGCCCGCGTAATCGCCGGCGAACAGCCGCTCGCGAATCGCGGCCAGCGCCGCTTTGCCTCCGAGCCCGGCGGCGCCAACCTCCTCCGCTTGGCCGGACCAATAGGTCGATTCGGTCAGGTTCCAGACCTCGCGCTCCGGTGCGGCCATCACGACGGCGCCGATCCGCCCGATGCCCGCGGGCAGCCCCTCAGACCAGCCTGCAGCCGGCTTGTCATACCAGAGCTTGGTTGCGCCATGCTCCGCCGCATTCACCTTCATGGCCGAGCCACCGCCTCGCCGGCAGCCATCCGGTCGTCCGGGATCAGTCGATATGTTGCCCCGGCTTCCGTCTCAAATCGGAGGTCGCCATCCTCCATCGTTTCCACGGCCACCTTCACACCGCCGTGGTATACGGTCAGCGGCGTCCCTCCGTCGAGGCCGACCCGAACGCGGCAGGCATGGCCCAGCGTCGACACGATCTTGGCCTCAGCCAGCTTGCCGTTCGCCCAGCGCAGGCTAACCTCGAAGCCGCCGCGGGCGCGAAGGCCGCGGATCTCGCCGTCCGGCCAGGCCTTCGGCAGAGCGGGCAGCAGTACCAGCGCGGGGCGGTGCGACTGCAGCAACATTTCGGCGATGCCCGCCGAAGCGGCAAAGTTGCCGTCAATCTGGAACGGCGGATGCGCGCCCAACAGGCTGGCGTAAACGCCGCCGTGGTTATAGCGCTCCGTTTCGCCGTCCTTCACCAGCCGCAGCATATTGCCGAGCAGCCGCAGCGCCCGATCGCCGTCGCCGAACCGGCTCCATAGAGCAACTCGCCAGCCCAGGCTCCATCCGGTGCTTTCATCGCCCCGCCGCTCCAGCACTTGCCGCGCAGCGGCGAACAGCTCCGGCGTCTCCTCGACCGAGAGCTGGCGGCCGGGATAGACACCCACCAGGTGGGAGGTGTGCCGATGATGGACATCCTCATCCTCGAAATCCCGGCTCCACTCCTGCAGTTGCCCATACTTCCCAACCTGCAGCGGCAAGAGCCGCTCCCGGGTCTGCCGCAGTTCCTCGCGGAACGCTTCATCGATGCCAAGCACACCCGCCGCCTCAATGCAGTTCGTAAACAGCTCCCAGATGAGTGACAAGTCCATGGTGGCTCCCTCACTAATCCCCGCTGCACCGCTTGCCGTGCGGAATTTATGCTCTGGCGAGGTCGACGGCGAAGTGACGAGATAGCCGGACTCGTCTTCGATCAGCCAGTCGAGGGCAAACATCGCAGCGTCCCTCATGATGGGATAAGCAAAATCATGTAAATATGCGACGTCCCCGCCAAAGACGTAATGCTCCCATAAATGCTGGGTTAACCAGACACCACCCATCGGCCACAGCGCCCAGACCGGATCGCCATCGCCGAAATCGCCCACCGGGGCGGTGTGCCCCCAAATGTCCGAGTTGTGATGGGCCACCCACCCCCGAGTACCGTAGTTGACGGAGGCCGTTTTCGCCCCATTCTCAGCCAGGTTGCCGATCATCTCCAGCAGCGGCCAGTGGCACTCTGCCAGGTTGCATACCTCGGCCGGCCAATAGTTCATTTCCGCATTGATATTTAGCGTCCAGTTGCTGCTCCATGGCGGCCGAGTCATCGCGTTCCAGATTCCTTGCAGGTTGGCCGCCTGCGTCCCAGGTCGGGAGCTGGAGATCAGCAAATATCTGCCGTAATGGAACAGCAGCTCAACCAGCCCCGGATCAGCGGCTCCGTACTCTACGATCCGCCGCTCCGTGTCCAGTCCTTCCGGAGCTGCTGTCTCCCCTAACCGCAGGCTGACTCGGTTAAACAGGGCTTGGTAGTCCTCGATATGCCGGGCTTGAATCTCCCGATAACGGCCGCCCAATGCACCAGCCAAGTCCGCCTTGGCCCGAGATGCAGCCACTTCCGCCGGAATCGATTCCGGTCGCCCCGCACCGGGGATTTGATCGAATCGATCAAAGCTTGTCGCGGCGCTGAAATACAATACCGCCTCGGTAGCATCGAGCACGCGAATCCCGTCCCCGTGGGCGCTGACCCGGCCGTCGGTTTCTGCAACCGCCAGTCGTCCCTCAAAAGCCATTGCCGGTGAGATTTCCGGATCGCCGTAGCGGATCGGGCGATCTGCGTTCACGTAGTTCGGCTCCACCCGTTCCGGAGCTGTCCCCCGCAGCACGAATGCCCCATCTTCCACAGCAGTATCGTGGCGGAGCGGGCTGTCGAGTCGGGCATGAAAAGCAAGCACTCCCGGTTGGCTGCACGTCAGCCGCATGGCGATGATCCGATCAGGATGGGAAGCGAAGACTTCACGCTTATAGCTTACTTCCCCAACGTTGTATTCCGTCACATGGACAGCGTTTGCCAAATCCAGCGTGCGCCGGTAATTCCGACAGGCGGCTCCGTGCTCGAACGTCAGCTGTAAATCGCCAAACGGCAAATAGGATTCCGTGTATGGCCCCAGCATCTGGCGCCCCAGTTGATCTGCCTCCTCGTAGCGGCCTTCCCGGACCAGCTTCCTTACCTCAGGCAGTACCTGCCGGGCGGAAGGATTGTTCCAATCGCGCGGATATCCGGACCACAACGTATCTTCATTCAGACTGATCGTTTCCCGTTCCACCCCGCCGTAAATCATCGCGCCAAGGCGTCCGTTTCCGATCGGCAATGCTTCGGTCCAGACCGCAGCCGGTCTGTCGTACTGTAGCCTAGTGTTTTGCTCCATCTTGTTTTCCTCCCCTACCAGATCTTTAGTTACTCTTCACCTGCTCTTCATCGCCAAGAAACACATTGTCTGCGATCACCGCATCCGGGCATGCCTCCAAGATGACGGCACTTCCCTGGTCAAATTCCCCAGCGAACGCCAGCGATATCTCGTTCCCTCGAAACACCAAGTCCTGTACGCAACGTGCGGACAGCAGCAAGCCGCACACCGATTCGAAACGATTGTGCACGATGGCAATTCCGCGATGAACCGCTATCTCCGGATGTACCTCCCGATTCTCCGGCGCAATGGTGATCACTGCATGCGTTTCGCCGCCGCAGTCGAAGAATTGATTATCCTCGATAACCATTTCCTCAACTGTACCTGACTCAAACCAGGAGCGCGCATCAGCCGCAACAAGAATGGCGCTCATCTGTATCCTTTCAAATACGTTACCACGGATCACGGTTCGCCGCCGCGTGGAAGCCAGCACCCCGCGCGTCGGAATACGGGCGAAGTGGTTGCCCGTAATTTCCACCTCCGGGGACCAGGTGACGTTCTCGATCACATCTTGCGGCCTCATCTCCCTTGGGGTTGGCTGCTCCAGCGTAAGCAGCAGCTCGCGAGGGTTTAACCGCAGAACCTCACTCACCCTGCCGCTTCCGTAGGTCACCAGCGTATCCGTATGAATGAAGCCGATCTCGTCCCCGGCACGGAAAGCCGGGATCCCATAAGTTTGAGGATGCATGAACCTTACCAACAGCTGATTAGGCGCCGGACGGCCAACAATTTGCAGGTAGGTCCCATGGACGTTAATCGCGTCGTCATGTGCCCCGGCAAACCGGCAATCCCGAATCACCGCTTGCCCCCGGCAGCCAGACAGATGGATGAAATCCGCGAAGCCGGCCACCGTCCGGCCGCTTTCGGCCCTTGGCGACAGGTCCAAGCGCTCGAAAACAAGGTTTTCGCTGAATTGTCCCACCAGCCCTAGCCCATGCATAAAATGAAACCCGCAGCCTGTGAACGTGATATTCGCACTTTCATGGACAAGGACGCCTACTTGATCACGGATTCCATCCCGCATCTGAACTACGCGACCGGGGGCCAATCCCTCAGGTATACCGCGGTCAAAATAAAACCTGATCCGACCAGGACCAACTTCCTCCACCAGGGTCGTCTTCCGCTCCAGCCAATTGTCCACCCGCCAGGTTGTATTTTCCGCCGGTTCACAAAGCTGCATCGGCCCAGACTGAAAGCGCCAGCCCTCACCAACCCATGTCAGTCGGCCTTCCTGAATAGCATACCTCGAATCGGGATGCACCACCGCCTCCATCCAACACGCCTCAGGCTCGCAATGCACCACGGTCATTTCTGCCACCGTCGGTTGGGCGTAATCGAAGTGAAGGTCCTGGATGACGATGTCCTTGCTGCCGTCGATCAGCAGCATTGTCTGCTTGCCGTGGAACATGAACAGAGACCCGTTCCCCTTAATGGTCAACTGCTTTTGTCCTTTCAGCAGCATCCCAATTGTTTTCGTAATATCGAAATGCTCCTCTTCACTTGCGGTATTGGTGACATGATAAGGAGCCCGAATCGCCGATTGCGGATAAAAATGATACCGGCCCAAAGGCACCTCCAGCACAACAGGCCCTTCTGTTTGCATAGCGGCTTCCAGCGCCATCTGCATCGCGGGCTGCGTATCCTCTTGCGTATCCGGCCGAGCCCCATAATCACTTAAGGAGATCACAATCACAGGTAGGTTCATCCTCCTCGGGCACCTCCATTCGGAGCGTATCCCACATGTGTTCAGAAGCTAGTCCTGGCGTTATCCTATCTTCGCTCAACATACCACATCTGCTCCTCTCCATCTATCACTGTTTTGGAAAAATAATGCCGGAAAATGTCCCTTTTGGGGGCTGAGAAAAAGGGAATGCCGGCCCAAAGGCCGGCTTCCTTGATTCAAGCCGCGATCATGCGACCAGAGAGGATCTAATTATTTCGCCAATTGATCATAAGCCTTCTGCAGGATCTCCAGATAACGATCCAGCTTCAGATCCTTCAGCCCTTTCACATAAGCGTCCCAATCCTTGTTCAGATCCTTGTTGCCCGTGATGAACTGCAGTTGGCTCTGCTCAATATAATTTTTCAGGTTCGTTTGCAGCATGCTGGCTTCGTCAATTTCGCTCGGATCGATCCAGATCGCCCAGATAGGGAAAATCTCACTCGGCTCATGCCCCTGATAGAGGAGCGTAGCGTTGTACAATCTGCGTTCATAGCCGTCCGAAGCATAAATATCTTCACCTTGAACCCAAGTGTCGCGATACTCCTTCGGCATATAGAAATGCCCCATGCCGCTCCAGCCTGCATTACGCGGTGCTTCGCCTTCCTTCATCGGGATTTGCTTGACCATCGGCGTTGCATTTTCGCCCAGCGCTTTATCCCCAGGCTCCGGATCGGTCCAGTCGATGCCCTTCAAGCCGCTGGCGGCATTCGTTTGGCCTTCCGGCGTGTACATATAGTCAATCGCTTTAATCAAAGCGATTTGCGCTTCCTCGCTGGCCTTATTCGTAATGACGAATTTCGCCCCAGAGGTGACGCCGCCGTTGTCATGCGTCGCATACGAAACCCCATTTGGCCCGCTCAAAGGCGCCAGCGGGTTATAATGGGCGGAACGCGAGTTGCCCGGATCGATGTTGATGAAGATCGCAGGATGCATACCTGCCCCGGCACCGAGAATTTCCGCATCTGCGTTTTCCCCGATTTTCTTGTAGGCTTCCGCGTTTTGCGTAAAGGCCCCCGGGTCAATCAACCCTTCATCATACAGCGATTTGATATAAGCCAAACCTTCTCTCCATTCCGGCTTGATCGCTGCCGAGACGACCTTCCCATTCTCCAGATTTAAGTAATTGCGGTCGTCGTCATATACGAAGGCATTCATCAGATACGGCACGATACGTACGCCAAAGTCTTCAATGGAACCGCTGAGCGGCACTTCGTCGGCTTTGCCGTTACCGTTTGGATCTTGAGTTTTGAACGCCTGCAGCATCGCTTTGAACTCTTCCGTTGTTTTAGGCTCTTCCAGATTCAGCTTCTTCAGCCACTCGGTATTCACCCACATTTTGTTCGGATAAGAGCAGTGGAAGCACTCCGTATAAGCGCCAAGCCCGTAAATATTACCGTCCGGAGCTGTGTACAGCGCTTTCATTTCTGGCGTTTCTTCCATGGCCTTTTTAATGTTAGGGGCATATTTATCGATCAGGTCGTTCAGCGGAATCAACACCCCTTGCTGGCCGTATTTTAAGTACATCCGCTTGAGAGAACTCATCGATATATGCCGTCAACAGGTAAGCCTCCGGGTAATCGCCGCTCGCCAATGAAATTTGGCGTTTCTCCTTCGCGCCGTCAGACGGGTTAATCTGCCAATTAAATTTAATGTTAAACTTCTCTTCCAAAAACTTCGTAAACTTGTTGGTCGGAATGTCGATGCCCGATTCCTGAACTGCGAACACGCTGATTTCCACCGGTTTCGTGGATTCGGCGCCGCCGGACGAGCCGTTGCCCTGGGCGCTGTTCGAGCTCTCTGTATTTTTCCCCGAACAGCCGCTGAGGACCAGCGTAACCGCTAGAACCAGCATGAACATACTAAGCAGGGTTTTTTTCAAATTTGATCGCTCCCTTTTTGTATAGATGTCATTCGTTTCCCTTCTGCAACTCTCATGGTGCCAATCGAGAGCATCACCTCCTTCTATCATGAAGTCCGCCGCCTTTTGGCGCAACCGCTACTTTATGGAGGAGCAGGAATCAGCCTTTCACTGAACCAACCAACATCCCTTGAACAAAATAGCGCTGCACAAACGGATAAATGATCAGCACCGGCAGCGTGGCCACCACAATTAACGAGTATTTCAGCAATTCAGCCAACTGCTGCTTCTCGACCATGGCGATCGCATCCATGTTGCTGCCGCTGTTGTTCTGGATAATGATGCTTCGCAAGATCAGCTGCAGCGGGAACAGATCCGCCGACTTCAAGTAAATCAACGCATCGAAATAAGCGTTCCACTGCCCAACTGCATACATCAGCACGAGTACGGCAATGATGGGTTTCGACAACGGCAGCACTACGCTCCAGATGAACCTCAGATCGCTGCAGCCGTCGATTTCACTTGCTTCCAGCAGCTCCTCGGGAATCGAGGTCTGGAAGAAGGAGCGGGCGATGATCACCTGCCAGACCCAGATCGCATTGGGGATCAGAAGGGCCCAGCGCGTATCGATTAGATTCAGCCCCTTCACCACCATATAAGTCGGAATCAAGCCCCCGCTAAAAATCATCGTGAAGGTAATAAACATCATTAACGCGTTTCGTCCGAAGAACGAACGGCGTGACAGCGGATAGGCAATCATGATGGTCAACGTGACACTGATCAGGGTTCCGGCGGTTGTATAAAAGATCGAGTTCAGGTAGCCGGTGATCACCTCACCTCTGCGAAACAATTCTTCAAAGCCTCTAAACGACAGGTCCACCGGCCACAACCAGACCCGGCCCGACGTAACCGCCGCCGGAGAGCTGATGGAGCTGCTGATGATATAGATGAGCGGATAAAGCACAATGATGACGAGCAGGGTCAGGATCACGTAGATGAAGCCAAGAAATATCCGGTCTCCTGCTGATTCTTTGATTCTTCGCTTTGAGGTTGCTATAGCTGCCATATCCTAACTCCTTTCCTACCAGATGCTGCTCTTCGTCAGCCGCTTGGCCAATCCGTTAACAGTCAGCAGCAGAACGAGATTGATGATGGAATTAAACAAACCAACCGCAGTGGCGAAGCTGTAGTTCGCATTCAGCAGGCCGATTCGATAAACGTAGGTTGCGATAATTTCGGAATTCACCAGGTTTAGCGGATTTTGCAGCAGGTACACCTTCTCGAAGCCGAGCGCCATGACGTTGCCGACGTTCAGGATCAGGATGATGACGATGGTTGGTACGATACCTGGCAAATCGACGTGGCGAATTTTTTGAAACCGCGAAGCGCCGTCCACCTTCGCCGCTTCATACAAGGTTGGATCAACTCCCGCCAAAGCAGCCAGATAGATCACGGCGTTATAACCGGCGGTTTGCCAAATGTCCGACCAGACGTAAATCGAGCGGAACATCCCCGGTTCCCCCAGGAAATTGATGGACTCAAACCCGAAGTAATTGAGAACGACATTGGCAAAGCCGAGCCGAGGGGCAAGAAACAGCATAATAATCGACACCATAACCACCGTCGAAATGAAATACGGTGCAAAGGAAACCAGCTGCACGAATTTCTTGAAGCGGCCGGCGCGAATTTCATTGATCATTAACGCCAAAATGATCGGAATCGGAAATCCGGCAAGAATGAGATAACCGCTGAGAAAAATTGTGTTCTTCACCAACGTCCAAAACTGTGGATTTTCAAAGAACAGCTGGAAATGCTTGAACCCTACCCACGGACTTCCCCAGATCCCTTTGATCACGTTGTAGTCCTTAAACGCCAGCACCGCATTCAGCATCGGGTAATATTTAAAAATTAGAAAAAACAAAATGGGAGGAATGACCAGCAGATGCAGCTGCCAGTGCTTCTTGATATTTCTGCGTGCGGTCCGCCAGTAGCTGGCCTTGCGCTTGGCGTCCGGGACGTAATCCGGTTTGAAAGCAAGTTGTTTTTCCAGAACAATTCCCCCTATACGTTTGGTAAGCACCTTGATGGATATGATAGCGTTTTCTCGTTGAGTCGATCATAGGGCATGTTTGGCGGCATTGAACAGGTACACTTCCGTCTTTTGGCGTACAGTTCTCCCGTTTTTGAGGGAACATTCTTCGGTACGGGAGCCATGATTCCGCAAATAAAAAACAGCGACCGCCCCCTTCCCATTGGAAGGTACGGTCGCTGTGAAAGCCGGGATGAATCGTGAGGCCGCTTGGGATCAGTCCTGAAAGGACTGCCTGTAAGCGCTAGGGGAAACTCCCGTTAATCGTTTAAAAGCCCGCCGGAATGAGTGGGAACTGTTATACCCCACCCGGGCGGCAATTTCATCAACGGTATAGTTGCTCTCCTTCAGCAACAATGCGGCCTGATCCATCCGCACTTTAATCAGATGATCGGAATAATTCACTCCGGTCACTTCTTTAAACAGCTGGGAGATGTATTTCTCCGGTCGTTCCACGTGCTCTGCAACCCGATATAACGTCAGATCGGGATCGCAATAGGCTTCAGCTGTATACTTATAGATCTGTTTGATCAGTTGGGCGTGCGAATCCTTCTTCTTATTGGCGATAAAGCTGCACAACTCCTGCATGATCCCATGGATCTCCTGCTGAATCGTCTCCAGCGGGACCGTAGGGCTGATGTCCATGATTCGCTGCTTCACGCTCTCGAACAGCGGGGATTCCAGGAAGATCTTCTGATCCAGCAGCTTAAGGAATGTCCCCTTGATTTCCCCGACGAGTTGGTTTTTCATTTCCACCGACAGCTCGCGTTGCTCTAAATTCTGCGCGATGATCGCATCGATAATCTTCTGGGCTTCTTCCAACTCCCCAGCGCGGATCGTCCTGATCAGGCGGTGCTCCGTATCAAGCGGATAGTAGTACGTTGTGTTTGTACTTTGCGTTTCATGGCTCCACAGAATGCCTTTCTTGTTTAGATATACCGCATATTCCAGCGCCTGCTTCGCCTGGTCAAAGGATTGGCCAACCTCCGTGACGCTCGCAAAGGCTTCGCCAAATCCCGCTTGCATCGAGATTTTATACTCAGCGAACACATGCTGGACCAGCTCCTCCATCAGCGTAGTAATCCGCTCTTCCTCCGCCGGTCCTGGCAGGCGATCCGCCTCGCAGAAGAACAACAGGACGATTTTGTCCGACCCCAAATCGGTCATCGGCATCGGCCCTGCAAGCTCGGTAATCGTTTGCTTCATCAATAGCCTTGCGGCATTCAGCTCATTTAGAACCTCAACGGTATCCATGCCAGCGTATCCGTTGATCTGCAGTATCCCCACATAGCCTTCGCCTTGCCGAAGCGGGATGTCAGCCTGAGCCGCCGCAGAGACGATCTCTTCCCGCGATTCGAATTCCCCGGCAATCAGCCGCTTCAGGAAAGCGTCACGCACCAGCGGAAGCTGGCGGTGCAGCTCCGTCTCCAGTTGCTTGTTCTTCGTAATCATGCCGGCGATGTTCCCGCTTAGGAAGTCGAACTCGTTACGTCCTGTATCGTCATCCTTGCCAAACTGCTCCTTCATCACGCCGATCAAGCGATTAATTGGAAGACTGTTGCGGTAAGCCAGGAACAAGCCCACCAGCAATCCGATCAACATTGCGCCGCCGGTAATCATCCAGGAGATCCGTTTGATCTGGTCAGGTTTCTCCATTAGCGTGCTGCGAGGGATGCCGGCTTGGTACACCCAGCCGTTCTTATCCGATCGTGTGGTGATCACGAGATCATCACCATAAAATTGACTCGTCTTGTTCTCATCAAACTTCGGATCAGCGTGCAGCTTGGCGATATCCGGCACCTTTTCACCCTGAAGGAAGATCGTATTGCCCTTGGCGTCGTAGATATGAACCCACCCGCCACTCTGCTCCGTTAAGCCGGATAACAGCCCGGTCATCGTCTTCTGGTCGATCAGAACGACCACAATCGCTGGCGACGTATCGTTAAAGCTGTCCAGCGGCAGCGACTGCATGTAGGTGATCACAGAAGTTTTCACATCGCGTTGGATGAACGGGGTCAGCGGCTTGATTTCGCTGCGGTGAGTTTGGCCCAACACCTGCTGCTCCCATTCCTCAAAAGATAGATTGTCGTAATGAAAATATTCATAATAATGCTCTGGCCGGTAGGACGACCCGGAGGTGATAATCAAATTATAATTCGCCAGATAGATGAAATAATTTTGCAAAAAATCGTTGGTTTGCCCAAACGTCAGCACGTTGCGCATCGCCTTCCAGATGCCGTACACATCCCTCTCCGTACCTCGGTCGTTCATCAAGGCGTTAATCTCCTGGCTGATCGCCAGCTGCCGAGTCATCCCCTCCACTTCCGCCATCCGGTGCTCGAGCAGCTCTTGGCTCTTCTCCAGCTGGATGACGCTGTTCTCAATCGAGATCGACTCTGTTACCGAAATGGAAGTCCGGTACGAGATGTACCCGCCGAAGCATGGGATGACCCCCCATCTTTTTTGGTAGCGCTCTCATATAACGGCCGAGCCGTCCGCTTTTTTCGTTTCATCATTATATCTACTGCGTATTTCTCTGTCCAGCGGCATGGAGCGCCCCTTCTATCCCAGCATATCGAGGTTCACCTCGATTGGATAGGGTACTCCTGGGTCGCCTAGCGTACATTTTTCCTTCTCTGTCCCCGTAAAAACCGCATCGTGGCGCGGGTTTGCAATCCTCTGCGGTTGTCCGTAACAAGAGCAGCAAAAAAGAGCAGCCCAAGCCCTCTCTAGAGCCGGGCTGCATGCGCTATCGTTCACATGAGGCTGAGTTCAACCTTATTCGTGAAGCTTCTCAACAAAGCCTTATACTCATCCGAGTCTTCCAAATAACCGTAATGGGCACTATTTTCAAACACATGAAATTGCGAATGGGGTACAAGCGATTGATAATACTGAGTCGATTCGGGGGTAGCCTCATCATAGCGCCCGCAGACAAACAATGCAGGAATCGCAATCTGATTCAACTCCGAAGTACAATCAAAGGTTTTCAAATTCCCTGTCGGACAGAACTCGGAAGGTCCCCACATCGTCAGATATACTTCGGAATTGGATTTTGCCCGATTCTGAATGACCACTTCCGGAAGAGGATCAATCCGGATTAAGTGCCTCTTGTAATATTCGTCAACCGCATTTCGGTACTCCTCAGAGTCGGTGGTCCCTCGTTCTTCATTGCGAACAATCGCCTCACGGACTTCTTGAGGCAGCTTGGAGATCAGAACATCTGCATCCCGTTTCCAGCGTTCCGCACTTAAGCATGGACTGGAAAAGGTAATGCTTCGCACGCCCTTCGGCTTCCGTTTTATTAAATAAGTGGCAGCCAGCATCGTTCCCCACGAATGCCCCAGAAGGTGAATTTCATCCAGATTTAATGCTTGTCTCACACATTCCAGCTCTTCAACAAACCGATCGAGCTGCCAGAGTGAAGGATCACCTGGCCGCTCCGAGTTCCCCGAGCCCAGCTGATCATAGAAAATAACCGGCCGCTCATCCGCCAGATCTTGAAGACCGGCTTTCAAGGAATGATGTGTCCCTCCAGGACCCCCATGCAATACAACCAGCGGTGTCTTGGAGCCGGTTCCTACTCGAACGAACCAGACTTTCCCCCCGGGAACATCAATATATCCTTCCTGTTCTGTTAGTTCCTCCATGTGTTCTCCGCCTTTCCCTAAATATGAGAATTATAATACTCCATCCTTCCCTCCCAGAGCAAAAGATCTTAAGTCAAGATGGTAAGCTTTACGCTCCTGCAACAAATAAAAAAATGAGAATTTGAAATAAATTGTGAATTAACAACAGGAATGGGATCTCTTATAATAAACGAAACGGTTTGGGAGAGTTGGTTATGCGAATGAACTGGTATTACCGTACGATTCTTTCCTATGCTCCGATCTTCTTCGTGATCATTTCTTCCATGATCTTCGTGATTTTCTTAGCCCTCAACAATGCTTCCGAGCGAAAATACTTGGAAACCAACAAAGCGATCCTTGATCGGATCGTCTTTCACGCGGATGCGAATCTCATGCTGATCGAGCGCAATGTCGTCAGTAAGCTGCTCATGGACAGCGAGATTCAGGACTACTTCGCCAACACCTCGCAAGATGCATTAGATGACTTCTTACTGCAGAAAAAGCTGATTGACCTAAGCTTAACTTTGCCTTTTGCCAACACCATTTACATTTACAATGAAGCCGAGCAACGAATTATTTCGGATTTGGGGTCCTATTCGCTCCGTTCATTTGGGGATGCAGACTTTCTGGCAGCCAACTACGGCAGAAAGGAAGCGGCAGGATGGTTTAATCCACGCTCATTCGCTTACTCGCCGCATGAGGAGGAAGCCCAGCAGGTGGTCTCCCTGGTGAAATTTGTATATACCGGAGACGATATGCGCGGAGCACTGGTGGTCAACGTATATCAGCGCTCTTTTATGGAATACCTTAATTCCTTTGGTGAAAGCGATTACAATCGAGTGAGACTAATTGATGCTGCTTCGCCATCCCCGGATCAAGTGACGGCCATGAACCCGATTCAAGTTCAATCGGATTATACCGGCTGGACCTATGTGTCAGAGGGGGTTCATGATCAGGGCTACAACTGGTTGTCCCTCTTCTCCAACGCGTGGATGGTCATTTGGATCATCTTGATCTTGCTGGCGCTGATCGGATTTACTATCATCACTCACATTCATTACAAACCGATCCAATCGATCACGGAAAAGGTCAGCCAATTCTCGAACCGAAAAAGTGAGGAGCTGGGCATTAAAGGGGCAAACAATGAGTTCACCTTCATCGAAATGGCGCTGGACCATCTCTTGAAGCGATCGCTGGATTACGAGAACCTGCACAAGGAAGACAGCTTGTTGCGGCAACAACGATTGTTTCATGATCTGTTAGCGGGTCATCTCGTGTTAACGGATGAAGAATTCCAGCAGCGACTGACCGAGTTTAATTTGTCTGCTCCCTATGACCGGTTAGGCGTGATGGTAGCCGAACTGGACCGATATGCCGAGTTTACAGATAGGTACAAGGTCAAAGACCAGAACTTGCTGAAGTTCATTGTTGAAAGCGCATTCCGCGATCTAGGCCAAAGCCATCATGTCTTCGTCTGGCATGCCTGGATGGAGCCGCATCGCATCGCCTTTGTCGTACATCACACCGCCGATTCACACAGCACCCAAGCGACCATCACCTATGCAGAGGAATTTAAAAAATGGATTCATCAGCATCTGGAGCTGACGCTGACGATCGGCATCGGAGCCGATTCAACCTCGATTGAGACCCTCGCTGATTCCTATCGGAACGCGGTGGAGAATGTGGAGCTGAAGACGGTACTAGGTATTCATTCCATCATCGATAATCGGCGAAGCGCAGGCATTCTAAATCTGGACCGATATGCGTATCTACAAGCATTGGATTATGCCGCCCAGTCCTTCCGTATGAATGATAGCGAATGGCGGGCGAAACTAACCCAAGTCTTGGGCGAACTCAGTAAAATGCAATTCCGCAAGCGGGATATGGTGGAGTTCGCTCAGGCGTTCCTTAAACGGATGGACCAGGTCGTATTGGCCATGTCCCCCCCTATCCAATCGCGCTGGAAAAGCGAGTATCAAGAGCGGTTCGCTAATCTAGCTGAAACGATGGAGACGCTGGCAGAATTTCAAGAACAGTTCATGAGCCTCATGAATCAGTTCGAAGCCTGCGTGGAGGAAGACCGGCAAGCCCGCAGACATCATAGCTTGGCGATGCAGGCCAAGCATTACATCGATGCGCATTTCGCCGACCCCGGCCTCTCCCTGGTTCAAGTCAGCGACTATTTGAACCTGCAGCCCAGCGCCTTAAGTGTGATTTTCAAGGAGGAAATTGGGGAGAAATTTGTGGACTATGTCTTGAAGGTCCGGATGCAGCAAGCGAAGCAGCTCCTGTTGGAAACGGAGGACTCGATCCAGTCGGTGGCGATCAACAGCGGTTACCAGAACGTGAATTCCTTTTATCGCGCATTCAAGAAATTTCAGGACATTCCGCCAGGAGAGTACCGCAATATGCACCGCGCAACGTAAAAGACATAAAAACTGTGTTCCCAACGAGGAAGGAGGGTTCGCCATGCCCCTGTTGAGGTTGTGGTTATCAAAGCTGGCGCTCATCGTTATTCTGGGCGTCCTGTCGGGCTGCAGCGGATTTGGGGATCCGAATCGGCTGGGTTGGGCTGCCAGCCCTCTCCCAAACTTGGAATCAGACGAATTCACAGCCAATCATGATAGCTGGACAACACTTCGTATTGAACTGTTCGAACGGAGCAATAAACCGATCGGCGCCCCCACGATTACCGATAATCGGATGACGCAGTACATTCAGGAGCATTTCGGAAATCCGGAACGGATTAAGATCGAATTTGTCACCATCCCTCGGGCGGAGGAGGTCCGGCGGCTGCAGGTGTTAATGGCCGCTAATCAAGCGCCGGATATCGTGTTCACCTATGATCTGCCGACCGTCTACAATTTCTACACCCAAGGGAAATTGACCGATTTATCGCCTCTGCTGGACCAGTACGGATCCAGGTTGAAGGAGCTCCTCGGGGAAGAGATTTTGAGTTATGGACGTATGCAAGGAACACAGTTTGCGATTCCTGCAAAGCGGGTGCTGACGGCCCGAACCACGACCTTTATCCGTGAGGATTGGCTCCGCGAAGCTGGACTCTCCCTGCCGGAAACGACAGAGGAGTTTTACCGGGCGCTCCAAGTGTTTAAAAAGAATCGGTTGCAGAAGACCGGAGAGGTCATCTATCCTTTCGGTCAAATCGATTATTACCATACTGCCCCGCTGCAGTACTCGTTTTGGGATTGGGACCAGATCACCGAGGAGGACTTATACGCTGAGCCGGGTTGGACGATGCCCGGGAACAAGGAGGCGTTCCGATTCCTGAACCGTCTGTATCACGAGGGGTTGATTCATCCCGAATTCCATTTGGACCGGTTCGCCCAACAATTTCAGAAAGACCTGGTGAACGGTCGCGTTGGAGCCGCATCCCCCAATACAAATGAGCCTGTTTATATGGGATATCTGGCTGAACTGTTAAAGAATGACCCCAATGCCATCCTAACGCCAATCGATCCCTTCACCAGCGCCAACGGCAAGAAGACGAAGCCGATACTGGAAGATACGGGCATGTACATCATGGTTCCAAAAACGAGCAAAAACGCCGAAGCGGCGATGAAATATTTAAATTGGATGGCACAGCCGGAGAACATTATTACACTGCAGAACGGCGTGGAAGGCATGACCTACCGGATGGAAGACGGCGTGCCGGTGACGCTGGAGAACGAGGATGCCAACCGTTTGTTATTTAACTATTTTGACTACTGCATCATTTTAAATGGGAAATATGTCAGCAGCCAGGACGAACGCTTAAATCTGAAAGCCAATGCGAACAACAAGCGCTTTGAAGAGTTTACGCGCAAGAGCGTGGAATACGGGATGAATGATGGGATCGAAACCCCGCGCATTCATGCGATTTTGCCTTCCGAAATTCGATATGCCGCTGCTTTAAATGAGAAGAACGACGAAATTTTCGTGAAGGTCATTACCGCGTCTCCGGAAGCGTTTGATGCCGTTTACGACGAGGAAGTTGCGGAGTATTTATCTATCGGCGGACAGCAGGTTCGTGAAGAGAAGCATCTGGCTTATCAGAAGCACAACGGCGGAGCACCGTAAGCCGCCCCCTTATGAATTGGGAGCAATCCAGTCATCCCAGAGAGGGTTCTTCCCTTTCTGGGATGATTTTTTTTGCCGATCCGCCTCCTTTCAGCCCCCGATATTAATTAAGGTTAGTCATATAAAAAAGGTGAAACCCCCCGCAAGAAAAAGAGAAGAAGCCCCCAAAAAAGGAGAATTTCCCCCCGCTTCCCCCTGTTGTATAGTAAGCAGCAACCAAGCCATGCACTTACCACCCGAAAGGAGGATGCCGATGCAAACGGAAACCAGGCAGTCCCGTGCCCCGCTCCCCGTCAAACGGCGGAACAGCATGGCTGCCTTCCAACGGCAATGGCCACTGTATCTGCTCATGCTATTGCCGATGACGTTCTTTATCGTATTTAAGTACATTCCAATGGCGGGCGTCGTGGTTGCTTTCAAGGACTACAACATTTTTCAAGGGATCTGGGCCAGTGAGTGGGTCGGATGGGACGTCTTTCGCGAGATCTTTGCGATGCCGCAATTCTACAAGGCGCTGCGCAACACGTTGATGCTTAACGTCTTCTCTCTGCTAACGTTCCCGGTTCCCATTATCCTGGCGATTATGCTGAACGAGCTGCGGGTTCATTGGTACAAACGCGTCAGCCAAACCTTGCTGTATTTGCCCCACTTCATCTCCTGGGTCATTGTCGGCGGGATGGTGCTTCAATTACTCGCAACCAATACGGGCAGCGTCAACGAGTTCATCAAGAGCCTCGGCGGCCGACCGATCCCGTTCCTCGAGGACACGGTACTGTGGATTTTAACCTACACGGGAGCCGGGGTTTGGCACTATGCAGGCTGGGGAACGATCCTTTATTTGGCAGCGCTTACAAGCATCAATAAGGAGCTTTATGAAGCTGCCGAGGTCGATGGAGCCAGCCGGCTGAGACGAATCTGGCATATTACGCTCCCCGGGATTAAGCCTACGATCGTAGTGCTGTTTATTATCCAGATCGGCCATATGGCGGATATCGGCTTCGAGCAGCCGTATGCCCTGCAGAACGGCTACGTCATGGATGTCGCTCAGGTGATCAGCACCTATGTGTACACGGTGGGCATTCAATCGGCTCAATTTGCGCTGGCGACCGCCGTGGGATTGTTCCAGTCGGTCATCGGGCTGATTCTGCTGCTCACGGCCGAACTCATATCCCGAAAAATAAACCAGCAAGGCATCTTCTAGTCAAGGAGGGAGCGAAGCGTGATCCGGAATCCGGTTGATAAATTGATCGATACGTTCGTCATCGTGTTCATCGGCTTATTTGCCTTGTTTTGCGTCTTGCCGATGATCCATATCTTTGCCTTATCCTTCAGCGGCAACCGGGCCATTATGTCCGGGGAGGTATTCCTGTGGCCGGTGGACTGGAACTTCCATTCCTATTCCGCCGTATTCGGGGACAGCTCCATGATGCGGTCCCTGTTGCTGACGGTGATACTGGTCGTCGTCTATACGGCGGTCGCCTTGGTGATGACCATTATGGCCGCGTATGCGTTAAGCCGGAGAAACTTCCGAGGCCGAAACGTGATGTTTGGGCTGATCATTGTCACGATGTTTTTTAACCCGGGGATCATCCCCAATTACTTGCTGATCAAAGAGCTGGGCCTGCTCAATTCGCCCCTGTCGCTCATCTTGCCTCTAATGATTAATGCGTTCCTGCTGATTATTATGAGAACTTCCTTCTCCGGCGTTCCTCATGAGCTGGAGGATTCAGCCTGGATGGATGGCTGCGGCCATTTCCGCTTTCTGCTCCAGGTCGTGCTGCCGCTTCAGCTGCCGATCCTTGCGACCATCGGGCTTTATTCGGCCGTGGACCGTTGGAACATGTTTCAGGACGCTTTGTTTTACATCAACGATAAAAATTTGTACCCGCTCCAGCTCAAACTTTATCAGATGGTCATCAACAGCCAAGTGAACGATGCCACGGCGCAGGAAGGCTTTAACGCCGCGACGCCGATTCCCCAAGGCATTCAGTCAGCCAGCATTATGTTTGCTACCGTGCCAATTTTGCTCGTATACCCTTGGCTGCAAAAGTATTTCATTTCCGGCATGCTGCAGGGGGCCATTAAAGGATAGGCCCTAGCCTGGCGGGAAGCAGCCCGATGTTGATAGCTGCTCTTCGGTCTCGATACCGAAGGTCACTATATTTAAACCAAATCAAAAGGGAGGCAACACCATGCGCAAACCATTTCGCTCCTCGATGTTCGCCTTAGTGGCGCTGGTCATGGCCGCAAGCTTCGCTTTGGCGGGCTGCGGCGGCGGAGGAAGCAACAGCTCATCCAGCGGAAACGGAAAGGACAGCGGCGGGAACACCACAGCTACGAACAATGCCAAGGAATCCGCACCGAAGGGGGAACGCATTACCTTAAAGGTGGAGCTGTTTGACCGGAACAATACGCCGGCTGGGGAACCGCCAATTACGGATAACTTCATGACCCAGTATATCCAGAAAAGCTTTGGCGACCCGAACAACATCGACGTTGAATTCGTGACGGTGCCGCGCGCCGAAGAGGTCGATAAGCTGAACGTCCTGATGGCCTCAGGCTCTGCTCCGGACATTGTGTTCACGTACAGCAAGCCTACCGTGCAAAACTATGTAAAAAGCGGAGGCTTAACCGACCTGGGACCGCTCATCGATCAATACGGCCCCAATTTGAAGAAGGTGCTGGAGCCTTCCCTGCCCTACGGCGTATTTGACGGGAAGCAATACGTCATCCCGGCACTGCGCGTGATTCAAGCCCAAAGCACGACCTTCATTCGCAAGGACTGGCTCGATCAACTGAACCTTCCGCTTCCGCAAACGACGGAGGAATTTGTGAATGCCATGCGTGCTTTTAAAGAGAAGGATCCCGGCAAGACGGGTGGCAAGGTCATCCCCTACAGCTACATCGACGTGTTCCATATGATGCCGTTGGTCAATTCCTTCTGGAAATGGGATGAAATCACGGATAGAGATCTGTACTCGGTTCCGAGATGGCTGCAACCGGGGAGTAAGGACGGTTACCGGCTGCTCAACCAGATGTACAATGAAGGACTGATCGATCCGGACTTCGCGCTCAGCGACGACTTCAGCCAAGCTTTTGCCCAACAGGTTGTGAACAGCATTGCCGGGGCAGGCACGCCAAACACCAATGAACCGGTTTATAACGGGTACTATGCCAACCTGAAAGCGAACAATCCGGACGCGGTACTGGAGGCGATCGATCCGTTCTCTACCCCGGACGGGAAGCATCCAAAGCCGGTGTATGACCCGATTGGCGCATACATCATGGTTCCGGCAACAAGCAAAAACGCAGAGGCGGCTGTGAAATATTTGAACTGGATGGCTGACCCAAGCAACATTCTCGTGCTGCAAAACGGCGAGGAAGGCGTCTCGTACGAAATGAGCGAAGACGGGCTGCCGGTGCTGCTGAATACGCCGGAAGCTCAGAACCTGCTGTACAACTATTACGATTACTGCATCATCCTGAACGGCAAATACATTTCCACCGAGGATCCAAACAAGAACATTGCCGCCAACGCCTTCGATCCCGACTTCAAAGATTTCACCGTCAAGAGCATCCAAGTCGGAACGAATGACGGGTATACCCTGCCTCGCGTAGATATCGCGGTGGATGCCGAGATCAAATATGCCAAAATTCTGGAGGATTTCGAAAAAGAAATGCTCGCGAAGATCGTCACGGCCAAACCGGATCAATTCGACAAGGTCTATGACCAGAAGGTCGAGGAATACATGGCCATGGGCGGCAAAGCTGTCATGGAAGGGAAACAGGCGGCTTACGACGAGTTTTACAAGAAGTAACAGATAACGGATCGGGCCTTTCGGAGTTGTTCTTCGGAGAGGCCCGATTCACATCCAAGCTAAGGAGGGAACACGAGTGATCCATGTAGCAGTGATCGGAGCCGGTGCGATATCCCCGGCCCATATTCAAGCGTATTTGCAATTCCCGGAGCGGTGCCGGATCGTGGCGATCTGCGATATTTATCCGGAGAAAGCTCGGCAAAGGGCGGAGGAGTTTCAGTTGGATGCGGACATCTATGCCAACTATTCCGAATTGCTCCAGCGCAGCGACATCGACCTGGTCTCCGTGTGCACCCCGCCGTATACTCACGCGGAGACGGCGATCGCTTTTTTGAACGCGGGCAAGCATGTGATTGTCGAGAAGCCGATGGCCTCCTCGCTGGAGGAATGCGATCGGATGAACGAAGCCGCGGAGCAGAGCGGAAAAATATTATCCGTCGTGGCCCAGAACCGGTTCACGACCCCTATGATGAAGCTGAAGAAGGTGTTGGACACGAAGCTGATGGGGCCGATCGTGCACGCGCAAGTCGACTCTTATTGGTGGAGAGGCCACTGTTACTATGATCTGTGGTGGCGAGGCACCTGGGAGAAGGAAGGCGGCGGCTGCACGCTGAACCATGCGGTGCACCATATCGATATTTTTCAATGGATGAACGGCATGCCGGCGGAGGTCACTGCAGTGATGAGCAACACCTCCCATGACAATGCCGAGGTGGAGGACATCTCGATCGCCATCGCCCGCTACGATAATGGAGCCCTGGCTCAGCTCACCAGCTCCGTCGTGCATCACGGGCAGGAGCAGCAGTTGATTTTCCAGGGGAAGCATGCGCGGGTATCTGCACCGTGGAAAGTAGCCGCTTCGCTATCGAAGCCCAATGGATTCCCTGAACCGGATGTAGAGCTGGAGGCGAAGATTCAGCAGGCTTACGACGAGCAACCGGAGCTGACGCATGAAGGTCACCGCGGCCAAATTCAAGATGTGCTGAATGCGATTGAACATGGGACGCCCGTCCTGGTCGACGGCATACAAGGCCGCAGGACGCTGGAGCTGATTACGGCGATATATCAATCCGCGAGTACCGGCCAAGCAGTGAAGCTGCCGCTGGGTCCGGATAGTCCCTTTTATACACGGCAAGGGATCTTGCAGAACGCAACTTATTTTTACGAGAAGAAGACCAGCATCGAGAATTTTAGCGAGAATACGATCACCTCAGGGGGCAACAGCTAATTCACGAAAGGGGCAGTCGCCATGACGAAGAAGCAAGATGGCATGAACTATGCGCCGAAAGGAAAGCCCAATCCGGTCGTTGGCGCAGGCGATTTCCGCTTTGCGGCGATCGGATTGGATCATGGGCATATCTACGGAATGTGCAACGGGTTGATCGAGTCCGGGGCGGAGCTCACGGCGGTGTATGACCCGGACCCGGAGAAGGTGAAGCGGTTCATTGATACGTTTCCTCAAGCGAAGGCGGCGGCGTCCGAGGAGGAGATTTGGGCAGATCCGGGGATCCGGCTGATCGCTGCGGCCTGCATTCCTTCAGAACGATGCGCCCTCGGGCTCCGGGCGATGGAGCATGGCAAGCATTACTTTGCGGATAAACCAGCGTTTACGACGTTGGAGCAGGTCGAACAAGCGCGACGAAAAACGGAAGAGACCGGGCTCAAATGGGGGATTTATTATGGGGAACGCCTCCATGTAGAGAGCGCAGTATTTGCCGGCCAACTGATCGAGGAAGGCGCCATTGGTCGGGTTGTCCAGGTCATCGGCACTGGGCCGCATCGGGCCAATCCGCAGGCAAGGCCGGAATGGTTCTTTGACCCCGATTGTTACGGTGGGATTTTATGTGATATTGGGTCGCACCAGATCGAGCAATTTCTGTATTACGCAGGCGCAAAGGATGCGAAGGTACTCCACAGCAAAGTAGGCAATTACAAGTTCAAGGAATATCCTCGGTTTGAGGATTTTGGCGATGCGACGCTGCTCGCTGATAACGGGGCGACCTTCTACTTCCGGGTGGATTGGCTGACTCCCGACGGCTTGGGGACATGGGGCGACGGCCGGACCCTCATCTTGGGGACGGACGGCTACATCGAAATTCGCAAATACATCGACATCGCCCGAGAGGCTTCCGGCAATCATCTCTATTTAGTGAATCATGAAGGCGAGTTCCATTATGACTGCTCCGGGAAAGTGGGTTACCCTTATTTCGGCGCCTTTATTTTAGATATCCTCAACGGAACGGAAAACGCCATGACCCAAGAGCATGCCTTTAAGGCTGCGGCTTTGTGTATCGAGGCGCAGAAGCAAGCGATTCAGATTGAAACAAATTAGAAAAATGAAGGGGCTGACCCACTCGTCATTCGCGATGACGTGGGCAGCCCCTTGGTTCGTCCATATTACTGCGGCATCGCTTTCCCATCGATACCGATCATCACGGCGTCGGTATCCGCCTTCAGTTTGCCTTCCGCCAAGTCGAGGATCGCCTTCGCCGAATCCAGTGGATCGCCGGGCGCCTGACTGCCGCCCATCGGGGTGCGTATCCAGCCTGGATGCATCGCGTACACGCCGAACCCTTGCGGCACCAGCTCCTTGCGCAGTTGAGCGGTAAAATAGTTCAACGCCGCCTTGGACAACGCATACGGATAGTCGCCGCCGTAAGCGCCGGCAAAGCATCCAGCCTCCGAGGATACGTTTAGAATAAACGGGCGGTCACTCTCTTTCAGCAGCGGCAGGAAATGCTTCACCATCTTCATCGGGCCGTACAGATTGGTGCGGAACGTATTCTCCACCGCAGCGAATTCCAATCGCTCGATCGACTGGTCCCGGGCCAGCAAGATCCCCGCGTTATTAATCAGCGCGTCCACCGTTCCCCATCTGGCAGCCATGGCTTCCTTGGCTTTGGCAATCGAATCTTCCTCGTCCACATCGAGTTCAAGCAGCGTCAACTTCCCTGATGCTCCCTCCTGCCGCTCCTTCAACGCATCTACGTTCGTTTCCAGCGAGCGCATGCCAGCCGCTACCTCATGGCCGCGCCGCAACGCTTCCCCAACGATCTCCAAGCCAAGTCCCTTTCCCGCTCCTGTTACGATCAGTTTCATCGTCCAACCTTGCCTCCTTGAGATAGTATGAATCCGTTTTCATTTCTAATTACGACCATTGCTCAACATATAACTATCTTCCTGAATCTTCTCCTTCATCCCGTCGATCACAAAAGCAATATGGTGCATGCCTTCCCCTTTCTCCTCCAGGAAGTCCCGCCAAGTGCTGGGATGCTCATCCGGTTCGATCAGCTCCAGCTGCAGCTGGCCGCAATCAAAAAACGCCAGTTTCGCGCGAGCCGGAGACGGTGCCCCTTGATATTCCGTCTTCGCTATTTCCACCGCATCCGTCCAAAACCAAGCGGGCTTCTCCACGCCCAGGAAATCCGCGTAGGCTTGCGAAACGGCTTCAATATCCCTAACGACAATTCCGATTTGCGTAATCACCTTGCTGCCTAACGGTTGTTTGTCCATGTGCGGTTGCTCCTCTTCTTTTTTTTCATAATAAATGATTGTGATGAGGCCATCGCTCAATGCATCCCCATCTTAGCATATTCGCACGCAATCCGGTACAAAGCAGATCACTCGCAAAATGAAGGACACGAACCATCGGCACAAATGCCCATCTCCGTGAATATACTGCAGCAAGAACAAAGGAGGAATGGATGGAAATGCCTAGTATGTATTCACCTTACGGCGGTACGCCAAGCCAAGTAAGCCCGACGAGCCAAGAGCCGATGGGATACAATCACAAGAAACAAATGATGGAAATGTGTAAAAAATATCATCACCACCTCATGCAAATGGAAGGCAACGACGGCAGAATGTATGAAGGGATCATCGACGGAATGGACGACGACCACGTGTACCTGCTCGTTCCGGTGGGAGATATGGATGATCGCGCGTTCGGTTCCCCTTATGGCGGTTACCCTCCCTACGGTGGCTTTGGTTACGGTTACGGCTATCCGCGCCGCTTCCGCCGCTTTATCCGCCAGCCGTATCCGTTTTTCTTCTTCAGAAGATTTTTCTTCCCGTTTTTCTTCTAAACTTAAACGCAAAAAACAACAAGGCCTCCTGCAATTTGCGGGAGGCCTTGTTGTTCTTAGGCTTGGCTGGAATTGGTGTGATGCGCTTCGTTGTGGGAGCCGCGACGGCGATAGACGGTGCTGCCGATCCGGGCATACACGCCCCGCAGGGATCGGATATGATCGTAATTGGGATAAATGATCAAATCAAGCAAGTACGCCGATCGCCGGCTGCCGGGTATTCTTCTCCGATTAAGTGCGTCGATGATTCCGGCGGAAGAATGGATGCCGATGCCATGGCCATAATAGCGGTCTTCGCCCAGCATAATGACGTTCTCCCCTTGCCATTCCGGGGTTTCGGGATTATGGTCCGGATTTTTGAAATAGAGAATATCTCCGGGATAGGGCCCCAGACGCAAACTTCCTTGACGAAAACCCAGATCACTGTCATACTGCCAATCGTAAAGAAGCAGGTTGGTAAAATACGTATTAAACGCCCGACTGCCGATCTGATCCAGTACAGCCTTATACATCACGATCATCATCGCCATCGAGCATTCGAAGCCATAAAGCGGACCGTTCCGGTAAATGTCGAGAATGGCATCCGCTGGCGCTACTCCGTTTCTTAGCCGAAACCCTCCCTCCTCCGTGCGGTTCCAATACAGCTCATTGCATCGGGATTTACGGTAGACGGCAAATTGGGCCCCGCTTCCATTCAGCGCCAAGGCCGAATCGACGATCGAGTTGCGGAGAGCCAGTTCGAACAGCAATTCATCTAAAGAACCGTAACGATAGGGCACCGGGCTTCGTTCTTGAGCCTGCACGATTTCCCTTTGAAGCGGAGGCAGCGTCATTTGAGCAAGTTGACTCTTATCTTGTGGCGGCAGTAGGATCAAACCTATTCCCCTCCTTGTCAATATTCAGGTGAATCTAGGTTAGTGTACGTGCGGATGTCTGGATTGGTGCCCGGCCGTATCGAATCTACCTGTTCCAGAAATGCTAATCCCATAATTTATATGAAGGGGGTGACGCGAAACGATGAACGACCGTCAGAAGGATATTTTACATATGCTGCTTACCGATGCCCGGCCCCACTTGGTGATCCGGGATATTGCCTTGCACTTTGGCTGCTCGGAGAAAACTATACGCAACGATCTGGATGAAATCGATCAGTATTTAACCCAATCGTCAAATGCCCGTCTGGTCCGCAAGCCCGGATACGGGGTCGCCTTGGACATTTCCGAGCCGGACAAAGCCCAAATCACCGCAGAACTGCTCCGATCCCGGTCCATCAAGCCAAAGGAACAGGAAACGGAGGAGGAACGGCTGATCGCCGTGGCCTACCGGCTCTTGATGGAGACGAAGCCGGTAACGATCCAAGAGCTGGCCGACAAGCACTACACCAGTAAGACCGTGATCAAAAAAGACTTGGACGCTTTGCGGGATTGGCTCGCGAAATGGGACCTGATCGTCGTTTCCAAGCAAAAGGTCGGCGTCTTGATCGAAGGGAAAGAACGGGATAAGCGCGCGGCGTTGTCCAAGCTGTCCCAACTCACCGGCGAAGCAGGCCAAGCCTTCATCAAGGATCGATTTGCTCCCCATGAGCTCGATATCGTCACTCGGGAGCTCAAGCAGCTCGAGCTTGATGCGCAGCTTGCTTTTACGGATGAAGCGTTCGACAATCTGCTGATTCATACGCTGCTGATGATTCGACGAACGAAACTGAAACAGCCGATTACCTTCTCCGAGCAAGAGAAGGTCTTTGTCCGCGGGAAGCCGGAGTTCCGCTGGACGGGAGCCTTCATCCGGAAGCTGGAGCGCTTCTTCGCCGTGCGCTTCCCGGAGGATGAAGTAGCTTATCTGACCGCTCATATTCTGGGCGGGAAGATCCGATCCCGGGCGCGGATCGAAACGGCGGAGCCCGGAGCAGATCCATCCGCGGAAACGGCGGAGGCCCGCGGTTTAGCAGAGACGCTCGTCCGGAAGATGTCCGCTTTGACCTGGGTGGATTTTGGCCAAGACGAGGCTTTGATGGAAGGGCTGCGCATTCATATATATTCAACGTTGAACCGGTTAAGCTACGGGCTCACCGTATCGAACCCGATGCTGCAGGATATCAAGAGAATGTATCCCTACATGTTTGATATGGTGATTTATGCGACGAGAGAGTTAAGTGAAGGGTACCCCATCACCATTCCTGAAGAGGAGGTCGCTTATTTGACGCTGCATTTTCAGGCCGCTGTGGAACGGCTGAGCCAGCCGGCTGAGGGAAGGAAGCGAATCGTGACTGTCTGCCATATGGGGGTGGGCATGTCGCAGATCTTGCGCAGCAAGCTGGAGCGGAAGTTCCCCGAACTGCATGTATTGGATTCCGTTCGGAAAGCCGATCTCCCCGGGTATTTGGCTCACCATTCGGTTGACTTTATCATCTCCACAATTCCTTTGGAGAATGTGAACGTCCCCTATATCACGGTATCCCCGCTGCTGGAGACTGGCGAAACGCAGAAGATCGCCGACTTCATCGGCAAGTTGGACCAAGAATCCGGTCACGCCGAACACGCTGGCTCGATTCTGGGCATGTACACGCAGCCTTCGCTCATCTTCCCGCGCCTGACCATCGGCCATCGATTCGAGCTGATCGAGCTGTTAGGGAACGAGCTCGCCAAGCAGGGGTTCGTTGAGCCGGATTACGCGCATCAGGCTTTGCTGCGGGAACGGCTCTCGTCCACGACCATCGGCGGCGGCATCGCAATCCCCCATGGCGATCCGAAGCTGATTCGCACCTCGCGGATCGCTGTTGCCACCCTGGAAGAGCCGTTGGAATGGCAGGAAGAGAAGGTGTCCGTCGTATTTATGCTGGCGCTTGCCCCGCAGGAGCAAGAGATGACGAAAAAACTGTTCCAGCGCCTGTCCTTGCTAAGCGAACAGCCTTCAACCGTTGAGCGGCTCGTGCAGGCACGGACTCCCGAGGAGCTGCTCAATTGCTTATAGGGAAAAAAATCAGTTTTTCCGCAACTTCCGGTAATATAAAGTTCTTTTCCGCCGTTCCTTTTGCGATAAGATGAGTCATGTAAACGATTTCGATCTTTGATTACAGGAGGAAACATCCATGAAACTACTGGCGATTACCTCATGTCCCAACGGGATTGCCCATACGTACATGGCGGCGGAAAATCTGCAAAAAGCCGCCGACAAGCTAGGTATTGCCATGAAGGTCGAGACCCAAGGCTCGATCGGAGTGGAAAACGAATTCACGGAGGAAGATATCCGCCAAGCGGACGGCATCATCATCGCGGCCGACAAAACGGTAGACAAACGCCGGTTCGTCGGCAAGAAGCTGCTCGTTGTTGGTGTGCAGGAAGGCATACGGAACCCCGAGGCGCTGATCCAACAGATGATTCGCGGAGAAGTGCCGGTATACCAAGGACAGGATAACAATGAAGGTAGGCCGGCCAAACAGACCGGCGCCAAGCAGCAAAACGCCTTTTATCGCCACCTGATGAGCGGTGTCTCGTATATGATTCCGTTTATCGTCGTGGGCGGTCTCTTGATCGCCATCGCTCTCTCGATCGGCGGCGTACCTACGCCGGGCGGCCTGCAAATTCCAGAAGACTCGTTCTGGAAAACCATCGAGAAGCTGGGATCTGCGTCCTTTACGTTTATGGTACCGGTGCTAGCCGGGTTCATCGCGTTTAGTATCGCCGACCGGCCGGGTCTCGCTCCAGGGATCATCGGCGGTTACATCGCCGCCAATGGCAGCTTCTACGGAAGTGAAGCCGGCGCCGGCTTCATCGGCGGGATCATCGCCGGTTTCCTGGCGGGTTACGTTGCACTTTGGATCAAGAAGTGGAAGGTGCCGAAAGCGATCAATCCAATCATGCCAATCATCATCATCCCGGTTCTCTCTTCGCTGATCGTAGGTCTCGCCTTCATTTACCTGCTTGGCGGCCCGATCGCCCAAGTGTTTGAATGGCTGACCAACTGGCTTGCCAGCATGCAAGGAGCCAGCTCGATTCTGCTGGCCTTGATTCTGGGCGCCATGATCTCCTTCGACATGGGCGGTCCGGTTAACAAGGTAGCGTTCATGTTCGGCTCCGCGATGATCGCGGAGGGGAACTATCAAATCATGGGTCCGATCGCCGTTGCGATCTGTATTCCGCCGATCGGTCTGGGCCTGGCAACGTTCTTGTTCAAACGCAAGTTCCATAATGCCGAACGGGAATCCGGCAAAGCCGCCTTTACGATGGGCTTGTTCGGGATCACCGAAGGTGCGATTCCGTTCGCATCGCAAGACCCACTGCGCGTTATTCCCAGCATCATGGTCGGCTCGATGACAGGTTCCGTCATCGCCATGCTGGGCGGCGTCGGCGACCGCGTAGCTCACGGCGGTCCAATCGTTGCTGTACTTGGCGCCGTTGACAATGTCCTCATGTTCTTCGTGGCCGTCATCGCGGGTTCCATCGTTACGGCCTTAATGATCAAATTGCTGAAGAAAGAACAGGTCGAGCCTCAGCTCGCCGAAGCGAGCGCTGCGGACGAGGCGGCTCCAGCCATGGAAACGCCGCGTGCGGAGAACGTCCGCCCGGTAAGCGTATCGGCTGCCGAAGCTCAAAGCACAGTTCGCAAGCTGACGGATATCATCAGTTTGGATCTGATTGAGCCTTCCCTGTCCGCGTCAACACGGGACGGGATCATCGACGAAATGATTGCAAAGCTGAACGCTGAAGGTGTGCTGACCTCCTCTGCTGAGTTCAAGCAGGCGATTCTGAAGCGCGAGCAAGAAAGCTCTACCGGCATCGGCATGAACGTCGCCGTACCGCATGGCAAATCAGCGGCGGTGCTGAAGCCGCGAGTTGTATTTGGGATTAAACCCGAAGGCGTCGATTGGAACAGCTCGGACGGAACACCTGCCAAGCTGATCTTCATGATCGCCGTCCCTGCGGAGAACAAAGGAAACGAGCATTTGAAGATACTGCAAATGTTGTCCCGCAAACTGATGGATGACGCATTCCGCGAACAGCTGCTGCAGGTGACCACCAAGCAGGAAGCTTATCAGTTGCTGGATCAAATTCAATAATCTAACCCAAAACCCCCGAAGCCGTCGTGACGACTCGGGGGTTTTGGGTTATTTTTGCAGATGGTAAGGTACGGTCGTGATGACGATGTCTTTCTTGTTAAATAGATAAGCTCTAAGCAGTAGGCTCGACTGATTATGCAGGATGTTCTGCCACCAGTGCCGAGGAATAAATTGCGGAATCAGGACGGTAATGTGATCGGTCTCCGACGTTTTCCATTCCACGGTATCAATAAATTTCATCAGCGGGCGGATAATGCTGCGGAAGCTGGAGCGTAGCGTGATGAGCCGAACCCCCGGATTCCATTCCTCCCACTTCTTCTCCATGCGTTCGATGTCCGCATCATCAAACCCAACATACACCGCGACAACGTTATCCGTCAGTGATTTCGCATAGCTTAACGAGTTCATCACGACACGGGTAACGCCCGCCACCGGCACGACGATCGTGCTGCCCTTTATGCAAGGTTTGTCTTTATCGATGTCAATCCGAAGCTGGTCGGCGATATTGATATAATGTCGATGGATCTGGTAGAAAATAAACATCACGAGCGGCAAGAAGATAAATACGAACCAGACATGTGAAAACTTCGTGATAATGAAGATGAGCGTAATGCCCAGCGTCGTTAGCATGCCAATCGTGTTAATCGTGAACCGGACCACCCAACCTTGGGGCTTGTGCTTGATCCAGCGAACCATCATCCCCAGCTGGGACAAGGTGAACGGAATAAATACCCCAACCGCATAGAGCGGAATCAAGCTCTCCGTGTTACCGTGGAATCCTAGCACCAGCAGCGCTGAAGCTGCACCAAGGAAGATGATTCCGTTGGAGAAGCCAAGCCGGTCACCGCGCACCATAAACGCATGCGGCATGTATTTGTCCTTGGCGAGCATAAACGCCAGCAGCGGGAAGGCCGAATAAGCCGTATTGGCGGCCAAAAACAAGATTAACGCCGTAATACCTTGGATCAAGTAGTACAAGCTCCCTCTCCCAAAGGTCGATTCAGCGATTTGAGAAATCACGGTGGCCTTCGGATCTGGAGCAATGCCGTACCAATAGGCCAGCGTACTAATCCCAATAAACATGGTACAGAGAATAACCCCCATCATCACCAGCGTGGCTGCGGCATTCCGTTCTGCCGGTGGCTTAAAGTTCGGAATAGCGTTGGACACCGCCTCAACCCCAGTTAAGGCCGAGCATCCCGAACTGAACGCCTTAAGCAGCAGGAACAAGCTGACATTGGATACGGCCGTCCCAAACTCCGGCACACTGGCATGAATCCCGCCAGTCCAATACTTGTAAAGTCCCGACACAATCAGGACAAAGATGGAGGCCACGAACAAGTATACCGGAACCGCCAACATCGAGGCCGATTCTGTAACTCCACGCAGGTTCATCATCGTCAACAGCGTAATCATCAACAGGGCGATCAATACCCGTTGATCATGCAGCATCGGGAAAGCCGATGTGATGGCATCCGTACCGGCTGACGAGCTTACAGCCACCGTTAAAATATAGTCGACAAGCAGCGATCCGCCGGCCAGTAGTCCGGTTGAACGCCCTAGGTTATCCATCGCCACGATATAAGCGCCGCCTCCAGTCGGATAGGAGAAAATCGTTTGGCGATACGACAGAATCAGAATCAACAAAAGCCCAAGTACCGCAAATGAGATCGGAATCGAATACCAGAGAGCGGAAAATCCCGCCGCCATCAGGACGATCAGAATCTGCTCGGTCCCGTATGCCACGGAGGACAATGCGTCCGACGACAACACGGCCAGCGCTTTAAGTTTGCTAAGCTTTTCTCCTTCAATTTCAGTGCTTTTCATCGGTCTGCCAATCAATATCCGTTTCAGTTTGCTTCCCATGATGAGATCCTCTTTTCATTCGCAAAATAAACCTTCGATCCTGATCCATTCTTACTCCTATAGGGCTCTCATGCATGCAGCGAACAACGCAAAAAGGCCGCAGGAAAGCTGGACCTTCCCGCAGCCGCTTTGAAAAAAATCTCAAGCGTCACCGCGACAATTCCCTCTTTCGGACGCTTACGGAGTTAGCTGACGGATTCGGGCACGAAAGCAGCCCTACGCCGGTTTGGCTTACTGGCCAAATCAAGCGATTCACCCCGGAAACCGCCTCATTGGGCGAGTTTCATTGGTTCCCCCGTTTCTTTCTGCATGAGAAAGAACTCAGCGATCAGGTTTTGTCATATCAATTTTTGTTACGGATGAATCATACTCCCCGCCTGAAGAAGTGTAAAGAAGAGGGAAAGGCAAATTCGCCGAGAAAAGAGATCGGCCTTGTTCGAGGAAGCGCATACATCACTCTCTTGCATTCATTATTGCGAGCAGGCTTGAATTATCGAAGCATATATGCAAAAAAACACCGTAAGGAACGACATCAAATCGCATCCTACGGTGCTCTGCATCTCAAACAAATCCAAGTTTAAAGCGAAAGTCCCTTCAACTTCTTATCCAGCAGCTCGAACGCTAGCTGCAGCCGATCTTTCGGCACCTCACTGTAGCGGTCTCCGATGCTGATTTCAAAGGCACTTCCCCCATCCGCTTTCTCTTTCAAGAACGAGGTGAAACCAACCCCGGTTTCCCGATAGACTTCAATCAGCACGGACTCCAATCGCTCCTTGGGAACGTCCGAATGCACATGGAACATGTTCGACACCGGGATCTCCGGAACGGTCTTCATCCGATGACATTGATTAAACAGACTGGAGAGCTCTTGTGCTTGCTGATAATACTTTCTCATCTTTCCGACACGTTTCTCATAATAGTAATCCGCACTGAGAAAATAAGGATACAAGCTGATAAGATCCCCGCCGTGGCGCCTTTTCCATACCTTCGACTCCTTCGTCAGCTCCGGATCCCCGGCCAATATGGCTCCGGCAATCCCGCCGATCCCTTTGTAGAACGAGATATAGACGCTGTCGAACAGGGCGCAAACCTCAGCGGCGGTTTTTTCGTAGTAAGGCAACACTTCAAACAGTCGGGCTCCGTCCAGATGCAGCTTGATGCCTCGCTCCCGGCAGTAGGCGGATATAGCCTCAAGCTCTTCGAACGGCGGCAGTTGACCGCCGATTTCACGCTGCGGCAGCTCCAACAGCAGGCATGAGACATCCTCTGGCAGCTGACGAACGTCCTCCATCTCAATCAGCCGATCTGGATCCGCCAAGAGAATCGGCTCCAGCCCGTGCAGCTCCTTCAACCCGTCCTCCTCATGAATCTCCAAATGGCATAAAGGATGATAGGCCACACGTTTGGACCCTTTGCGGTCACACCATATCCGCAGGGCAATTTGCTGCGCCATTGTACCGCTCGGAAAAAATACAGCAGACTCCTTGCCTAGCACTGCAGCCATTTTCGCTTCGAAAGCTTCCAGCGCTTGCCCTGAACCGTACATGTCACTGTCTACCCCGCCGCTGATTTCGGCAAAAGCCTGCTTCAACACTTCTACATTCCGTTTTCCGTGGCCCGCCACTTGATAAACTGTCCGTTCAAAGGCTGCCTTCAGTGTCCGCCTATCCAGTGCTCCATCATTTCCATACATGCTCCTCAACGCTCCTCTCCCATGCTGACTGACTAATTTGTATGATCATGCTTATTATACGCCATTTGAAGCAGGAATCGATGATCCAGTTTGATCGGGAGGGGCGAGGTAGTCAATTATAGGCCCCCTTCTGCACATTATCCCTTTCATTCAGTGTGAAGAAATCGAAAAGATGAATGATGAAATAGTAAAAAGAACGCCTGCAAAAGCAAGCGCCCTTTCTAATTGCTATGGGATTAAAGCTTGAACACTTTCGTCAAATCGTTCATATTCTCGGACAGTTCGACCAATTTACAGGAGGTCTGCTCGATATCCCCAAAGATCTGCTCCTGCGTACCAAGCTGATCTTGAATATTGCCAGAGACTTGCAAGCCGGACTCGATCGTAGTGTTCACATCCTCCAGCGTTGCAGTCATTTCCTCCAGCGCAGCTGCTTGCGTGGTCACCCCATCGGAAATATCGTTCAACATGGCGAAGGTGTTCTCCATATTGTCCATGATTTGCTCGATATTGATCTTCACGTTCTCCGATTGCGTTACACCCTGCTGAACCTTCTCTTCCGTCTGAGCAACCGCAGACACGACGCTGCCAGTACGAACTGTCATATCTTCGACCAAGCTGCTGATTTCCTGAAGGGAGTGATTCGTATCTTCGGCTAATTTCCGGATTTGTCCAGCTACCACCGCGAACCCTCTTCCCTCTTCCCCAGCTCGGGCGGCTTCAATCGCTGCATTCAAGGCTAACAGGTGGGTCTGTTCGGAAATTTGTTTAATAATGCTGACGACCTCGGTTATTTTTTGACTTTGTTCCTCAAGCCCCAGCACCTCGCTGTTAACGTGCTTCGTATTTGCAGCAAGCTCATTAATCGCCTCAACGATGGATTCCACCGAACGCTTCCCGCCTTCCGCGGAATCCATCACCGATTGGGCTCGTTCCGCAATGCGATTCGTCAGTTCTGCCGTCGTCTGCGAATGGTTCGTAATCTCGGAGATCGCAACCGCTGTTTGCTTCATGCTCTCTGCATTTTGGGTAAACACGTTTAACAAATGCTTGATGCCTTCGTTGATTTCGTGGACCTGCCCATTCGCCTGCTCAATAATACGGTTTAACTCTTCCGTAGAATCCGTCACCCGTTCGGAGGAGGATTGGATGGAAGCGATCAAATGCTTTAAGTTATCTCTGGCCTTCTGAAGCGAGCGGATCATTTGCCCGGCTTCGCCTTGTTGAAACGTATGTATTTTAACGGACAGATCGTTTTCAGCCATGGAATTGGCCAGCTTCGCTCCTTCTTTAAGCGGACGGACAAGAAATGCTTCGGAGATAAATGCAGCGATCAACTGGAAAATAAGAAAAATGATAAATGCCTTTAATACCAAAGAGGGGGTGATCAGATTAAAGAAATCATTACTCTGACTATAAGACAACGTTACAATAAGAGCGGTGTTGGAGACGAACATGGCCAAGAAGACAAGCACCATGATTCGGGTCCGGATAGAAATATTTCGAATTCGATTCATCTTAGTATCACCTGGTTTATTTGTAGTATGGTAAAAATCAAAATCCTCTGGCACATTTTTTTATCCGCTCCAGGTATCTCCTCCCATTCTCGAGATAGGCATTGAGTTCCAAATCTTGCATGTGATTTTCGTTATATAGTCCAATATATAGTCCAAATTGACCATAGTCAAATTCATGTTAAATGATAGTAAACCGCTTACAAGTCTAGTAAAATAAATAGGTTAGGAAATCAGCCGAGCATCTTTTAGCACACAGGAGGGGATCCGAATGGTTGATGTGAAAGGCAAATGGGCGCTCATTACCGGAGCCAGCCGCGGGATGGTTTGCATTCAGACCTCATATTGTCTCGAGCGGGTGGTGTCCACCTCACCGGACGTGGCCGGCGCTGATTCGAGAAATACGCGTTGTGCCGGATAAGCCAGCTTAATCCCCTCTTCCTCTAACACCTGCATAAAGGCCAGATTCATTTCCTGACGCGCTGACAAGTACTCTCCCCAAACGGTTGATCGCGTGAAGTAATAGATGAAAATGCCTAAGCTGCTCTCGTTGAAATCCGTAAACTTCACGAAAATGGTGCCTGGGTCGATTTGCTCGTTGTCGCGAAGCAGTTGTTCGATTCGACGGATGGCTGCCATCATCCGTTCCCGATCAGAGTCCAGCGCCACAGGAAGTGTAAAAGTCACTCTGCGCTTGCCCATTTTGCTCCAGTTCGTGATCGGCTGATCTGCCAGTTGCGCATTGGGGACGGTAATCACCGCATCAGCGAAGGTGCGGATCTTCGTGCTGCGGAAGGTAATGTCCTCCACCATGCCTTCAGCGGTAGGCGTCAGAATCCAATCTCCTTTGGAAAATGGCTTTTCCAAAATAATCACAATGCCGCCAAAGATGTTCCCTAACGTATCTTTGGCAGCCAAAGCTACAGCTAAGCTGCCTAACCCCATGCCGGCCACCAGTCCATTGATGCTAAATCCCCACTCCGCCCCAATTAAGGCTACAGTGATGATAACCACAACGATCCGGAGGACCTTCGATAAGAACGGAATAAGCATGCTTGCATCGTCTAATCGGATTTTGCGGCTTAATCCCTCCAGCAATACCGAGGATTGGGCGGATAGGATGTACATCCCCCATCCGATCAAGGCGATGACGCCGCTGCGGAATAAGGGATCCAGGCCTACGGCGATTTCCACATTGCGCGGCAGCAAATATTTCAACCCTATTTCAAGGCCAATCAGAATAAATAACCACCGAAAAGGCCGCTCCAGCACTTGTCTCCATAGATTTAGCCGGTCCGGCTTCGCCGTCTTTCTGCGATCCAGCAGAGCGAAAGCCAGCTTCACGAACGCTTTGCTAAACAAAGCGAACAGCGCCATAATGCCGACGGCAATTCCAAGATCCTCCCAACCCAATTGTCCGAGGGACTTCAACACTTTTCCCCCATCGTTCAATGTTATAGCACCCCCTTAAATAAAGGGCCATTATAACATGATCCGGTGAAAGATGTCTAAAGGCCATAACCCACAAACGACATGTCGTGAGCCCGAGGGATGCGCTGCCGCCTACACTTTAAACTTGCCGATCATCGCCTGCAGTTCCTCAGACAACTGACTTAGCCCCTCCATTGAAGCCATCATTTCTTGAACGCCGGCGTATTGTTCCTCGGTGTGGGCATAGACCTCGCGGGAGCCGCTGGCGGTCTGCTGAGCGACCCGGTCGATCGTGGTGATTGCCTGGACGACAGCATCCGATTGGGAGTACAGTTGCTCCGCCTGCCCGGTCACCCGGCTGATTTGCCCAGCCACCTGCTCGACCGCCTGACGGATGCTGCTGAACACCTCACCAGCTTGCTGAACCGTCGCAATGCCTGCTGCGACCTCCTGCGAACCGGCTTGGGCCGCCTCGATCACCAGCTCCATCTCACTACGCACCCCTTCGAGCATCTCAGTCACATCGGCTGCGGCCGCTCCGGTCTCTGCCGACAGCTTGCGCACCTCCCCAGCGACCACGGCGAACCCTTTACCAGCCTCTCCCGCCCGTGCCGCCTCAATGGAGGCGTTCAGCGACAACATCTGCGTCTGCTTGGCGATCCCGGCAATCAGCTTCGCGGCCTCCGCAATTTGACCCGAGCGAACGCCTAGCCGCTCGATGAAGGCGCGAAGCTCGTCCATCTGCCGCTGGATCGAGGCCATCTGGGCCGCCGCTTGTGCCACAATGTCCTCGCCGGCCCGCGTTTCGTGCACCGCCGCTTCCGATTCTTCGCGGGCGTCATCCGCGAGGCTGGCCATCTCCTGGGCCCCCGCAGCCATCTTCGTCACTTGGGTCACGCCCAGTTCTACAGATTGCACCTGCTCCTCGCTTCCAGACGAAATTTGCCCCATGATATCGGAAATTTCTCCAGAGGAGGCGCGGAACTGCTCCGACTGGTGTCGCAGCTGATCCGCCGATGCAGCAACACGTCCCGCATGCCGACCCAGATTGCCGATCATTTCCTGCCAGCTTCGTCTCATATGGTTAAACGCAGCTGCGAGTTCGCCAATCTCATCACGGTTACTCACCGCGATCTCTGCAAGGGTTAAATCGCCGTCCGCCAATTCGCGGGCCCCCTTGACCATCACTCGCATCGGTTTGACGATTTTCCGGGACAACAGGACACCGGTCAAGACAGCGAACAGGATCGCGATGGCTCCGCAAATCGCTAATATCCATAGGGTGGTCGCCGATTCTTTCTTGAACTCGGCTAATTTCGCCTGAAGTTCGCTTTCCTGCAAGGTCCGCAATTCACTTGCCCCATCAATCATCGCATCTGACGTCGGAATCGCCCACATCAGCGCTTCTGTTTTCGCCAAATCCGGCTTGTCCGATTGAACATAATCGCGAACCTTCGTCAGCAAGCGAGCAAACGTCGCATTGGATTCCGATAACGAGGAAGCAACCGCCCCCTGCTCTTCACTTGCGGAAGCGCTTACGATTCGGCTGATGATTGTGTTCAGTTCTTCATTAGCTCCGGTTAACTGCTGTTCCTTCTCGGGCGAAGGCTCCACGATATAACTAAACAAGAGGCTGTTCTGACGCTGTGTCTCCATCTCCAGCCTTGCTGCCTCATCCCGTGCTGCCGTATTCTGCTCAAGCAGCTCGGAATAGTTCTGATCCATCCGGTTCAAGAACGCGTAGGCCACTCCAGCAATAACCCCCACCAGCAGCGATACCGTGATAAAAGCTGCCGTCAGCTTCCGACCGAGCGAAAAAGCGTGCCCTCCAGCTCCTACTCCATTGGATTTCTTCTGCTTCTCCATCTGTTGTCCCCCCTTGGTTGGATCTAACGAACAAGGGCCGCCAGACAAATCATCTGCGGCCTATGTTCTTCTTGGTCTATTCACTTGTATCATCTATCAAACCGTGGCAAGAGGGGAATTCAAAATTCTCCTTTGTTCTATCAAAATTCTCATATCTCAAGATTTTGCCGAAGTTTTAGGCGGACTCTCTAGCCTTCCCGGCCCGCATAAAGATCTTGATGATCTCATTCAAGATCAGCGGGATTAACGCCAAGAGAATCACGATCCCCCAATCGGAGAGGCTGAGATTTTGGACCTTAAACGCTGCGGCCAAGAACGGGATCGAGATCGACAGGAACTGTAACAGCAATCCAGCAATAACCGCTCCAACGAGCAACAGATTGGAGAACAGACCGACGGTGAAAATCGACTTGGTCGCACTGCGCTTCGAGAAGGCGTAGAACAGCTGCGACGCCGCAAGCACAACAAAGGCCATCGTCCGTGCGTAAGTCATCACATCCTCCGGAATACCGGAGGTGCGCAAACCATACCCATGCTCACGAAGTCCTATGTAAAATGCAACCAAAGTCAGCGCACCGATCAAGAGTCCTCCAAGCACTGCCTGCCACGCTGCACCTCCGGCAAAGAAGCTCTCCTTCGGATCACGCGGCTTACGCTTCATGACGTCCTTCTCGCCAGGATCCACACCTAGTGCAATCGCCGGCAACGTGTCGGTGACCAGGTTGATCCAGAGGATCTGGGTTGCCAACAACGGCAACGGCCAGAAGAATAAAATCGAAGCGAGAATCGCCACAATCTCCCCGAAATTACACGCCAACAGGAACGTTACCGTCTTACGAATATTCGCGTAGATGTTCCGACCTTCCCGAATCGCGTGGACGATCGTGGTGAAATTATCGTCGGTCAGAATCATGTCGCTGGCGCCCTTCGATACGTCGGTACCGGTAATACCCATCGCCACGCCGATGTCTGCCGTCTTCAGCGACGGCGCGTCGTTGACGCCATCCCCGGTCATCGAGACGATGTTGCCCTTCGCCTTAAAGGCCTTGACGATCTTCACCTTATGCTCAGGCGAAACCCGGGCGAATACGCGGATGCCCTTGATTTTTTCGGCAAACGCCTCATCCGACAACTCGTCGATTTCGGCCCCCGTCATGCTTTGTTCCAGGGAGCTGGCAATCTCCAGCTCTTTGGCGATTGCCACAGCGGTGTTGCGATGGTCGCCCGTGATCATCACCGGAGTGATCCCCGCCGCTTTCGCCTCGCGGATCGAATCCTTCACTTCGGACCGCGGCGGATCGATCATGCCAACGAAGCCAAGGATGGTCAGATCCTGCTCCATCTCCTCGGGCGGCAGGATGCGATCCGTATCCTTATAGGCAGCACCCAACACCCGTAATGCATCGTCCGACATCGCTTCTGCGGCTGCCATGAAGCGTTGCTTCAGCTCTTCCGTCAGCGGTACGACCTCTCCGTGAACTACCGCGCTGTTCGATATCCGCAGCAGCTGGTCGATCGCGCCTTTCGTATGCACGCGATAGCCTTCCCGCGTCTGGTTCAGCGTGGACATCAGCTTGCGGTCGGAATCAAACGGCTTCTCGGAGATCCGTTTGTATTCGGCCTCCAGCGATTTCTTCGAAAGTCCATGCTGTTCGCCGAAAGCGACCAAGGCGATCTCCGTTGGATCACCGGTCCCTTCGCCATTCTCGTAAGTGGCATCGGAACACAACACGAACGTCTTGATCATTTCGATCGGGGCCTCATCGCCCAAAGGCTCCGCAGTAAAATGCTTGACGACCGTCATTTTATTCTGGGTTAAGGTCCCGGTTTTATCCGAGCAGATGATGTTCACCGAGCCCAACGTTTCTACGGCCGGCAGCTTCTTGACAATGGCGTTGATGCGAGACATGCGCGTGACGCCAAGTGCGAGTACAATCGCCACGATGGCTGGCAGCCCCTCCGGAATCGCCGCGACCGCCAGGCTGATCGCAGTCAGGAACAACTCAAACAGATCTCGTCCCTGAATAAGGCCAATGACGAAGATCACGACGCAGATGCCGATAGCGATGTAACCCAGCATTTTGCCGAGCTCATCGAGCTTCTTCTGCAGCGGAGTCAACTCCTGCGTATCTTCGTCCAGAATCTTGGCGATTTTGCCCATCTCTGTATTCATCGCCGTCCCGACGACAACCCCTTCGCCGCGGCCATACGTCACAAGCGTCGACATAAATGCCATGTTGCTCTGATCTCCGATGGGCGTTTGCGCTTCTTGATGCAGATCCTCCGCATTTTTATCCGACGGTACGGACTCGCCGGTCAGTGCGGATTCCTCAATTTGCAGATTCGCACTGTCAATCAACCGCAAATCGGCTGGAATGAAACGTCCGGCATCCAGGATCACGATATCGCCCGGAACGATCTCCCCGGAATCGATTTCCTTCACATTCCCGTCACGCCGTACCAGCGTTTTGGGGGTGGTCATTTGCTGCAGCGCTTCAATCGCTTTCTCCGCTTTCTGCTCCTGAATGACTCCGATAATCGCGTTCAACAGGACAACGGCCAAGATGATGACAGCATCCATGTATTCTCCGACAATCAGCGTAACAATGGCGGCAGCCAGCAGCACATAAATCAGCATATCCTTTAGTTGAGCGAAGAAGATCGACCAAATGCCCGGCTTCGGCTTGCCTTTAATCTGGTTTGGCCCGTACTTCGACAGACGCTTCCCGGCTTCTTCCGAAGACAGCCCGGCAGCGGGATCCACCTGCAGCTCTTGCAAGACGGCCTCCCGGGTTTTCGTATGCCACATCAGCAGCACCTCTTTACTTGAATTTGGCAGACATGAACATACCCTTATTGTAAACCGAATCCGCGGGAAATTATGAGAAAAAATAAACAACACTCTACATCGATATCCCGCCACAAATTTGCCATAATATGAAGGACCTCGAGTCAGCCGCATGAAGATGAAAAAATGCCTGGGCTATGCTACAATACTGAGATGTTAAACGGGAACGTTTAGAGGGATGTCATTCTAGGAGGGTATTTCATTTCATGTTAATTATAGGTATCGCCGGCGGCACCGGGTCCGGGAAAACGACGGTGGCCCGCTCGGTTATCGGCCAGCTGGACACTGATAAAGTGACGTTTATTTCACAAGACAACTACTATAAAGACCAGTCGCACCTCAGCATGGCCGAACGGGAAAAGACGAACTACGACCATCCCTTCGCCTTCGATAACGAGCTGTTGGTGGAGCATTTGAACCTGCTCAAGAACGGACAAGCTGCCTATGCTCCGGTGTATGATTTTACGAAGCATACCCGTTCGGATAAGACGATCAAGCTATTACCTAATAAGATTATTATCGTTGAGGGACTCTTTGTCCTGTATGACGAGAAGCTGCGGGAGATGCTCGACATCAAGGTGTTCGTGGACACTGACTCCGACGTGCGCATCCTTCGGCGGGTACTGCGCGACATGGAAGAACGCGGTCGTTCGATCCACTCCATCCATCAGCAGTACCTGGCCACGGTAAAGCCGATGCATGAAGCCTTTATTGAGCCGTCGAAAAAATACGCCGACCTCATTATTCCCGAAGGCGGGCATAACGAAGTGGGCATTCAAATGCTGACCATCCTGACGGAGAAACATTTGACCGGAGGGTTTAAAGTCTAGATAAACAGCGAAAAAAACACCTGCAATTGGCAGGTGTTTCATTTTTCAACGAATGGGGTTAATTACTCCGGGCCGTCCGAATGCGGATCACCGCTTGTCTAACTAAAGCAATCAGAAACAGCAGCGGAAGGTAGCCGAAGGTCAGGAAGCCGCCAATCTGCGAGATGAGGAGTTCCATTCGTTCGATGCCCACCGGGGTTCGCACGGAGATGATCACTCCAAAAACCACGAGTAAGGTGATCCATAGCGCCCATTTCCTTGGCAACTTCAAAGTTTGATGCAGAATACGAACCGCTGCCCAGATCGAAATGCAGCAAACCGGGAAGATCACCAGCAGCCAATCAAAGATATAGATATAGTCGAAACGTTCCAAAAACGCCAAACGAATAATTTTAGATAGAACAAGCGTTGGCCAAATCGTTCCCTTCAGCTGCAACATATTGAAATATCCCAGGGTCGTGATCAGCACGAGCATATAAAGCACGGTGGTATAGGCTGTCGCGAGATGTGCCCATTTATGCGCTTTACGCTTATCCTTGAGAAATGGATAGTAGAACAAGAGAAATTCGGGCCCTAAGAAGATATAGAGTGAATTCACCGCCGACGTTATATAATCGCCCAGACCATGATTCATGATCGGAAGTAGGTTGTTCCAATGAGCGAGCTTCATAGGAAAATAGAGCGTCGGGAGAATGAAACTGGGAATAATAACGCACAGCAAGCAGATGCCGGTAACGACACGAAAACCCCCGGACACAATGTACGTAGCCGCCGCTAAAACGATCAACGCAACTTGCCATAGCGACGAATCCGGAAACACCCATACATAGATCACTTCCGCATAGGGCCGAATCTGCCCTACACAAATCAGCACACAGTAGAAGAACAGAACCAAGCTTAACCCTCGGCCAATGACGTTTCCGAATATTTGACGGTGGAGAGAGAAGATATCCCCGTCTTCGGCCATACGCATCAATTGGAACAACATAAAAATAACGAGGTGCATCAAGATGCCTACCACCAGCAAGGAAATCCAGGCGTCTTGTTCCGCGCCGCGAACAATTCTTTGCTGAAAATTCAACATCCCGATCCCCGTTTGAACCCCGTGGACTAGAAACCAGGTGAAGTAAGCCGAGACTTGGCTGCTTTGCTTTACGTTTTGGCTCATCCGTTTCTCCTGCCTTGATCTAATATCCGATCCCCGATTCCTTTAAAGTGAGATGAGTATGAACTTCGAAACGCATTCGCGGGTACTCCCGCTTGTAGAAATCCTCTTCGTCCCAGGAACGTTGATGTCCCCGAACAAAGTCACCTAATCCGAGCGGATCTACGCCGTTGTCACGCAGCTTGTTCAGCAGCTTTATGGCATTGTCATTTATTTGCTGCTCTAGCTCGGATACCGTATATTTGTAGGTGATTTCAGAACGCATATTCATTCTAGGGATTTCCTTTAACATCCCTATTAGATGCAAGTCGATGGTCATTTTGAGGGCTTCTCCGTGATCCAGGGCGAAGTGCATGGAGGGCTCTTCCTTTAGCAGGCTGAGCGCTGCCACATGTTCCTCGGAACCCGCATTGATTTGAACGGGTAAGATCCCGCCTTTTCCACGTCCCTTCATCATTTTGAGGAGCAGCGTCTCCTTCGCATCTAGCACCAATTTCAGCCGATCGTATTGAAAAATACCGAGTCCTGTGAATTCGATTTTCCCATACTTGTTCCTCTTAAGATACGGAGCGAATGCGTCTCTCCCTGTTCCATAACAATTGAATAAAAAAATATGCAGATTGTTCAGAGGAGCGTTATCCGACGTCACATTTTGCTCGATTAAATGATAGGGCAGTCCTTCCCTGTTTTTTCCTTTTAAACTTTGGAACATCTCTTGCGGAGGTTCCTCCGAGACGGCCAAGATCATGCTTGTGCTGGTGATCGGGCTTCTGCAGAAGGTATGCAGGAAGGAATCCAAGCCTTGCTCGGCCATCCGGCGGCTAAATACTAACATTCGCAGCTTCCCCGTTTGAATCGTATGGGGGGACTGCATGTTCATTTGGCTGAGCATCAACTCCACCGTATCCCCTTCCCCATGGATGGACTTAATTCTATCGTTTTCCATATGGTCCATATAGAGACCAATAGTCTGGTATAGTCCGTTCTTCTGGTCGACTCCCAACACGGTGAGAATTTTAATTCTGTCCACGATCCGAGTTTGCATGCAGCCGATCAACGTCAGGGTCATCCCCAGCATAAGAGCGGTGAGAACAACAAACCTCCTAAGCCGTTTATTCCGCATAGTCATCCTCCTTCCGTGATTGAGGGTGGTAGCGATAAGTGGTTAACGGGCGTAGGAATAAGCTGCGACGGTTCAAGTATTGATAGGAAGCCCGAATGGCGCTGTCGGCCAAATTGTCTGTGCGAAAAGGATACAGCGGCGCGAGATACGGCACCCCAAGCGATTTGAGCCGCATCAAATGTCCCATCAACATCAAGAAACCTATAGTAATTCCAAGACCGCCCCAAAGGGCCGCTAATAAGATAAACGGAAAACGAAGCAGCCGGATCGTATTCGCCATTTTGACAATCGGAGTCGTAAAGGAAGCCAGGGCCGACAGCGCCACAATAATCAATAAAATAGTACTGGTCAATGCGGCTTGCACAGAAGCCTCACCGATAACAATACCGCCGACGATACCAAGGGTCTGGCCGATTTTAGACGGCAGCCGTGCGCCTGCCTCCCTGAGCAAATCAATCGTGATCTCCAGAAAGATCACCTCCACGACCGGCAGAAATGGTACATGGATTCGCGACTGAATTAACGGGCCAAGAATCGTTTCAGGGAGGATCTCATAATGAAACGTCATAATCGCCACATAAATCGGTGTGGCAAACACCGAGAACACCACGCTCAGAAGTCGAATAATGCGATGGAATGACCCTAAGATCCAAGGCAAACAGTAATCCTCCGGCGACACGAAAAAACCAAGAAAATTAGCTGGGGCCGCCATGACGTAGGGAGAACCGTCCGTGAAGACAGCCACTTGCCCGGAGGTAAGGGCAAAGGTAACCCGATCGACCCGTTCGGTGGAGATAAATAACGGGAACATGGTGTTGCTCTGATCAGCAATGATTTCTTCCAGTTGGGAGGTGTCGTACAATACTTCGTAATCGATGCTTTTCAGCCGCTGCCTCATCGTGTCGACGATCTCCGGATTTGTGACATCCTCCAAATAAGCGATAACCACTCGGGTGTTGGAGTGAGAACCGATCGTTAGGGTTTCGAAAATCAACGCCGGCGTTGCCAGCTTCTGCCTCAAGAGATGCAGATTCGTGTCCAGATTCTCCACAAAACCAACCTTCGGCCCCATGACACTGAACTCATTCTCAGTGTCGTTGCTCTGCCGTTGACCGGTTTGGGCGTTATTCAAATTCGCCAGTACATACAAGTCTTCCGCTGAATCCATGCGGAGCAAGACGTACCCTTCCATGAGTTTTGCGACAACTTCTTTCTCCGTGTTCGCAATCATCACCTCGGCAAAAGGCAACAGGTCCATCAGCTCTTCCGGTTGACCGAGCCGATCCCGATGCTCCCGAAGAGCAGGAAGCAAATAACGGGTCACCTTATCATCCGACACCAACGAACTGTAATAGGCGACTCGAATCAATCCTTCATCTTCCTCAAAGGGCGAAAACTCGTGAAAATCACTGGACTTCCGGACCTGCTCCAGGCCCGAATGCCTCTGGTTCAGCCGTTTCTCGTTATCGGAATGCTTCACAAACATCCCCTCGATTTCAATCATTTTCCTTTAAAATTCCGCAGCGTGGCAGGGTTTATGCAAAATAATGATTCCGTTTTCCGCTCTACACCCGCATCTTCAATGCATAAATATACAAAATGACGTGTCCCGCGGTTTGATGGATCTGGAAATTCGCAGTATGATTAAAAAGCTGAGACTGGAAAAAAGGAGGTCGAAGGATAACAATCACCTTTTCTGGGAAAGGACGGGATGCCTGATGCGTGGAAAAACCTTATTGCTGAGCCACATGAAGTCGCATTTTCCGCTGTATTTGACAGCTGCGCTATGTTTGACGGCTGCCAATGTGACGTATTCATATTTCCCGAAGGTCCTGGGGGATTTTACGGATCACCTCCAGCAAGGCGGGCTGACTAGAAGCGGAGTAGGCCGATACGCGCTGACTCTGGCTGCCATCGCCGTCGTCTATGGCCTTTGCTTTGGATTCGGTCAGTACATGAACCATCGCCTGGGGCGAATGTTCGAATTTCGGGCCCGGAACCAATTATTTCGGCATTTTACTCAATTAAGCGAAGCGTTCTTCTCGAAACACGGAATCGGCAAACTGCTCAGCTACGTGATGAATGACGTCACCGGCGTGCGGGAGTCGATCGCTAACGGGTTGAACCAGTTAACTAATGCGTCGGTGTTGTTGATCTCCGTCATCACGATGATGATGGTCAGCGATATTCCGGCGCTTTTGATCGTGGTATGTGTCTTGCCGCTGATTGCCATCCCGTTTATCGTAAGCGGATTCGGCCCTAAGATCCGTGACAACTCGCGAAAGGTGCAGGAGTCGCTTGCGGCGATGACGGAAGCTGCAGAGGAGCAATTTGAAGGCATCAAGGTGACGAAGAGCTTCGCAATCGAAGAGATTGCCCGCGCCCGGTTTGGGCAGACTGTGGACCGCATCCTGAGCAGCCAGCTGTCGCTGGTCCGGATGAGCTCGCTGTTTCAGGTGCTGCTGCCGTTTACCGGCGCGGTTTCCATGGCGGTGGCCATCGCTTACGGCGGCCTGCTCGTCTCGCACGGCGAGCTGTCGCTGGGTAATTTCGTGGCCTTAACCTTATATTTGCGGATGATTATGAACCCGCTGCGGCTGATCGGCAACGTGATCAACTTCATGCAGCGTGCGCGAGCTTCCCTTGACCGGCTGAACCACCTGTTGTCCATGAAGCCGGACATTTACGATGAAGCCGATGCCCTGCCGCTGCCGGAAAATCCGCACAGCCTCGACATCGAGATCCGCGGGTTAACCTTCACCTATCCGGACGCCGCCCGCGCATCGCTGCAGGACATTCACCTTCGGCTCAAGCCTGGAGAAACGCTGGGCATCGTGGGCCGAACCGGCAGCGGGAAAACGACGCTCGTCAAACTGCTGCTGCGGGTATACGATCCTCCCCGTGACACAGTCTTCATCGGCGGCCGCGACATCAGAAGCTTGACGCTGGAGAGCCTCCGCACCCGGATTGCCTACGTGCCGCAGGACGGCTTCCTGTTCAGCACGACGCTCCGTGACAACATCGCCTTCTTCGACCGAACCTCCGAGCTGCGCCAAGTGGAGGACGCCGCAAGGATGGCGGATCTCTATGACAACGTCGTAAAGTTCCCGAAGCGGTTCGATACCGAGCTGGGCGAACGCGGCTTAACGTTATCCGGCGGGCAGCGTCAGCGCACCAGCTTGGCCCGAGGACTGATCAAGAACGCGCCGATCCTGCTGCTTGACGACAGCGTCAGTGCGGTAGATTCCGTAACGGAGACGCGCATCCTGTCTCATCTCCGGGAAGTTCGTAAAGGAAAAACAACGCTGATCATCGCCCACCGCATCAGTGCGGTGAAACATGCCGACCGCATCCTCGTGCTGGATGACGGGCGGATTGCCGAGCAAGGAACGCATGAGCAGCTGCTGCAAGCCGGAGGCTTGTACGCAGACCTGTATCACCTGCAGGAAGGAGAGGATTGCGATGTCAACTAATTCCGAAGCAGCCGACACCCGCAGGAAATACGAGGTCACTCCGGAGCAACGGAGGAAGGCGTTTGCCGCCCTGCTCACCTATGCCAAACCACACCGAAAGGCGTTCATCGCCGTGTTTGGTTTTGCCTTTCTGGCCATTTCCGCCGACCTGCTGCAGCCGTTCCTGATCAAATATGCCATCGATGAGAAGGTGCTGTTTGGTGCACACGGCCCCAGCATCCTGCTTAGCCTCGCTTTGGCCTACCTTGCGCTTGAGGCAGTCAGCGGCGTGTTCTCCTATTGGCAGGCGAATCTACTGCAACGGGCCGGGCAAAGCATCGTTGCCTTGCTGCGCAAAGATCTGTTTAAGCAGATCACCCGGCAGTCGATGTCTTTCTTCGACCGCAATTCAGCTGGCGGCCTTGTCACAAATGAGTCCAGTGATACGGAGACGATCAACCAGTTTTTTACCCAGGTGTTGTTAAGTCTGGTCCGCGACGGATTATCGCTGATCCTCGTTGTTGTCTTTATGTTTGCGTTGGACGTCCAGCTGGCCTTATATTGCCTAATTCTTTTTCCGATCATCACGGCCATTGCCATCGCCTTCCGTAAATATTTGCGCACCAGCTATCAGCGAGCCCGCTCGCTGTTGTCCCGGCTCATCGCGTTTACAGCGGAAAATCTGAGCGGGATGAGTCTGATTCAGTCGTTCCATCAGGAAGGGGAGCAAACGTCCCGCTTCAGGGACCGGAACACCGCCTATTTAAAAGCGAATCTGCGGGAAGTTCAGGCCACCGTCCTGTTTAACCGTTCCTTCGACGTGCTTGGCAATTTGTCGGTGGCCTTCGTCGTTTGGATCGGCGGCTTCGCGGTGCTGGGCCATCGCATCGAATTTGGCGTGCTGTATGCCTTCATCAGCTATATCCGCCAATTCTTTCAGCCGATCAACCAAATTACCCAACAATGGAACACGCTGCAGTCCACCATCGTGTCGGTGGACCGGCTGTGGCGAATCTTCTCCGCCGAGCCGGAGGTACAAGACCCTGCGCCGGAGAAAACCAAAGCGTTGCTGGCCCATACGGTACGCGGGCGGATCGATTTCAATCGCATCCGCTTCTCATACACAGAGGGCCAGGAAGTGCTGCATGGCCTCGACCTTCATGTGCGAGCAGGAGAATTCATCGGCATCGTAGGCACGACCGGCGCAGGCAAGAGCTCCTTGGTAAACCTGCTGACGCGGTTCTATGATGTAGACGAAGGCAGCGTCGAAATCGACGGCACGGATATCCGCCGGCTTCCGCAGGCCTCGCTGCATCGCATCGTCGGACTGGTGCAGCAGGACCCGTTCCTGTTCGCCGGGTCCATTATTGACAACGTCCGCCTCTTCCGCGAGGACATCAGCCGCGACGAAGTGATCGACGCCTGCCGGCGCATCGGCGCCGAGCCAATGATCACGCGGCTGAAGGACGGCTACGACACCCTGCTGTCCAATCGGGGCAGCGGGCTGTCTGCCGGTGAGCGCCAGCTGATCTCCTTCGCCCGGATCCTGGTCTTCCAGCCCAAAATCCTCATCCTCGATGAGGCGACGGCGAATCTGGATTCCCAAACCGAGCTGATGATCCAGAACGCGTTAAGCGTAGTGTCCGCCGGCCGGACAACGCTGGTCATCGCGCACCGCCTGTCCACCGTTCAGCACGCGGACCGCATCCTCGTGATCCAGAGCGGCCGGATCGCCGAGCAGGGCACGCATGAAACGTTGCTGGCCCGCGGCGGCTACTATGCGGAGCTGGTACGCCACTCACGGCAAGGTCGTGCGGAGCTGAGGCAGCTGGCACCGCGCAGGTAAGTCTGTCAAGTATAAGGACTGGTCTGAATGAATCGGACCAGCCCTTTTTTGATAAACCGCACCTCCCCACCTGGTTCGCAATACTATAGTTGTAAAGTCTATCTTAGGTGGGTGACCTGGAGATGATATACACCGCACTTGGGGATTCCATCACGTATGGTGATAACGCGACCTCGCCGCGGCTGGCCTATCCTCAGTTAATCGTATCGGAGAATAATCGCTCTACCCCCCGGCCCATCCGGGGTTATGTATTAGCCCGGTCCGGTTGGACCAGCGGCAATCTGCTGGATGCCGTACTGCGGCAAGGCTCGGACATGATTAAACAGTCCTCGGTTGTATCGGTCTGGATTGGGGGCGTCGATTTAGCCAATTCGGCGATTGACCCGCTGGTGAATGGCGGACCGTTTCCGAATATGGAGATCCTCTTCCAGTTTCGCAGAAATTTAAGCACCCTTCTGGGCCATATCCGCAAAATTAGCTCCGCCCGGATCGTATGCTGCACCCAATACAACCCGTTCCCGGGCAACTCACTTGCCATCGAGTGGATCAGTCGTCTTAACGAGACGACCCACGGCATCGCGGCCTCTTACGGAGCCAAGGTGGCACCCGCGCACAGATGGTTTGAAGGGAAGCAAGCCGAACTGATCGACGGGTATCGAGGCGGCCAATTGGAGGACCTCCTCGGCGGTACGCTGCCGATTCATCCGAACAATCAGGGACACCGGGTGATTGCGAACGGACTTGCGCCCTACCTTTTTCCTAAAACCAGCGTATCTTCCAAGAAAAAAAAATAGCCGGGATGCTCTCACATCCCGGACCTTCCCGCATACTTCCACGGATTCCCCAGCTTATCTGGCGACTTCATCATTCGTGACATCGTTGAAGAACTTAAACGCGTAGATGGCGCTAATGCCGACAAGCGTGTAAATGATCCGCGACATGGTCGAGTCTTGCCCGCCAAAAATGCCTGCCACTAAGTCATATTGAAAGAGCCCCACCAACAGCCAGTTTAATCCGCCCACAATCAGTAATGCGAGCGCTATTGCGTTTAATGTTTTCATTCCGGGCCAACTCCTCGGTCGAAATTTTTTTATTCATTAGTTAAATTTCCAAGTTGCCCAAAATTTATGCAGATTCCGGCAAATATCACGAAACGGGCTAGAAATTGAGGAACAAGCACAGGCATCGAACCCATTTCGGAAGTAAGATATATCGAGGAAAACGTCTAGCGTAAAAAACTAAGCACCGAGGTGATCCTTGCATGGCAAGTTCGGCAAACATTCGCAAACGTGCGAAACAGCTGAAGGGCCAGCCGGTTCGCGTGGAATTGCACGACGGGCGTTCTTATATCGGATGGATCGCCGGGCTGGATGCGAACGGCCTGCTTCTCTCCGTACCCCCGCGCGGCAAGAAGAAAATGAAGAAGAAGAAGGCAGCCCGCAGCAAAAAAGCACGCTCATCGGCTATCCAGCAGCCATTGGACAGCGGCCTCCCAAGAGATCCCCGTTTCGCCCAGGGCATCCGTCCCGACGTCGGCTGGGGGCTAGGCGGTGTGCCTATGGGATATGGTCCTGGCCCAGGCGGCAATTGGGGAAGACCCCGGGAACTGGGCTATTACGGAAACTTGAACGGAGGATGGGGAAGACCTCAAGGTTATTATGGCTTTAGCGGAATGCCAGGAAGACCCGGACCCAGACCCTTTGGCTATGGCTTCGCTGGAGGGCCAGGGCGTCCGCGGAGACCCGGGCTGTTTGGCTTTGGATCAAGCGGAAGCGAGGGCTCCGGCGGAACACAGGAGCAAAACACGGAGAGCTCTTCATCCGAAGGACCTCGCCGCCCAGGCATTTTTGGGATGGTCCAGAAGGTGCAGAAATACATGCCCCTGATGAAGATGGGCTATAACGCCATCAAATCGATTATCCCGTTATTTAACGGCATCAAAGCCTTGATGGTATGACCCCAAACAACAAAGAGACGCAGAATCTGCGTCTCTTTGTTTATTACTTGCGGCGGTTCTTCGTGAATCGGGTATACACGATCAAAGCGGCGAGCATCATCGCCACAAATCCGATATTCTCGGCAGCGACAGCCGACATTCCAAACAAGATGCAAAGGTTCGTCACCAATCCGTTCGTCAGCAGCGCGATCAAGATCAAAAATATCGGCCGCCACAAGTTATACCTTCTCATTTTCGCGACACTCCTGCCCCTTTAATTTCAACGAATCTATGATTTCATGTTAGTAGCATTTTACCATAAGTAGAGAGCGTTTGCATTTTTGCGGTTATTTCCTTCCAACTCTCATTGGTAAGTTTTTTCATAGACACTCCCCGCCGAATGATTTGTATAATCAGTAAGATTGCTATTTTCTTGGAAGGAGCATAGATATGTGGTTTCTATTTGCACTACTGACGTCTCTAGCGTGGGGGAGTGCCGATCTATTCTATAAAAAAGGCAGCGACAGCAAAGACCCGTTCAGTCATCTGAAGATCGTCGTTATGGTAGGTCTGGTGATGGGGATTCACGGCACGGCGTACCTGTTGATCGAAGGGCTGTCCTTTGATCCATTCGATATGATTCGCTATTTGCCGGTATCGGCGCTGTACATTCTATCGATGGCGATCGGCTATTTCGGGCTCCGGTACATTGAGCTCTCTATCGCTTCGCCGGTGCAGAACTCATCCGGGGCGGTGACCGCGATTCTCCTGTATTTGTTCTTCCCTCATGATCTCGGATGGATGGACATTGCAGGGGTAGCGATCATTACCTTCGGCGTGGTGGGGCTAGCGATTTTGGAGAAACAAGAAGAGCGAATAGCCCTGAAGATGGGGACAGATCACCTCAACGCCAAATATCAAATCGGCGTGATGGCGATCACCTTCCCGCTGCTGTACTGCCTGCTTGACGGCTTAGGCACGTTTGCTGACGGCATTTATCTGGACGAGCTGAAGCTGATTGGTGAGGATGCCGCGCTTCTGGCTTACGAGTTCACGTTTTTCCTGTGTGCAGCGGTGGTTTATATTTACTTGGTTGCAGTCAAAAAACAGCGGTTCAACCTCTGGACCGAACGCGTCAAAGGCGTAGCTGCAATTTTCGAGACGACCGGCCAGTTCTTCTACGTCTTCGCCATGGCCAGCAACGCCATCGTTGCAGCCCCGCTGATCGCTTCGTACAGCGTCTTCTCGGTGATTTTGTCCCGCCTGTTCCTCAAAGAGCGGCTCAGCCGGATGCAATACGCCGTCATCGTGCTCGTGCTGGCAGGGATCGCTTTGCTCGGCTTGGCGGACGAGCTGTAGGGTGAGGCGCGGGACCTCGGCAAGGCGAGCATCGGGCCGAGTGAGGGGCTGAGTGAGGGGCCGCGTAACGAGTTGGCCGCAGTAGCTATTGCTGTAACTGCTTGCCTTAACACGTAACGGACCGTAATGACCTTATTCGCACATTTCCCGGGTATTTCCCAGTGTAACGGACTTCACGGGCCTTATTCGGCTTGGAGAGCTGCAATTCACGGTGACTACCCTGAAATAACGTCATCTCTGTCCGTTACGTTCCAGAAGTCCCCGATGGCTCCCTATTAACGTCTCTAGTGTCCGTTAGAACACCCTGCCTTCCCTCCTATGGACTACCTCCGGTTCGCTTATGGTATACTGCTAATATTATGCCGAATGCGAGGTACTCCATCATGTGGAAGGAATTTAAAGCCTTTGCGCTCAAAGGGAACGTGCTTGATCTGGCCATCGGGGTGATTATTGGTGCCGCCTTCGGAAACATCGTGACTTCCCTGGTCAACGACATGCTGATGCCGGTAATCGGGCTGCTGGTAGGCGGTATTAACTTGAAAGAGTTGCAATTTCAATACGGAGACACGGTGTTGAAATATGGAGCTTTCCTGCAAACCGTCATCGATTTCTTTATCGTCTCCTTCTCAATCTTCCTGTTCGTCAAAGGCATCAACAAGCTCAGACGCAAAGAGAAAGAAGATCCTAAGCCTGAAGCGCCGCCCGCGCCTTCCAAAGAGGAAGAACTGCTGGCTGAAATCCGCGATTTGCTGAAGCACCGAGCGTTGGAGGAGAAGTGACTCCTTTGAAGCCAAAAACCCGCCCGAGCCGTTTATGCTTAGGCGGGTTTTCTCGTATGCGCCTACACCAGCTTCTGCCCGCAATTCGGACAGAAGTTCGCGCCTTCGTTCTTATTCCCGCAGTTGGGACAGAAGTTCGGCCGCTTAGAGTCCGCTTCCGAGGCGGAAGGCGCTGCAGGTTGCGACGGTTGGCTCGCCCCCGAGTTTTGCGACTGGGACTGCGGCTGCGGATGATCTTTCCCCTGACCCGGTTCCGGATTCAGGTTTTTCATCATTTCCTTGGCCAGGTTCATCCCCATCATCATCCCCGCCATATCCGAAGCGGCCCCGCCGCCTTGCACCTTGCCTGAGGCGATGCCGTCCGTCATGCTGACCTGCTGGTATTTCGCTAAATTGCCGATCATTTCATGCGACGCCGTCTTCGTGATCATCTCCTGAATTTCCTTCGGATAACTGAAGCTCATCACCTGGAAGCCTGTGATGGCCAACCCGTCGTCCATGACCTGCATATCGAGGTCTTCCCGAATGCCTCGTGCGATCTCCGCGGCGTTAGCCTGCAGATTAAACATATCTTTGCCTTCCCGGCTAATCCACTTCATCAGCAGTTGATCGAGCACGGAGGTGATCCGAAGCTTGACGTCCTCCACCAAATAGCTTTGCTTGACCCCTGCAATCTTATCGATTAAGGTCACATAGTCGTTGACCTTGAAGTTAAACGTGCCGTTCGCACGAATCGGCATCCCCCCGGGGAGCTGCGGCGTAGGGATTAACACCGGATTTTGCGTGCCCCACCGGACGGTAAACTCCTTCGTATTGACGAACAACACCTCAACCCGCATCCCGCTGTTGAAGCCGAACTTAAACCCCTTCAGCGTGGACAGGAACGGCACGATCTCCGAGGCAATGTTATATTCGCCTTCCTCCTTAAAAATCCCCTCGATTTTCCCGTTATTCATAAAAATCGCGTCCTGCCCCGAGCGGATGATCAGCTTACTCCCTTTTTTAATTTCACGGTTGCTCCATTTCCAGAAAATCATGTCGTCCCGGAATTCTTCCCACTCCACGACATTGGCAAATTGGCTCTTAAAAAAACTCATCAGCTCTTCCTGCCCCTTCCTTTAAAATGATCCTCGGCTTCCGCTATGGGAGTGTCCGCCGCTGGTTGTACCGCCGCCGCCACCTCCACTGCTGCCACCGCCGCCGCTGTTGCTGCTCTCAATCTTCGTCTTCGTTACCGTCGTATGCAGATAATTGTCTTGTCGCCAAATGACGCCAGAATTGGCCGAATCCTCATAGGTACGACCGCTCACCGTGATCCGACCGCCGCTTCGGAACGCCATCATGAAGACGACCCCCGCCCCGATCACCAGTGCAATCACAAGCTGAATGCCGGTGTTGAACAGCGGGTTATCCGGATTCACCCCCGGCCGAAACTCCGCGTACCGGTAGGCCGTGCGTATGTATTCTGCAAACGCACCGTGATAATCGCCTGCGGACAGCATCGGGGTAATCTTGTTGCGGATTTTGTCCAAACGGCTGTCGTCCAGGTATTTCTCCCCTTTATAGAACCCTGCCAGATATAGATCCCGGTTCAGCATATCCAACGTCAAAATCACGGCGTTGCCATGCGGTTTGTCGTAACCCGGAGCCCGTTCATCGTAGAAATCCTCCGTCAGCTTCACAACATCCTCGCCTTCAGGATTGTCCGTGGTATAGATGATGATGTCGAGCTCTCTTTTGGGCCCATATTCATTCGCCAACGCGTTTAGGTCTTCAATTTCTCCCGGAGAGAGAAGTTCGGCCTCGTCATAAATCAGCTGCTTATTCGCAAGCGGCGATTCAGCCTGAGCCGTTAACGGGGTCAGCATATTTAGCATGATCAAGAGCAGCAACGAGTACACCACGACCCATCGCTTGTTCATAAGAATACGCCTCCCCACAGCCAGGCCAATATTTTAAGTCCAACAAAAGAGAGGGCCGAAACGCCGGCAAACCATGCCGCCATTTTCCCTTTGCTTAGCGGCGGCTTTCCGACCACTTTGCCTGTTTGGCCGTTCATCGCGAACGTGTACTGCTTCCCCTTGTAGTTGTAATAGACCATCCAGACCGGAAGCAGCACATAATTCGCTCGTTTGACCGTCGTATCGATCTGTTTGTCCGCGTAGCTTACCGTCGTGTATTCGGAAACGGTTGAAGAAATATAGGATTCGATATAAGGCATCGTTTTTTCCCGAGCTCTCGGGGTAAGCTGCTCGCTGGTATAGTTGTATTTTTCAGCAATGTATCCCGCAAGATATGGCGTCTTAAACGTCTTTAATTGGTCGTAGGGAAAAGGCTCCAGCTTATCCATCAGCTCATCGTCCATCTTCGCCGAGGCATCGATCGGCAGCCGGACATAATTCAGCCGAATTCTCCGGTAAAACTCGTAATGATCGGTTTCGGTATATTGATAATCGCCTCGGCGATAGCTTCTTACCTTCGTTCCTCGGCCGCGAACATCGATATTGTTCAGCAAATCGTACAGCCAGAACGGCACGTACATTCCGGTAATCCCCTGGATGCGGTTCGCGGTCATGAAGCCGCGGGGCGTAAGCAGCCCTTTTCGGCACCATTTCTTGAAAGCCGCCATCGCTTCTTCCTTGCTGATCGCAAAAGGGATCACCTGCTGCGGCGCCAGCTTCCCGGTCAGGCGATCGCTAAGCACCACAGCGGAACCGCAAAAGCTGCACGTCGTTGCGCTGGTTTCCGGCTCCGTTACGATGACCGCCCCGCAGCTTTCGCAGTGGTATTCCCGAACCTCGTCCTCCGTGAACACCTGTTGCTTCAATGGGTCGGGAAGTTGCTCGATGTTGTCCTTGCGACCGCAGCTTGGACAGGACAGCATACCTGTTGTGCTGTCAAACGTCATGCCGCTGCCGCAGCTCGGACATTTGTATTCAATGACCGGCAAATCGTTCACCTCAATCCATCCAAAATCAAGTTCAGGTAGCTCATTTATTTAATTTCGCCTTGAGCGCCGCTAGTTCATCTTCAGGAGTCGATGCTGTTGCTTCCTCCGGCTTCGCTCCCGCAGCATTGCTCTTCTCCAGCTCCGCGAAGATAGCGTCCAGATCGTCTTCCTGCGATCCCGCCCGAAGCTCCGCCAAAGCCATCGCTTCATTCAACGCTTGATCGGCCTTCGCCTCCAGCTCGCGAAGCGCCGCTTCTGTTCCCCCAGCAGCCTGGGCCTTGTTCAACGCAGCGGCCTCTGCCAGCTTGCTCTTAAGCGTCGCTTGCCGCGCTTCCAGCTTCTGCAGATCGGAGACCAGCCTCTCCTCCATCTGCTTCATCTGGGCGGCCTGATTCGCTGCTTGCTCATAGGCCGTCTGCAGCTCCTGCAGCCGTTCCGCCTGCTTCGCCTTCCGCTCCAGGAATTTTAGCGCGGCAGATTCATCGCCCGATTCCACCGCCTTCTCCGCATACCGCTGCAGCTTCCGGACTTCCTCGGCGCATTCGTCCAGCGCGCGATTCGCCCGGTCTTCCGCCGCCTGAACCGCAGCTGACTCCGCCTTGACCTGCCCTAAATCCAGCCGTAATTGACGCAGGTATTCATCCACCGTCGCCGCCGGATCCTGCGAACCCTCCAGCATGGCGGAAAGATTCGACCGCATCACATCTTTAAATCTCGACAACATCCCCACTTCCCGTCCCTCCTTCAGTTGGTCACTTACTTAATAATACATCAGATCCAACCGATTGGTTTCATTGCGGTACCAAAGGCAGGGCAAAATAAAAACGCCCCTAAGGGCGTTATCCCGTACAAGTGTTATCGCAGACCGCATGAACCATGGGATTAACCGATCCTCAAATTCGCAAATGGCGTTCTAGTGATTTGGCTGCTCTTTTTTCTCGGAATATGCGATCAGATTGACCTTCTCTCCGAGGGACTGCTCGATTTTCTCTTCCAGCTTCCGAATCTCCTGAACCAGCGATTCCCGGCCCTCCAGATCCGTGAATACGTAATCCTGCTGCATGATGCACGCTCCTCCCTGTTTTTTAGGTAACTTGCGCGGAAAAGCGTGGTTCTATGCAGGCGAGGTTGGCAAGCCCCCTACTTGGCCGCTGTGTGATTTGCGAAGATCGGCACCATCCGCCGCTTCCCGTCTCGAAACACTGCCAGCTCCTTGTATCCCTGATCGATCGCATCGGCCAAGGCCGTATCAAGCAGCGTACCGATATCGTCCGGAAAATGAGCGTCCGAGGATAACGTCAGCGGGACCCCGTAATGGGCTAATACGGACAGGAACAATGGGCTTGGGCAACTCTCCGCGATAGGATAGCGGTATGCGAGACCGGTATTGATCTCCGTAGCTACGCCGCTTCGCGCCATTTCCTTGGCGATGCTCCGGTAATACGGCAGCAGCTTCTTCTCATCGGCCGGCCGGAACCCAAACACCTTCAAGTTATCCGGGTGCGCGATGATGTGAAACAACCCTGAGACGCAGGCCTGCCGCAGCAATTCATAATAATCTGCGTACGTTTGCACGGGGTCCCGGCCGTCGAAGCCTGTCTTGGCCTCCGGATTGTCGAACCCCCATCCTTCCAGGAAATGCACCGAGCCAATCACGTAATCCCAATCATAACCCGCCAAAATTTCGCCCAACTCCACTTCGCCGCCGGGGAAGAAATCCGCCTCGATGCCAAGCGCGAGATCGGGCCGCGTCTTCTTCGCTTCCGTCACAAAGTCAACGAAATCCTGGATGGAAGCTACGCACACCTGATCCAACCAGGCCCGTTGCAGCTTGCCAACCCGGCTGTCGTCCAGCAGCATGTGTTTTTCGTAATATGGCCGACACTCCCGGAACCGGTATAAATGATCAACGACGCCAAACTCCTGAATTCCGCGTTCGCGTCCCCGGATCAAGTAGCGATCCAACCACTCTTCGCTATAACATCCCTTCTCCATCCGCCGGGACAACAGCTTTGTCATTTCCTCGGCATATTCGATCGTATGATGCCCCAAGGCCGGATCCGGCCCCGGCTCGGTCGCCGCCAACCCTTGCAGTGTACGCGAAAGCCAGCGCAAGGAATACGGACCTTCCTCCAGATGAAAATGCATATCAACCTTCACCCGCAAACTCCTCCTGTCTACTCCCATTTCACCATGGCCTCGGAAGGCTCGATTCCTAGATAATGGCACATCAGCGGAGCCAAGTAGAGCTGTGACAGCCCCTGATCGCCCTGGAGCTTCGGCGAAGGAATCGGCAGCTCACCAAACACATACAGCGGAACGTTGCGCTCCTCCGGCTGAGTGCCGCCGTGTTGCCCCATCGCGTTCATCCCGTGATCGGATGTGACGATAATCTCATACCCTTGCGATCTCCACAGCGGTACCAGCGTAGCCAGAATCCCATCCACCGTCCGGACGGCGCCCTCATACTGCTTGCTTTCCCCGCCGTGCTTATGCCCCATATCGTCGATGTTCATCGAATGGATATACAGGAAGTTGGGGTCGTACGTTGTGCGCAAATGCTCCGCATCAAGGAACAGATGGCTGTCCGGATAGTGATCCTCGAAATAAAAAATCCCGTGCTGTATCGGCTGCTTCTCGTCATGCTGATGCCGGTCGGTCACCGGGTTAAACGGCGCACGGTTGTACAGCTCGCTAACCCAGTGGTACGCGGCGGCAGCCGTTCGTAATCCCGCGGTGATGGCAAGGTGAAACACGCTTTGCTCCCGGCTTAGCCTGCTGATATGGTTCGCCGTAATGCCGTTTCGGGCCACCGGCGTACCGGTCAGCAGCACTTCATAGAGCGGGCGCGATAGGCTCGGCAGCTGCGACTGCACTTGATAGCAGGCCGCCTCCCCTTGCTCTACAAGATGCTCCATATACCCGAGATACTTGCGGGCCGCATCATATCTTAATCCATCCAGCACAACCACAACGAGCTTCTTGGCTTCTGCTTCTGCCTTTGCGAATGACATCCATCTCTCTCTCCCTTCAGTTAGTGGCCTCGATCCATTGAATGCGATGGCCGCGCAGCGTCTGCAGCCATTCCTTCGGGGCGGCAACGTCGCTGACAATGGCGTGTACTTGGCTCAGCGGCGCGATCTCCACGAATGCTTCCTTGCCCAGCTTTGACGCATCAGCCAGCACAATCGTACGGGATGCCGCCTCGATCATCCGGCGCGACATGCCCGTTTCATCGACGTCATAATCGCTGATCCCCCGCTCCAAGGATATTCCGCCAATGGAGATAAACGCCTTGTCGACCCGGAATTGCGACAGAATGTGCTCGCCAATTGTCCCCGATAACGACTGCTGCTCCGGATTTAATTCCCCGCCGACCACAAAAATCTTCCCGGAAAACCTCCCGCCATTCAGCGACTCCATCAGGTGATACGCCACCGCCAGCGAGTTCGTCAGGATCGTCAGCCGCTCCCGGCCGGCGATCGCCTTGGCCATCTCCAGCGTTGTCGTCCCGATGTCGATGGCGATGGTGTCCCCGGATTCGATCAGCTCGGCAGCAGCGCGGCCGATCCGCTCCTTCTCCTCCGCCTTGTCCTTCTGGCGCTGCAAATACGGCGGCTCGTAGCTGGTCAATTTGGGGAGGACCGCACCGCCGTAGACTCTTTTAGCCAAACCTTCTTTCTCCAGCAGGATCAAATCGCGGCGCACGGTCTCCTCCGATACGGTAAAACGATGCGACAGCTCCGGGACCTTCACCTGTCCCTCCTGCTTCAACTGCTCCATAATGACGCGCTTGCGCTCCTCAGATGAAATTGACAACTTGCCTAAGCCCCTTCCTTCTCTAGCTGCAGCAATTGCGCGTGATCCATAACGAGGGTGACAGGGCGGTTCTCCTCGAACCGCCGAGAGCGTCCATCGTTCAGCACATCCACCGTCAGGCGGATGCCGGCGGCATCGATGGCGTAACGAATAACGTTGCCGAGGATCGATGCCGAGTGAACGTTGCCCTCCACGATGGGCTTGCCCGCATGGGCCGGGTCAGCCGCTTGCTCCGGTCCAATAAGCGAGAGCGCCTCCGGCCGGATGGCGTAACTCTCCGCATCGCCGGGCACCGTGCCGAATAGCCGTAACGCTTCGGCCCGCGTCAGCACGTTATAGCTGCCCATGAACCGCGCAACGAACTCCGTTGCGGGCTTGGCGTACAACTCCTCCGGGGTCCCTTGCTGTATGATATTCCCCTGGTTCATCAGGCAGACCCGGTCGGACAAGGTTAACGCTTCTTCCTGATCGTGCGTGACGAAGATCGTGGTCATGTTGAATTGCTTCTGAATCTCGCGGATTTCTGTGCGCAGATTTTTGCGAATTTTCGCATCAAGCGCGCTGAGCGGCTCATCCAACAGCAGCACCTTCGGACGGACGGCCAGGGAACGGGCGAGCGCTACGCGCTGCTGCTGTCCCCCCGACAGCTGTGCGGGATAAGCGTCCCGCTTATCGGTCAAATCGATGAGCTCGAGCAGTTCGCTGGATCTCTGGCGGCGTGCTTCCTTGGCCATGCCGCGCATTCGCATGCCGTATTCGATATTTTCGCGGACCGTCAAATTCGGGAACAAGGCGTACGATTGGAACACCATGCCGATCTCCCGACTGCGGGGAGGCAGGTTGACGATGTCCTTATCGTCCAGCCAGATCTGCCCTTCGTCGATCTCCGTCAGGCCGGCGATGCAGCGCAAGAGCGTGCTTTTTCCGCAACCCGAAGGCCCGAGCAGCGTAACCAGCTCCCCTTCGCGGATATCTAAATTCACACGATTCAGCACCGCCGCCGATCCGAACTGCTTACGGATCCCTTCCAGCTTCAGATATGGCTTCATTCCGAAATCCCCCTGTTTACTTGTTTGCCGAGCTTCATCAAGACCATGGACAACGCCAGAATAAACAAAAAATACGAAATCGCAATCGCGCTGGCCAAATGCCCGCTTTCATTCATCCGCCGCGACAAATACACCTGGATCGTCTGAATATGACCGCCCACCAGCATGTTCGTCATGACAAACTCCCCAAAGAGGACGGAAAAAGACAGCAGCGTCGACGTCACCACCCCCGGCCAGATGTTTGGCAAAATCACGGTCACAAACGCCTTTATGCGGCCGGCGCCCAGCATCTCCGCGGCATTCAGCAGCTCTGGTGCCGATACGGTGAGCAGGCTGTTGCGGATACCCTGATACATATAAGGCAGGACGATGACGAAATACGCGCCGATCAAAATATAAGCGGTCCCCGAAATATTCATCGGGCCGGAGGAATACGCTCGGATCAGCCCCACTGCGGCAACGACGCCGGGAACAGCATAAGGAAGCACGACAATTCCCTTCATGAAGCTCTCCATCCGGGGCAAATAGACGGTGATAATGAACACTGCCGGCAGCATGACGGCTAGGCTAAGCACGATGCTGAGCGCGCAGAGGTACAGCGACTTCCATAACGCATCCAGAAAACGCGCATCCTGAAACATCTCACCAAACCATTCCAGCGTCCAGCTTTCCGGCAGAAGGGTTGCTTGCCACTCTTTCGCAAACGCGTAGATCATCGTTGCCAGCAAGGGAAGCAGCAAGTAAATCATGAGCAGCAGCATCAGGGTTCTCGGTGCCCACCCTGCTTTTTTGCTTGGGGTCTGCATCACAATTCCTCCTTCAGCGCAGGCGACTTCAGCTTTGGCCATTTCCGATGGTTGCGTGCCTTCTGTTCCGCCGAGCCGGGTTGGAACCGGTGCAGCCGCTGAGTCATCTTGTGGTTCAGGTACACCGCCAATAGCGTCGACAGGCCTAGGATTACTGCCAGCGCATTCCCCAGCTGCGGCTCGGTTACAACGTCACCGGAAACCAGGTTGCCAATCCGTACGGCGAGCAGGTTGAAGTTACTTCCGACGAGGGCATAAGCAGTCGCGTAAGCACCCATGGCATTCGCGAATAAAATCCCCAGCGTACCGAACACGGCTGGCAGCAGTACCGGAATCCCGATCGTTCTCCAAAACTGCCAAGGACTTGCGCCCAGCAGCGATGCCGCCTCTTTCCATTGCTCACGAATGCCGTAAAACGAAGGGTACAGCAGCAATAAAGCCAGGGGAACCTGGAAATAGACATACACCAGCACCAGCCCCGACCAGCTGTATAAGTTAAAACCGGCAAGCACGTCCCAGCCCCACTGCTTAAAGAGCAAAGTAAATACCCCGTTACTCCCCAGCAGAATAATGTACGCGAAGGCGAGCGGTACGCCGGCGAAATTCGATGTCATATTGGACACCATGATCAGACGGTCCCGCATCCTCGGTGCAAATCGCGTCACCGCGTAAGCGCAGGCCAATCCAACGGCAATCCCGATCACGCTTGAAAAGACCGAAATCAGCAAGCTGTTCTGAATCGCTTTGAGATAATACTCGCTTTGAAAAATTCGGGTGTAATACCCCAACGTCATTCCGGCGCCGTCCTCCAGGCTGACGCTTCCCGTAATCATCGACACGATTGGCACCAGCTGGAACAGGGCCACCATGACGACGAAAGGAACGAGCCCAAGCAAATACCAGCGATTTTTCCGCTTCACGCCACACCCTCCTTGTTAAAAAAAGGGGCGCCTCCCGTCCAAGACGTTTGACGCACCCCTTCAAATGGTTGAACACGGGCCCGTGATTTGCCCGATTAGTTCATATGAACGAGCACGCGCTCCTGCCACAGCTGCGGCAGCTTCTTCGCCGTCTCTTCCCAGGCCTTGTAGTCGCTGACCGGTTTCACATTGGCATAGGCCTCAGTCGGCAGCAGCTTGGCAGCAACGTCTTCCGGAAGCTGCACGCTATCGCGGATCGGACGGGCATAGCCCTTCGCCAGGTTGATTTGGCCGGCATCGCTCAAGATGTATTCCCGCGTCAGCTTGGCGGCATTCGGATGCGGCGCGTATTTGTTGATGATCGTGGCGTAGCCGCTGACCACGCTGCCTTCCTTCGGAATCGCCACGTTAAACTTGTCCGCGCCGCCCAGTTGATCGCGGTAGTTCAGGGCATTGAAGTCCCAGAACAGGGTCACTTGCACTTCGCCCTTTTCGATGTTGGCCAGCGAAGCTTCCGCACTGGACAAGCGGCCTTTTTTCGCCAAGTCTTCGAAGTAAGCAATCCCCGGCTCGATGTTTGTCTCGTCCCCGCCGTAGGCGATGGCGGCCGCCAGCACGGCCATTTGCGCTTGCGCAGCTTTGGTCACATCGCCAACAATGATTTTGTAGTCGTCGTTCTTCAGGTCTTCCCAGCTTTGCGGCGGATTTTTGACCAGGTCCGTGTTCGTGAAGAATGCGATGGAACCTTGGTAACCTACGACCCAGTGGCCGTCCTTGTCCTTGGCCCAATCCGGGATCTCGTCCCAGTACGAGGTTTTGTACGGTTGAGTTACGCCCTTATCCACCGCAACCGGACCAAATGCGATACCGACGTCACCGATGTCCGCGGTCGGCTTATCCTTCTCCGCTTCGAATTTGGCGATCTCTTCGGCGCTCGACATATCCGTATCCATGTGATCCAACGAATACTTCGTTTTCAGATCCGACCACGTATCTTTCCAGTTCGCCCATGTGTCCGGCATGCCAACGCTCACGACGGAACCTTCTTCTTTGGCCCTCGCTTCCAGATCGGCCAGCGAGAGCTCTTCCGCCTGCGCCGCCCCGCTTGTATCCGTTGCAGTTGCGTTACTCCCGTTGCCTCCGTTGCCCCCTGCACCACAAGCGGCCAGCATCAATACAAACAAGGATAAAACCAGACCCAGCGCTAACTGCCTCTTTAATCCGAATTTCATGGTTTCTATGCACTCCCTGTGGATTATTGTGGGTTCGCTATGTATTTCTGTTGATTTCGACCCAAGAAGAGTATAGGTTTTGACTGTTTACGCTGGATTAATGGAGATGGCGAAGTTTATTAAAATCATCATAATCATGCACATTGTCACCCCAGGCGGAAATAAGGGACTTTTATGGCCTTATTTCACCTTTTGGTCCCTTTTTGCGTTGAATAAGGGAATTTTGTGGCCTTATTTTCCTGAACTCCCGTCAAACTCACCTCTTCACCGCCCATTTTTCAAAGATAAGGGTAAAAATGTCCGCTATTTCAAGCCAAACTCTATCTTTGGAGCGAATAAGGCCCTTTTTTACCTTTATTACTTACGGCACGCTCATGCAAAAAAAGCCCGGAAGGCCTCCGCCCCCGGGCTTGCAAATCGTAATCTCACGGCAACCCGCCGCTCACCCCTTGATCGAACCGATCATCACGCCTTTTTCGAAGTATTTTTGAATGAACGGTCGCGTGAACGTGTCCATCGACGTCATGAACTGCTCCGTGATATGAGCGTTCCAATCCATTTCCTTCGCTCTCACCGCCGTCGCCGACTGCGGATAATAATAGAACAAAATGATCAGCACCGGAAACAGCAGCACAAGCCAATAGGAAATCAACAGCTTGGTCAGCAGATTGATCTTGTTCTTCCCCAAGCAGATCACCTTCCTTTCCGTCCTTGTCCACACCAAAGTTACTTTAAGCATACGGGATCGGTGCCGAAATGAGAACGTCCTTTGTGCTCGATATGGACAGGAATGCAGGGTTGGCGCGAGAAATGGGAATAAAGAACAGAAAACAAAAATAAGACCAGCACGAGGCAGCTCCTAGACAGAACCACAGCACCGGTCTTAAGAAGAATACATTTACAGCTTTCACTTTAACGTCATATCGCTCATAAATGTCCAGCTTAATTCTGTACATCCGTTGCATGATATTGCGCACTTCATTTGGAATGCAAACGGCCGCCGATCTCCCCTCCTATGACCGCTTTTCGCCAATCATTGATCAAATTTACGATTATTTGCTCTTGAAATAGCTTACGTCCTACATCGCGCATCGTGTTGCACAGCGAGTTATCCCAAATGGCCTGCATCTTAGCCAAACGAAGCCGCTCTTCTGTTGATAAGGTTACGCCATTGGGAAGCGCCAAGGCACACCCCTCCATGTAACTTTCCCGGTTAAAACGCCAGGCGGTAAATCGGTCCCCATAACGGGAAGCCAGAACATTTCCGATCGAAATCCCTTTAACATCAAAATCACCAGAGTAATATAGGTGGCCGGAAACCAGGTTTTCCTCCAAATAACGATCGATCAGGCGCAATGCCGCTGCGCTTGCCGGTCCACTGGTGCAAACTAGCATCGGTCCCGCAGTATAGGCGGATTCATTGGCTTCATTCAAATCAACCAAAGTGGAAAATACCGCTGGATTCTCTACCACATAAAAATCGGTGATCGGAGAAAGCACGCTGGTTATCTCAACTTGCCTTAACGATAAAACATATGGCCCGTTACCGCCGTCCCAAGGGCAATAAATATGAACGAGAGAAGATATGTCGTCATCAAAAATTCCCGCGCTGCGGTAAATCTCCCGCGCCTCCAAGGTATCCACTCCGGATGACAAGCCGGGTATCGCCTCGGGATCTGATGGGTCAGTTTGATCCGTTTCGGCAAACTGCTTCCCAAGCTCCTTGGAGCGTAAGGCCTGGAACAGCAGCCGCCCTGCCGGGACGTTCCGGTCCAGCGCATGCGGATCGCCGGTAGTTTGCGCGGCCAGCACCGGTAGGCGGACAGCTGATGGTGGGCTACCGTTCTCGCCCAAACCTGCTGTTGCATCCCCCGCAAGCAGCAGGTTCCACGCGCATGTGGCACTCGCCAGCTCTCTTTGCGCCGTCTCGGGAGCAGCGCGCCACAGCTCACGCAAGGTGCGGTAACCGGCTGCACGGCCGTGGCGCAAACCACTTAACCATTCCGCCACAGCCGGCTGGAGTGGCGTTCCTTGCTCCGCAAACTGGGCTTCCAGGGTCTCAAACAACCTCCCCCACTCCTGCATCGCCAGCAATTCCCGATCCGATTTGGTTCGCAGCGGCTCGCCGGTCAGGACTTCATGAAGTTCGGTAATCGTGAAGGTAAATGCCGATTCCAGCAATTCCTGTTCAAAATCCGCAAGTGGTACTCGGATATCGTCCCCCGGTTTTTTGTACCAGCCAAAAAAGGTATTGATCGCCTCGCATTCCGCTGCAGTAGATCTACTGATGACGGCGTGCCCGCCCGCCTTCTCCAGACTGGCGTATCGCTTCCAGACGGCTTCGAGCATTCTCTTGAACCCGGGACGAGAAAAATAGTCCCGGGCTTTGGCCGCCTGATCTGAACGATCGTTCATCCGCCCGCCGCTCATTCTTCTGCACCGCTTTCTATATATTCCTTGATTTTGCCATTCCAACGGTAGCGGAACAAGGTAACGAAATCGACGTCCTTCGGCCGGTAAATCTCATAAATCGCCAGCTTTGGAACCGTATCGTAGCAACCCCACAGCACCTGGGAGGTCATCATATAGTCAAAGCCCATATCCGTCAGCAGCTTGAACATATCCCGCATGTTCTCCTCATCCACGCCCGCGAACGCTTCGTCAAGAGAAATAAGCCGCGGCGCGTCGGTTCTCGCGTCGGAATACCGCGACCATGTGGCGGCGAACAGCGGAATATACATGGCCATTGCCTTTTCGCCCCCGCTCAGCACGTTGAAGCGCGCATCGGTGAGCGGACGGTAACCAATCTGCTCACCTTTTTTGTATTTCAGTTCAAACTGGAACCAGTTGCGATAATCTAGCACTTGGTAGAGATGTTGACGCAGCGATTCCTGCTCCTCCTGGGCTGCCTGTTTTGCGCTGACGATTTGCCCACGAAAATGCTCGATCATCGCGTCGATTTCGTCCTCGCGCAGCCTATGAGAATCCCGCTTCAACAGTTCGACCAGGTCGGAGACATCGAGTTGCTGTTCCCCCGCCGCGACTTTAGGTTGCCACTCAAGCTTCAAGCGAAGACCGCTTGATGTGTCTCGCTCCTCCATTAGCTTGTTCATTTCCCGCACCCATTGCTCCGCACGGTGAATTCGCTGCCGGATCGCTTTGCCAACACTGCGGAGAATGATTTCCTCATACAGTTCGCGGTCTTTCTCACTTAACAAAGCGCTTTGCTCCGCTTCCTGCTGTTCGAGTTCTTCCAGCAACGCCTGCGGCGGCAGCGGCTGGCGGGGGTTACGCATGGAAAGCAGCAACAAACGTCCGGTTGTTTCATCCGCAACCGTCTCCAGCACATACTCCGTCAGCAGCATGCGCGCGGCATTAAACTGCTCCAACAAACGGTTAACGATGTTTTCGGCATTACGCCCGGTAAACAAGGGTTCGTATTGCCGCAGAATTTCTTTGGCAGAGGCCTGCAGGAAAACTGCCCGAGTTGTGGCTGCGCCCGAGTTCGCCGCGTTCGCTGTATCCGCCTCAGTCGCTACGCTCCGCCACTCGTCAACCAGACCTTGGCGCAGCTCTGCTAGCAGTTGCTCCAGCGTTCGTTCCAACTCGACGTGCAGCACTTCTGCCTGCTCCCGCAGCAGCACCAGCTGTGCTTCCGCCCGGGATGCCTTGTCTTTGGCCGCATCGAGCAGCCGCTCCTGTTCTTTGACGCGGACAAGTAACGCAGATTGCTCGCGCTTCAGTTCCTCCAGCCTCCGCGCAACATCGGCCAACCCTAACTCCTCGATCAGCCTCCGCAACGTATCCACCTGAGCGCGCTGATCCCGCTGCCGCTCGCCGAGCTCTTCCGCCAGTGCTTCTTCATCCTCCAGTTCCAGGATCAAAGCGTCCAACTCATCCTTGAACCGCTCCCAAGACGCGTGAGCGTCCCTGTACTGCCGCCAGGCGGAATGCAGGTCCGAAAGCGACGCTTCATAATCGCGCAAGGCGTTAACCGCCGCCGCAAGATCCGGCTCGCGTTTCAACCGGGTCCAGTTCGCGGTCAGCTCTACCAACTCTCGCTGCAGTTCGCGCCACTGCGCCGACTTCGCCTTGAACCGCTCATTGGCCTGCGCTTCCTGCCGGGCCGCAGCCTGCAGCCGATAATCCGCTGCCTGTAGTTCGCGCAGGGCTCCAGCCAGGTCCGCCCCTCCGGGAAAAAGCTCACGCTCTACCGCCAACTGCCTTTCCGCTGCCTCCTGACCGGCAAGCCGTTCGTCCAGCTCTCGCAGCACGGCGTCCAATCTGGCGATCGCCTCGCCCAGCCGGGCAATTTCCATCATGCGGGTACGGCGGCGCGTCTCCTTGCCGATATACTCCGCCCGCTCCTTCACCGCCGCCTTCCCGGCGAGCGGGCCAAGCCGGTAAGAGCCGTCGGCTGCGATCATGCCGCTCCAGTCGCCGTCATCCAGTAGGCCGCCTTCCTCGTCCCACAAAAAGCTGCGCAGTACCGCATCGATCGCCGCGGCCGTGAGCCCGCTTCCCTCTGGTGGATCGGCAACCAACATGTCCGCCAGCGTATAGCCAAATTCCTGCGGACGAGGTACGATCCAGGCTTCTTCATCGTCATTGCCACACTCCTGCACCCGGCCGTCCGGGGACAGCCAGGCATCAAGCAACCCCGAACGCTCCAGCGCTTCCTCGATCCGCGCCTTGGTGTCATCGCCTACGTGCGGCCGGAAATCGCACGCAGCGAAGAGCGGCGCCCCGCCTCGCTCTGCATTAGCTTCGCGGAATTTCGCACGTGCTGTGCTGCGCCCGGGTTCCGGCTCCCGACTTTGCTCCCAGCCGCGCTTCTCTTCCTGCAAGCTCGAGCGCTCCGCCAACAAATCCCTCCGCTGCTTCTCCATATCGAGCCGGCGGGCCACCAAACGATCCCGGGCCGCTTCGTACCGGTCCAGCAGCGGCCCCCGCACCGGCTCCAGCGAGGTCTGCTCCAGTCCGTACTCGCGTAGCGCCCCAAACGTCTCGCGCAGCGCCTCCTCATTAAAAGGCAGTTGCCGTAGCCCGCTTTGCCAGGCGACAATCTCGTCCTTAAACGCCTCCTTGCTGTCAGCAAACCGCTTATCCCGCTCGCCGCGCTCGCGCTCCGCCTCATCCCGCGCTCGGCTCGCTTCACCCATCTCGATTTCGCTTTCCTTGACCAGCGCAGCCGCCATTTTTTCCTCCGCCGCCTTGGCCAGGCCCCGTTCCACAGCATCGCGATGCGTGCGCAGATCTTTTCGCCACGCCTCTTTCCACAGATCATCCACCGGCACGTTCGCTGTCCAATACCGGTGATATACGACATGCCCGGCAAACTCCATGTCGCCCGCAATCGCCTCCAACTCGTTCAGGAGTTCCCGTTGCTCCCGTTCGGCGGTGTCCCGCTTGGCTTCGGCCTCCTGCAGCCCGCGCTCAAGTTGCTCTTGCTTTATGCGGGCCTTGCCCGCTTTTTCCTTTGCGCGTTCCAACTGCTTTTCCGTGTCCGCCAAAGCCGCCGCGGCCGCCTCATACTCCCGTTGCTTGCCGATAGCTTCATGCTTCTCCAACAATTCGCGCTCGACGGCAATCTCCTGCAACCGGTTCTGGATGCCGCTGCGCTCTGTCACAGCCCCCGCCTTTTCCGCCTCCGCTTGCGCCAGCGTCTCTTCGGACCTTCTTACTCTGGCAGCGACTTCATCATAAGCAGCTTTGGCCTCCAACATGTCCTCAGATTTCGTATACAACACATGCTTGTTGTAAAAATCGTACCGCTCCTGCAGCTTCACCATCTCGGCGCGATGCCGCTTCAGTTCGTCCAGCCGGTCGGTCATTTGGTCCATGTCCTCCAGCACCTCTGACAACGGCCGCAGCTCCTCCTCCATCAACGGCGGCAGCGCCTGATGGAGAATCTCATAGATCGCCGACGGCTTGAAGTCCTTGGACAGCTTTGGACTCCGCAACTGAATCATGAGTTGGAGCAAGTCCTGATAAGCATCCGTATCCGCGAACCCGAAAATATGCTTGTTCACCATATCCTGATACGATTTCTGATCCAAAACGACCTGGCCGCCCGTTCCCACCTTCGCTTCCAGTTCCTTGCGGTCGAGAGGAATGCGTACGCCGTCCTCCAGCCATCCATTACGGTCGTAAAGCCAGAAGTCACGCCCGATGCGCCGCCCATCCTCCAGCAAAAACCCCCAGAACTGCACCTGGGCCGCGTTTCTTCTCGCCCGCAGCCCGATGCCTACCGTTCTGTACGCTCCGGTCGCACCATGCTTGAATTCCATCCATAAGTAGCCCGTCGTATCCGTCTTACCGCCGTCCTCCTCGCCAAGCAAATAATACTCGATGCGGCGGTCCCGCGAACCGAACGGGTCAAGCCGGTGCGCCCGCTTGTCGCCGTCCAGCACGAGCGGCAGGAAGCTTTGCATTGTAACCGACTTGCCCGACCCGTTGGCGCCGCGCAAGATCAGCCGGCCTTCCTCGAGTTGAAATTCCTCTTCATCGTAATACCAGAAATTTAAAATCCCGACGCGATGCATCTGCCACCTTGCGGCCGCTCGGCCGCCTTGACCGGAAGCCCCGTCCGCTCTCAGACCGCTTTCCTGCTCCACCATTTGCTGTTCCATCAGTTAAATCCTCCCGTTTGGATGTTGATCCACCACACCTAAGTATCAAAATCGTTATTTGCATATTCCGAACTCCATCTAGCCAGTACGGGCGAGATCAGGAACGAAGTCTCGCCCTCCCACTCTCCCAGCCCCCATTCGGCTAAATGGTTCATACACAGTTCCGCCAGTTCCTGGGAGGCAGCTTCCCGAAGATCCTTGCTCCAAAACTCTTTATGTTTAAGCTGTAGCCTGTACAGAAGCGTCTCGATATCCGCCTTGGTCAACCGGACCGTGCCGTTGTCCTCCACGTACAATACGCCTCCCTCCGCCAGTTCCTTGCGGATTTCGCTCGCAAGCAGCAGCGCCAAATCCGAAGCGGCCGACATCGTCGGAAACAGCTCGCTCTCGCCGGTCAGCTCGGGATGGAAAAACCACAGCCCTTCCCGGTAACGCCGCCCGGTCCAGCCGAGCATATTTTCCAGTTGATCGATGATCGCCCGCCGCTGCCACAGCACATAATTCAAATCTTCCTCATCCCAGTGCCTGTCCACCACCGCCGGCTCCAATAGCAGCCGGCGGTATATCCGGTGCCGCCGCCGCATCGACTGCCCGTCCTGTGTGTCGGCGTACGGAATGGGGTCTTCCAACTCCTCCAGCCGCGAGCAGCCCGTCAAATCGCGCGGAAAGCGCCGAAGCACATATCGGGCCAAAGGCGAACACTCGTACAATGCATTGCGCTCCGCGTCCTGCGCCCACTGGCCCTCATCGCCGTCGACGCTGTGCAGCACGCCAAGCGCCCGCAGCTTCTTCAGCGCTCTGGCCATCGACAAGCGGTCATAGTAATTCCGCCAGTCGGCCTCCAGCCCCGCGCTCAGCATCTGCTCGCGGATTTCCTCCACGATGTCGGTGAGCAGGAACTGGTCCAACTCCGTTTTTCCTTCCAAATACCACAGTCCATAGGTAAAAAAAACGTAGTCCCGCTTTTCGCGAAACTCAGGAAAACCCATCCACGGGTGCGCCTTCACAGGCGTCTTGTCCAGCTTGGCGATTGTCCGGGTCATAATCAGCGGAAAACCTGCCTTATCCATAAACCAGTCGCGCAGCTCCTCGTAATGGTCCCGGATGGCAAAATACAAGTCCGGGTCTTCCTCCTTTGCAACCCACGGACGGTTCAAGAGCGCGTGCATGCACGCGCGCTTTCGTTCGGCCGCCTGCTCGGCGTTTATTCCCCGTTTGCTTAGTCTTTTGAGCGCACCTCCAGCCATCTACCGCCCCTGCCTTTCCGCCTCGTTTTCGGATCGGACCTCCGATTCAAATCTTGATCCGGCTTCTCCCTCGACTTCTGCCGTATCGGCCGCCGCAGCCGCTTCCGCAGCGGCAATATCGGCCCCGTTTGCCCCCTGCTTTGCGGCTGTTCCCACGGCCAAGCCATTCGCCGCTTCCGTCAGCCTAAAATGCAGCTCGTAGTTTGCCATTTCCAGCTCGCCGTCTTCCGCGTGCAAGATTGTCCGCTCCGCCGTACGCGGATTGCTCATCCGAATCAACACGCCTTCCGGCGTAACAAACGAGTGGCCATTTCCTGTCGTCATGCACCGGCCGATCCACTGCAGCAACCGTAGCCGCTCCTTGGCCGTCACCGGCCCGAGCTCCGACACTTTGACGGAGCTCCGCTCTAGTAACGCCGCGATCATCCGCCATTCCTCTGCCTGCCGCAGTTTGAACGCTTCCCGCTCCCGCTGCTTCCGCCGCTCGTTGTCACGCACCGCGTCCGCCGGCTGACGCTCTCCGCGCTTGCGGCTGCGCGAACGCAGCATGCGCACCATCGGCCGCTCCTCCCAGGACGACATGTCCGCCCGGTCCGAGTCGCGCAGATCCTCGCCCTGCAAGTGCCTCGTCGGGAACAATCCGAAAGCGTATGCGGACAACCTGTGCGCCTCCTCGACCGTTTCGATCGAAGCAAACCAGTGGGCCAAGTGCTCTAGCTCCTTTTTGCGACTTAGTCCCGAACGCTTCCGTTCCTGAATACGAATCGCGCTGCGTACAATACGGGCAATCGCATCCTTCGTCGCCCGCTCCAGCAAGGTGAGCTCGCTGGGCGCAGCCCCCTCGCCCACAAACCAGCGCCGGATATTCATCCAGCCTTGACGAAGTTCTTCCAGCAGTTCCTCCCGATCCGGTTCGTCCTCCAGCCGCGGCTTTCGGAGCTCACCTTCCACGACCTGCTCTAAAAACAGATCCCGTACCGAATCGTTAATTCGCTGCAAATTACCTTCGATTTTATAAGCGCTCCGCTGTAGCGCCTGTACGAAATTTTGCAGGTAATCGGTCAACTTTTCCTTAAAGATCAAGAAAGCTTCCGTCACCATCATCTCTTCCGCCCGAGCCGTATGCAGGCTAGCGATATAGTCCGCCGCATTTTCATGGAGGTTAACAAACGAACGGTACAAGACGTTCCACAGCTCCAGCGCCGCGTCCGGCTCCAGTTCTCCGACCTGGCTACGAATGTCAAACAGTTTATCCGCAATCGTGTCGAATAAGGAAGCTTCCAGCGAACCGCCATACCCCGTTACCTTCTCCAGCGTCTCCAGCAGCCGTTCGATTTCGATGGAATACGGGCGGAGCAAATACTGCATCTTCTTTTTGAGATACTCTTCCAGCGTGGAGGAGCGTCCACCGTCGTGACGGGCAGTCAGGTTTTGCCACTCCACCAATTGATCCAGGTCGCCTTGGCACAGTTCAAGTGTATAATCCGGCCACACGTTCCAAGCCTTGACCGCTTCAAAGACGTCTTCCGGCTTCAGCCAATACCGCAGTCTTTTATACTCCTGATAGAAAAAACGCATGATCGCCCGGTAGCGAACCACGTTGTCAGCATTGACATACTTCAACTCGGGTATCCCGCGCAACGATTGCACCGGCAACCCCGGCAAATGAGACTCCATTCTCGCCCCCCCGTTCCTTTCAGAAAACTACTTTCATCTTAAAATACCCGCCACCTTGTGACAAGCCAAGAGGGGGGAAGTCATACGATGTTATTACTTGTCGTTGATGGATCGGGGACAAACTGAGCCGAAGGGGCTGAATATCGGGTGGTCCGCGTGCGGCGGTGCGGTGTTGGCGCTGCTTGCCGGCGTCGTCGGCTTTGACGATGTGGGGGAAGTCGTGCAGATCACGTGGAACGCCACTCTAACGTTTATCGCAATCATCATCATTTCGCTGATCTTGGATGAGATCGGCTTGTTCGAATGGCCCGGGCTGCAAAAAACAGCGGCATCCGCATGTTCATTTACGTCAGCTTGCTGGGGGCGGTGGTCTCGGCGTTTTTTGCCAATGATGGGGCAGCCTTAATCCTCACGCCGATTGTGCTGGCGATGGTTCGCCATTTGAGTTTTGAGGAGAAAATGATCTTCCCGTTCATTATGGCGAGCGGGTTTATCGCGGACACTACCTCTTTACCGCTGGTTGTCAGCAACCTGGTGAACCTCGTGTAGCGGATTATTTCGGAATTGGCTTCGCGCAATATGCCGCTCGGATGATTGTTCCAAACCTGTTCTCGCTCGGGGCAACGGTGGCGGTGCTGCTGCTTTATTTTCGCAAAGGTATTCCTCGCACCTATGACCCGTCCAAGCTGAAAGCACCATCTGAGGCCATCAAAGACCAGCGCCTGTTCCGCATATCTTGGGTGGTGATGGGAGTCCTGTTGATCGGCTACCTCGTGAGCGAGTTCCTTCATCTTCCGGTATCCTTGCTCGCCGACACCGTGGCTTTGATCTTCTGGGCCATCGCCCGCCGAAGCCAAGCGGTCGATACGAAGGCCGTCATGAAAGGCGCGCCATGGAACATCGTCGTCTTCTCGATCGGGATGTACGTTGTCGTGTACGGCCTCGGCAATGCCGGGCTGACCGAAGTCTTGGCCAAGCTCCTCCAAACGGTGGCAGATCAAGGCCTATTCGTATCCACGATGGCTATGGGCTACATCTCGGCGTTCCTATCGTCGATCATGAACAACCTGCCGGCCGTCATGACCGGCGTACTCGGCATCGCCGACACGGCCACCTCCGGCACGATCCGCGAGTCACTGATCTACGCCAACGTCATCGGCACCGACCTCGGCCCGAAGATCACACCCATCGGCTCACTCGCCACTCTCGTCTGGCTCCATGTCCTCGCCAAGAAGGGCGTCCGCATCTCCTGGGGCACGTATTTCAAAGTTGACATCGTGCTGACGATCCCGATTTTGTTTGCGACGTTGTTGGGGTTGTGGGTGGTGTTGTGGGTGTTTTAGGAGGGGCAAATTGCCCCCTCTTTTCATTCCACGAATAACAGCACCTCAATCATCAACCCCACACCCAACCTAAAACCCTGCGCGAACGCGGCTGCCATCTCCATTCCTTGAATCTGCTGCTGCATGTCGATTAGCGCCTCCAATTCGGCAAATTCCTCACTCGATAGTTTCTCTTTCCAAGCCATCGTCGCTTCGGATAATTCTCTGCTGAGTTGACGGTATTGCGGGTCTTTGGGGATGAGCTGCTGCTCGGGGATGAGATGACCGTAGTAGAGAGATTCCAGAAAGGATGGCATCGAAAAAAAAAGAATAGCAAAATCGGTGGCCGCATGTGGTACGTATCTGCGAAACACTTGTATTTTCAAGCACATTTGGATACGCTCAAGATAAGGTTCCAATTTGACAGAATGAATGGATGGTGTCTTATGCCTAATCCAAGACTTGAACCACAACAAATATCCGCCATAATCGATTATTTAAACGAGCGTTTCAATGCGCATACCGTGATATTATTCGGGTCAGCAGCAAGGGGGGAGATGCGCCAAGACAGCGATGTAGATATTGCTTTTATATCCGAGGAACTCTCTCCCTCCGCGTATGATCTATTTATGGCCGCTTCTGAACTTGCCAATCTGGTAGGGCGCGAGGTTGATCTGATTTATTTTCCTCTGGCCAATCCCGTCTTCAAAGCACAAATCATTGGAACAGGCGAGGTACTGCAAGATGTCGAGCCGTATGTCCGGCAGACTGCATTTATGCAAGCCCTCAAGGAATACGCCCTACTTAACGACGAACGCAAAGAAATCATGGAGAATTACCGGAGAGGGTGAGCAAATTGAACCGCGATATCCTAGCAAACAAATCAGAAACGATCAACCGTTGCCTGAAACGGATCCATGAAGAGTATGAAGGAAAACAAGAGAACCTCGAAAACTACACTAAACAGGATTCCATAATCTTGAACCTACAGCGCGCCTGTGAAGCTTGTATCGATCTGGCCATGCATCTGATCTCTGAAAATAAATGGGGAATCCCTCAGAGCAGTCGGGAGGCTTTTGATCTGCTCTTGGAGAATGGGGTGATTGACGAAGAGCTTAACCGCAATCTGAAGGCTATGGTTGGTTTCCGTAATATAGCCGTGCATGATTACCGAAGCATACAAATCGAAATCGTCCAAGCCATTCTTGAGCACCACCTTGATGATTTCGTTATTTTTGCAAGAAAAGTCAGAGATTTTGGTGCTTAAAGCCTCCGGAAAGAAACTATGTTTTCCAGGGGCTAGTATCTACACCCCCCCCACTCCATTCTGCCGCCCTTTTGCAACAAATCCACGCAATACCCGCAATGCGTTTGCGGAGTTTTTTTCCTATTTGGAAAAAGACACTTGCGACCATTCATTGCATCGAGACTATGATCCTGTAAATTATCAACCAACAGCCGCTCCCAACCGGAGCACAAGCAAACAAATGCCATGACCAGTCTGTACTTTGACTCCCGAGTAATCAGTAACAAGTGAATCCGGTCATCCGGAGTACGGCTCCTGTTTCGATCTACGCACTCACGAGGAGTGCGACGAAAGAGATCAAGCGGGAGCTGCCTAAGTTTATCATTTCAATCCACGCACTTACAAAGAGTGCGACTATTCAACGTATCGGTCTACAATGCCTACATTTCCATTTCAATCCACGCACTCACAAGGAGTGCGACAATAACAGCCACGAAGTCTTCTGATGATTTACTTTCGATTTCAATCCACGCACTCACAAGGAGTGCGACTTTCTTGAGCACGTTTGGCTTCGTACTCGGAGCATTTCAATCCACGCACTCACAAGGAGTGCGACATGAGTATTACAATCGCGCCGGGATGTATCCGCGTAATTTCAATCCACGCACTCACAAGGAGTGCGACGCGATTGAGGAGGCGCGTGAATGAGCGATAAGCCGCGATTTCAATCCACGCACTCACAAGGAGTGCGACACCCCACGCGATGTTGATCGCTTTAAACTTCTTGCGCATTTCAATCCACGCACTCACAAGGAGTGCGACGCCCCAATCAATCCCGCGCTCATAAGTAAACGCGTATTTCAATCCACGCACTCACAAGGAGTGCGACTTGCTCGATTTGCTTCACGTTTTGTTCCATTTGGATCAATTTCAATCCACGCACTCACAAGGAGTGCGACGCGCATCAACTGGCGTGACGGAGTGCCGCAAGACCCATTTCAATCCACGCACTCACAAGGAGTGCGACTCGCGTTTATTTCCGTCAATATGACGAATGTAAGATTTCAATCCACGCACTCACAAGGAGTGCGACGGCGTCCAGACGTACATTCCGGCCGACAAGGTCATGATTTCAATCCACGCACTCACAAGGAGTGCGACTACAGCGTTGGTGCCGGGATAACGGTAAGCCGGTTATTTCAATCCACGCACTCACAAGGAGTGCGACTCGCAGACCATCTTTGGTGTTACCGTTGGATGTGCATTTCAATCCACGCACTCACAAGGAGTGCGACATAATGCGGTAGATCACGGATATAAGCAAGCTTTGATTTCAATCCACGCACTCACAAGGAGTGCGACTGATAATGACAAGTTCGATGGGGGTGGCAAGGGTATTTCAATCCACGCACTCACAAGGAGTGCGACTACAACAATGACAGTCTGGATAAATGGTGTTTGGAATTTCAATCCACGCACTCACAAGGAGTGCGACTTTATCGAACGCCTTCCCGACGTCCAAACTCTTAGATTTCAATCCACGCACTCACAAGGAGTGCGACGCTGGACGGTTTCGCGGCGGACTTTACCGTTGTATTTCAATCCACGCACTCACAAGGAGTGCGACTCTTGCTGGTTGCTTTGTTGGTTATCTTGCTGGTTATTTCAATCCACGCACTCACAAGGAGTGCGACAAGAAACTACGGGAAGCGATAGAAACAGCTATCAAGATTTCAATCCACGCACTCACAAGGAGTGCGACGCGAAAATGCCGCGACCGTCCGCAAGTTCCTCGACGATTTCAATCCACGCACTCACAAGGAGTGCGACGGCGTCCAGACGTACATTCCGGCCGACAAGGTCATGATTTCAATCCACGCACTCACAAGGAGTGCGACATGATCAAAGCGATCACGGGTAAGAGCAATTGGCATTTCAATCCACGCACTCACAAGGAGTGCGACGACGGCAGCATCACGCCTTACCATATGCGGTGTATTTCAATCCACGCACTCACAAGGAGTGCGACGCGCAACGGGATAAAAAAAAAATTGAATGGAGTATTTCAATCCACGCACTCACAAGGAGTGCGACGAGTTATCTGCCCGGTATGGTTGGTACAAAAAAATTTCAATCCACGCACTCACAAGGAGTGCGACATTTAGAAATGACGGGGCAGGGTTGTCGGGAGTTTATTTCAATCCACGCACTCACAAGGAGTGCGACGTCGATGATGGTTGCGTCACACTCTACCGCGGTCATTTCAATCCACGCACTCACAAGGAGTGCGACGCAGTTCGGGGAACGTTACTATGGCGACACCTTTTCATTTCAATCCACGCACTCACAAGGAGTGCGACAATCTCACGCGTAAAGGTGGCGCTCGAAGCCGTATTTCAATCCACGCACTCACAAGGAGTGCGACCGCGAAATGGTGGCAAGAGTTTGTAGGGGACGTTATTTCAATCCACGCACTCACAAGGAGTGCGACACAGACGTAACTCCCGATGTTGCTTCTGTTACAATTATTTCAATCCACGCACTCACAAGGAGTGCGACCGATTGGCGGCGTAGACACTGATGTCATTACAGGCATTTCAATCCACGCACTCACAAGGAGTGCGACATCCGCATTTCCCCGTCATCTCTACCGTAACGTCCGATTTCAATCCACGCACTCACAAGGAGTGCGACCGCGAGGGTGGGGACGCTTGGAGACGTGACACAACGATTTCAATCCACGCACTCACAAGGAGTGCGACACGGATTGGCATTTATAGGCCAGTCGATCCCGACATTTCAATCCACGCACTCACAAGGAGTGCGACGGTTGGGGACACAAGTCCCTTCAGACGTGTGGAATTTCAATCCACGCACTCACAAGGAGTGCGACTGGCTTACCTCACGGCTTATTGGGGCCGTGTTAAATTTCAATCCACGCACTCACAAGGAGTGCGACAACCTTGATTGCCTGTATCAAATCATCTATGTTTATTTCAATCCACGCACTCACAAGGAGTGCGACTTCTTGTTGTGTTGGTTCCATTCGCTCCACTTAGACATTTCAATCCACGCACTCACAAGGAGTGCGACGCAGACAGCAGCTTTCTATCGATCAGTACCGTGATTTCAATCCACGCACTCACAAGGAGTGCGACGCGCTTTATGTGTCATTGCTTCAGTCCATTTTCATTTCAATCCACGCACTCACAAGGAGTGCGACTAAAAGTAGGTGAAGATACAGTGGAAGAAAAGAAAATTTCAATCCACGCACTCACAAGGAGTGCGACATTATTGGACAGGTATGTTGCGTGTTTACCTCGACATTTCAATCCACGCACTCACAAGGAGTGCGACCCGTGTAAAATGTCCATGTTGTAAGATCAGTTCATTTCAATCCACGCACTCACAAGGAGTGCGACTGAACGGAAAGAAGTTGTCGAAATTGAAGATGAGTATATTTCAATCCACGCACTCACAAGGAGTGCGACGCTTACGCTATCGGAAGAGTCTACGCAATTTTTCATTTCAATCCACGCACTCACAAGGAGTGCGACTGCTGGCTCAAAAAGGAGAACGCGAACAGGTGAAGGTGAATTTCAATCCACGCACTCACAAGGAGTGCGACAAGCCACGCTGGAACTTTGCGTCGATCGCGTTCGATTTCAATCCACGCACTCACAAGGAGTGCGACAAAACGCAACAAGACGCGAAGCAAGCGGAACTGAACATTTCAATCCACGCACTCACAAGGAGTGCGACGTTAAGTTTGGGTTGGGTGGGTGGTACAAAATAACCATTTCAATCCACGCACTCACAAGGAGTGCGACGTGGAATTGACTTAGCAGCTCATTGGGCCGGCATGAATTTCAATCCACGCACTCACAAGGAGTGCGACTGCGGGCCTTGTGAAGCCTTGAGCCACAAGGCCTCACATGCCCAGAAGTGCGAACCTGTTTTGTGAGTGCGAAATGTTATTGTTTATTCCAACAAAAAACTCAACAACCCCAGTAATAGCGCGGGGTGCGAACCTCATAGGGATTTTATGTGCGCTTGGGGTTCGCACCGTTAAAAGATGAGCGGGTCCTCTAAATCGATCGACGGCTTTGCGCCAATATGCTCGACTTTGGTTTTGTAGTTATTGCCCAGCCGATAAAATCGCAGGCTGTCTTTTTCATGATCAATGAGTTGGGATAACTCCAGCTTCAGAGCGGTGAACTGGGATGCATCGACGTTACATTCAAACACGGAATTCTGTACCCGTTGTCCGTAGTTCTGACATGCCTTAGCCACTCTACGGAGCCTCGCAGCTCCTCCTACGCCTGAGGTTTGAACATCATAAGTAATGAGTACAAGCATCCCGAGTCACCTACTTCCATAAAAATGGCGGATACTCATCTAAATCACCGCGCAAGAAACGTGCCAATAATAAGGCCTGAGCGTAAGGAACCAGCCCCCAGGAGATTTTTTCATCCAGGAAAGGGTGGGTAATTTTCTCTTGCTTCTTGGTTTGCCATGCTTGCAGAAACGTTTTGCGAGCCTCGTCCGTCATCAGTACAGCTCCGTTTTCCTTTGTCACAAAATCAGCTGCTGCTACTTCTTTCCGATTAATCAACGACAGCACAAACCGATCGGCATAAATTCCTCGCAGCTCTTCCATCAGATCCAACGCCAGGGAGGCTCGGCCAGGACGGTCCTGGTGCAAAAAGCCGACATAAGCATCAAGCCCCACGGTCTCCAAAGCCGCAGCCGTATCTCTAGCCAAGAGCGTGTAAGCGAACGACAGCATGGCATTTACGTTGTCCTTCGGGGGTCTTCTGGATCTCCCGTGAAAAAAGAAACTCTCCTTCTGCTGCAAAATCATCTGATCAAACACCTGGTTATAGAGAACCGCCGCCTGTCCTTCCCACCCCCGCAAACTTTCGAGGTTATTGCTGTTACGGACTTCCCGCAAAATATCCGATAGCTGCCCGGAAATCGACTTGAATTGTTCCACATCAATGCGCAGCGGATAATCTCGCGTCATCCGTTCGAGAATCCACTTGTGGTTATAAATCTTCCCTGTAATGAAGTTTCGGGCAATTTTTACCGCATCCTCTTCATGTTCCGAAATCCGGTACTGCGTTTTTCTCAAAATCACATTTCCCCGGCTTTCCCCTATGACTCTTGCCAGGAATCTTCCGCTTGGTGTCAGGAAGGTGATGGAAATATTCCGATCCGCACAATACCCCATTAATGCCGGACTCGCCCCCGTGTATCCAAAGCTCACGATCGCTTCCAGATTATGAAGCGGCAAACGGCCAATCTTCTCATCGCCTTTCAGTAACAACACATTATCACCATCAAGCGCCAAGTACGTATCCGGCTGAGTAACATATAACGTATTTAACAGCTTCTTCAATCACTCAGCCTCCCTTCAATGTAGCTTTGGACCGAGCGTTTGTGCATCAAATGGGGCACGCAGATATGCTGCAAAGAGCAGTTTTTGCAAAAAGGCCCCGTCTTTACCTTCGGCGTATGGCGCTTGTCGTAATAATGATGCATTTCTGCAGCCATCTGTCGTACTTGATCTCGCAGTCTGTCATGAATCAGCACTTCAACACGATGCCTGATTTCGTTGTAGAATAGGTACCCTGTGTCCACGCGGCAGAGCATCATCTCTTCCAGACACATCGCCTGGGCTGCAAGCTGAAGGATGTCTTCATCGCCTTTCTTCGGCTTCCCCCGCTTATACTCGACAGGATAGACCTTATAAGTGCCTTCTGCTCCCGCCAGTTCAACCCCCTCGGGATCCTGGACGAATTCGACTACATCACAGATTCCGCTTAACTGCAGTTCCTTGGACTGAATCGGCATCGCGCGAACGATTAATTTGTCTCCACGCTTTTCCCGGATGAACGGCTGATCCGCCTTTTGATGTAGATGCTGGCCTTCGATCGTTCTGGCATTTTCATCCCATTGTTGTTCAATATGAATCAGGGCCCACTGACGTTTACAAAATTGGAAATGCTGGAGCCCTGACAACATTAAATAGTGATCTTCGTCATTAACGACCATTGATAACCTCGACATTCAAACCTTCGAGTTCCTCAAGTTCAATAGTGTAATCTTCAAATTGCTTGGGTTCAGGAGTGGTAGAATATACTTTCAAAGACCGGTGTACTTTGGCCGAAGAATATTGCCCCAGCTTGGAAGAATGATTCCACCAATAGACCTTATGGACTTCCATACTGCCGTCCGGACGAGCAGAAGAGCTGTCATTTTCAAAAAGGGTAATCAATGCCTGCTTAATCTTCTCCGCATCTTCTTCGGTAAAACCTGTCTTCTCTGCAAGTTGCGTATTAATGCTTCCCTTGAACAGGTACAGACCAAAATCCACGCGATGCTTCATCCCCATCGTGTCGGAGCTGCGTCTGTCCCCCGTTACGGAGTTCACGCTTTTGGTAATCTGGGTGCTGACAATGTCAATCGGGTCAATGCTTGTAGCCGTATGAATGGAGACGGGACCGCGGACGCCTACAGACAGATCGGAGCCTTTGAAAGCGAAAACTTGTCCAAAACTGCGTACATCGATCCACTCCTGGCAAGCCAGCTTGGCGAATTCATCGGCCGATGCATTTTTGCTTTTCAGCATCTTTGCCAGCTCTGGATGGGCATCCGCACGTTCACGCAAACTTTTGAAATCATCCACTTTTCTGTCATCCGACTGGACAAAAATCTTCTCTCCCATATCCAGCAAGCGATTGCGGATTTTACGTTTGATGGCTACATCCGAGATTTCTCCATGGCCGTCGTAATTTTGGCGTGGGCGATTACCGTTCAGAGGGTCCCCGTTTGGATTGGCTTTTGTCACGGACAAAATAACAGCAAAATCGATTTTATGACCAAGCGTGCTCATTCGTTTGTATCCTCCTCTTTTTTCTTATAAAGTTCACGGCGTTGACTATAGAACCCAAGTAAATATTGCTCGGTTAAAGGAGTATTATTGAAATCCCCATCCTCAAATTGATCGGCGATTTCATCAATCAACTTAGATAAATAGGTCGCTTTCGTTCCCAGCTTGGCTTGATAAGGCTGAAGGCTGGCCTGTATTGTCTTCCAGGTTCGTCCCGGATTCTGGGCGTACGAGTTCATATAACGAATCGCATTAGTAGACCTTGTCTCATCTTTGCCTAGTGCTCCCCGTTCAAGCACATCCGCCACAGCCAACAAGCGGCCAAACAGATAACTCCGATCCCTGGATTCGGTGTTAAGCGGCACGTTCCATTCCTCCCCTTTTTCCAACAGCATTTTACGAATCAATGCGCATGCGATGCTTAACGTCTTCTCCCATTCCCACCGCTCCATAGATACTGGATTGGAAGCCCGGTGGAAGGCGCTTCTGACAATATCTCGAGGGACTGCACGTCGATCGACAATGCAGGGAATTATCCGTTCCATCGTCCCTTTGATGATCTTCTCACCTGCTCTGGGGCCGTAAGCCGCAAAAGCAATATCCTTCGTCGCAGGCGCTCCATAAAAAGTGATAAACTGCTCGTCCTCCTTGCGGTAACGATGCTCCCAGGCGCAAGAGCTATGCCACTCTTCCAGACGATTTAAATACAGCTCCTTATTCAGATGACGATAGTACAGCACCGCCATCCGGCCGGTCGTTGCGGAGTCCAGGACGAGAATGTTCACCTCTGCTTGATACGTCAGATCATTCCGAAACCCGTCAATTGCCCGTCTTACCTGGTCGGCATAAGGCTTGTCCGTATCCGGTTCTCTGTCGATTTCCCGGCCGGAATGACGCATCATGTCTACAATATCCTCATCGGTATTCGGAACGGGATCATTATCGTTGCCCCACACCAGAAATACGCGTTCATCAATCGTTTTCCCCTGACGGTGTATCAACCATTTCAAGGCATTGTGCGCTTTCTGCGATACCTCATAACTGATGGATACCGCTTCCTTGCTTGATTTGAAGCGTCCTCTAAAGGTGAAGCCCGAATTGTCATTCGCAGAAATTAATTTGGCCTTATCCGCTGCATGGCGAATCTTGTTCGCATGCCGTTCCGTACTCGGACGCATCTCTCCTGTAACAAAACAAACGTCCGTTTCTCCCAGCTTTTGATTGTAAAAGGATATAAATGAATCAAACATCGCCTTATCTTTCCATACTTCCTCGGGCGAGTCTGGGGTGAAAACATTAAATCTGATAAAAGCACTGGATGTCTCTGCAGCCCCGCTTGAAAAAATAGGTGGCTTGTCCCCGTACTTCGCCGAATATTTCTCATCCCATTTCTCGATCAGATGCTGGTTCTCATCAAGCTTGATGATTTTGGCCGCGACCAAATCCTCTATTAACCGCCCCTTGCGCAAATACGTATAAATACATTTCAATTTCTCTGTGGCATAGGGAGAATTGGCCCATTCCTCTAAATTGCGGATGTACTTGTCAAAAGGAACTTCATCCGGATTTTTGATCTGCCCGCCATACTTCACGAAGTCGCCAGCGACATAACTGAGCTTGTCGTGTAACGGGTAGGGAGCGACCTTGGAGCCTGACCGGCTGGCGGATTCCTCTGTACAGGGAATTAAGGTGCTCTCCTTCTCCAACACTCTGGCCTTAAGAAAGTCCCCGTCTTCATCGATCGTAACTTCAACATGTGCATTCTGGGTTGTATGTGAAACCGGCAGCAATGTGTATTCACGATCGCGTTTCTTTACCGTTTTCCCAACTTGATCCAGATTTGCCTCATACGTCTCATACAGGTGGAGCAGCCAACTCATCTCATTCACCTCCTAAATTGCGGAGCAGTTGTTCCGCAGACTCGATGGTATCCGAATGGAACGACTTGGGCTCCATTTCTCTGACTGAACGAACAATGGTGCAATCTTCCGGCTTTGGAAACCGGATGTACCCTTGATTCATCTCAACATTCCACAGCCTTACCGAAAGCTCATTCTTTCCTGTCTCATCGGGATAATTGAACCCGTGAACCATCGTTCCTAAATAATGCGTTCTTTCATCCGTATCGTAATAACCTGTTCCACTGCCAAATTCACAAGGCTGCACATACCCCTGACACTCTCGAGTACCCAGGAAAATATCTCTGCGTCCCCCCGCTTTCAACGAACGTTGAAGGATGCTGTAATGCTTTCCTTCATTACGGTCGAAGGCGAGATCCGGCCGGTGTTCGTTAAAAACAAAGTGGGCCTTCACTTGGTAATGCACGTCCTTCAGATACGTGTAATTGGCCAGCGTGTTCCCGCCCCCATAGTCAATCGGGCGCACTCCCTTGGATTCCATTTGGATCGGCTTCATGACACGCAGCTCGTCGATGATATACATGATCGTCGGCTTCCAGTAGACAGACTCGAGAATTCCCTTAATCGCTTGATAGGTAGGAACACTATAGGACACCTTCTCACCGCCTATTTTGGTTAGAGGGTCGGTAAATAAAGCGTAGTCGCCGAAAACTTCAAACTGGACTTCGTTCCTCATGGTTTGAATCACCTCCTTTACAGGAGCAGCCTGATAAGATTTTTATTTCTCTCAGGCTGCAGATTTTATCATCTTGTATTTCAGCAGAGGAATGATCTCACCAAGCCACAAAGTCCATTCCTCCCTCCCCCTTCAAGTCCACACCGTACTCCTCGCTGTACCAGTTCTCTTTCAGTTCATAAATCATGCCGTCCAAGTGCATTACAATGGCATTATCCCGTTTTAATTGCTCCATCTCTTGCGAGTACAGGTTCACCGTAAACTGCTGCGCTTGTTTCAAAAATTGGGTCGCATCTTCAAGCCAAGCTCCGCTGTTCAATTGAGCAATCAGTTCTTTGCCTCCTCCATAAGGCACGAGGACGGAAGTCGTTTTTTGATCAATGACCTGAAAATGCTCTGCTGCTGTTTTGTAGCTGCCATTTAAAATTAATGGAAAGCTTGTCCCCTGTTTCTTGCGGTAGTGCGTCACATAATCATTTTCCGGGGAGAGCGACATTAGGAGCTTGGTCATCTCTTTATCTAATTCCTTAACATAATAGTTTAAATTGGCCTCCATTCGATTGTAGTAATAGACGAAATATTCACTCATCGCCTTTGGCAAAAGCAAGTTTCCTTCATATTGATCTGCTTTCTTCTTAAACCTGGCTAGTAGGCGGCCGGACACTTCTTTTCCGACTTTAATCTCCTGCAGCCTCGAAACGGCTTCCTCCGCATGGTCGATGATATATACATTCTGCGATTCATCTTCTCCATGTCGGTTGCATCGTCCAGCTGCCTGGGCAATCGAGTCCAGCCCCGCCAGAGAACGAATCACACATTTAAAGCTGACATCAACCCCGGCTTCTATCAGTTGTGTAGTGATACATATGATAGGAACTTGCTGGTCCAGCATACTTCGGATTTCCTTGAGCTGATCCTTTCGATGTGACGCGCACATGGACGTGCTAAGGTGATAGACAGGCATAGGTCTATCCTTTAACTTTTCGTATAAATCCTTTACTACCTTTTTGGTATTTAAAATGATCAGTGTACTGCCCCATGTGTTAATTTCCGACTCCACCCAATCGGCTAACGTCTCATTCGTCATAGGCTCTTCCGTTCGGTCAATCAGCTCGACCCGCTTAAATGCCTTCCCAACTTCAGTTAGATTCGACACAATTTCCCCATCCCGATCCTTCAAGAGGCTATGCTTCACATTCTCTAGCGTAGGTTGAGTCGCCGTGCAAAGGAGAATGCTGCAATGGGCATCTTGTTTCAAGAAATTTAACGCCTCATTAAAAAGGGAGATGCAATGAATGGGAACCTTCTGTACTTCATCAAACACAATCACCGAATGACTCAAATTATGCAAACGACGAGTATTGCGGTTGCCTTTGGCATAAAAGACATTGAGAAATTGGACAAGGGTCGTAAAAATGATCGGGCTATCCCAGTTGTCGCGAGCAAGCCGGAGTTTCTCTTTGTCTGTAATGAGCCCGTCATCAGCTTCATCACCATCCTCCATATCTTTCTGTTCCTCCTCGATAACATTGGAGTGGTGTTCTAAAATATGTTCGCTATCTTGTAAGATCTTCCTGACCTCATCCGCGTTTTGTTCGATGATTGTCGTAAATGGCACGACATAAATGATCCTCTGTTTCTCGTACTTGCAGGCATGTCGAAGAGCATATCGCAGACTAGCCAGTGTCTTGCCTCCACCCGTGGGGATAGATAACGTATAAATGCCGGACGGACGTTCAGCAGCGAATACATCGCACTGTTCCGACATTTGGGCTCTTAGCACGTTGATCGGTTCGCTTGCATTACTTTTATCTTTTAATTTAGTCAGATGATTCATTAAACGACGATAGTAGGTTTCAAATAATTGAAGATGCTGGTTGGACTCCGCTACCTCAACCTGTTCTTCAAAACAACGTGTGTCGGTCCGATCCGCATCAATTAAACAGCTGAAAATATACTTTGTAACAAAGAAACTTTGTGCAGGCGTGCGATCCCAAAATTGTTCCAGTTCATTTACGGCAGCTTGAATATAACGAATAAGCTCTTCCTCGGACATCGTGTCCTGAAAAAAACGTTCAACAGCCAAATCGTATTCAGGAAGGTCCGTATCATGTACTCTTCTTAAGTAGTCAGATTTGATTTCAGGTGAGAGATAGTCTTGGAGGTTAGAGTGATGAGATATGATAGCATTGCCGACGATTTCAGCTAATAGCTTCTCTAGGAAGGTACTTTCTTTATGATGGAGCAGCGAAAACAGTAATCTGCCTCCAGCTGTAGAGTGATCAACCTCACCGCGCTTCGGTTGAGGCCATTCAGGGTGAAAGGCAACGACGTCTATATATTCTTGGAACTTATCGCTATATTTCCCCAGATCGTGAAGCAAACCGGCTAACCCTGCGACATGTTTCAGACCCAACTTTGCCCCGAATTGTTCCGCCAGTCGTTGCACTCCAAGTAAGTGTGCTTTTAACGGTTGGATTTCTTTATCACGTTCTCGTACATGAGCAATAAACACAAGCACATCTCCTCGCACATGATCATATACAATCTAGTTCTATTTTACCGCATTGATTGTCATATTTCACCAATATTCGGGCAAAAAGTACTATGATTACAAATAAAGGAGAAGTTGAATTGATAGAATGTGGAGAATAAGAAAGAAGCTGTTTGTCTCGGGGAGGAATGTTCGTATTCCATGAAGGACAAGCTGGGATTAGGGAAAGCTTGGTGACCGCTCTCCGGTGGATACCGGGAATCGATTTTGCTTAATATACCTCTTTTCTTACTGTCTACTTGTCGGAAACCTCCCGCTCCCATATAGGGTGCGACGTTTGAGGACGTGAAAGAGAATTCCTTTGCACGAATTTCAATCCACGTACCCTTACAGGGTGCGACTGTTGTCCTGAATCCCGTACTCTTTGTTGACTTGTTATTTCAATCCACGCACCCTTACAGGGTGCGACCATCCTCCGGTATTTTCTTGATGACTTCCGTTTTGGATTTCAATCCACGCACCCTTACAGGGTGCGACTCATTACTCGCGTGACGGTCAGGGGTATCTCGATAATTTCAATCCACGCACCCTTACAGGGTGCGACAATTGGCGGATGGTCAAGTTTGCATCATCCCGCAATTTCAATCCACGCACCCTTACAGGGTGCGACTCTGAACTTGAGGATATGAATGCCCGTCGGATCATTTCAATCCACGCACCCTTACAGGGTGCGACCTTTTCGATATTTGCGTCGATACCTTCGAGGAGATTTCAATCCACGCACCCTTACAGGGTGCGACCGGAAAGGAGGTGAACCCTTTGGCAGTTGTTACATTTCAATCCACGCACCCTTACAGGGTGCGACTTGCTTCGAGGAATTTTCTAACAATCTCCGGCCAGATTTCAATCCACGCACCCTTACAGGGTGCGACACCAGATTCAGCCCCGTAGTAATTACTACGGTCGATTTCAATCCACGCACCCTTACAGGGTGCGACTAAAGGCATGGCTACTTTCTTGACAGATTTGACGATTTCAATCCACGCACCCTTACAGGGTGCGACGCAAAGCACGCGATACAGGAAAGTACGTGAAGCATTTCAATCCACGCACCCTTACAGGGTGCGACTTAGGAGGGTATAAGATGATTAGATTGTTTGCCAATTTCAATCCACGCACCCTTACAGGGTGCGACGCCTATACCGGTATTCGCGTCGGCGAGTTATGCGCCCTATTTCAATCCACGCACCCTTACAGGGTGCGACCGAAATGTGCATTACAGCTTCATGTACACTAACCAAATTTCAATCCACGCACCCTTACAGGGTGCGACGCGGTACCTGTGATATTAATAGCGGCTGCAATAATTTCAATCCACGCACCCTTACAGGGTGCGACGGCCTTATATCCAACATCATAACCAAGAGCATTAAATTTCAATCCACGCACCCTTACAGGGTGCGACCTTATTTTGTTTTTATAGCCAAAGCCGACGAGGATATTTCAATCCACGCACCCTTACAGGGTGCGACTTGTTTCAATATCCCAAGCGTATGCTTCCATCTTAATTTCAATCCACGCACCCTTACAGGGTGCGACCATTTTCCCACCCACCCTTATGATCATTGTGTCATTTCAATCCACGCACCCTTACAGGGTGCGACGACACAAGCGGCGGATATCTATGATAACTACGGTGCATTTCAATCCACGCACCCTTACAGGGTGCGACAGCGATTTAAAACGTTTGAGCACTGATTGGGAAGATTTCAATCCACGCACCCTTACAGGGTGCGACCCTGATAAGTCAGGTCAAAAGCATAAGCACCAGCCGATTTCAATCCACGCACCCTTACAGGGTGCGACGATGAATCGCAAACTAATTTCGACGGACGAAAATGATTTCAATCCACGCACCCTTACAGGGTGCGACCGTCCAGCGCATCGTTGGTTTTCTGGTTGTCTTTGATTTCAATCCACGCACCCTTACAGGGTGCGACTGATAAGTCAGGTCAAAAGCATAAGCACCAGCCGATTTCAATCCACGCACCCTTACAGGGTGCGACTGCGATTTCACAGATATTTTCAGCTAATTATCAACAGATTGTGTAAATATTGGATTAATTTCAATCTATATAATGTTTAATATTGGTAGAAATGGCAGTTATAAAAGAAATTTGTGGTGCGAACCCCCTAGGAGAATCATGTTCACTTCATATTCGCACCAAGTTAATAACATTCATGACGAAATGCCTAAAAAATTGTTCGCCATGAATCTCCTACTGTTTCATTTCATTTTAACTGCATATTGCGAACTGAAACCAAAGAAATATAACCCCCCCTCTTCTGTGACATCCCATAAAGCAGCTTCCACAGGTAGATTCACATCACTTTTGGGCAGCCCCTATTTATATGTGCATTATAGCATGAAACCCTGCCAGTTAATCTGCGGTTTATCGTGTTGAAGTAATTGGAGAAAGATCAGCCAATCAAACAAACACTCTCACTTCGATATATCCAAAAATCCCTCCCCAAACACATCCCGCACGTCGTGGATTGTCAGGAATGCGGAGGGGTCGATGGAGCGGACGATTTTTTTCAAGGTGGATACCTCTTGCTTGCTGATAACAATATAAAGGACCTCCTTCGGGTTCTTCGTATAGTAGCCATGACCCGACAGGACGGTTACGCCACGGTCCATTTCGGTGATGACCATTTCGGCGATGTCATTCTGCTTCTCGGAAATGATGGTGACGGCTTTCTTGGGATTGAGACCTTCGATCATGAAGTCCATCACCTTCGTGCCTACATATAAGATAACGATCGTCAGCATCAGCTTCTCCGCGCCAATGATGAAATAAGAAGAGAACGCCACGATCAGGTCAAAAAACAACAGCGCGTAACTGATATTCCAATCCAGATATTTATTGGCGATCCGGGCCAGAATAACGGTTCCCGCCATCGTCCCTCCGACTCGCACGATTAGACCGATGCCAACCCCCCACGATCAAGCCGGCGAACACCGCATTGATGGTTGGCTCGTGCGAATCGATACGCCAGTTCTCCGTCAAATGCAGGAACAACGAGTTAAACGCGACCGCAATAATCGTATAGATCGTCGTCCGCCGATCCAGAAATTTGTACCCCACAATAAGAGGCCCCCCGTTGATATTCACCAGGGAAGGCGACCATTGGAACAGGTAGTACAAAATGATCGTTGACCCCCTCCCTCACCGAAGTCGTTCGGAACAATAAACAAATTGACGGCTAGCGCAAATAAAAAAGCCCCAACAATTAAAACAGCGATATCCGCGAAATACTTCTTCATCTTCATCCTAACTTTAAACCTCTCTCGACCATGTTTCTGCCTTCACAATCAGAACATCGTAGCGATTAGGATTTCGAAAGTCAAAATGACTTTAACAAATTAGATCGTTACCACATGGCTAGATTTACGCTTTAGGATGGTCGAGAAGGCCAAACAAAAGGGGCTGTCCCAAGAGGTAGTTACTTTACTACTAAGGGATCGAGAAGTGCCCTTGATTGAAAAAATAATCGGTCAGGTATGAACCCACCTGGCCGATTATTTTTCTTTGTTGGCTGAGTTGCCCAACTTTCAGAAAATTGTGGGCAAGGGGAAGCCACCCGACCTCAAGGCTTACTTTTCGTAAACCTCGAAGCAGGAAACGACGGGATCCTCGGTTGTTCTTCACCTGACCAAATATACTTTTGGGTTCATGCATGCTCTAAACCGACAGAGCATAGCCCTCTTCACTGGTTAATTGCTCCCGAGTCTGTCTCTAGCGCTGATAATTCATGCTGACTTGGATTTCACGGTCTCCTTTTAGTACATTAAGCTTTGAGTGGGCATTCTGCGCACGATGTACTTCTGTAAAGCCACTTGCGAATCTCATATCTGCGCTCGGTCTTCTCCTTGCTCTCCTGGATGAAAGTCAATCTTCGCCCACCTGCACAGGTCCATGTATCCTTGGCTTCGACATACTGCCAGTCTAGCTTGCTTCTGTCCTTCTTCCAAGCTTTTGTTTTCTCTTTGTGATAGGTGTTGTATTTGACAATCACTTTTACTTCTTCGCCTTCCAGGTAAGCGTAATTTCCCTCGCTCCCATATCCGGCGTCAGCAATGACCGTGCCGGGTAATCGGCCCAATTGCACTTTGACTTTCTCCAAGTGTGGCTTCAAGGTTCGCGTGTCCGTCGGGCGTTGATGAAGGGTGAAACTGACAATGAATTTACGGCGGCATTCACGACACGAACGACATGATTTTGCGGGAAGTCTTCTTCTAAATCCATTGGCAGGCAGAGTTGATCAACGGTATATTGAATGTACCAAGAAACCTCTCCTTTAGGTTATGGTTGGCGGTACTTCCATTTTACTAAAAAGTGATTTCTTTTTGTTTGATGAATTGAAAAGAGGGTCGTCCCTCAGTCATCTATGATGACCGAGGGACGATCCTCTTCCTAACCCCTTCTCTACAAACCATCACAACGGCACTCGCCGCTGAGCCGTCACTCCACACCAAGGACTTTGATCTCATCAAGGAAAACCCAGATATTCACGGAAAAGTCGGCTTTAATGTATCGGGCAGTCACTTTATCGGCTCCCGCATTCCCTGGTACACCATCTACAACCCCGCTCCACCGAACGAACTCTGCAGAACCGTCACGTGCTGCTTGCGGGGATAAGTTTGCCAATGGCTCCAAGACTCACCGTTAGATGAAACCGAAAAAACGACATTCTGTGGAAAATGGATACCGGGTCCACTATCCTGCAGAAAATGAGCCCGAATCACGCCAATCGATTTATTACTGCCTAAATCAAAGACAATGGAACATCTCCGATCTTCAGGGTAAGCATTCCCGGCATGGCCTTGCCACTGCTCATTCTGGTAATCTGTCCCGTCAAAGAGCCCATTTCGTCAATTCGTTCCCTGAATCAGGATAGTTGCTTTTCGACGTCCGCGAAATCGTATAGCTTTGGCCCAGAACCAGATTGCTTAACCCCCAGCCGTCAGACCAGGTTTGAATAAGCACCCGAGCATAGGTATCCAGGATAGACGCTGCCTGTACCGAGATCATACCTTGGGCTTGAACAGCCGGATCATGAATGTGCGTGAGAAAATCCTGTGTATAGGTTATCGCATCCTTCACATTGTTCTGATCCAGCAGAAGCTTAATGATTTGTAAACGATAGGTCAATTCATTGCCAAAAGTCGGATGGATATCGTTCGATGCAATATAATCTTGTACAAGATCCGCCATGGTCTCGGGCGCAGGGTTGCTGTTCATAGAATAAGTTCCGTTTAAATATTGGTACAGCCAATCATACATGAGGCGCAAGTTTGGATCCTGACTTACCCCCAAGTTGTACACGGCATTATTTCCTTGGTAGTAAGCTCTGAACCCCTGTTGCATCAGACCGGATCTAACCCCGCTGTCCAAATATTCAATAAAACGATCACGGAGCTCAGGTACTGTCAGCATCCCATCATCAAATTCAACTTCGTTCCCCATGCCATATCGCTGGGCTTCATTGGCAGCATCCTCCAGGCGATCCGCATCCATCCCTCCGAAAAAATAGTTCGGTTGAAGCGCTGCGGCATCAAAACCTACGTCTTTCCACATAAACATCTTGTATGCATACGAATGGGGGATCCAGAAGGCCTTCAAATTCATGGCATGTACTTTATCCGTCACAGTCCGAACGATGTCTGGCCCAGATTCGGTTACGTCGATTTGTTCCGGCATCCAGTACATCCCAACTAGATCAAGATTGGAGTAGTTCGCGGCCTGCCATCTTTGCCGGACCTGTTCCAACCACCACTGCACTGCTTTCTCCCTATTTTCAGCTGCTTGTTCTTTCCCCACAATGGAGGCATTGAAATTCAAGGAACCGGTGCCGTCGATATCCCCAAAATCCGTTAAAACTTCCCCGGGATTCGGAATCATTAGAACAACCTTCTCCTTATGATCTGGTTGATTCAGCTTGGCCGCGACTTCCTTGACGGCTTCATTCAACTGCTGCATATCCCCTGTGGGAGCGAAGGTTTTATCCAAATACCATTGCCAATCCTCCAGATTCGTCTGACCAAGCCCGAAATCGCGGCCTGCAGGCGAGTAAATCGCAAGATACAGGATACCGTCAAACAGCCAATCGATCGGCTCACCCTCTTTATCCACATAACTGATGTTCGGGATAATCCGTTCCTTGTTCCAATCCCCTAAGCCATTTGCGTAATGCCCGTTATACAGTAGATTCAGATTTCGGATCCCTGCTGTAGCTTCCCCCGGTTCCAAAAATTGCGGTTGTTCCGCAGGGACCTTAATCGCCCCTTCAACCTTTCCGTCCGTCCCCCAAATCTCAATTTCATCAATATACTCCCAATAGATGGGATGCATGAAGAAGGTGACCTTCACATAACGGGCATAAGCCAAATGTCCATCCGTATTTGCGGCCTTGATTCCATCACGGCTGCCATCCCACTCGAACATTTCCTGTCTGGGCGGTCCTCCTCCCCAGAGAAGCTGAGTTGCGTAATGGTTGAGCAGCCCCCAATGTTCCTTGTCGTCGGAAACATACATCGATACCGATAACGGCACGAGGATTGAGTTCGCAGGATAGTCTTGCAGAAAGTGAGCCGTAATCTTTCCAATCGACTTATCCTCCCCAAGATCAAACACAACTTCGCGTGTCTTTCCACGCAAATGCCCCACCCATGCTGGATCATTCAGATCTAATTGGCCATACTGGCCATCCGTCAGCTTATACCCCACATCAGGATGAGATGCCTCTGGCGCCTCGGACCATTCATATGGGAGACCTGCCGCGAGATTACTAAAATTCATCTGGTTCATGTCGACCTCAGCTGGATGGGTATCGCTTACACTTTCCGCTTCCACTGGATTCCCATCAACCGATTGCAGAACCGTTGTATCAGTTCCCACCGATTTTGCTTGCACCGAGTTATACGGTGTAGTTAATAAGAAAGCAACCATAAAACTGAATACCCAACTTTTCCTCAATTTCATAAAGGCCAGCACCCTTTCTATTTAGAAGGTGTTAAAAGATAAAAATGAGTAGCAGGACGTGAACTGAATTCACCTCGATGGTTAACGCTTTAACAGTAGCGCATCCATCACCAATTTGGCCGCCCCCATCGCCCCCGCTTTATTGCCAAGTGAAGCAGGACGGACATCCAGGCTTGGAACCAGTTCAGCCAGCCGGTGCTGCAAGGAAGACCACCATAGGGCCTTTGCTTCGACAACTCCTCCGCCAACGAGAATTGCGCTTGGGTCAAGTCCCATATGAATGTTTTGAATGAAGATGGCCAAATGTTCAACAAACTCCTGTATCACGGCGGCGATTGCTTTATCGCCCCGTTGGTAATCGTCAAAAACCTCCCTTCCTGATACGTAGACCCGCTGGGTCGCCTCTTGTGCCAATCGGACTAACGCGGTTCCGGACAGGTATTGCTCGGCGCACCCTTCCCTACCGCAATTACAAGGTCGGCCGTGAGGGATGAACACAACATGCCCCCATTCGCCGCCGTGCCAATGAACGCCCCGATATAATCGGCTGCCGATCATATTGGCACCTCCAACCCCCGTACCAAGCGTCAGCATGGTCAGGTCGGACAAGCCGGCACCAGCGCCGATCCACGCTTCTCCAACGAGCGCTGTGTTGGCGTCATTATCCACCACAATAGGCAGGCCAAACTTCTCTTCGTAGGTTTTCCTCAGATCAATACCTTGCCAGCCCGGTAAATTATCCGTCGCGTATAATACACAACCCGAATCCGTGTTAACCCGTCCAGCCGTACCTATTCCGATACCTGCGATCTCCAAGGAAGAATCGAACAGTCGCCGGATCACCGTTTCCAAATGATGGGCAATTCGGCCATTCCCCTTGTTCGCCTCTGTATTTACTTGGTATTCATTTAACACATCCCCATATCTGTTCACGACGAGGCCTTTGATTGAAGTGCCCCCGATATCGATGCCAATGAAATTCATAAGGGAGCCGCCCTTTCTCCCGAATCCAGAGAGCTCGCAACCTTTCTGATTTCTTCGGTGTACCACCCTGTAATGACTTGGGGACGAGTAATTGCGGAACCAACTACAACGGCATGAGCACCCATCGCGACCATTTGGGCTGCCTGGGAAGGGGTCCGAATTTTCCCCTCCGCAATCACCGGAATTTGTAGTTGCTTCACCGCTTCTCTGACCAAAGTATAGTCGGGTTCGTCATGCTGAGGCGAATATGGTGTATAACCGGACAAGGTGGTGGATACGCAGTCTACGCCTAAGGAAGCTGCATACAGCCCTTCCTCTATTGTCGATATATCGGCCATCACAAGCTGGCCCCGTTCTTTCATAAACCGAACTAACGACTCCACCGTTCCCCCGTTGGGACGGGGGCGCCGTGTTGCATCCAACGCGATAAGGTCAACCCCCGTTTCCATCAGTTCTTGCACTTCCCGCAACGTAGGTGTAATGTAAACCTCGCTATCGCTGTAATCTCTTTTGATGATACCGATCATCGGCAGATCGGTGACTTTCTTGATCTCGGTGATATCCCTGACACTATTAGCCCGGATGGCCACAGCCCCTCCTCTCTCGGCCGCCTTGGCCATTTTGGCCATCATCTCCGTACCGTAAAGAGGTTCGCTTTCAAGTGCCTGACAGGATACCACTAAACCTTTGTAAATACGCTCAAACAACGACAGTGTATTCATGGAAACTCCCCGTTCTTACGATGGTTTAGGCGAAAGCTGCCTCGCCGGTAAGCATCACTTTTCTTAACAATTCGTCAGGCGACTCCAACGGGTTCCACATCGCCTCGGCAAGCAATGCACCCGCAAGCCATGTGCGGTCCTCCCATAGTCCATCTTCCAGCAAACCCATCACACATTTCCGGAACGCCCGGCCATTGGCGATGGATCTCATTGTACGCATGACATACTCCAGGTTCTTCACCCAATATGTTTGTTTATAGAGCCACAAGTCTTCCTTTGCCCTCGCTCTGTCCCGGATAAACCGGGGGTGACTTTCTCCAAGTACAAACGGACCTCTTTGATGCTCGAAGGACGGCCAATGTAAAGTAGGCATACTTTTGATGATTACACCAAAATCTTCTTCATCCCCTCGAAGACTGACAATCCGATCACAAAGAGCGAGGGTCTCCTCAACCTCTTCCGTCTTCGACGGGACGTAGTGAAACGGAAAGCTGCCGATATCCTCCCATACGATGGCCAACCGTTTGTCAACCTTCGAAATCATGTCGAGGTCGTTGATCACGCCAGTGCCGTGTAACCCGAACTGCACCCACAAGCCCGGATAACGGTCGAGCAACGGCGCAGCTACACGATTCACCCATTCAACGGCAAGCTTAGCCGTCGATTCGCCGTCCAGCATCGTGCTTCCTTGAAATTCCGTGAAAATTTGAAAGTAAATTCCATCTGGGTGAACCGGCTGATATTGCGTCTCGTAAATTTCTAGAACCCGCTTCTGCCAGTATTCCACCTGTTCCGGGTCTTTCGGATTGACCTCTTCCCCCCAACACCAGGAATATCCGAACAGAACCTGTACGCCGCGACTGTGAGCGTAGTTCACGACTTCCCTTATATTGACTGGAGCAAAATCGTTCCAAATGGTTAGGGTGTTCATTTTCCAGCGGCTCATATTATCAATGTAATGCTTGTAATCATAGATGGCGTGCCCCCAGGTCCATAACCCCCTGTGCTCGATCAAAGGGGAGGCCAATATCTCGATATCCGGCATTTCGTCTAGGAACACTTCGTGGCGCTTGTTGTAATATTCACCGCGGTACTTGGTTGGCGCTACGTAATAATGTTCAAAGTCTCTTACACCGTATAACGCCCCATTCTCATCTGCTCCTCCGATCACGGCGATTTTGTAATTTGAATCGAACGGGCTCTGCATTACCTTAATCGTGTATCCTTCCTTGTTTATATTGGGCTCGAAGTGTCCCTCCGCGATCAGTTTTCGGATGTAAGCATTGGAGTGATTGGTTCCAATCAACAATACATTGGTGCCTTTGAGAAGCTCTTCGGTTACGTTATCCGGACGCAAGACCACAATATAAGGAACGTGGCGCTGAATGACACTGGCGATCTCGTTAACGGCATACGCTTCGACACCTTCATACCGGCCGTATACAACCGTCCATCTTTTCCATCTAAACGTTAACCAGTCCATGGTGTAATCTCCTTTTGTTGAGCAATTTATTCCTTTACCGATCCCAGCACCAGGCCATGGATAAAAAACCTTTGAAGAAACGGATATAAAAGAATCAGCGGTATCATAGCGACGACTAACTTTGCGGAGTTTAATGTTTTATTCGATACCTTCATCATTTGAATGAGTTCTTCTGACGTTAAATTTTGCATAAACTGCGGATCAGTCCGAACCACTAGTTGCTGGATATAGGTTTGCAACGGGTAGTATTCTGGTTTGCTCATGTAAATCAGCCCGTCAAAAAAGGAGTTCCAGTGCCCTACCACGCTAAACAAGGTCACCGTCGCTAGCGCTGGCAAGGAGAGCGGGACATACATGCGCAGCATCACATACCATGGACCGGCTCCGTCGACAACCGCAGCTTCGCTCAGTTCTTTCGGTAAATTCCGAAAAAAATTCATGAGGAGGATGACGTTAAATATAGGTACGGCACCAGGCAACACCAGTGCCCAGATACTATTCTGCAAACCCAGATTCGTGACGGTCAGATAGGTAGGAATTAGTCCGCCCGAGAACAACATGCAGAAGATTAGAAACCACACGTAGTACATCTTGCCTGGAAACTGATCCTTTTCCTTGGACAGCGGATAGGCCATCATCACCGTGAGTATGAATTGAATGGCTCCCCCAAGCAAGACACGCTCTAATGAAATACCGAAGGATTTAAAAAACTGAGCGTCTTCCAAAATAATCTGATACGAACCCAGATTAAATCCGACTGGCCACAACCACACCCTGCCGGCATTTGCGGCCGCCTGATCACTGAAAGAAAGCATGATCGTGTACCAAATCGGGTACAAGCACGCGAGGGAAGAGACGGTCAGAACCAACACAATCAACAGGTCCACCATTCTTGAGGGCAATGTTTGGGATCGTACCATACAAACCTTCCTTCCCGTTAGAAAATTCGATAGTTAGCGTATCGATAAGCCAATCGGTAGGATGCTGCAATCAAGATCAAGGCTACAACCGATTTGAGCAGCCCTACTGCGGTAGCCAATCCGTATTGCATCTGGACGAGACCAATACGATAAACATAGGTATCAATGACGTCGCCGGTCTCGTACACGATCGGATTGTAGAGGTTGATGATCTGTTCAAACCCGGCGTTTAAGATATTCCCCATGCTCAATGTCAACATGAGTACGATGGTGGGAACGATCCCCGGCAACGTGATATGGACGAGTTTACCCCAACGACTCGCTCCATCCATTTCGGCAGCTTCATAAAGCGCTGGATTCACTCCAGTTAACGCTGCCAGGTACACGATCGTACTGAAACCAAACTCCTTCCACACATCACTCCATACGATGATATGGCGGAACCACTTGTTGCTAGCAAGAAACATAATGGGATCCAGGCCGAATAGAATCAAAATTTGATTGACAATACCGTCTAGGGACAAAATCATGACAAGAATGCCGGACAGAATCACCCATGACATAAAATGGGGGAGATAGACAAGGCTCTGTACGGTTTGCTTGAACCACCCTACACGAACTTCATGCAATAATAATGAAAATACTAGAGGGACGAGAATGCCCAGAACCATTTTCATAGATGCGATAGCAATCGTATTCCAAAACACTTGCTTGCTGTCTGGAATTTGCAGCATGAAGATGAAGTTATCTAAACCGACCCATTGCTGCTTCAAAATATCTTTCCCCGGAACAAACCTCTGAAAGGCGATTACGTTGCCGAGAATGGGGACGATGCTAAAAATAATGAGCAAAATAACTCCAGGCAGCAGCATCAGATGGTAATTCAAAATATCGCTTCGATGCCTCATTCTTTATCCGACCTTCCTTCGAGATGTTGTCCCCTACGGTGCGATTATTCTTGAATCGTTTCTTCAATTTCCTGGATAATTTGGTCCCCGCCGAGACTAGCCCATTCGCTGGTGAATCGATCGAACGCATCTAGCGATTCCTCGCCCAAAACGATTTTCAGGAGGGTTTCGTTCTCCATCTTCGATAAAATGGCCCATTTCTGCTCCATCGTTGGTGTGACTCCGAAAAACACATTACGTACATAATTCAGGTTCTCAGGTGCAAGAGCCGCAGGTGCCTCAAGTCTAGCAGTCGCATCCGCCCACGCTGCGATGTCTTTCTTCGGGTTTTCTTCATTTTTCCTTACATTCTCGTACTCCGCTTTTAACTCTTCATCGGTCAGGATCGACGGATCCTGCTTATCCCAGGCTTCCTTCAACTGCAGGTAACCGCGGTATACGACATCCTCGTAATCAACCGTGATCGACAGCGGCCAAATCGTCCAGTTTACGTTCAATCCAACATACAGGTCTTTCGACTCCGGATCGAGCTTACGAATACCATCCGTTTGTACGTTAAACACCTTCATGACCGCTTCTGGATGCTGGTAATCCTTGCTGACCACAAGATAGCGGCCCGTCGGGTTTTGACCATACACATTGTATTTTCCGTTTTCACCCAACGGCAGCTGAAAGGCTCGCCATTCCGCTTTGGTATCATTCTTCACCGAGTCGGAAAGCGGGGCATACGGAATCCACCAAGGACCGAAAACAATACCTACTTTATTCCCCGCAACCAATTCGTTGGTGTCTTTCCGGATGGCAAATTCTTTGTCGATAATGCCCGATGCATACATATCGCGCAATTTACTCAGCGCCGTCTTCATTTCCGGGAGGGTAGAGCTATACTTCACGTTACCTGATTCATCTTGCAGCCATAATCCTTTGAACGCGTTATACGCCCCAAAAATCGGGTCGAAACCATGCGTCACGTTATAGCCCGCCAGATCCGGAACGCCGGTGATCCCAATAGTATCAGCAACCCCGTTTCCATCCGGATCATTCTTCACAAATGCCTCCGCAATTGCAACGAGGTCATCCACTGTTTTGGGAGGCTGTAAACCCAATTTGTCGAGCCAATCCTGACGAATCCAGGTTAAATTAAACTCGCCGCCAATATTTGTAGACGGAATCGCCATGAGCTTACCGTCAAAAGTAGCCCTACTGAGAACCCGATCGTCGTAAGATTCGTAGTACTTCTTGATGAGAGGGCTTGCCGTTTTCTCATACACTTCCGTAAGGTCCGCAATTAAATCAGCCTCGACCAATTGTTTAAGCTGCTGTTCGTTAACAACGAAAGCGTCAGGCAAATCTCTGGAGCTAATGGCTAACCCCATTTTCTGATCGTACGCCTCGCTGGTTTCCGTCTGCCACTCATGTTTGACGATGATATTTAATTTCTTTTGAATGAAACGATAATACTCGTTGTCTTCGACCGTATCCCCAGATGGAAGATTCGTGTTTTGTGTGCTGATGCTCTTAGCGATGTTGAGCGTAATCGGCTCATCGTATGCATCATAAGGTCCCCCTAATTCCTTCTGGGAATTGGGTTGTGGAGCAGAGGAATTACTTTCTGTGTCTGACTCGTTGCAACCGACCAGAACCATCATCATACTGATGATCAAGATAACCGCTGTGACCGTTGTCTTCACCTTCACAGGCTGATTCCCCCTTCGATTAACATAATGAGAAGCGCTTTCAAATCAAATTATAAGTTACAATTAAATTCGATTATGAGAGGAAACGGTCAGTATTAGTGAGAGATCCATCCGGGCTTTGGATATCATAGCAGAGGGTCTGACCAAATTCATACTTTCAGTGACGTTCTTCCCCCTTTACGGGGCCAATTGGATACGGATCGTGATCGTTGTTCCTTCCCCAACCTGGCTGTCTATCGCAAAGGAACAATTCTCGCCGTAATGAGCTTTGAGGACACGGTACACATAATTCAATCCGATCCCTAGTCCAGTCTTTCTCTGCTCGTTTGATTTTGCATCCATCAGTCTTCTTAATTCCTCTGGGGTCATGCCCGCTCCGTTATCCCTCACCTGTATGACCATCTCGGATTGAATTTGCTGAATAAATACTTCAATTACACCATTTTGGTAGTCCACCCCAATTCCGTGATACAAGGCATTCTCGGCGAGGGGCTGCAAGATAAAACGGGGTACCTTGACGTCCAATAACCGATCATCGATTGAAAACTCAACCAGAAAACTATGGTTGTATCGGATCGATTGTAACGATATGTAATCTTTTAAAGCCTCTAGTTCTTTAGCTAAAGGGACGGTATCTCCTTCCTTGCCCAAATTGTAATGGAGCAGGCGCGAAAATATGGACACCAGCGAAACGACTTTTGTTTGACCTTCCATCCGGGCAAGCCATTGAATACTATTTAAGGTGTTGTAAATAAAGTGCGGGTTAATTTGATACAGTAATTTTTCGACTTCCACCTGTGCCTTGGTTCGTTCATTCTGTTCAACTTCATGCATTAAATCTACAATTTTGTTTCTTGCGCGTTGAAACTCGTTGAGAACAGAATCAAACTCCCGAATTCCAAGGGGTCGAATAGGGTAGTGTAAGTTGTTTTTTGATAAAGAAGCAATGTTGCGTTGTATTTTGACAAGAGGAAGGTACACATTTTTCCAGATCAGCACGGCTAATAGATTACTTGCCAGCAAACAAATCACCACAATGAGGCCATATTCCAATAACCAATCATAAAATTCCTTGTAAAATTGGGTTCGTTTGATAGCGACCGCAATACTCCAGCCCTGATCACTTTTATCTGTAAAAATAAAGAACCTATCACCTGTTGATCGGAGCGGATCTTGCTTTCCAATGGGAAACTGCTCCGGCAAGTCGCTTAAAACGACTTCGTTGTTCTGATTTAGAACAATATAATTGGCTTCCATGCCGTATTGCTCCCGATTAAACAGGTCTTCCAACAATTTCAGATTGGTTTCGATGTAGATATAGATGCGTTCGCCATCCAACCCGGAGGCATAAATCGGTCTTAACAAGGAAAAGACCACATTGTCTCTATAATTATGCGCCGTCGTATGCGGTCCATAGAAAGTGGAGCCTTTGATATTGCCGAATGGTTCTCGCCCCTCAATCGTGAAATCCGTTTTGATGGCTGCGTTTTGAAATTTGATTTGGCCTGTATCCGAAAAGCAATAAAACATGACGCCTAGGTAGGGATTCGTAAAGTTCACAAGATTGATGTTCTGCTCAATTTCCTTGTCGATTTGCATTTGGTCGAATATACTTTCGGTATTCAGCAGCTTGTACATCTTCTCTCCGATATTTCCCTCAAACGTCAATTGTTCCGAGGCGTATTCCATATTACTTAACATATTTTCAAAGCCAATTCGCGTTTGCGATAAGGTATTTCTGATCCCTCCTTCGATCTTCAATTGAAAGATGGACTGAATTGAAAAGAACGTTGCCATGCCAAGAAGCAGGAGAGGAAGTAATGAACTCGCGATTAAAATAACGCCCAACCTCATTTTTAACGAGGAAAACCGACTCTTGATAAAATCTACGATTCTCATTAGCTTTCCTTACCTATCTGTTTTCGATACTTCACCGGAGTTAATCCCGTATAGTTACGAAAAACTTTACTAAAGTACTTTTCATCGTTATAACCTACCTGCTCTGAAATCCAATAGACGGGGTAATTCGTGTCCCGTAAGAGCTCCATCGATTTTTCGATTTGCAGTTTTTTCATGTAATCACTGTATGAGGTGCCTACGATATCGCGAAAACACTGACTGAAATAACCGGTACTCATATAAAACTTGGCAGAAATCTGATCACGATTCAGCGCAAAGGAATGGGTCGAATGCATGTAATCAAGAATTTGAACCATTCTTCCTAAAATCTCAAAGGAATAAGCGAACTTTCCGCAAAACCGAATCACGTCCTTCCGGAAGCCATCCAGAAGCTGCTCAAACTTGTTCCAGTAATCAACTTGACGGACCTGCAGCACCACAGATTCAAACAACGGAGATCGCATGATCCGATTCCAGCCTACCATCATCCGCTCGGCCAATCTTTTCAAATGTTCAGGTGGGATCTTGTGGGATAACCATTTGTTCTTCATTTCACTGTATTGGCGATCCTCGAGCAGTAAACCGCAGGTTTGCCAAACCTCTTCCTCAAGTCGAGCCTGATCTTCCATTTCAACCCTCGCCAGATTTACCAAATCCGTGTAACTAAATTCATACAAAGATATAGAGGGATCGTACTCATAAAACCGAAATTTAGCCGTGAAAGCTGGCAATAGTTTCACCAGCGAGGGGGCCGAAACGGAATGGCTGTTCCGAATATCGATCATCGCCCATCCGTCTTCACCTTTAATGAACTCATACATCTCATCGTGTTTGTCGAAGTTGGCATGGGGAGGGACATAGATGGCATCGTCGCCAGCCGTCATCCAAAGCACATCTCGCAATACGGTTGCCGCAACTTGCTTCAGATCAGGTCTTTTTTTCGTGTCAAGAAGGAGCGTCCCACAATATTGATTCGCGCGCACAGGAGTGGCCGCTTGGCCTGATTTGATCCGGCTTACGACTCTGGAGAGGGTATTTTCTAATTTATCGTCTTCAAGCTGCGTTTTGACGATATAGTCGATTGCACCGGCTCTCATCGCTTTCTGGATGTAATCAAAGTCTTGATGGCAGGTCAGAACGACGATCCAGGTATGAGGGAATTGCGTACGAACGGCATCCATCAGCTCAAAGCCATCCATGACCGGCATGATCAAATCTGTTATGAGCAGATCCACCGAATGGAGTCTCATGAGCTCAAGAGCCGCGTTCCCGTTGTTTGCTTCTCCAACGATCCGTATATCGAATTGACTCCAAGGAATAGTTGACTCCAGGCCTTTTCTGACCAGGCTTTCATCGTCCACGATAAGCGTCGAAATCAACCTCAATCACCCTCCATTTCTTAATTTATAAAATGATTATACCACCAAGGGTGCAAATGGACGTGGAAAAACGGAGAGAATGAAGTCCTAAACTTCAGCTCCCAAAATAACCAAGCAAAGTTCTTTAATTTCGAGAAAGCCGAGGCTGCCGGCGGGATGGTATGATTTGTGGCAGGAAAGGAGGAGCCTTCCAATAAAAAATGAAAGCGCTTAACAAAACTATTCCAAGACAAAGGGGAGTGAGTCAATGAATCAAACGATGAAACGTATCTTCATGCTGCTGATCGCCGCTGTTTTACTGCTGCCTGCAGGATGGCCGGCCAAGGTCACGAAGGCCGAAACCTCGGCTTCGGACGGCACGGTGACGGTGTATCATGAGGACTTCGCGAGTGGAATTGGCAAAGCGGTTCAATCGGGGGGCGCGACCCTGACAAAGGTATCCGGCAAGGTGTTTAACGGCAACGAGGACGGAGGTGCCCTTTATGTTAGCAATCGGGTCAACAACTGGGACGCTGCTGATTTTCGGTTTAGCGACATGGGCCTCACGAACGGTAAGACCTATACGGCACACGTGACGATTTACGTAGACGCTGACGTTAGTTTGCCAGCCGACGCGAAAGCCGCGCTCCAAACCGTAGACAGCTATGGCAACTATGCCGAGACGGACTATGTCGCAGGGCAAGCGGTGACGTTGACGAAGGAATTCACCGTAGATACGAGCGCGGATCGAGCGCTGCGCATTAACTCCAACGCTGCAGGCGCTGCGGTTCCTTATTACATTGGAGATATTCGCATCACAGAAACAGACAGCTCCGGCGGCGGCGAACAACCGCCTAGAGATCCGGCCCTGCCTTTCACCACGATCACCTTTGAAGACCAGACCACCGGCGGCTTCACAGGCCGGGCGGGCACAGAAACGTTGACGGTAACGAACGAAGCGAATCATACACCGGGCGGTGCCTATGCGCTGAAGGTGGAAGGCCGCACCAACACCTGGCACGGGCCATCGCTGCGTGTTGAGAAGTACGTCGACCAAGGTGCAGAATACAAAATCTCAGCCTGGGTGAAGCTGATTGAGCCTGCCAGCTCGCAAATCCAGCTGTCCACGCAAATCGGTGATGGCAGCAGCGCCAATTACGTCCAACTCTCCTCCAAAACGATCAACACCGGGGACGATTGGGTTCAATTTGAAGGCACCTACCGTTATAACAGCGTAGGCGGCGAGTTTTTAACGATCTATGTGGAGAGTTCGAACAATGCCTCCGCTTCTTTTTACATTGACGACATCCGTTTCGAACCTACTGGATCTGGCCCAATCGAAATTCAGAAGGATCTCGTCCCGATCAAAACAGCATACCAAGACGACTTCTTGATCGGCAGCGCTATCTCGGCTGAGGATTTGGAAGGCGTACGTCTGGAGCTCCTTAAGATGCACCACAATGTTGCCACCGCCGGTAATGCGATGAAGCCTGATGGCCTGCAGCCAACAAAAGGCAATTTCACCTTTACCGCAGCGGATGCCTTGGTGGATCAAGTTCTTGCCGAAGGCATGCAGATGCATGGTCACGTCTTAGTATGGCATCAGCAGTCACCAGCCTGGATGAACACAACAACGGATGCGCAAGGTAACACGGTGCCTTTAAGTCGGGCAGAAGCCTTGGCTAACCTGCGCACCCATATTCAAACCGTTATGGAGCATTTCGGCGACCGCGTGATTTCTTGGGACGTCGTGAATGAAGCGATGAACGATAACCCGGGGAACCCTAGCGATTGGCAAGCTTCCTTGCGGGAAACCCCATGGAAAACCGCGATCGGCGCAGATTACGTCGAGCAGGCCTTCCTCGCCGCCAGAGAAGTGCTCGACCAGCATCCGGAATGGAATATCAAGCTGTATTACAACGATTACAACGAGGACAACCAGAACAAAGCCCAGGCTATCTACCACATGGTCAAAGCGCTGAACGACAAATATGCACTGACCCATCCCGGCAAACTCCTCATCGATGGCATCGGCATGCAAGGTCACTATAACGTCAACACGAATCCGGAGAATGTGCGGCTCTCCTTGGAGCGCTTCATCTCCTTGGGCGTAGAAATCAGCATCACCGAGCTGGACATCCAAGCCGGCAGCAACTATGAGCTGTCGGAGAAGCTGGCTAATGCGCAGGGGTATTTGTACGCGCAGTTGATGCAGCTGTTCAAAGCCCATGCGGATCATATTGCACGCGTGACCTTCTGGGGATTGGATGACGGCACAAGCTGGCGCTCCTCGACCAACCCGTTGCTGTTCGACAAGAACCTGCAAGCCAAACCAGCCTATTACGGCGTGATTGACCCCGCCAAATTTATCGAAGAGCACCAGCCGGATGTGTCGGAAGCGAATCAGTCCACCGCCCTCTATGGTACACCTGCCGTAGATGGAGCCGTGGACGCGATTTGGCATCAGACACCAGCGATGTCGATCGAGCGGTACCAGACCGCTTGGCAAGGCGCAACCGGTACGGCAAAAGCGCTCTGGGACGACCACAATCTGTACGTCCTGATCCAGGTCAATGACGCGCAGCTGGATAAGAACAACCCCAACCCTTGGGAGCAGGACTCTGTCGAGGTGTTCCTGGACGAAAACAACGCCAAGACCTCGTTCTATCAAAGCGATGATGGACAATACCGCGTGAACTACGCCAATGAGACCAGCTTTAATCCGGAGTCCATCGCCGAAGGCTTCGTATCGGCAGTGCGGGTCAATGGGACGAACTATACGGTCGAAATGAAGATCCCGCTCAAAACTATCACTCCCGCGAACGATGTCAAAATCGGCTTTGACGCGCAGATCAACGATGCCAAAGACGGCGCGCGCCAAAGTGTAGCTGCCTGGAACGACACCACCGGCAACGGGTACCAGGACCCTTCCGTCTTCGGCGTGCTAACGCTGACAGGCAAAGGCCCTGTCGACACAACGCCGCCGGTCTTGGAGCTGACCGTCAGCCCGTCCGTCCTCTCCACGCCTAATCACAAGCTGGTTCCGATCAAGGTTACCTGGAAAGCCAGCGACGAAGGATCCGGCATTGACACGATCAAGCTGGTATCCATCACCAGCAACGAGAGCGATAACGGGGTGGGCGATGGCAACACGGCCAACGACATTCAAGGTGCAGACTACGGGACGGCGGATCAAGAGTTCTTGCTTCGTGCCGAACGTTCGGGCAATGGAAACGGAAGAATTTACACCATCACCTACGAAGCAACCGACAAGGCGGGCAATAAGACGACGGCTCAAGCTACAGTCAAAGTCCCGAAAGGGAAAAAATAATACCAAAAACGGCGGTGCCAGGATTCCAACTCCTTGCACCGCCGTTTTTTTCAGACTCACTGTTGCTTCGAGGCGCTCCAGGCATCCAGCTGCTTCTGGATCTCGGCCCGAACCTCGTCCAACCCCGCCTGCTTCAGCTCCTCATTAAACTTCGGAAGCTCCGTGTCGACGTCTACGCTGCCGGTCATGAGGCTGGGATAATATTTTTGCCATACCATCTTAATGTTCTGGATCTGGATCGGCATCATTGATAAATCCGGCGTAAACCCAAACGTGCTGGACTTCACGGCCCGGGCGTTCGAGGCGCGGAACTCCTCCCATTTGTTTAACGGCTCCGGATCGTCTCCGCCTCGCGTCTTCAGAATGAACCAGTTGCCTTGGGTATAGGTCACGCCCGTATACCCTGGCAAAGCGTCCGGAATCGGGTTACCGTCGGCATCCTTCCTTGGGATCAGCACGACTTGGTCGTTCTTGTCTATCGAGTAATGCACGCCTTCGATCCCATAGTTGAACAGGTTCCGCACCTCAGGATCGGTATTCAGCAGATTCAGGAACTTGATACATTCGACCGGGTACTTCGTATCGGCGCTCACAGCCATAACGCCTCCCCGCACGTCCTCGGTCGTGACCACCTCGGTCGTGACGGGATGCGCCACCACTCTGTAGCCGCGATCCTTACTCCAGCTATGATCGGACAAGGGACCGCCGCTCGACGCCTTCCAGAACACCTTTTTGCCCCGCTCCAGCTCTTGACTTTCCCTCAAAGCCGCATCCTCATTGATGTAGCCGGCCTGATAATAATGCCGCAGCGTATCCATCACCTGCCGGGCTTCCTCCGTTTCGAAGATGTTCACAACCTGAGGGGTCGGCTCTAGTGACCGTACCATCAACGGGAGTTCCTTATCAATAACATACTCATAACCATGTAAAGCGAAGAAGTTATGGGAGTCTTTATCCAGCTCCATTGGCAGATACTCAGGTTCCTTCTGCTGGATCATCTGCAGCAACGGCTCCAGGGATTCCAACGTGTTGTACTTCGTAATATCGAGGTTATACTTGCTCACCAGCTCTTCCGGATACATCCATTGTTGGCGGACCGCGAGTTCCTTGTTGGTCGGCACCCCGTAGATCCCCCCGTCGTCCATGCGCACCCCTTCCCAAAAGATCGGGTCAATCACATCATACATATCCTTGCCCGTATTGGACAGATAGTCATCCAGCCGCAGCCAGGCCCCGCGTTTGACATATGTCGTGAACTCAGGGGCGTATGCGATGTCGAAGGGAGTTCCTGCCGATACCATGGCGTTCAGGCGGTTTTCGTATTCCTGCCATCCGACCTTGTTATAGGTGATCGTGATGCCGATTTTCTTGGCCAACACTTCATTGATTTTGGCATTCACCAACTCCAGATCCGGATCCGGCTCTCCAATCGTATAGTAGACCAGATTGACCATGTCCCCATGGGGCGCCGTAGCCCCTTTATCCGAAAAAAGGGAACAACCCACGGCCAACAAGGCCAACAAGCCGGCGACCACCGCGCATAGGGTCAGGTGTCTGAACCAAGAGGGCTGCTGCATAACATCCTCCTTTCCGCTACGAGGAGACTAGCTTTTTTTCCGTAAATCTGATGGGGACATGCCAAAGTATCCTTGAAACTGGGTATAAAAATAATTCAAATTCGGATACCCGACACTATGCGCAATACTGGAAATCTTCTCGTTGGTGGTCAGGATCTGTTCCTTCGCTTGCAGCATCCGGTAAGCCATCAAATACTCTGAAAACTTCATGCGGGTTTCCTTTAGAAACAGCTGCCCCAGGTACGTGCTGTTCATGCGAAACCGCTCAGCTACCGACTTCAGGGTAATGTTCTGAGCGTATTCCGCCTTCACCATCAGCAATATGCGGTTCGTAAGCTTGGACAGTTCCTCGTAAGGAATGCCCAGGATCGGGTCTATATTCAGATCTTGCTTGTGAATCCCGTCCAAGTCCCCGTTCAGGTCCTCCACAATGATCTTCTCAATCACCGTCTGCAGCTTGGAACGATCGACGGGCTTGAGCAGATAGTCCTTCACGCCGCAACGGATCGCCGCTTGGGCATATTCAAACTCGCTGTACCCGCTCATAATGATATATTGGGTTGGAAGACGCAGCTCATTGAGCTTTTGGATAATCTCATAACCGAGATCCGGGCCGATACGTACGTCGAAGATAGCGATGTCCGGTATAATCTCCACAGATTTAGCGATCGCATCTTCCCTCGTTTCACACGTCTCGATCAGGTGGAAGCCGTACTCTTCCCAATTCAGGGTTCGCTTCATCCCCTCCAGAATCTGCGGTTCATCATCTACGATCAGAAGTTTGTACATCCTGCAGTCACCCCTTTGAGATGATTACGGTAATTTTGACTCCTGCTTCCTCATTATTCTCAATTTCCATCCGAAAAGCGTCCCCATAGAAAAAGCTCAGCCGAGTATACACATTCCTTAGCCCAATGCTCCGAACGGGGGCATCCTCTCTGCTGTAAAGACATCGTCTCACTTCCTCCAAGCGCGCTTCAGGTATACTTTTGCCATTATCCACAAATTCCAGAACGAAGCGCTCTTCCTCCTCCCAGCCATTCACGACGAGCAAATTAAATTCACTGCTCGGATTAAAGCCATGCACGAAGAAGTTCTCAGCCAGCGGCTGCATCCAAAATTTCACCGTGGATATGGCGAGCAGCGGATCTTCCACATCAATTTGATAATAGAATCTTCCCGGATATTTGAGCTCCATGATGCTTAAAAATTTCTGCAGCAGCTCCAGTTCTTCGCCGATCGTAATAATATTATCTTTGTGGACGATATCGCGGTACAAGGAGCCTAGGGTCGCGATCGCATCCGCAGTATCCACGTCCTTGTGCAACAACGCGGTAGATCGAATCGACTCCAGCGTATTATAGAGAAAATGCGGGTTGATCTGATGCTGAAGCGCTTTCATCTCGGTTTCCTGCTGCTTGAGCTTTAGCAAATATTCCGTACGGATATGTTTGTCCAGCTCATGAACCATATCGTCCAATTCCCGGGCAATCATCCCGTACTCGTTACGGCGATATCGGGCAGGGGAATTCGGTGTGAAATCGGCCGTTTTGACCCGTTTAATGGAATTGATAATATGCTTCAAAAATCTGGCGTCATCCCGCATGTTGTAGCTGATGAGCATCAGAACGCTGATCATGGCCAGCAAGACACTGCCAACGATGGTGGCTAGTATGCCCGCTTTCTCACGCATCAGATGGGACAAGTCCACAAGCATGATCAAACGGTAATCAAACTTCGTGGAATGGAAGTTCATGAAGAAGACATTTTTTAATCCGCCAAGGGAAGAAAATCCGCTGTTGCGGGTCTCTTCAGCGGCGCGCAGAATCATCTCCTGCGTTCCGTGATCCATCCCGGTGATCATGTACACTTCACCCGTACCACTGACGGCAGCGGCGATATCCAATTTATAGCCAAGAATCTTTCGGAATAACGGTTCGCTGCCAATCAGGAAGCGAAATTCCCCAATCTGACGAGAGATTTGGTTTGGATCGGACAGCTTCTTCCGGTACACAAATCCTTTCTCCAATTTCTCGCGAAAAATCTCATCCGTATTCGGAACGCCAAACCGAAAGCTGACATTGCCGCTGTTGCTAAATCGCACGAGGTTGGCCCCGTTCTCGGTATGCAAACTGACTTGCGTGAGATCCCCCTTCATCGAGCTGTATAAGAAGGCCCTCATATCTTCAGGGAAGGAAACCAACGGCTCATTATACAAGCTGTATTCCAGTCTGCTCGTCAGATACCCTTCCGCCGTGTTTCCCAAGAAATATCGGACATCCGTCATCAAGCGGTCATTGGAATAGATCCGCTGCATATAAGCCTCAATACGATCGGTATCATACTGCAGCTCGCTCTCGACCCGGCCGAAGGCGCTGACCGCCTCGTTACGAGCCCCCTCGATCCACTGATAGATGAGCACCGCGCAGGTCATAAGGCCCAGCACGAGACCGATGGCTACGACAAACACCGTATAGGCAATGAATTTGTTGCGATAGATTTTAATCTGCCAAAAGGAACCCACTCCCGCGCCTCCTTCACCGTTAGTCTTGCGGCGCTGATTCCATTGCCCTCATTCATTCCCATTATATCATCATATGGGAAAGCCCGAACGGGGAATCCTCCTCCGTCCGGGCTCACTTACTCGGGCTTTATTTCTTATTGAAAGAAGGCATCGATTTGCTCTTGAGCTGCCTTCATGATCGTATCCATCCCGGCTTTCTTAAGTTCTTCAACAATCTTCGGTACCATCTTCTCCGGATCGGATGCGCCCGTCAGCAACTCGTAACGGTATTTATCCCATGTTGCTTTTACGTTCGCCACTTCCGTTTGCAGATTCGTTGTGTCGAGCGAGAAGCCCAGCAAGGTCGAAGCTGTTGCTTGTTCGTTCAGCTTTTGAACTTGTTGCCATTGATCTTCTGGAGCCCCTTTGGTTGTTGCCATGTTGAAGAATGTGCCTTGCGTATAAGCGGCCAGCGGCCAAGTATCGGAAATCCGTTCAACCACTTTCTCGCCATCTACTTTCACATAGTCCACGCCTTCTTCACCAAAGGCCAGCATGTTACGCAGCTTCGGATCCGTATTCACCAGCTCCAGGTATTTCAGTGCTTCCTTCTTATACTTCGAGTTCGCCGAGATTCCGTTGAGGGAACCTTGAATCGTAGCCGTCGTATAGAGCGGACCATAAACTTGCGTCATATCGTACTTTTCGACGCCTTCGTTAATTTGCCAAGTGATATCCGCGCCTGGGAAGCCTTGTGCACTGAAGAATGGACGGCCTTTGTCGGCTTCAGGCTTGGTTGGAGCATCTGGATTGATAATGCCATCTTTGTACCATTGGTGCAAAATCTTCAGTTCATCCATGATATCTTGCTGTTCCAGCACGGAAACGACTTGACGGGAAGCGTCGTCTACCTTCACGCCAACCGGAGGGAAGCCCAGTGCAAGATCGTCATACCGATTGAAGAATCCGTTAAACCCATCGCCTTGCGTCAGTGGCAACGGATAGAAGCTCTTGCCTTCGCCTGCTTTCATATCGTGGAACGGTTTATCCAGATCCTTCAACGTCTTGATGTTGCTTAAGTCGATGCCGTATTTATCAACATATTTGTGGTCGAACACCCAGTATTGGGTCATCGAAGAATCCTTATAGGTTGGCACAGCATAGATTTTGCCGTCAACCTTCGTCCCATCCCATACTTTCTCTGGAATGAAGTTGTACAGCTCCGGCGTCTCACTTTGCACCAGCTCGGTGATGTCCGCCAATGCGCCCATCGTCACTTGCTGATTGTATTTGGAGACGTTGGTAAACAGAATGTCGAAAGGTTCACCCGTATTTACAATCGTATTGATTTTGGTGTCCCACTCGCCCCAGCTGGCTACCTTGATATCTACTTTAACGCCAATTTTTTCTGCGGTGTATTCATTCATCGCTTCGACGGCTTTCTCGAAGTTATCCGGAATTTGTCCGCCAATCGTCCACCACACCAAGGTCGGGATTTCCCCAGAACCTGTTGTTGTCGAGTTATCTGTAGAGGTGTTGGAAGAAGTGTCCGATGGCGTATTGCTGGACGACGAAGAATTGGAGTTTGAACCGCCGCCGCAAGCCGCAAGAACGGACAAGAAAAGCATCACAGCACATAGAGTAGAGATGAGCTTCAAAGACCTTTTCATAGATATATCCTCCCTTTGAATATATATTTCATAAACTGAGACAAGCTCAGCTTATTTCGCATTAGCCTTTGACCGCACCTACCGTCAACCCGGAAATGAAATAGCGTTGGAAGAACGGATACGCAAAGGCGACAGGAAGCACGATAACGATAGCTACTGCCATCCGGGCCGATTCCTTAGGCATCGTGGCCACCAGCTCGGCGTAGCTGATCCCCAGGCTCGAGGCATTTCGAGCCAGCGCGTCAACGTTGCTCATCAAGTTATTCAGCAGCGCCTGCAAGGAATACAGGTCCTGATTGTTGATGTACAACATCGATTGGAACCAGTCATTCCAGTAACCAAAGCATAGGAACAAACCAATCGTAGCGATCACCGGCAACGAGATCGGCAGGATGATCGAGAAGAAGATCCGGAGTTGGCCGGCCCCGTCGATTTCCGCGGATTCAATTAACCCATCCGGGATCGTGCTTTTGAAGAACGTCTTACAGATGATGACGTTAAACGAGGAGACCGCCAGAGGCAGAATCAACGCCCATACCGTATCTTTCAAACCCAGCATATTCGCATTGATATAGTAGCTGGAGACCAAACCGCCGTTAAACACCATCGGAATAAAAACGACCCAAGTCAGGAACCCCTTCAGCTTATAGTTCGGCCGGGACAGAACGTACCCCATTGAGGTGGTGAGCAGAATGCCCAGCACCGTTCCGACGATCGTAACGAAGACCGAGATCCCTAACGCCTGCAAAATGACCGTTCCTTGCTTGGCGATATACCCGTAAGCCTCTCCCGAGAACGCCGTTGGGATCAGGTGATACCCGTTCTCCCGGATCGATTGCTCACTGGACAGCGAGATCGACAACACCACCAGCATCGGCACGACGCAAATCAAAGCCAGGAAGAAGAAAAGGAGATGAAGGAGCACGTTCACCCCTTTACTTGGACGATTAAATCGGTCCAGGCCGTTTTCATACACCGTTCTTGCTGCCATATCTGCACCTCCTTAAATCATCGCGCTGTCAGGATCGATTTTGCGAACCGTCCAGTTCGCGGCCAGAATCATCAGACAGCCCAGAACCGACTGTACGAAGGCTGCTGCCGAGGCCATCCCCACCGTTGCGGTTTTCAACTGCTTGTAAACCATAACATCAATGGTTGTGGTCACATTAAACAGGGAGTTGGAATCCCGCGGCACCTGGAAGAACAGCCCGAAATCGGTATAGAAGATGCGTCCCACCGCCAGGATGAACATCATGACGATAACCAGCTTCATCAGGGGAAGCGTAATGAACCGGGTCTGCTGCCAAAGGGTGGCGCCGTCGATGACGGCCGCTTCGTAGTAAGTTTTATCGATACCCGCGATGGTCGCCAAATACACAACCATACCGTAGCCAAGTCCCTTCCACACATTCATAAAAATCAAGAAGTAAGGCCAATATTGCGGTTCCATATACCAGTTGATGGGATCTACTCCCCAACCAGCCAGCATTTGATTCAAAATCCCTTTATCGAAGCTCAAGAACGCCCAGCCCACAGCCGAGACGACAACCCAGGAGAGAAAGTACGGCAGGAACATCATCGTTTGATACGCCTTGCCTGCCTTGCGGTTGTGAAGCATCCCGATCATTAATGCCAAGGCTACAGGGATCACAATTCCAAGAACGATAAAAATAATGTTGTAGCCGATCGTGTTTCGGATAATGATCCAGGCATCGTTGGACTTGAATAGGAACTCAAAGTTCTTGAGACCTGCCCATGGGCTCTTGAATACATTGCTCAGAAAACCGCCGGTGATTTTGAAGTTCTTGAAGGCAATGATGATACCGAACATCGGCAGGAAGCTGAACAAGATGTACCAGATTGTGGTTGGCAAAGCCAACAAGGTCAGCTCCGTGTCTTGCTTGCGCCAACGCGTCCGTAAGCGCTTTCCATTTAGCTTCGAGTCCATACGCGGTCACCTCTTTCCACTTCAGCTTGTTTTGTTCTGGATAACCTCATTTTATTGGAGAGATAGCGCTTTCATCTAGACAACAAACTTGAGACTATAGTCAAAAAACGTTAGATTTGCACACCAAAAAGGCCCGCTCAATGAGCGGGCTTTATCGATAACGCCATATTTTATTGATTGCGAATCAGGTAATCGAAGGCACCTAATGCTGCCGTCGCGCCAGATCCCATGGAAATGATGATCTGCTTGTAAGCCGTATTCGTGCAGTCGCCGGCGGCAAATACGCCAGGAATGGTTGTAGCTCCGCGGTTGTCGACGATGATCTCGCCCATCCGGGTGCGTTCCAGCGTGCCTTCCAGCCATTCGGTGTTCGGTACGAGACCGATTTGAACGAATACGCCTTCCAGCTCCAGATGCTTCTCTTCGCCGCTTTCCCGGTCGATGTAAGTCAGTCCGTTCACCTTGCTGTCGCCTGTGACTTCCTTCACTTGCGCGTTCTTGATCACAGTCGCATTTGGCAAGCTGTTCAGACGATCTTGCAGAACCGAGTCTGCTTTCAGCTCAGACATGTATTCAAGCACGGTTACATGCGAGGCGATGCCCGCCAGGTCGATGGCTGCTTCTACGCCGGAGTTCCCTCCGCCAACAACAGCCACGCGTTTGCCTGCGAACAGCGGACCATCACAGTGCGGGCAATAAGCCACGCCTTTGTTCTTGAATTCCGCTTCGCCCGGTACATTCATGTTGCGCCAACGGGCCCCTGTGGAGATGATCACGGTCTTGCTCTTCAGCACAGCACCGTTCTCCAATTCCACTTCAACCAAGTCGTTCTTGCGAAGACTCTTCGCCCGTTGCGACGTCATGATGTCGATGTCATATTCCTTCGCATGTTCTTCCAAGCTTGCTGCGAGCTTCGGACCTTCCGTATATTTCGTACCGATCAAGTTCTCGATTCCCAAGGTGTCGTTGACTTGGCCGCCGAAGCGTTCTGCCACGATCCCGGTACGAATGCCTTTGCGTGCAGCATAAATCGCTGCGCTGGAGCCCGCAGGTCCGCCCCCGATCACAAGCACGTCGAAAGGTTCTTTACCTTCAAACGCAGATGTGTCCGAAGCGCCCAATTTCGCTAAAATATCCTCAACGGACATCCGGCCATTGCCAAACAACTCGCCGTTCAAGAATACCGTAGGCACTGCCATAATCTCTTTGCTCTCAACTTCATCTTTATAAGCCGCGCCGTCGATCATGGTATGGGAAATACCAGGATTGAGCACGCTCATCAGGTTCAACGCCTGAACGACGTCCGGGCAGTTGTGGCAGGACAAGCTCACATATGTTTCAAAGCGGTATTCACCTTTAATCGCTTTGATTTGATCAATGATATTTTGCTCCACCTTAGGTGGTCTTCCGCTGACTTGCAACAAAGCCAGTACCAGGGAAGTAAACTCATGGCCCAGAGGAACACCGGCAAAGGTGATGCCGGTGTCTTCCCCCACGCGATTTACGCTAAAGCTTGGGGTTCTGGGTAAACTCGTTTGCTCGACGGTAATTTTATCCGACATGGTGGACAACTCGTTCACGAGGTCCAGCATCTCGTTCGAAACCGCATCGGTTCCGGCACTGACTTTCAGCAGAACATTCCCTTCCAAAAGCTGAAGATATTGCTCTAATTGTTGTTTAATGTCTGCATCCAGTTTCATAGTAGGTCTCCTTAGATTTTGCCTACCAAGTCAAGGCTTGGTTTCAAAGTAGCGGCGCCCTCTTTCCATTTCGCAGGGCACACTTCACCTGGATGGTTGTGAACGTATTGAGCAGCTTTGATCTTGTCGATCAGCGTGCTTGCGTCACGTCCGATACCACCAGCGGTAATTTCAATCGCTTGGATCACGCCGTTCGGGTCGATAATAAAGGTAGCGCGGTCAGCTACGCCTTCTTCTTCGATCAATACATCGAAGTTACGGGAAATTGTGTGAGTTGGGTCACCAATCATAATGTAAGTAACCTTGCCGATCGCTTCGGAGCTGTCATGCCATGCTTTGTGCACGAAATGGGAGTCCGTGGAAACGGAATATACTTCAACGCCAAGCTCCTTCAGAGTAGCGTAGTGATCTTGCAAGTCTTCCAGCTCAGTTGGGCATACGAAAGTGAAGTCCGCTGGATAGAAGCAAACAACGCTCCATTTTCCCTTGAAATCTTCGTTGGAAACCTCGATGAATTTCCCGTTGTGATAGGCTTGCGCTTTAAAAGGCAATACTTCTTTTCCAATCAACGACATGATTTGAACTCTCCTTTTATCTTTATTGTTTTCTTCTGGTTATTTATATTAATTATTATATGCTAATGATTCTCACTGTCAATTCAGTTCATCAAGTCTTCATAATTAATATACCCGGAATAGCCGAATCTAACCCCAGGCCGACAGGCGCGTTCGCTCCCCTAGCGCCAATCGTTTTGATCGTACACTACTGATTTCCACCCAAAGGCCGGGAAATCCTTTCTTTCCGGTTATAGAATTATTTAATGAGATCTTGGTTTGATCTTTGAGCAGCCTAAAGCTATCAAAATATGAAAACCAAGCTTGAGGGGACGGGGAATGAAACCCATCTTCTCTCTAAAATACTCCCACGCCGGGCGATTCCCCCGTCTTGAGTTGCACTCGCCGCAGGAGGCAATAAGGTTGCGCGGCAGATCCGAACCGCCCTTGCTGGAGGGGATCAGATGATCCACCGTTGTTGCAGGCTGTCCGCACCATAGGCATGTGTAACGGTCTCTTTTTAAGGCGATCTTCCGATATTTCCGGAACAGAAAAGGGTTGTATAACAACTGAATGGTCTGCTCATTAATCCAAACGGCACGCGATCGATTCACCTCCCGCCAAGCTCGGTCCAGGGTACAAGGGGTTAATTCCCGACCATCTGTATTCAGTACCGTAATCATCACCAGCTCCTCCTTAACGATAGGGTCTCTCCGACAGGGCCAGACATTCCCTCATCCCCTTGGAACTTCGTTCCATATAGAAAAAAAGCACCCCTAAGGGTGCTAACTACAAAGCGATTATTCCATTAATCATCATCCGGCAAGCTCTCGACTGCCGTAAAGAAAACATCAAGCAGCTCCATCCCAAAATTCGTTCTGACGTATTCAGAGATCCGATCGAGCTCTTCCCGGCTGTCGTACTCCAGGCAGGGACGCCCTTCGCTCCACAACACCCGGCATGTAAATAAACTCCGAACCTTCTCAATGACCACGTCTTGATCTACGGGTCCCCGATGAACAGCCATACTACTTGCCCCTTTTTACCAATGTGATTCCTGCGGCCTGTGCCGCTTCATTATTATCTAAAATTTTAACGACTGTCATCTATGACAATCCTCACATGGGCGAATATCGGCTTAGGAGGTACTTTGAAGCACCGTCTCTTGCTCCACCAGCTCTACCTGATCTTCCCCCTCGAAATTCTCATCCTGCTGGTAGTATTCTCGAAGCTCATCCTGGGCAGTTTCCTCCGCTAACGGCACGCAGTGACGATAGGCGGCACGGCTGATGACATGGGCGGCCACCGGAGCCGTCAGAAAGACGAAGAAGATCCCCAAGATCAGGCGAATACTGAAATAGCCTTCGGCGATGATAAAATACAGCAAAGTGCCAACCATAGCGCACAGCACACCCAATGTAGAACTTTTCGATGCAGCATGAGACCTTGTGTACACATCCGGTAAACGCAAATTGCCAATCGCGCTAATCAAGCTGAAGACAGCCCCCGCGAGGATCAGAATCGCCCCTACAACTTCACCGCTTCCGCTCAATGACCGCACCCCTTTCCATAAACCGGGCAAACGCCACCGTTCCGATGAAGGATAAAATCCCAATCAGCAAGATAAGATCAAAGAACGCATGCGTATGCAGCAATACCGAGAATACCGCGATACTCGCAATTAAATTGATGCTGATGGAATCCAGCGCCATGATCCGATCCACACTGGACGGACCTTTGACGACGCGGTACAAGTTAGCTAAGATCGCCGCCAGTAACAGACATAACGCGATGATCAAGATCGTCTGAAAAATCATTTCCGGGTCACATCCTTTATCGCTTTCTCGAACACGGATTTGGACTTCAGTACCGACTCTTTGGACTCTGGCATATTCAGTCCGTGAATGTATAGTGTCTTCGCATCCGGGGTAATCTCCATCACAACGGAGCCCGGTGTCAGACAGATCAACAAGGACAACAGGGTCACTTCCAAATCCCCTTCCAAATCCGTCTCCACCTTAAAGATCCCCGGCTTCACATCGACTTTGGGACGGAGCACGTGCTTCATCACCATCATCGACGAGATCACCAGTTCATAAATGAAGATCACAAATAGCTTGCCTACCGCTGCCAATGTAAAGAGGTAGAACGGCTTATTAAAGAAACGGCGGATGCAAAACAGGATAAACAACCCGGCGATGTAACCGCCAATAAAGTTGATAATGCTCGTTTCATCCTGCAGAAACATCCACAGATAAGCAATAAAGATGTTAAGCAGCACCTGAATGGGCATGGCTGTCCCCCCTTTAATCCATCACAGCATGGATATATCGATTTGGATCAAGCAATTCCTGTGCCGCCTGGGTCACATACCCCGCCACCCCTTCAGCACCAATCCCTAAGGCCAAGCTAGCAGCGGTCAACAGCGCGATCGGAAGGATAAGCCCCTTGGTCGTACCCTTCTCATCATCGACGCACAGAATGGTCTCCCCCCAGAAGACGCTCATGAACAATTTGATCATGGAATATAGAATCAACATACTGGCGGCCAGACCGATGCCCCCTAGCCAATAATCCCCAGACTCGAAGGTTCCTTGAATCGTAAACACTTTGCCGAGGAAGCCGCTGAGCGGGGGAATTCCGACCATCGATAATGCGGCGATCAGAAACATCCAACCTAATTGTGGGTGAAGTCGAATCAGACCACTGATGTTTTGTAACCTGCTGGTCCCCGTCAGATAGACCACCGTCCCGCCGATGAGAAAGATCAAGGCCTTGATCAGAATATCGTGCATCAAATAGTAGATAGACCCCATCATGCCTTCCTCTGTCATCGAGACCAGGCCAAGCAGGATAAACCCAACGCTGATAATCACATTGTAGGTGAGGATTTGCTTCAAATCCCCGAAGCCTACTGCCCCAAGCCCTCCAAGAATCATCGTTACCGCCGCCAAGATTCCTATGGTCAAATGAGTGATCTGCGGCTCATGATAGAAGATGAGCGTAAACATCCGAAAGATGGCATAAATCCCCACCTTGGTGAGTAGCGCCGCAAAGATGGCCGCAATGGCGGTAGGCGGTACGCTATAGGAACCTGGCAACCAGAAGAAGAGCAACAACCCAGCCTTTAAGGCGAACACGATCAGGAACAGCAAGGCTACGGTGGTAATCAACCCGTCCTGACCAGCCTCAGCGATCCGGATCGACAAGTGGGCGAGGTTTAACGTGCCTGTCATCGAATATAAGTAGGCAACCCCCATTAGGAAGAACGCCGAAGCGATAATGTTCGTGAAAATATATTTTAGCGCTTCACGAAACTGCCGCCGTGCTCCCCCCATCGTGATCAACACATACGACGCGACCAGAAATACTTCGAAGAAGACATATAAATTAAATAAGTCCCCTGTCAGAAAAGACCCGTTCACGCCGACGATCAAGAACAAAAACAACGGATAAAAATAGAGCTTCTCCTGTTTCCGCCCGATCGACGGGAAGGCATACAGCAAACACCCGATCGAAACCACCGAGGTGGCAAGCAGCAGTAGCGCGCTAAACATATCGCCAACGAAGCTAATGCCGTAAGGGGCATCCCAACCGCCGAGTTGCAGCGTCTGAATCCCACCCGTCTGGATCTGGTGAATGAGCAGGATGGATACCGCACACGTCGCCAACAGAGCAAGCAAGCCAAGGATCCGCTGAAGCCGGAGGTTTTTTTGAAAAACAATGAGAAGCATCCCCATGATCAGGGGAATAATCACCGGACCAATCAACCAGTTATTCATGCTCATGTCCCCTTAATCGCTCCATGTCATCTGTCCCGAAATGTTGATAGGCCCGATAACATAAAACTAAAACTAGTGCCGTCACGGCAAAGTTAATGACGATGGCCGTCAAGATCAAAGCTTGAGGCATCGCATCTGTAAAACCGGCTTCCTTCTCGCCCAACAGGGGGGCGCTCCCCCGCTTCAGCCCGCCGGAGGTAAGCAGCAATAAATTCACCGCATGGCTCACAATCGACGTTCCCAACACAATGCGAAGCAATTGCTTGGATAAGATCAAATAGGTGCCGATCGATACGAGTATCCCGACGAGTATGACGATGAGTGTCTCCATATTTATCGATCCTCACTTATGCTTAGAATGATATTTACCGCCGTCCCTATGACCGCGAGGGCAACCCCCGTATCAAAAATCAGCGCGGAGGCCAGCTCAGTATCCCCGAATATCGGCAATTCGACGTGGCCGAAGGTTTGAGTTAGAAACGGCTCGCCGAAGATCACCCCGGCCATGCCGGTGAACACGGCGATCAGCACCCCAATCGCCGCGAGCTTCTTAAAATCCATGCGGATGTTCTCTCTCACCTTCTCGATCCCATAGGACAAGTACAGGAGAACAATGGCCGATGCCGTGCTCAGCCCGCCGATAAATCCGCCGCCCGGGTGATGATGGCCGTTCATGAACAGGTAAATCGAAAAGGTTAAGATAATGACGGCCGCCACGCGGGTGACGCTTTTTAAAATCACATCATTCGGTTTCATTGGGTTCCCTCCTTTTGGAACGCTGATGAACCAAGAGATAGACGCCCAGCCCGGCGATCGTCAGCACGGATATCTCCAGCATGGTGTCAAAGCCGCGGAAATCCACGAGGATGGCGTTGACGATATTTTTGGCCCCGGCCAGCTCATAGGCATTTTCGAAAAACGAGGTGATTGGCTCGAACAGCTTATGTCCGTTCGCAGCTAAAGCCAAGAGACTTACCGTTAATCCCATCGCCATGGAAATGATCAGATTCGTCAGCTTAAACGATAGGCGTTCGATGCTCTTCTTCAGCTTCGGTAAATGGTAGAAGCACAGCAAGAACAGAACCGTGGTCACCGTCTCCACCACCATTTGCGTTAATGCCAAATCAGGAGCCCTGAAGATGACGAAGAACATCGAAATCATATACCCTATCGCCCCCAAAGCTACAATTGCGACGATACGATTCGAGGCGAACAAGACGGTGAAGGCCGCGATGATCATTGCCACCACCAGTCCGGCTTCGAAGATCCCGATAGGAGCATCCTTGGAGAAATCAAGACTCAAGCCATAGAATCCTAATAGGGAAGCCATTAGCAATATCACAAAAAATGAAAAGATATAAATGAGATAATGTCTCAGCGAACCCGTCATATATCCATCGGTCAGCGATCGCGAGAACTTCTCGGATCCTTCCAGCCCCTGATTAAACCAGTGATTTAGCGTCAGCTTCTGCGGGAAGCTTCGAAGGGCCGGAATCCATCGTTTCGTTGTCCGAAAGAGGAATACCCCCAAGAGGATGACGCCCACGGTCATCAGCAATTCAAGGTTTAGGCCATGCCACGCACTGATTTTGAGATCATAGGCCGTCACAGACATCATCGGCAATACCGCGTTCAAAGCGGGCGTTAAAATATATTTTCCGAGAACATTCGGGAAGAAGAAAATCACAATCACGAGCACACCCAAAACGATCGGTGAGATCAGCATTCCCAAAGGGGCTTCATGCACTTCTTTCATCAATCGTTCCGGACGGAAGCTGCCGCCGAAGGTTTTGAAGATAAAAATCATACAATACACAAAGGTGAATATGCTGGCTACCCAAGCCACGATCGGGAACAATAAGCCGCTATGGCTAAGCCCAAAGATTCCCGCCTCAGCAACTTCATTGACCGCTGCAAAGAACATTTCCTTACTCAAAAAGCCGTTAAATGGCGGTAACCCAGCCATCGATAGACCGCCAACCAAGGCGATCGTAAACGTCACCGGCATCACCTGCAGCAAGCCGCCCAAATAGCGAATATCCCGCCGACCGGTCTCATGGTCAATAATGCCCACGACCATAAACAAGCTGCCTTTAAACGTGGAGTGGTTAAACAAATGAAATAGGGCGGCAAAGGTGGCTACCGTAAAGACCGTTCCGCTCTCCCCAGGCCCAAAATAAACTGCCAGCGAGCCGATCCCTAGCAAACACATGATCAATCCTAATTGACTGATCGTAGAATAAGCTAAGAGCGCTTTAAGATCGGTCTGTCTGAGCGCACTTAAGGAACCGTAAAGCAGCGTAATCAGCCCCACACCAGCGACCAGCCAGAACCAGACCGAGCTGCCGCCAAAGATCGGTGTCATTCGCGCCACCAAGTAAATGCCTGCCTTCACCATCGTTGCGGAATGGAGATAGCTGCTGACCGGAGTGGGTGCTTCCATCGCATCCGGCAGCCAAATGCTAAAGGGGAACTGTGCCGATTTCGTAAATGCCCCCAATAACACGCACAGCATTGCCGGAATAAACAAAACATGATTTCGAATCAAATCCACGTTCGCAATCAATTCTCGAATGCTGTAGGTATCCGCCATCATAATCAACATAATGAATCCCGCTAACATGGCGATTCCGCCAAACACGGTAATCAACATTGCCTTCAATGCGCCTTGTCGGGAGCTTCGCCGCTCAAACCAATACGAGATCAATAAGAACGAGGACACGCTGGTCAACTCCCAGAAGCCGTAGAAGACCAGCAGGTGATCCGAGAATACGACGCCTAGCATGGCCCCCATGAACATCAGCAAGTAGATGTAGAAGTTATGAAGCGCCTCCCGCTCCTTGGACATATAGAAGACCGAATAGAGAATAACCAGAGCCCCTACACCCGAAATCAGAAGCCCAAATAGGAGACCTAGTCCATCCACATAAGAAGTTAACTGGATATCTAACGTCGGAATCCACGGCAATGTATAGACATAGGTTTTCCCGCCTGCAACATCAGGTATATATTGTAATAAATAGACGAAGATGGATAGGGGGATAATGAGCACGAACCATCCTGTATGGACTTGACGATTCAAGTATTTATACAGAAAGGGTACGAGTATAGCACTTAACAACGGAAGAAAAATGAAGGTATAGAATGTAACCAAGCGCAATCCTCCTTACCTGAGAATCAATCTGACGATTATACGATTTGACGGGGGATGAAACATCCATTATAGTCGTACGTAGTTTATTGCAGCGCTCTATTATTATCCTTTGAGGTGAATAATACAAAATGGATCATCCATGTAATGAAAGTGTTCTGGTTTGCGTTTATTATGGGCCGAACGGAGAACGACTAATCAAACGTGGTTGCAAAATTGCTAACCTGATGAAGGCCCCGCTATATATACTGACGGTAGATCCCAAACCCTTCGACGAATTGGATGCAGATAAGGTATTTCATATCGAACAGTGGAAAGAGTATGCCAATTCCCACCCGACAGCACAGTTTATTATGAAGGACAATGAAAGCCGCCCTGTATATAAGGTCATTGCCGAAGTGGCTCGGGAGAAGAACATTACTCAAATCATCCTTGGACAGACGGCCCAGAGCCGTTGGGAACAAATGACGAAAGGGTCCATTATCAATGCCTTGATCCGGGAGATCCCCTTTGTGGACCTGCATCTGATTTCCGTTGCCCGTTATATTCCCGACGAGGAAGGGATTTATGAAAAGGGAGTTCGTGCTTACTTGATCAAAGACGGCGATCATTTTACCTTAAGCTTCAACCACCTCAAGGATGCCGAATATGAAGGGATTTTCTTCAAGGAAGCCAATACGGATTTCGATAATGGCATCTTCCGCTTTATGAAGGACGCTGAAACGCTTCAGGTCTTGGTCAAAGACGGAATCGTCAACGAACTCAAAAATGTGGACATTCAAACCGCGATGAATCGGGTCGCCGTAGAAGAACAGTAGGAAAAAGGGAATATTAACGAATGAGGGATAACAGACTCTCCGCATGCTTTATGTGGAGAGTTTTTTTGTGATTTGTCATGGCCAAACGGGAATGTTACAAATTAACGTCCACTTTGATCGGCAACCTTTCATTTTTATCAATCCCTAAATACTTTAAGGTTTCAGCGGTAGAGTGATGATGCAAGATCGACTTAATGATCGAGATGGCCACCCCTTTATAGTAGGCATGATAACCAAAGGTCTTGCGCAAAGTATGCGTTCCGATCTTCTCCGAAATGCCCACCTCTCTGGCCGAACGATTAATAATGCGATAAGCCTGCTGGCGGGTAATCGGCCGGCAATCCTTCTTGGACTTGAATAAGTAGTCCCCTGGCTGCCAATCGATCATGCTCAAATACTCCTTCAAAATTTCCCCGATATTGCAGTTGAGATAATGCGCCTGGTCTTCCCCTGTTCGTTCATTCTTCACGTAAAGGAACTGCTTCGGCTTCTCCCCGTCCCACACATCCTCGACTGTCAGACTAAGCAAATCGATCAAACTGATGCCTGTATTAATCCCCAGCACGAACAGTAATAAGTCTCGAACCGAATGTTTACGCAACTCCTCCTTCATCGCCTGAATGGTTTCAAGGTCTCGAATCGGATTAACAAACTCCACAGAGAATCCCTCCGCATAATGTTACATAATTTAATAATAACATACATTAAGTAACATCTCAATGGATGAGTGACTAAGATTCACCACACCGCCTATACCTTTAAAACAGGTATAGACAAAAATGAAAGAGGCCCCTCCATGTTTCAGAAATGGCCTCAAAAAAGACAACGAACCGTTATTCATATTTCAATAGTTGTCCAAAAGTTGTCCCTTTATAATAGATAAAAACAAAATCACGAAGGTGAAAAGGATGACAAACATTTTTTATGTCGAGTACGATGCAACACATAACAGCCAGTTTGTATTTGACATTCCGAATGGACATGATTGTTGGCTATTAGTCATCACGCAAACTCCCGCTCTCTTTTGGGTAGAGGGAAGTTTGAAGGAATACCCGCCTCACTGCGCAGTGCTTTATAAGCCGCATCAAAAAATATATTACCGGGCTTGTGCTGAACAATATATCAATGATTGGATCCGCTTTGAAACCGATGAACCTTACGTGATTGAATCCTCTTTGCCCTTTGGAATTCCCTTTCCATTAGATGACCCTGAATACTGTCACAAGCTGTTCCAGCTGCTGGTCATCGAGAACTCATTCAACAAAGACTACAGGAGATCGTCCATTGATCATCTGCTCCGAACGCTGTTTAATAAATTGCTGGAGTCTTACTTCCGCGAAGACATTGCTCCTCAGCACTATAACCTGATCAAGCTGCGGGCAGCCATTCATAATAACCCTGCCCACCCCTGGACCGTGTCAGAAATGGCTGAAATTTTGAGCATCAGCCCTGGGTATCTTCAAGTCATCTACAAGAAGACCTTCGGACTTTCTTGTATGGATGATGTGATTCAATGCCGCATTCGCTTAGCTAAAGAATACCTCATACATAGTCACTACACAGTTGCAGAGATTGCGGAACGGTGCGGATATCGAAATGTAGAGCACTTCTGCAGACAATTCAAGCAAATGACCGGTACCTCGCCAAGGAAATATCCCAAGCTCAATACCGGCCCAAATATAAATAGAGATGATGATAAGACCAAATCATTGGAAATTAACCTTTGATGCCGGTCATGGTGATCCCCTGAACAAAATACTTTTGCCCGATAAAGAATAAAATGAGTACGGGAATGACCGTAATTAAGGATACCGCCATCAGCATCTGAATCTGTGAGGAACCGAAGGAATTCTGGAAAAATTGCAAACCGATTGCCAGTGTAAAGTTATGATCACTGTTTAAATAGATCAGTGGAGACATGTAGTCATTCCAATGGAAGGTCACCGACATGAGACCCACCGTAATCAAAGCTGGTTTGATAGCAGGCAGCAATATTTTGTAATAGATCTGAAAAGCATTAGCGCCGTCAATATATGCGGCTTCATCTAGGTCTTTCGGAATCGTCTTGAAGAATTGCCGCAGCAGAAAGATATTAAACGCACCTCCACCAAAAAAGGAGGGGACAATCAAAGGCATTAACGTGTCCAACCAGCCCAGCTTGGTAAACAAGAGGTAGGTCGGAACCAGAGTCACCTGACTGGGGAGCATCATCGTCGCAAGCACGACGGTAAACAGTACACCGTTAAACCGGGATTTAAATCGTGCAAAGCCATAAGCGACCAAAGAAGCCGAAATAACGGTTCCTAGCGTGGCAAGCACCGTTACGGTTAGGGTGTTCAATGTATACCGGGTGAAATCCGCATACTGCCATCCTTCAACGAAGTTGTTCCATGTGAACGTCTTCGGAATGATTTTGGGAGGCAGGGTATAAGCTTCTGAAGGAATTTTAAGAGCAGTAGAAATCATCCATATAAATGGGAAGATAAAAATAACAGCTATGACCGTTAACACCAAATAACTTAAGACGGTAGTAATCCGGTCGGTGGTTTTTTTACTTCTATAATAAGCCTCCATGGCTGCACCTCTCATATTAGTTATCGTAATATACCCAGTGTCTGGAGGTCCGGTTTACGATTTGAGTAATGATCATGATGACGATAAACAATAACCAGGCCAAGGTCGAAGCGTAACCCATCTCGTAATATTTAAAGCCGCTGTTGTAAATATGCATCATATACGTATAGGTCGCATAGCTGGGACCGCCTTCGGTCAAAATGTAAGGCTGCATAAAAATTTGGAAGCCGCCGATGATCCCCATGACCAGGTTGAAATAAAGCGTTGGCGTTACCAACGGCAAAGTAATCCGGGTGATTTTAATGAAACTGCTGGCCCCATCTATTTCAGCACTTTCATACAGGGCTTCCGGTATATCCTGCAGTCCTGCGAGAGTAATGATAATGGAATTGCCAATCGTCCAAATCCCCATAATGATTATCGCCGGCATCGCCCATCTGGTATCACTCAACCAACTAGGCCCAGTGATGCCGAACAGAGATAGAAAATAATTCACAAGTCCAAATTGGGAGTTGAAAATCCATCCCCAGAGCAACGTCACCGCAACACCAGAGGTGATATAGGGAATGTAGAAGCTGGTTCGAAAGAAGCCCACTCCCTTTAGCTTTTGATTCAGCAACAGGGCAATTCCAAAAGCTGCAAACAAGCTGAGCGGAACCGAAACGAGCACAAAGTAAAACGTATTTACCAATGAACGGTAAAACAGAGTGTCCTCCTTGAAGGCCCTGATTAGATTAGCCAAGCCGATGAATCGGCCGGATCCGGTCATATCCATATTGGTGAACACTAAGATAATGGAGAAAACCATGGGATATAGGGTAAAGATCAAAAAACCCAAAAGCCATGGCGAAGTGAAGAGAAAGAAGTGCTTCTCCTCTCTTTTGGGGATTCTCATTTTTTGCACCTTCATTCTTTCGCCTCCGTGACTGCCTTCGCTTGAGATTATAGGAAGGGAGGATTCACGAATCCTCCCTTTCATCAACCGAGTTTATTCTTCTTTTGCTCTGAATTATTTACTTTGATGGATCGAGTCAAAAGCAGCCTGGATTTGTGAAGCAAAGGCTCCTGCTGCTTCCTCTGCAGATTTGCCCTGAACCGTAACCTCCTGCCAGACCTGCTCATACAGATCGCCAGCTTTAGCGATGGATCCGCCCCAAGGGAACGTTATCGCATCCTGTAACCCCGTTACAAAATCCAGCATGGCGATATCAGTTCCTTCAATCTTCAAGTTAGCGAATGTAGTATCGGCCGACTCCTTAAGTGCCGGAAGATTCACCTTACTGTACAGATCGCCTACCTCTTTATTGAGGGAAACCGTTTTAATATAAGCCCATGCAGCTTCTTTATTCTTGGAGTCTTTGTTCATCGCAAATCCCGTTTGGAATTTAATGTTAACCGTTTTTCCGGACGGATCCTTTGGTGGCATGACGATTCCCCATTCGAAGTTGGATCCGATATTCTTAGCAATCGTCGAGGCTTCAAAAAGACCAAGTGGATACATCGCTGCTTTCCCCGCCGCGAACATCTGATCCATCGGCATACTCTTGGCGGCAGCATCATCCGGCATCGCTTTAGCTTTCACGAGGTCTCCAAACAATTGGTATCCCTTCAGTGTATTTGCATCATCCAGTGTCTGCTTGGTCCAATCTTCATTATACGGCGCTCCACCGTAAATAAATGGGGCAAAGCTTTGCAAGATCCAGTGAGAAACAATCCCATAAATTCGATTGGCTCCTTCACCTGAAGAAACCTGTTTTGCGATATTCGCAAAGTCATCCCAAGTCCAGTCGTTTGTCGGGTACGGAACACCTGCTTTGTCAAAAATTTCTTTATTATAGGCAATCATAAAGTCCGAAGCAGTTGCCGGCATGCCTTCGCGTTTTCCATCCGGATCCACATATCCTCCGTCAACGCCTTCTGTAAACAGGGCCTCAAGATCTAGCTGATCCCTTTCAATGTACGGGTTCAGATCTTCAAACCACTTGGTCCGCAGCCCCTTCCAGTCTGGAGACATCATGATCACATCACCGGCATTTCCTGCGGCCAGGGCTGCATCCAGCTTAACATCAACATTGTCCGCCGGCAGCCATACTTCATTCACCTTCACTTTAGGATATAGCTTCTTGAAGACCTTCGTAGCATCTTTTCGAGATTGAAGCTCCTCTCCGCCGCCCCATCCGAATACTGTAATTTCTCCGGAAATTTCTTGCTCTGAATTAGCACCATTCCCTGCAGCAGAGTCATTTCCTGTAGCCGTGTCACTTCCTGCAGCAGTGTTCCCCGACTGATTACTGTTGCCGCCTCCGCAGGCGGTGAGTCCAGTCATGAAGACGACGATGAATAAAATGAGCAAATATTTTTTCATATGCAGATCCCCCTTTGCCGGATTCACGGATATGTGTTTCAAACGACAAATGAACATTAAGTCCTAAGTGGATTCCCTTGCATGATAATTGATCTATTCTTATTCAAGTACATTTAGCCTACGCCCCCGACCCAGCAGACACCTCCCATTTCATCAGCTTGGTTATTCTTTTGCACTGATAGCGCTTCCAATGCTATTTAAAAAATAAAGCTTTTGCCTATTCGAAAACAATGATCTATCCTTATTGATTTTTGATATATAATCATATTTAAAATTTTACATTAATAGCGGCATTTCGGTTTTTCATAAAAAAGACGCCTCCGTTTCAGCAATATCTGCTGATCGAAGACGTCTATTCGAAGCAACTTAATTATCAAAATCTAGTATAGCAAGCTGTCGCCAGCTAACTCCATTAACTCACGAATCGTCACAAACCGATACCCCTGGTCAGCCAATTCCGCAACAAGCACCCGAACGGCTTCAACTGTCTGAGTACGATCGCCATACCCGTCATGGAACAGGAAGATGCTGCCGTTAGCAACAGTCGCCCTCGTCTTCTCCAAGATATACTCTGCGCCGGGTTGGGGCTGCTCCCAGTCCTTGGCCTCGCCATTGACGCAACCAATCACATCGTATCCGAACTCAGCTGCAAGCGAGAATACATCTTCATTCACGGCGAAATACGGTGGTCTGAAGCTCGATGGATGACGCCCGGTCACACGTCGAATCTGCTCGCTCGCCTGTTTGATTTCCCCGCGTGCTTCCCCTTGGGTCAACAGCGTTAAATCAGGATGCGAATACGTGTGGTTCCCAATCTCATGACCAGCGGCATAAACTTCCTTGGCGAGTTCTTCAAATGCATCTATCTCTTGACCAATCATGAAAAATGTCGCCTTCCCATTCACCTTCCGGAAAATATCCAGCACTTGTCTCGTAAATACGGGATGGGGCCCATCGTCGAACGTAAAGGCGACGACCTTCTCTCGGGTGGGGACCCGATGCACCAACGAACCATTGGACATGATGGTAATCCTCCGATTATCCGTGTTTTTATCTCGCTCGATGCCTTCTAACCTCTCTCATTTCTCTCTAGGAAAACGTCAGCACCACCACCGACATCGGCGGCAATGTCACCGACAAGCTGCCTTCATTTACGTCAGTAAACCCGTCAAAATCCTGCGGCTTCACCGTCTCTGGCTGATCAAAGGTATTGTGGGCATTCATATCCGTATGGGTTAGGATGCGGCCCGCGACCTTCTTCGCCTCTCCCAATCCGCGCAACTGCAGCGTGACATCTGCCTGCTGATGCGGGTGAACGTTGCACAGACTGATGTCGATGGTGCCGTCTGCCCGTTTAGAGGCCGAACCGCTAACTTGAGGAATGGTATCCTCACCCATACGGTACTCGTCTGTCTCAAGGTGAAGCGCAAGGGCTTCCGCATCCTGATGGACCTTGAACATTTCAAAGACATGGTAGGTCGGCGTCTGCAACATCTTCTCGCCTTCGGTTAAGATCATCGCCTGCAGGACGTTTACGGTCTGGGCGATGTTCGCCATATGAACGCGATCGCAGTGACGATGGAAGATGTGAAAATGCAAGCCGGCGACGAGCGCATCCCGCATGGAGTTTTGCTGGTACAGGAAGCCGGGATTCGTGCCTGGCTCAACCTGGAACCAGTTCCCCCACTCATCAATAATCAGCCCAATTCGTTTCTGCGGATCATATTGGTCCATAATCGCCGAATGCCGCGTAATTAACTCGTCCATGTGAAGTGCCAGCTTCATCGTCTCAAACCATTCGGCCTCATCGAAGCCCAGCGCAGGGCGTTTGACCTCAAATCCGCCCGGAACGGTATAGTTGTGCAAGCTGAGTCCATCCATCAACGGACCGGCTAGACGCATTAGCGTTTCCGTCCAATGATAGTCATCGACATTGGCGCCCCCGGCTATTTTATAGATCCGGTTCTCCCCATAATTTCGGACATACGTTTGATACCGGCGATATTCGTCAGCGTAATACTCCGCCCGCATATTGCCGCCGCAGCCCCAGTTCTCGTTGCCGACGCCAAAGTACTTCAATTTCCATGGCTTCTCCCGCCCATTTTCTCGGCGCCAGTTGGCCATTGGCGATTCACCATCGAAGGTCATATACTCGACCCACTCTTGCATCTCTTGCACGGTGCCGCTCCCGACATTACCGCAAATATAAGGCTCTGCACCAAGCAGTTCACACAAATCAAAAAATTCATGCGTGCCGAAGTGGTTATTCTCCACCACGCCGCCCCAGTGGGTGTTCACCATCCGCTTGCGTTGCTCTCGCGGGCCGACGCCGTCCTTCCAGTGGTACTCATCGGCAAAGCAGCCGCCCGGCCAGCGAAGCACCGGGATGTTCAAACCACGTAATGCCTCCACCACATCGTTCCGGATGCCTCGTGTATTCGGAATCGGCGAATCCTCACCAACCCAGATCCCTTCATATATACAACGGCCGAGATGCTCAGCGAAATGTCCGTAGATATGGCGGCTGATCGTTCCAACGGCCTGGTCAGCACTTACCGTCATCGTTGCCTTCATCGCAAGTTTCCCCCTTCACGCCTGTAATTGTCCTTATCCTTTCACTGCACCTGCAATCATGCTCTGTTGTACTTGCTTGTTTAAGAGCAAATAAATGATCACCGTTGGGATGGTTGTGATCATAAGCCCGGCCCCAATAATGCCCCACTGCGTAATGTAGGTTCCGACCATCGACATCATTCCCACCGTCAATGTTTGATAATGCGTGTCATTAATGAATGTCACCGCAAACATCAGTTCATTCCAGCAGGAAAGGAAGGTAAAGATCGATACGGTGGCAATCGCCGGACGAATCAACGGAAGAATAATGGAGAAGTACGTTCTGTAGACACCGCATCCGTCCATCACCGCAGATTCTTCGAGTTCGCGAGGGACGCCTTTGAAGAAGCTTCCCAGAATGAACACCGCCATGGGAATCCCGAACGCCACATACGGGATAATCAGCGACCAGTAAGTATTCAGCAAGTGCAAGCTCTTCAACACCATGAACAGCGGCAGCAATGCCGCATGAATGGGAACCATCATCCCAAGCAGAATCAAGGTCATCGTTGCGTTGCTAAGCTTCCAATTCATTCTCGTGATGGCGTAAGCGGCCATCGAGGAGAGAATCAGCACCAGGATGATAGAGGCCGCAGTGACCAACACGCTGTTGCCGAAATAATTCATCACATTACCGTCAGATAACGCTTTGGTATAGTTACTCCATAGAAGCTTCTTCGGGAAACCCGCGACATCGCCGCTGAAGATTTCACTATTGTCTTTCAACGAGAAGAACGCCAGCCAAATAAGGGGATAGACCTGAACGAACGCTACGATGATGAGAAAAAATTGCAACAGGAATTTTCCCAAGAAGACTCGCTTGGGCAACCTTACTTCTGCAGTATTCAACATGCTCCCCCCTATTCGGTCTTGAAGAATTTATTAATCAGGATTGTAAACACCAAGCATTCTAGAATAATAAAGACAGACACCGCGCTGCCATATCCATATCTGTACGTATTAAAAATTGTCGTGTACATCAACGTGCTTGGTACCTCAGTAGCAAATAGCGGCCCGCCGCCCGTAAGTACATACACCAGATCAAAGACTTTGAAGGCTCCGATAATGGAGAAGACAAGACATACTTTCAATATAGGCTTCATCAGCGGGATTGTAATGGAGAAGGCCGTCCGAATACGGGAAGCCCCGTCCATTTTCGCCGCTTCGAAGATTTCCTGCGAGATCGATTTCGCTCCGGCATACATCAGGAGCATATGATAACCGACATACTGCCAGAGGGTTGGAATGAAAGAAGCCGCGAGTGCGGTCTTCTTCTGACCGAGCCAGTCCTGGGCTAATTCAGACAAACCAATATTCTCAAGCAATGTATTTAAAAGGCCGTAATCCGCATTGTAGATTTTGGACCATAATTGCGCGATCACAACGGTGGAGATCAGTACCGGAATGAAGTACACCGTTCTATAAAAGCCCTCGCCTTTGACCGAAGATGCCAAAATCAAGGCAAGCAACAGAGAAATCGGCAATTGAATGAAAACAGACGCTGCCGCAAACAGGAAGGAGTTCCGGATCGACAGTAAAGCCCGGGAATCCGTAAACATCTCCACATAATTATCTAGTCCAACAAACGTTCCCTTACCGACGCCATTCCAATCCAGTACGCTATAATAACTCGATACGAAAATCGGAACTAAGACGATCCCGCAAAAAATGAGAAGTGTAGGAAGCACAAATATCGCGATCGCTTTCTTATTGGAAAAAACTGTGTTCATGTGAGTTCTCCTCTCAAAGATGCGGTCAGGGATCCCCCTGACCACATCTGGTTTGAGATTATTCTAGAATCAAAGTTTGAGTTCCGTCGGTTGGAGCTGCGCCATCTGTTTACAGAACTCTTCCGGCGTAATGTCACCAGCAAGAAGCGATGCAATCAAGTTCTTATGCGTTTCCGCAGATTCGGCAGGGAGAATATTATCCCACCAGGTAATAAACGAAGTCGCTGTCGACATAATCTCGGCAGCCGAACGATCCAGCGAAGAGAGACTCGATGTGTCTAGTCCATCGATTTTCCAGCTTGGGAGACCCGCTCCGGCCAGATAGCCTTGCGTTCCGAGCTGTTCACTCAAATACATCAAGAAATCAACGGCTTCTTTAGGATGCTTCGTGTTGCTGCTGATGTAGAAACCATCCACCGCTCCGCCAAAAATCTCAGTAACCTTACCTTTACCATCTTCAAATACAGGGAATGGAACGACTTGAACCTTGCCTTTTGTCGCCGAGGACGGATCCTCAATGCCTGCATTTACCCAGTTCGCCTGGAACATCATCGCACCGCTGCCCGCATTAAATGCCCCCAGCATCTCGTCATAGCTCATGCTCAACATGCTGCTGTTGAATGCCCCAACCTTCGCGAGTTCCTGCATTTTGGCAGCTGCAGCGACGAAATCTGGCGAATCCCATTTGGATGGATCTTTGAAGGCTTCGATCACCGCATCATATCCTGCCTGACGCATCGCGATAATGTCATACCAATACATCCCCGGCCAGCGGTCTTTCTCGCCGATCAACGCCGGTGTAATTCCTGCTGCCTTCAATTTTTCTACCGCATCCAGCAGTTCGGTATAAGTGGTTGGAATTTTGGCTCCCGCTTTATCGAACAGCTCAGTATTCACATAGAGATTGGCAATATGGGTGTAAACGGGGAGAGTATAAATTTTGCCGTCGGTTTCAATCGCTTCGGCCATCCCCGGCCCCATCTTGGACTTGATTTCATCTGTCAAATAACTGGAGATTTCCAGCACGTTACCGGATTCAATGTAAGGCTGCATGAAGCTTCCGCCGCCCATACCGTAAAAGAGGTCAGGTGCTTCGTTGGCCGCCAGCGATGTTTTGATTTTCGTCTTATACTGCTCGCCTGTCGTACCTGTTCGTTCAACCTGGATGTTGGGATGCTCTTTGTTCCATTTCTCAACAATTTCCGGCAGCAATTTTGCCGATGGATCCGTATTTCCTACGGATTGATCCCAAAGCGTCAACTTAATGGAATCGCTTCCACTTCCGCCCGAAGATTTCTCTCCGGAGGAATTGGATGAGCACGCTGCTAAGCTTCCTGCTAGACCTACCGCTAAAACGATACTCATGGATCTTTTTAATAACGCTTTCATCTCTTTGACCTCCCAATAGAATTCGATGCATCTAAAGCCATTTTAGGGAAGTCGATGGGAATCCTCCATTCACAAAACGCGCATCCCCTTGTAAAATTCGATCATCCTTATTGGCATTTTCCAACCCGATACTCGTTCATTGATCTGCCCATGACCTTCTTGAATAAGATGCTAAAATAATGCGGGTCCGTAATCCCCACCTGTGCCCCAATCTCGTAACCTTTTAAATCGGTTGTTTTGAGAAGCGTCTCCGCTTTCTTCATACGCAGGTTCGTCAAGTACTCGACGAAGGTCTGCCCCGTCTCCTTCTTCATCAACCTTCCCAAATGACCCGGACTCACAAAGAAGGCTGCCGCAGTACTAGCCAATCCCACCTCCGGATCTCCCAGATTTTCTTCCAGGTAGGCTTTCACCTGACTGATCAGGTTCCCTTCCTTGTCTTGCCTCTTCGACAAAATTGCCTCCGAAACCAAAACGACGTAGCGCTCCAAGGTTTGGAGTAGTTCCGGCAAATTGTCGGCTGTCATGACAGCGAGCATCGTTTCTTTAAGCAGCCCCTGTTCTTCCTCAATCCCTTGCTCTGTGATCGCACGCTGGCATTCATGGATCACATCCAACGCGGCCATACGGAAATCCGATTCGCTTGAGAATGACAGATCAAAAATCTGGCTTAGCAGCTGCACTGCACGTTCGGACGATCCGACGCTAACATAAAACTGCAGCTGTCGCAGAAGCTCTGGATCGGATTGGTACGTCTCTTCCCGGTTCCCGATCATTTCTTCATAACATACGACTTGATTATTCCCGACGAAGGCTTTGTAGCGGATGGCTCGGCAGGCCTCTTGATAGCTCAGACGTGCGTCTTGCACATTCTCACGCTTTCGGCCGACTCCAATGTTGACCAAACATTGAGTAGAAGCGAGGAGATAAGCCATCAGTGATTCACAAGTCTCCGCGAGCTCTCTCCCCGGATAAAATGAGACGAGGATGAATTGATTACGGGTCTCGGATAAGATCTCAACCAGCGGATCGTTCTGGAAAAACAGCTCGATCTGATGCTTGCACACCAGCCCCAGCATAATCAGCTGCTCCTCAGTGTGTTTCTCGGAGACCGGAGCGATCTCGACAACCGCAACCTGAAACCCGCTGCTCTGCCGGAATGCAGGTAATTTGAAGTAATCGGCCTGCTCTACTATGTCCTCCCGAGACAACGCGCCGTTCAACCACTGAAATAGAAATCTTTCGCGCAGATAGGGCAAGTTCCGCTCCAGCTCTTCCTTCATCTTTGAGATTTCCTTGGCCAGTGTTCGCTCTTGATGAATTTTCTGCTTGAGATTCCCCGCAACATGAAGCAGGTCCGAGGCTCGGATGGGCTTCAATAGGAAGTCGAATATCCCAATTTTGATGCCCTGCTGTGCGTATTCGAACTCGTCATGACCGCTCACAACCACGATTTTGATGTGTGGATACCTCTCGAGTACTCTTCGGCTAAGCTCAATCCCATCCATATTGGGCATATAAATATCGGTAAAGATAATATCTGGATTCTGCTCCTCCACCAGCTCCAGCGCTTCTTGGGCATTGGAGGCTTCCCCCGTGATCTCGAAGCCCTCCTGTTCCCAATCGATACGTAAACGAATCAAATTCCGAATCAAATGTTCATCATCAACGATCAAAACCTTTAATTTTTCCATGGCGAATCTACTCCAATCGGTAAGGTTAAAGTAATTGTCGTTCCGACTCCAGGTTCACTATCAATATGTAAAACATCTCGATCATCATAAAAGATCCGCAATCGTTCCTTGGTTCCCCAAAGCCCAAAGCTCTTGATCTGACCTTGTCTTTCCGTAAGTAAGATTTCCTCGATTTCCTCCTTCGACATCCCCACGCCGTCATCTGATATGGTGATGACCACAGCAGAGTCTGCGGATTTCGCGCTGATGCGTATGATCCCTTTGGCACCTTTCGGTCTAATGCCATGATACAGCGAGTTCTCAACCAACGGCTGCAGCACCAACTTGGGAATCGGGATCATGGCACATTCCCTATCTACCTCGAACTGGGCCTCGAAGACATTGTCGTACCGTACACTCTGGATCTTCAAATAATTGCGGACCATCTCGATTTCTTCCGAAACGGTAATGACGTCCTGACCTTTGCTAACACTTAAGCGATAGTAGGTTCCCAACGCCTCGATCAGCTCACATACCTGCTCGTTGTCTCCGGATAGTGCCAATGAAGTAATGGAGTCCAACGTGTTGTATAGAAAATGAGGTTTGATCTGAGACTGAAGCGCATTGAGTTCTGCTCTGCGTATTGTCTTCTGTTCTTCGATGACGCGCTTTAACAGTTGATCAATTTGCTCAATCATCTGATTATATCCGTGGTACAACTGTTCCATCTCGAAGCTGTTTCGCTCAGCGCTGACCTTCATGAAGTTCCCGCTTGGTGCTCGATTCATAGCCCGCAGCAGCTTCTGAATCGGCTTAATAATGCTGCGCGAGATGATAAAGGAGCTAACGAAGAAAATCGTTCCGTTGATAAGCAACAGCCCGAAAGCCAACAGGACCAAAGATTGATTTCGGAACTCCATGTTCTTATGCGGCGAGAGGCTCACGAACTTCCAGTTATAAGCCCCGCCCGACAAATAAGTTACCGTATATTTCAGGGAGCCTAAATGGACGGTTAAATTCCCTGAGTCACTTTGCTGAAATCGATCCTCTAGTAATGCTAGGTTTGTATTCAACAGCTCAAATATAGCCGATTTCCCGGGCTCATCCGTGGAATCAGCAACAATGGTCTGATTATTCTCATCCAAAATGGCAATTTGCAACGAAGTTTCACTAAGCAGATTCGAATAGGCTTGTACCAACGCATCATCCTTGATCTCGATGACCAATACCCCAAGGGGTGCTGTGTTATCGAGATCCCGAATCAACCGGATGAAGGAAACGATATTCCCGCCGGATGTCCCCTCCGCGCCTCTACGATCCAGTCTCAGAATATATTTGCCGTTATTGCTCAATACCTGTTCGTACCAAGGGGCGTCCTTGATGTTCACCTCCATGTACGTCGGCAGCTCCTGGGTGGCAACTGAAAAACGATGTCCTCCATTATCGTAAATATGTACCGAGTCGATAATCGGAACCGCTTGCATTAAGTTGTATAAATAAGCGCTGACCTTCGATTGGGTTTGAAGGTTAGCATACACATCCCCTTGCCGAAGCAAGTTCTGCAGATTGCGGTCCGAGAAAATCATCTTCGAATAGTTGTTCACATTCTCGATCATCAGGTCTATGTTCGTTCGAATCGATGTAATCGTTTGCAAAGATGCTTCGTTAATTTTCTTCTGGGCGGAGTTCGCCGCGATTTGATTCAATACCAAGTAGCTGAAGCCTACGGTCAGCAGTATGACCAAGAAATAGGCAGACGGGATCTTAAATGCTAGTTTTCTTGGTTTACCGTAACTCATCATTCTAAAGCTGTCCCTGAGTTGTGCCCTCATTTCATCGGCCTCCTGCTTCTGATGCGAATATCTATAACCCCCATTATATAACGACCGTCTCTCCTATGGGACATAGCCGATTTCATTCTACCTTAAGGCCATCTGTCACCTCAGTGACAAATGGCCTTGGAATTGAACAAGTATGAGGCCATCGATCACAGGCGACCCGAATTTCGCGACCATTCTGCCTTGAGGATCGAATCCGTTCTTGGCTCCCGGATCAGGATGACCTGGACCCGCAGCTGCAGCAGCCTCTGCTCCCGAATAGGAAGCATTCGTTAGCATTAAGGATACACTGATCAACAACATCATCATGGATTGCAGGAATAGCCTTATTCTTCTCTTCATGAAAGAATCCCCTCCTACGATCTTCATGTTCTCTTGGTTTTGCTCGCGAGTCTCCCATCCATCCCAGCTCTAAACTTGCCATCTGCCTAACCGATTTTCACGACCGCTGAAGTAACACTTCTACCAGGCCGCAATAGAAGCGCTTTCATAATTTCCCTCCTTTAAGTTCATTTAGTTTGTTGCACCCATATTTTAGAAAAAATTACACAGCGGCTACATTCAAAATTCGAACCATCCCTTTCAATTTTCAAACATTTCTAAAAGCAGAGGACAAAACGAACAACGAAGAGAGCTCCCGGCGAAGCCTGGAGCCCTGTCTGATTTCTCTTTATTTCCTGATCGCGATCAATGCGATGAGGCTATACCCTGCCCAGAGAGCCAAAGATATCATAATGGCGAATAAGCCGACGGCCAAATCTTGCGGATACCCGTAAAAACCGATTTGCGTCGGATGCACGGTGATCAGCAAGTACACGATGGGCAGGAGTATGATAATACATAGCACGGTACGGCAAATCGTCCATCCTCTTCGAAATGGCTTCTGTGGATGCTGTAACAAGAAAATCGATCTCACGAGCAAGACCAGCAGGACGATCCCGATGATAACCAGCCCCAAGGAGATCGAACCCAGCAGCCTCCAGAAGGTGATCCCCACATGAACATCGGAGGGCTTCTTCCCTAACAGGATATCAGCAATCCCAAAGGCCAGGGGCTGACCTATTTCCGGAATAGAATCTCCAATGAGCAGGGATATTCCTACCTTCATCTCGGGAATCATCACAACCATCGCCGTCGAGCCAATACCGTCGCCCGCTTTGTATAGTATCCGGGTCTGATGCCGGCTTCCCTCTTCAAAGCCGCTAATCGAGTAGAAAGACCCGTCGCTCCCCGTAGAAATCTCTCCCTGCTGCGAGGTCTGCAAGGTCTCCGGACGAAGCAACTCCGGACCCTCTCCCAGCATCGCGGCTAGAAACTTGGACAGATCGAGCACATTCGAATAGATCCCGCCTTCCGGGTTCTGACTATGGCCAAAGACCTCCACGTTCGGAGCAGATTTATGCTTCAGTCCAAACAACCACATATACTCACTTGCGACATGGTCCATTTTGGTCGGATCAAATGCGGTGTGATCCATCCCTAATGGTGCGAAGATATGCTCCTTCATATATTGTTCATAGTCGGTCTGGGTGACCTTCTCAATCACCAATCCCAGCGTATTGTAACAAGTATTGCAGTAAGAAGCCTCGGTACCGGGATCTGCGGTCATGGAGACGGTGCTCAAAGCCCGGACGCTCTTCTCCAAGGAGTTCCGATTTTCCCGTTCGTTTTGAAAGATAGACCCGTCCGCTTCCAACCGTTGAATTCCGGCCGAATGCGTAAGCAAGTGACGAATCGTCACTTTGGCGGAGCGATCCCGATCTTTATAGGTGAACCAAGGAATGTACGTGTTCACGGGCGCGTCCAGGTCGATTTGACCTTGCTCCGCTAATTGCAAAATTGCCGCAGCCGTGAACGCTTTCGTGACCGAAGCTGTCGCATATACGGTTTCCGGCGTAACCGGCTCCTTGGTCTCTAAATCCGCAATCCCGATGCCCTTAGCCGCAATGACCTCTCCTTCTTGAGTAATGGCGTACGCCCCGCCGATTACCCGGTTATTGTTAAACTGCTCTGTGACATAATCCTGGATGATATTTAATGTTGTTTGGCTAATCCCCTTCTCTTGCGCCAAGCTGACCGAAGGAAGACCACTCACGAAGAAAATGATGACAAGCAAAAGCAGTTTTCGCATCAAATTGTTCTACTTCCTTTCCTAAACCTATTGATCACATCCTAAGCGTACGGAAAAGATGTCACTGGCGCATAGTGCAGGTTGTCATAATCGTGTCACATGATATGTCATATCTAAAAAAAGCTCTGGACCAATTCCAGAGCTCTTAAAATAAGCCTTTCGCTTTGTTGATTGCCTCAATCCGGCTATGTACATTTAATTTGCTGTAAATGCTGGAGATGTAGTTCCTTACCGTTCCTTCGGATAAAAATAGCTTCTCGGCGATCATACTGTTCGTTAACCCATTGGAGAGGCATTTCAGGATTTCCATCTCTCGTTCGGTCAGCGCCTCCCGCTCATTCGCCGGCTGCAGATGCCCGCCCTTCGGGCCGGTGAACAGCAGCTTAGCGACCTCCTGGGAAATCATCGTCTCCCCCCGACTCACGAGGCGAATGGCTGCCGCGAGATCAAGCGGATCAATCGCTTTTAAGATGTACCCTTCCGCGCCGGCTTCCAGAGCGCCTACGACGGAATCTCTGGTTTGCAGCGTTGTCAGCATGATGATTTTGAGGGAAGGCCACTTGGCTTTGGCGAGCCTCGTCGCTTCTAACCCGTCCATGATCGGCATATGGACATCCATCAATACGACATCCGGCTGCACTTGCTCCAATACGGACAACGCCTCTTCCCCGTTCATCGCCGTTCCTACGACTTCGATATCCTCGGTCGCGTTGAGGATGATCTTCAGGCTGTTTAAGATCAGGAGTTGATCTTCGACAAGGACGACTTGAATAGACTTCATATTTTCAACCTGCTTTCAGTGGAATGGTACACGTGAGACTTGTTCCGAAGTTAGCTTTCGAGCTGATCTCCATGGTGCCATTTAGGCCGGTAATCCGCTGGTTCATGGCATTTAATCCGAAGCCGGCCGAGATCTTCTCCTGCCCCGTGCCGTTATCTGCGACTTTCATGGATATCGATTGCGGCGTAAAGGTCAAGCTGACGGTGATTTCGGTGGCCCGCCCATGGCGCTTGGCATTGGTGAGAGCCTCTTGCAGACAACGAATTAATGCGATCCGAATCGACTCGGGGGTGGTGTACGGCTCTTGCTCTTCCCCGGTCACTTCCACTACCACATGTGTTCGGGTGTGCTCGCCAAATTCCGCGGCAATCTCCGCCAAGCTCTTGACCAGTGATTTCTCGTTCTCATACACCGCCATTTGGTGAATGTTCCGCCGGACATCCTCGTAGCCCGTACGTGCGAACTCCACCAGCTCCTTCAACTGCGCCTTGGCTACATCCGGAGCGTGGTCCATTTGGTAATAGACCGCTTCCATCCCTAGGATGGTCGACGTAAACGTATGCCCCACCGTGTCATGCAACTCGCTGGCGATCCGGTTCCTTTCCTCGACAATCGTAAGCTGTTTGATTTGCTTCGAGTACAGCTCTAAGGTCTGGTTCTGATCCTGAATGATCTGAACCATTTCCTTCATCCGGGTATGACCCGTGATCATCGCGCGCAAGCAAATACCGATGATGAACATCACGGTATTATCCAGCATTTCGTTGGCAATCATCTTGAGCGGATAGTCATAGATCCAGCCTGCCAGTAAAGGAATCACGATCACGGTTGGCAGGTAGTACCACGCATATTTTTTGCGAAAACTAAAGTACCCCACGGTAAACACAGGCAAATTATACAAATCGAATACCCCGGGTTCTCCAGCGAAGTACAGAACCAGCGGTCCCATCAGGACCAGTTCAATCAACGGGCTGTAAGGTTTTAGTTTCTTGGAAAAATAAAACACGAGCGGAATCAGATAACTTGCCGTTAACCATAAAGCCACCAGCGCAAGCGCACCTGTCGTCAACAAGGGATTGGAGGCCTCGATGATTTGCTCTGGGTTGACGCGTAAATCTCTTAACGCCAGGATTAACCAGGAGGTGCGTACGGCGAGAAACACAAGATCAAACCAATGCCACTTCCCCTTCACGATCTTCTTCCATGCAGTCTGTCTCAATCTTCAGCCACCCTTTGTATGCCAGTCTATCCCGTTGCTTCAAATTTGCTAGATCTTAAGATCAATATATAGCAGTCGCTTATAAATAGCATCATTACAAATTGGAATCTCAAGCAGAAATCCTTAGCCCTGTAAATTCTTGTGGAAAAAATAAAAGGAAGAGCCGGATAAACCGACCCTTCCTTGATCGTACTGCCGTTTTATTGGACTTAATATCACCATTACTTCTTAAGCAAGCCACACTTTCTCAGTTTCAGGATGCTCGGGAAGATCATCCTCAAATTGCGGAATCACCGGTGTATGGAATGGGTGTGAAGCTGGAGCTGGAGCCGACGGCTCAGGTGCCGGCTGCAAATAAGCTTCGTCTACATACATGATTCTGCGCTGAACCTGCATCAGCCCATTCACGACGCGAAGCGCTACCCAGAACAAGAAGAGCCCTACGCCCACATATAGCAGGTATTGTTGATTATAGGTCCAGTTGAGATGAAAGTAAGTAAACAGGTTATTTTCCAAAATATCCAGCTGATATTCATTCATCAGAACGATGTGCACCACAGGGAGCGCAATAAAGCCAATGCCCAGGGCAAGCGCAACGATCATCACCGCAAAGAATACGATGCCGGTGACCAAACGAAGCACGACCAGCATCAAGTTGCGGAAGAACAATTCCCCGTCAAATCCTTTGACCATACGCATGAACCAATTCGTGCCGGCTTCTGCCGAGGGTTGCTTCGGAGCTGCTGCAGGCGGAACCGGCAACCCCAATATATGCCGAATCAGACCTTGCTCAAAGCTCACAATGCCGTTTATCAACTTCGCCATTCCAAAAAACATCGGGATTCCGATAAATACCGGAGTCAACGCAATGGAAATGGCAAACCCGGTGATCGCCACCGTAAAATAAATGATCCCTAACGGGAGAGCTAACAGCAAATAGAGCATCGTTGCATAGGTTTTGGGATTAAACAGCGCCCAATTCACCTTCCCCGCTTTCGCCACATTTGTCGCTTCAACTGCCTTCACGTTCAAACACTCCTTTGACTCCTTCAGTCACGTACCAAATTTATAAGCTCATTATAACGACCCTGCTGGCGTGACATAACCGTCTTAGGTGGTGTTTGAAACTAGACTTTAGGCTAGGACTAGCCCCGTCATTCCTCCGGGTGCGGCGGCTCCGACACCAAGCCGGCCAGCTTCTCCAGGAAATCGGCAACGATCTCCAGGGACGCTGTATCGTAACTCTTAAACAGCTCCAGCCCTCGATGCTCTTGCGCTTGGTGAAATACCTGATGCATCTCGGCCAGTTCGGTGCCAAGCGGCGTGACGGAAAAGTAGATTTCTTTTAGATTATCCGGAAGCTGCGTTTTCTGAATCAATCCTTGATCCAGCAGCTTACGCGTAATTTTCGAGACTGCGCCCTTCGTCATTCCCATCTCGCGGGAGATATCCACCCCTTTGATGCTTCCATGCGTAAAGATCACATCCAACACGTGCAAGCTGGAGATCGAGAGGTGAGGAAGCAGCTTCTTGAGCCTGTCATCGGAAATACGCTCCATCATCCACAGCCGATCCTGATCTTCGTCAGCTTCACGAATCAGAATTCGGTACATGGACTGTTCAATTCGATGTTTAAGGTGAAGCAAATCGTCATTTAGATCGGGCATATGATAAGCCTGCCTTTTTTCTTTTTATTATAACATGGTTTCCGAAGAAACTATTTGACGAAATCGATCCATCCTGTTAATATGGTTTCCATGGAAACCATAGAAAACGATGAATGGGAGGAAATGATATGAACGAAGTTCTGCAAGTCATCGGTCAACACCGCTCGATCCGTAAGTTTCAGAATATCCCGCTCACCTAAGAACAAATCGGAGCGATCGTGGATGCCGCACAAATGGCTCCATCCTCTGCACATATGCAGCCCTACTCCATTGTTGGTATCACCAACCCTGAACTACGAAGCAAGATCGCGAAGCGTTCCAACAATCCTTGGATTGAGGAATGCGGCTACTTTTTCGTGTTTTGCGCCGATCTCTATCGAATCAAGCTAGCCGCCGACCCCGCCGATCAGGAGAACATCAGCCGTAACCTGAGCTACTCGTATTTTTACCAAACCGCGGTGTTCTGTGCTGCGCTGGCTGTACAAAATGCCAATGTGGCGGCCGAATCCATGGGACTTGGAGCCGTCATGATCGGCGGAATCAACGAGGCGCTGCCTGACCTTGACGAATGGCTAGGTCTGCCGGAGTTCGTCCTGCCTTTGGTTGGCCTGGCGGTGGGTGTTCCCGACGAGTCCCCCGAGCAGAAGCCGCGTCTGCCGCGTAGTGCGGTATTTTTCGAGAACCAGTACAACCCGGATCTCAAAGAACAAATCGAGAGCTATGACCGGGAGATCGGGGAATATTACGGTGCACGCACGAGCAACAAGCAAAAAGCCAGCTGGTCCGGCAAATTGGTGTCCATCCTGAAACAGGAACTGCCGCTCGGCGGGTACACGGAGTACGTGAAGAGCAAAGGGTTTGATTTGAGATAGCCATAAAATAACCATCGGCCAGAAATCCCTGACCGATGGTTTGTCATCCGTTGAGCTTATACTGTCCAGCCGCTTTCCCGTACTTTCCCTTCATAATAGGCCTCGTCAAGGTGTAAACCAAACCCTGGTGCCGAGGGAAGAGTGACAACACCGTCGCGAATCACGTAACCCGATGTGTCGATGCCCGGGATTTGTGCCTCATCCCACTCGACGGACATGAATCCCGGAATCGCTGGGTAAGCCTGCGCAGAAGCAAAATTACCGTAGAATACGCCGTAATGATGCGGTGCCGCGTGAACCCCGCTTCGGGCCAGACGCTCCCCGAGCTTGATCCACTTCACAATGCCGTAATCCAATAAGTCATACTGAATCGCGTCGATCAACCCTTGCTCGGCCCAGTCTACGATGGGCTGTGCCGCGCGACCTTCGCCATCCGTAATGAGCACATTCAGCTGCTGCTCGCGCATCCATTCCTTCAGGTTGCGATACAGACTATCGTCCTCATGAAACGCCTCTTCGATCCAGGACAACTGGGAGGAGGCCGTCTCTGTCAGCACACGCTTGGTCAGGTTCAAGTTGTATCCATTGTTGGCATCGATCATCAGCTTGCATTCGGGACCGACCGCCTCCCGAATCCCGTTGACGATGGCGATGTCGCGTTTGGTTCCTTCTTCCAAATCCATATGCATGGCTCCGCGTCCCACCTTGATTTTGAAAGCGCGGAAGCCTTCATGATAGCCTTGCATCGCTTCTTCTTGCAGTAGACGAACCGCATCGCGCTCGGAGCTTAGGTGCAAATCGTCAAAATAAAGGGAAGTATCATAGCAGGGCACCTTCAGCGGAGAGGTCGCCATACCCCCTGTTAATAGTTCATAAACAGGTTGATTGCTGACCTTGCCCAACCAATCAAAGAGCGGGAATTGCAGGTTGAGGAAGCGGTCGTGAATCCACTGCTCCTCGGAGAAGATCTCCCGAACCGGAGTCCCTATCAGAGCGGCTGCCTGTTCACGGGTAATTCTTGACCAACCGAAGCCGGTCATGCCCCCAATCGTGATGCGTACTAAGGGAAAACGGACTTCCTTGCCGTGTACTCCCAGCCGTGCATTGCAGCCCGCCAACCGGCGGCGTTCCCCCTTCATCTGCACGTGCTCGATGCGTTGGATACGCCAACTTTCATCTAGATAGGTTAATAGGTTCATCCTATTCAACCCCTTTCTCCTCTTTGTAGAATCAAACTCCAATCTACCCTGAAACCGTTCTCAATTCTTTGGTTGAACTAACTTCACAAATTGCAGGGCATCCCCCATGGACCCTGCCAGATACTTCACCTTGTCGCTGGGCGAGTACATCAGCACCGCTTTGTCATGCAGTCGGAAGGCGTTGCGTTGGGACACTCCCACAGGCTTCCTCTCCCGTATGACCCCTTCGTAATAGATCAGTCCATTCGGATCGTTCATCCAATTGGCCGGCGGAGTAAAATGGTAAATCGGCTTACCTACGGTCATGCCGCATTCCTCCTTCACAGGACAGGACTCCTAAAGCGACGTCGTCGAAGGCGGCGCATCCTCCGGGGCGCTTCCCCAAGCCTTGTTCGGCCGCGGGCCCATCTCCAGCACAAGTCGCCCGCCGTTCATCAGGTCCTGATGACTGATCCAAGGCCGCGAATACGGTTGCCCGTTCAAGAGAGCGGATTGGATGTACTTGTTCCCCTTGGAAACATTACGCGCTTCAATGACAAACGTCCGACCTTCGCCAACATGCAGTGTCGTCTTCTCGAAGATCGGGCTGCCGATATCATAGACAGGCCGCCCCGGGCATACCGGATAGAAGCCCATCGCGCTAAAAACATACCAGGACGACAGCGAACCGATGTCATCGTCTCCGCACAAGCCCGCCGGCCCGTCGTGATACATCAGGTATTGGATGTCGCGGACACGCCGCTGAGTTTTCCAAGGAGCTCCCGCATAATTGTACAGGTACGGGATATGAAAGCTGGGCTCATTGCCATGGGCATACATCCCGATCAGCCCCGACATATCCGGGAACTGCCCCAGGAACCACGGCTTCTCCATCGTATATTGCTCCGTAAACAACGCGTCGAGCTTCTGCACGAAGGCCTCTCTGCCGCCCATCAGCCGAATTAACCCCTCTACATCATGCTGTACATGGAACGTATAGATCCAACTGTTCACTTCGGCAAAATACCCCTCCCCGGCAAACCCGCCGGAGAGCTTCGGATCAAACGGTTCGACCCATTCCCCTTCCGCTGTCTTCGGTGCCATCAGGCCAAGGTCTGGGCGGAACAGATGGCGGTAGTTGCCTGCGCGTTGAAGGAACAACTCGGCTTCCTCGTCACGCCCCAGCTTGCGGGCCACTTGAGCGACGCACCAATCGTCATAAGCTCGCTCCAGCGTCACGGACACCGATTGCCGGCGGTGCCATGAGTCGACCTCGGGCACCCATTCATCCACACCCACCTCAGGCACCCAGGTGATTTGATTCGGCATCTTCTCCATGACGAGATTCCAGAGATTTTTTCTCCACGCGTCCGGATCAGCGACCTTCGCATCCTCCCTCACCGGAAGTGCAGGGAACCAGCCCTTTTCGTAGTACACTTGATCCAACTCCGTTGCCGGCACCGTTCGCCAAGGGATCAGGGACATTTCCGTGGCATCCTTCAGCATTCCTTCAAAAGCCTTCTCCAGCTGGATATCATCCAGACCTTTCGCACAGGCATCCGCAATCAGCGAAGCGGCATGATGACCGATCATCACCGCATGATCTCCGCCCGGATGAGGGAATTTCGGCAGCAACCCGCCTTGTTCGTACATGCGGACCAACGAATACACCATATCTTCGAAGACGCGGGGCTCGATAATGCTTTGCAGCGGTCGGGCGCAGCGGTACGTATCCCACAGCTGGTCGTGCGTGTAGAAATCCCGTCCTTCTGTAGAGTGGACCTTGCCATCAAACCCGCTGTAATATTGACCGTCTTCCGTAATGTTCCGCATCCGTTGCAGGGTACGGTACATTGCCGTATAGAAAATCGTCCGCTCTTCCTCCGTCCCGCCTTCCACCTCAATTGCGGAAAGCGCGCGGTTCCAAGCGTCCCGGGCACGGAAAACGGCAGCTTCGAAGTCCCAATCCGGCTGCTCCTGCTGTCGGTTCTTCCGGGCTTGCTCCAAGCTGATGTAAGAGATCCCTACCTTGAACTCTATCGTTTCTTCCTTCTGCTGCGGATCGTAGGTGAAATAGAGTTTGGAGCTGTTTTCGATCACGCCAAACGAGGACGCGGCCTCTTTCATCTCTAAGCTAAAATAGCAAACATATCCTTGATTCGTGCGCTCTCCTTCGACGACGCGTCCATCGTGCTTGTGAACCTGCGTTGTCTCACCGCCGTCGATGATGACATGGACCGTCCCAGCAGAATGTAAGCGAAAATAAGCACTGCGCTGAGCGGTAGTCATCTCGGCATCGATCTCATGATCCTCCAGGAAGACGCGATACTTAAAGGGCCGGGTCTCCTCCAAATCATGATCGAAGGTCGAGGCATGCTCCTCCCGCCGATCGGACAAAGGTCTGCTGGAGGCTGTTACCGTTGCCGGTCCGAAGGAAAATCCATAGATTTTGTCCGCCAAATACTTGTCCCCGATGCCCGGCGTGGTAACCGGATCGACCTCCATCATCCCATGAGGAAGCTGCACGGTTGGAGACGTGGACCATGTTTTGTAAGACAACGTACCGATATTCGTATTGACGTAGGATGCCCAGTCCCGATCCGTACAGGCGGTTGTGTTCTTCAAACTGATCCCTCCCATAATGATAGTTCTATTTTAATTATATATAATATATTCATCATGACATATAGTACAGTGATTTTTACGTGATTGGGAAACTCTTTTTCTCATTCCACCCGAAATTCTCCTCTGCTAGAATAGAAGAAAGAGATGACATGAAATGGAGACCAGGAATTCTACATGAACCGTAACTTATCGAATTGGTTTAGGCCAACGGATCAGCGGACTTTCACTCAGCAGAAGTGGTTATTAAATACGGTGATGATCATCGGGGGATTTCTCGTTGGGGCTGGGGTAGCCGACAGCTTATTAGCGGTTAACCACCTGAATGTCGACCAACTGGCCCGAGGGTTGACCATTTTCAGTGCGGGGCTGACCATTATCGTCCTTGTGATCAACACCAAGTCGCAAAGAGCGGCCGAACAAGTGCAGCTTGAGACCCAGCTTCAATTAAAGCGGATCGAGCAGCAGCTTGAGGAGATTCGCAGCCGGATTTCACAAGAATAAAAAAAGAAGACCTTATCGTTGAACGATAAGGTCTACAATAATATTAGACCGAGACTATAACGAAGGTCTCCTGCCTTCGCCTAAATCCAGCCTTGCTCCCTCGCCCGCTCCGTGGCCTGCTGCCGAGTCTCCACTCCGAGCTTCTGAATCGCCAGGGACAAGTAGTTTCGGACCGTTCCCTCCGTCAAAAACAACGTTTCCGCAATCTCCCGGGTTGAACGTCCCGCGTGCGATAACCGCAGCACCTCGGTCTCCCGCTCGGTCAGCGGATTGTCCTCTTTCAGAAACAGTACCTCCGCCAGGTCCTTGCTGATCACGCGTTCTCCGGCCATGACTCTCCGGATGGCATCGATCAGAAACTCGATCGGTTCATCTTTTAACAGATACCCCTCTAACTTGAGATCCATCGCTTTCTGTAAATACCCCGGACGGGCAAAGGTGGTCACGATTATCACTTTCCCCGGATTTCCGGACCGTTTAAGCCGCTCGGCAACCTCCAACCCCGTCAGCCCCGGAATTTCAATATCCAGCAAGCACACGTCAGGCTCCAGGCGCACAATCGCCTCCCATGCGGCTTCTCCGTCCTCCGCTTCGGCGACAACCTCGATATCCTCTTCAAAAGACAACAGCGATTTAAAAGCCCCGCGCAGCATTTGTTGATCCTCGGCAATGACAATTCGGATCATCCGTCTTCACCCCCTATTTCCCATGAGCGGTACAATAAACGTAATGGATATCCCTTGCTCCGGGCGCTGCTTCATTTCAACTTCACCTTGCAGCATCGCCATGCGCTCCTGGAATGACTGCACGCCGTTACCTTTTCCCGGCTCCAGCTGACCATTCCCGTTATCGCTCACTTCAAGATAAAGTCGCTGATCCCGCTCGTATCGGGTGATCATGCATTCGCTAGCCTCGCTATGCTTGATGATGTTCGTGACCGCCTCTCGGACGGATAACGCTAGCATCGTTTCCGCCACCGGGGATAGAGGGGTTAACGGCGTCTCATTTGAAACAAGCAACCGAATCCCTACCTTTTGCAAAAGATCCCCCGCCAGCTCGATCTCCTTCTCCAGCGGAACATACTTCATTCCGGTCACCAGCTCCCGCACCTGCTTTAAAGCGTGTCTGGAGGTGTTCACGATATCTCGCAGCTCCTCCTTGGCTTGATCAGGGTGTTGATCCACTAACCGGATGGTCAGCTCGCTTTTCATCTTAATCATCGTCAAGGTTTGCCCTAACGTGTCATGAAGATCCCGGGCGATCCGGTTTCGCTCCTCCTCTTGAATATATCGTTCCAGCTGAGCATTCGCGAGATTGAGCTTCTCCTTCAGCGCCTTATTTCCCTCTCGAACCTGAAGGATGGGAGGGACCGCCAGTTGAATAATCATCACCGGAAAATAAACCGTCCGAAAGACTCCCGCCGGCTCCCCTTCATGGATCCAACCAGCCAGAATGAACATCGCGGCAATGCCGACCATACCAATGCCGATGACCCGCTTGCGATCCGCCCTTCCCAAAAAATCCGCAAACACGAAGCCATACAGCAAAGCCCCCATCCCTTCATAGACGCTCAGCGCGAGAATCAACAGGAAGCCAACGCAGCTGCCCAGGAGCATCAGCCACCGACGTTGCCATAGGCAAATATAGTATGAGGCTAGGAACAGGAGAAGAAACCCTATTTTGACGAGGATCGGATAGGGAACGTCCAGCATCAGCACCCGGTAGATTAGAAATACAATGATAATAACGTCCAGCAGTAAAAACTTCTCGATTTGGTCCGCAGGATACAGCTTCCGTAACAATGGGCATCCTCACCTTATGCTTGATCCTCAAGCGGCCAGCTTGCCCGCGAGGTTCGTCATCCACCTTCTCGTCGCTTCCAGCGGCCCGAATCGGAACCGCTTGGACCACAGCGAGGCAAATACGATTTGGAAACTGGAGATGGCCAGCCAGATGAGAACCGTGGTAAATGCGTCCACCTTGCCTCCCAGGCCAAGACCCCATCCATAAAAAATAAGGGAAGCGGTGATATTTTGCAAGACATAGCAGCTCAGGGACATCCGCCCCACCTGCTCCAGCCGATTCCACAGCCACAGCCCTTCGTATCGTTCAAACAGCTTCGCGATGAGTGCAAGATACCCCAGCGAGAGGATCGGTGCAAATAAGTACCGTACAGGGAAATCCAGATACCCGCCCGGGATAAAAATCAGCAAATTCAGCGGAACCCCGATCGCCAAGCCCAGCTTCAACAGCTTTCCTCGGTGCCGCCGCCCCTGCTCATCGGGGGCAAACACCCCGGACCGCATCATCCGAATGCCCAGCAAGAACAGAAACAAATTCATGGGAATTACGAACACGGCTTCCAAACGGAGCGCCACGAAATTCGCCAGGCGATCCTGTACCTGTTGAACCCAGCTGCCGCCGCCATATAACGCTGTCGTCGCACGCATATCTCCCATGGAGATATGCGCCCCGGAGAGTCCGAGATAGATCCCGAAGCCCAGGATCAGCAGCATGATTCCTCCATGCCCCCCGCCAAAGATCCACATCGCCCGCCGAATCGCCCGATCCCCGCCTTTGACGATAAAAGCGGCAATGATCGCCGTGATCCCGTAGCTCATCAGAATGTCATACTCCATCACCAGTGTAAAATGCAGCAACCCTTCCGCCATCAGGATAAACGACGTCCAAAGGTACATTCCCGGCCAGGGGTTCCCCCGCTTCAAGGCCTGGCGATACTTCATCTCCAGCCCAACGCCAAACATGATCGTCAGCAAGCCCAGCAGCTTGCCGTTGACCAAGAACAACACGAAGACTCGCACGAAGTCCTGAAGCGACGACCACCACGCCGCATGATAAAAAGTAAAGACATAATTAATGTCTCCCAAATGCGCGAAAATCCAGATATTCGTCCCCAGCGTCCCCAACACCGCGAACCCTCTCAGAATATCGAGCAAGCGTATTCTCCCGCCGTGATTCTCCATCCCTTTCCCGTCCTTTCGTTTCTCTTGGTAGCTTCATTCTACCTTTGAACACCGGGGCGGCGGAATTCACAGTTGTCAGGAGATTGGGATGACAGTGTCATGTGATCACTTTTATAGGGCTCAAGGCTGCAGATCAGCCTCGTCCAATGTACTTGATTCTCCGTTGAATCTGAATCAAGCCTTCTGATAATACAATTTCACTTTACGGCAGGCCAGATTTCATTCTTGGAATTCGGACTATAGAGATCTTGACTGATATAAGCCTCAATAGTCGGGAGTTCAGCAGGCACATACCCATTTGAAGGCAGCCATTCCGAATAAATTTGTCTGTAGGTATTTACAAATGCGGTTGGGACAGGTCCCTGGATTGTAGTTTTCCGATCCCTTTTCGGGCTTCACTCGGAGTAACACCATGCTGTCTGTGCTGATTAATTCTTGTGCCGCCAGCGTTAACCGACGCCGCCGAATATAATCACCAACCGTGATATCGGTCAGGATCAAGAACGTGAGCTTCCATATAATCAATCGCCTTCTGCAATGATTCAATCAATGCCAATTTAGCTCAATCAAGGGGCTCTCCTTGGTTCAAAAGACACCAAAAAGGCGAGCCCAGGACAACCTGAAACTCGCCTCGTACAGCTTTATGCTCTTAACTGATCTCCCGCTCACCTAATAAACTGCGATCGGACCATAAGGTCCTTCGATAATTTCAATTTTCGTTTCGAAAATGTCCGACAAAATTTCAGGCTTCATAATCTCTTGAACCGTTCCGAATGCGGCAATTTGTCCATTCTTCATCGCGCAGATGCGATCGGAATACTTGGCGGCGAAGTTGATGTCATGCATGACGGTAAGAATGGTTCGGCCAAACTCATTCGCGGCGATCTTCAGATGCTCCATCATCTGTACCGAACGGGCAATGTCCAAGTTGTTGAGCGGTTCATCTAACAGCACGTACTCGGTTTCCTGGCAGAGCACCATGGCTACATAGGCTCTTTGTCTCTGCCCGCCTGAAAGCTCATCCAAAAACCGATGCTCGAGGTCCGTCAGTTTAAGAAAATCAATATACTTCGAAATGATGACTTCATCTTCCTTGGTTAATCTTCCCTTGGAATAGGGAAATCTACCGAACCCCACGAGCTGTCTGACGGTAAGTCTAGTAACGAAATGATTCTCTTGGCGCAAGATCGTGAGGATCTTTGCTAGATCATCGGATTTCGATGTTGTCACGTTCATATTGGCGACGGTAACTTGACCCTCATCCATGTTCAGCAATCTGCCGATCATGAGAAGCGTCGTCGATTTTCCAGCACCGTTCGGGCCAATTAAGGAGGTTACCCCGGCTTTGGGAATTTCGATGTTTAAGGGCCCGATTTTGACTTCATCCCCGTACCATTTCCTAGCGTTCTGAATACTTATCATAGCGACCTCTTCCTTAAGATTACAATAAGAAACGCAAGTCCACCAAATAACTCAATAATGACACCTACGACGGTTTGTGCATGAAAGACGTGATACAACAAGAAATAAGCAGACGTTAAAATACAAAAACCGATGGCAAAAGCCATTGGAAAGACGTATCTGTGATCATACGTTGGTGCGGCTTGGTAGCTCAGCATCGCCACTAAAAAACCAAAAAAGGTCAGCGGACCAAGCAATGAAGTAGAAATAGCCATTAAGACAGCGACTAAGACAAGCGTAAAGATGATGCCCGCCTGATAATTCAAGCCGAAGGTCGTTGCCACATCTTTTCCTAGCGCCAGGACATTTAACTTTCTAGAAAAGAAGAATAGACCTAAGGCAGTAAGGACAACAAGCGGAATCACGATAGGAAAATATTCAGAATCCGCATTATTGACCGAGCCAATAAGCCTGGACTGCAGCAGGTCAAACTCCGATGGGGCAAGCATTCGTCTCATAAAGCCCGAAACGGAATTCAGGCCTGCTCCAATAATGATGCCGATGAGAAGCATCAGCTGCAAATTGCCATACTTCCCGGACAGCAGCCATCCATACAAGGTTAAGCTCAACAGAACCATCAGCGAAACCTGAAGGAAGAAGGCGCCCTGCCCCGTGAAGCTGACGAGCGCACCCGCTCCGAAGAAGAACAACGTACCGGTCTGGATCGCTGAATAAAGGGATTCGTAACCCAGCAGAGAAGGGGTAATCATCCGGTTATTCGTTACAGACTGAAACGCGACGGTTGAGAAGCTGTGACATAATGCAGCAATGAACATAGCGACAATGGCCACGAGCCGTCTCTTTACAACAGGAACGAAAGAGGGAGAGTCCACCGGTACTGGATTGTTATAAAGCAACAACCCAAGTGCCGCAAGCAAACCCACACCAATGAACAACACTAATAAAATCCAGTAGCGTTTCGCTTCTTTCTTGGTTCGAAAAGCGCTGGCAGATCTAGCACGAGGGCTGGCGTTTAATTCGCTGTTTATGCTGAGTTGAGAATCCACTGTTAATGTCTTCATCACAGCCTCCTGCTTTTTCGTTGTCTTAGCAAAATTAGGATGAAAACGACCGCTCCTACGGTACCTAGAATTAAGGAGACGGGCACTTCGAACGGCATAATGATAACCCTGGATACGATATCACACAGCATGATCGTCCCCATCCCCATGACACATACCCAAGGGAGATTGCTGCGAAGATCGTCTCCGCGAACCATGGATATGATGTTAGGGACAATTAATCCTAAGAAAGGAAGATTGCCGATGACCGAGGCGACAATCCCTACGGCAACTGCAATGAGTAAATTCGCCAATAGAATAAGTCGTTTGTAATTGACACCTAAAGCAGTGGCTACGTCTTCTCCTAATCCAGCTAACGTTAGACGATTGGCATATAGAAAAATGAAGAACGTGACAAGAATGATAATCCACAAATATTCATAACGACCGGCCTGAACAGGAGCGAAGGATCCGATGAACCAGCCTTCGATCACTTGAGACATGTTAAAGAAGAGCGACAAGAAAGTGGACAATGCCGAGATGACGGCACCAAGCATTAATCCAATGATCGGAACGATCAGAGAAGAGCGAAGTCTTACACTCCTTAGGAAGAAGAAGAAAACCATCGTTCCAACGAATGAAAATATAATTGCACCCGTCATCCGTACTACTAATGAAGGGCTGGGGATTAGCAAGTAGACCGTAAGCAGACCTAAACCCGCCCACTCCGTTGTTCCGATGGTGGTCGGCTCGACCATTTTGTTCTGTGTCATCAGCTGCATGATCAGCCCTGTCATGGCCATCGCCGCCCCGGTAAGCATTAAGGCCACCGTTCTTGGAATCCGAGTGATGAAGAACATATCCCAGCCGTCTTCTTGTCCAAAGATATCATACACCCCCGTAAACAGAGAGATGATACCTAGAATAATAACGCCGAGGATGGCAAGTATGAAGGGAAATGTCCATATCTTTTTACGCTTAGAAAGCTGAGGTTGAGAAGTAGTCTCAACCTCAGCGATAACATTCTCGGGCACAATCATGTACTCCTTTATTTTACTTCTTTAGAGTTTGCGCAATTTCTTGGAAGATTTCAATGAACGTTTGAATCGATTCATTTGTGTAGGTGTCCGTAGGAGCATACAAAACTTGTCCTTTAGATACGGCTGTTGTATTTTGAAGTGCCGGAGCGTTGTTAATTACGTCTTGAGCAGGAACACTCTCTTCTCCGCTGGAAGTTGCAGCGTCGCGATCAAGTACGAACATCCAATCCGGATTGCTTTGCGCAATAGCTTCTACAGAAACTTCATCCCCTTGGTGGTCAGTAGTTGCGTTCTCTACCTCCAGTGCTGGAACCCAGCCGAAGATATCGTACAGCGGACCCCATACGCGGCCAGTAGATGGAGCAGCGAAACCAATGTTACCACCAGAAACAATGACGCTCATGACTTTGTCTGTTCCATTGTAAGCTGCTTTCGCGTCAGCCAGCGCTTGATCGAATTCGGCTACCAGTTGAGCTGCTTCTTCATTCTTATCGAAGATTTCACCAAACTTCGTTGTAATCTCTTTGAAGCCGTTGACCAGATTGTCACCTGGCGTGCCATTTTCACCGGATACATCAACGTTTACATCAATGACGGCTGCATTCGGAACAAGCTTCTTAATATCTTCGTAGTAGCCGGAGAAACGTTGACCTACAATCACCAGATCTGGGTTAACCGCAGCGATGACTTCCAGGTTAGGCTCTCTGTGGTTACCGATATCTTGTACCGATTCGTCGGCAACATAAGGGGAATCTTTAGGCATTACCCCTTTAGGTGCAGCCGCGAGCTTAACCCCCCAATCCGCAAGGGTTTCAAACGTTCTGTTATCCAAAGCAACGACGCTCTTCGGATTAACCGGAACCGTTACCGTACCATGGCTATCTGTAAACTCAACGGTCGTTGGTTTTGCTGCTTCCGTCGATTCAGCGGACGTTTCGGTTGCAGTGGAAGCGTTGCTGTTATTTGCTTTCACATTGCTTTCCCCCGCAGTGTTTGTATTAGAGGAACATGCAGCTAACGCCAACACCAAGATTATCATCATGATACTCATTGTGAATCTTTTCATTTGTATGACCTCTCCTTTAATTCAAAATTATATAAACTGAATGATGAACTAAATCCGTATGTACCTTGTTCCATCCTTCATGAATCCACTCCCTTACATCGCAAGTAATCACCAATTGATAATAATTATCATTATCATCGAGTGTAATTCTAACATCATGTTAAATTAATATCAATACAGAAATTCAAATTTTTTTGCATTTTAAAATTAGAGAATTTTGTGAAGTCTACGAACCAGAGATAAGAAAAAAAGCCCAGTCTTATATCGACTAGGCTTTGACCGAGCTCATCTCCCCCGTCTTTGGCAAGGTCAGCACAAAGCGCGTCCAGCCTGCGTCGCGATCAAGCACAAGGCTGCCTTCATGCTTCTCTGCGATATGCTTGGCGATCGTTAGGCCAAGCCCTGAGCCGCCGTCGCTCTTGCGCGCAGCGTCTCCGCGGACGAACGCCTCGAAGACACGGGCACGCAGTTCAGCGGGGATGCCAACGCCGTTGTCTGCAACCTCAATCCGCACTACGTCCGGCTCATCAATAAGCGACAGCCGTACATGCGTCCCCGGTGGATTGTATTTCAGCGCGTTCGCCAGCAGATTGGAGACGGCTCGATACAGCAGCTTCGTATGGATCGGCACCGACACCTCGTCTGAAGGAATGTCGAACTCGAACGTCATCCCTTTCTCCTCGAACATATCGTAATAATCGGCGGCCATTTCGCGCGTGAACTCTGCAAGATCACATCCCTTTTTGACGACAGGATAATCCGGAACCTCCAGCTTCGCCAACTCAAATACATCGTCGATCAGTTCCGCGACCAGCTTCGTCTTGCCGTGGATGAGGCCAAGTGTCCGTTGACGTCCGGACTCCTCCTTGATGACCCCATGCTGCAGCGCTTCTACGTAACCTTGAATCGTCGTGATCGGCGTTCTCAGATCGTGCGAAATATGGACAAGCATTTGCTGCTTGCTCTCCGCCAGCTGTCGATTGCTCGCTTCTGCTCGCTCCAGCTTTTCCGCCATCTTGTTGAAGCTCTCCTGAATTTGCGCCAGCTCGTAATTCGCTTCGATGTGAAGCCGCTCATGGTAACGCCCATCCGATACACTCCGGATACCTGCGGCAATCGCGCTAAGCGGGTTAGTTAGTCTGACTGCGGCCAAGCGACTGTATACATATACATTTATTCCAAATAGCAAGACGAACAACGCTCCCGTCTCGGCTAGTGCGATCCAGAAGATTCTCTGATAGTCCTCCGTCATCTCGTTGAGCATGAATTCCGCTTGGATCTGTTGTTTCGGCAGCCGGACCAAGACGTAACGACGCTCTCCGTCCTCCGTATGAAATGGAGCCATTGACGTATAGTACGGATTGTCGTCCGTATCGTAAAAAAGAGCGTTCACTTCCCGCTCCGTATACGCTGTTCTGTCACCGTCCCGCTTCTCTCCACTAACCTCCTGGATCCGCAGCTGCTCATCGAGAACTTCCACCCAACCGCCCACTTCTTCAACCACATCGGTCGGGATATCGGCCGGATTTGGTCGAACAATCGCATGGGCTTGCAGCAATGACATATCCGCAGGCATCCGCACATTGGTTCTTTCCACGAAAAAAAGCAGCAGCAAGACGAAGCTTATCCCCAGCGTGAGAGAAAAAATCACGTAATTCCGCAACAACATCCCAAACAGCTTTTGGGGTCTACGTCGCATCTAACTCATCCTTTTTGGCGAACCGGTATCCGAGTCCGCGGACCGTCCGAATATAAAAAGGTTCCCGCGGCGAATCCTCGATTTTGTCCCGTAGTCGGCTGATCTGCACCATAATCGTATTGTCATCTGCGATATAGGGCTCGGACCACACCTGCTCGAAGATTTGCTTTTTCGTAAAAATACGCCCCGGTTTGCTCATAAACAACTTCAGCAGCTTGTATTCGATCGCGCTCAGCTCGATCGGTTCTCCACGCTTGTACACCAGGCACGCTTCATGATCCAGGATCAACTCTCCAAGTCGGGTCTCCACGATGCCCTTGCCCGCACCAGCTCCCTTAGCCGCGCCGGCGTCGTTGAATTCGTATGTTCTTCGCAAATGCGCTTGAATTCGGGCCACTACCTCCAAGGGACTAAACGGCTTTGTAATAAAATCGTCTGCACCGAGGCCAAGCCCGGCGATTTTGTCCGCCTCCTGGTTTTTGGCCGACAGCACAATCACCGGAATCTTGGAATGGCTGCGTATCCATTGAAGGAGCTTGAAGCCGTCCACATAAGGCATCATGATATCAATCACCGCCAGGTCAATGGACTCGCGAGCGAACCTCTCCATCGCGGATTGTCCGTCGTTGGCTTCAAGAACGTGATAGTCCGGCTCCAAAAAAAGCTTCAGCATATCCAAGATATCCTGCTCGTCGTCGACTAACAGTATCGTTTTGCGCATGATTCCACCACCTCACTCCTTCGTAATGTTCGCACCGTGCAGCCGTTTTCCTGCTATGTAAGGTTATTGTAAGGAAAGCGACAGGCGGTAGAAAGGCAAAGTTTCTATATTGGATGTTGTAACTTTTATCTGAGAAAGAGGTCATATTATGGCAGAAACAGAGTTGTCCAGAAGAGGTTCCATCCGAACGTGGCGGAATCGGCTTGTCGAGGGGTTCAAGCGTAGGCCCCCGTTGTCTCCCGGTTGGAAAGGAGCATCCATCGCGCTCTATGGTATCGCGGGCGTCATTTTTCTCATCCAAAGCTATCACCTGATTGGGTCGCGGGGCCTGTGGGATTATGTGATCGGAACCGGAGTGTTCCTGATTGCCATTACTTTCATTGCCATGATCCTTGCCGGGGTACTGCATCTTGCCAAGCGTGTGCCTTCGAGGTACATAGGTCTGGCACTTGCCTCCTTCATCCTGATGTTCATCAGCTTCATCGGTCCGATGACGGTCATGCTGATCGTCACCTTGTCCGTGCTGACCGGCTGTTCCTTATCGGGGGCGTTGATCTCCCGCTGGATCCGGGGTTCCTATCGCGAAGTGACAACACGCACCAAGGTGATGGCCGGAGTGGCGACGGCAGTGACCGTAGCTTTTACCCTCTGTACGGGAGTTTGGTTGGTCGATGGCGGGCGCGCCGAACTGGTGAAGCCTTACCGGCTGTCGGCCATGAAGGCAGCAGGGCATTCCTCGGGAACCCTAGCGAATCCTGCGGAGCCAGGAACGTATCCGGTTCAAACCCTAACCTATGGGAGCGCAGACAGCTACCGTAAGGTTTTTAACGCAGAGGATTCACTGATCACAGAGCCGGTGGACGGGTCTGCTTTTGTAGCAAACTGGTCCTCGCTCCGGACGAAGACATTTGGTTTTGGGCCGGATGCGATGCCGTTAAACGGGCTGGTCTGGTATCCAGACGGAGACGGGCCCTTTCCGCTGGTGATGATCGTGCATGGCAACCATCTTGCCACCGATTATTCAGACCCAGGCTACGCCTATCTGGGGGAACTTCTCGCAAGTAGAGGTTATATCGTCGTGTCGATCGATGAAAATTTTCTCAACACGTCGCCCTTCGACGACTTGTTCATGTTGAACGTGCTGGAGAAGGAAAACCCCGCACGCGGCTGGCTCATGCTGGAGCACCTGAGCGTATGGAAGGAATGGAACAGCACGGCGGGCAATCCGTTCTATGGGAAAGTGGACATGAACCGGATCGCGCTCATCGGCCACTCCCGGGGCGGCGAGGCAGTCACCGTGGCGGCCGCGTACAACCGGCTGAAGTCGTCGCCGGAGGACGGCAACATCAAGTTCAATTACGGCTTTGGCATCCGTTCCGTCATCTCGCTGGCGGGTACAGACGGGCAATACGAACCGGCAAGCCAGCCAACGGAGTTGACTGATGTGAACTACCTCGCCCTGCAAGGCGCTCACGACATGGACGTCAGTTCCTTTGCCGGAGCAAGCCAGTACAACCGGATCCGGTTTACCTCGGGCAGTGATGATTTTAAAGCGTCCGTCTATATTTACGGGGCCAATCACGGGCAGTTCAATACGGTATGGGGCCGGAGCGATGCGCCGGGGCTTGGCAACCTGCTGTACAACCGAGCCCAGCTGATCCCGCAGGAGGAGCAGCTGCAAGCGGCGAAGGTGCTCATCTCGTCCTTCCTTGATGCAACCTTGTATGGGAGAACAGAGTACCGCGCTATTTTCCAAAATCTAGGTTACGCAAAGGAGTGGCTGCCGGATACGATGTACATCCACGATTATTCAGACGCCCGGACGACGCTCATCAGCACCTTCGACGAGGATATCGACCTCTCCACCACCACGCTGCCCGGCGGGCAACTGATAGGAGAGCGGCTCACGGAATGGAAAGAAGAAAAGGTCGAAATGAAGTTCGCCCCCGGTCCGTTTAACGCCGTTCGTCTCGGATGGGACCGCGTCAAGGTCGATGGCACTCCTTCTTATACGATCGCCTTACCCGATAATGGGGTTGCTATCCCGCCGAATGGCACCCTCGTCTTCTCCATGGCGGATCGGTCGGGTACACAGGAAGAGCTGGTCGATCTGACCATCGAAGTCGAGGATATCAGCGGCAACACGGCCTCCCTGCCGCTAAGTGCAGCGGGCGGTCTGCTGCCGATGTTCCAAGGCGGTATCGTAAAATGGCCGTTGACGTCGCTGATGCCGACCAAAGAGCCGGTGTTTCAAAACTTTGCTTTCCAGCTATCCGACTTCAGCCACGTCAATTCGTTGTTCCAGCCGGAGCGGATCCGCCAAATCCGATTCGTGTTTGATCAATCCGCCAGCGGCTCGATCTATTTACGTGATGTCGGCATTCGTGACGATGCTGCTGTCATCAATGCCTTGAAATCTAGTATTGGGAAGGAAAACGAGCGATGACCACAACAAAGAGAATGTTATCTGCAAAAAAAGTGATTGCCGCGATCGTACTAGGCTTGATCTCCGGGGCTTTGCTAGGAGCCCAGCAAACGATTGTCTTATCCCCTGAACTGGAAGATCAAATCGCGGCGCAACTCGGGTCGAAGCAAGTCCTTATTCTGATCACCATGCTTCAAACGGCAGTGTTAGCCGGACTGGCTACAATCGCAGGGATCTGGGCTGCTCCCAAAGTGAATCTGAACAAGCCATTGGTGTGGAGCAGAACCAGCCTGGTAGCAGCGCTGAGCATCGGACTGTTGTCCGCCAGTTTTATTGCCATTGCAGAGAAGCTGGTGTTTGCCGGAAGTTTGGGACTATCGGAGAAGTTTGAATTTTCCTGGCTTTATTTTGCGGGAAGCGTATTGTACGGGGGAATCATTGAGGAGCTTCTAATCCGATTCGGACTGATGTCGATCCTCATCTGGCTGGCCAGCAAGCTGACAAACACCTCGGATCGCAATAGCATCTATATCGTGGGAATAGTCTTGGCCGCCTTGATCTTTGCCGCAGGGCATCTTCCTGCCACTGCACAAATGCTGGGGTTAAGCAACGTGACTGTAGCCCGGACGCTATTACTTAACTTCTTGCCAGGCATCGGATTTGGCTATCTGTATTGGAAACACGGAATAGCCTACGCCATGCTCGGACATATCGCCACGCATGTGATTAACCAGTTGATTTTGCTTCCTGTGTTGTTCAATGGGATAAACTAAGCATAGTGAGAAACCACAACCGCATAAGGTTGTGGTTTTGATTGTTTGGGGCAGGCACTGGCTGGGTTCACCCTTCTGCAATCAGTGCAACACTCTCATCAGTTGGATTTACCATTCTCCCAGCAGAAAGCGTAAGTGTGTAATCGCATAATAACTGAATATCTTCTTTGTTATGGGAAGTCATGACGATCAGTTTTTTCTCGGCCTTCAGCTTCCTTAACACTTGTCTTAAGGTTTCAACTGAGGCTTCATCCAAGGCATTAAAAGGTTCATCCAAAATAATAATTTGCTGATCTTCCATCATGGCCTGAATGATGCCCAGCTTTTGCTTCATCCCCAGGGAGTAATGCTTGACTTTCTTTTTGCTTCTCCAATCCAAATCGAACAATTCCATATAAGACTGAATATCTTCGTTACTCGCGCGATTTCTGATTTTCGCCAGCATTTTTAAATTTTCATAACCGGTGAGGTGGCTGAGAAAGCTTGGTTTTTCAAGCAAAATTCCCAGTTGATCAGGAAAAGAAAGATCCTTGCTTAAGATTCTCCCATCGACTTGGACTTCGCCTTTCGTGGGGAGGATCAAACCGGAGAGCATGCGCAAGAACATCGTTTTTCCGCTTCCGTTTTTGCCGACTACCCCGTAGATGTGACCGCTTTGGAGCGTAACCGTTATATTCTCAAGGACATTTGTTTTTCCGATCGTCTTGGTAAAGTTAGTGACTTCAATCTTCATGGAATGACAACTCCTTCTTTGCACTTTTCCTTTGAATCATGACCAGCAGCACGAGAGCTAAGGCTAAATTTCCAATCACATTCGTGAAAGTCAGGGTTGAATGGTTCATCTGAGGCAATATATGAAATGCTAAATTCTGATCATGGCTAGTTATCGCTAAGAGAACAGAAATCCCCCCCATGATCATAAAAGTCCCCGCTTTCGATTGCCTCAATAGAAGATAGATCTGAGCAATAACCACAATCAAGCAAAATAAATAGATTCTCGCCAGAACCCCGACCGTAACTAAACTGATCGACTCCGTTATTTTTGCATCGCCCCATATTGAATCCAGGAGTACCCACACGAAGTAAAGCAATACTAAAAAGACGAATAGAAGTGCGGAAGTCCCTTTCAACAGAGCTTTGAGCCAGTTGTTCTTGCTTCCATACCGGATGGATAAAGGTTCGGAATTGTCAATATAAAAGACGATGTAATCAATGCACACATACTGCAGCAAAAAAATGAGCATGACGAACAACCCCTGCAGCATGGGACTGCTTAAAGGCTTGCCTCCAAAGATCGTCAGAACCATCGTTAACGGATCGTTCAGGCCTGAAGCTTTCAAGAAGACGTAGCTGATGAGAGTACTGCCCAGCAAGATCACGCAAGCCATGGGTCTTACACTTTTCAACGCCTCGATCATATGAAATCCCTCTTATCACTTAGCTTAATATTTAGGAATAACGTTATAAGAATGAACCCAACCAAGACCAGAAAGCTTGCTGCGCCCGGATGAAAGACCCATGAAAAGATCAGGTTCACTTTATAGGAGCAATTCCTGTAGTGAATTAATTTGCGGTTTGAAATGAAAAAGCGCCTCCTGTATGCTGGGTCTTGGAATGTCGCACATTCACTGCCCTAAATGAGGAGGACGCTCTAGATGAAGCATAACCA
>Ga0310829_1000052_pt1 | contig 185931 bp, 166 predicted proteins | sample WT_ome_4_FD_202244 | JGI IMG/M metagenome (GOLD analysis project Ga0310829, IMG submission 202244) | Sorghum-adapted microbial communities enriched on wild type (WT) sorghum from Joint BioEnergy Institute, Emeryville, California, United... ...
CGCGAGGTATTGCAAAAGGTCCCTGAAGTTTGTCCACGCCGACACTTTTGAAAATCCCTTTGAATAGAAGAGGGTGTCCCCAAACCCTTTCCGCGCTGCAGATGAAAGGAGCTCATGCTTGAGAGCGCAGGTTGTCGCGCATTATTGAACTGTTCTGAAGTGCACTCAGCGGAGCGGGAGTGTTCTACGAAGCTTGCGCACGCCGTCCACAGGCCCTTTTCTGATAATGTTATCTACGCGGCCCTTCTGGAGAATCCTGTGCGAGAGACGTCGGACAGGATCGATTGCCAGCCGCCGGCCGACAAATGGAAATGCCTTTGCGAGTGCCACGCCTCCGAGTAGCGATCGGTGCCAGTTCATCGGATCGGAAAGTACGCCGCCGAGACCGACGTGAATGATCTTGCCCACCACGTTGTGCCGTTTACAGTTGGATGGACGGGTACAGACTTCGACGCTGCCTTCATGGAGCAGAACGATCGACTCGCCGTTATCTGCGACGAAGACGTCAAACACCGTTCCGCGCACACCCATGGTTGCTGTCGGCGTTTTAATTTCGTAGGCGGCCTTGTCAGTTGCACCGGTAATGAACCGAAAGGCCCCCTTCGCTAGAGTGATGGAAATGGATTGCGGGGGCGCGCTTCCGTCATAGACGAACTTGTCCAGAACAAGCCGTGACGAGGGGCCGACGGCCAGCTTTGTCTCATCAAGCAGCTTGATCTCTGCGCTCGCTTTTGCGCCGGTAATCAGAATTTCATCCTGGTGAACCTTGGCGCCCTTCGAAAGTCGACGTTTCTCGCTTTCCAGCTCGGCCGTCACGTCATTCTTGACCACGACGGTGCTGCCGATTTCCGGATGGGCGGCATGAGCTGGCATAGGTTGCAACGCGATAGCCAGCGCAGCCATGGCCACCAGTGAAATCAGTGAGGTTTCGAATTTGGCTCCTTCCATGATGCCTCCACCCACGGCTGGGTTGCCGTCCAATTCGGTTCAGTTGTGAGCAATTCCGCGGCGCCCGGATAGATATCTGAAAATATGCCATTCCATCCCTCCAAGGATGAACGGCGTTTCAGTTGGGCAATGCGCCATGCGTAGATCTCCAGCAGCCGAGAAATTCTTGGATTGTCATAATGGCGGTGAGCGGCCTCCAGCGCATTCATTGCCTGCTTCCATTCACCGTGTCGGTAATGGGCGCGCATTGTTTCGAATGCAGCGCGAAATGAGCGAAAGTTGGGGTCTTGCGAAAGATCAGGTTGCCCGACCAGCGTGTGAAGTGTCACCGCATGTTTGCGGCCCCGGACGCGCACATCATCAACGCTAATGATTGGGAGGGTATTTTGGCAACGAGCGGCAGTTTCCGGGCATATCAGAATGCGGAGGCCGTAGGCGCTGGCAAGATGTTGCATTCGAGAAGCGAGGTTAACGCTATCTCCAAGCACAGTGTAATCGAACCGAATATCCGAGCCCATGTTACCGACCATGCACAGGCCAGTGCTGATGCCGATGCCAATTTCCATTATTGGGATGTTTGCTCCGCCTTTTTGTGCCTCAAGCGTGAGGGCGTCATTCAGGGCATCTAGGCGTTCAGAAATGGCAAGGGCAGCCTCGGACGCGTGGAGTGCGTGGTCAGGATCATCAAGCGGAGCGTTCCAAAACGCCATAACGGCATCGCCGATATATTTGTCGATCGTGCCGCGGCGTTCGATGACGGCCCGCGACAGAGGCGTCAGCAGGCGATTCATCAGTTCAGTCAGTCCAGCAGGATTTTCCCGGAAACGCTCCGCAATGCTGGTGAAGCCGCGTACGTCAGCAAACAAGACGGACATCGTGCGCGTTTCGCCGCCGAGCTTCAGGCGGTCTGGTTCGCGCGTCAATTGCTCGACGAGCTCCGGGGCGAGATATTGACTGAATGCGTTTCGAATGCCGGCACGCCGTTTCTCTTCGCGCAGATAATTTATAGCGGCGAGCAGCAGGAAGACGACTGTACTCGAAAGCAGCGGATAAACGACGTCGAGCAGAATACCGGACCGGACGAAAAGATAACCGGAAAGGGCAGCGAGCAGCGCGGTCGTTGCTATGCCGAAGAGAAGAGTGGCGAGCGCACCGAGCATCGGCACGGCAATTATGATGAAGATCCCGATCGCGAGCGCGAGACAAATTTCAAGTCCCAAGGCGTAGTTCGGCCGCACGAGAAGCGCATTTTCGAGAATGCTTTCGATTGCCTGGGCGTGAATTTCGACGCCAGGCATGGCGCGTTCGGGTGGCGTCGTTTGCAGATCGTGCAGGCCGGCGGCTGACGTGCCTATGAGGACCAGCTTGCCCTGGATACGGTCGTCAGAAACCTGTCCTGAAAGTACGTCGACGGCGGAGACGAAGCGGCGCGGGTCGTGTGGCGCGAAATGTAGCCAAAGCTGGCCGTCCCGTTCGGTTTCTATCTCGACGCCTGCAACGACGACGCTTTTGATCCCGGCTTCGTCGCTTTTGGCCAGGAGCGTGGTGGCTCCTGTCGCCACGCGCAGGAGTTCGATCGAAAGCGATGGGACAATACGGCCTTCGGCGTAGAGGAGGGTCGGAATGCGGCGAACGACGCCGTCCGCATCCGGTTGGACCGTGATCAGGCCCCTTCCGGCAGCTGCCCTTTCGAGAACTGGCAGGTTCGCCACGAGGCGCGGAATCCGAAGAAGGTAGCGATCGAGATTGTCTCCGATTGTGGCAACTGGTGTAATCGGCAATTCGGAAGGATCAGCCGCGGTGGTAATGTCTGAAGTGCCGGCCTGCCCGAGCACGACTCGCGTCCGGGCAATAGCCTCGGCAAGTTGCGCGTCGTTGTCCGGCAACGCGGCGAGGCGGGATTTCAATTCGGCATCCGGCACACTTTCAGCGATCCGGGCGGGGGAGAGGCGATCAGGCTCAGCAAAGAGGATATCGAAGCCGATTGCCACCGCTCCGCGTTCAGCGAGGCGGTCGACCAACGAGGCAAGCGTCACCCGTGACCAAGGCCACTGTCCGATTGCCTGCAGCGAGCGTTCGTCAATATCGATGATTGTGACAGGATACCCACTGACCGCACGCGGATGAAGCTGCTGATACGTATCGAAAATTCGCCCACGCAGCGTTTCGAGAAGAGGTGGCTCCCAGACCCGCAGGAGCATCAGTGCGAAGAGGGCCAACAGCGCAGCAAGACGCCCGAATCCCGGCGCACCCCGCCACCCTGCTTTCCGCCAAACTCCCTGCGGCAGGAGTGTTGACACACCATCCCCCCACGAACCTCACAACCGCCATTTAGCAGCCTTGTGCTTGTTCCCTCTAGCGGAATTTTGTCTGAACAGGCCCTGAATAGGTGCAGCAAGACCTATGACGTCTGCTCTTCCGTTTTTCGCAGACGGCCTCGGTGTATCTGTGGGACGCGATCTGAAGTGAGCTTTGCTAGCGCGAGACAGTCCAGTGATGATCTGAATGTCCTTATCGAACGACCGGCTCGGCTGTTTTTCTCCAGTCTCACCGCCCAATCATCCGTATTCGCCAATTTGACGTTGCCGCGACGCAGGTCGGAAGCTTAATTTGTCGTGAGTGGAGAGGGGGTGATAATGAACAAGACTGCTATTGTTGCAGCAAGCCTAATTTTTATCGGGTGTGCGAGATCAGCTACGCTTCCGGTTGCCGCGGACACCATCATCATTACGACAAACGCCGCGCCAATCTGCGGGTCTGCGGGCGCACAAAGCGTTGCTCTCAGGCACGCTGCCATTGAAACAATCAATCGTGGCTTCGATCGCTTCATCATTCTTGACGGGCGGTATCAAAACAACGTCAGAGTCATAGGGTACACGCCTGTGCACGCCCACACCGTTAGTTCCGCGACAGCGGTAGGCCACGGCAACGTCGTAACGGCACGCGGCCAGTCAACGACGTACTTTTCGGGTGGCTCACCGATCATTGCCGGATCACACGATCAGGGACTTCTCGTGAAAATGTTTCGTGATGATGATCCGGCAGGCGCAAATGCCATTTCGGCGCGCCAACAACTTGGTCCGAAGTGGCAGGAGATCGTTAAGGAGAATGCCATCACGACTTGCTGAGAGTGTCGCCCCAAGTCTGATCGCGTAGTTGCGTAGCGACGTTGTGGTGTGCCGATCAGCACGCCGTCTCGCTGGCTAGAGAGTATGCGCCTATTGAGGAGGTACACTGTCTCGTTCGTGGCGCGCATCCGAATTCGGTTTGCCTGACAGAAGCTGGTAAGCGACTCGGCAAATGAGCTGAACGGCGCCGGGCGCCTCTTGTAGGTTGCGCACGCCGCGACATGGGCGCGATAGGCTTCCTCGATCTCGACGCGCTCGCCCTTAGCCGTCTCGATGAGCTTACGCATGATGGTCGCGACGTTGCCAATGGGCCGGTCTCATTCGGCTGGCTGACGCTGAAGGAGGCTGAGCCGTACACGCGGGAGGCCGAACGCAAGCGGATAAAGGTGTCCCACTTTACGTCAAGGACTGGTGTCCACCTAGCCTAACCTATTGAACGCGTTTTCTGAGGGGTGGTGCCCAGGAGAGGACTCGCGAATTCTTCCTAACATATTGGCATTGCTTCCTTTTCTTAAAGGGCCAAACGGACGATACCAACAATAATACCAACAAATCGGCAGCTTCATCCTTCACGCAGCCGGTGCTGACAATCGATGACCAGGTTCGGGTGAGTGGTAGGAGTAGACCTGCATCACATCCTTCGATCAATGGCTCCACTTTCCTACCAAATGAAACACCGTTACCCCGCCACCGTCGACGGCTGTTGCGGAGAGATGGCTCATGATTTGCCGGCTCATGTTGCAAGCAGAACGACGTGGGCCTGAGCCCAGGTACAATCCCCTTCCCGCTCTCGTTAACGTGGTTGGGAGCTGCAGCAGCACTTGCGCCGGACGTGACGCCAGGAGGCAGCGTGAGCTCATTCGCGCAGACAAGCTGCAGGGCTGATCTGGTTGACGAATAAGATTAACCAAGCATCGGCTTGGGCGCGAGGGGAAGGCCGCACGTCAAGCAGACAAGGGCTAACCGCGGGTGTCCGGCGACTAGGGCCGTGGTGTTGCAAGCGTCAATCAAGTGTACAGACGCATTCGCAATTTGTTAGCTCATCCTAACCAACCTTCCATCGCACGGAATGCACTAGCCGGATCAATGCCATCACTCCGGCCAAGAACAAACACAGTGAAGGGAAGAAGTAGCGATGGTGAGTCGGTCAAGGTTGGAGAAGGACATCAAGGAGCTTATCGGCGAGGTTGTGCCGTTTCCCTCTCGTCTACCGCAAGAAATTGTCGAGCTTGTTGAGAATGGGTTTGCGGTCCACTTGCTGCCACCGCGCTCCAAAGCCCCCGACCAACCGGGATGGTCGATGGCCCCCGTCGCCACACTAGAGGAGCTTGAGAAGAACTATCGCTGGGGTATGAATTTCGGCGTCCGCGTAGGGCAGTATTCCAAGATCCGAGGCGGCTATTTGCACGCTATTGATGTCGACGTTCGTGATGCCTCCCGGGCTGAAGAAGCACGAGAAGCATTGCAACACGCTTTAGGCGAGGAAATTCGCGTTGACCAGCTTTGGAAAGTTGCTTCAGGGTCCGGAGGGGCATCAAGCCACTACTATCTCCTTCTGGACCGCCCCATCAGATTTCGACGCCTCGCGCAGTCTGACTCCTTTTGTATTGTCGGCGAAGAGGAAAAGCGTGCTTGGCAGATCGAACTGTTCGGGACGGGCAGGCAACTCGTCCTTCCCCCAAGTATTCACCCCGATACGGGAAACGAATACCGCTGGGAGCGCAAACCAGACTTTCAGAATGTACGAGTGTATCCCTCCAGCACCTTTGCCCCGGTTCTCCAGGAGCAAGTGCAGCGGGAAGGCAGCGCCCCTCTTGGGCTTTCAGTAGAACAGGTTCGATGGATTTTAGGACAATTACCGGATTGGGCCAACGAGCGCAATTTGTGGCGCGATGCGGGCATGGCGGTAAAATACGAACTCGGTGATGAAGGGTGGGACGTTTTCGACGAGTGGTCCCAGCGCGGGAAGAATTACAAACCCCGCGAGAATCGCAGGCAATGGAAGAGTTTCAAAAACGATCATCCGAACCCCATTACAATGCGAACTCTTGCTTTCGAGGTGAGGCGCCGAGGGATTTTGTTTCCTGATGAATTGCGCGATCTCTTCGATGATCTGGACTACTACTCGCCCGACGAAAACGGGGCCATTACCGCATTAGCGGATAGGTATGCTGGAGAACTGGTCTACGATCACACCGCACGTAGTTGGTATCGGTTCAACGGGGCAAGTTGGGCAAGAGAAAATTCAAACCTGGCCCTCGACTACGCCCGATCCGTCTGCCTTGAGCTAGCACGACATTACCCCAAGAACAAAAGCTTTACGAAAGTCAGTACTTGGGAAAATGTTGAGCGTGGCGCCCGATCCGACAGGGAGTTTTCTATAACTTCCGATGTATGGAATCGGGACAAGATGGTGCTCGGAACTCCGGAAGGTGTTGTTGATCTCTGCACCGGTGATATTCGGAAAGCAGAGCCACGCGATTACATAAATCGATCCACAGCGGTTGCTCCTATCCCTCTTGATCGCTTCAAACCTGAGCGAGACTGCCCCCGTTGGTTGGCGTTTCTTGAAGAGGCGTTGTCTGGCGATGAGGCAACAATCAGATTTCTCCAGCAATGGGGTGGATATTGCCTGACCGGCGATACTCGCGAACAGGTCCTGACGTTTGTTTATGGCCCTGGCGGGTCAGGCAAAAGTACAGCCGTCAACACGATTGCTGATATCCTTGGAGACTACGCGATCAACGTTGGAATGGAAACGTTGACCAGCTCCAGCTACGATCGGCACACGACCGAACTTGCACGGATGAAGGGAGCTCGCATGGCGCGTGCTTCCGAAACCGAAAAGGGTCGTACTTGGGCTGAAAATCGCATTAAGCTGCTAACCGGGCAGGATACGATCACGGCTCGCTTTATGCACCGCGATGACTTCGAATTTGTGCCTGAGCTAAAGCTCACGATCGTCGGCAACAATCGGCCGACACTGAAGGATGTAGACAAAGCAATAAGGCGGCGCTTCATTGTGCTGCCATTCACGAATCCGCCAAAGGTCAAGGATCCGCTTCTGCCAGAAAAGCTGAGAGCTGAGTGGCCAGGAATTCTTTCCTGGTTGCTATTGGGCTGTCTCGATTGGCAGAAGCATGGGCTAGTTCGACCTCAGCAGGTCGATGAGGCAACGACAGCATACCTCGACAACCAAGACGTTTTCGGTCAATGGTTGGCAGATTGCTGTGAGCTAGGTGCGCATTACGTCGACACGAACAAGAACTTATGGAATTCTTGGTGTTCTTTTGCAAAAGAGATCGGCGCGGATCCTGGGAGTCTCACGGGATCGTTCCCCGATATGCTGGAAGATCGTGGATTTGTGAGGATCAAAGATACAAATGGAATCCGGGGGCGGGGCTATAAGGGGTTGCGGGTGCGCAGGTCAAAAAGATGGCCTTTCGACGATGATGATCTGATATGATTATTTGCGACGGGTGCGACAGGTCTTTTCATTTTAGTCCTCGAAGGAGGACACGATCGGATTACTCTAGGAGAAAAAAATCCAGAACATCCGTCGCACCCGTCGCAGTTGTATCCCAAGATGACGTCGAAAAATTTTCAAAAATTCTCGCGCGCTGGGGTCAGCGGCCCCCACGGCGAGCGCCCGTCGAAGACAAGGACCCGAAGCGTCTCACTTCGTCTCAACACTAGTAACACGTCTGACATTGTCTCGGAACGTCTCAGAAGGTCTCAGAGCCGCGGATTGCGCTTATCGCGGAAAAATCGGCCGCACAGAGCACGTCTCGATCTGTCTCAATCCGTTTCAATGAATAGCGGCCTAGCGCGCCCAGTTTTAGCACGTTTGGGGCTCATATTGGGGCGGGTCATGCAACTCTAAACACTGCTCTACATTGTCAAGCGGTCAAGATTCCGATCGCATGGATTCAGATCGATGGCATTGAATTCGTGGCACCGGCAGCCGCGTACGAATACGACGAGAGTCTGTTTTACATATTGGCGCGGTTTAGCCGTCCATCCAACCCATTACACCAGAGGGTAATGGTGTGTTTCAGTTCCAGCCGAGAATGCTATGCCACTGGCGATCCAGGTAGGTGGACAGCGTAAACGTCATCCGATCCGACCAGTTCGCCTGACTGAGAGTTCGTTTGATAATTCTAGAAACACCGGTAACTCGCAGCGAGGAACGCGAACACGCAGTCTGCATGAACACAGATGAGGCCGCCTAATGCCTCGAAGCGTTGGGCAATCCCACGCACGTAAAGATACTACCGCGTCCTCGTCCGTGCCGGTGAAGATGGGATGTCGGTGGGAATTTGCAGGTCATGCTCGAAATTGCTCCGTCAACGGTCTCTCGTCACCTCAAAGCCCTGATCTTGGTGGGGCTAGTCGCACAGGAGCAGCAGGCGACGATTCTCATATGCCGGGTCAAGTACGACGTCATGCACAACTTAGTCGATTTTCTCGTCACCGAATGCTGCGCGAACTCGGCGCACCCGCCAGCTCAGCAGTTACGGAGGCGAAAAGGTCGATTAACACCGATCGTCTGACAGGGAGCGATGACAGTGGAATAGCACAGCGCAAAATTCGTGATCATCATAGCAGACAGTCCGGGCGGTCTTGCCACAGCCGCTCACGCCTTGGAGCGCGGGATTAAACCTATCGAGTTGGAGATGGGCCTCGCGTCGGCGAGGCGGTGCGCCAATAGAGCCACCTCCGCATGTTCCTAGTGGGAATACAATGTTAATTGCGTGGCGCGGAAGTTACTTGAGGAGGCGGGCTGGAACGCACCAGAGCCATGGCATCATCCCATCATTGGCGTCGGGCGGCTCACTGCGCGCGTCAGTCATCGCGTGATAATCGTTGGGTGCGCCGTGCTCTTGCTGCCTATGGCTGGCTAATTCTTATAGCTCTTTGGGACAGCGTGCAGGCTTCCGTTTGTTCGGCCGTGCTAGGTGTCGTGCTGAAGGGAATCGGCAAGGGCTTTGTTCAGCCGACGATCAACTACGGCGCCCCGGAGCACGTCGAACCTCGGGAAATCGAACGGCTTCGGACATCCTCAACACCAGCTTCGAACTTGGGTATGCCTTTGAATCTGTTTTAGGCGGCGCCGTGAGTTTAGCTTCGGTCCGCGGAAGATTTCTTGCCACGTTTGTGTGACCTCAGTGCTGGCTTCGATAATCTTGATCGCTTCCCATGTACTCAACAGTAGCCCGAAGGCGACATGTTTCCGGGCTGAGTAATAAGTGCACCAAGTATAATGATGAGCGATAAGCGCATCTGCGGACGTCCCATCAGCGGGTAACGTTCGCGTAAGGACTTGGTGCACGTTTGCCCTCGAACCTCCAACAGCCTTCGAGCTACGACTTCCAAATCCGTCCAATGCGGTGATTCCCTCTCGCTCTTCCACGATGTCCGGAGCAATTTGGCGCATAATGATTCAAGAGATCGAACGACAAGAGCCCGGATGGCGAGCTGCACATTGGCTATCTGGTGCCGATATGGCGCTTGCTTCGAGTGGTTTGTATCCATAGTTTAAACGTCTCTAAGACTTATTCTGGAGATCGCGACGCGCGGAACGCAGCCGCAATTTCGTGCGGCAGAAGCGCCTCATCGGTAGGTCCTTGAAGCTAGTCCAACGTTGTTCGAAGCGCATTGGTGGCGGCAGAGTTAGCAAAGACATAGCAACCACGCCTGTCCTTGTTTACGCAAATCCCGGCGAGTGGTGTATGATGGGCTCGAAACGAGTTCACGTCTGAGAGAGAGTGCTTATCGCGAAAGTGTTCGAGCCCACGAGGTAGCTTGACCGCAAATTCCTTCTCAATGAACTCGTGGAGCGGGCGAAACTGCCGTGTCTAAGTTTCGTGGCCGCTTCGTGGATGGCGGGCGTTGTTCCGACCCCCTAGATAAGCTAGGTGTGGAAGGCGTAGTTTCGAAGAAGATAGACTCCAAGTACCGCTCTGGCCGCTCACGGGACCGGCTGAAGATCACGACCCCGACCTGGCGCTAGCGGACTAAAGATCTGAACCGCTCCGGGTTTGTCGGAGGCTCCAGATCTTGAGAGATTGGAGCCATGGAGAATCACAAGACGTCCCGTAAGTTTTCGCCTGAGGTGCGTGAGCGCGCCGTACGGATGGTGTTTGAGCACGCGCCCGAGCACACGTCGCAGTGGGCGGCCATTACCTCGATTGCCGTCAAGATCGGCTGCACGGCGCAGACGTTGCATACCTGGGTGCGACAGGCAGAGCGCGACCAGGGCCTGCGAGCCGGTCTGACAACGGACGAGCGCGAGCGCATGAAGGCACTGGAGCGCGAGAACCGCGAGCTGCGGCAGGCCAACGAGATCCTGCGCAAGGCCAGCGCTTATTTTGCCCAGGCGGAGCTCGACCGCCGATGGAAGCCATGATCCGCTTCGTCGATGCGTACCGCGATGAGCACGGGGTCGAGCCGATCTGCCGCGTACTGGCGATCGCCCCGTCGACCTATCACGCCCATGCGCGCCGCCGCGAGAACCCGGAGACGGCACCTGCACGGGTCAAGAGGGATGCTCAGCTGATGAGCGAGATCCGCAGGGTTTTCGATGACAACTTCCAGGTCTATGGCGTGCGCAAGATCTGGCGGCAGATGCAGCGGGAGGGCTTCGCGGTGGCCCGATGCACGGTCGCCCGGCTGATGCAGAAAATGGGTTTGCAAGGGGTGATCCGCGGCAAGCGGGTGCGCACAACGATCGCTGACAAGACAGCCATCTGCCCGCTCGATCGCGTCAATCGGCAGTTCCGGGCGCCGCGGCCGAACATGCTGTGGGTGTCGGACTTCACCTACGTGGCCACCTGGTCCGGGTTCGTCTACGTGGCCTTCGTGATCGACGCCTACGCCCGGCGCATCGTCGACTGGCGCGTCAGCCGGTCGGCGCACGCGGGCTTCGTGCTCGACGCACTGGAGCAGGCCCTGCACGATCGTAGGCCCCTCTCGGGCAGCGGCCTTATCCACCACTCCGACCGCGGCGTGCAGTACGTGTCGATCAAGTACACCGAGCGGCTCGTCGAGGCCGGCCTTGTGCCCTCCGTCGGCAGCGTTGGCGACAGTTACGACAACGCGCTCGCCGAGACGATCAACGGGCTCTACAAAGCCGAGGTGATCCATAGGCGCGGGCCGTGGCGGTCGCTGGAAGCCGTCGAGTACGCGACCCTCGAATGGGTCGACTGGTTCAACAACCGCCGCCTGCTCGCGCCGATCGGTAACATCCCGCCGGCGGAAGCCGAAGCCAATTACCACGCCCAAATTTTCCCTTCGTCGCGGGCGACGTCGTGGAACGTACGCGGCCCGTCGATGGGTAGGAAGGCTTGCTTGCGAAAGAGCAGGACAAAGAGTTTCAGCGCGTGCGCCGGGGTAAGCTTTTCGTCTGCCCGCTCGACGAGGTCGAGTTCGTGCCCAGGCAATTCCAGCGCCTTAGCAAGGTCGACCTCAAAATAGTCCTCCGATACTGACAAAGCGCCTTGGAAGTACAGGCGCCATTTCTCGCCATTGGTGGTCAGGATGCCGAGGCGAACCTTGCCTCCAGTAACGATGTTCACCCGATCAAGGTATTGCAGCATCTGGGTCGAAGGCACGCCATCTTCGTGCGTATCACGCTTGTCCGTACGGTCAAGCGCGCGGCCCCAGCGCTTCGCTTCGGCGATGGCGAGGCCGTGCTGGTATCGCTTCCACTGGTCTTTCTCACCGACAGCACGATTGCGAGCATCAGTATCTCCGAACAGAAGCGCATCCGGGACATGCTTGCGCCCCTTGGCGGAGAGGGTCTGCTGCACCTCGACATCCGTCCAGCCAAGTAGCTCAAGGACGGGATAGATGAAAACCTTTTCCGTCTGCGCTTCGTTGGGCTTGCTGATAGCCTGAAGTTTGGCCGCCAGTTCCAGCAGACGAGCCTTTACGGTCTCAAGCTCGTTATCGGCAAGCGCCGTCCACGGCTCGCTACGGGCGATGCCTTCGAGCAGGTAGTCGCGTGTGAACAGATTGCCGGAAATCACGAATCGAGCCCCCCAGAAAACCTGCTGTCGAGTATGGCGAGAGGGTCAACCCTAGGGAAGTCAAACTCGCAGGCACACCCAGCTGTCCACGTACACATAGCTGCAGGTCCTCTAAGTGGAGTCAATTCGAGGGGTTATGGTGGCTGGCAAATACTTGACAAACCGCCGAATCGTTATCGTGCCTGCAATGAGGGTTGCTCAGTGTTGTTGGCTCCTTCGCACGCGCGAGCAGTCAGCACGCCTGAGCGCTTCACCGTACACGAGCGAAGTATTTCGTCGGTTCAGGTGTAGAGATTCCGGGGTTCGGTTTCAGGACACGTGGCGGATCTAATCATTGGACATCATGTGGTAACAATAGGTGCAGAAGCGTGGCGAGTGCACCGAAACATCATTGACCGACATTGGACTGCCGCATCGCGCACATTCGCTCGCTGCCCGTTCGCCACAGAAGTAGCAGACATCGATGTCACCGCTCTGCACATAGGCCGGCTGGCCGCAATCGGGGCAGTCGTTGACGATCGGCTCGCCCCCGTCCTTCGCGGCCAGGAAGTCATCCCCGCCATGTATCGCCTCGACGACGATTTGCACGAAATGCTCCGCGGCAACGTCGCCATCGCAGGCGCGACACTTGCCCTCGATGGATGACGGGTCGTCATTGGAGGCGTCGCTCTGGTAGAGCAGCGCCGATCCGCAGTGGGGGCAGCTCAGCTTTACGTCAGCACTGAGTTCGTCGTGCCACGGCAGCGGCGCGAGGGTCGCGTAGCAAGCAGCCTTCTGCGCCTTGAAGAACCTTTCTTCTTCAAGCATTGTCTCCCAGGCGGCTCCGAGCAGTTGCGCCGGACTCCGATCGAGGATCTCGCAGAACCCTTCGACCAGCGGAAAACACGAAGCGATGACTTGGCGAATCGTCGTATCCTGCGTGGTCGAATGGAAGTGCTCAAACTCGTTGCGCAGTCGTTGCAAACCGCGAATGTCTCCTTTGGGCCATTCCAAATCGAATTGTTTGAACCTCTCTCGCAACTCGCCGAGGTCGATTGTCCGGTAGCCCTTCGGTACGATCGTGACGCCGCCAGCCTCGTTCGGCTCGGGCAAGTAGCTGGTGGCGAGCACTTCCATCGGATCCGCATCGGGCGCCTGGTCGAGTAGGCACTGCTTCCCGAGCAGCAGGACGCCTGCATAGAAGTTGCGGACGGCACTGATGGTGCGGCGCGGGTCGGCGGACTTGTAGTCCTCGATTCCGAGCTGAATGGAGACGACAGCATTGTGCAGCAGGTGCGGCGTGACGGTATCGATCATAGGCGCTGCTCTCTTGCGCATGGCGTTGCCGAAGCTCTACGGCTGTTCGCGAATATAGTCACGCAGGCGCTATCCGGCAGCGCCACTTCCGCTCTTGCGATTCTCGACAAACCTAGGCAACTCCGAGACCAAACGTGTCTGAGCACTCATCGGATGGACCCTCGGGGCGTCAGGCTTTACGGGAACTTATTCTTCTCGCTCCCTCCGGTCTCGCGCCAGAAATATCGAGCTCCGATTCCAGCGTCAGCCACTGCGTCGGACGTCCATCCTCAACGCGGGTCGCTCATTGTGGGGCGGAATGGCCAAGCGGATTGGCGAGCGCTCAATGATTGCGTTTAAGCGCTCGTTCCAGCCGATCGCCCAGCGCATCGAGCCCGGTGTGATGCACGTTCTCCCGGAACGCGTTCACGCCGATGTGCTTGCCGATCAGCTCAATGCGCTTGACGCGGCTGTCGAGCTTGATTTTGCGCAGCCGGCCGATATGGACGCGATCAGCACCGTGCCCCTCAAACAGCTCCAAGACCTCCACACCTTGCACGAGCCCTTGCCGCCAGATCAGCGGCCAGGCTTCAACCGGCAGGAGTTCGCCATTGTCACCAAAGAGATCGGCAAGATCCGCTTCGGCCTCGAATACTAGACGCTGGAGCACCCATAAGGCGTCGATCCGCGCACGCTCGGAGCGGGCACCCTTTGCCGCGTCAATTGCGGCGGCAATCTCGGCATGTTCGAGGAGCCGCGGCCCTTGCTGATTTGCCGTCTTTTCAGAGTAGCCGGCACGGATCGCTGCCCGAGTAGCGTTCATGTCGATCAGATATTCCTCGACGAACCGTGCTTGTTTCGGTGTCAGCATGCGCTTGTTCAATGTTGCTAATTCACGGCGACCAACTTTTACCAACGTCTACACTCGGACAGTTGTACGAACGACAGCGAGCCGGTGACGACTAAACGGGAGGCGCTGCCAGCCGCTGAGTAGCTCAGCACGGTTGGCCGGGACGATGGTCCCGGAAACTCCATCCAGCTCTGGTGAACTTTCCGGCAAACCTGCAGAATACCGACCCGGCTGTCGTCGGCGGCGGGCGGAACTCTCGCCCCATGCTCCCACTGCCGGCCTCCTTCCACAATCCCCTAGGTGCAACGGCGAGAAGGTGGCGCGACAGCTGCGTGGTGCTCACATTCTCCCGGGCCCCAGTAGATAGGTCGAGTATGCCGCCAGGATGCGATCAAGCGGCGTTTCTCTGACTCCAGGGACGATCGCGGATTGGCGGAATTGTTGAGCAAATCACAACGCTATAGTCAAATTGGAGCGCGATTTTTCCACCTCATCTTCCGTGCTGCTGCCACCTGGAACTTGTTGGCACCGGTTCCGATCCAATTTCAAAAAGCTTCCGGATGCATTGCTAGTTTCGCAACAAATTGGCGGTTCCAGCGCTTATAGAGAAATAACCGGTTCCACCAGTCCCACTGGTTCTAATGACTCAGAATCAACGACCTAGCCTGGAACCGGCTCAGGTCCGAACCGATGCCAGAAACTTTAGAACCTGTTCCAGTCCCGCCATCGAGCACGACAAACAGGTTCCCGCGGAACTGGTCGCATGAAAAAAAGCCGGCAAGGATCACCTGCCGGGTTTCGCGATGAAGATAACTTCACCAGTCGTATAAGGATTGCGGTTCGTCAGGCGGTCCCTCATGTATGGGATCACCTGGTCTCCACCAACGAGCGCGATGCGGATCGCCGCGAAGGTACGCCTTCACCTTCCTGCCGGCTTCGTCTCGAAGGCCTGCGTCTCTCCGTTCGAAACCAAGTCCCGCCATTGCGGCCCGCATAAGGGCGTGATGTGCCTTCGTCAATTTGTTGATGCTTTCTGCACCATCGATCCCGACCAGCTTCCAAAGCTCAACGGCTGGGATCTTAAGGGCCCCCTCGGGGATGCGGCTTTCGAGCAGTTCCAGCCATGGTCCGAAGTCCGACGCTTCGCGCACCACCTCTGCTGCAGCAGCTTTCAGCTCGGGATCGTCGAGCCACAGATTTTCAGCACGCTCCGCCTGCACGGCTTCAGCCCACAGCTGGTCGCGGATGGCCGCGATTTCGGTAGGATCAGCCTTGATAACCCGAACGATCCAGAACCGGCGATTGCCCGTGAGATCGCTCAAGTAGCGGCTTTCGTTCGTCGTTCCGAAGAGTACGAATTGCCGCGGTCGGGTGACCGCAAATCGGCCATATGCGAGCCGCGCCCTGTCATGTGTGGTCGAGATGAAGGACTTCACCCGATTGGTGTCGCGTCGCCCCAGGCCATCGAGCTCGGGCATCTCGACGAGCCATGCCCCGGCCGTCCTTTCGATCGTGATCTTAGGGTCGGCACCGATTTCAAGCTGGTCCGTGAACCAGGCCTGGTCGGGGCACAGGGCGCGGATGCCGGAGGATTTTCCGAGATCCTGCGCGCCCTCCAGCACTAGCATCGCGTCGAACTTGCAGCCGGGGTGGATCACGCGGCGGACAGCTGCGCACAAGATTTTCCGTCCGAACGCCCGATTCAAGGGTGTGTCCTCCGCCCCGAAGTAGTCAACCAGCCAATGGTCAAGCCGGTGAACGCCGTCCCAGCGCAGGCCGGCAAGGTAATCCAAAACCGGATGATACGCTCGCCGCTCACCGATGAGCGACACGGCATCGGCAATTTTGTCCTTTGCCGGCTCTTTGTTGTTCGAGGCGTAGGCCACCGTAAAGCGGATCTCCGCGAGCCGTTCATCGGTTATGGGGATGATGCCGTTGGGGCCGTGAATTTCCAGCTCGTAGGACAGCCGATTGCGCTTGACGAACCACTGCCGATCGGCCAACCAAGCCTCAAGCTCCACGTCAAACCGGTCCACGCCCATGATTTGGCCTACACGGCCCAATGGCCCAGGCGCGCTCCGTATAGCGAGCACAGAGCGCGCTTCAGGGGCCGGCCGCGACGAGCTTGGCGCTGGGGCAGATCTGGCAGGACAAGGAGCACCTCCAGCAGCCCCGCCACGGCCAGGCACCGGTATGTCGAGTGGATCAACGTCCATCGGTCGTCACCGGCTCTTCCGATGCGGACGCCACCCCACTGGCGGCGTGGCAAACGGGAGACGACCAATCTTATGACGCCGTTTTATTTCCTCGTGGATGCCCAGCCGGGCGATAACCCCAGCCGCGATGCGGCGCGCCTCCGCACAATAGCGCGGGGTGTCTTTGTGGAGAAGGTGCTCGGCAATGTGCTCGATCCAGGTGTCTGGCTCGACAATTTCCACGACCCGGCCCGCGCGCACACGGCAAATGGGGCGGTAGGCCCGATCGAAGACAACGTGACTACCGCTCTCCTCAGTCCACCAGCCACGCGGCGCGAAACACCAATAAGTACGCCGTATGAGGTGCAAAAAACCATCTGAGTTGGCGTCGGAGAGGAATTCACCCCTACTGAAGTGGATATTCATTTTTTTCGCCTTTCGCTTAGATATGTGAGTTTGCGACGGGCGAGGAATTCTGTAATTATTGCAGCGCCACGCTGCGAACTACACCTCACCCCTCAACCACCCCCGGTTTCAAGAATTGGAGCCGGGGGCGTTCCATTTTGGAGTTGCCCCGACCTCTAGGTCTGCGCAGTGGCTTCACTGGTCGAACGGCGGGGCGTCCCAATTATTTCTGTAGCCCATCGATCGAGTTCCTCGATGTCGTAGAGAACACACCACGCGCCTACTTTACGAAAGGCAGGCCCGCCACCAAGGCACGCAAGTTTGGCAAGAGTACCGGGCGTGCGTTCGAGACCGTGGCGCTGCTTAAGGTATGCAGACGCTTCGGCGCGCTTGATGCGTGGTGGGAGCCTTGATGTGTCGATCTCTGCTTTCAAGGTGTCAGTCACGGATATGCCCTCCAGTCAATTACCGGGCATGTCCATAAACCGGGAATGGTTAGCACGGCGAACAGGTATGATCCTGCGATGGGAAGCCAATCACCGTCCCCACCAACAAGCCATGGAAGTTGACGACGGTAAGCAGTGCCGCCGCCAACATTGCACTGACGACGCTTTCCAGGTCATAGGCGAGCACGAAAAATCAGAACGTAGACGTGCCAGACCTCTGTCACTAGCGGCAGTAGCACCGCGATCGCCGCGCGGGCAGTTTGAGGCAGACGAACTGGTGCGCCGCTTTATGCCCTTCGCTGATGAGCAATGGCGATCGCGGACAGGTCGCTCGCGACGTCGCGGGGGTTACCAGCCGCTTCCTTTCGCTCGGAGTAGCGGTCGGTCAGAACTTCAACATGTGGCCGTACCAGAACCGTGAAGCGCACCAGTTCCTCGACTACATCGACAATCCGCTCGTAATAACTTGAGGGCCGCATTCGGCCGGCGGCATCGAACTCCTGGAATGCCTTGGGAACGCTCGACTGGTTCGGAATGGTGAACATCCGCATCCAGCGCCCGAGGAGCCTGAGCGTGTTCACCGCATTGAATGATTGCGAGCCGCCGCAAACCTGCATGACGGCCAGTGTCCGCCCCTGCGTGGGCCGAAGGCCGCCCATGTTGAGCGGCAGGTGGTCAATCTGCGCCTTCATGACACTCGTGATCTGGCCATGTCGCTCCGGGCTGCACCAGATCTGTCCTTCCGACCACATTGCAAGCTGGCGCAAATTCATGCACGGCAGGGTGGTCATCCGACTTTACCTGGTCCGGGAGGGGTAGATCGGAAGGATCGAAGATGCGCGGCTCGCCCCCATAGTAGCGTACGAGGCGCGCCGCTTCTTCTACGACCAGACGAGAGTATGATCGCTGTCGGAGCGAGCCATAGAGCAACAGAATACGGGGTGGGTGGTCCATACCGCCGTGAGGCAATCCGAGCGCCGGGCGAGGAAGAGCATAGCGCCTGTCGAGCGCGGGCAGGAAATCAGGGTCAGGAAGCTCACGAACTCTCATGATCTTTCACCATTGGGTTGTTGGTGAGGGGGGCAGCGGGCGACATTGGCGTCGCGGAAACATTCAGCCCAGCGCTTCATCGGGGGGACTTGGCTTCTCGTGAACTGCGCAAAAGGCCAGTAACGCCGAAAGGCAAATAGCGCTTGACCAGAGCAATGCGCCGGACCCGTAGGTCTCTATCAGGACGCCGAATGCCAAAGGGGCGCCGGCTTGCGCAATGCGGGCCGGTGCGCCGAGCAGCCCGAGGCGATACCCGTAATTCACCGAGCCAAACACCGCGAGCGGCACCGTGCCCCTCGCGATCGTAAGTATGCCGTTTCCCGCGCCATGCAGCAGCGTGAAGGGCATTGCAAGCCAGCCACCGAGACCCAGAAGCAATCCCGCACCCACAGGATGGGCCAGGGTAGAGAGACGGGCCGACACGAGTGGATGATAGCGGCTCATGAAGAGTGCCTCCAAGAGCCGGGCAGCCACTTGCGCCGGACCGACCAGGGCCGCGGCCGCAATAGCTTCCCTGGTGCTTGCGCCAGCCGCTTCGAGTACACGTGGCAGATGCGCCGCCATTCCGGTCGAAACAACCCAACCCGCAGCGAAGGCGAAACCGAGCAGCCACATTGCACGATCCATCGGCACGTGCGGATTGTTTGCACCATGGGTTTGGCCGCCGCTCGCTCGCTGGCGAGGCAAAATGATGAGGTTGAGCGGTAGCCCAAGACAAAGATGCGCCACCGCCCAGGCCGCACAAGTGTAGCGCCATCCGACGGCCGCATCGCCCCAGCTCGTCAGTGGCCAGCCGACAGTGCTGGCGAAACCTGCGATAAGAGTGATCCCCGTTATCGCTGAACGGGCGGACTCACCGTAGATGCGCCCCAGTGTGGCGAACGCCGCATCGTACAGTCCAAGACCCATCGCCACGCCGATGATTAGCCAGGCGAGCCACATGACAAATGTGGAGGGAGAAGCGGCCAATGTGAGTAATCCAGCGGCGAACAACAGGTTCGACAGGCCAAGGACTTCCCGCCCACCAAAGACGTCGATGGTACGCCCCACGCGAGGACCCAAAAGAGCGGAGATCATGAGAGCCGCGGAAAACGCAGCGAATATTACCGTGGTGCTCGTCGAAAGGTCTCGCGCGATCGGGTCGGCCACGATCGCGACGAGGTAGTAGCTCGAGGCCCAGGCCAGGGTCTGGCTGGTCCCAAGCGCAGCGATAAGGCTCAATCGCTGCCGCTGTTCTGAACTAGCCACAGCAGGAAGCAGGGGCGTTGGCGGTTCGAGCAGGCGCGCAGCAACTCACATTTGTCGCTTGTTCTGGTGTGGAGCCACAACAACTGGCGGCACTACCTGGGTCGAGAGATGACCCGGAACACACACCAGTTTCCGGCAGCTCCAGTTCAACCCGGTCTGCGGCCTCGCGGTCGCCGGCAATGTCGGCGACAATGGAACGGACCTGCTCATAGCCCGTCAGCATGAGGAAGTTTGGCGCGCGGCCGTAGGACTTCATGCCGGCGATGTAGAAACCCGGTTCTGGCTGAGCCAGCTCCCGGGCGCCGTGCGGCCTTACGGTGCCGCAGCTGTGTACGTTCGGGTCGATCAGTGGTGCCAGCGCTGGCGGGCATTCGAGTGCGGGGTCAATGCTGAGTCGCAGTTCGCGTGCGAATGAGAAATCGGGCCGGAACCCTGTCGCGACCACGAGCTCATCGACAATGACATGGCGGCCGCAGCATGCTGATCCGGCGCCGATCCGAAGACCGGCTTCGGTTTTCGTGATGTGCGTTACCTGGAACCCAGCTTCCAGTACGAGCTTGCCCTCCTTCACCAGTCGGGCAAAGGTGGCGCCTAGCTCACCCCGAGCAGAAAGCTTGTCGTTGGCACCACCGCCAAAGGCTTTCTCCGGGTTATTGCCGCGCAGAAGCCAGATCGGTTGCGTTCCCGGAGCGCTTTCGGCAAGGCGAACGAGATCGATGAGCGTGCCAATGGCCGAGTGCCCGGCGCCGAGCACCGCCACACGTTTTCCGGCATAGCGCGATCGGTCCTTGCCCAGGACGTCAGGCATCGCATACGCGATGGCGTTCTGCGCCTCGTCCTCGCCAATCGCGGTGAGCCCGTTGGCGCCGGCAGGATTGGGATTGAACCATGTTCCGGATGCATCGATGACGCTATCCGCTTCAAGCGAAAGCGTACCTGCGCCGTTCCGGTATCGGATTGAAAATGGCGCGCTTTCGCGACCCTTGGTTTTGACCTTGTCGAAACCCGCGCGGCTGATCGCGACGACGCGGCTGGACGTATGTACGTAATCCCGGAGCGCCGTGCGCTCGGCTAAGGGCGCCAGGTACTGCGCAACGAGTTCGCCGCCGGTGGGATAGTGCGACGGCTCCGGTGCGTTCCACCCCGCGTCCTCAAGCAACTTCCGCGCCGCTCGGTCCACGTTGTATTCCCACGGGGAGAACATGCGGACGTGACTCCACTGGCGTACCGCCTCGCCCGCATGAGGCCCGGCTTCCAGCACGATGGGCTTCAACCCGCGTTCCAAGGCGTGCGCGGCCGCTGCAAGACCCACCGGGCCGGCTCCTATGATGGCCACGGATTTCGCTCTGCGCTGTTCCATTGTCGGCGCTCCTTGTCAGACTATCGATGCGGACCGGGCTCTTCGCTTTGGATGCTGATGTGGCGGGCACGCCGAGTCGACACAGCATTCGGCAACGAGAAAGTCGACCAAGCTGTGCATCACATCGTAATTGGCTCGGCAGATGAGCGTCGTCGACTGCCGCTCCTGCGTGACCAGCCCCACCAAGACTAGGGCCTTGAGGTGATGGGAGAGCGTTGACGGGGCAATTTCGAGCTTTGCCTGCAGATTTCCGACGGACATCCCCTCTTCGCCCGCACGTACGAGAAGGCGGTAAATCTTGAGGCGAGTGGGATTGCCCAACGCTTCCAGGTGTGCGGCTGCGTCATCTGTGTTCATACGGACATCGTATGCTCGCTCGCTGCAACGAGTCAACCGTATTTCTAGAATTATCGAAATAGACGGCGGCAGGCGGATATTGGTCGCATCGAAAGATGTTGACGCAGCCCGTCGAGCCCTATATATCGACTATCGTCGAATAACGATAAGAGGGACCCGTGCCTGCGGTAAAGGTGCGCAAACGAGAGTCGCCCGCTCTCTTGCCAGGAATTGATGCTGATCTTGCGATGCTCGCCAAGGCGCTGGGTCACCCGGCCCGAATTGGTATCGTGCGGCTGCTTCATGAGAGGCAGTCATGTATCGGCTGCGATATTGTAGATCGGGTTGGTCTTGCCCAATCGACCACCTCTGAACACCTGCGCATTTTGAAAGCCGCAGGCATCATCACCGGCGAAATCGAAGGTCCGCGGGTTTGCTACTCCCTCAATCCCACCGCGTTGGTGCCACTGAGGTCCTTTTTGCAAGCTGTCATCGAGTCTGCGCTGCCATCGGCGCAAACTAAGAAGAGCTGACGAGGCTATCGATGTCCACCTTCGAACGCTATCTGACCGCATGGGTCGTGCTGTGCATCGTGGCCGGCGTCGCGCTGGGGCATGCCTTCCCCGATGTCTTCCAGGCCATCGGTGGCGCTGAGATCGCCAAGGTGAATCTCCCGGTCGCTGTTCTCATCTGGCTTATGATCATCCCGATGCTGGTGAAGATCGATTTCTCCGCGTTGGGCCAGGTGAAGGAGTATTGGCGGGGCATCGGCGTGACGCTGTTCATCAATTGGGCGGTGAAGCCGTTCTCTATGGCGGCGCTGGGGTGGCTCTTCATTGGCTACGTGTTCGCGCCCTACCTGCCAGCCGATCAGATCAGCAGTTATATCGCCGGCCTGATCCTGCTGGCGGCGGCCCCCTGCACCGCCATGGTATTCGTGTGGAGCAACCTGTCGGATGGCGAGCCGCACTTCACGTTGAGCCAAGTTGCCCTGAACGACGTGATCATGGTGGTCGCGTTCGCACCCATCGTCGGCCTATTGCTTGGGCTCTCCGCCATCACGGTTCCATGGGAAACGTTGCTGCTGTCCGTGGCCCTCTATATCATCGTGCCGGTCATTATTGCGCAGGTAGTAAGGCGCGGTGTGCTGTCGGGTGGTGGTCAACCGGCGTTGGCGGCGCTGCTTGGCAAGCTCCAGCCACTCTCTCTAATTGCTCTACTGACAACGCTGGTGCTGCTGTTCGGCTTCCAGGGTGAGCAAATCATCGCCCAGCCACTTATCATCGCCATATTGGCAGTGCCGATCCTGATCCAGGTCTATTTCAATTCGGGACTGGCCTATCTGCTGAACCGGATCACGGGAGAGGCCCACTGTGTAGCTGCGCCATCGGCTCTCATAGGCGCCAGCAACTTCTTCGAGCTCGCCGTCGCGGCTGCGATCAGCCTGTTCGGCTTCTCTTCCGGCGCAGCGCTCGCCACCGTTGTCGGCGTGCTCATTGAGGTGCCTGTCATGCTGTCGGTCGTGAAGATCGTCAACGCGACCAAGGGCTGGTACGAGGCAGGTCCGGCCGTTAAGCGTCGCGCCGCCATCGCCCGCATTCCTGCCAACGAGCTGACGGAGTCTGTCCATGGCTGAAACGATGGACGTTGTAATTTACCACAATCCCGATTGTGGGACTTCGCGCAACGTGCTCGCGATCGTCGAAGCGGCTGGATACCGGCCCACGGTGATCGAATATCTTAAGACGGGATGGACTAAATCTCAGCTCCTGGGACTTTTTGCTGCCGCTGGCCTTACCCCACGCGCGGCGTTGCGCGAAACGAAGTCACCGGCCCGCGAAATGGGGCTGCTCGATGCTTCGGTCGACGATGAGACACTGCTCAGCGCTATGGTCGAGCATCCGGTGCTTGTGAACCGTCCAATCGTCTGCACCCTGAAGGGCGTCAGGCTGTGCCGGCCGAGTGAGACAGTGCTCGACCTGTTGGATCGTTTGCCGCCTGGGCCGCTCTACAAGGAGGATGGCACGCTTCTAATCGACGCCGACGGGCGCCGCGTAGTTGGAAATCCGTCAAATGAGCGCTGAATATCGTTACGACGTAATTCTCGCGCACTCCCCGCATGAAGACGCGAAGCCCAGGTCAAGACCTCTGCGAAATTGCACGTGAGATCAGTAGCAAGGCCACCATGGAAGGCTGCCCACGCGACATCATAGGGTGGGCGCACGGCCGTGAGCGCTGGGATGCCAGCTAATAGTGCGGCTTCAAAGCATTCTCGTAACCCGCGGCCGAGACTTTCGGCGCGACCGAAGCGATTGATTACGAGAAGGTCGACGCGATCGGCGATCGCCTGTCGAATGGCGATCTCGGATTGGGCCAATCCCCCTTCATCCAGCCGGCATCCGCGGGCACACGCTCCGCGGTCCTGCCAAATGTCGAACGTTCGACCCGTTCTTAGGTCTACGACATGGACGCTAGCCGCGCAGTTGCCGCCGCGCTCGCCTCTGGAAACCTGCAGCAAGCCTCCAAGTCGCACCCCAGAGGCGGCCAGCCTTTTGCAGGCAGTCACGAGAAACTGGTCGATATCGTCGCCCCGCTCGTAGTGAACGGCGGCCAGCGGTGACATGCATGCCGACGAATGCATCATCGATTCCCCCGCAGTGCAGTCAGAGGCCCAACCCGCCTTGGGTTGTGCCTCCGACTAAGAACGATGCGTACTCCTCAACCCACCTTATAGTGCGGCGATTTGAAACTCAGGTGCTTCACACTGTCCGGTGCCTTAGATAGAGGTCGGATGTCAGCCCAGGTCTGCTTGTAGTTCGGCAGAATGAGCTCGTTGGTGCCGGCGTTTACGACATTGCCCTGCACACCCGTCGGATAGCCGAACAGCATGAAAGTCTGGCCCTTCTTGGCGCTCGGCGCTGGGTAGACCATCGCCTGCGTGGAACCGTCATCGTTATAGATCTCGACCAGATCCCCCGGTCCGACACCGAGCTCTTTCATGTCCTCCGGGTTCATTTCGATGAACGGGTAAGGGAAGCGATCCATCACGAATTCGTTGTCCTGGTCGAGGTAAGCGTTCTGCCAGACGAGGTTCGTGCGACCATTGTTGATGAGGTATTTGAATTTTGCCTTCTGCTCCTTCTTGCCGGGAGCCTGCAAGCCACGCCACTTGGCCTCCATGAATCTCGCTTTGCCATCCTTGGTGTCGAACTTGCCATCGGCATAGAGGCGCTTCGTACCGACGATCTTGCCGCCCTCAAACCCAACTGCAGGTTCCTGAAAACCGTTGGTGCCCATGGCGCGCAGCCGCTCGTAGGTGACGTGCTCACCGCCTTTGGCAACCTTGTGGTAGCCGTCCATGAAGGCGTCTTCTTCCGTTTTCCAGTCGAAGCCCTTGAACTGATCGGCATATTTGTCATCGCCGATTTCGCGCAGAACGCGTTCCATGTGGTTGGCGATGCGGGCAGCGATGAGGCAGTCTGGCATGGCTTCTCCCGGCGGGTCCATGTAGCGCTCGGTGATGCGCATGCGTCTTTCACCGTTCATAGAGGTGAGATTCATCTCACCCGATGTGGCGGCAGGCAGCCAAACGTGGCAGGCCTCGCCAATCTTGGTCGGCACGATGTCGACGTCGACAGCGAAGAGGCCGCCTGCTTTGATGGCTTCGACGATAGCAGCGACTTGCGCGGCACGGTCGCCCGCCGGCACCGCATTCATGGCATCCTTCACCATGTCGGTGCGCTTCTTGTAGACCTGCTTGAACTGGTGAGCATTGAGCGTGGTCTTGTAGTGATCGCAGCCCCAGATGTGGTGCACGCCGCCCTTGCCCTCTATCAGTAGCTTGTCGACGTAGGCTGCCGGACGTCCGACGTGGGCATCGGAAGGACGCGCATAGCCTTCCTGGTGGCCGCCCATACGAACGCAACCGCCGCCCGGCCGGCCGATGTTGCCGGTGGCAAGCGCCACGTTCACGAGGGCCGCGTTGGTGCGATAATTGTCGTTGCCCCAGATCAACCCCTTCTCGTAGGCGAACATCGTCCGGCGACGCTTTCCGTTCTTCGGCGCCGCGATCCACTGCGCTGCCTTCTCAATGTCGGCTTCTGGAACGCCGCAGATTTTCGCTGCTTCCGCCAGCGTCGTCTTGTTGGCGGCGAGGGCCTTGTCGAAATCTTTGGTAGAGGCAGCGATGAAATCCTTGTCCTGCCAGCCCTTCTCAGCAATGTAGGTCAGCCAAGCATTGAAGAGCACCATGTCCGTGCCGGGCTCGATCGGAAGGTGCAGCACGTTCTCCTTGCCGGCCTCGGCCTCGCAAGCTGCGATCGTCGCAGTTCGCCGTGGGTCGACAATGATGATCTTGCCTGGGGCATGCTCCTCGTCGGGCAACTGCTCGCGCTTCTTGTCGAGGCTGGTGCCGCGCAGGTTCGGGATCCAGTGGTTGAGGAAGTAGTTGGTCTGCGTCTCCAGCGGATTGCAGCCCACCGCCACGATTGTGTCGCAGAGCTCCGCGTCCTCGTAGCAGTTGTTGAGCTCATATACTCCCATATCGCGGCTGGCGTGCACCTCGGAATTGTAGGCTGGGCGATTGTGAATGCGGATATTCTTCACCTTCATCGCGCCGAAGTAGAGCTTGCCGGTGCCCCAGGTGTTCTCGTACCCACCGCCGGCGCCACCGTGATCGAAGACAGAGACGAATAGCCCGTCCTCGCCTTGGTCCTTTATGACGGCGACCGTCACACGGGCGACGAGATCGAGCGCATCCTCCCATGAGGTCGGTTGCATCTGGCCGTAGCGCCAGACCATCGGGTGCGTGAGGCGCTGCTGCTGGGTTGCGCGGGCGCGTGAGTAGCTCATCTCCGCCATGCGGGCGCCGCGTGCCGAACCGAGCCCCGAGTTCACGACGCAGCCCTTGTCCGGTTTGATGACGAGGTGAACGTCTTTTCCGTCCTGCTGCACGATATTGTACATCGAGGGCGCATACCACGCCTCGGTCTCGGCCGGCTGCTGCTTTGATAGGTCCACGCCGAACGCATTCTGGCTGGGCTCCGTGCCGCCCTGCTTGTTCACGGGCCACGTGTAGGCGTGGTAGCCGCAGCCCACGATGCAATAATGGCAGACCACGGTATGCTTCTTAGCGTCTGCGGGAATGATCGGCAGACGGTCGATGTGGCGCTTGAATGCCATGGATCAGTTCCTCCCTCAGAGCACGTTCGACAGGCGGCCATAGATGAGCTCGTCCACGCCTTCAGCGTAGATGTCGCCCTTGTCATCGACCCGGAGTGCGAACTGCGGCAGGTTCTGCGTCGCTTGGCCCATAATCTGGAGCCCGCCCTTCTCGCAGTCGAACAGCGAGTAGTGGCCAGGGCAGCTCAGCGTCTTGTCCTCAGCGACGTAAACTAGCGGAAAGCCCTTGTGTGGGCACAGAGTCGAGAAGGCGACGATGTCGCGATCGGGGCCGACGCCGCCGTCGACCGGAGTGCCAAGCTTAAGGAGAACACCCGGGCTGTCCTCGTCGGGATAGCTGATGTGCAGCGGCTCGTTGACTTCAAGTTCGCTGATGTTGGCCAGCCGGTTCGAAGGATACTGGACGCGGGCCGGCAGCGGCTTTGCCTTGCTCGTAGATGGAACGACCGCCGATGCGACGGCCCCTACTGTCGCCACGGCGCCGCCGCGCAGGAACTGGCGACGCCCGACGTCGACCAGCTTGTTGCAGCCTTTCATTGGATCGCTCTCCCTATCGCTTCAGAGACAGGGAAAGCATCGCAAGCGATGTGCCAATGTTGGTGGCGCGCAGAATGCGTGAAGTTTCAATAGCTTGCGGTTAGCGGACTCGTGTAAACCGTTCGGATATCCCAACGCGATTGATTGCCACGTTCGGAAATCTGAACATCACTCCTCTTCGTCGCCAGACCCGATACCCAACCGACGCATTTTTTCCCAGAGTGTCGTCCGTGATATGCCGAGGAGTTCCGCCGCTCGCGTCACGCGACCGGCGGACTCCCGAAGGGCGCGCTGGATTTGACGCCTTTCAGCGACTTCGCGCGCTTCGCTGAGAGTTGCCAGCGGCGCAACAGTTTCGCCGTCGCGACCTGTTGCTTGCTCCGGGAACAGGTCGGTCGGCATGATCCATTGCCCGTAGGACAATGCTAAGGCCCGCTCCACTCTGTTACGCAGCTCCCGGACGTTTCCCGGCCATGAGTGCTCCAGGGCAGCATCAATGGTCAGCGATGCAAACCCGCGTACATCGGAGTTCAGTTCTGCGCTGAATTGATCGAAGAACAGCTCCATCAGGGTCGGAATATCTTCCGGTCGCTGGCGCAGCGGCGGAATCTCTATAGAAACGGTGTTGATGCGATGCAGAAGATCGAGGCGGAAGCGCCCATCACGCACCGCCGCGTGTAGATCGCAGTTTGTCGCGCATACAAGCCGCGCCTTGAATGGGATCTTCCTTTCCCCACCCACGCGCGTGAAAGCCCTTTCTTCGATGAGTCGCAGAAGCTTGGCCTGTAGTGGAAGCGGCAGCTCCGCGATTTCATCGAGAAACAACATGCCTCCGCCAGCGCGCTCGGCGTAGCCCTTGTGCTGTGCGTGTGCTCCCGTAAAAGCGCCTCGCTCGTGTCCGAACAGCTCGCTTTCCATGAGATCCGTAGGCAATGCTGCGCAATTGACAGCAATTATCGGCCTATCGGCGCGCGGCGAGATGCCGTGGAGAAACCGCGCACACACCTCTTTGCCCACACCTGTCTCACCGGTGAGCAGGACGGGGCTCGTCAGCGGTGCGACGCGGCGCAGCATCTGCTCAACGCGCCTCATGGCTTCGGAAACGCCGAGCGTCCCCTCAGTCCGCACCTGCGGCCGTGCCCGGATCAGACTTCGCGCTCGGTCCATGAACGTCTCTAGATCGAACGGCTTTGCGACGTAGTCGCCAGCACCGGCGCGCATAAGCCGGACCGCCTCGTCGATATCACCAAAGGCCGTCATGAACAGGAAGGGCGGCGCGCTCCGCGTTTGTGCGATTTCGCTGAATAGCCGATCACCTGTAGTATCGGGCAGGCGGATATCGCACACGACAAGATCAGGACTTGTTGCCTTGAGACCCCTGATCGCCTCAGAGCCGGATTGCCACCAATCGACATAGGCCCCTTCGAGCGTGAGGCTCTGCACGAGACTTTCGCCCATGATGGGGTCGTCCTCAATGAGGCCTATTACGCGGCCCTCAAGCGACATGACTGAGCTCCTGTGTCTTAGCGAAAGGCTTTTTCCGCTCGGGGATCTTCAACCGGACCGACGTGCCTCCGCAAGCGCGGGTGGTTGCTTCAAGCTGGCCCCCGACTTCATACGCAAAGCGCTTCACCATCCAGAGCCCCAATCCGCTGCGTGGAGCCAATGGGGCTGGCTGTGAAAGTGGGGCGTTGATGTAGTCCAGAATGGCGCGTGGCATTCCAGGACCCTGGTCACGAACTTCAAGCTCGATTCCATCCTGCGTCGCCGCAGCTTCAAACGACACTGTTCGATTGGGCTCTGTTGCGGCACAAGCGTTGAGAAGCAGATTGAGTGCCGCATCCCGTACTCCACCAACGGGTACAAAAATCTCCCGGTCCATAGCATTCCGCCACTCAAGCTGCAGGTTTTTGCGCTTAATCTCTGGCTGCAGTAGCAGGGCCAGGTCATCTAAGTCGGTCGCCGTTAACGGTCGTTCGTCCTGCCGATGCCGATAGGTCGCGAGGCTAGATCGAACAATGTCCCGGATGCCGAGGAGGCCTTTTTCGATAAGCCGAATCGAAGTCTCTCGTACCGCGGCGCGATCACCGTGGCGTTTGAGGGAATCAACGGCATTCAGCATCCCGCCGATGGGATTATTGATCTCATGGGCCATTCCGGAAGCCAGTCGTCCTAGAGCGGCAAGTCGCTCCTCCTCGGCCAGACTTTTTAGCAGTCGTTCGCGCTCGGCCACGGCTTGGACAAGCGAATTGTAACGGCGGAAAAGCTGACCGAATTCGCTTTCCGGCCGGCCGATGAGCTCGACCGGAACGGGCGTAACGCTACCTGCCGCGCCGGATCGCATGCTCTCTGACAGTACGCGAATGGGGCGCATCATGCGGCGGACCGTGATGTAGCCGATGATGGCGAACAGCAGTGTGAGCGTCGTGTTCGAGGCAATCAGTGTTGCCAGGACCTCCCGCCGTTCTTCGATTAGAGTCCCGATGCGCATCTCGGCGTAAATCGCACCGACAACCCTGTGCTGATGGACGAGCTCGCGCTTTACGTGGAAAACGCCATGGTCCTCATAGGTGGCGCTATCTGAAGCTCCGTTGAGTCTGGAGCGAACCGGATCCGGAAGTTCGGTCTGCACCGGGAAGGCTCGCGGTTGGCTCGATGCGATGACGCGTCCGCCAGGATCGGTGACAGTCGTCCATGCGATATCCAGACCCTCGTAGCGCTGCGCTGCGCGGTCTAGCGCATCGTAGACCTCCCAGATGTCCTCACGCAGTACATGCGGAATGACGGCGGATGAGATCCCGTCGAGGTAGGCGTCGGAGAGCTCAGTCAGGTGTCTGTTCTGCGTGTCGATCAGTCTGGTCAGCACGCGATCGGTGACGACAGCACTCACCGTCACCATCATCAACGCAGCGAGCACCGGCACACGTAGCGCCAGGGGCCACTGCAGAGGATTGAGCCTAGTGAACTTGGGCCGTCGAACGCCCATCAGCCGAGGCTCCGTACTAAGGCGAGCTTCGCTGCGATGCCATCGAACACCGACGGCTCGGCATCACTGAATCCGTCGAGCCGCAGCTCCTTCAGAACCTCCGTACCCAACGGATCGCTGTTCATGTCCAACAGCGCACGCTTGAGAGCCAGTGTCTCTGGCGTGTCCTGGGATCGGCGAGGACAGGCCACAGGCGGAAACCCGAGCAGCTCCGATCTCTCGAGCACCCGGGTACGCCCGGTCAGCTCCGGCTCGATCTCGGAGATCACCTCCCATACGTAGCCATCAACGCTTCCGCTCTGCGCCAGCCCCGAAGCCACGGCTCTGACCACGTTGCGGTGACCGTAGGTGAAGAACGAGTGCCGGAAGAATTCCTCCGGCCGCCATTGCCGTTTCGCGAGCGCGGCGCGAGTTACGAGGTACCCAGAATTACTGTTCGGGTCTGAGAACGCGTGAACATCGCCCTTGAGATCATCCAGGCTGGAGGCGTGACGGTCGGCATCGACGATGAGATACGATCGATAAAGCGGCTGTCCCCGCCAAACTGGAACCGCCACAAGGGCTAGCTCCTCGCGATAACTCACGAACGGATATCCGCAGATCCAGGCGGCCGTGAGCTGGCCGGAGATCAGCAGTGACGTGATCTCTTCATAGGTGCGCCGCTGAACGAGCACGACTTCCAAGCCGGTTCGCCGGGCGAGAAAGGTCCTTAGCTGATCCAGCAGCTCGAGATCGTTGCTCAGGAAAACAGGGGTGAGGCCAAATTTGATTCCTCTGGTTGCGGCTTGGACGGGCCCAGCAATGCTGGCAGCCGCTGCAGCAGGAGCGGCTGTGAGAAGCTGTCGGCGCGTCAACGCGCAGAATGGGGGCAAAGCTTTTCCTCCTTTGCGCTGACAATTGAATGTCGCGCTCTCCTGAGATTACCACACGAGGGGAAGGTAAGACAGGCTCCCACTGGAGCGAGCAGATCTTGCAGGATTGGATGAAACGAACGCCCATTGTGTCGAGAGCAGAGACCTAGGCTGCGTATGCGGTGGCCGACAGGCAGGTACTGAGTGGGCCTGCGACGGGCCCGTGCATCCGGAACCTCTCGATGCCTCGCCCGGCAGCGGTTTGATCACCGACCTGAGCACATTCCCAATACTCACTGCCGCCAGCAGCGGCCCCGGCGGGTAGTCCGCGAGCAGCAGGCCCACCAGCACTGCTTCCGACTACATCGGGAGGATGGCCGAAGCGGCAAGTACAGTGAGGAAGGGGCCAGCGTAGGCGGCAACGTCGGTCATTGCGTGACGTCATCCGAGTGGGACCTTACGGGTCTGCATTGGCGAATAGCGAGGCCGAGCGCACCAGAGTGGCAGCAGAAGTGAGTAGCTTGGGAGAATATCAGGCCGACCCGAGGCTCATGCCTAGCTTGAGCTTGTTCATTAGAGCACGGTGCCCCGGCCGCTGGCCTCAATGCCTGATCAGACGCTGATACGTTGACGACTTACACGTCTTTGACGCATGTGGAATGCAGATTAACTGCTCCCCCAGCTCCGATTGGCACTACCTTCATACGCCCCCATTGTTGCCGCAAGGCGCGAGTGCTTCCTATCTGTTGACCAAGGCCCCAGGCCAGTGGGCCGATAGCCCCGCTGACCGCTGAACGGCTCGCGGCGTAGGGGAGCAAATCACTTGCAATACGACGACAGGAATCGGACGGCTCGATGACGGCCTTGAAGAAACAAAAGCGGGCGACCTCATCCGAGGTTGCGGGCGGGGCAGGCTTCACCTACGCGGACACGGTTGCCGCCTATTATCTTGCGGCCCTTCTCCGGGAGGAGCGAGCGGCCGGGCTCGGCGGGATTGTGAGATCAGTCGCAGTGGAGCAGGCCAGTCAAGGCAATCCCATGGACGATATCGTCGTCGAGTTTGACGATGGCGGATCCCTATGCACGCTCGGCCGCGGCACGCCGGTGGCGCAGCCCCAACGCCGCGGCGAAGGTTGCCCAGATAGCTATAAAAATACGATATCCAGAGATAGTTCGCGTTCGAGACTTTCTTAGCCTTGTTGACGCCCGGCAGACCGAACGGTAGGCGCTTATCGCCCTTGATTTTTTCGGCGTCCACCTCGTCCACATTGAATGGCGGATTCGCCATCACAAAATCGCACTTATCAACGAGCTCGAAGGGGTCTTTGTAGTACGTAATGGCCTCGTTGCCTGATCGAATTGAGCCTTGTAGTCCGTGTACAGCGAGATTGATCTGAGCCAGCTTCGCAGTCGTCTCGTTCTTCTCATGACCGTAGAAGGTGACACGCTTCATCGTGTCTTGGCCAGCATTCTCCATGAAGTGGCTGGTCTGAACGAACATCCCACCAGAGCCGCAGGCGGGATCGAAGACGATACCGTGGTCGGGTTCAATGACGTTGACTATGGTTTGCACGATAGATGGAGGTGTGAAGAATTCGCCATTATCGTGAGCGCGTTGTTTGGAGAACTCGGCTAGGAAGTATTCGTAAATGCGGCCGAACACATCGCCTGATGCCTTCCGTAGCCCCTCTGAATCGAAGGTGCGCATCATCTCTTCGAGGACGCTATCCTCGAACCGCGTATAGTCCTTCGGCAATTGTCCGGCGAGCGGTGGAAATGCCTGCTCAATCGCCTCCATTGCCTCTGTCAGCGCGACGCCGAGTTTGCCGTCCTTTGGGGACTTCAGAATGACATCGAAGCAGGCCTCCTTGGGCAGCATCAACGCACGGCGACGAGTAAAGTCCGCCTGAACCAAGGGGCGATCAGGGATACGACCTGCGGCCTTATCAGCCTCAATCGCAGCCTTGGCTTCATAATAGCGATTGGTGGCGTAGCGCAGAAAAATCAAGCCCATGATGGGCATGAAATACTCGTTCGAGGCCAAGTTGGAGTTCGCTCGCAGATTGTCCGCGATCTTCCATAGTTCGGCCTCGAATTTCTGGATTCCTTGTAGGTGATCGGCTGCCAGCCCACGTAGTTCTCGTTCTCCCGGTCGAAGCGCCCCCTTGTCCGTCGCGTCGACTCTGGCGTCCATCTTCAGCCCCCAGTTTAGTTTCTCTTCGGCCACTATAGTCGCGCCGAGGAGAAGTGCGAACTTCGATGGTTATGAAGTGCACCTGAAAATGGCCTAAACCTAAAGTTGTTATTCCTCCCTCGGTACCGGAGATCGGCCGTTGGAGCGGGCGGGCTTTCTGCGCACGACGTCGCGGCCTAATGCGTTGCAACCAAGGACGACCTACCCGCTCGCCTTACTATCCGCTCACAGGATGTATGGTTGTGTTTGACCCTCTGTAGGCTGCCCTTTCGCGCATCTCTGCAATCATGTCAGCCCAATCGTGCATCATCTGCACGCGCTGGTCCCACCATTGAGCCCGATTGTAAGCGCGCCGGGTTTCACTGCCGACAAGGTGGGCAAGCTGGAATTCGATCACATCCTTGTCGTACTTCTTGCTCTCATTGAGGATCGTCGAGGCACTGGACCGGAATCCGTGAGAGCAGTGCCTTCCCTTGTAGCCGAGTGCCCAAATGTTCTTGTTGAGAGTGTTCTCCGATAGGGGCTTATTCGGGTTCTGTGGTGAGTGGAAGATGAGCCCGTGTGACCTGCCAGTATACTTACGGACTTCTCGCAAGACCTGACGCGTTGCCGGAACCAGCGGGACATCGTGGGGCCGACGCATCTTCATCCGTTCGGCAGGGATGGTCCAAACAGACGTTTCGAGGTCGATCTCATCCCAAGTGGCAAAGCGTATCTCGATCGGTCGGGTGAAGGTGTGCGCCTGAAACTCCAGGGCCAAACGGACGATCGTGCTTCGAATGGTCGAGATGCGCCGCATCAGCTCGCCGAACTCGTCGGGTCGAACGATGGCAGGATAACTCGTGACCCTCGGAGCCCTGATCTGACCTCGGAGCACTGGAGTCGGATCGCCGGGAGCCCGGTCTGTGAGGGCAGCTAAGCGGAACACGGCCCCAATGGTCTGGCGAACCCGCTTTGCCGTCTCAAGCCGTCCACTAGCCTCGATGTCGGATAAGAGCTCTAGGATCTCGGACGGTCGTATGTCTGCGATCGGTCGGTGGCCTAAGACGGGGATGACGAGATCGTTTAGAATCCACTTCTTTTTGTCCAGGGTGTCCTTGGCGTAACCCTTGGCCTCGCACTTCGCCAGAAACTCCTTGGCGACCGCCTTGAAGGTCTGCCCCGAAGCCAGCTTTGCGGCGCGTATCTGGTCCTTCTTGTGCTCTGAAGGATCGATACCCTGAGCTAGCAGTTTGCGAGCTTCCATCTTCCGCTCGCGAGCTTCCTGCAGGCTGATCTCGGGATAGGTGCCGATAGCGAGAGTCTTCTGTTTGCCGAGGAACCGATAAGCCAGTCTCCACAGCTTCGTGCCGTTGGGCTGCACCTGTAGGTATAGGCCCTCGCCGTCGCTGATCTTGATGACCTTGCCGTTCGGCTTGACGTTGCGAACCTTGAGATCTGTGAGCGCCATCTCACCGACCTCCCGATACCAACACCGATACCAACAAATTGCTGCGCTTTGGTGAGACGCGCTGAGACGCCCTGAGACAGAAGCTCAGGGATTTCCGTTGATTTTCAGTAACTTGTGAGACGGGATGAGATGGGGTGAGATCGCATGAGATGCGATCATGGTGCCCAGGAGAGGACTCGAACCTCCACGGGTTGCCCCGCTAGTACCTGAAACTAGTGCGTCTACCAATTCCGCCACCTGGGCACTGTGCGCAGATGAGTTAGAGCCGCTTGCCCGCGTTGTCAATTGCGCTGCGTCACTTCACATGACCGGGGTGGGTGTGTATTGCTGGCCAGCGGAAAAAGGTTTGGACGCAGGAGACTTACGGCATGTCCTCTAACCTCGCCTTGGGCGGTCTGGTGACCGTGTTCGGCGGATCGGGGTTCGTGGGCCGCCACGCGGTTCAGAACTTGGCCAGAAAGGGCTGGCGCATTCGCGCCGCCGTGCGCCGGCCGGATTTGGCGGGGCATCTGCAACCCATGGGCCGCCTCGGTCAGATCCATGCCGTTCAGGCCAACGTCCGTTTCCCTGATTCGGTGGCGCAGGCGGTGAAGGATGCCTTCGCTGTCGTGAATGCCGTCGGCATCCTGGCGCCCACTGGGCGGCAGAGTTTCGATGCCGTCCACGTCAAGGGAGCGCGGGCTGTTGCCAAGGCCGCGCGCGAAGCCGGCGCGGAGCGACTCGTCCACATCTCCGCAATCGGGGCCGACCTGAACAGCCCTTCGGCCTACGCTCGCACCAAGGCGGAAGCCGAGCAGGCCGTCCTGGAGGAATTCCCCAACGCGGTTATCATCCGGCCCTCTATCGTTTTTGGACCGGAGGACGAGTTCTTCAACCGGTTTGCCTCGATGGCGCGCATCAGCCCATTCCTGCCGCTCATCGGCGGCGGGCGCACGCGCTTTCAGCCAATCTACGCCGGCGACCTCGGGGCAGCGATCACCAACGCGGTCGAAGGCCGGGCCAAGCCGGGAACGATCTACGAGGTCGGCGGGCCGGAGGTTTTCACGTTCCGCCAGTTGCTCGACAAGGTTCAGGAGTGGACGGATCGTCGGCGGCTGTATTTCCCGATTCCCTTCTGGCTCGCGAGCCTGATGGCTGTCCTCACATCGCCGTTGCCGAACGCTCTCCGACCCTTCACGCTTGACCAAGTCCGGCTGCTGAAGCAGGACAATGTCGTCAGCAAGGCCGCCGAGGAGGAAGGGCGTACGTTGCAGGCCCTCGGGATCTCGCAGCCGCATACAATCGAGGCCATCGTCCCTCCCTATCTGGAGTGGATGAAGCCCCAGGGGCAATTTGCGCGCTATCGCGGCTGACTCCGGTCAACTTGCGGCAAACGAAAACAAGAAAGGCGCTCCGGCCAGCTCTGGCGGAGCGCCTTTGGTTTGAATGTGAGAAAGCTTCGCGTCAATGGACGCTCGCCACCTCCAGCTTGTCGCCGCGGGCATGGCCGATGGCCGCCTGGCGGCTATCAGTTAGCGCAATAGGCGTGCCGTCCGCCGCATAGAGGGCATACAGGTTGATTCCAACCGGCAACCACTCAATTGCTGGGTAGAGGCGTTTGGCCTCTTCCGACGTCAGCTCCTTGATGTAAGCGATCTCTCCGTCGCCAAGACGAGCGAGTTCAAACTGGCTCATGATCGGCGCGATCTTCGCTTGGTTATTGTTCTTTTCTGGTGATTTCGCGCGTTTCGCTCTGTTCATGACGCTACTCCTCCAAAGGGGGGGCTGGCACGCCATGGTCTGCAGTTCCGGCGGTGCCCGCCGGCTGCCTCGCGCACCATGCTCCCGTGATTCTCTGTCTTTGGCCAGCGTCGACGCCTTAGGCGCCAGAACTGCGCTCACCGATCTCGATTCGTCGCACCAGCCGCTCGGGCTCGTGCCTTACGAGATCAATGGACAGGAGACCGTTGTTCAGCTCCGCACTGCGGATCTCGATGCCATCTGCCAGCACGAACGTGCGCTGGAACTGACGAGCTGCTATGCCTCGGTAGAGATATTCCCGGCCCTTGTCGTCCTGCTGCTTGCCCCGGATCGTCAGCTGATTGTCCTCTACGGTGATCTCAAGCTGGTCTCGCGTGAAGCCTGCGACCGCCAGGGTAATGCGCAGGATTTCGCCACGCTCTCCCTCCTTGGAGATGCGTTCGATGTTGTAAGGCGGGTATCCATCGCTCCCACCTTTCCCTAGGCGATCGATCAGCCGTTCGATCTCCTCGAAGCCGAGCAGCATTGGGCTCGACAAAAGCGACATGCGTGACATCTGCAAAGTCCTTTCCAAGCGACCTTGTTCACTCGTGCCGCGGATCCCATACGGGCCTCCGCTTGCAGGCCCCGTCCAGAACGGGCGCCATTGGTGCACGCAGCATGAGATATGGTGACCGGTGAAGCGAGTTCAAGCAACCGCAAAAGGGCAGCTTCGAAGGGCCGGATGCTCAGCCGTCCGCCGTCATATTCCTGCGCCAGTCGGCAGCTTTAGCTCATCCCTCTTTGCCACGAAGGAGGGGAGTCCAATGCCGGCGCGCAACGCGGTTCTTTATCTTCTCGGAGCAGCTTTTCTGGCAGTGCAGGCCGTACCTGCTGCTGCCCAGGACGCGCAGGTTCCGCCTTCCAAGGAAGAGGTGGAGCTGACGCCGGAGGAGATAGCCGAGCGCGAGAGCCGCAAGGCGTGTAAGGTTGCCATTTGCGATGCTTTTCACAATCGCAAGCCGGGAAACGACATCTCCTGTCATGTTGTAAAGTCGTGGCGGAAAGAGCACCTGCAGAAGATCGTGTCCAAGGCCAAAGTGTCCTGGCCGTGGGGACGCGTCCGCTGCTCCACCGACATCAAGCTGCGCCGCGAGGCCTTGATAAAGGCGATGACGGAGCCCAAGCACGAGGTCGTTCTCGACACTCACAAGGTCACTTGCGAAGTCGAGCGCGAGGAGGGGAATGCCGAGCTCAAGTTTGCCTTCGCACCGAAGGTGCTTTTCGAGAATGGCAAGGCCGTAAAAGCCTCCCTGAATTGGGGCGAGATTGACGGTCCCACCGTCGTGAAGGGCGCTTTGTGGACTGCGACCGCCACGGACAACACGTTCAATGTCCTCGACGGCATGGTCGTAGAGGACATCAACAACTTCATCTCCAACAAGTGCATGGAGGTGAAGGACGAGTGGCAAAACAAGTGAGGCGCGTGGCGCGGCGAGCGTTCCGTCGGGCCCATCATCCAACGTCAATCAAGCACAAATGCCGCTGCAGAACCGCGTCACTCCGGAAGGGGAGATTATTGCCACCGAAGCGCGCGGCACTATGATGGGCAATCGCGGCGGCTGCCTGCATGGCCCGGACAAGACGCTGGGCCGTCGGCGCTGGGTGACGAGGCAGTGGATTTGCTGCGAACTGGAGTTTCGGGGGCGGCGGCGCGAGGTGATGGCGCCGGGCCACTACACCGAGCTGTTCTTCCTGGACGAGGCGACTGCGCTTGCTGTCGGTCATCGCCCTTGTTTCGAATGCCGGCGCTCAGATGCGCTACGATTTGCGAGCTTGTGGGCGCAAGCCGAAGGCCTCGCTGAACGCGCACGGGCGCCGCACATGGATGGCATCCTCCATCAGCAGAGGATTTGGCCAGACGGTACGAAGCGGACCGTTGAGGTGCGTCTTGGCGAGCTGCCAGACGGGAGCATTGTGCGATTTGAGGGCAATCCCCATCTCTGGCTGGGCGGCGCGCTCAGACCCTGGACTCCGGCTGGCTATCTGGCGGGCGTGAGAGTCGGAGGCGATATCATCGCCAATTTGCTGACCCCACCCGCTATCGTCGAGGTCTTGCGATTGGGCTACCGCCCGCGCATTCACCCATCGGCTGGTTTGGCTGGCTGAATCGCCTCTCTCGTAAACGCAGCGTTTTGAGCTGCTGGCTGCGCTCCTAGCGGGAACACATGAAGTGTGTTACTTGGGGCGCGATTTTCCGCACCGCAACACGTGAGTTACATGGACCTTCGCAACATCGCCATCATTGCCCACGTCGATCACGGCAAGACGACGCTGGTCGACCAGCTGCTAAAACAGTCAGGAGCTTTCCGCGAAAACCAGAAGGTCGCGGAAAGGGCGATGGACAGTGGCGACCTCGAACGTGAGCGGGGCATCACCATCCTCGCCAAGTGCACCTCGCTCGTCTGGCGGGGCACGCGTATCAACATCGTGGATACGCCGGGTCACGCGGATTTCGGCGGCGAGGTTGAGCGCATTCTGAACATGGTCGATGGCGCCATTGTCCTTGTGGATGCCTCCGAAGGGCCGCTGCCGCAAACCAAATTCGTGGTTTCGAAGGCGTTGAAGCGTAGCCTCCGCCCGATCGTCGCTATCAACAAGATCGACCGGCCTGACGAGCGGCATTCGGAGGTGCTGGACGAAATCTTCGATCTTTTCGCCAGCCTCGATGCTACCGACGAGCAACTCGATTTCCCCGTGCTCTATGGATCCGGCCGCGATGGGTGGATGGCGCTCGATCCTGCCGGTCCCAAGGAAAGCATGGCTCCGCTGTTCGACCTCGTCCTGTCGCATGTTCCCCCGCCGCAGGTGGAGGACGGACCGTTCCGCATGCTTGCAACGACCCTCGAGGTCGACCCATATCTTGGGAGAATCCTCACGGGCCGGATCACATCGGGCACTGTCCGTCCGAATCAGACCATCAAGGCGCTCCGCCACGACGGTCGCCTTGTCGAGACAGCGCGCGTCACGAAAGTGCTGGCGTTCCGCGGGCTTGAGCGCCAACCCATCGAGGTTGGCGAGGCCGGCGACATCGTTGCCATCGCGGGCATTACCGAAGCGACCGTTGCCGACACCCTTTGCGATCCAAGCGTTGAAGTACCGTTGCCGGCCCAGCCCATCGATCCGCCCACGCTCACCATGACCTTCCGCATCAACGATGGTCCGCTGGCGGGGCAAGAGGGGGACAAGGTCCAAAGCCGTGTCATCCGCGAGCGGCTGTTCCGGGAAGCCGAGCGTAACATCGCTATTCGCGTGACGGAGTCCGAGGAAAAGGACGCTTTCGAAGTGGCTGGACGTGGTGAGCTACAGCTCGCCGTTTTGATCGAGACCATGCGGAGGGAGGGCTTTGAGCTGACGGTGTCCAGGCCGCGGGTGGTCTACAAGACGGACCCTGAAACCGGCCGTCGGCTCGAGCCCATCGAGGAAGTCATCATCGACGTCGATGAACAGTACAGCGGCGTGGTGGTGCAGAAAATTTCAGAGCGTCGCGGTGAACTCATTGAAATGCGCCCTTCGGGTGGCGGACGGCAGCGGCTCGTCTTCCACGTGCCGACGCGGGGTCTTCTTGGCTATCAGAGCGAGCTAATGTCTGACACGCGCGGCACGGCGGTGATGAACCGGCTGTTCCACGGCTATGCCCCGTATAAAGGGGAAATTCAGGGTCGCCGCACCGGCGTCCTGATCTCAAACGGCGATGGAGAGGCCGTGGCGTATGCGCTCTACAACCTCGAAGACCGTGGAGCGCTGATGATCGGGCCGCAGACGCGCGTCTACCAGGGTATGATCGTCGGTGAGCACTCCCGCGAGAATGATCTCGAAGTGAACGTGCTCAAGGGCAAGAAGCTCACGAACATTCGCGCGGCGGGCAAGGACGACAACATCATCCTGACCCCGCCCATGAAGATGCCGCTTGAGCGCGCGCTTTCGTACATCGCAGACGACGAGCTGGTCGAAGTCACGCCGAAGTCGATCCGCTTGCGCAAGCGCTGGCTCGACCCCAACATGCGCAAGAAGATGGAACGACTGAGAGAGGCGCAGGACGTCGCCTGATCGGGGGCAGAATGGATACGGCACCTCGCCGAGCCTGTAATTATCCTTGGCCGGAGGGGGTTCACGTCACCCGCGAGCATGAGCTAGCGGCAGCCTTTCCCAGCACGGAAGGTGGCCATCTTTTCATCACCGGCCGCGCCGGGACCGGTAAGTCAACGCTTCTCCGCTGTTTGCGAGAGATCGTCGCTGACCAGGGCATTGTGTTGGCGCCTACGGGCTTGGCGGCGGTCAATGTCGGCGGTCAGACAATTCATTCATTCTTCGGCTTTCCCCCGCGTCTGATCCGGCCGGAAGATATCCGCCGCACGCGCAACGGCCGGATCATGCGGCAGCTCAAGTTTCTCATCATCGACGAAGTCTCTATGGTGCGCTCCGATCTGATGTGGGCGATCGACCAGTCGCTGCGCATCAACCGTGGGCGTCCACGGGAGCCGTTCGGTGGCGTCCGTCTGCTGCTTTTCGGCGACCTGCACCAGTTGCCGCCCGTGGTGCAGGAGGCCGACGTCGCCGAACATCTCGAGTCGAACTTCGGCGGGCCGTTCTTTTTCGATGTGCCGGCGCTCCGGGACGGCGCGGGCACGTCGCTCTTGGAGCTGAAGCACGTTTTCCGTCATGACGATCCTCAGCTCATCGATGTGCTCGATCGTATCCGAGAAGGTGAGGTCGACGAGGCGGATCTCGAGCTGCTCAACGCGCGCGTAAGCCCGATCCACACCCTCGGCGAAGGCGAGCAGTTCGTCATTCTAACGCCGACGAATGCGGCCGCGAACCGTATCAACGCGGCCTATCTCGACGCGCTGCCAGGGCGCGCTTACGCCTATGAGGCCGGTGTGACCGGCGACTTCAGCGACAGTGCCCAGCCGACGGACAGTCCTCTCATCCTCAAAGCCGGCGCCAAGGTCATCCTGCTACGCAACGATCCCGACCGGCGCTGGGTGAACGGCACCATCGCCCGTATCAGCCGTCTCGACGAAAAACGTGTGTGGGTCGAGATCGACGGCAAGGAGCACGAAGTCGAGCCGGCGGCATGGGAAAATCGCCGCTATTCCTATGACCAGACGGCGGAGAAGATCGTCGAGACGGTTGCCGGCACGTTCAAACAATTCCCCCTGCGGCTCGCCTGGGCGCTGACGATTCACAAGAGCCAGGGGCTGACACTCGACAAGGTCTATATCGACCTGGGCCGCGGCACCTTTGCCCACGGGCAGACTTATGTCGCAATCTCGCGCTGCCGATCCTTGTCAGGTCTCGCGTTCGCCCGGCCACTCCGCCCGCGGGATGTGCGCTTTGACCCCGCCGTGATGCGCTACCGCGACCTTTTCCCGCCGCTGGAAGGTTCAGCCTGAAGACCGACGGTCCGAGTGCGACAAAGCGCCGTCATTTCGCGTCGCACAATTTATGTTGCAATGCACAAGAGAGCGCTCTAAATACGGATCATCGGATTTGGCGGAGTTGTGCTCCTCCAGCTCCGCAGCCCAGTCCCCAGGCTCATCGGACCCCCAGGAGAAGCTCAATGAACGAGCAGTTTACAAAGCAGGCGGAAGAGTTCTTCAACGCTGCAAAAGACGTGCGCATCCCCGAGAATTTTCAGGCATTCGCCGAGGAAAGCGTAGCGAAGACGCGTGACGCTTATCAGAAGGTCGCCGCGGCTACCAAGGAAAGCGTGAAGGCCTTCGAAGAGGTGTTGGACACGGCGCAGGCTGGCGCGCGTACACTGAGCGAGAAGGTGCTCAACAACGCGGCTGCCAACGCGGAGGCAGCCTTCGCGGCTGCGCAAGCCATTGCGCGTGCCCGCACCTTGCCGGAGGCTGCGCGTCTGCAGGCTGATTTCCTCCAGCAGCAACTGGCCGCGGCAAGCGCCCAGACCAAGGAGCTGTTTGAGCTTTCGGCTAAGTTGACGCGCCAGACGTTCGAGACGTTCAACTCGGCGGCAAGCCGTAGCTTCAACAGCGTCAAGGCCAACTAAGCTGTTAAAGGCTGAAATCGCGATGACGGAAAGGCCCGATATCAACGAGATCGGGCCTTTCCTTTAGAAAAACTTCGAATTCTCCGGATGTGACTTGTGAACGCGGACGGAACGAATCGCTCACAAGAGCGTTGCAATAAGCTTGGTGGCGCGCTTTATACTGGGCCTATGTTGGGGTCCAGATCACAAGTTCGAGTTCGCCGCGGTAGACCTTCCGATGCGACTGCCCTTGCGCAAGTATTTCGCGAGTCCTGGCAGTTGGCTTACCGGGGTATCATCCCACATCTCCACCTTGAAAGCATGATCCGCAGACGCGGCCCCGAATGGTGGGCGAGTGCGGTGCGCTCTGGCGATAACATTCTGGTTCTCGAAGTAGGGCGCGAAATCGCTGGTTATGCGACCTGGGGCGCGGCTCGGGGCCGCAGCCAGTACCAGGGCGAAATTTACGAGCTTTACCTCGCACCAGTCTATCAAGGCCTTGGGTTCGGCGAGATACTTTTTGAGGCCTGTCGGCACGCAATGGATGAACGTCGCCTCCGTGGCCTGATTTGCTGGGCTCTGGCAAACAACACGCCGGCTATCGATTTCTACTGGCGGCGCGGTGGGCGGCCGATCGCCAAAGCGTATGACCGTATCGGCGGCGCCAAGCTGGAAAAAATCGCCTTCGCCTGGAATTGATCTGCGGATCGGTCGTCGGCGGACGAAGTCTGCCGTCAAACAAGAACAGCAGGCGACTTGCTGTCAGGTCGCTTGTCCGCGCGCGTGAAGACCCAGGTCTTGTGAGCCGGTTGTAGCTGCGCTGTAGCGATGGTCGCCTCCACAACAAGGCCCTCTGGGTGAAAATCCACCCGGCTCTCCTTGGCCATTCCCTCAAGCAATTCTTCGATCAGGAAGGAGCCATAACCTTTCCGGCACGGCGGGTTCACAGGTGGGCCGCCGCGCTCTTTCCAAGAAAGCTGCAGAACCTCGTCATCTTCCTGCTGTCGCAGCCGTGCAGAGAAGATGATCTCCCCTTGGGGAACCGACAGCGCGCCATACTTGGCCGCGTTTGTCGCAAGCTCGTGAATAATGAGACTCATGCTTTGCGCTGCGCTCGGCTTGAGTCGAATCGCGTCGACTTCGATGACCGCCTGGGTGGCGTACGCCGCGAGTTCGAGTGTCACGATGTCCGCAAGCTCAACGCCTGACCATTCTTGCTCACTGAGCAGGGCTTGCGATCGCGCGAGCGCAGCCAGCCGTTGTTCGAATTCCGCACGCGCGGCTTCCATATGCCGATCACCTCGGAATGTTACGGCAGCAATGGATTGCACGACAGCCAACAGGTTTTTTCCGCGGTGCGCGATTTCCGCGAGCAACAACTCGCGCCGCGCTTCTTCCCGTTTGCTTTCCGTTACGTCCCGAAGAATTCCATGAACGAACAGCGGATTGCCGTTGTCGTCGGCTTCTGTTTGCGCGTCCAGCTCGAGCCACTGCGACTGGCCGGCGGGATTGGATTGACGCAAAACGATGCGAAACGGCTTTCGGGTTTTGCCGCTTAACAGAACCTCGCGCCGAAATTCGCTCACATCATCTGGATCGATACTTTTCAGCAGTTGATCGACCGTCGTCACCGATCGCGTGGGAGCCGTGAGCGCGCCTCCGCTTGTGACCGACACGATGTTCGTGCGGCAATCCCACTTCATTGCCACCATGTTTGCTGCGCTGAGCGCCGACCGCAGATTGCGCTCGAATTCTTTTCTGTCGGTTTCATCGAACAGGATGCCGGTGAAATACCTGCGCCCGTTGAGGGTGAAACTGCCTACCGCGAGATGGAGGGGAATAACGGTGCCGTCCTTTCTCCGACCGAGGATTTGGCGGGGTTTGGCCGGGTTGGAGTTGGCAAAATCAGTTTTCAGGAACTCCTGGCGCGACAATTCCGGGCGGGAGAGAAGAATATCCACGCGGGCCCCCATGAGCTCATCACTCCTGTAGCCAAAAAGCTTCTCCGTGGCTGGATTGACGTCCACTATGGTGCCGAATTCGTCGGCTGTAATGATTGCAGCCACGGCAGCGTTGAGGATTGCCTGAAGGCGCGCAACGTCGGCGGCGGGAGTTCCGGCCTGTTTTCTCCACCGGTGTAAGGTGCGAATGGATCTTAGGGCCACGCGGTGCGCCACGGTGGCCTCACGCGGAAACCGGACTGGGGCTCTCGTTGGTCCCGCGAAAGTAGCTGTCGAGAAAGAGAGCATGGCTAACAGTCGCCCGCACGGCTGCTTCCATGTAGGGCTTGGCGATTAGGAACAGCGGCTCCGGGCGTTTGCCTGTGAGAAGGCGCTCTGGATAGGCCGTGATGAAGATGACCGGCACGTCGAAGGTTGATTGGATTTTGTCGACCGCATCGATGCCGGAGCTGCCGTCGGCCAGCTGAACATCTGAAAGAATGATATCAGGCCTACCTTTGAGTGCCTTTTCTATCGCTTGCGTCAGCGTCGCTGCGATGCCGGCCACCTCGTGCCCGAGCTGCCGGAGCTGCAACTTAAGATGAGCTGCGATCAACGGTTCGTCTTCAATAACCAGAGCCCGCGCACCGGCCTGGCGTGCGATGTCCGACTGGACCTCCTCGAGCATGTCCTCTACTTCGCCGGTACTGACGTTCAGGATCTCAGCTGCCTGCGCTTTGTCGAAGCCCTCGATCATCGTGAGGAGGTGTGCCTGACGCTTGGCCGGCGTTGGAATCGGTCCGTTTTCGTCTTGCAGCAGCGTGATAAGCTCGAGCAACCGCCGATACAGCGCCACGCGCGGGGTTGACCTGCCGCGTGTGAGGTCGGGATTGGCGAGCAGATCCTCCATCAGCTGCACGACGGAAATATCCGCCCACGATTGACTGCCTGTAATTGCGCGTCCGAAACGCCGGAGATAACTCATGTTGGCGCGCAAATTGTGCCGGATCGATACAAGTGGATCGACGGTCGTATCCAATTCGTCCTCCCGACCAATTTTGAAACGCCGGCGCTGAAGATCCTGACCAATTCTAAAAGAAGAGTGTGCGCAGGACCTGTCGCGCCTCGGCAAATGTTCGTGGGGTTGAGCCGATTTTCGTCGGTGAGAACGGCTCGTACCGCTTGATGATGAGCTGAAGCGTCTCCTGCACGTCTCGTGGTAGGGGGCGATGATTGTCTGTCAAGCCGCGGGACGTGCGAATGATCGTTTCGATTATTCTGACCTGGCGGTCCGGCTTCGCAAAAGCATATTCCCGAACCGCGCGTACAAATCCTTCTTGAGCGGGCAATCCATCCATTTTTCTTCGAAGTGTATGATTTTCGAAATATTCATTTGATTGCCGAAATGACGGTGCACCGAATTTGCGCGGACTCAACATATTTAGCCCCGCTCCCTTTTTTCTCGCGTTGTAGTCTGTCGAACCCTAAAGAATCACTTACCGGATAGTTCGATTTCTCTTCTGACGGCGGACCTTCTTTAATCGGTGGTTAGGGTGCCAGCCGATTGACGGCCGGCGCATTAAGACCAATCAAGTTTCGCGCCAAAAGAGCGCCTGATCCCGGACAGCCGGACCAAGTGCGGCAAGGAATACGTGCCGCAGCCCAAGGCATTGCAATGACCAAGATTCCGGCATAGGAGGGCGTGCCGCGCCGGTGCCGGCGGCTCCTTGCGACAAGCACCGGAAATCCAGCAAGAACAGAACGACGGGGATTGGCGCAATGCGCATTGACGCGGTACCAATTGGTTATGATCCGCCAAACGACATCAACGTGATCGTCGAGGTGCCGATCGGCGGCGAGCCGGTGAAGTATGAGCTAGACAAGGCTTCCGGCACGCTGTTCGTCGACCGAATGCTGCACACGGCGATGCGCTACCCCGGCAACTACGGGTTCGTGCCGCACACGATGTGCGCGGACGGGGATCCTATCGACGTTCTCATCGCCAACCAGCGGCCGCTCATCCCGGGCTGCGTCGTCAATTGCCGCCCGGTCGGCGTCCTGATCATGACGGACGAGAAGGGAGGAGATGAGAAGATCATCGCCGTCCCTTCGAGCAAGGTGACCGCGCGCTACGACAAGGTCCAGTCCTACCGCGATCTGCCGGACAGCCTCGTGCTCCAGATCGCCCACTTCTTCGAGCACTACAAGGATCTGGAGAAGGGCAAGTGGGTTCGCGTCGAACGGTGGGGTGACGAGAACGAGGCGCGCGAGCTCATCAAGCGGGCGATGGCGCACCCGCAGGCGCGTTCATCCACGACGACGCCCTAGTTCCGCTCACCCGCCTCTGCTATACGCCGCGGGGATGGCGGGTCCGAGAGGAGATCCAGATGAGCGACTTCAAGATCGCGGTGATGGGAGCTGCTGGCCGGATGGGCCGGGAGCTCATTCGTGCTGCCCACGCCAACCCCGAATGCACGGTGATCGGCGGCGTTGAGCGCGAGGGGGCGCCCGCGCTCGGCCAGGATCTCGGGACGCTGGCGGGTATCGGCGAGCTTGGCGTGAAGGTCACGGACGATCCGCTGGAGCTCATCGCGCGTGCGGACGCCATCCTGGACTTCACGGCGCCGAAATCCTCCGTGGAGTTTGCCGGACTGGCGGCCAACGCGCGCATCGTGCACGTTCTCGGGACAACTGGGTTCTCCGACGAGGATGAGGCGGCGATCGCTGCGGCCGCGAGGCACGCGACCATCATCAAGGCGGGCAACATGAGCCTGGGCGTGAACCTGCTCGTTGCCCTCACGCGCAAGGTGGCGCAGGCGCTCGGCGAGGATTTCGATATCGAAATCCTCGAGATGCACCACAAGCACAAGGTGGATGCTCCGTCAGGAACCGCACTCATGCTGGGGCAGGCGGCAGCCGAAGGACGCGGCATTTCGCACAAGGAGCGGAGTGTTCGCGTGCGCGATGGCCATACGGGCCCGCGCCGGCGTGGCGACATCGGCTATGCGACGTTGCGGGGCGGCAACGTTGTCGGCGAGCATACCGTTTTGTTTATCGGAGAAGGCGAGCGGATCGAGCTGACGCATCGTGCCACCGATCGGGGAATTTATGCCCGGGGGGCAGTCCAGGCAGCACTGTGGGGCAGAGGCAAGCCGCCTGGACTGTACTCGATGATGGACGTTCTCGGCCTTTGAGATGCCGCGCAGTAATTAGCGAATTAGGCCAGTTACAATACGCACAGGACAGAGGACATGGCGGCTGACAACGTGCTCGTATTGGTGCGCCACGGTGAAAGCGAGTGGAACAAGCTCAATCTATTCACCGGCTGGCGCGATCCGGACCTTTCCGAAAAGGGAGTCGAGGAAGCGCGCCGGGCTGGTCAGCTTCTCAAGGCCGAGGGTTATCGCTTCGACATCGCCTTCACCAGCGCGCTAAAGCGGGCGCAGCATACGCTGCAGCTTATCCTGGAAGAGCTCGGCCAGCAGGATCTCACGACAATTGCCGACAAGGCGCTCAATGAGCGTGACTACGGTGATCTGTCAGGCCTCAACAAGGACGATGCGCGAAAGCGCTGGGGCGAGGAGCAGGTGCACATCTGGCGCCGCAGCTATGATGTGCCGCCGCCCGGTGGCGAGAGCCTGAAGGACACGGCGGCTCGCACAATTCCCTATTACGAGTCGAAGATTTGGCCGGAGGTAAAAGCGGGCCGGAACGTGATCGTCGCCGCGCACGGCAACTCGTTGCGCTCGATCGTCATGAAGCTCGATGAGCTTTCACCTGAGCAAGTTGTGAAACTTGAAATCGCGACGGGCGTGCCGATCGTCTACCAGCTCGACGAGAACGGAAAGGTCAAGTCCAAGCGTATTCTCGGCTGATTTGCTCCGTCAGCGCCTCAAACCTCAATCAGGCCATAGGGCTTGCCCGTCGGCTTCTTGATGTGTGAAGCAACATTGTAGACGGGCACGCCTCCTGGTGTGCGGCCCTCGTATTTTCCGTGGTGCGCGTGGCCGTGCACCACCGCGCTCACCTGGTAGCGATCGATGGCCTCTGCGAGTCGCGATGATCCCAAAAAGGGATAGATTTCCGGCGGTTCTCCCGCGAGGGTGTCCACCACGGGCGCGTAATGCAGCACGACAAAAATTTTATCCGTGTGGAGCGCTCTGAGGCCGTTCTCGAGGCGCGTCGCCTCGCTCATGCCTTCCGCAACGAAATTCTTGATGGCCGGCTCACCGAAGGCTGTCAGCATACGACGGCCAAAGCCGCCACCAAATCCTTTCGCGCCGACGAAGCCGACATCCTTGATGACCTGGGTTTGGCCTTCGAGAATGGAAACGCGCGCTTCGCGCAGCACTTTCCGAACCTCTTCGGCCTGATTTGATTCATGGTCATGATTCCCGAGGACGGCCAAGACTGGAATTGAGCAACTCTGCACGTCCTCGGCCAGAATGCGCGCCTCTTCCGGTTTTCCGAGGTCCGTCAAATCTCCCGCGAGAACAAGAACATCAGCTACCCGACAAATTTCGCTGAAGAGTTCGCGATAGGGCCTTACCTGTCCTTCCTTCACGTGGAGATCGGCAAGCGCAGCCACCTTCAATTTACGAGGCATCGCTCCGCCCGTTCGCGCCGGTGAAATTGATAAACCCCCATTCTTTTGTGTCGATATTGTAATCGTAGGGCGCCAGGAGGCCGCCCCGGCAAATCTTCTTCTTCGGCGCCGGAATTTCCATTTGGCAGCGTAGACGGTCCATAAGCTCGTGCATCAGCCACGATGGCACGAGTTTTCGCTCCGAAGGATAAATCCACCGGAACATCAGGAGTTGCGAAAACAGAACCTCCCAGTGCGCTTCCATATTCGCGAGCAGTCGATGCCAGTCGATTTCTTCGTGCGCTTTCAAAATCAGATGCGCGATGTCCGCTCCTTCGTATCGATTGTGGAGCTGAATGAAGCACTTGGTCCAAATGAGCTCGGTGGGACCGACGAGGGGAACGCGCGTTCCGAGCACGTCCGCCTGTCGTGCGTGATCCATCCAGTTGTCGGTGACTTGGATCGTGCCCGTAGGCGAGGCGAAAATGACGTCGAGGTAATGTACGCCTTTGTGGACCTTCGCGAGCCAGATCTCATCTTCGACGGACACGTCGTAGCCACGTCGCTGAAAATGCGCGAGCAGGCGCGGGTAATCGCCGGCCTTGCAGAATATGTCGAGATCTTTCGTAGGGCGCGTAATGCCGGTGTAGACGCTTACCGCATAGGCACCGGCGACCAGGAACGGCATGCCGCTGGCTGCGAGTTCGTTCAGGACATCGTGGTAGAATGTCTCGGCCCCAGCCACGGAGGCGCTTGGCATCGCTTTTGTCGCGACAAACGTTGCTTCTGATCGCTTTGCGGAACTCTCATTCACTTTCACCGAAATTCCTAACCTCTGTCGTCAGGGCCGCGAGAGCTTCCGAAGTCAGCAGTGCACACGGCAAATCTCGCCGCTCGCACCTGGATTGCTCATTGAGATCTCAGTCCAGAGGAACGGCCACTTAGCAGCCCGGTTCCAAATGCGCGCGCGGTGTGAGAAACGCTAAACTGGGTACATCTGCGGCCGACGCGACAGCATGCCTTGACAGTCCGCGCGCGGTCGCCACAACCGATCTCCAGCCTGGACCCAGGAGGAGATTGATATGAATTTGAACCGATCCCCCGCAGCTGACCGCGCGCGACTTATCGAGATCGTGAAAGCGCGGTCGTTCGAGAGTGGGAGAGAGGTGAAGCTGGCCTCCGGCCGCACGTCGACCTTCTACTTCAATATGAAGCCGACGATGCTTGACGCCGAGGGAGGCTTGCTCATCGCAAATCTCATCCTGGACCAGCTTGAAGGCGTCTCGGCAAAGTGGATTGGCGGCCTTGAAATGGGCGCGGTGCCGATCGCGAGTGCAGTCGCCGCTGTCAGCCCCCTGCGCAACCGGCCGCTTTCAGCGTTCTTCGTTCGCAAGCAGGCGAAGGATCATGGCACGCGCAGCCTCATTGAGGGGTTGGGGCCCGGCGAAAGCCTGAACGGGGCTGATGTCGTGGTTGTGGAGGACGTCACCACAACGGGCGGCTCTGCGCTGAAAGCGGCGGAGGCGGTGCGCGCCGAAGGCGGCAATGTCGTGCGCGTCATTACGATTGTTGATCGGCTCGAAGGTGCATCGGAAGCTTTTAAGGCGGCGGGCCTTGCCTTCTCGCCGATCCTGACGTTGGACGACTTCCGTTAAGGAGTGGCCGCAATGACCATCAGCGACGAAGTCCTGGCGCGATTCGCCGACCTGGCAACGCCAACCATCGCCAATGCTCTTGATGACGTGGGCTTCGACGGCGTGATGTCCGGCATCGGTCAGGTCGTGCCTGGTACGCGGTGCTATGGACGTGCCGTCACTGTTACGCAAGCGACGGGGCCGCGCGGCAGCTTCACGTCGGAAGACTTCAAGGTCGGGCACATGATCGATGCCGCAGGTCCGGGTGACGTCATCGTGGTCGACAACGGCGGGCGTGCGGTATCCACATGGGGCGGCTTGGCGACCTATGCAGCCAAGTTGAAGGGGATCGCGGGGCTCGTTGTTGACGGAGGTGTGCGTGACCGCGAGGAAATGGAGCAGCATCGACTGCCTGTTTTCACCCGGCATATGACGCCGCTGACCGGCCGCACCCGAATTCGCATTACCGGCATCAACAAAGTCATTCAGTGCGGCGGCGTGCGTGTGCGCCCGGGCGACGTCATCGTTGCAGATGGCTCAGGCGTGGTGTGCGTTCCGGCCGAACATGCCGAGAAGGTTGCCGAACTCGCGCACCGTTATGCCAGCGACGACAGGCAGGCAGAAATCGAGCTGGCCAAGGGCCTCTCATTCCGCGAGGCGATGGCAAAATTTAAGCGAATCTAAACGCTGGACTCCACCTACTGGGCTGGAACCCAACTGGCTGATGGCTTCAGTGAGCCATGAATACTGGCAGCTCAGTATTCCAAAGAATGTGATTGGTGGCACCGCCAAAAATCATCTGGCGCAAGCGGCTCTGCGTGTAAGCGCCTTTGAACAGGAGATCGGCGCCTAGGCGCTGGGCCTCTTCGAGAATGGCCTCGCCGGGTTTTCGTCCTCCGGATAACGCTGTCAGCTCGCGGGCTTCAATTCCGTGGCAGGCGAGGCAATCGACCAGCTCTTTTCCGGAAGGCCCGGGCGTTACCGCACCTTCAACTGTGAGGACGGTCACCTCGCGTGCTTTTAGCAATAGAGGCATGCCGTAAGCCACGGTGCGCGCAGACTCTGAGCTGCAATTCCAGGAAATCACGATCCGCTCGCCGATCGTTCGCGGTGGGCGCGGCGGAGCGATGAGAAGCGGGCGGCCGCTTTCAAACAACACCGCTTCGAGCGTGGTCATGCGGGGGCCGTCCATGCCGCTTTGCGGGCGCCCCACGATCGTCATGTCGTACACACGGGCGAGGCTTGCCAGGCCGGCATCATCAATAGGATCGATGGCGCGCCAGTGATGCCGGGGGCGTTGGCCATCCGGGAGAATAGCTGCGGCATCGCTGGCGAAGAACGCATCGAAAATCCGTCGCGCCGACGTCAGGATCTCCAGATCCTCCTGCTCGGCGCGCGGGAATGTGACGGTTACGACCGGGTCCGGGCCAACAACGGAGATCTGCGGCAGGCGCAGCGCGACGCCTTCAATGGTCCCCGAGAAGTTGGCCGCGATCTTGGCCGCGCACTCGAGCATCGAGGTGACGAGATCGTGCTTCTCGATCGGGACGAGGATGCTTTTCATATGTCCTCCGCTGTGACGGTTCTTATGCGGCTATCGACGGACGACGCATGATACCATGATTTGTTAGCCTTCTGTGGCACGGTGTGGCGGTTCTGCATCAGGCGACGACTAATCGTCTGGGTTCGTGGCGTCAGTATTTGAAGAGCGCGTTCAGCGTCCCGTAGCCACCCAGTTCCCGGGAGCGGTCGACCGCTGCGCCAACGCTGGCGGAGATTTCGCCGTGAGACCAGGCGAATCGGAGGAATCCGCCGGCGCGGTTACCGTCGTAATCCGGATTGCCGTTTGCAGCGAGTTCCAGACCGGCAGAGAGCCCATCGTTGAATTGGTAGCCAGCTCTTGCGCGCGCGGCATAGGTGCTGTCGTAGAGGCTCGACCACGAGAGATCGAGTGATAGCCAAGCCTTTGGCGAGATCGTCCACCACGCCTCGAGGACAGCTTTGGGGCCGTATTCGGTGCCGACAACGTCGGTGTCGGGATCAAACGGCAAAAGCGTGTGGTCTTCGAACGCGAGGCCGGCAAATCCCTTGAGGGTTACTGGGCCGAACTGGCGCTGGTAGCCGACGAGCAGGTCTGCGAAGGCTCCATAGCCGCGGATAGTCACGGGATATTTGGGGTAGGAGTACCCACCGTAGCCGCCAACAGCGCGAATGCGCCAGCCATCAGCCTCCAGGGGACCGTAGAGAGCGGCAGTGATGCCGGAATAGACAGACCAGGTCTTGGCCGTGACCTCTGCACCTCCCCAAATTTCCTTATTGGGCAGGGATTCACCAGCCGTGGCGGGATGCATGGCGAGCACGAGGCTTGCCCCCAGAACGAGCGCTCCACCCCGCCGCGCGCACTTCGAACTCCAGCTCAGACGCCCCACATCAAACCCACAAGACGCTGGGCCGTACTCGGCACAGGAAAGTTACTGAACAGTGTTTACTGACGGGCGATGTTTCGATCAACGGGGAAGTGCGGCTCAATTCCTTGAAAAGAAAGGTGAAATTGCGTTCTGACTCAACCAGAACTAGCGTTTAGTAAGAAAGCTGAGTTGCACCTTCCGTGCTCGGCTCGTAGTGCTTGAGAAATGGACACGCTTTGATCGCGTTTCATGAATGGCTGCAATTAACTGATGCAGGTCTCTACTGCGCACCCGGCGATTTCCACATCGACCCGAGCCGCCCGGTAGCTCGGGCCGTCATCACTCATGGTCATTCCGATCATGCGCGCCCCGGCCATGGCGCTGTGCTGGCTACACCTGAAACGATCAGCATTATGAAAGTGCGGCTGGGCGAAGATTCAGCCGATCAATTTCAGGCGCTCGATTACGGGGTTGCGCTCCAGCACGGCGACGTAACGATCCGGCTGCATCCCGCTGGGCACATTCTCGGAAGCGCGCAGGTGGAGCTGAATTTCCGGGGGCAGCGCGCTGTCATATCTGGCGACTACAAGCGATCGTCGGATCCCACGTGCAAAGGTTTTGAGTTGGTCCCTTGCGACCTGTTCGTGACGGAAGCGACGTTCGGACTGCCCGTGTTCCGCCACGGACGGGACATGGAGGAAATCGGGCGGTTGTTGGACTCCCAGCGCACGTTTCCCGATCGTGCGCACCTTGTGGGTTGCTACGCGCTCGGGAAATGCCAGCGTCTGATCGCCCTGCTGCGACAGGCGGGTTACGACCGGCCGATCTATCTCCACGGCGCCCTGAAAAGCATGACTGATCTTTTCCTAGCGCTCGGCCAGAACTTCGGGGAGCTGGCGCTGGTGAGCGAGGCCGGGCGCGGGCTGGCTGGCGAAATCGTGCTGTGTCCGCCGTCGGCTCTCAAAGATCGTTGGTCGCGACGGCTCGCTGATCCTGTGACCGCCTTCGCTTCTGGCTGGATGCGCGTCCGCGGTCGCGCGCGTCAGCGCGGCGTCGAGCTGCCCCTTGTCATTTCCGATCACGCCGACTGGCCGCAACTCATCGATACCATCGCGGAAACTGGCGCCGAGGAAATCTGGGTCACGCACGGGCGCGAGGACGCATTGGTCTATCAGCTCACCCGCATGGGGAAGCGGGCGCGTGCTCTCGCGCTGCTTGGCCGTGAGGACGAGGAGGATTGAGGCGGGGGAGATGAACAACTCCAAAATCGCTCATTCCCGGTGGGGGAGGCCGTAAGTGAAAGCCTTTGCCACATTGCTCGATCGGCTCGTCTACAGCCCGAGCCGGAATACCAAGCTTCAGCTCCTGCAGGACTATTTCCGCAACACGCCGGATCCGGATCGCGGCTGGGCGCTGGCAGCTCTGACGGACGGTTTGCCGTTTTCGTTTCCGGTGCGGCGGACAATCATGGAGCTGATGGAGCAGCGGCTCGATGCCGAGCTTTTCCGGCTCTCCCGCGACTACGTTGGCGACACTGCCGAAACAGTGGCTTTGGTTTGGCCCGATCCCGCAGAACCGCAGGAGCCGCCGCGACTGTCGGAGGTTATCAGCAAACTTGGCCTGATCGATACGCAAGAGCTCGGCGACACGATTGCTGCTTGGCTTGATTGCCTCGATGTCGATGGGCGCTGGGCGCTTCTCAAGCTTCTCACCGGAGCGCTGCGTGTCGGCGTCTCGGCGCGGCTGGCGAAAACAGCCGTGGCGGCAATGGCGGGGCACAGCGTGGATGAGGTCGAGGAGGTATGGCACGCGCTCACGCCGCCGTACACGCCGCTGTTTGACTGGCTCGAAGGACGCGGGGAAAAACCGGAAATCGCGGGCGCTCCCGTCTTCCGACCATTGATGTTGGCGCACCCGTTGGAAGATGGCGAGCTCGCCGAGCTCGACGTGGCCGAGTTTTCTGCAGAATGGAAGTGGGACGGCATCCGCGTCCAGATCGCCGCCAGCGGACAGGAGGCACGGCTTTATTCGCGCACCGGGGACGAAATTGGCGCCAGCTTTCCCGAGCTGATTTCCGCCTTTCGCTTTGATGCCGTCGTCGATGGGGAATTGCTCATCGTGCGCGATGGCAAGGTGGCGCCGTTCAACGATTTGCAGCAGCGGCTCAACCGCAAGACGGTCACACGGGCCATGATGGAGCGCTATCCGGCCCATGTGCGCCTCTACGACGCGCTCATCATCAACGGTGAAGACCTGCGGGCATTGCCATTCGTGGAACGCAGGGCGCGGCTTGAGCAATGGCATGCGGCCGTTCGTCCTCCGAGGACGGACTTGTCCGAACTTATCAAAGTCCGCGACCGCGAAGAGCTGATGCGCATTTGGCGGGAAACGCGCGGTGCCGGCATAGAAGGTTTGATGCTCAAGCGCCGTAGCAGCCCCTACCTCGCGGGCCGCCCGCGGGGCCATTGGTACAAGTGGAAGCGCGCGCCCATCACGCTCGATTGCGTGCTGATGTATGCGCAGCGCGGCTCGGGTCGGCGGTCCTCGTACTACTCAGATTACACGTTCGGGGCTTGGCGCCAGAAGCCGGACGGCTCCATGGAGCTCGTGCCGGTCGGTAAGGCGTATTCCGGCTATACAGACGCCGAGCTCATTCAGCTGGACCGGTGGATCCGCAACAATACCGTTGAGCGATACGGGCCGGTGCGAGCGGTGCGCCCTGCATTGGTGCTGGAGGTGGCATTCGATGCCGTGCAGCAGTCCACCCGCCATCGCTCAGGAATAGCCATGCGTTTTCCGCGCATTCACCGCATCCGCTGGGATAAGCCAGCCGAAGAAGCAGAACGGCTCGAAACCCTTATCCAATTGATTGAAAACTGACAATTCGCTGTCGGCGTTTACTTGCGGTGAATCAAGGTGAATGTGGCTGCGCGTTGTATCATTGTAGCATGTCAATCATAATTATTCGCTCTGGTCAGCCATGGAGTAAGGGTCATGCGAATGGATTCGAGAACTGATCCGTCGGGGGGACCCTTCCAGGGAATGCTGAACGCCGCTTACGACCAGTTCGCAACTGCGGGGCGAGCTTTTGAGCCTTGGTTCAAGGCGGCTGCACGGGGGAATCTGGAGGCCTTCGCGCTCGTCACTCGTCGCGCGCAGGCGTACGTTGAGCTACCGGCTCGTTTGGGTCGATGCCGATCGGCGCAAGACTTGCTGGAAGAGCAGACGCGTTTCTGGCAGACGATGATGGAGCAGTACGCCGAGTGCTCCCAAAAGATCCTTCAAGCCTGGGCTGATGTCGCGAAGGCCAGCAGCAAGAGCGGTCAAGCCAGCAAGCCGCAACGCGACTACATGATGGTTCCTGAGGGAGATGAAAAACAAGAGGAGGCGGCAGAGAGATCAGAACGGCGGGCTGCTTGAGCCACGCGAAAAAAACTGGCGCCAGTCTTTGAACCGGCGCCAGCTTATGAGAGCTACATGAAATTCTTAGCGTTTAACCAGCTGCCACAGCCCGGGAACCAGGAAGGCTCCCAGCGCAGTCTTGAAGAGTGTCGCCGCGTAGAATGGGGCGACACCTGCCTGCCAGGCATTCTGGAGGCCGATCAGCTGGCTCAGCCAAGCCACGCCGAAGAGGAAGATCGCCGCGTGGCCGATGAACATGGCCAGGAACAGGCGCGCGACAGAGCGATCCCAACCCCTCGCGGCCAGCCAGCCAACGACGTAAGCACCAGCTAGGAAGCCAATGAGGAAGCCGCCTGTCGGGCCAGCCATGTAGGCGAGACCGATGCCCTTCTCCGGCGTTCCGGCGAAAACCGGCAGCCCGAAGGCGCCTTCGAGCAAATAGAGCAAGACCGTTGCCGTTGCCAGCTTCGCGCCAAGCGCCGCGCCGAGGAAGAGGACGACGAAGGTCTGCATCGTCATCGGGACCGGCCAGAACGGCACCTGGATTTTCGCTGAAGCCGTAAGCAGGAGTGTTCCGAGAACAGCGATGGCGCTAAGGCGCAGCAGACTATCCCTACTTTCCGGCCAAATGGCTGAAACTAGCGTCGCGTTCGGCTGAGAATTCATGAGCGTCAGTGCCTCTCAAGGATGCAACGAACTACAGGCGCCGGCGGCGTCCTGGCGGCACAGATTTGCCACGGCCTATTCGACGGCGCAATCGCGGTAAAGTGCAACGGGCCGATTTGGACGAGAATTAAAAGGTGCTGTGAACAGAGTGCGTTCTAAAGCCAAGGAGAGAGAGAGCAGCCGCAATCGGCTGCTCCTCTCTTCGTTATCAAGCGTCGACCGGATCGCGAGAGGCCTGGATGGCCGGCACGATCGGCTCGCTGACCTCGCGGTCCCGGCGGCGAGGCTGTGGTGGTTGATACGCCCTGCGCGCATGGACCTCGCAATAGGGAAGGCCCGGCACTTTCGTGCGATTGCAGAAGTGGAAGTCCTCGCTTTGAGGATCGCCAATCGGCCAACGGCAGCTGGATTCCGTCAGCTGCTGGAGCGTCTTGCGCTCGTGCACGGGAATCTCGATTTCCTCGGCCGGCGGAACGAAGGACTCCACTTCAGGCTGATATAGCGCACGCAGCGCGGGATTTCCGACGCCAGCGAAGCGGGTTTTCGCCGTCCGTTTAGCTGTTGGTACTGTATTCGGGCGGGGGCGCGAGCGGTGAGACTTGGTGCGCGACGTCGTGGCTCGACCGGACAAGCCGAGCCGATGGATTTTGCCGATCACGGCATTGCGCGTAACACCGCCGAGCCGGCTGGCGATCTGGCTGGCGCTCAGACCTTCCGCCCAGAGCCTCTTCAGTTGCTCGACGCGCTCATCCGTCCAGCCCATCTTGTCGCTCCTTGCAGAATCAGATCACATCCGACCCACGCGGGTAGATCGGTACTCGAGCGGCAAGCGACGGACCGCACCGCGCATGACGACGCGACGGAGGTACGCTTGTCCGCGAACTGACGCTGTACTGGGGAACTCGAGACGAACGCGCGCCTGGGCTGCTGCGGGAAACTGGGTGTGCCCCTCGACTCTAGCAACCGATATGGCGCAAAAACTGAGCCAACCGCTACATCTCGCGGCCGGCAAGGGCCAACCTACAACGCCGTGACTTCGGTCTACAAGCCACGTCCCTGCCGACTCCCTCCATTGCCGTTGGATTCGTGGCAAGGGCGCCACACAGAAGCGAGTTCGCTGTATGTTTTTCCATCAAGAGTAGTGGGCTCTTGCTCCCGCACCACGCTGGCTCTGTCCGTTGACAGCGAACAAAAGCGAGTTGTATGCATGTAAAAGATCGGGCCGCCACGCGAAGGGCGGCTCTTTTACTTTCCCGCCACAGGAGCTGCCAGGGAATGACGCAGCCCACGTCTGCTACGGCCACTTCGGCTGCCACTTCATCTTCTTCCTCAGGCCCGTCCCGCGCGGTGATGGACACGTACGCGCGTCTGAACGTGGTGTTTGAGCGAGGCGAAGGCTCGTGGCTGATCTCGACGGAGGGTGAGCGATACCTGGATTTCGGCAGCGGCATTGCCGTCAACCTGCTCGGGCACGCGCATCCCAAGCTCGTCGAGGCGCTGACCGAACAGGCGAAGAAGCTTTGGCACACCTCAAACCTTTACCGCGTTGCGGGCCAGGAGCGTCTGGCGGAGCGGCTTTGCGCGGCAACGTTTGCGGACCGCGTATTCTTCTGCAACTCCGGTGCCGAGGCGGTGGAGGGCGCGATCAAGCTGACGCGCCGCTATCACCATGTTTCCGGCCGGCCGGAGCGGTACCGGCTCATTACGTTCAAGGGCGCGTTCCACGGGCGTACGCTGGCCACCATTGCCGCGGCCGGGAATGAGAAATACCTCGACGGCTTCGGGCCGCAGATGCCCGGCTTCGATGTGCTCCCGGTGGGGGACATCGCCGCTGTCGAAGCGGCGATCGGACCAGAGACAGCCGGCATACTCATCGAGCCTGTGCAAGGCGAAGGTGGCATCCGGGTCATTCCCGTCGAGTTTCTGCGCCAGCTCCGGGAGCTGTGCGATCGGCACGGGCTTCTGCTGGTGTTTGACGAGGTGCAGTGCGGCATGGGCCGCACTGGCAAGCTGTTCGCGCACGAGTGGGCGGGTATCACCCCGGATGTCATGGCTATCGCCAAGGGCATCGGTGGTGGCTTCCCTGTCGGTGCCTTTCTCGCCACCGAGGAAGCAGCCCGGGGATTGGCGCCTGGCACGCACGGCTCGACGTTCGGCGGCAACCCGCTGGCAATGGCCGTCGGTAATGCCGTTCTTGATGTCGTGCTCGAGCCTGGTTTCCTAGAGGGCGTGCAGAAGACCGCCAATCGGTTCAAGCAGGAGCTTGCGCGGCTCAAGGACGAGCTCCCGGATGTCATCGAGGAAATCCGTGGCGCGGGCTTGTTGATGGGTCTTCGCCTCAAGCCCCCGGTGGCAGATGTCGTTAAGGCTTGCACCGAAGAGAAGTTGCTGGCCGTTTCCGCAGGTGAGAACGTGCTGCGCCTGCTGCCCCCGCTCAACATTTCCGAGTCGGAGCTGACGGAAGGCCTCGCACGGCTGTCCCGGGCACTCCGGCGTTTCTCCACCTCACAGTCCTGAGGACGCGAGCCAAACTCGCGCACGCGAGGTTACGTCCATGGCCCTACGCCATTTCATAGATATTGGAGACATCGACGCGGCCACGTTGCGCCGGATCGTTGACACAGCCCACGAGATGAAGAGGGCCGGCAAGGTAGTGCCGGCCCATTTGCGTCCTGAGGGTATCGAGAATGCCGTGCTCGTGATGGTGTTCGAGAAGCCATCGACGCGCACGCGGGTCTCCTTCGACGTTGCCATGCGACAGCTCGGTGGGCAGACCATCGCCCTCAATCACACGGACCTACAACTCGGCCGTGGCGAATCCATCTCCGACACGGCGAAGGTCCTGTCGCGCTACGTGGACGCCATCATGATCCGTGCCAACAAGCACGAGAGCGTGTTGGAGCTGGCGCAGCATGCCACCATCCCGGTGATCAACGGCCTGACGGACAAGAGCCACCCCTGCCAGATCATTGCGGATATCATGACGTTCGAGGAGCACAGGGGGCCAATCGCCGGCCAGACCGTGGCTTGGGTGGGCGACGGCAACAACGTGGCCACCTCTTGGGTCCACGCGGCTTCCCGGTTTGGTTTCAAGCTGCGGATTGCAACTCCTGTTCAGCTCCGGCCGGAACGCCCGGTGCTGGACTGGATCGCTGCCGAGAAGGCCGACGTGGTCCTGACCGATGACCCTGTGGAGGCCGTGGAGGGCGCGGACTGCGTCGTAACCGACACCTGGGTTTCGATGGGACACACGGACGCCCCTAGACGCAAGCAGATGCTGGGACCATATGCGGTGGACAGCGACCTCATGCGGAAGGCGAAGAAGGACGCGATTTTCATGCATTGCCTTCCCGCCTATCGCGGCAACGAGGTGACTGCTGAAGTGATCGACGGTCCCCAGTCTGTCGTCTTCGACGAGGCAGAAAACCGGCTTCATGCACAGAAAGCGATCCTGGCATGGTGCCTTGGGAAGGATTGAATGGCAGAGCGCCTTATGCCTCCTGGAGCCAGTGGGCTCACACAATCGGATGATCTGATCATGCCGTTCCGGACCGAACGGTCCGGCATCTACGGTCGCGTCGTGCGGCTGGGTTCAGTTGTCGACAGCATTCTCAATCGCCACGACTATCCGGAGCCTGTGAGCCGGGTGCTCGGCGAGGCGGTGGCTCTGACGGCTCTGCTCGGCTCGTCGCTTAAATTTGACAGCGCCTATGGCGGCCGGCTGATCCTGCAAACGAAAACGGATGGTCCGATCAGCTTCCTCGTGGTTGACTTCGAGGAGCCTGGTCGCGTGCGTGCTTACGCCAGCTTCGACAAGGAGAAGGTCGAGGCGGTTGCGGCGAGCAAAGAACCGGGGCTTCTGCTTGGCACTGGCCATCTGGCCATGACCATAGATCCTGGCGGTGATCTCGACCGCTATCAGGGCATCGTCGCTCTCGATGGCTGCGGGCTGAGCGAGGCAGCGCATACATATTTCCGGCAATCTGAGCAGATTCCGACCTTTTTGCGGCTCGCGGTGGCTCGTCACTACGCTGCCGGCTCGTGGCAGTGGCGCGCGGGTGGACTGCTCGTGCAGTACGTGCCGCCGGTGGAAGAAGGCGCAACCTCGGACGATGACAACGAGGACGTTCTTCTCGGCGAGGAGGACGAGCGCTGGACGGGCACGCGGATGCTGGCTGAAACGGTCGAGGACCACGAGTTGCTCGATCCAACCCTTTCGCCAGAGCGGCTACTTTACCGGCTGTTTGCGGACGTAGGCGTGCGGGCATTCCCAACCGTCTCCCTTGAAGAGCATTGTCGGTGCTCGCGTGACCGTGTCAGTAGCCTGCTCGGAAGCTTCGAAGCGGATGAGTTGAACGACATGCGTGAGGAGGACGGGTCGATTACCGTCACCTGCGAGTTCTGCAATTCCAAATACCGCTTTGTGCCTGAAGAAATCGGCTAGAGCGCGCAGGAAGTGCGCTCCTAGTTGACTTTGCGCCTGGCGAACGGGCTGTCGAGCGAGAACGCCGGAATCGCGACGTCGAACATTTCGCCGCGCGTGTTCACCATTTGATATGAGCCGACCATGATGCCTTGCGGCGTGCGAAGCGGGCATCCGGATGTGTAGGTGAAGGCCTCGCCAGGCGGGATGACGGGGGTTTGGCCCACGACGCCAGGCCCGCGCACTTCCTCCATAAAGCCGTTGGCGTCCGTGATGTGCCAGTAGCGCGAACGCAGTTGCACCGCCACGTCGCTACCGTTCTCAATCAAAATGGTATACGCCCAAAAATAGTAGTTGTTCTCAGGGGATGACTGTTCGGCAAGAAACGTCGGCGTTACGCGGACTCGAATGCCGCGCGTGACGGCTTCATACATGTGACGGCGCTCTCACCTCCGAAAAGGGCGCAATCCTGATGAGATAGTAGGGTCACGCAAGACCCCGTCAATATCGACTGCATTCTTCCTCAATGCTGGCTAATGTGCGACCGCCGGGCGAGGAACGCACCATTCGTAGTTGAGCTGAGGTAACGATGGCACCCCCTTTGGTGGCGCTACGCGATATTTATTTAACCTTCGGCGGCACGCCGTTGTTGACGGGAGCCGAGTTGTCCGTAGCTCCCGGGGAGCGCGTCTGCCTTGTGGGGCGCAATGGCTCAGGCAAGTCCACATTGCTGCGCATTGCAGCAGGTCTGGTGGAGCCCGATCGTGGTGAGCGGTTCGTTCAGCCGAGTGCTCTCGTGCGGTATTTGCCGCAAGAGGTGGATTTTTCCGGCTATCGAACGACGCTCGAGTACGTCGAGGCGGGACTGGCACCCTCGCAGGACCCCTACCGGGCGCGGTATCTGCTCGAGGCGCTCGGATTAAGCGGTAATGAGGACGTAAATGCCTTGTCGGGTGGGGAGGCACGGCGCGCGGCGTTGGCCCGCGTCCTCGCGCCTGAGCCGGATGTGCTGCTCCTCGACGAGCCGACGAACCACCTCGACCTGCCCGCTATCGAGTGGCTCGAGGCCGAGCTCAAAGCCTCGAAGGCGGCGTTGGTTCTCATCAGCCACGACCGGCGGTTTCTCGAAAACCTGTCAGACGTAACGGTGTGGCTTGATCGCGGCATCTCCCGACGCTTGGAACGCGGCTTTGGGGCTTTTGAGGCTTGGCGCGATGAGATCCTAGAGCAGGAGGAAATCGAGCGTCACAAGCTCGACCGCAAGATTGCCCGCGAGGAGAGCTGGCTGCACGGCGGCGTCACGGCGCGCCGCAAACGGAATGTGCGTCGCGTGGCCGAGCTGCAGCGCCTGCGTCAGGAGCGCCGCGAGGCTCGACGGGTGCAAGGTGATGTTCGCTTCAGCGTGGGCCAAAGCGGGCCCTCCGGACGGCTCGTCATTGAGGCGAACGGCATCAGCAAGTCGTACGGCGACAGGGTCATCATTCGCGATTTCTCGACCAGGATTGCGCGCGGTGATCGCGTGGGCATCGTCGGTCCGAACGGCGCCGGGAAGACGACGCTCCTGCAGATCTTGACGGGTCAGCTCGCGCCCGACACGGGCGCCGTCCGCATCGGGGCTGCCGTCGAAATGGTGATGCTCAATCAGCACAGGGACGAGCTGGAACCGACGATGACGGTGACGGAGGCGCTCACCGGCGGCCGCGGCGACAAGGTCATCATCAACGGCCAGCCGCGGCATGTCGCGAGCTACATGAAGGACTTCCTGTTTCAGCCCGAACAGGCGCGGAGTCCTCTTTCAGTGCTCTCAGGAGGCGAGCGGGCGCGGCTGATGCTGGCCCGGGCGTTGGCGAAATCTTCAAATCTGCTGGTGCTCGACGAGCCTACCAACGATCTCGACCTTGAAACCTTGGACCTCCTGCAGGAGATCCTCTCCGACTACGAAGGCACCGTTCTGCTGGTAAGCCATGACCGCGATTTCCTCGATCGCGTTGTCACCTCGGTAATCGCGGCGGAAGGCGATGGGCGCTGGGTGGAGTACGCTGGCGGCTACTCCGATATGCTTGCGCAGCGCTCAGGCGCGGACCTGCCTTCGGTGCAGCGGGCCGCGTCAGATGTTGGAAAGTCCAAGGCAGCGGAAAAGCCTGCTGGCGACCGGGCGCCGGCCAAGAAGCGCAAGCTCTCGTTCAACGAGAAGCACGCGCTGGAAACGTTGCCGAAGAAGATCGAGCAGCTGCAGTCAGAGGTGGCGGCTCTTCAGGCCAAACTCTCCGATCCCGGATTTTACGCGCGCGATCCGCAGGGTTTCGAGAAGGCTACAGCCCGTCTTACTGAGGCGGAGGCTGAACTCGCAGCCGCCGAGGAGCGCTGGCTGGAATTGGAACTGTTGCGTGAGGAGCTGGAGGCGGAGAGCTAATTGAGATCGGGCTCTCCGCCTCCGAACATTCTTGCAGGACGTCAGCGCCGGTCGCGCATCGCGAGGGTCCGGAGCCGCAACGCATTCAGCCGGATGAAGCCTTCGGCGTCCTTCTGGTCGTAGGCGCCGCGGTCGTCCTCGAAAGTGACGAGCGTCGGGTTGTAAAGTGACTTCGGGCTCGAGCGACCGATGACGATGACGTTGCCCTTGTAGAGCTTCAGCCGCACCTCGCCTTCCACGTGCTCCTGGCTCTTGTCGATGAGCGCCTGGAGCATCTCGCGCTCGGGGCTGAACCAGAAGCCGTTGTAGATCAGCTCGGCGTAACGCGGCATCAGCTCGTCCTTGAGGTGCGCCGCGCCGCGGTCGAGCGTGATCGACTCGATGGCCCGGTGCGCAGCGAGCAGGATGGTGCCGCCTGGTGTCTCGTAGACGCCGCGCGACTTCATGCCGACGAACCGGTTCTCGACGAGATCGACGCGTCCAATCCCGTTCTCACGACCGAGGTCGTTGAGGCGCGCCAGCAGCGTGGCCGGCGACAAGCGCTCGCCGTTGAGGCTTACGGCATCGCCGTGCTCGAAGCCGATGGTGATGATGGTCGGCTTGTCCGGCGCCTGCTCGGGGTCGATCGTGCGCTGGTAGACGATGGACGGCGGCTCGATGGCCGGATCTTCCAGCACTTTTCCTTCTGAAGACGAGTGGAGCAGATTGGCATCGACAGAGAACGGCGCCTCGCCTTCCTTGTCCTTGGCAATGGGGATCTGGTGCTTGCGGGCGAAGTCCAGCAGCTCGGCGCGGCCCTTGAAGCTCCACTCGCGCCAGGGGGCGATAATGCGGATGTTCGGCTCCAGCGCGTAGTAGCTGAGCTCGAAGCGCACCTGGTCGTTGCCCTTGCCGGTGGCACCGTGGCAGACGGCGTCCGCGCCGGTCTTGCGCGCAATCTCGATCTGCTTCTTGGCAATCAGCGGGCGCGCAATCGAGGTGCCGAGCAGGTAGACACCCTCATAAAGCGCGTTGGCGCGGAACATGGGGAACACGTAATCGCGAACGAACTCTTCCCGCAGGTCCTCGATGAAGATATTCTCCGGCTTGATGCCGAGCATTTCCGCCTTGCGACGCGCGGGTTCGAGCTCTTCGCCCTGGCCGAGATCGGCTGTGAACGTCACCACCTCGCAGCCGTAGGTTTCCTGCAGCCACTTCAGGATGATGGAGGTGTCGAGGCCGCCTGAATAGGCAAGCACAACCTTCTTGATCTTCTCTCCGCCGGTCTTCGCAGCCATCGTGTGTCCTGCTCATGTCGTAAGAATGGGGCGGCGCACTATAGGCGCGCGATCCGCCAGCGGCCAAGGGGCCTGTGGCAGAGCGGGCTTGCCCTATTTGTCTCAGTTCCGAAGGGCCGTGGTAGGTTGAAGGCGATCTGGCGCTTCTCGATAGGTCGTTTCATGCCTCGCCTGGAGTTCTGGTACGAATTTGCCTCGAACTACTCGTATCTTTCCGTAATGCGCATCTCGGACCTCGCCCGGCAGGCCGGCGTCGAGGTCATCTGGAAGCCTTTTCTGCTCGGGCCGATCTTCAAGGCGCAGGGCTGGGACACGTCGCCCTTTAACCTCTACCCGGCGAAAGGCCGCTACATGATCCGCGACATGCAGCGGATTTCGGAGAGCCGTGGTCTTCCGTTCGTCATGCCTCCGACGTTCCCGGCGAACGGGCTGAAGGCAGCGCGGCTCGCTTTGATTGGCGCCGATGAAGGCTGGATCGAGCCGTTCACCAAAGCGATCTTCGAGGCCGAGTTCGGCAGGGGAGAGGACATTGCACAGCCGGCGGTGCTCGAGAAGGCGTTGGCCGGACTAGGTCTCGACGCTGCATCGCTGATGGCGCGCGCCGAAGACCCTGTGATCAAGCAACGTCTTAAGGATCAGACGGCGGAAGCCCAGTCCCGGGGCATCTTCGGTGCACCGAGCTTCATCACGGAGGATGGCGAGCTGTTCTGGGGCGATGATCGGCTGGAGCAGGCGCTCGCCTGGGCGGCGCGCAGCAAGGAAAAGTAGTTTTTCCGGAGCAAACGAAGATGGCGTTCGCCCCGAGTTGCTAAATCGTTCACCGATATGCGTATCGGGGGGAACTGCTGTGAGCGCGAGTGTTTTTGTGAAGGGCTTGGCCTTCGGCGCAATCGTTATCGGCTTCATCACGACTGCAGCTCAGGCGAGCTCAAGTGCTTCTCCGTGCAAGGGCTTGGCGCAATCGGCGTGCACAGCGAAGGCTGAGTGCAGCTGGGTGGCGGCGACAAAGCGCAAGGATGGCCGTGAAGTTAAGGCCTACTGCCGGGCCAAGGCAAAAAAGGCTGCCACGAGCACAACGGCCAAGAAATAGCCGTAGACCTAATGCCTTTTGTCCCCGAGCGGCCTTTCGCCCGCTCGGGTGGCTCAGTTCACCGTCCGCGGCCAGCGGAAAAATTCGTTCAGGACTGACATGGCGGTCTCGGGAACGGCGACCGCTGCTACTACCCGGTTCGGAAACGTAATCTGCGCGACGGCGTGACCGCTCTCGGAGCGATAAGCTGAGAACTGGGGCTGTTCCGCAGGCGCTGCGGCGGCTGGAACAGGGGCAAACATGGCGACGCCAAGCCCGATCATCCACGGCATGGTGGCTGCCGGCCAGTTGGCCAGACGGAGTTGGCTCGTAGCAGGCACAGGCAAGCCAACGGTCATGGACGGAACCGCCAGCTCCATGGCCTTCGTCCAAGCTTCGACGGGATTCAACGGCCCCCAGACGTCCTTCCGCGCCAGCTTGGTCGCGTTGAGCGGCGCAACCCAGCCGAGCCCGAGCCAATCAGGTTCAAACGGGCTGCGGGTAGGAGGCTTATACCAAGACGTTGCAGGCGTCTGACAGGCCTTGTCAGCTTCCTGGGATTTCAAATCCGCTGCCGGCGTGAAATTCGTTCCGCTTGGCTCGAAGCCGCGCAGCACGGAAGTGAAGGTCTGCGCGCTGGTCTCAATCCATTTGAGCGAAAATTCGCTCCAGAGCTTGGCCACCTCCAGGTAATCGTCAAAACGCAACATCGCGATGTCCTCCGTGGCCTTCAGCTAAGCGCCAAGGGGGAGATTATCGCATTTTTGGCGCTGCAGCAATTCTATTGCATCGCAGCATGGCGTGACTTTGTTTCGCCCCATCCTCTTCGGCCCGCCTTGCGCCCCGATATGAACCAATAGACGAGACCGCCGGCGACTCCCGCGGAGAAAAACGCCGCTAAAACGTACAGGATGACCTCTTGAGGCTGCCCCAAACCGGGGCCCCGAAACTGAGCAAGGAAGCCAACGGCCGCGATGCCGAACCCTACTGCGGCGTAGTAGATGAAACTTGATATACTGCGCCTCTCAGCAAGAGCGATCATAACGATCGCGAAGGGAGCGGCAAAAATCGCCGTGTGCACGGTGGCAAACAGGAGCCAGATGCCGGCCGCGGTCAGACGTTCAGCCTCCGCTCCCAAAAGCTCATGAGGCGGCAGAACAAGAGAAACCTGAACAGTGGCCGCAGCAAAGCACGCGATGAGATAGCCCGCGAGGCAGCGCAGGATCGCTGCAACCATCGTTCAATCCCCCGTCCACCGAGGAGTAATTAGGCCCGACGTCCGGCCAACAGCCAATAGACGAAACCACCGGCAAAACCCGCTGTCGCGAACACCTGCCAGACCGCCGGGCTCGGCCACATCACGCCGATTGTCCCGACCTGCGCCAGGACGGGCACGGCAACAAGCGCCAGCCCCCCGCCGAAGATGTAGTAGACGGCCGACCGGATCCGCGCGACCTCGCCAACGATCACGACGAGGATTGCCGGAAGAATGGTAATTCCCGAAGCCAGGATCGCGCCCTGCGTAACGAGGTCAAACACCGCCACAACGGTGTCCGGCTCATCCATTGGCGCTTGGTGGAAGGCGTGGGTAATTCGCTCGAGGCCCAGAGTGAACAATACGAACAGTGAGATTAGGCCGGAAATGATGAAGGCGATGGGAACGACGATGATCCGCCAGATCGTCGACCAGACCATCCTCGTTCAGCTCCCCGTTGCCTCGCTCGCGCGGAGGGCGCTCGCCTTGAGACGCATGCTTTCGGACTTGAGCTGCCCGCAGGCGGCGAAGATGTCACGGCCGCGCGGCGTACGGACGGGGCTCGCATAGCCTGCGCGGTTGACCACTTCGGCGAACCGTTCGATCTGCTCCCAGTCCGAGCACTCGTATTTCGTGCCCGGCCACGGGTTGAATGGGATCAGGTTTATTTTAGCCGGGATGCCGCGCAGCAGCTTCACCAGCTCCTTGGCATCAGCCAGCGAGTCGTTGACACCTTTCAGCATTACGTACTCGAAGGTGATTCGCTTGGCGTTGGAAAGTCCTGGGTAAGCCCGGCAGGCAGCCATCAGCTCGGCGATCGGATACTTGCGGTTGATGGGCACCAGCTCGTTCCGCAGGTCATCGCGGGTGGCGTGCAGCGAAATGGCGAGCATGGTCCCGCTCTCGGCGCCCCAGCGGGGAATCTCAGGCACAACGCCGGATGTCGACAGCGTGATGCGCCGCTTGGAGATGGAGAGTCCTTCACCGTCCGAGGCGATCTCCATGGCCGCTTTTACATTCTCGAAATTGTAAAGCGGCTCACCCATGCCCATGAGCACGATGTTGGTGATCTTGCGCTCGGTGCTAGGCAACAGCCGTCCGTCGCCGGGTGGCTCGGCGCCTGGCCAATCGCCAATCCGGTCACGCGCCAGCATGATCTGGCCGACGATCTCCTGGACCTCGAGATTGCGCACCAGCCGCTGCGTGCCGGTATGGCAGAACGAGCAATTCAGCGTGCAGCCGACCTGGCTTGATATGCAAAGCGTGCCCCGGTCAATTTCGGGGATGTAGACCGTCTCGATCTCCGGCGGCATCACCTCCCGGCCGCGCCTCGGCAAGCGCAGCAGCCATTTGCGCGTGCCGTCCACCGAGACTTGCTCCCGGACGATCTCTGGCCGGGCCAGCGTGTAGGCCGCATCAAGGCGTGCCCGCAGGTCCTTCGAGATATCGGTCATTTGATCGAAGGACGTCACGCCGCGCACGTAAATCCAGCTCCAGAGCTGGGCCACGCGCATGCGCAGATGCTTCGGCGGTACGCCGATGGACGCTAGCGCCTCGGCAAGCTGTGCCCGTCCCAGGCCGACGAGCGACGGCCGGGTGTCCTCCAAATCGGAGGAGGGGCTGTGGCAAGGCCTATTGTCGAGGAGCAGTACCATTCACGACCTTCGGAAAACCAAGGCCTGACATTTAGTCTGTATCGCGCGCGAGGCAAAGCCTTCCTCGCTGCGACGCGGGGTCGTTCGCGCGCTTTTCTTCAACGATTAGTTGGCGCCCAATGCCCCGCGTTTCGTTTCGACCCGGGAAATGAGCTCTTCGACCTTGGGAAGGATGTCCTCGACCATAGCCGCCACACCCTGAGCGTTTGGGTGCATGCCGTCGTCGAGGTTCAGCTCCGGCCGAAGGACGACTTTCTCGATAAAGAACGGGTAAAGTAACGCGCCGTGCTTTTCCGCAAGGGCAGCATAAATGGCGTCGAACTTGCGAACGTAGTCGTCCCCCCAATTGCGGGGTGATTTCATGCCGGCGATCAGAACCGGGATGTCTCTTGCGTTGAGCCGGCTCATGATCTCGTCGAGATTGCGGCGCGTCTCCTCCGGATCGATCCCGCGGAGAGCGTCGTTGGCTCCCAGCGCCACGATGGCGGCATCTGCATCATCCGGGAAAGCCCAGTCGAAGCGCTGCAAACCAGCTGCCGTGGTATCGCCCGAAACCCCGGCGTTGATCACTTCAACTTGATAGCCTTTCTCCTTCAGTGCCCGTTGGAGCTGGGCTGGGAAGGCTTCGCTCGGTTTCAGGCCGTAGCCCGCTGTGAGACTGTCGCCGAACGCGACGATTCGGATGGGTGCAGGGTCTGCCCACGCCCGCTGAGGCCCCGCAACGAGAAAGAAGCAGGCATTGACGAGAGCGGCGAGGATACTCACCTGTGCCAAGGCGCGGGTTGAGAGCCTGCGCTTCATGATGTTGCCTCCCGTCCTGTCCAAAGTCGGTTGATCTTTTCCAGGTAGAAAGACCCCACGCACGACACAAGATTCGGAGTTTTCTGTGCCCGCACCTCAAGCGCCCATCATTTCCCTTTCCGACGTGAGATTGAGGCTCATGAGCCGGGCCGGCGCCGTCGACATTCTGCGCGGTGTCAGCCTCGACGTTAAGGCGGGTGAGACCGTCGCCATTGTCGGACCGTCAGGGTCGGGAAAAACGTCGCTGATGATGATCATGGCGGGCCTCGAGCGGGCGACGAGCGGCTCGGTGATCGTCGCTGGTCATGATTTCACGGCGCTCGACGAGGACGAGCTGGCGCTCGTCAGGGGGCGGGAGATCGGCATCGTTTTCCAATCGTTCCATCTCGTGCCAACGATGACAGCGCTGGAAAACGTGGCGCTTCCGCTGGAATTCGCAGGTAACAGCAATGCCTTCGCAATCGCGGAGGCGATGCTGAAGGAGGTTGGACTTGGTCACCGGACCAGCCACTTCCCGGCCCAGCTTTCTGGTGGCGAACAGCAGCGTGTGGCCATTGCTCGAGCGCTCGCGCCGAACCCACTGATCGTTCTCGCCGACGAGCCGACAGGCAATCTCGACGGGAAAACGGGCAATCAAATCATCGATCTTCTGTTCGACCTGCATCGCCGCCGGGGTGCAACGCTGGTTCTCATCACGCATGATCCCGCGCTGGCTGACCGCTGCGAGCGCACGGTCCGCATGGCCGATGGTCAGATCGTCTCCACCAACGCTTCTGCCGAGGCCGCATGACCAGCGCAGCGTCAGCCATTGCCCAAACCACCAGGCCATTGAGCGCCGGTTTGCCTCAAGTGCTTCGGCTTGCCTTGAGGGAGATGCGCAGCGGGCTCTCGGGCTTTCATGTGTTCATTGCCTGCGTGGCGCTGGGCGTCATGGTCATCACGGCCGTTGGCGCGCTGACGGATTCGCTCAGGCTCGGGTTTGAGCAACAGGGTGAAGTTATCCTGGGCGGGGACGTCGCTCTTTCGCGCGCCCATCGGCAGGCGGAGCCTCACGAAAGAGCCTGGCTGCAGGCCCAAGGCCGCCTCGCCGAGATGGCCACCATGCGGACGATGGCACGGCGAACCGACGGTGCCGACCAGGCTCTGGCGGAGCTGAAAGCGGTTGATGCGGCCTATCCCCTGGTCGGACGGGTCGAGCTGCGCGACGGGGTGAATTTCGAGCAGGCGGTGCACGAAAAAGGCGGAGCCGTTCTGGCGCCCATCCTGCTGGAGCGGCTGAATCTCAAAGTGGGTGACAATATTGCCCTTGGCTCCGCGACGGTACCCATTACCGGCGTCATCGAAGACGAGCCGGATAACCTCACGGAAGGATTGACTTACGGTCCGCGCGTATTTGTCTCGCTTGAGACCCTGCAGCGAACCGAGCTCGCGCAGCCGGGGAGCCTCGTCCACTGGCGGTATGCGCTGAAGCTGAGCGATGGCCGGCCTGCCAGCGAGGAGGAGTTGCTTCAGTTTCGAGAAGATCTGAACACGGCGCTCCCGGAACACGGCTTCACGGTCCGCGATCGGCGCGATCCCTCTCCGCGCGTCACCCGATCGATCGAACGGCTGCGGCAGTTCTTGACGCTACTCGGCCTGACGGCCCTGCTGGTTGGGGGCGTGGGTGTTGCCAACGCGGTTGCGACGTTCATCGACCGGCGGCGCAAGGTGATTGCCACGTTCAAGAGCCTCGGGGCTACGAGCGGCACAATCTTCGGTGTGTTTTTGACACAGGTACTACTGATTGCAGCGATCGGCGTGGCCATCGGCCTTGCGCTCGGTATCTCGGTGCCGTTCGTGCTCAACGCTCTCTACGGTGATGCGCTGCCGATCCGCGCAACCGTGACCATCAGCCCGTTGAGCATCGCTACGGCCGCTGCTTACGGCTTTCTGGTTGCGCTGGTCTTCACGCTTTGGCCACTCGGCCGCGCCGAGTTGATACGCGCGGGCGTTCTGTTTCGCGACGAGATCGCGCCCGAGCAGGTTTGGCCCCGACCACGAGTGATCGTGCTGACAGCAAGTGCTTTGACGCTGCTGGTGCTTTTCGCCGTGCTCTCGTCCGACATGCGGTGGATCGCCGTCTACTTTTGTCTCGGCGTTGCCGGCGTCTTCGCATTGTTCACCGGCGTCGGCGTGCTCGTCACGAAGCTGGCCCGACGCGTGCCGCGTTCGTCGATTCCCGAAGTCGCTTTGGCCATTGGCAACTTGGGCGCGCCCGGAGGGTTGACCCGTTCGATAATCTTGTCGCTCGGCGCCGGGTTGTCGTTGTTGGTAGCGGTGGCGCTCACGGATTCATCGGTGGTGAGAGAACTGACGACCCACCTGCCGGAGGAGAGTCCAACATACTTCGTCCTTGATCTGCGCAGGGAGGATTCAGCTGACTTCAAGCGCTTGGTCGAGCGCATGGCGCCGGGCTCGGAGGTCCGCGAGGCGCCCATGCTCCGGGGTCGTATCATCGAGCTCGGAGGCAAGCCTGCAGAACAGATCCAGGCTCCGTCCGAGGCGCAGTGGGTGCTTACAGGCGATCGGGGCCTGACCTATTCGGAGGAGGTACCGGAAGGGTCGAGGGTGGTTGCGGGCAATTGGTGGCCAAAGAATTACAACGGCGAGCCATTGGTCTCGTTCGAGGCCGAACTTGCAGGGCATTTGGGTGTCGGCCTTGGGGACACAGTCACCGTGAATGTTCTCGGCCGGAATATCACGGCTCGTATCGCCAGTTTACGCGAAGTGAAGTGGGAGTCTCTCGCCATCAATTTCGTGATGGTCTTTTCGCCAAATGCATTGCGCGCAGCTCCGCACAACCTTTTGGCGACGATCACGCTCCCGCCTGATGCTGATCTGGAACAGGACGCTGCTCTTGCCCGCGCCTTGTCGAACACGTTCCCTTCGACCACGGCCATCCGCGTCAAGGATGCCATCGAGGCGTTCGCTGAGGTCTTTGAAAAGGTGATGACGGCCGTCCGCGTCGCGGGTGGAATTACGATCCTTGCGGGGGCCCTTGTCCTCGCCGGCGCGCTGGCGACTGCTCAACGGCGCCGGATCAAGCAAGCGGTTATTCTGAAAACCTTGGGCGCCATTCGTCGCCGTATTCTTGTTTCACACTTCGTGGAGTACTTGATCCTTGCCGTCATCACGGCTGCAGTGGCCGTAGTGCTAGGCACATTCGCCGCTTGGGTGGTCGTCAATCAGATCATGGAGATCGACTTCACGTTCTCGTCATCTGCCGTGGCGAGTGCCCTGGCTCTCGCATTGGTTCTGGTGATGGGCTTTGGCGGCGTCGGCACCTGGCAAGTCTTACGCGCGCCCCCTGTCCCGTATTTGCGGGCTGAATAGGGAGTATTTGACAAAAGGGACCAGATCGTCTTGCGGGTGACGCATACAGTGCCTAACTTAGCCCAGAAGTATGGTCGCGAGAGTTGCCTTGAAAGCTTCACGCTCGCAGGTCATATTTCAGATCATCGGTTCAGGTGCTCATAAGCGGCTTCTAAAGGAAGGGAAATGGCTCAGTTCGACAATAGGTATGCGCAGGCCACCGCCGCCGCCCGTGCGGGCGTAGCGGTAGACGAGGGCCTCCGCGCATACATGCTCTCCGTCTACAACTACATGGCGGCGGGTGTCGCGCTTACCGGCGTGGTCGCTTACTTGCTGTACAGTGCCGCTGTGACCGGTGATCCGGCGTCCGGGGTGGCGCGGCTCGGCAATGGCACGATGCTGACGGATTTCGGCTACCTGCTGTATGTCAGCCCGCTGCGCTGGGTGCTGATGCTGGCTCCGCTGGCCTTCGTATTCTTCCTATCCTTCCGCGTATATCAGATGAGCGTCAGCGCGGCCCAGTTGTCCTTCTGGCTGTTCGCTGCAGTCATGGGCGCCTCGCTGTCGACGATCTTCCTGGTCTTTACCGGGGCCTCGATCGCTCGCGTATTCTTCATCACTGCGGCGACCTTCGCGAGCCTCAGCCTGTGGGGTTACACGACGCGTAAGGATCTGACTGGCTGGGGAACGTTCCTGTTTATGGGCCTGATCGGCATCATCGTTGCCGCTCTGGTCAACCTGTTCCTCGCCTCCAGCGCGCTGCAGTTCGCTATCTCGGTGATCGGCGTCCTGGTCTTCGCTGGTCTGACCGCCTACGACACCCAGCGGATCAAGGATGGCTACTACGCTGTCGTCGGCAATGCCGAGCTTGCTGCGAAGTCGGCCATCATGGGCGCGTTGAGCTTGTACCTTGACTTCATCAACCTGTTCACCTCGCTGCTCCAACTGTTTGGTGACCGCGAGTAAGCATTCGGTGGAGTGAGAAGAGCACATGGGCCCCGCCTCAAAACGGGGCCCATTTTCTTTTGAGATATTGAGGGCCCAAGTTTAACCTTGTTGATCGTGGCGGCCAGGGTGTGATCAATTGGTGAGGGAGCGCCGATGGCTACAGATCTCCGTATTCGTCCGGCAACGCCAGAGGACATCCCAGCCATCAGGGAAATCTATCGACCGGCTGTTCTGACAGGCACGGCGAGCTTCGAACTCGAGCCCCCTTCCGTCGACGAGATGCGCCGTCGCTTCGAGACAATTACAAGTGGCGGTTATCCATATCTGGTCGCAGAACATGAGGGTGCGGTGATTGGCTACAGTTACGCCAGCGCCTATCGCACTCGGCCAGGCTACCGCTTCTCTGTCGAGGATTCAGTTTACGTCGTAGAGGGCCAGCAGGGCAAAGGCGTAGGCCGTGCTTTGCTCTCGCGTCTGATCGAGGAGTGCACGGCGCGTGGGTACCGCCAGATGGTCGCCATTATCGGCGACTCGGCGCAGTGGGCTTCGATTGGGCTGCACCGCAAGCTGGGGTTCACCTTCGTCGGCACGCTCCATTCTATCGGTTACAAGCACGGTCGGTGGCTCGACACCGTGATCATGCAGCGTACCCTTGGTGAGGGGGATTGTACGCCGCCGGCATAAGATGACCTGCCAAAAGCAGCATCATAGAACGTACAGTTCCAACACAGATGGATAGTTCGTTTCGCTTTTAGCCATCCCCCTAAACAATCCTTAACCCTGCCGAAGAGCGCCGCTGGACCGGCACTTCAACTTGGATTGTGTACCCACAATCTTCCTCTTCGAAGCGGCTAAGCGTCAAACGCTGTTAGTCTTCACAAAACTGGAGGTTTTCATGGGCAGGCAGCTCTGGCAGCTGGCGGCCTTGCTGCGCGCAGTTCTGGGGGTGGGTGGCTTCGTCTTTCTGCTCGGCCCCCTTTGCATTCCGGCTGCCTTCGGCTCGGCCAGCTTCAGCGCTGTCGGCGCTTTCATGCTCGTGGTCCTCATGCTTGAAGCGGCACTGAGGCCCGGCGCAGGCTGGCGTCCAAACCGCCCTCTGTTTGAGCTGGCCCGCGCATCTGACGAAGCTCAGTCCCCAGCCGGTTTCACCAGTTCTTCCGGGGAAGGTGATCTGCGGTTTCGGGAGCTGCTCGATCTACAAACAAGCCTCGTTGTCTGCCGGGACGGCGACGGACGCCTGACATTCGTGAACCGAGCTTTTTGCGAAACCTTCGGCGTCGAAGCAGGTGGCGTTATCGATACGAGCTACGCACCGGCCGTCCTGGAGGAAGAACAGACCGAGAGCTTCGATAGTGATGCGGCAGCCCCGAAGCGGCTCACTCAACGGTTACAAACGGTCGCTGGACCGCGGTGGTTTGCGTGGGAGCAATATACGCGTCACTCCGAAAAGGCCGGGCGCGAGACCGTCTGGATCGGCACCGACATTTCGGATTCGCGCGCGTACCAGGCCATGCTCTCCAAAGCAAGGGAGCAGGCAGAGGACGCAAGCAGCAACAAGACGCGGATGTTGGTGGCAGCGGGCGAGGAGGTTGGCGCGTTTGCGGAGACAATTGTCAGCGCTCTGGAAGAGCTGGAGACGCTAGCGCACTTCCGCCATCAGAAGTCGAAGGTGCGGAAAGCCAAGGAGTCAGCGAACACGCTGACAGAGCTAGCCACTCAGCTACGCGACTTTGCCACGGTGGAAGTGGGGCGCCTTGCGGTCGTCATGGAGCCATTCAATCCCGAGGCATGTGTTCGGGAAGCCATCGCCGCTGTTGCTCAGAAGGCTCTCAGGAAGAGGGTGGAGCTGGCGCTGCTTTGCGACGAAGCTTTGCTGCGGCCGGTAGTCGGCGACGAGGCAAAGCTTCGTCAAATTTGCACGAACTTGATCGATATCGCACTGGACGCTACCGAGCATGGAAGCATTCCGCTGCGGCTCAGTCTCGTCGCGGCGCCAGGCAACTCCGATCAAGCAGCGCTCACATTTCAGGTAGAGGCGAATGGAAGCGGCTCGGTGCAGTCGGGCGTAAGGCTGACATTCGCCCGCCTGCTGGCCCGCGCAATGGGCGGCAGCGTAACCATCGAGAATGATGGTGCGCTGCAGATAACGCTGACGCTTACGCTGCCATTGGCAACGAAACCTGTCTCGGACACACCAGTCGACAGACCTTCGGCTGTGGATTCAAAAGAGGAAGCGCCGGAGAGCTTCAATATCCTTGTCGCCGAGGACAATCCGATCAACGCCATGCTGACCGACTGCATGGTTCGTCGCGCCGGATGCACAAGCATGATGGTCGAGACGGGGCGCGGTGCTGTCCAGGCCATCCGCGATAGCATCAACGGCACCGGGCCGAGGGTCGATGTTGTCCTGATGGACGTTCACATGCCGGATCTCGACGGCCTGCAAGCAGCGCGCGAAATTCGTGAACTTTGCAATGAAAATGCCAACAATGCCCACAAGTGCCCGCCGCTGATCGCCGTGACGGCGGATGCCTACTCAGAGGATCGGAAAGCGTGTCTCGAAGCGGGCATGAACGATTATCTGTCCAAGCCATTTAGCTGGCCGGAATTCCAGGCCATCCTCCAACGTTGGCTACGAAAATCGGACAATGATCGCGTCGCGGCGCATCAAGACGATGCAGCGTGATGTGAACTTCGCCAGCCTCCATTGCTGAATTGTCATGCTTTCCGACTAATGGTTAACTGTCGGATCAGGTGACAACGCCGTTTCGGGAGATTCGGTGAACCGCACGCGGCAATTGGGGGCTGCGAAATCCGAATGAAGCTCAGTGCGCATCGGAAGACGAAGCGCTGGTCGCGCGGCCCCAGAGCGGGCGTGTTACCCTTGGGGCTTCTCGCGCTCGGCTCTATCGCTCGGCAGCGCTTCCCTCGTTTTGCCATTGGGCCACGCCGTCGCCCGGAAAAGGTTTACGGCCGCATCGGCGATCTCGAGGTGCGGCTTGCGCGGACTTGGGCCGACGTGAAGCGCGCGCAGAAATTGCGCTACGACGTCTTTTACAACGAAATGTCGGCCAAGCCGACCTTCACGGCGCAAATCAGGGGGCGAGACGAAGATCCTTACGACGCCATTTGCGATCACTTGCTCGTCATCGACACAGCGCAGCCCTGCTCGGGCGGGCGCGAATGGAGGTGGCAACAGCCACGGGTAGTTGGTACCTACCGCATACTCCGCCAGGAGGTTGCTCAGCGGAAGCTCGGCTTTTACACGCAGGGCGAGTACGACATAGCGCCCTTGCTCGCGGCCAAGCCCAACTACCGCTTCATGGAGCTAGGCCGGAGCTGCGTTCTCAAACCGTACCGGACCAAGCGAACCGTCGAGCTGCTTTGGCACGGCCTCTGGACCTACGCGCGTGAGCACAAGATCGACGTCATGATCGGCTGCGCCAGCTTCGAGGGCACAGACCCGCAGAAGCACGCAATGGCATTATCCTTCCTCCACTACTATGCCCGCGCGCCCGAGGACTGGCGGGTAAGGGCGCACGATCACCTGTTCGTGCCGATGGATATTCTGCCCAGGGAGCAGGTGGACCCGCGGGCCGCGATGAGAGCGATGCCGCCGCTCATCAAGGGCTATTTGCGGCTGGGGGCTGTCGTTGGAGACGGAGCGGTGATCGATCACCAGTTCGGCACCACAGACGTGCTCATCGTGCTGCCGGTCGAGCGCATTGATCCGCGCTACTTCGAGCACTTCGGTGCACCGGACGAACAGGATTCCCGCCTGACGCAGCGCCGACGCGGTACGTGAACTGAATAATTCTGGCGTCTATTGCGAGGATCAACGGCGCGCCGCCCGTTAGGATGCGGAGCCAGTTTTTCGCGCTGCCTCAATGGCTGGAATAACCTGGCTCTCGAGGGCCTGAATCGAAATCGGCCCCACGTGCTTGTAGACGATGCGGCCTTTACCATCGACGACGAACGTTTCCGGCATTCCGTACACGCCCCAGTCGATGGCCACTCGGCCGTTGGTGTCCACGCCGACGGCCTTGTACGGGTTGCCGTAGTGGCCCAGGAAGCGACGAGCGGCGGAGGTCTGGTCTTTGTAGTTGATCCCATAAAGGTCGACATTGGTCCGACGGACCATCTCAACCAGCACTGGGTGTTCCTGCACGCACGGGACGCACCAGGACGCCCAGAAGTTGACTACTGACGGTTGGCCGCGTGCGAGATCGGCATTGCTGAATCCGGGCACTGGCTGGCCATTGTCGGTAAGCCCCTCCAGAGGCGCGAGAGTGAACTGGGGCACCGGCTTACCGATCAGAGCTGATGGCAGTCGCGAAGGATCGCCGGTCTGCAGGGCGTAGAAGAACATCGTCGCCAAAGCCGCGAAGATGATCAGCGGAGCGACGACCCACCCTGCGCGCCGCCGGCGGGGCTTTGCTGAAACTTGGGTTGCAGCCTGTTTTTTTTGCGGACCCTGCATCGCACTCAGCCGCTCGTTCCGTCCTGCGATGCCGAATGGGCAGCCGAGCGTCGCCGAATTCCCCGGGCTTCAAGATCTTGCAGGCGGCGACGAAGCTGACGGCCATCTGCAATGAGCCAAATGATGAGCGCGGCCAGCACGAGAGCCACGACCGCGTAGGAGGCCCAGATGAATGCCGCGTGAGGTCCAAGATCCATGACTACTCCGCAGCTCTTGCTTCAAGTCGGCTCGCGCGCTCCACCTCGGCCAGTGTCAAAGACCTGACCCGTCTCCTCAGGATTTCGTTGCGCATGGCCTTCAAGTGCATGGCAAAAAAGAGAAGGGTGAAACCCAAGGCCATGACAAGGAGCGGGATCAAGATCGACGGGTGGATCGCCGGTCCCCCCACCTTCAGCACGCTCGCGGGCTGATGCAACGTATTCCACCAATCGACGGAAAACCGAATAATCGGAAGGATGACGACACCAACAAGGCCCAGAACAGCGCAGAGCTTGCCGGCCAAGGCGGGGTCCTCCTCCAGCGCCGAGCGCAGCGCAATCAGGCCGATGTAGAGGAAGAACAGGATCAGCACTGAGGTCAGCCGCGCGTCCCAAACCCAATACGCGCCCCACATGGGCTTGCCCCAGAGCGATCCGGTGACCAGCGCCAGCAACGTGAAGGCTGCCCCGATGGGGGCGGCAGACTTGGCCGAAACGTCCGCCAGCGGATGGCGAAAGACAAGCAGGCCGAAGCTCGACACGGCGATGATCATGTATCCCATCATCGCTAGCCACGCGGCCGGCACATGGACAAACATGATCCTGACAGTCTCACCCTGCTGATAGTCAGGCGGCGCGACGAAAAAGGAGAGATAGAGCCCGTACGCGAGCGTGACGGCGGCAAGCCCCGAAAGCCAGGGCAAGATCCGCCCGGACAGTTCCATGAACCGCGTCGGGTTGGCCAACCTTTGGGTGAGCGTCTGCATGGCACAGATCTAGGCTGTCCGCTGGCCTGGCGCAAACCGCTTAGAGTCGCGGGACCATTGGCGTTGTTGGTTATCCCAACTGAGCGCGAAGGGCCGCCGCAGCCGCGATCGGCCCAATCACCAACGAAGCAATCGTGACCGCCGAGAGCAGGAGAAGGGACGCCTCCAGGCTGCCGGGCGGTGTCACGACAGCGCTTATGGCGGAGATGCCGAAGATCAACGTCGGAATGTAGAGCGGCAAGACCAGCAGCGCGATCAGCAGTCCGCCACGCCGGCTCCGTAGCGTCAGCGCAGCCCCAATGCTTCCTAGGAAGCTGATTGCCGGAGAGCCAATCAGGATGGTGCCCAGCAGAATTGGATAGGCCGCAAGCTCCAAATTGAGCAGCAGCCCGAGCAGGGGGGACAGGATTGCTAGCGGCACGCAGCTCGACAGCCAGTGGGCGAACGCCTTGGCCGCCACCACGAACTCTAACGGCACGCGACCGGTCGCCAGGATCTCCAGAACGCCTTCCTCTTTATCCGTTTCAAAGATGCGGCCGAGCGACAGCAGCGCGGCAAGGAGAAGTCCGATCCACAGCACGCCGGGTGCAATCCGCGAGAGCAGTTGCAGGTCTGGGCCCAGCCCGAGCGGCATCAGGGCGATGACGATGAGGTAGAAGCCGAGCGCCGTTCCTGTCGCGCCACCTTCGCGGGCAGCAATCAGCAGGTCGCGCTTCACGAGAGACCAGAGGGCGCTCATGCGGCCCTCGCGGCAAAACCGAGCCGCAGCTCACGCGACTGCCGAAGCCCGAGCGGCAAATGGGTTGCAGCGATGATCAGCCCGCCGGCCGCAACATGCTCATCCAACACGCTGGCGAGCACCTCAGTCGAATGGGCATCCAATGAGGAGGACGGTTCGTCGAGCAGCCAAAGCGGACGCGGCGCGAGAAGCAGTCTGGCAAGTGCAAGCCGGCGCTTCTGCCCGGCTGAAAGATACCCTGCGGGGATGGTGGCAAGTGATCCGAGGCCAAACCGCTCGAGAGCCGTCGATACGTCGGCGTCAGTGCCACCAAGGTAGCTCGCCCAGAAGCGGGCGTTCTCCTCGACGGTGAGCGTCGGGCGTAGCCCATTCAAATGCCCCAGGTAGTGAATTTGCTCCGCGGTTGCCTCATCGTCGCTCACACCCCTCAGTGTCACACGACCACCTGCGGGTGAAATGAAGCCTGCAACCGTCTTCAAGAGGGTCGTCTTGCCGGCACCGTTCGGCCCGGTGAGCAAAAGAGCTTCTCCCGCCGCGACCTCGAATGAAAGCTCAGAAATCACATGCCGGCCGCCGCGCTCAACCGTCAGGTTGCTCACGATGAGGCGAGGCCTGCTCGCGTTTTCGTTAGTGCGATGCTCTTTGTCGGTCACAGAAACCTGTCTCAGGGCTGATGGCTCGCCATCGGCGCCGGGACAACGCGTGGACTAGTCCTCGCCCGGGCGCGGATATATAAGGAGCACGCTTCTATCGACGCTAGCGCAAAAACGGGATTGTTCCCTCCGCCGGCGCTCCGGCGGCGCGGCTGTAATTGCTCGGATGGAGGACAGAACGTGACCGCGCAAGAACCCGTGTCGTTGGACAGCTTCAAAAGCCGCAAGACACTCACCGTCGACAACAAGACATACACCTACTTCTCGCTGCCGGATGCGGAGCGGAATGGCCTCAATGGCATTTCCCGTTTGCCGTACTCGATGAAGGTGCTGCTGGAGAACCTTCTCCGCCATGAGAACGGCCGCTCGGTAACGAAAGACGACATCGCCGCCATTTCGGCCTGGCTCGACAATCGCGGCAAGGTCGAGAAGGAGATCGGCTTCCGGCCCGCCCGCGTGCTGATGCAGGACTTCACGGGCGTGCCAGCGGTCGTGGACCTCGCGGCCATGCGCGATGGCATGCAGGCGCTGGGCGGCGATCCGCGGAAGATCAACCCGCTCGTCCCCGTCGATCTCGTCATCGACCACTCGGTGATCGTGGACGAGTTCGGCACGCCGCGCGCCTTCGCCCGCAACGTTGAATTGGAGTACCAGCGGAACCTGGAGCGCTACGAGTTCCTGAAGTGGGGGCAGGGCGCGTTCTCCAACTTCCGCGTGGTTCCGCCGGGCACCGGCATTTGCCACCAGGTTAACCTCGAGTATCTGGCGCAGACCGTTTGGACCAATGAGGTCGGCGGCGAAACCTACGCTTACCCGGACACACTCGTCGGCACGGACAGCCACACGACGATGGTCAATGGCCTCGCGGTTCTCGGCTGGGGTGTGGGTGGCATCGAGGCGGAGGCAGCGATGCTCGGTCAGCCTCTGTCGATGCTCATTCCCGAGGTTGTCGGCTTCAAACTGACGGGTCGCCTGAGGGAAGGTGTCACGGCGACGGACCTAGTGCTCACCGTGACGCAGATGCTGCGTAAGCACGGCGTCGTCGGCAGGTTCGTCGAGTTCTTCGGCCCAGGCCTTGATCACATGTCCATCGCGGACCGGGCCACCATCGCCAACATGGCACCGGAGTATGGCGCGACCTGCGGCTTCTTCCCGATCGACCAGGCCACGCTGGAGTACCTGGAGCTGACGGGCCGCGACGCCCACCGGGTCGCACTCGTCGAGGCTTACGCGAAGGCCCAAGGCCTGTTCCGGACGGCGGACAGCCCCGATCCGGTGTTCACGGAGACGCTGGAGCTCGACCTTGGCACTGTAGAGCCGTCCATGGCTGGTCCGAAGCGGCCGGAAGGGCGGATTGCGCTCGAGAAGGTGGCAAGCGGCTTTGCGACGGCGCTCGAGACCGAGTACCGCAAGACCAGCAACACCAGTGCCCGCTATAAGGTACCCGGCAGGGATTTCGACCTTGGCCACGGCGACGTCGTCATCGCAGCCATCACCAGCTGCACCAACACATCGAACCCGAGCGTGCTCATCGGCGCCGGCCTGCTCGCGCGCAATGCCGTCGAGAAGGGCCTGACCTCCAAGCCGTGGGTGAAGACCTCGCTGGCGCCTGGGTCGCAGGTTGTGGCCGCCTATCTCGAGAAGTCCGGCCTGCAGCCGTATCTCGACAAGCTCGGCTTCAATCTGGTCGGCTTCGGCTGCACCACCTGCATCGGCAACTCGGGACCGCTGGCGCCAGAGATCTCGCAGACAATCAACGAGAACGGTATCGTTGCGGCGGCTGTGCTGTCCGGTAACCGCAACTTCGAAGGTCGCGTGAGCCCCGACGTGCAGGCCAACTACCTCGCGTCGCCGCCGCTGGTCGTTGCCTACGCTCTCGCCGGCACGGTCGCCAAAGACCTAACGAAGGAGCCGCTCGGCATCGGCAAGGACGGCAACCCTGTCTACCTGCGCGACATCTGGCCGTCGAACCAGGAGATCCAGAAGTACATCGCCGAGAACATCTCGCGTGAGCTGTTCAAGCAGCGTTACGCCGACGTGTTCAAGGGTGACGAGCACTGGCAGAAGATCAAGGCCACGCCCGGACTGACCTACTCCTGGAACAGCGGCTCGACCTACGTGCAGAACCCGCCCTACTTCCAGGGCATCACGAAAGAGCCGCAGCCGATCTCCGACATTGAGAATGCGCGGATCCTGGCGCTCCTCGGTGACAAGATCACTACCGACCACATCTCGCCTGCCGGCTCCATCAAGAAGGACAGCCCGGCGGGACGCTACTTGCTGGAGCGGCAGGTGCGGCCCGAGGACTTCAACCAGTACGGCACGCGCCGCGGTAACCATGAGGTGATGATGCGGGGCACCTTCGCCAACATCCGCATCAAGAACCACATGGTGAAGGACGAGAACGGGAACATCCGCGAGGGCGGCTACACTGTCCATTATCCCTCGGGCGAGACGATGTTCATCTACGATGCGGCCATGCGTTACCGCGAGGAGGGCGTGCCGCTGGTCGTCTTCGCCGGCGTCGAGTACGGCAACGGCTCCTCGCGTGACTGGGCTGCCAAGGGCACGAACCTGCTCGGCGTGAAGGCGGTGATCGCGCAGTCCTTTGAGCGCATCCACCGCTCGAACCTTGTCGGCATGGGCGTGTTGCCGCTCGTCTTCGAGGAGGGCTACAGCTGGCTGTCTCTCGACCTCAAGGGCAATGAGACGGTAACCATTCACGGCCTCTCCGACCTGAAGCCGCGGGCCAAGCTGACGGCAGTGATCACGAGCGCTGACGGGAAAGTGAAGGAGGTGCCGCTCTTTTGCCGTATCGACACCCTGGATGAGCTCGAGTACTACCGCCACGGCGGTATCCTCCATTACGTGCTGCGCAATCTGGCTGCAGCAGCCTGACGGAAAGCATGGGGCCGGCCACAAAGTCGGCCCCATTTTCCATTCTTACGTGAGCCGAAGTTGCTAACTCACCCATTCGTGACTGGCATTTGGAAGCGCAGGGGCAGATAAGTCTTCGCTCGGAGCAACTGAAGGGTGCGCATGATTCGCTGGCTGACAGCGTTCCTGGGAATTGTCTTGGCGTTTAGCGCCGCGGGCGTTGCGCAAGCGGCTTCACCGTCTCACGGCCAACGCACCATCAACGTCATCGAGTTGTTCACCAGCCAAGGCTGCTCCTCTTGCCCCACAGCTGATGCCTTGCTTCACGCCTACGCGCAGCAGCCGGATATCATCGCGCTTTCGTTGCCCGTGGATTACTGGGACTACCTTGGCTGGAAGGACACGCTGGCGAGTCCGAAATTTACGAACCGCCAGCGCGCTTATGCTGAGGCTCGGGGCGATGGCCGCGTATACACCCCGCAGGTCGTCGTGAACGGCTTGGTTCATACGCTTGGCAGCCGGAAAAGCGACATCGACCGCGCGCTCGCCGAGACGGCTGAGAGGCTCAAGAACGATCGTGTGGATCTTGTCGCCACGCATAACGGCAAGACGATCTCGATTGAGGTCGGTGCCATTCCGCCGACCAGCCGCATGACGGGCGGCACAATCTGGCTGGCCGTTGTTCAGCCGAGCGTGGATGTAGAGATCAAGCGCGGCGAAAATCGCGGAAAGACGGTCAATTATGTAAACGTCGTTCGCGATCTGACAGCGGTCGGCATGTGGTCTCACAAGCCGACGAGCATCGACCTTCAGGAAGCTGCAGTCCTGCAGCAGGAAGGGCAGCGTTGCGCCGTTCTTCTGCAGGAGGGGACTGCCGGCCCGATCGTTGCCGCAGCCTGGGTCGTCGGGCCGACGAACTGATCGGCGTTCAAATCCGCCGCTCTTCCACCAACTCCAACTCTAAGCCTGGTCGAGCGCCGCCAGAATCATCCGATTCATGCGCGCGGCGAACTCTGACGGATTGGTGGGGGCTTCTCCTTCAAGAATGCGAGCTTCATCGAACAGGAGGCGCGCCCACTCCTGAGCCTCGTCCTTGCCTTTCTCCGCAATGCGACGGCCGATGGCGGCAATCAGCGGATGGGTCGGGTTGATTTCCAGCACGGGCTTGGAGTTGAAACCCTGCTGTTGCCGCTGGAGCAAGCGATCGAGCCCAAGATCCGGCCCGCCGCGCGGCGCCACAAGGCACACGGCGCTGTCCGTGAGGCGCTTCGAGGCGCGGACGTCCGTTACCAGATCTCCCAGTGCGTTGCGGAGCGCATCTACGAGGGCTTTCACATCTACCCCCTCCGGCTCCTTCTCCTGCGCCTTGCTCTCATCGAGCAGAGGAATGGCCGAGAGATCGACTTCGCCCTGGCTCAGCGAACGGAATTGCTTGCCCTCGAATTTCGGCGCAAGGGACGTCCAGAAATGGTCGATTGGATCGGTAAGCAGCAGCACCTCGATGCCACGGGCTCGCGCCGCTTCGAGCTGCGGGCTTGCAGCCAGTCGACCGATGTCTTCGCCAGCGAGGAAATAGATTTCGTTCTGGTTGGGCCGCATGTTCGCAATGTAATCGCTGAGCGACCGCCAACCTGATCCGGCGGTGCTGCGGAAGCGCGCGAGCTTCAGCAGCTGATCGCGCCGGGTGATATCCTCGTAGATCCCTTCCTTCAGAACGCTGCCAAAGGTCTCAAAGAATGAGTCGTAGCCTTTGGGGTCTTTGGTCGCAAAGGTTTCAAGCTCGCTCAAAACCCGGCTTGTGACCGCACTGCGAATTTGCGTCACCAGCGGATTCTTCTGCAGCATTTCGCGCGAGATATTGAGCGGCAGGTCCTCGCTGTCGACAACGCCGCGGACGAACCGCAGGTAAGGCGGCAAGATGCCGGCATCGTCCGTGATGTACACGCGGCGCACATAAAGCTTCACGCGGCCTTTGCGATCAGGATCGAAAAGGTCATATGGCCGGAGCTTTGGGACAAACAGCAATACCGCGTAGGACTGACGACCCTCCGCCTTGTAGTGAATCGTAAGGGTGGGCTCGTCGATCGCATTCGTGAGAGAACGATAAGTCTGCGTATAATCCTCAGGCTTAATTTCACTCTTCGGTCGATGCCAAATCGCACTGGCCGTATTGATCTGGCGCTCGGCCTGGCCCGGGATTTTCAGCTCAATCGGGAAAAGAATGTGGTCTGAGTAAATCCGAACGATTCTTTCGATTTCGTCAGCCTCGAGGAAATTCCGTGCGTCCTCTTTCAGCTTCAGCTTGACTGACGTTCCACGGGATATTCCGGTTTCCGCCTCCGCCGGCGCGACTGTAAACCCTGAAAGCCCATCCGATTTCCAAACCCAGGTCTCGGAAGAACCGGCCCTGCGACTCGTAACCTCGATTTCCGAGGCCACCATAAAGGCGGAGTAGAAGCCAACTCCGAATTGGCCGATAAGACCGTTGCCTTGGCCGGCCTCCTGAACACGATCCAGGAAGGCGCGCGTGCCAGAACGAGCGATAGTGCCGAGATTTTCGACCAGCTCCTGCCGGTCCATGCCTATGCCGTTATCAAGGACCGTCAGAGTGTCGGCTGCCTTGTCCGGAATAATGGTGATGCGCAGGCGCTCGTCACCTTCCAACAAATTCGGCTGGGAAATGGCTTCATAGCGAAGCTTGTCGCAGGCGTCCGAGGCGTTCGAGATCAGCTCGCGCAGAAAGATCTCACGATCGGAGTAGACCGCATTGACCATGAGGTGAAGAAGACGGCTCACCTCGGCCATGAACTGGTGGGTTTCTGCCTTTTTCGTTTCTGCCATGGTCTCTGTCATGGTCGCTCAAGCTATCAGGATGTGCGATCGAATGAGCGGCCGCATTGGTAAGTCGAGGCCGTGAAAAATCGCAAGAGGAGCAATTGATTTGGGTAGCGCGCCAGCCAAGGGAAAGGTCCCGGCGCCGATATTTGTGCCGCGATGCGATTAAGGCCCGGTTCTAGGTACGCAGCTCCGGGCAGCTTGGGGGCCGTGATTCCGGAGACATCCTAAGGACCGGGCCGGGGCAACGGAATGAGAAATGCTGATGATTCGCGGCAAGAGCGCGACCATCCTGCGGCACTGGTGTGGTCGGGGGCGTTTGCGCAGAAAGGGCCCGGTCCACGAGGGGAGGCTCGGCAATTGGGGGGCAAATTCGTCCGAGCGAGGGATGGACCGGGCCAGGGGCAACGTTTGAACACTATATCCGGCAATGGGGCAGCGGATTGAAAGGACCGTGGCGGTTCTGTGATATTTATTTCAGTTTGTTACATATGAAGATCTTTGGCGCTCACGCTTGAAATTTGTGCAAGCCCAAGCGAGATTGAATTAAGGAAAAGGAGGCGCCATTGAGCGATTCCGAGCCAATAGTCTTTCGCCCGCGCCAGGCGGGCCGTTTCGATCCTGGCACGGTGCAGAGCCACCAAGGGGGGCCAGCTCCGGCGATAGTGTCCTTCGATCGTCGTGAGCTTGATGAGTTGCTTGCTGTTTACGGTCGCAAGGTTGCTACCGGTGAGTGGCGCGACTACGCGATCGACATGGGAAAGGAAAAGGCGGTCTTCTCAGTTTTCCGCCGGTCGAGCGAGTGCCCCCTGTATCGCATCGAGAAGAATCCCAAGCTCGCGAAAAAGCAGGGGGCCTACAGCGTCATTGCCGCCGGAGGGCTAATTCTTAAGCGTGGGCATGAGCTGCGCCGCGTTCTCCGCGTGCTGGAGGGCAAGCTGCGGCTGGTCTAGCGCAAACGAATGATCGGCCGGCGTCTCGCCTTCGGTCGGCTCGAAATGCGCGTGACCGTTCGCTTCTGCAGGTTCCGAGAGCCCAGTGTCTTGCCGCGCATTCGACTGCGATCTCTTTCCGGCGAGAAGCGGCCGGCCGATGTAGTCGTCGAGCTCACCTCTCCACCACAGCCGTATCGGCTCCACAAAGCTGATGACCCGCCGGCCCGTGGCCGGATCGAAGTAGCGGGGATGATACTTCCACAAGCGCCAGGCGGCGAGATAACGGATCCGGGTTAGGCGCGCCCAGCCAAGGATCCCACGCACAATGGGGAATCTTCTCAGCCAAGCCACGAACCTTCTGTGGTGACGTCCGAATAGCCGCCAATACCAGCTCCCGAACAGCAGATCTGCGGCCTGGATCCAGAGGCGCCGCACCACAGGGACGAGAAACGCGATCGGGAAAACGATGAGAACTGTATGCAGATAGACCTGACTGGCGATGAGGATTGCGACGACGACCAGCTTCCAGACTAGCGGCAAATCCTGCCAGTACCGGCGAATCTGCGCGATCGTCGCCTTCAGTTTCGCCCGCCAGCCGCGCGCCTTCTGAACCTTCTCGTCGCTCAACACCACGCTGCCGACGTAGCCGAGGCCGACGCCGGCGATGACGTTCGCCACGCGGGTTACGCGGCGCCAGCCCACACCTTTCGCGATGATCCCGAGCAGGCTGCCGAGAACACGAAGGAAGCTGTTGGCAAGAAAGGCGAAGGCATTCCAAAAGACGCGAACGGCGGCGGCCAGAACTTCCTGGCCCGTAATTGCGCCGAGGACGACGAAGGCAACGATGGCTATCAGCGCAAAGCTGAAGTACCAGCCAATTCCGTCAATCCGCTCAGCCGGAGCCCTCTTCTCCGACACAGCCTCCCCCTTACAGTGCGGCTCTCAACAGCACCCGGCGTGCAGGAGGGGTTTTCGCTGAAAATCCACCTCAGAGCCAGATCAGCGCACTGCCCCTGGCATTCTTACAGGACGACAACGGAGCGATTCAGTCGGTCAAGACTTCGGCGAAAGCGCGACCTCGTTGAGGAATTGCGCAAGATTTTCCGTCATGTGGTGGACGTGCTCGGGCGGCTCGCGCCACTCCTTGATCTTCTGCTGGATCGGGTGGTCATAGTAGCTCGAATGCACGAGAACTGTTGTCATCCCAAGCACATGAGGTGTCTCGAGATTTTGCGGCATATCCTCGAACATGGCAGCTGTTTGTGGATCGACGCCATGTCGCCGCGTCATTCTGGTGAAAGCCTCAGGGCTGGGTTTCGGCACGTACTCGCACGCCGCGATATCGCAGATGTCCTCGAAAAGGTGCAGCACGCCGAGCTTTTCCGCCACGCGCTCCGCATGGCGGCGCGACCCGTTGGTGAAAATCAGACGTCGGCCGGGTAGCTGCTCGATGGCTTTCGCCAGCTCAGGGTGCTCCGGCACGACGGACAGGTCGATGTCGTGCACGTAATCGAGGAATGGCTGCGGATCGAGTTTGTGCACCTGCATGAGCCCGCAAAGGGTGGTTCCGTATTGGCGGTAATAGCTCTTCTGCAAGTGCCGCGCATATTCGAACGGGACGCCGAGATACTGAGCGATGAATTCGCCCATCCGGCGATCGACCTGGGCGAACAGATTGCATTCCGCCGGATAGAGCGTGTTATCCAGGTCGAAAATCCACGTCGTCGTTGAATCGAAGCCTCGCCGACGATTCTCGGCGGCCGCACGGGCCGCCGCCATTTGACCGAAGGTTTCGGGCGATGGAGCGCTCATGTTAGCGCGGGATCCTCCGATTTTCCGACGAGAGTGCCAACGCCGTGTTCTGTGAAAAGCTCGAGCAGCACGCAGTGCGGAACCCGCCCGTCAATGATGACCACAGCTTCCACACCAGCTTCAACGACCTCGATGCATCCCTCGATCTTTGGGATCATTCCGCCCGTGATCGTCCCGTTGCGGATCAGCTCACGTGCCTGGGCCACGGTGAGCTGTGGTATGAGCTTCTTGTCCTTGTCGAGCACCCCCTCCACGTCCGTCAGCAGCAGCAGACGTTTGGCTTTCATCTTTGCTGCAAGGGCGCTGGCGAACGTATCGGCGTTGATGTTGAGGGTGTGGCCGTCGCGGCTGATGCCGACCGGGGCGATCACCGGAATGAGATCCGAGTTCGAGATCACTTCCACAATATGGGGGTTGACCTCTTCCGGATCACCCACGTAGCCGATGTCGACCGCCTTCATGATGTTGGATTCGGGATCCGGCATCTCCGTGATCCGCTTGGCGATCATCAGGTTGGCGTCCTTGCCGCAGATGCCAACGGCCTTGCCGCCCTGCCGGTTGATGGCGGAAACGATCTGCTTGTTGATGGCGCCAGCCAGCACCATCTCGACGACCTCGACGGTAGGCTTGTCGGTGACGCGGAGGCCGTTCACGAATTCCGACTTGATCTGGAGCTTGTTGAGCATCGCCCCGATCTGCGGCCCGCCGCCATGCACCACGATCGGGTTTATGCCGGACAGCTTGAGATAGACGATGTCCTGCGCGAAGGCGTCGGCCAGTGCCTCGTCGCCCATCGCATGCCCGCCGAATTTGATGACGACGGTCTGGTTGTCATATCGCTGCAGGTAAGGGAGCGCTTCCGCGAGGATCTGGGCCTTCTGATGAGATGAAACGCCACTCAGCGCCTGCAACTTCTGCGACCTGTCCGAATTTTCCGACATCTTGATAGTTCCTTGCCCACCCGGCGAGTGCTGTTATAGCGGCTCGGCATCGCCCCACAACGGAATTCCCTCACAATTCGGGATTATCAAGGCCCTTGATGGGGGGACGGGTGCGGCTAACGTGCAGGCGGCCGTCCGATCAGGTAATCTCGCCACGAGTCGAGCAGATTCGCTTGGCATGGATGCTGTGCGGCTCCCGGCAGGTCCGGCGGGCCGAAGGGGAGTATGAATGTCGCAATCGTTCGCCGAGGCGTTGAGCTGGGTGCCCAAATCACGCGGCCTGGCGGCAGCGCTCGCGCGTGCGCATGATTATGCGAGAAGTCGATCGCACGGCGTCGTCACGCTCGAGCACCTTTTGCTCGCCCTGACCAGCGACAGGGATGCTGGCGCAGTGCTCCAGGCCTGCGCGGTGGATCTCGATCGCCTCAATTCGGATGTTGCCTCCTTCCTTTCGGGGAATGAAGAGAGGCTGGCGGGCCAGCCCGGTGCTGAACCCACTGCATCGCCAGAGCTTGTTCGCATCATCGAGTACGCAACCGCGGCAGCACGGCAAAGCCGGCGGCGCGAGGTGAATGGCGCGATCGTCTTGGCCGCAATTGTTGGCGATGGTCAGAGCCCCGCGGCAGGGATGCTGCGGGCGCAGGGGCTGACCTTCGAGGCAGCTATCAAAGCCCTGCAGCGGGCGAACGCGGCTGCAGCAGCGGCACAGCAGGCGCCGGCTCGGCCAGCCACTCAGGCGCCGCAAAGTGCGCCTGAGCCTACTCCGCCTCCGACTGCGGCAGCTCAGGCAGGGCCGGCGAGCGTACCGCACCAACCTTCTGCCCCGTCTCCGCCCCCAACGCCTCAAGCCCCGCGGCATGCTCAGGCCGCTCCGGCGAAAGCGGCGCCCGAGCAGACGACAGAAGAAATCCTTGCTGACGCCAGAAGGCGCCTTGGGATCGGGCTCAATGGCGCCGATACCCCCAAGGCAGAAGCACCCCCGCCTGCATCGCCGGTGCGCGAAGCGTCAGCCATGCCTCAGCCGGGCCCTGCTTCCGACAGGCACGCGGACGTGCCGCGTCCGCAACAGGACCGCCCGGCTACGGACGCGCGTAGTGGTTTCGCTCCGGTTGGACGCGGGGTAGGGGATCGACCGCCTCCGCCCGGAGGCCACGAAGCGACGGTGGCCAAGTATCCGCCGTCAGACCGAGCTACACCGCCGCCTCCTCCAGAGTGGCATCATCCGACTCCCGACCCGTTAGCTGCGGAGGTCGCTATTCGACCGAAAACGGCGGCAGCTCAAAGTGCGCCGCAGGCTGGCGGCTATCATCTCCCGCAACAACCTCGCCCGGATCCGGGGGCGCGTCCGTCGCAAGCGGCTCCGCCGCGTTTGCATCCGCACCCGGCGCCAAATCGGCCGCCGATTGGTCATACGCAGCCTCCGCCTCCCCCAGGCACACCGCCCAGATACGACGACGCTCAGCGGCCGCCGCAGTCGCCTCGGGCGGAGCCGCCTCCCATGCCTGGCCCGGCTCCTCAGAAGACGGCCCGGGGAGAGCCGTCCGCCGGACCGCAGCAGCGCGCATCGGCTGAGGTCAGGCGCAAAGGCGTTGGGGGCGAGGGGACGGCTGAGTACTTCTCACTCGGCCAGCTCGGTGAATTTCTCCCGCGCCGGATGATGGCGGGCGTGACAGAGCTGATTGAGGTCCATATTCCGCGCGCGGAAATCATCGCATTCGCAGAGAATCTGCAAGGTTCGGGCGTCGCCTATCGGCACGACAAGATCGTGAGCAAGGCGATGTCGGTGCGTTTGCGTGCGCCGGATGGAGGGTTCTGGATCGAGTCTGCGTCGCCCGAGACGCAGTGGATCGAGAACTCGCTGGGGTTGCTGTCGGACGATTATGCCTCCTGGCGCTGGGCCGTGACGCCGCGGCAGCGGGGTAAGGCGCGGCTACAACTCATTATTTCGGCACGAACGGTCGGATCCGACGGTGTCGCGGCGGAAACAGCCCTTCCGGACCAGTTTGTCGAGGTGAAGATCCGCACGAACTATCAACGCCTGGCTATGCAATGGGCCGGTTGGCTCGCGGCGGCTTTGGTCGGCGGAATTTTGGCGACGTTCGGCGGAGGGTTGTTGGAGATCGTCGGCGCGGTGCTTAGCCCGTTGGGTATCTTCTAGCGCCGCGCATTCCTTCAATCTCAAACGCTGACTTGGCAGAGCTCGGCGATAGTCGCTCGAAGGACGTCGATGCCTTGACCTTTCTCGGCCGAGGTCACGAGGATTTCCGGATAGGCGGCCGGGTGAGAGGCAATCGTTTCGTAAGTCGCTGTGATTACGCTGCGTAGCTGGCGGAGATTGGGCTTGTCCGCCTTCGTGAGCACGATCTGATAGGAGACTGCCGCCTCGTCGAGCATCTCCATGATTTCCCGGTCATTGGATTTGATCCCGTGACGGGAGTCGATCAGCAGAAACACCCGCTTCAGCGTGGGGCGGCCACGCAGATAGTTTCGGACGAGCTCTGTCCACGCCTTTACCTTCTCCTTCGGAGCCTGGGCGAACCCGTAGCCCGGCATGTCGACGAGATAGAGAGCGACGTTGGCCGTCGCGAAGAAGTTCAATTCCTGAGTGCGGCCTGGCGTGTTCGAGGTCCGCGCCAATCCATTCTGACCAACAAGTGCGTTGATGAGGCTCGACTTGCCGACGTTCGAACGACCGGCGAAGGCAATCTCCGGCCGATCCGCATCGGGAAGAAGATCAAGGCTCGGCACTCCTTTGACGAACTCCCAGGGGCGGCCGAACAGCTTCACGCCGACTTCAAGCCACGCCGGATCGGGTGCTGCCGGAGAGAGCAGATCGCCAGCTGTCTTGTCGGAAGATGCCATAGCTCCAGCACTCCTCCGCGAGGCGCGGCGCTGATCTCTAGAGAATTACTTTGCCTTCCGAGATACGAGCCGCAGGATCGGCGCGAAGTTCCGCTTCAAGTTGGCCCCGATCGGCACTTCCACGCCCTGGCGCTTCATGATGAGCCACTGCTGAGCGAGCGACAGAACGTTGTTCCAGGCCCAGTAAATCACCAGACCTGCCGGGAAGGCGGCCAGCAGGAATGTGAACAGCACCGGCATCCAATTGAAGATCTTTTGCTGCATCGGATCCGGCTGCTGCGGGTTTAGCTGCATTTGCAGCCACATCGTGATGCCCATGATGATGGGCCAAGCGCCGATGTGCAGAAACTCAGGCACCGAGAATGGCAGCAGGCCGAACAGGTTGAAGATCGACGTCGGATCGGGGGCCGACAGGTCCTTGATCCAGCCGAAGAACGGCGCATGGCGCATGTCGATGCTGACGAACAGCACCTTGTACAGCGCAAAGAACACCGGGATCTGGATCAGGATCGGCAAGCAGCCGGCCAGCGGATTGATCTTCTCCTTCTGGTAAAGCGCCATCAGCTCCTGCTGCTGACGCATCCGGTCATCCTTGTAGCGATCGCGGATGCGCTCCATCTCCGGCTGCAGCTTCTTCATCTTCGCCATCGACTCGTAGGACTTGTTGGCGAGCGGGAAGAAGAGCGCCTTGACGACCACGGTCACGGCAAGAATGGCCAAACCGAAGTTGCCGAGCAGGCCGTAGAACCAGTTGATCAGGTAGTAGAGCGGCTTGGTGATGAAGTAGAACCAGCCCCAGTCGATCAGCAGGTCGAACTGCTTGATGCCGTACGTGTCGGCATAGCTCTGCACCGTGCCGACCTCGCGTGCGCCAGCGAAAAGCATGCCCTCAGTTTGCGACTGGCCGCCTGCCGGGATTACTGTCGCTGGGAGCAGATAGTCCGTCTGGTAAGACTCTGGCTGCCCGCCATTCGCAGGCAGGCCCATCATCCGGGCATTGTAGGCGACCTTCTGGTTCGGGATCAGGGTCGCTGCCCAATACTTGTCGGTGATGCCGAGCCAGCCACCTACGGCGTTGTTGACCGTCGCGCCGCCGCCCTGCTTCAGCGCATCGGAGTACGTGATTTCCTCAAGGCCGTTCTCGCCGAGCACGCCGATGAGGCCCTCGTGCAGGATGTAGAAGCCTTGCACGTGAGGGGTGCCTTCACGATGAAGGCGCGCATAGGGATAAAGCGTAACGTCGGCACCCGACTTGTTCTCGACCAAGTCGACGACCTTGAACATGTAGTTGTGATCGATCGAGATCGTGCGGCGGAAGGTCAGGCCCTGTCCATTGTCCCAGACGAGTGTGACCGGGGTGCTCGGGGTCAGCGTGGTCCCGCTCTCAACCTGCCAAACTGTATCCTTGCCAGGCAGAGCCACCGAGGAACCGCTGGGTGCGACCCAGCCATACTCGGCAAAATAAGCCTTCGGCCCCTCGGCAGGTGAAAGCAGAATGATGTTCGGGCTGTTGGGGTCTACCGTCTCGCGGTAGCGCTTGAGAACAAGGTCGTCGATGCGGCCGCCTTTGAGCGCGATGGACCCGCGCACTGACGGCGTATCAATGGTGACGCGTGGCGAGAGAGCGAGGGCCGCCTCGCGTGTCGGTGCAACCCCCGGCGTCGCGGACGAGGCCATGCCCGGCGCCTCGGGCGCGGCTCCCGGCGTGGGGACGGTCTCGGTCGGCGCTGGGCTTTCCGCCTGCTGCGGCTGTGGCATAGGCGGGCCGAACAACAGCTGCCAGCCCAACAGAACCACGATCGAGAGGACGATCGCGATCAGAAGGTTTTTCTGGTTGTCAGGTTGTTGGGTCTGCATAAGCGCCTCGAGTAGGCCGGTTCACGACACAGGGGCTGATTGCGTGCGGCCTATGTGCCGTTTTTTTCCGCCTGGGGGAAGTGGCAGCGGGTCGCGTCTCAAGTCTTTTCGGGCCGACGCTTTCTGCTTTGCACCGCTCGGTCGATCCGGGCGAAGGCCTGCGCGAGATCGGCCTTCAAGTCCGAGTATGGGCGGTCTACCGCTTCCGGCCGGGCGATAATCACGTAGTCGACCCCAGGCCGGGCCGCGTCCAGAAGCTCGGTCGTTGCCGCTTTCAGGCGCCGCCTCGTGCGGTTGCGGACAACCGCTTTCCCGATCTTCTTGCTTACTGTGTAGCCGAACCGCGGCCCACCACCGGCGTCCCCGTCTGCCGGATCGCGCGGTTTCGCTTCGACGACAAGCGATGGCGTGCTCCATCTGAGCCCGCCTCTGACTCGGAGGAATTCCGCCCTGCGCTTTAGTGTCTTGAGCCCCACGGCGTTCCAATTGTCGATGCGGGGCTAGCCGCGCGCAACCGCCTCCGGCGGCTGCCATCAGGCAGAAAGGCGCTTGCGGCCCTTGGCCCGCCGGCGGGCGAGAACCTTGACGCCTCCGGGCGTCATCATGCGCTTACGGAAGCCATGGCGGCGTTTGCGGACGAGGCGGCTCGGTTGATAAGTGCGCTTCACGTTCTCTCTCCGTATTGGCAGTCGATCACGGGGCTGGCCGAGCGGAGAGGGCCCGTATGGCTCACCTCGTGCACGTCACCCGAGCGGTCACGATCACCTGCCCTCGTGATCCCAGAATTGACCGGCGTGCTTATAGGGGTCCGATCGCTTCAAGTCAATTGTGGGCTGAAGACTGGGACGCGAAGCTCACCGTCCTACCTACCGAAATAATTCACAAGATACCGATCTCGCGCAGACTTGTTCGGTGGCCTTGGTGCAACTTTAACAAGCGGTGACTATAGTCTCGGCAACCGCAGCTCAAGAAGGCACGTCCGACCAGGTCGATTGGGTAAAGCTGCGGAGATCCCCGGCGATATAAATGCGGCACCAAGAAATCGAGCACACGAAGTCGAGCCTTAGGCGATGGCTGCCGCTCCTGGTGCTCGTCGCCGGCATGGCGTTGGCATATGGGATGGGGTGGCACGGGCTGCTCTCCCTGAAAACGATCGGCCTCAACTTTGAAGCGTTGAAAAGCTTTATCGATCGCCACCTGCTCGCGGCGCTGCTTCTTTACATGCTCATCTATTTCGTCGTCGTGGCGCTTTCCTTGCCCGGCGGTTTGGTGATGACGCTTTCGGGCGGCCTTCTGTTCGGCTGGCCACTCGCATTTCCGGCGACGGTCATTGCAGCCACCGCAGGTGCAAGCGTCGTTTTCCTCATCGCGAAAACGTCGTTTGGGGAGTCTCTAGCAGCGCGCGCCACGCCTTGGCTTGAGAAGATGCGCCACGGCTTCCAGCGAAATGCTCTTAACTATCTTCTCTTCTTAAGGCTCGTTCCCATATTTCCTTTCTTTGTGGTGAACCTGGTCCCAGCTCTGCTTGGCGTTCCTTTCAGGACCTACGTCATTGCAACGTTCCTCGGCATCATGCCCGGCACATTGGCATTTGTCGTAACCGGGTCAGGACTAAGCAGCGTCATTGAAGCCCACAATCGGCTTTATTCAGCGTGCCTGGAGCGCGCCCCTGCAAATTCCGAGACGAGCTGTCCATATAACGTTGATGCCGGAGCGTTTGTTACGCCTGAACTCCTCGCCGCGTTCTTTCTTCTGGGAGTTGTGGCGCTGATTCCGGTTGCGGTCAGACATTGGAGTAAGCGGAATGCTGAAACGTAATACTGGCCAGGACGCGCAGCTCCCATCGGTTTCCAGCAAGCCAGACGTCATCACCACAGACATTTGTATTATTGGCGCAGGAGCAGGTGGGCTTTCGGTGGCTGCGGCGGCTGCGGCCTTTGGCCGAAGCGTGGTGCTTGTCGAGAAACATAGAATGGGCGGCGACTGCCTGAACTACGGATGCGTGCCGTCCAAGGCGCTCATCGCCGCAGCAAAACGCGCGCGCGACATGCGGACGAGTGGCGCATTCGGAATTAAGCCCGTAACGCCCGAAGTGAATTGGGAAGGGGTGAGAGCGCACATCCGGGACGTGATAGCGCAAATCGCGCCCAATGATTCCATCGGGCGATTCACGGGATTGGGCGTGCGGGTCATCCAGGCCGCTGGTCGGTTCGTCGACAAGTATACGCTGCAAGCCGGCGAGCATCTTATCCGGGCGCGCCGGTTTGTGATTGCCACGGGGTCATCGCCCGTCCTGCCGGATATTCCAGGGCTCGAAGATGTCCCGTGCTTCACAAACGAAACGATTTTTGACAATGCCGCGCCCATCCCGCATCTGATTATCCTTGGCGCCGGCTCGATTGGGCTGGAGTTGGCTCAAGTGTTCGCACGCCTTGGCAGTCTCGTTACTGTGCTGGATGCTGCGGTCGCGCTCGCCAGGGAAGACCCGGAACTCGCTTGTCACGTACTTAAGGCTTTACGGGACGAAGCTATCGACATTCGGGAAAACGTTACAGTCGAGCGAATTGAGGGCCGCGAGGGCGAGATCCGTGTAACGGCGAAGGGGCCCGGCGAGACGGTTCAAGTCATCGAGGGTACGCACCTTCTCGTCGCAACGGGTCGCAAACCGAATGTTTCTGGCCTCAATCTGGAAGCGGCGAAAATCAGGTACGACAAACACTCCGGGATCAAAGTCAACAAGGGCCTCGTCACGACGAACCGGAGAGTGTTCGCGATTGGGGATTGTGCTGGTGGGCCGCAGTTCACGCACGTCGCCAATCATCATGCCGAGGTGGTGATAAAACGAGCGCTGTTCCACCTCCCGGCCAAAGTAAAAGAATCTATGTTGCCGCGTGTCACGTTTACAGATCCGGAGCTTGCCTACGTCGGCCTTTCCGAGGAGGAGGCGCGCACGGCCTACAAAGAAATTCGGGTTCTCCGCTGGCCATTTTTTGAGAACGACAGAGCCCATACCGAACGGGCGACGAGGGGGCTCGTCAAAGTCGTGCTCGACAAGCGCGGCCGCATCCTGGGTGCCGGCATCGTCGGCAAGAATGCAGGAGAACTCATTCAGGTGTGGTCGCTCGCGCTTTCCAAAAAGCTCAATATTAGAGATATGATGGGTTGGGTTTCGCCCTACCCGACTTTTTCAGAGATCAACAAGCGGGTCGCTTTTCGCTATTATGCGGCAGCTGCCGGCAACCCTTTCCTGCGGAAAGTCGTCTCGTTGCTGGCTAAGCTTGGGTAAGGTTCTACCGGCTCGAGGCGTGAGTGCCGCAAGATTCGGCTTCCGTTGAGACAAGCAGCCGGCAAAACGAGATCAAGCCGGCTGGTGACGCTGCTCCGACGCCCCGCTCGTCGGAGATGCTGCTGCACGGCCTGCCGTCAAAACTGCTGTATCTGACGGCGCTGTTCATCATGCTGGCCGAGATTCTCATCTTTGTGCCCTCGGTTGCCAACTTTCGTATTACGTGGCTGACGGACCGCCTGACGGCTGCGCGCCTTGCTTCTCTCGCCGCTGACGCCGCGCCAGGCGGCATAATTCCGGAAAGTGTGCGCAGTGAGTTGTTGAGCACGGCACAACTGCGCTCTGTCGCCGTCAAGACGAGCGGCATGCGAAAACTGGTCCTACCGCCGGAAGAGCCGTTCGTCGTCGATGCGCAATTTGATTTGCGGGAAGATCTCGACGCGACCTTTTCCGAGTGGCTGGCAAACCGCTTTGGGCTCGTGGCCGATGCCATTGGCGTATTTTTTGCCCCCGAGGGGCGAATGATCCTTGTCCGGGGCCATCCGGATCCGGGCTTTCGGTCACCGCTTGCTCAGGAGGATTTCGTCGAAATCGTCCTGCCCGAGGCGACGCTCAAGGCGGCGATGGTGCGCTATGGACTGAACGTCCTTGGGCTGTCCATCATCATCTCCATTATCGCCGCGGCCCTTGTCTATATCACGCTCATCATGATGTTCGTGCGGCCGATGATGCGGCTGACCCGTAATATGCTGTCGTTTAGCGAAGATCCGGAGGATGCGAGCCGTATCATTGTTCCGTCAGACAGACGCGATGAGATCGGAATTGCGGAACGCGAGCTCGCCCGTATGCAGCGGCAGCTCTCACAAACGCTTCAGCAGAAGAGCCGGTTGGCTCAGCTCGGCCTGGCTGTCAGTAAGATCAATCACGATCTGCGCAACATGCTGGCCAGCGCGCAGATCATTTCGGATCGCTTGGCGGCCGTTCCCGATCCCACCGTCCAACGTTTTGCACCGAAGCTGATTGCCTCGCTCGATCGCGCCATCAACTTCTGCAACGACACGCTACGTTATGGACGCGCCGAAGAAGCGGCGCCAAGGCGCGAGCTCATTGCGCTTCGCGAACTCGTCGAAGAAGTCGGCGAAGGGCTTGGACTGCCGCGCGAAGGCATAGATTGGCGCGTTCTTATCGAGCCTAAGTTGCGCGTGGATGCTGATCCGGATCATCTCTTCCGCATTCTCAACAACATCTGTCGCAACGCGGCCCAGGCCATCGAAAGCCAACAGCCACCCGCTTCAGGCGAGATCGTCGTGGAGGCGCGACGCGAAGGCTTACGGACGATTATCGAGGTGCGCGACAATGGGCCCGGCGTCTCCGCGCAAGCGCGGGCGCGGCTTTTCCAGGCCTTTGCTGGGTCATCGCGAAATGGCGGGACAGGCCTCGGCCTCGCCATCGCAGCTGAATTGGTGCGTGCGCACGGTGGCACGATCCAGTTGCTCGAAGTGCCGAAAGGAGCTGCATTCCGCATCGAAATTCCGGACCGCAGTAGAGCGAAATACAGTTGACCAGCGGATTGTGTTTCGCCTATTTCGCCGGCACTCAATCATCAGCGCGCGATAGGATGCTTGCTCGCAAGGAGATGTGGTGTACACGTTGTATCTGGGTGAGCAAGGTTCGCGGTGCTGAGTTGGCGTGGAGCAAGAATGCGCGGCGAAGAGATTTGTTGGGCGGACGCCGGAGAGATTGTCGAAGCGGTGCGTGGTGGGAAACTGACGGCTACTGAGGTCGTCACCGCTATTCTCGAACGCATCGAGAAATATGACGGCGTGCTTCGTGCTTTCGTCACCGTTTGCGCAGATGAAGCGTTGGCAGCTGCGCGCGCTGCGGATTCGCGCCGCCCGAAAGGAGAGGTGCTGGGCCCTCTCGACGGCGTTCCTGTCTCCATAAAAGACATCATTTTCACTAAAGGGGTGCGGACGACCGCCGGCTCCAAGCTACAGGCAGACTATGTGCCGGATGTCGATGCGCTCGTTGTTGAGCGCCTCAAAGCCGCCGGCGCCATCGTTATCGGCAAAACGACAACGCCGGAGTACTGCCACAAAACCGTAACGACCTCTCCTCTCACCGGGGAAACACGCAATCCCTGGGATCTTGATCGAACGCCCGGCGGGTCTTCGGGTGGAAGCGCTGTTGCGCTCGCCGCCGGAATGGGCCCGATCAGCATTGGAACGGACGGCGGCGGGTCCATTAGGTTGCCCGCAGCTTTGTGTGGAATTGTGGGTTTCAAACCCACAGCGGGAGTGGTGCCCCAATGGCCGACAATTCCTGGCTGGGATTTGCTTGGCCATACGGGACCAATGGCGCGGTCCGTTTCTGATATTCGGCTCGTAATGAATTGCATTTCAGGGCCGGATACCCGGGATCCAGACTCTCTTATCCGGCCGCATGATGAGACGGACAAGCCGCTTCGCGTCGCCTGGACACGCTCGCTTGATCAGCTCGAGCCTGAGACGGACGTGGCAGAAGCCTTGGAAGAAGTCGTGGCTGCGGCAAGAGACTGCGTGGGGCACGTGGACGAGGTTCGCCTGAATTGGAGTGACCCCGACCAGCAATTCCGCGTCATCGTTCTCTCCGACCTCCACTCGGCTTTGGGCCATAGGCTGGAAACGGAGGATCGGGAGGTCATGGATCCCACCTTGATTCAAATGTTGGAATTCGCGCGCTCCTTGAGTGGGAGCGATTTGGCTCGGGCACTCCGCTGGCGGCGGTCGTTTTCGACCCGAATTCTGACCTGGTTCCGCGACTTTGACATTCTCATTGTGCCGACGGCTCCTGTTAGCGCTTTTCCACTGGGTATGATTGGGCCGCGGGTAATTGCCGGAAAGAAGACGTCGCCGCACGCCTGGTTTGGCTGGACGTGGCCTTTCAACGCGACGGGCCAGCCAGCGCTTTCTCTGCCTTTTATCCGCGACAATCGTTTGCCGGTCGGTGTTCAGATCGTTGGCAGGCCGTGGGCAGATTCGATCGTAATCGCCTTCGCCGAAAAGCTCGAAAAGCGACTGCGCTCCAACCGTCGCCCTGAACTAGCGGCCCTAGCCTCTTAGTGGGAAACGAATCAGAAGTACTGATTCTCGCGTATCGGGGGGCAATTCGATTGACCAAAACCGACGAAAGTCGGGTTTCAACTTGCCAAAATGGGGAAACTCAAGGTCTAGGAAAGCCTAAAACCAGCTTATTTTGTTGCAATCGCGGCACACTTAAATATTTAGTTTATGTTTGGAGGCATCAATTAGGTTCGCAAATGAGGAAAACTCAGTTAAGTGCCCAATTTCATAGAGTTTTGAGAAATTGCCTGGAGCCCGGCCAGGTCAATTAGACGGATATTGAGAGAGGAACAGTCATGAAGGAAAGCCAACTTCAGAAGATGAGCTACAAGGAGCTTCTGCAGCTTCAGAAGCGCGTAGCTGAGGCTATCGAGAAGAAAAGGGTTGCAGAACGCGCGGCCTTGAAGCAGAAGCTGCAGTCGATGGCCGAGCAGGCGGGATTCCGTATCGACGATCTGTTCGGTCAATCTCGTGAGAGGACACCCCGGTCCTCGATCACCGTGAAATATCGCCACCCGACGAACAGCTCGTTGATCTGGTCCGGCCGCGGCCGTAGGCCGAAGTGGCTGGTAGCAGCGGGTGGTGATCTTGAGCGTTTCCGTGTTGCCTGAGTTCGAGATCTAGCTAGCCAATAGTTCGTAAGGAGAACTCAAACCAATGAAAGCCCCAGCCGCTAAGAAATCAACGAAAGCCGCGGCCGCCTCTAAGACCGCCGCGGCGGCGAAGACGGCTGCGAAGCCGGTAACGGTCACGCTGAACCAGATGGCCAAGGCGCTGTCTGAATCGCACGAGATGCCGCGTAAGCAGACGACGGCGCTTCTGAACGAGCTGACCTCGATGATTCAGAAGCACCTCAAGAAGGGCGCCCGTGTCCGCATCGGCGGCATCGGCGTGCTACAGGTTCGCAAGCGCCCGGCTCGTATGGGCCGCAACCCGGCCACTGGCGAGCCGATCAAGATCAAGGCGAGCAAGAAGATCGCGTTCCGTCCGGCCAAGGAGCTCAAGGAGCTTCTCTGATTTAGGTGGGTACGCTTGAATGCAAAATGCGCTCCGGGAAAGCCCATCCCGGGGCGCATTTGTTTATTTGTGAAGCCCATACCATCTGAAAGGATTCTTGTAACGGGAATGGTATCGGGCATCGACGCATTTCGTACCGTCCCAATAGCGGAACGTTCCGCAAGTGCCCGCAGGGTCAATTATGGGGCCAATGGCTTCGACCGGCGCGTATCCATTAACGGGTCCATAGGCTGGCGCGCGGTAATAATAATTAGGCTGATGTCCGTAGTACTCGGCTGCGGCGCGGGACTGTGCGGCACGACCCGCATCATAGATGATGCGTTTGTCGGGCGTGAAAATCGCGTCGTAAGCAACCTCACGCTGACGCCATAAGGAAGGGGGACGTGGAACAAAGGCCGGCCCGTAACCGTAAGCCGGCAGCCCTCTGTAGCGCACGGTGACGTCGACGACAGCCTCGTTTCCTGGTGCGTCGACGAGCTCAGGTGGAGCGCCGCAAGGCTTCGCATGTCTCGAATAACAGTCAGCGGAAAGGGGGGACGCAGAGAACAGCGCGATGAGGGCTGCTCCGATCACGGTGGAACGCAGTCTGGGCATGGGACCTCCATCCAAAGTCCCCCCGGCCCTCAAACGCGCGCCCTAAACTCTGGTTCCGAAAAAGGGACGAGAAAGGAGTTTTCCTTTCTCGTCGGACCGCTGATGAACTTTAGCTAACAGTTTCCGTTTCGAGCCCGTAAACCGTTTTCGCAGTTTCCGGAGTAATCCGCTCATCCTGCAGGTCGCGCAGCACGGCTTCGCGGTCTCGCTCCTTCGGCGAGCCCATGCCGCCGCCGCCAGGCGTCATAATGACAAGACGCTCTCCCGGCGGAACGAGCTGCACGCCTTTACCCTTAAGCTTTTTTCCTGAGGCAAGGGCGACGACGCCATTCGCGCCATTCTGTCCCCCGGCGCATCCGCGGGCGGGATACTCAACGCGGTCAAAGCCGGCCAGAAGCTCGAACGGCTCCCCGATGTTGCTTTCGATTTCGATGATCTGCCCCAGGCCGCCGCGCGTGCGCCCGGCACCGCCGGAATCCGGCCGCAGCTCCTTCCGCCAGAAAATGAGCGGCGTGATCTGCTCGGCAATTTCGATGGGCGTTCCCTTCACGCCCGACGGATAAGCCGTTGCCGAAAGGCCGTCGGATTGCGGCCGCGCGCCCGTGCCGCCATTCGACGTTACGGTCATCATGAACCCGTAATTGCCGCCTTCCCCGCCTTTCACAGAGCCGCGAACGTTGAGGTTCCAGAGGCAGGACGCGCCTTCCGCCGGAACGCGGTCAGGAATAGCCTGCCGCAGGCAGCCGAAAATGACGTCCGGCAGCATCTGGCCGATGACGTGGCGCAACAGCACTGGCGCGGGTTTCTGCGCGTTGAGGATTGAATTTTCCGGCGCCGAAACCGTAAGCGGCTCAAGCGATCCGGCGTTGTTCGGCACCGTCGCTGCGACGACACAGCCCAAGCCGAACGCGGTGTAAGCCGTCGTGTAGGCGAGGGGCACGTTGATGCCGCGGCGTACAGTCCCGCGGGTACCGGTGTAGTCAACGTGGATGCCGTTCTCGCTGATGGTGGTCGTAGCAGAAAGAACGATCGGCTCATCATAACCGTCCGTCACCATCGTGTTGGACCAAGAGCCCTTTGGCAGCTTGGCGATTTCGGCCAGGACGGCTTCCCGGGAACGGTTGATGATGTGGTCGGCGAGCTGGTCGAGGTCATCGAGATCGAACTCTTTCATCATCTCGATGAGCCGCTGACAGCCGATGTCGTTGCATGCGGCCAGCGAATAGACGTCGCCGACCGTATCGATGGGAAGCCGAGTGTTGGCCCGGATCATCGCCATCAGCGTTTCATTGACCTTGCCCTGATCGAGCAGCTTCAGGAAGGGAATATAAATCCCCTCCATGAAGACGTCGGTGGCATCCGGTCCGAAACCAATGCCGCCAATATCCGTGAGGTGGCTGGTGCACGAAAAGAGGCCGACCAATTTCCCTTTATAGAAACAGGGAGTCGTCACCACGAAGTCGTTAAGGTGGCCCGTGCCCAACCACGGATCATTGGTGATGTACGCATCTCCGGGCTTCATGTTTTCGAGCCCGAAGTGATCGATGAAATGTTTGACCGACAGGGCCATGGAGTTCACGTGCCCGGGCGTGCCCGTCACAGCCTGGGCCAGCATGCGGCCTTGCCGATCGAATACGCCGGCTGACAAGTCGCCAGCTTCGCGCACCATCGATGAGAACGCGGTTCTGAGAAGTGTCTGCGCCTGCTCCTCGACAACCGAGATCAGGCGGTTCCACATGATCTGCAACTCTATGTCGTTGGCCATTTTCTCCGTCATGGCCGGCCCTCCGAATTCTTCGCCGTGAGCACCAATGCCTTGCCTGCATCAACGGTGGCATCGAAGCTCGTGGAAACGTAAGTGGATGTTCCGTCCTCCACGATGATCGCGGGGCCTGAAATTTGCGTTCCGGGCTCCAGGCTATCGCGCTCGTAAGTGGGAACTTCGATGGCTTTTCCGAGAAGAGCGTCGAAGACGGTTCTTTTCCCGGAAGGTGCCGGAGCCGGTTTCGCGGACACCGGACCGAGCTTCTCCGGCCGCCGTTCGCGCGTGGACACAAGGACCACCCAGCTCATGATTTCGATGGCCGCGCCGGGAATATGCCGCGCAAAAAGCCGATCGTATTCCGCCTCGAAAGCCTGGCGAATGGCGATCGTATCTTCCTCCGTCAGCGGGCGGTTGGGGAGTTCGATCGGAATTTCGTGTCCCTGGCCCGCGTAGCGCATGAAGGCGCGCCGTTCCTCGCGTAGCGGCTGATCTTCTGCCGCTTCTTTTGCCAGCGCCGTCGCCTCCTGGCTCATAGCCTCGAGGAGGGTGTTAGCTGTAGCCGCATCGAAGCGATCAAGCCGCATGTAAAGCGAGCGCACGAGTTCGAACGCCGCCGGTGCGTCGAGGAAGCCGATCGCAGAGCCGACGCCCGCACCAGCCGGAATAATCACGCGCTTGATGCTGAGTTTCTCTGCCACGCGGGAGGCATGCAGCGGGGCCGCGCCACCGAAGGCCACAATGGTCCGTGCGCGGACTTCGGCTCCGCGCTCGACAGCATGGACGCGCGCCGCATTGGACATGTTTTCGTCGACGATTTCCGCCACGCCGTAAGCTGCGGCTTGCGTATCAAGGCCGAGCGGCTTGCCAACCTTTTCGTCGAGAGCAGCGCGAGCTTTATCGACGTCGACCTTGATCTTGCCGCCAGCGAAACGTGCCGGATCGATCTTGCCCAGCGTGACATCGGCGTCGGTGACCGTCGGCTCGGTGCCGCCGCGGCCATAACAGGCCGGTCCGGGTTCGGAGCTTGCGCTTTCCGGACCAACGTGAATGCGTTTCAACGCGTCGACACGCGCAATAGAGCCGCCACCCGCACCGATTTCGACCATTTCGATGACCGGGATGCGCAACGGGAAACCGCTACCCTTCTTGAAGCGCGACGAACGGTCGACCTCGAAAACGCGCGCCTTGAACGGCTGGCCATTGTCGATGAGGCAGACCTTGGCCGTGGTGCCGCCCATGTCGAATGACAGGATTTGATCCTCGCCGCGCTCCGCTGCAATACGCGCGGCAAGAATGGCGCCACCAGCAGGGCCGGACTCGATGAGACGCACAGGGAAACTCACCGCCGTCCTGAGGCTGGCAAGGCTTCCGCCAGAGGTCATCAGGTGGATGGGAGCTGTCGAGCCGCGCTCCCGGAACTCACGCTCGAGCCGGCCGAGATAACCAGCCATCAGCGGCTGAACGTAAGCGTTGGTTACTGCGGTTGACGTGCGCTCGTACTCGCGTGCTTCCGGGCAAACCTCGGATGAGAGCGTTATGCTCAGGCCGGGGCAGTGCTCGAGAAGAATTTCGCGCGCCCGCACCTCGTGCACGGGATTGACGTAAGAATGGATAAACGTAATCGCGACGGCTTCGATCTTCTCAGCCTTGAGGCGCTCCGCGATGCGAACGACTGAAGCCTCGTCGAGCGGCAGCTTGACGTTTCCGTGCACGTCGAGCCGCTCGGGTACGGTGAAGCGCAGGCGGCGCGGAATGAGCGGCTGGGGCTTCTGAATGAAAATGTCGTACTGATCGAAGCGGCCTTCGTCAGCGATCTCCAGAACGTCACGAAAACCTTCTGTGGTGATCAAGGCCGTGCGCGCGCCTTTGCGCTCGATCACAGCGTTAGTCGCCAGAGTCGTGCCATGCACGAAGAGGCGAATATCCGCAAAAGTCTTGTTGGCCCGCGCGAGGATGGCTGCGGTACCTTCGACGACGGCACGCTCCGGTGCAGATGGAGTCGTCAGCACCTTGGAGGTGAGGCGCTCCTTGCCGGTATCGAGCACGATATCGGTGAACGTGCCGCCGATGTCGACGGCAAGATAAAGTTCGGGTGAAGACAGACCCATGTCACTTTCGCTGTTCTGATGAAGAGCCCTGTATACGGGCGGGGACTATGGCACTGACACGCCTACCTTTTCCATGGTCATTTTCGCAAGGGGCCATGGCGAAGCACGCATGACGCAGGCGCCTCTGAACCAAACCCGGTTGTAAGGCGTTGCGGAGCAGGCATTCGCTGGGCTTTTACGATCAGCTTGACCGGCATCAATGATCGTCCGGTCATGTCGCCTTAGCAAGGCGCGTTGCGTGAGAGAGTTCAATCCATGGATTCAACGGAAAGATCGGCTGAGAGGGCAAGCTCCAAGCGGCGCTCCGACAGCGTTCGAGAGGAGAGCAAGCCAGTGGCCAAGACTTCCGTGCGGCGCGGTGAAGCTCGCGCAAGCTCGAAGCCCACAATTCAACCGCGGTCGGCCATCTACGACGTTGATGCCTCCGCGGTTTTTGGTGAGGCGCTTGATCAATCTCTGAATTATCTGACCTCCCGATTCACGCTGGGCCTCTCGCCGGCTGCCCTTTTCGAAGCCTATTTCGATTGGCTCATTCATCTGGCCTGGTCTCCCGGCAAGCGGTTGCAGCTCTCTGAGAAAGCTTTGCGAAAAGCGGCGCGGCTGGCGCGTTATGCGGCAGCTTGTTTCCTAAATCCGCAGGGAACGGCGCCGTGCATTGAGCCCCTGCCCAACGATCCGCGCTTCCGTGCGCCGGAGTGGCATCAATGGCCGTTCAATGTCATCCACCAGGCATTCTTGCTTAATCAGCAGTGGTGGCACAACGCCACAACCAACGTCCGCGGTGTCACTCCGCAGCATGAGCGTGAGGTTGAATTCGCGACGCGGCAGATCCTCGACGTTTTTTCGCCCTCGAATTTCTTCTGGACCAATCCTGAGGTTTTGCGAAAAACGGTCGCGGAAGGCGGGCAAAATCTTATCCGCGGCTACCTGAATTTCATTGACGATTGGCAGCGGGCTCTGAACGAGCGGCCTCCCCCCGGCACGGAGCAGTTCAAGGTTGGCGAAACGCTGGCACTCAGCCCGGGGAAGGTCATTTACCGTAATCGCCTCATGGAGCTTATCCAGTACGAGCCGATCACGGACAAGGTGCGCCCGGAGCCGGTGCTGATCGTGCCGGCCTGGATTATGAAGTATTACATTCTCGATTTGCGGCCGGGAAAATCTCTCGTGGAATACCTTACCTCGCAGGGCTTCACGGTTTTCATGATTTCCTGGAAAAACCCGACCGCGGAGGATCGCGACATCGGTTTCGAGGACTATCGGCGGCTGGGAGTTTTGGAAGCGGTCAATGCTGTGAAGGCTGTTGTTCCCGATGCCGACATTCACGGCGTCGGTTACTGCCTGGGTGGCACGTTGCTGGCGATCGCGGCGGCGGCGTTGGCTCGCTCTCGTCAAAACCCGTTCAAGACACTGACGTTCTTCGCAGCGCAAGTCGATTTCCAGGAAGCCGGAGAACTCACTCTTTTTATAAATGAGAGCCAGCTCGTCTTCCTCGAGGACATGATGAAGATGCAAGGCTTTCTCGGTAATTACCAGATGGCCGGCACCTTCCAACTGTTACGCTCGAACGATCTTATCTGGTCACGGATCATCCGCGAATACATGCTGGGCGAGCGGCAGCCGATGTTCGACCTCATGGCCTGGAATGCGGACACGACCCGGATGCCATATCGAATGCATTCCGAATATCTGCGTTACTTATTCCTTAATAACGACCTTGCCGCTGGTCGCTACGTTGCGGACGGCCGGCCAATCGCGCTGAGGGATATTCGGGTGCCGGTATTCGCGGTTGGGACAGAGACAGATCACGTTGCACCCTGGAAATCGGTCTACAAAGTTCATCTGCTTTTCGATACGGAAGTCACGTTTGTGCTGACGAACGGCGGTCACAACGCCGGAGTCGTTGCCGAGCCTGGGCATCCGCGGCGGCATTATCGTGTCGCTACCAAGACCCACGACGACGTCTACATGGACGCAGATAGCTGGTTCGAGGAGACACCCGTAAAACAGGGCTCCTGGTGGCCGGAGTGGGCTAACTGGCTGGCAAAGAGGTCCGGCGACTGGATCGATCCTCCGCCCTTGGGCGCGCCCGAAAAGGGGTACCGGCCACTGATGGATGCGCCCGGGAGTTACGTATTGCAGCCGTGATCGCTCGAAAGAGGCCAAGCGATGCGTGCGATGGTGCTCGAGCAACCGAGAACCGAATTGAAGCTCCGTGATATTCCGATTCCGGAGCCAGGGCCGGGCGAAATTGTCGTGCGGGTGACTGCGTGCGGCGTTTGCCGAACCGATCTCCACGTGGTCGATGGCGAGCTCCCGGATCCGAAACTGCCAATCATTCCGGGGCATGAAGTTGTCGGCTACGTCACGGAGGTTGGAGAGGGGGTTACGGCGTTCAAGCCGGGGGATCGCGTGGGCATCCCTTGGCTAGGAAGTACCTGCGGAACCTGCCGCTATTGCCAAGCCGGGCGCGAAAATTTGTGCGAACGACCGGGCTTTACCGGTTACACGATCAATGGCGGATATGCCGAATATGCGGCCGCGCGCGCCGATTACTGTTTTCTGCTGCCGCCAGATTACGAGAACGCCGCTGCGGCGCCGCTGCTGTGTGCGGGCCTCATAGGATATCGCTCATTGAAGCTGGCCGGACCGGGGCGAGAGCTTGGCATTTACGGGTTCGGCGCGGCAGCCCATATCGTGGCTCAAGTCGCGAAATACGAAGGGCGGCGCATTTACGCGTTTACTCGCCCGGGCGACAAGGCGGCTCAGGAATTTGCACGGTCACTCGGCGCGGAATGGGCAGGCGGTTCGGACGAGCTGCCGCCGCGGCCGCTCGACGTTGCCATCATCTTTGCCCCAGTCGGCACGCTTGTCCCGGCAGCGCTCCAGGCAATGGTTCGGGGCGGTAGGGTTGTGTGCGGCGGCATCCACATGAGCGACATACCCTCGTTCCCGTATGAGCTGCTGTGGCATGAGCGCGAGGTGCGCTCCGTCGCCAACCTCACACGCGAGGATGCGATCGAGTTTCTCGCGCTCGCGCCCAAGGTGCCGGTGAAGACGACTGTCGAAACATTTCCGCTCGAGGAGGCAAACGAGGCTTTGCGCCGTTTACGCGAAGGCCAGCTGACGGGTGCTGCCGTGCTCATTCCCTAGGAATTGAGAGCTGGCGCCCTGACCACCCCCGCGGGAGCCTTGGGTTGTTTCGGGTTGGCGCGCAAATCAACGGGAGATGCTTCGACCAGCCAAAGGGAGCAGTGCCATGATTACGGTCGAAGACATGATCGCCTTTTCTGGACTAAGCCGCGACGAAGTTCTGGCCATTGCAGGGCATGAGCACCTGCCAGAGCCGGCAGCGTGCGCCTTGGCCGAGTACCTCATGAAGCAGGAACATGGGTCAGAGCGTATCCGGGAAATGATCGTCGACGACATTCAGGCTGCGCAGGAGCGCGGCGATACCGATCACGTGCGAACGCTATTGCACGTTCTTCGCCACTTCGTCCGCGAACATCCGGAGTGCTTGCCAATTTCAGGCGAGAAGCCCGAAATCACCTGAAGCCACGCCTATTTGCGGCTCGCGTACCAAACCACGCACAGAACGGCGAGGACGAATCCGATCGCGACGACGTATCCGAATGTGCTGCTCATGCCGACGGCCTGACACTGGTGCGGCTATTGTTGCTCGCATCATCGTGCCGAACCAGTAAAAACGTGCCGCTTAACCGCCCAGCAATGGCAAAATCACTGCCGCCGACAGGGCAATCGCAACACCAACCAGAAACTGGCTCGCCAAGACTACGGCGATAACGTGCATGGCTTCTCCGTGCGGCGAAACGGGGCTGAATGTCTCCCGGCTCTTCTGACCGTGCTGCGAGGGATAATGCGCGATGCTGGACTTAAGCTGACGCCCTCGGCCGTGATTCAGCCCAGTCTTGCACAGGCACCCAAAGCCCCTGCTCACCCTTCGAATCGCTTAAGTTCGAACATGATTTGTTGGCATCTTCCCGTTGGCGGGCCTATGGCTGCGCAACATTTTCCAGGCTGACGACGAATGGAGCGAATATGCTCAGAGTATTGCTGGCAACGACCGGGATGATGGCATCGCTCATCATTGGCGCCTTGGCCATGGGTGCCGTCTGGTTTTGGTCTCCTGAGACTATGCAGGAGCTGTTTCAGCTTGCCAGCGGATTAAAGTCGTGGCTCACGAGCACGGGCATCGAGCCGAGATACAATACCTTCATCTGGTTCCTGATTGAGGAACGCCAGCTTGTGTTCATGGGATTCGTGATTGCAACGCGCGCACTGTTGGCCATTTTGGGCGCAATTTTCGTTCAGCCTTTCAGAGAAGCCGTTTGACGGCTGGTGGGCTTTAGGCTTCGCTGCCGAAGCGATGCAGATCCATGCCGTAGACCCGAAGCCACTCCTTGGCCTCGTCCATCCGCGGCATCGTCTTGCGCACCAGTGCCCAGAAGCGCGGCCCGTGATTCATCTCTGCGAGATGGGCCACCTCGTGCGCAGCGACATAATCCAAGATGAGCGGCGGCGCGAGGATCAGGCGCCACGAGAATGACAGCATGCCTGTGGTGGAGCAGGAGCCCCAGCGGCTCACTTGATCGCGCACGCTGATGCCGCGCGGCTTCAGCTTCAAATTGGCGGCATGCCACGCGACACGCTTCTCAAAATCGGTGCGGGCTTGCGAGATGAGCCAATCCTGCAGACGTCGGGGCGCGTGCTCCAGCTCCCCAGAAACCACAAGCTCCGGCCGATCATCCGCGCCTTCTTCGACAGAAACGACGCTTCCGCGGCGCAAATAACCAAGAAAACGGACGGTGTGTGGAACGCCGCGAAGCGGTATTACGGCGCCGTCGGCAAACGGGATTGGCTCCGGAAGGCTTCCAAGCCGGGCGTTGACCCAATCGATATGTCGAGAAACGAACTGCCCGGCCTGCTCCAGATCGCACTGCATCGGCAACGTCACGATTACCGCGCGTCGCGTGCGGCTCACGCGTAGCGTCATGCGTTGTGCCATGGGGTGGTGCCGGACTTCGACGGTCGCGGGAATGCCCTGGAGATGGAGTTCTTTCGATGCTCGTTTGCCGGTCGAGCGCCCCTTTCTCATGCTTCCGACCTCAGAAGTGTTCCCCAATTCGCCTGTAGCAGGGCAGATGAGCACAGTGCCAATCAGAAATAGTCATCCACAACAGCCGACAACTGCAGTGCGGCTGCCAACAGTCACTGGGTACTGAGGAAACTATGGTGCGCTTATGAGCGATTGCTTTGTGTATCGCCGGAATTTGGCGGGAAGGGCCAGTGGAAGAGGTTTTCCAGGAAAAGGCTGCCGGCGAGGGCCATCATGCGAAATGAGGCAGCAAGTGGCCCGTTGATATTGATGGAGTGAGTTTCGCGGAACTTTGGCTCGAGGCTCCCCAATCCCTGCGCTTTCAGTTTCTCCAACATGGGATCAGGATTGCTGTCGTTGGCTGGCGCGAATGAGAATGCGAGGGAAGCGAGTTCGTTGTTGGTGCCGCATTCCGTTGCGGCGTTGAGGCTGCTGAGGTGGGCGAGTTCGTCGAGCGTTCTGGCGCGCTCGTCGTGTTTTCGGATGAACCGTGCAATCCGTGGTGCAATTTCAGCCCGAAACCGCGAGCCGTTGAAGATGCCGTAGTGACCGACCTTGGGACAGACGAAGTGCTCTTTGGCATCTTCGGGAATGTTTACGCAAAGATCGTGGGCGGCTTTACACTGACCGACGCCAGTAATGTCGTCCTTCTCGCCTTCGATGGTCATTAAAGGCACGCGGCGGATGGCCGTCGGATCTACCTTGCGACCCCGGTGCATCATCTCGCCTTTGGGCAGCAGGTGGCGGACGAAGACGGTGTCGACGGTCTGCAGGTAGAACTCTGCCGTGAGGTCCATCACCGCGAGATATTCGTCGTAGAACTCGCGGTGCTTCTCCGCGGAATCTCCGTCGCCGCGCACGAGGTGATAGAAGAGATCCTTGTGCGCCTTGAGATGGCGATCGAGGTTCATGGTCATGAACCCCGTCAGCTGCAGAAAGCCTGGATAGACGCGTCGGCCAGCACCCAACTGCGGCCAGGGCACAGTGGTTATGACGTTCCGGCGGAACCAGTCCGTACCGCGTTCTTCGGCAAGCTTGTTGACGACCGTCGGACTTACACGCGTATCAATAGGTCCGCCCGCCATGATCATCGTAAGGGGCACGCACGGATCGTCCTCTTCTTCCATAAGGGCGACCGCGGCCAACACCGGAACCGAGGGCTGGCATACGGCAAACACATGCACGTCTCCGCCAAAGAAGCGGAACATGTCGCGCATGTAGTCGATGTAATCGTCGAGATCGAAGAAGCCGGCCGTCAGAGGCACATCGCGGGCGTCCTGCCAGTCGGTGATGTAAACCTCATGCGTCGGGAGAAACGTCTCGACCGTACCACGCAGCAGTGTCGCGAAATGCCCCGACATCGGAGCGACGAGGAGAAGGCGCGGATCCTGGGCGCGCCGTTCTTGAGGCAAATCCCGAACGAAATGAATGAGGCGGCAGAACGGGCGCTGCCAGACAACCTTTTCCGTTACGCCGACAGGTGCGCCGTCCACTGTCGTTTGCTTTATGCGAAACTCCGGCTTGCCGTAGCGGCGTGTTGTCCGCTCGAAAACTTCGCAAGCGGCCGCGGCATGGCGGCCAAAATCGGTGTGGGTGAGGGGGTTAAGGGGGTTGTTGAAGAATAGTCGGCCAGCATTCGCTGCAACGCGAGCTGGTCTTACGGCAGCATGACTCAGCTCGTACCAGTGGTAGAGCATGCTGACACCCCCGTTTTTTTGTCCCTCATACTCAGCACGTCCCTGGCCCGCTCTTGCGGCAGGCTCGGACAGGAGGTCGCATTGAATGCGACCACCTCCCCACTCTGCATCGATTCGTGGAGAGAAGGAAGATCAGGAGGAGTTACAACACTTTTCGGAGTTTTTCTACCATCACGTCGACGGGAGTCGCATGCGTGAAATGCGCAACGAACTCGCCGTTGGGGTCCATAAGGTAGATGATCGACGTGTGGTCGATGGTGTATTCGGCAGTCGACTTCTCGTCCTTCACCTTGCGGTAGTAGACCCGATAGGCTTTGGCGACGGCCTGTATTTCCTCCGGAGTGCCCGTTAGCCCGACAAGTCGTGAATGAAAGCTGGGCACATACATGGCCAGCTGCTCAGGCGTGTCGCGTTCAGGATCGACGCTAATAAAAATAGGCACGATTTGCTCGGCTTTGGGGCCAAGCTCCTCAAGCGCCGCAGCCATCACCTGCAGCCCTGTGGGGCAAACGTCAGGGCAGAAGGTGAACCCGAAGTACACGAGCATGTACTTGCCGCGGAAGTCTTTGTCCGTCACTCGCCGGCCCGTGTGATCCGTCAACGTGAATGGGCCGCCGACGGAGGCCTTGCCGACCGAGGTCACGCCGAGCGGCTCAATGCGCGCGATGAGTTGTTCGCGCGCGCCAGGCAGGATGGCCAGTGCAAGCAGCGCGCCGAAGACCAGTCCGACAACTACCAGGCCCAACAGACGAAGCCGCATGAAACTCAACTCCCTTTCAGCTGGTGTGAGAGCGTCTCACGTAACGTCATTCGCCCAGCTGCACTAGCGCGCCATTCTTCCGGGCACTTTCAAGCAAGGCGCGAAACAGGGCCAGTGCTCCAGATACATAGAGCACGTTCAGCAGAAGTGCCCGGAGCATAAAGTCGCCGTGGAACGTCTGATCGAGGACGAGTCCGCGCAATCCTTCGAAGACATAAGTCGATGGCAATGCGAGCGCCACCGGCTGCAGCCAATCGGGCAGAGTGGAGACAGGATAGTAAACGCACGACACCGGTAGCAGTAGGAAGACGATCAGCCACGCAATGCTCTCGGCGCCCAGCCCCCATCTGAGCACCGCACCTGTCGAGATCAGTCCGAGCGCCCAGCTGAAAAAGACGAGATTGGCGAAAAAGGCCGCGAAAGCGATTCCGAGGCTGAGCAAATTGAAGCCAAAAAAGATGTACGCGAGGATCGCCACCGGCACCATCGCGACGGTCAACTTGATCAGGCTCACAATCATGAGCGAGCCGATAAGCTCGACGGGCCGCAGCGGGCTCATCATCAGATGACCGAGATTGCGGGACCAGATCTCCTCAAGAAAGGCCACCGAGAAGCCAAGCTGGCTGCGCACAAGAATGTCCCAAAGCAGCACGCCACCGACGAAAAGACCGGCGGCTTTGGCCGCGAGACTCGTCGTTTGCGCCAGGTAGGTTTGCAGGAACCCCCACATCAGCATCGAAACCAACGGCCAGAAAATGAGCTCGGCCGTTCGCGGCACGGAAGAGCGGATGAGGTACCAATGGCGGCGAACCATGCCGCCGATCCGGCGCGCAGAAGCTGCGAAGCCGGTTTGCGGGTGAAGCTTGGTCGTCAACGCGAATTCTCCTAGTCGACGATCTTGAGCGGTCTGACAGTTTCGGGGATTCGGCGACGGGCGATGTCGAGGAACACCTCCTCCAGGTTTTTCCGGCCGAAATGGCGGATCAGGGCTTCTGGGGTCTCGTCAGCCACGATACGACCGCGTTCCAGCATGATCACCCGATCGGCAAGACGCTCCACCTCAGCCATGTTGTGCGAGGCCAGCACGATCGTCGCCAAGTGGGTCCTGCAGTAATCCTCGATGACTGACCGCACCCAGTCCGCGGTATCCGGATCGAGCGAGGCGGTTGGCTCGTCCAGCAAGAGCAGGTCAGGCTCGTTCAGCAGCGATTTCGCTAGACTCACCCGCGTTTTCTGCCCGGCTGACAGCTTGCCGTAGTGCCGGTCGAGCAGCTCGCTGATCCGCAATTCCTCGGCCATCTCGCGAATGCGCCCGGGCACGTCGACGACCCCATAGAGCTGCCCGAAGATCTCGAGGTTCTGTCGCACCGTGAGGCGCATGGGGATATCAACGTAGGGGCTTTCGAAATTCAGCCGGTGCAAAGCCGCATGCCGGTTATGAACCATGTCGATCCCGAACACGCGCACCTCTCCCGACGTTGGGGCAACAAGCCCCATCAGCATGGAGATAGTCGTTGTCTTACCGGCGCCATTGCCGCCGAGAAGCGCCGTTACCGAGCCGGGGTGAAGGCTGAAGCTGATGCCGTCGACTGCAACGACGTCGCCGTACACCTTGCGCAGGTTGCGGACTTCCACGGGAGGCACTTGGCCGGCGCCAGTGATTCTGGCTCCAGTTTGCAGCATGATGGTATATCCGGCGCCGATCGAACGCCTTGATGTTCAAGTGTCTCGTGTCGACCTATTTGGGCAAAACGCCGGCGCGGCGCAACCCGGCGGGTCGAGTATGACGGACTTATAGCAGTGAGGTTGCTGCCGTGGTGACTGCGTGGCTGGGGCTCGAAGAAAAAATCGGGGTCGAGCAAATCGAGAGCCGTCTGAGGCTGCAGACCATTGTTCGGTTGAGGTGGTTTGCGGTCGTCGGGCAGCTGCTGGCCGTCTGCGTCGTCCGATTCTGGCTTGAGTTCGAGTTTCCGTTCGGGCTTTGCCTGCTGCTCATCGCAGCGTCCGCGTGGATCAACGTTTTCCTCAATGTCCGCTATCCGGCGCGGCACCGGCTGGGTGCTACGTTCGCCGCTGGTCTTCTGGCCTATGACATCCTCCAGCTTGTGGGCCTGCTTTATCTGACTGGCGGCATTGAGAACCCCTTCGTCGTTCTCATTGTCGGGCCAGTGACAGTCTCCGCGGCCACGCTACCGCCAATTCATACCGTGTTTCTGGGCGGGATGGCCCTCGCGTCGACAGTGTTCCTGATGTTCGAACACTGGCCCCTTCCATGGCGTGCTGGCGAGCTGTTGAAGCTGCCGATGGTTTACACGGTTGGCCAGCTGGCCGCGGTGACCGCGACCATGCTCTTCCTGGCCATTTACGTGTGGCGACTCTCGAAAGAGGCGCGCCAGATGTCGGCGGCATTGACGGCAACAGAGCTGGTGCTTGCCAGGGAGCAGAAGCTTCACGCGCTCGACGGCCTCGCGGCTGCAGCCGCTCATGAGCTTGGTACACCGCTCGCCACTATCGTGCTGGTGACAAGCGAGCTTCAGCGCGACATTGAACCCAACTCGCCGCTTGCCGAGGATCTCGCGTTACTCCGCAGCCAGGCGGAGCGTTGCCGTGAGATTCTGCAAAAGCTGACGCGGCAGCCGAGCGAGCAGGACCCGCTCCACGCGACGCTTTCCGTCACTCAGCTTCTCGACGAAGCTGCGGAGCCTTACCGGAGTGCCGAAAAGACCATCGAAATCACCTGTCGGCCCCGCGAAGGCGTGGTTGGCTGGGCAACCAAGGAACCGGTTGGCGAGCGCCGGCCGGGACTTATCTATGGTGTGGGTAACCTGATCGAGAACGCCGTGGACTTTGCGACCAGCAAGGTCGAGATCACGGCCATCTGGGACGAAAACACATTAGACGTTGAGATCAAGGACGACGGGCCGGGCTTCCGTCCCGAGCTATTGGACACGCTTGGTGAGCCTTACGTGACGACCCGTCCGGCGGGAACCGGTGGTCCAGGCAAACGGGCCGCTGGACTTGGGCTTGGCTTCTTTATAGCTAAGACCTTGCTTGAGCGCTCCGGCGCTAACGTGACTCTGGACAACAGACAGGCGCCGGAGCATGGAGCGATAGTCCGGATCAGCTGGGCCCGCGAAGTTTTCGAGTCGATGATGCCGAGTGGGCAAAGTTCTCGAGCGGCTTGAAAGCTGATACAACCAGAACAATTAACCCCGGAAAACGGAACACGGGGCTTGGCTGCGGCATTTTTGCAATTATATGAAGGTCAGGAGATTGTACCGTGGCCGAAGAATTCGCATTCAGCAAAGAAGAGCTCCCCGAGGATCCTTCGCTTCTTATCGTTGATGACGATAAGGCGTTTCTGCAGCGTCTTGGTCGCGCGATGGAGCAGCGCGGCTTTCAGGTGCGGTTGGCCCAGTCCATCGCCGAGGGCATGGAGGCGATCCGCCAGAAGGCGCCCGCTTTCGCGGTCGTGGACATGCGCCTCGAGGATGGCAACGGATTGGACCTGATCGCTGAGCTGACGCGCATTCGTCCAAACGCGCGCTCGATCGTGCTCACCGGATACGGCAACATCGCGACGGCCGTGTCGGCGGTTAAGCTGGGCGCGGTGGACTATCTCGCCAAGCCAGCCGATGCCGACGACGTGACCGATGCACTCCTGGCGCCGCCCAATGCAAAAGCGGCTCCGCCGGAGAACCCGATGTCGGCCGACCGTGTCCGTTGGGAGCACATCCAGCGCGTTTACGAGCTGTGCAACCGGAACGTTTCGGAGACGGCGCGCCGGCTCAATATGCATCGCCGTACGCTGCAGCGTATCTTGGCGAAGCGTGCGCCGAAGTAGTCGGCATCCCATGCCAACGCCGCTGCTTGCGGCTGCCAGTCGGGGCAGCGGGGGTCAATCCCCGCGTAAGAGAGTTCCGAGGTTGAGCGCCGGGTCCGCAAGGGCCTGAAGGCGAGCGGCGGCAGCGCGCCCGAATCGCAGGGTCATGGCTCGGCGCCGGGGCGCGGGCATGCGCAGGTCCATCGAGGGCCGCACAACTTCCCCCCCGTACCGATCCGCAACAATTAGCCCGACATCTTCGGGCAACAGCTCCCGAGGAAAGGCGGGATCAACGGCAAAGAAGAACCTGTCGCAGAAGTCCCAGTACTCGGGCCACTTTTGGTCTGCCCGAAAGTCCTCCACGCAGGATTTGATTTCGACGATCCAGAACTCTCCTTTCCCGGACATAGCGACCACATCTGCCCGGCGGCCGTTGGGCAGCGGGAGTTCGGGTATACTGGCAAGGCCGAGGCTGGCCAGGACGCGACCTACGCCGCGCGCGATCTGCGAGGCAGCTGTGGATTGTCGTCCATCGACAAGCGGATCCTTGCCGAATCCTAATGGGATTGTCATGCGTTGGCCATCGGCTGGTGACATTTCCGCCACTCTTGCGAGAGCCGCGCGATTCTGACTCTCGCTTAAGCTTCTTTCCGTCGGGTTTACCCTGACATACCGTGCGGGCCAAATCGAACAACACGGGGAGCGCGTCAGAATGTTCTTTAAGCGGGCGCCACAAGGCAACAAATCCGTTCCTGAGGAGCCAAAGGACGCGGCTGCAAAGACCGTACCACCGCTCGCCGACCCGCATGAGCCCCTGCCCACGAGCGAATTGCGCCGCACCGTCGATCCCGCAACGCTCGGGTTCGAGACGACGGACGACCTTGAGCCAATCACCGGGTTGATCGGCCAGGACCGGGCTCTGCGCGCCATTCAGTTCGGCGCGAACATGCGGAGCCACGATTTCAACATGTTCGTGCTGGGGCCGCCCGCCTCCGGCAAGAGCACCGCGGTTCGCATGTACCTCACCAAGAAGGCGGCGGAGATGCCGCCGCCTCCGGATTGGGTCTATGTCAACAACTTCGAGCAGCACAATCGTCCGCGCGCGATCCGGCTGCCGGCTGGCCGTGGCCGCAAGCTGGCCGAGCAGATGGTTGCCGCCATCGATGAGCTACGCACGACGCTTCCCGCAATCTTCGAAAGCGAAGAGTACCAGGCCCGCCGCCGGGCGATTGAGGAGGAGTTCCGCTCCGGGCAGGAGGAAGCGTTCGAAGAACTGAACCGCAAGGCTCAAGCGCAGAACATCGCGATCCTCAGAACACCCATGGGTTTCGCCATGGCCCCGGTTCATGAGGGCCGTGTGGTGAAGCCGGAGGTGTTCAACGCATTGCCTGAGGACATGCGGAAGAATGTCCAGGCGAAAATCGAGGCCCTGCAGAAGGAGCTGGAGGCCATCCTCGAGCAGGTGCCCAAGTCGGACAAGTTGCGCCGCAACCGCCTCAGTGAGCTGAACCAGGAAATGGCCGAAGGCGCGGTGCGCGAGGCGCTGGAGGATGTCCGGGCGAGCTTCGCCGACGTGCCCGAAGTGCTCGAATATCTGGACGCCGCGGGCAAGGACCTCATCCGGAATGTCGGGCTATTCATCGCGCAGCCGGAGGAGAACGAGCTCGTCAAACAGACCGTTGACACCACGCGCGATCCCCGCTTCCGCCGGTACATGGTGAATGTGATCGTCGAGAACGGTCACGCAGGAGCGCCCGTTCTTGAGGAGATCAATCCCACTTACGCCAACCTTGTTGGGCGGGTTGAGCACATCGCGCAGATGGGCGCGCTGGTTACGGACTTTTTGCTCATCAAACCCGGCGCACTGCACAAGGCAAACGGCGGCTTCCTGCTCATCGACGCGCGCAAGCTGCTGATGTCGCCATTCGCCTGGGAGGCCCTGAAGCGCATCATCAAGGCTCGGGAAATCCGTATCGAGCAGCCGCTGGAAAGCATGGGCCTTGGGCTGATCACCCAGACGCTCGATCCGGAACCCATTCCGCTCGATGTCAAGGTCGTTCTGTTCGGCGACCGCGAGCTCTACTATCTGCTCGCGGCCTACGATCCGGATTTCCGCGGGCTATTCAAAGTCCAGGCGGATTTCGATGACACAATCGCCTGGTCTGAAGAAAACAATCGCGCCTATGCGCGCGTCATCGCCTCCATCGTCAAGGAGCACAATCTCAAGCCCGTCGATGCCTCCGGCGTTGCGCGTGTCATCGAGGAAGGTGCGCGGCTGGCAGATGATCGGGAGAAGCTGTCGATCGAGCTTGGCCGCATTTCCGACCTCGTTCGCGAGGCCGACTACTGGTCCAGCGAAGCCGGCCGCGCGGTGACCACGAGAGCGGACGTCGAACGAGCCATACATGAGAGCATCCAGCGTGCCGACCGCCTGCGGGATCGCGCACAGGAGATCATTGGGCGTGACATCGTCTTCATCGACACCGAAGGGGCGAAGGTCGGTCAGATCAACGGCCTTTCCGTCATTCAGCTTGGCACATTTTCCTTTGGTCGGCCCAGCCGCATCACCGCCCGTGTTCGCATGGGCCAGGGCCGCGTCATCGACATCGAGCGGGAGGTAAAGCTCGGCGGCCCGCTGCACTCCAAAGGTGTCATGATCCTTTGGGGCTACCTTGCCGGTCGGTATGCGGAGGATGTACCATTGGCCCTGGCGGCGACGCTCGTCTTTGAGCAGTCCTATGGAGGTGTCGACGGCGACAGCGCCTCCTCGACGGAACTCTACGCGTTGCTCTCCGCGCTCTCCGAAGTGCCCGTCAAACAGGGGCTGGCCGTCACTGGCTCGGTGAACCAGAGGGGAGAAGTGCAGGCGATCGGCGGGGTGAACGAAAAGATTGAAGGCTTCTTCGATATCTGCAAAGCGCGCGGCCTCACCGGCGAACAGGGCGTCCTTATTCCCAAATCCAACGTCCAACATCTCATGCTCCGCGAGGACGTGATCGAGGCCGTGCGCGAGGGTAAGTTCCACATTTACGCCGTGAGCCACGTCGACGAGGGCATGGAGATCTTGACCGGCATCAAGGCTGGCGAGCGTGGGCCGGACGGAGAATTCCCGCCGGGCACCATCAACAGACTGGTCGAGGATAAGCTGCGGCTGTTTGCCGAGCGCGCGAGGGCGTTTGGCAAGTCAAAGAGCGACTCTCAGGGTAACGGGAAGTCTGCGTGATGATTGCGCATGTTGCGGAGGCTGCAGAGGCGCGTGGACGTGTCGTCCTGCAGCTGCGCACCGCAAATCCCCACTCGGTGGCGATCGAAGCCGCGTTGCGGGTTGCGCAGGCGTTTCAGTCCGGCGTTGAAACGCTTTTCGTCGAGGATCGACATATCTTCGAATTGGCGAGTTTTCCGTTTGCGCGCGAGATCTCGCTGACCGGACGGCGGAAGCGCACAATTTCCGCGGAAGATTTGGAGCGGGAATTCCGGCTCACATTTGCCGCCATTCAACGGAGGATCGCCGCGCTTGCGCGAGCGGCCGAGGTGCCCATTCGGCATCGCATCGTTCGAGATGATCCCATCGACGCTCTGGCAACGACGTGCGCCGAGTGTGGACCATGGAACGTCGTCGCGCTTGGCGAGCCGTTCGGCATCGCCAGCTGCGAAACGTTGCGCCAGTTGTTTGAGGCCGTGGTCGACGCGACTGGCGTGGTGGTTGTTGGCCCGCATGCGCGCCGCACCTCCGGTCCCGTCATTGTCGCCGCGGAAGATATCGATCGACTGCCGAGCATGGTGCGGGCCGCCGAGCGCCTTGCCTCGGTGACGGGAGGATCGCTGGTTGTCCTCCTGATCGCCGATGACGAAGAGCGGCTGCATTGGATGGAAGCGCAAGCGCGCCTGCTCCTGGGAGAGCGCATCGATGCGCAAATCGTTCGCGCGGAAGTGGCGCGCGGCGCGACGGAGGTCGTGGCCGAGGAGTTGCGGCGGCTGAAGGGTGGATTTGTTATCGCCCAGTTTGGCGGCCTTGTCGTGCCAGCCGACGGCAACCTCCGAGCCTTGGCGGTGGCGCTGGAATGTCCCATTCTGCTAGTGCGCTGAGCCGGTGGCGGCGGCTCGGTCTCGCTGAGCTGGCGAGGTGCGATCAGCTCTGCGTGTTTCCGCCAGTGTTTCAGTGAAAATTACAGGGCCTAAACTGCAGCTTCAAAACGAACATTTATCATCCGCAGTCGAACGGATTTCCAAGTGGTCGCCCATGTGGAAGGCGGTGGCGGCCGGAGCTGCAGTTCTTGTCTTTTTGCTTTGGGCGCTGGGCGGACTGGCCGCATGGGCGGCAGTTGTTCAGCTCATTGCCGTTGCGTTCGCAAGCATTTTGCTGGGTGGAAGAAAACAAGCGCGGCTGTCAGCTGACGTAGCTCCGCAGACCGCGCCGCCTGCACCCGCCCAAGAGACGGTCCACGACGATTCCAGTTGGCGTGCGGTTGTCAACGCCATGCCGGATCCGGCTGTGGTACTGGATGCGGACGGCGTCATCGTCCACCACAATGCAGCTGTGGTTGATCTTTTCCCGCGTACGCGCTCGGGCCAGCCCATCTCCAGCGTCATTCGGAGCCCGGACCTGCTTGCCGCGATTGAGAAGAAGCACACGCCTGAGGATGTGACCGTCGTCGAGCTGCAAGATTGGGTGCCGGTACAGCGCCGGGTTTCAGCCATTTTGACGGCGCTTCCCATCGCGCCAGGCGGCCCAGGAAAACCGACACTGCTCATCGTATTCCGGGACATCACCGATCAGGAAAAGCTGGCGCAGATGCGTGCTGACTTCATCGCGCACGCCAGCCATGAATTGCGCACGCCGCTTGCGTCGTTGCGCGGTTTCGTCGAGACGCTGCAGGGGCCAGCCCGCGATGATCCGCAAGCGCGAGACCGTTTCCTCAGCATCATGGCGGCGCAGGCGGAGCGCATGACCCGCCTCATTGACGACCTGCTTTCCTTAAGCCGGATCGAAATGCGCGTTCACGTTCCGCCGCGCGGTGTGGTCGAGTTGAACGAAGTCGTGAACTTCGTGGCGCAGTCTCTTGAACCAGTGGCCGAAGCTGCGGGCATCAGCATCTCTGTAGAGCCCTTGCCGACGCCTGCGCGCGTGCGGGGCGAGCGAGATGAGCTCATGCAGCTTTTCCAGAACCTGATCCACAACGGGATCCGGTACGGGAAGAAGAGCGGTCACGTTATTGTGCGGATGACGCGGGAGCCGCCGGTCGATGGGCGCCTACAGCGAATTTCCATTGCCGTTGAGGACGACGGTATCGGCATTCCGCCGGAACATCTCCCTCGCCTGACTGAACGGTTCTACCGCGTGAGTGCTGCGGCGAGCCGCGAGAAGGGTGGCACGGGATTGGGACTCGCCATCGTCAAGCATATCGTCACGCGCCACCGCGGCGAGTTGAAAATCTCCTCGAGCCCTGGAGAGGGGTCGACTTTCACTGTCGTGTTGGACGAGCTGCTGGAGTCCCCAGCCGCTTAGACCAAAAAAAATCGTTTTGTTTCAGCGTGTTACGCTGTCATCAAAGCTTAGCGTGGATGCTCTATCGAGGCATTGCGTTCTGAGGGGAGCCGCTTCGGCTTCCCACTTCAGCATCCAAGTTGGGAGAACACTGTGAGCAGAACCTTCGTTGCCATCTCGGCGATTATAGCCGTAGCAGGCCCTGGCTTTGCCGGAGCGGCAAATGCTCGAGATCACATCAAAATTGTCGGTTCCTCGACGGTATTCCCGTACACACAGGCTGTTTCTGAGGAGTTCACGCGCAAATTCGGTCGGAAAGCCCCCGTAGTTGAGTCGACGGGTACTGGTGGTGGCATGAAAATTTTCTGCCAGGGGATCGGTGAACAATACCCCGATATTACCGGTGCCTCTCGGGCCATGAAGAAGTCCGAGTGGGCGGAATGCGAGAAAAACGGCGTTACCGATGTGACCGAGGTGCTCATCGGCTATGATGGCATTTCAATTGCCCAGTCGCGTAAGGGCAAGCCGATGGATCTGACGAAAAGCCAAATTTATCTCGCCTTGGCAGCCGAAATTCCCGTCGATGGCCAGTTTGTTCCGAATACTCATAAAAAATGGAGCGACATCGACAAATCACTCCCCGACATTCCTATCCTGGTTTACGGTCCGCCGCCGACATCAGGCACCCGCGATGCGTTCGTCGAGCTTGCTATGCAGGAGGGGTGTCAAGCTCTCGATTTCATGAAGGAGCAAAAGAGCAAGCTCGATAAGTACGCGTATGGGAACCTGGTGAAGAACCAATGTAGCCGGATGCGTCAGGACGGCCCGTTCATTGAGGCTGGTGAGAACGATAATCTTATTGTCCAGCGGCTCGAGGCCGATCCAAATGCCGTCGGTATCTTCGGCTATTCATTCTTGTACGAGAACGAAGACAAGCTGCAGGCGATAAAGGTCAACGGCGTGAAGCCGTCGTTCGAGAGCATCGCATCAGGCGAATACAGCATTTCCCGACCCTTGTTCATCTACGTCAAGAATGCACACCGTGAGGTTATCCCCGGTCTGAAGGAGTTCGTCGCCGAGTACGTGAGCGATGAAGCGATGGGGCAGGACGGCTATCTGGCCGATCGGGGAATGGTGCCGTTGCAGCCGGATGTGCTGACGAAAACTCGTGACGCGGCGTTGAACGGTCAGAAAATGGATGTACCAACGAATTGATGGGTTGCTGCAAAAAGCCGGCTGCCGGTGACGCATTTCCGCCAGTCGCGATGTTGGGAGCCAGTTGGGTGCAATTTCGAGGTCGCGGCCTCTGGCTCCCTCATTTCTGACCCGAGCCCGGAAACTCATCGGGACAAAAGCAGAGAATGCTGACCCACGTTTTTGCCGCGCTGCTCGTCTTGACGGTGATTGGTTTTTTCATCGGCCGCAGACGGGCTCTTGTCTCAGTCAATGGTCAGGCCTATCGGCTTCATTCCCGCCCAGCCTATCATGCGAGTTTCGTTGCCGCGTGGGTGGGAATTCCGGCAAGCCTTCTGATTCTCACCTGGATTGCTTTGCAGGGACCGCTGCTCGATCGGATTGTCATGGCCACCTTGCCGCCGTCCTTTGTTATGGAGAAGACGGCCGGTGAGCTGAGCCTCGTCTTGAGCCAGATAAAGTCGGTGGCCGGCGGCACCGCATTTGGCAATCCCGATCCGCTGATTTTGGAATCCGGAGACCGCTTGAGAAACTGGCGGGAAATTGCACAACTTTCCATGTTCGTATCGGCCATCGTCCTCGCCATGCTGGGGGCGGTCATTGCACAGTCGAGGATTTCGCCAGAATTTCGTGCCCGGCAAGCCGTCGAGCGGATTCTCGACGGGCTCATGATCGCCTGCGCTGTTGTGGCGATTTTGACGACCCTTGGAATAGTCCTTTCTTTGCTCCTCGAGGCAATCCGATTCTTTCGGTGGGTTTCGCCCCTGGAGTTTCTGCTTGGCCTGAACTGGGAGCCGCAGATCGCCATGCGCGCTGATCAGGCCAGTGCCGGAGGCGCGTTTGGCGCAATTCCTGTTTTTCTCGGCACGTTCCTGATCGCGCTCATCGCGATGGCGGTGGCAATTCCGATCGGTCTGTTGTCTGCCATTTATCTTACTGAGTACGCATCGAACCGTTTTCGCGCCGTCATCAAGCCGATGCTGGAGATTCTTGCCGGCATTCCGACGGTTGTTTATGGGTTTTTCGCCGTGCTCGTCGTCGCGCCTGCCTTGCGAACGTTTGGTGAGGCTGTGGGGATCCCGATTGCACCGAACAGCGCATTGGCAGCCGGCGCCGTTATGGGGATCATGATTATCCCCTTCATCTCGTCGCTGTCGGATGATGCGATCAATGCGGTGCCCCGCTCCATGCGCGACGGCTCGCTGGCCCTCGGAGCGACAAAGGGGGAAACCATCATTCGCGTGCTGCTGCCGGCGGCGCTGCCGGGCATCATGGGCGGCATTCTCCTGGCGGTGAGTCGGGCCATCGGAGAAACGATGATCGTTGTAATGGCGGCGGGGATTATCGCCTCGCTGACGCTCAACCCGCTTCAACCCGTCACCACCGTTACCGTTCAAATCGTGACCCTGCTGATCGGCGATACGGAATTCGACAATCCGAAAACACTCGCCGCGTTTGCATTGGGCCTGATGCTTTTCTTGTCAACTCTTGTTCTCAACATCATCGCCATGCGTATCGTGCAGCGCTACCGGGAACAATATGAGTGACGTGAGCACACCATCTGCTGCAACACCTGCCGCCCAAACGGGCCATTGGTACTCCGTTGCCCAACAAAAGCGGCTGAAACGTCGTTACGCTGCCGACAGGCGCTTGCGCTACTTGGGATTGGGCGCGATAGGGCTCGCCATCGGTTTGCTTGGCATGGTGATCGTATCACTCGTTTACACCGGCCATCTTGCTTTCGCGCAAACGCGAGTGGAGCTCGAATTCTACGTCGATCCGGCGCTGGTGAAGGCGGACGATATTCGCGCGGGCAACTTCCGCGCCATTGCGCGCCAGGCGCTCTTTACCCAATTCCCCGAGGTCACAAGCCGTCGCGAGCAAACGCAGCTTGCGAAGCTTCTGAGCCCGGGTGCCGAGTGGATTGTTCGCGATTACGTTGCCGCCCATCCGGAGCTGATCGGCAAGAGCTTCAAGATGCTCGTGCCCGTTTCAGATCCCTATGATCAGCTGCAAAAAGGCCTCATGTCGCGAGATATGCCGGAATCGCAGCGGCGGCTCAGCGACCAGGCGATTGGCTGGTTTGACAAGCTCAAGAAGGCGGGGCTTGTCCACACAACGTTCGCCTACGAATTGTTCGCGAATGCGGATAGCCGCTTTCCGGAGTTGGGCGGCCTGGCAGGGGCAATCGCGGGGTCATTCCTGACGCTGCTCGTTTGCCTGGTGTTGAGTTTTCCGTTTGGGATCGCCGCGGCCGTCTATCTTGAGGAGTTTGCGCCGAAGAATCGGCTGACCGCGCTGATCGAGGTCAACATCAATAATCTGGCTGCCGTCCCTTCGATCGTCTTTGGTCTGCTTGGTTTGGCGGTTTTCTTAGGTTTCTTCGGTCTGCCTCGTTCCGCGCCATTGGTCGGCGGGATGGTGCTCGCGTTGATGACGTTGCCGACGATCATCATTGCGACCCGGGCCACACTGAAGTCCGTTCCGCCCTCGATCCGCGAAGCAGCGCTCGGAATCGGAGCCTCGAAGCACCAAGTGATTTTGCATCATGTATTGCCGCTGGCCATGCCCGGCATAATGACCGCGACGATCATTGGTCTCGCGCAGGCCCTTGGTGAAACGGCTCCGCTGCTCCTCATCGGCATGAATGCGTTTATCCCGAGCCTTGATAGCGTTGGCCTTCTTGAACCGGCAACGGCACTTCCAACGCAAATCTACAGCTGGGCGGATAGTCCGGAGCGCGGATTCGTGACTCGAACTTCGGCAGCCATTCTCGTGCTGCTCGGTTTTCTCGTGGTGATGAATACCGCAGCAATTTACCTGCGCCAGAAATTTGAACGGAAATGGTCGTGATGCGTGCGACCGCAGGGGAGAAAAGGATGAACGAGCAGGTTCACACGGCGAACCTAAAAACTATAGCTCAATCGCCTTTGGTCGCGCGGGGGATCGGGAACGTAAAGGTTCGGGCACGTAACGTCAATGTGTTCTACGGCGAAAAGCAGGCGTTGAAGAATGTTTCCGTCGATATTCCCGCCCGCGCCGTGACAGCCTTCATCGGACCGTCGGGTTGCGGCAAGTCCACGTTTCTTCGCTGTATCAATCGTATGAACGACACTATCCCCGGAGCCCGCGTTTCCGGCGAGATTACAATTGACGATCAGGACATTTACGACCCCAGCCTGGATGTCGTTCAATTAAGAGCTCGGGTCGGGATGGTATTTCAAAAGCCAAACCCATTTCCCAAATCGATTTACGAAAACGTTGCCTACGGCCCGCGTATTCACGGGTTGGCGCAAACACGCGCTGAGCTCGATGAAATCGTACTCTCCAGCTTGGAAAAGGCTGGTCTTCTGAAGGAAGTGAAGGATCGCCTCCATGAGCCGGGGACCAGTTTGTCCGGCGGTCAGCAGCAGCGACTCTGCATTGCTCGCGCCATTGCGGTGAGCCCTGAGGTGATCTTGATGGACGAGCCCTGCTCGGCTCTCGATCCGATTGCCACGGCGAAGATCGAGGAGCTGATTGACGAGTTGCGCGAAAATTACTGCATCATCATCGTCACCCACTCAATGCAGCAGGCGGCGCGCGTTTCTCAACGGACCGCCTTCTTCCATCTCGGCGAGCTGATCGAGGAAGGGGATACGGACGAAATTTTCACGAACCCGAAGGACCGACGCACCCAGGACTACATCACTGGCCGGTTCGGTTGAGACCGATGGGAGCCAAGCCATGAAGGAGCATATCGTACGGTCATATGAAGAGGAGCTGGCTCTGCTCGATCGCAAGATCGCTCAAATGGGTGGCCTTGCGGAAGAAGCGCTGGGTCAGGCCTTTGACGCGCTGGAAAAGCGCGACCCGCGGCTCGCCGAGGCGGTGATCGAGTCCGACAAGGCCATCGACCGATTACAGCTCGAAATCGAGGATCAGGTCGTCACCATAATTGCGCGGCGCCAGCCGCTTGCTGACGACCTGCGCCACGTGATTGCGGCCCTGCGCATCGTCTCCGACCTGGAGCGGATTGGTGACCTGGCGAAGAACACGGCCAAACGCGCACTTGCTATTTCGCACGAGCCCTATCCGAGGCCACTCATGTCCGGCCTGCGCAGCATGGTGGAGCGGGCGTTGCGGCAGCTCAAGGAGGTGCTTGATGCCTATGCGGAGCGTAACAGCGAGCTGGCGCTTTCCGTATGGCGAGAGGACGAGCAAATTGACGCTATGTATAACTCGGTTTTCCGAGAGCTTCTTACTTATATGATGGAAGATCCTCGCAATATCGGCATCTGTACGCACCTTCTATTTGGTGCAAAGAACATCGAGCGAATTGGGGATCACACAACCAATATTGCAGAAGTGGTCCACTACCTGGTTCATGGGCGTGCGATTACTGACGACCGGCCGAAAGGAGATAAGACAAGCTCCACCCTAATCTCCCGAGATCGCGACTAAGAGGGTTTCCATGTCGGCCCGGGTGCTGATCGTCGAGGACGAAGCTGCGCTGGCAGAATTGCTTCGCTACAACCTTGAGGCGGAGGGCTTCATTGTCAGCCACGCCTCAACCGGCGAGGAAGCGGAGCTTCTGATCGCCGAAGAAAAGCCGGACCTTATTATCCTCGATTGGATGTTGCCCACCTTTTCGGGCGTTGAGCTGTGCCGCCGCATTCGCGCCCGGCAGGAAACCCGCGCAATTCCGATCCTTATGCTGACCGCGCGGGGGGAGGAGAGCGACCGCATCCGCGGGCTTTCAACTGGCGCGGATGACTACGTCGTCAAGCCGTTTTCGCTTCCCGAGCTGATGGCGCGGGTGAAAGCCATTTTGCGGCGGACGGCTCCGGAGCGCTTAGCTGACGTATTGCGAGCCGGCGAGATCGAGCTCGACCGCGCGGCGCACCGCGTAACCCGTGGCAACCGCGAGGTGCGATTAGGGCCGACCGAGTTCAGGCTGCTTGAATTCATGATGCAAAGCCCGGGCCGCGTCTTGTCCCGGGAGCAGTTATTGAACGGCGTTTGGGGTCGAGACGCCTATATCGACGAGAGAACTGTCGATGTTCACATCGGGAGGTTGCGGAGAGCATTGGTGCGCGGGAAGGAGCACGACCCGATCCGCACAGTTCGCGGGGCTGGTTACGTCTTCGACCAGCGGCGGTCGGCCTGATTTGTAGCGGGGTTTCAGATCCGAGTTTGTCTCCAATTCCGTTTCGGACCGGCACGCCAATTGCAAAATTGGTGTGAGCCGGTTCCGTTAACCTTTGGAGACTTCTTTTTTTGTGAAAAATGTGTTACATAATTGCCGTTGTAGCGTAGCTGAACGGAATGGGGAACGCGAGGGCCGGGTGTCTGGGCTCACGTCGTTTTCGCCTGAATGACCCAAGCCGCGCTGCATGGTTCTGAACATGCGGGACTTTATGCGCGGAACGCCAGCCAAGTCTGCGATGTGGAACAGAAAACTATGCCCCGCACAAGGGCCATAGTTTGGCAATGGCACGCTTAGCCGGTGGCAACCTTGTCGACAAATTAATCTTGTCGTGACGCCCTCGATTGGGCGGGATGCGCGGCCGCATATGCGTCGAGCGCGACCCCTTAGCAGGTGAGATGACCAATGGCTCAGAAGACGAAGGTGCCTGTCAAGCCTAAGGGCGCGGGCGAAAAGGTGAAGGATCGGCTCGAGCGCACGGCCACGGCTTCCAAGCAAAAAGTCCCGGTAGCCAAGTCGTCGACAGCGAAGACTGCATCTGGAAGCGCAAAAACCGCAAAAATGGGCGCTGCCGCCAAGAATTCTCTAGTAAGTGAGCGTAAATTGACGGAAAGAGTGGAAGTGAACGCAAAAGCAGCGGTGAGTAAAACCAAGGCAGCTGTGCAAACGAAAGCTGCTGTTCAACCGGCAAAACTTTCCGAGAAGCCGGCAAAACTTTCCGAGAAAGCGGGGGGCAAGACTGGGGTGAAGACAGCATCTGCTAGCAAGAAGGCGACCGAAAAAGTACAGGCTAAGGCTGCTGCGCCAGCCGCCGCGACACGCTCTGCCCAGCCGGCGAAGACCGCGATGAAGGCCGCTCAGCCTCAAAGACCGGCTGTCGCCGCAATGGCCAAACCGGCCCAACCGAAGATTTCAGCTCCCGTCGCCCCTAAGGCGAGCGCAGAAAAAACAAAGGAAACCAAGCCGAAAGCTGAAGAGGTTAAGAAGCCAACGCAAGCTCGTCACGGTTTTTCGGTTGGCGAGTACATCGTTTATCCGACCCACGGTGTGGGCCGCATCGTTGGCATCGAAGAGCAAGAAATCGCGGGCATGAAGCTCGAGCTCTTCGTCATTACGTTTGAGAAGGACAAAATGACGCTGCGTGTGCCGACGGGCAAACTGCAGAGCGTCGGCATGCGGAAGCTTGCGAGCGAGGATATCGTCAAGAAGGCGATGGAGACGCTCAAGGGTCGTGCCCGCATCAAGCGGACGATGTGGAGCCGGCGCGCGCAGGAATACGAGGCCAAGATCAATTCGGGCGACCTAGTTGCGATCGCCGAGGTTGTGCGTGACCTCTACCGCTCGGAGTCTCAGCCTGAGCAATCTTACTCTGAGCGTCAGCTTTACGAGGCAGCGCTCGACCGCATGGCGCGTGAAATTGCCGCGGTGGAGAAGCTGGACGATCAGACTGCCGTGCAGCGGATCACCGAAGTGCTGGCCAAGAGCGCTCGCGGCCGTCGCGCCGCAGCCGAGGCTGCTGAAGGTGTTGACGCTGTCGAGGGCGAAGAGGAGAGCGCCGCCGCCGTGAAAGCTGCTTGAGCTGGTCGGCTTTCGGGAGTTGGTTAAGGCCCGGCCTTGGAGCCGGGCCTTATTTGTTTCGGGGATCGACGTTTATTTCGGAGATTCGTCAGGCTAACCCAGCTCGCTGTTTTCGAGTTCTAAGCAAATTATTCGACAAAATTTCCGCTCTTGGATGCCAAATGCGGAAAATTCTTTAAACAGCTCTGCTTTTCGACCGCAAAAATGGAGATATTTGCAGCTTTAAGCCACCCCGATCCGCAGCAGATCGTGCACGTGCACTATACCGACCGGCCTTTCGTCTTCCACAACGAACAGCGCCGTGATCCGCGCGGTATTGATCAGCTCCAAAGCAGCTGATGCGAGCGTATCGGGCGTTACTGTCTTCGGCTTGCGGGTCATGATGTCCCCAGTCTTGGCCCGAAGCAGGTGCTCGCCCATGTGGCGGCGCAGGTCGCCATCGGTGACAATCCCCACCAGCTTCCCTTCGCCATTTACAACCCCAAGGCAGCCGAAGCTCTTCTGGGTCATGATGACGAGGGCTGCGCTCATCGACTCGTACTCGGAGACGAGTGGGAGCTTTTCTCCCTTGTGCATGATGTCGCCCACAAGCTTGAGCTGTGCGCCTAGCGAGCCACCGGGGTGGAAGATCTTGAAGTCGTGAGCGGTGAACCCTTTTGCCTCAAGCAACGCTATGGCGAGGCTGTCGCCCAGGGCGAGCTGCATCGCCGTCGATGTGGTCGGCGCCAGGCCGTGCGGGCAGGCTTCCTTCGCCCGCGGTAGCTCCAGGACGATGTCAGAGGCCCGCCCAAGTGCGGAGTCTCGGCGGGACGTGATGGCGATAAGGGGGACTTTGAACCGCCGCGAGTAGTTGATGATGTTGGTCAGCTCGACCGTCTCGCCGGACCAGGAGATCGCCAGAACGACGTCCTCCCTGGTAACCATCCCGAGGTCGCCGTGGGCAGCCTCACTGGGGTGAACGAAGAACGCCGGCGTGCCTGTCGAAGCAAACGTCGCTGCCAGCTTTTGTCCGATGTGTCCGCTCTTGCCGATGCCGGTGACGATCACGCGCCCGCGCAGGCCGGAGATGACGTGAACAGCCTCCGTGAAAGCATCGGCCATGGGTCCTTTCAGCGCTTCCGCGAGTGCCGCCAAGCCTTCGGCCTCGATGTTCACCGTGCGAACAGCGGAGGCAACAGCCCGTTCGGCCTTGGCGGCGCCAGTGCCACCATTACTCCGCCCCTTGTCGGCTTCTGCCAAGGTCTGACCATTTCGGAGCGCTGTCGACTGCCCTGTCATTCCGCCTGATCCCCGGCGACTGCTCATGTTCTTGTCTAGCAGAGGGAAACGTACTCGCCAAAGATGGCAAACCGGCGAGGGCAAGCTTTTCAACTGTCGCGAGAGGTTCACGCCGTGCCTTGCTCCTCCGGTGCGGTGGCCCATACCTAATCGACATGCGGCACGTGCAAACTGGGTGGTTGGCGACGCACCGCTGCAACAATAAGGTGAGGACACTTCAGAGTTTAGGAGAGGGAACGCCTATGCGCGCCGCAGTGCTGACCGAAGTCAACAAGCCGCTCGAAATTCTGGACCTCGAACAGGAAGGCCCGAAGGAGGGTGAGGCCCGCGTCAAAGTGAAGGCGGCCGGGGTGTGCATGAGTGACTGGCACATCATGAATGGCGACTGGCCGCTGCCGTTGCCCATGGTGCTGGGCCATGAAGCTGCTGGTGAGGTGGTGGAGGTCGGGCCAGGTGTCTCCAACGTCAAGGTTGGTGACCACGTCATTTTCTCGTTCCGTCCACACTGCGGGCATTGCCCTTACTGCTCGCAGGGACGCACCGTGCTGTGCACTGGCCACAACGATTCACCCCGTTGGCGCATGCACGACGGCACCTCGCGCCTGAAGCTCAACGGGGAGCCGGTCAACGTGATGGCGCGGATCGGCACGTTTTCCGAGTACGTCGTGTGCCCGTCCGAGCAGCTTGTATCCATCCGCAAGGATTTGCCGTGGACGCATGCCGCTATCATCGGCTGTAGCGTGGCAACCGGTATCGGCGCCGTCATTCGTCATGCCCAAGTGCCGGCGGGGGCGACGGTGCTTGTCATCGGCTGCGGTGGCGTCGGGCTCAACGTGGTGCAGGGCGCGAAGCTCGCCGGCGCACGGATGATCATTGCTGTCGATCTGCTCGACAACAAGCTACAGTACGCGAAGCAGTTCGGCGCGACGCACACCATCAACGGGCGCGAGGAAGACGTCGTAGCCCGCGTGCGTGACCTGACTGGCGGATTGGGCGCCGATTATGCGTTCGATGCCATTGGTAGCCCGACCACTGCAGTCCAGATCGTCGAGGCCGTAGCACCCGGTGGGCACGCCGTTCTCGTTGGCATTCCGGCTTACAGCGCCACAGCGCCGATCGGGCTATCGAACATGGTGTACCTCGAGAAGAAGTTCACCGGCACGTACTACGGTTCGGTCCGGCCGACTGTCGACTTCGGGATCCTCGCGGACCTGTACATGGACAAGCGCATCAACCTCGACGATCTCATCAGCCGTACGTACCGCTTCGAGGAGATCAACGAAGGTTTCCGCCTGTTGACGTCAGGAAGCGTTGCGCGCGGCGTGATCGTCTTCGACTAATTGCAGTCGGGGGCTGCAAATAAAACATCGTGGAGCTGCCCGCGTGGGCAGCTCTGGCCTCCGATGTGCCCAACACTCATTTTGGACGTAGGAGCCAACCGCAAGAACGGAAGCGTTATTGGTTTCGCTCCTAACGTCACGTGTGATCTTCGTACTTGAACGACACCTTGAGCTTCACCCGATAAGCCTGCACGGCACCGCCTTCGATTACGAGGTCCTGTTCTACCACTTCGGCAATGCGCAGATCCCGCAGCGATTTCGAAGCCTTTTCGACAACGGTTCTCGCTGCATGCTCCCAAGATTCCGTGCTGGTTCCCACGAGCTCGATGATCTTGTAGACGCTCATTAAACACCTCCTGTCTCCGTTGCCCCGGACAGCTGCGCAAGATCATCTTTGGGAAGCGACTGAATACCTGATGGTCCTTCCGAGCAATCGCATCGATGATCCACGCAAGAGCCTTTGCAAGGACGCCAACTCAAGACGGACATGGCTGAGAACGACATCAATCCGCTGCGCACACGCGCTCATTACAACCACTGGACCACAGTAACGATCCGGTATTGCGATCAGGATCCGGTGGGACACATCAACAATACGGCCTACGCGGCCTTTCTCGAGCAGGCACGGGTTGCACTTGTTTATCCGTTGCTTAAGAGCTACGGGGGGCCAAACCTTGAGCTCGTGATCGTGCGTCTGGTCATCGATTTCCTGAAAGAGCTGCATTTTCCGGGCAGCGTCGACGTTGGCACGCGCATCGGCCGCGTCGGCTCGAAATCGTTCGTGCTCCAACACGCCATTTTTCAAACGGGAGAGGAGCATTGTGCGACGACTGCGGAGTGCACGATGGTCTTTTTCGACGTCGCGCAACGGACTTCGACGTTGCCTCCGCCCGAGGTGAGAGCGGCGCTTGAAAAATTCGGCAGTGAGCAGCCGCAGTGAGGTAGATGTTGCTGAAACGCCGCGGTTCTTGGGATTTTTGCCCAAGCAAGGAACCAAGTCGCGATTTGAGCATTACATGTTCGTCCATGAAATGATTACAGCAGCGGGGTAGAGCCCCGGAGAGATCGCGGCGGAACTCTCCGGGGTCATTCTCTTTTCTTCAGAACACCGCGCGTAGTTTGTTACGGCGTAATCGCCACCTTCAGAACGCCGTCCCCTTGATTGGCGAACAGCTCGTAAGCCGTTTCGATTTCGTCCAGCTTGAAGTGGTGCGTGACAAGCGGCTTCAGGTCAGCGCGGCCGGAGGCGATGACGTTCATCATCCGGCGCATGCGCTCCTTGCCGCCGGGGCAGAGCGTGGTGATGATGCGGTAATCGCCAAGCCCCGCAGCAAAAGGCTTCAGCGGAATTCTTAGATCTTCACTGTAGACTCCCAGGCTGGAAAGTATGCCACCGGGACGAAGCACACGAAGCGCGGCTTCAAAGGTTGCCTGCTTGCCGAGAGCTTCGATCGCCACATCAACGCCCCGTCCGCCGGTCAAGCGCAAGATTTCATCGACAGGATCGGTTTGGGTCGAGTTGATCAGGTAGTCAGCTCCGAGCCGGCGCGCCATTTCGAGCCGTTCTGGCAGCATGTCGACGGCGAAGATGGCAGTCGCGCCCATGAGCCGCGCGCCAACGGTCGCGCAAAGGCCGATTGGTCCCTGTGCGAAGATGGCGACCAGATCGCCAATTTTTATGCCCGCGGACTCCGCTCCCGAGAAGCCGGTCGACATAATGTCGGGGCACATGAGCACTTCGATATCGCTCAGCCCATCGGGAATTGGTGCCAGATTGACCATCGCATCGGGCACCAGAACGTATTCTGCCTGGCAGCCGTCAATCGTATTTCCGAATTTCCAGCCGCCGATGGGCTTCCAACCGTGTGCTGTGCCGGCGCCATCCTGCGCATGATCGCCCGCCAGGCAGGCATAGCTGTGGCCGCTTGGCGTGATAGCGCCGGCGATCACGCGTTGGCCTTCACGATAGCCTTTGACCGCTGAACCCAGCTTCTCAATGACGCCGACCGGCTCATGGCCGACGATCAAGCCGCGGGCGACAGGATATTCTCCCTTGAGGATGTGGATGTCGGTTCCGCAGATCGTCGTGGTGGTGACGCGAACAAGAGCATCGAGTGGCCCCACATCGGGAATGGGCTTTTCGTCGAGCACGATGCGGCCGGGCTCGACGAACACCGCAGCTTTCATCTTCCCAGCCATCGCAAATCTCCTCCTTTGCTCGCCGCCAACGATGGGCCGGGCGAAATTGTTCCCGGCCAACCGGCAGTGTGAGGAGGCTTGCGACTTAGCTCACGCGTTGCCGTCGAGCTCTGCGAAGACGCGGCGAGCAATGCGGAAGCACTCGACCCCCGCCGGCATGCCCGCGTAAACAGCGATCTGATGCAGGATGGACTGGATTTCCTCACGCGAAACGCCATTACGAATGGCACCGCGCAGGTGCAGCTCCCATTCCTCCATGCGATTGAGACCGGCGATTAGGCCGAGGTTGATCATCGAGCGAACTTTCGGGGGAATGCGCTCGTCGCCCCAAATCGTGCCCCAGCAGTATTCGTTCAGCATGTCCTGAAACGGACGATTGAAATCATCCGCTGAGGACATGGCTTTGTTGACATACTCCTCGCCAAGCACCGCCTTGCGTTTGGCGAGGCCCTTCTCCCAAAGCTCCTTGTCCACGTGAGTCTCCTTCGCTTTAGTTTTGTAGAGGGCGACCGCAGCAGCGCGGAAAACCAGAAGCGGAACTTACACGCGGCATGCGGCAAGGCAAACAGAGAGCCGAGCCGTCACAACGGCTCGGCTCCGGCAATCGCAGAAGCATTCAGCTGCCCGCTTAGGCCTTTCTCAGCTTGGCAAGATCGGGGATCGGCCGTGCGGTCGCCGGGTTCTCGGCCAGCAATTGCTCGAGCGCGTGAGCAACGGAGAGCACGAGTGCATCCGAGCCGTTCGGACCGACGACCTGAATGCCGAACGGCATACCCAGGTGATCAAGGCCGCATGGAATAGTGGCGGCCGCCGGAATAGCCGTCGTTAGCCCGTAGGTAATTGCCAGCCAACGCATGTAAGTGGGCATCGGCTCGCCATTGATTTCCGTCACCGTCAATTGTTCGTGCGGGAACGGAGATACGGAGGCTGCAGGGCAGATAAGCACGTCGACTTCGTCGAAGAAGCCGAGGAAACGGCGGTAGATCTTCGATTGCTCGACGTTGGCCCAGGCGATGTCCGCAGCAGTCCACTTCAGGCCGCGTTCGGTGTTGTCGATGACATTGGGCCCTAAGAGGTCACGATGCTTTTCCAGCCTTTCGCGATGGGCACCGACGAAATAAACGCCGCGCAAAATCTCGAAGACGTCGTGAACCGGCCCGAGATCGGGGTCGCGGTCTTGGGTCTCCGCAAAGACGTGCCGGAACGTGCTGACTTTCTCCCCGAACACACGGCGGATGTCTTGGTCGATCGGAGAGCAGCCGAGGTCCGTTGAGATCGCCACGCGCAGGCTGCCAAGGTCGATGAGCGGCAGTTCCTCAGGAATGCGCAGCGAATCGTCGTTGGAGAACGGATCACGCTTGTCGATATCGATTTGCGCCTTGAGCAGAAGATGCAGGTCGGCAATCGTGCGGCCCATCGGTCCATTCACCGGAAACGGACATAGGGCGGAGGACCGCTCCGGTCCCGGGACGACGCCGGGGGATGGACGAAAACCGCTGACGCCGCAGAACGAAGCCGGCGTGCGCAGGCTTCCGCCGTAATCGGACCCTGTTGCGAGCGGCACCATGCCTGTCGCCAAGGCCACGGCAGAACCGCCCGATGATCCTCCGCACGTCTTCACGGGATCGAACGGGTTGCCGGTTGCGCCATAAACCCGGTTCTTGGTGTTGGCGCCGGCGCCGAACTCCGGCGTGTTCGTCTTGGCGAGGATGATCGCGCCTTTGTCACGCAAATTCGCTACGGTGTCCTCGTCGCGCTCGGGCACATGATCCTTATAGATCAGGGAGCCCCACGTCGTCCTGAGGCCGCCCGTCGCCTGCAAATCCTTGATGCCGAGGGGAAGGCCATGGAGCAGGTCCAGATCATCGCCGCGCATAACGGCCTGTTCGGCAGCCTTGGCGGCCTCCCTGGCGCCCTTTTCGTCCATCGCGACGATGGCGTTCAGGGTAGGGTTGACCTCTGAAATACGCCTGAGGCAGCTCTCCAGAAGTTCGACAGGCGACAGTTTTTTCAGACCGATCAGCCGGCGTGCTTCGACGGCGGAAAGATCGCAAGGTTCAGTCATTGTAGCGTTTGCCTTTCCGTTGAGAATGACCTTTGAAAATTTCAGCGACGGGGCAGGCTGTCGGTTTCGCCAAGGTCCCAGTAGAGCCCGGCCATCAATTCCAAAGCATTTTGGGATACCGACATGAGGATGTGCTCATCAGGTGCGTGCTGGGAACAGGAGGCATAGGAGTGCGGCAACCATAGCGTCGGCATTCCGAGCACATCCGTGAAAATGTCGTTGCAGATCGAGCCGCCCATCTGCGGAATGACAGCTGGCTTCGTGTCGGTCGTGCGCTGAATTGACTCGACGGCCCAGACCACCCACGGATTGTCGGGCTCGGTACGGGTCGCTGTGAAGCTTCCATCATTGGCGCTCGGTGGATCGGTGACGCGAACAGTGTCGAAGCCCTTCTCGCGGAGATGGCGCTCCAGCGCCGGACGAATGGCGTTGATGTCAGTTCCGGCGACAAAGCGAAGTTGGCAGTTCGCAATGGCCTTCGGCGGGATCGCGTTCACGGGCCGGCCCGGCATGCCGGCGCCGATCGCGAGTACGTTGAGAACGTTTGAACCGTAGACACGCTCGGCAGGCGTCAGGTCGGGTTCACCCCACCATTCGTCAATCTTTGGACCTTTTTCGCCGCCGTCGACCTCGACATCGGCAAGCGCCTTGCGGACCGCATCAGACATTGGCGGCGCCTTGAGCTCCGGCACGAGAAGCTCGCCAGTCGGACCCACGATGGTGGCAATGGCATTCGCGAGGATGATGGCCGGGTTTGCCAGCAAGCCGCCCCAGTTGCCGGAGTGGTGGCCGCCTTCTCTGAGCTCACAGACCAGATCAAAGTTGACGGCGCCGCGGCAGCCGAGGGTGAGGGTCGGACGCTCAGGGCGCGTACGCGGGCCATCCGAGGCGATCAGCACATCGGCGGCGAAGTCTTCCTTGTGGGCGGCCACCAGCTCTTTCAGTCCCTTGGAGCCGGCTTCTTCGCCCATCTCGATCATGAACTTGACGTTGAAGCCAAGCCTGCCACCGCGCTCCTCCATCACGGCCTGCAGGGCGGCCATGTTGATCGTATGCTGGCCCTTGTTGTCCGCGGTCCCGCGGCCGTAAAGCCGGTCGCCGTCGCGGGCTGTGATCCAGGGGCCCTTGCCCTTGGTCCACTGCTCCTCGAGCCCGCGGATCACGTCGCCATGGCCGTAGCCAAGAACCGTAGGCAGGCTCGGATCCTCGATGCGCGTCGCCAGAAGGACGGGCCCCTGGCCTTTTACGGGGTTCGGATAAATGCGGCAGCTAAAGCCCATCCGGTTGAACGCGGGCTCCATTTCCTCCTTCAGGTAAGCGAGAAGATGAGGGAGGCTCTCGGGAAGCAGCTGGCTTTCGGTTCGGTAGGCGACACGGCGCGCGAGATCCGCCTCGAAAGCGCCGCTCTCGATGTAGTGGCGCGCGCGTGCGATAGCTCCTTCCCGCGATCCAGAACCGCTTCCGCTCATTCCTGTCTCCCTCATGCAGTTGTTCGCTTTGTGCTGGACAGTGGCCTACACCGGCTGCCGCGTCCAGCGGTTCGCTGTTGAAGCATGCCAGTCATGCTCACGGCGCGAAGAGGCTTGTCACGGTTTGACGGCTAAGCGCATCTTCTGGCGAAAAGCATTTTCGAACAGGCGAAAGAAGGGAAACGCGTGTCAAACGGCGGGGGCAATGGTGGTCTCGCCGCGCGGTTGCGTGCGAGCGGCAAGGCAGGAAAGCGCAATGATCCTCTAGTCGGCGCAATCTGGGTTGTCCTGGCGATGGCGACGTTCGCCGGCCTCGGCACCTTCGGAAAGTACGCCATGCAGGCCGGGGTCGATCCGCTGCAAGTGATCTTCTTCAGGAATTTCTTCTGCCTGATCCTGATGACGCCGTTGCTCTATTGGCGAGGGCCTTCTCTCGCTTACTCTGAGCAGTTTCGGCTTTATGGCGTCCGCGTCGGGCTCTCCGTCATTTCGATGATGGCGTGGTTCTCGGCTTTGTCGATGATTCCTCTCGCCGAATTGACCGCCATTGGCTTCCTCGCGCCCTTGTTCGCCACGGTTTTCGCCGTGTTCTGGCTGGGCGAGGTGGTACGGGCCCGGCGGTGGACAGCGCTTGTCGTTGGTTTCATCGGCGCGCTCATCATCCTGAGGCCGGGCGGCTTGGGATTTGGGTGGGGGCAGTGCGTGGCTCTCTTCTCGGCCGTAACGACCGGAATCATCGGTCCGCTGCTCAAGCAGATGACGGCGCAGGACGACCCCGACAAGATCGTCTTCATTACCAATCTGTGGGCCGCGCCGGCTTCCCTCATCCCCGCCCTTTTCGTGTGGGAATGGCCGCCGCTTGCGGTGTGGCCATATCTTCTGGGGCTGGGACTGTGTGCCGTTCTAGGTCACGTGGCGCTCCTGCGCGGGTTCGCATCCATGGATGCGTCGATGGTTTTTACCTTCGAATTCTCCCGCCTGCCGTTCGCAGTGCTGGCCGGCTATTTTTTCCTCGGTGAAACCACGGATATCTGGACCTGGGTTGGAGCCCTCATCATCTTCAGCTCGGCCGCCTATATCACCCGCCGCGAAGCCCAGCTTGCCCGTGAGCGGGGTGTGCGGATCCGCGATGTTTCCGATCCTTTGAGCCTCACGCCTCTGCGATTGAAAGTCTAGGGCTTGCTGCTCGCCACTGCGTAGCTGGCAGCGAGCCCTTGCGGGCGTCCGATTGGAACTCCTTCGGCACACGGCATGTTCATCCTGCAGGCCAATCTTGAGGTGGCTCAAGGACGCCCGACCCATGGACATGCCTTTTATTCGAGGATGCAGAGGCTTACCTCCTGCGTCCTCTTCAGCCGCATCCATCAATGGATGGGGCGATCGTTTCCGCAGCTGGCGGAACAATTCGAGCTGCTCCGTCAGCGCCGCTGTTTGGGAGTAAACCCATGGATAGCTTCGGCACGCGGACCGAACTTCGCGTAGGCGACAAGACGTACACTTACTACAGCTTGGCCAAGCTGCGCGAACACGGCTTCGACGTCAGCAGGCTTCCCTACTCACTGCGCATCCTCATCGAAAACCTTCTCAGGAATGAGAACGGCACAACCGTTTCCCGCGCGGACATCGAGGCACTGGCCAGTTGGAAGCCGCAAGCGAGCGGGCAACGGGAGATCGCGTTTACACCGGCACGCGTGCTGATGCAGGATTTCACGGGCGTTCCGGCGATTGTCGATCTCGCCGCCATGCGGGATGCGATGGCTCGTCTGGGCGGTGACCCTGCCAAGATCAATCCGCAGCAGCCGCTTGAGCTTGTGATCGACCATTCCGTGCAGGCAGACGTGTTCGGCCGGCCGGATGCCATGCGCATCAATACCGAGCTTGACTACGCGCGTAACGGCGAGCGCTACGCGTTTCTCAAGTGGGGCCAGCAGGCGTTCAAAAACTTCCGCGTCAGCCCACCAAATGGCGGCATCTGCCATCAGGTCAACATGGAATACCTGGCCCGGGTGGTGTTCGGCGCTCGCGAGGAAGATGTGCCGAAGGGCGTCGAGAAGCCTCTCGCCTACCCGGATACACTTGTAGGCACGGACTCCCATACGCCGATGGTCAACGGGCTCGGCGTGCTTGGTTGGGGTGTCGGCGGCATTGAGGCCGAAGCGGCCATGCTTGGCCAACCGATTTCCATGCTGATCCCCGACGTAATCGGATTCCGCCTCTACGGCGAACTCCGCGAAGGCGCGACGGCGACGGACCTTGTTCTGACAGTCACTCAGATGCTCCGGAAAAAGGGCGTCGTCGGCAAGTTCGTCGAGTTTTTTGGTCCGGGTGTGAGCAAGGTACCGGTGACCGATCGCGCGACGATCGGCAACATGTCGCCGGAGTACGGATCGACGTGCTCCATCTTCCCGGTCGATGCGCTGACCTTGGACTATTTGCGGTTCACTGGGCGTTCGGAAGAGCAGGTCGCGCTGGTCGAGGCCTACATGAAGGCGCAAGGCCTCTTCCACGATGCCAACGCGCCCGAGCCAGTGTTTACGGACACATTGGAGCTCGACCTCTCGACCGTGGAGCCGAGTATTGCGGGGCCTGGGCGTCCGCAGGATCGCATTCCACTGCGCAAGGCGAAGGAGGCGTTCGAGGCTGCATTGCCGTCCTTGCTGCCGCCGGCTCCGCAGCCGACCCAGAAGGGAGCATCGGCAAAATCTTCTGATGGCAGTAAAATCGGCGTGTGGGGAGAAACACCTGCCAAGGATGTAGGCCAGGTTCTTCCTCAGCCAGATGGAGACATCGCGAGAGAACTCCGCCACGGATCGGTAGTTATCGCGGCCATAACCAGCTGCACCAACACCTCCAACCCCTCCGTGATGATCGCGGCTGGTCTGCTTGCGAAGAAGGCGGTGGAGCGTGGCCTGCGGCGTCAGCCGTGGGTGAAGACATCGCTGGCGCCGGGGTCGCGCGTCGTCACGGAATACTATGATAAGGCTGGGCTTACGCGATATCTTGAAGCTCTTGGTTTCAATCTTGTCGGTTATGGCTGCACGACCTGCATTGGAAACTCAGGGCCGTTGCTGCCAGAGGTTTCAGAAGCCATCGCTCAGAAAGGCCTGGTCGTCGCATCGGTGCTCTCCGGCAACCGGAACTTCGAGGGGCGCATTCACTCGGAGGTCCGCGCCAACTATCTAATGTCGCCGCCGTTGGTGGTGGCGTTTGCGATTGCTGGCCGCATCGACATTGATATGGAAACGGAGCCGCTTGGGTACGATCCCAATGGGCAACCTGTTTTCCTGCGCGATTTGTGGCCGAGCCAAGCAGAAATTCGGGAAACCATAAAGAATGCCATCACGTCGGAGATGTACCGCCAGAATTACGCGCGGATCTTCGACGGCGATGAACATTGGCGTTCCCTTGAAGCGCCGTCGGGCGATCTTTACGCGTGGGATCCGAATTCGACGTATATCCAACATCCGCCGTTCTTTACGAACATGTCCCGCGAGGCGCCGTCGAGCGTGCCGGATATTCATGAGGCGCGCGTGCTCGCCTTGCTGGGCGATAGTGTGACGACGGATCATATTTCGCCTGCTGGAGCAATCCGCGCGGACTCGCCTGCTGGGAAATATCTCATCGCTCAGGGTGTCGCGCCGAAAGATTTCAATTCCTATGGCGCCCGTCGCGGTAATCACGAGGTGATGGTTCGCGGCACTTTCGCGAACGTCCGTATTCGCAATCGCCTGGCTCCGGGAACGGAGGGTGGTTTCACGACCTATCTGCCGACCGGCGAAGTGATGACCATCTACGAAGCCTCGCAGCGATACATCACCGAAGGAATCCCGCTCATCATTCTGGCGGGTAAAGAATACGGCTCAGGCTCAAGCCGCGATTGGGCGGCCAAGGGGCCATATTTGCAGGGGGTGAGGGCGGTTATTGCCGAGAGTTTCGAGCGGATTCACCGTTCCAATCTCGTCGGAATGGGCATTCTTCCGCTTCAGTTCCTGCCCGGCCAGTCCGTCGAGAGCCTCGGACTTTCGGGTAAAGAAACGTTCTCCATTGAGGGAATCTCAGAGGGAATCGCGAGCGGGTTCGCGAAATCGCGCAATCTTTTGGTCCGCGCCCGGAGGGATGACGGCACGGAAACATCATTCGAAGTCATTGCGCGGATCGATACGCCTCAGGAGGTGCTCTATTACCGGCACGGCGGAATACTCCAGTACGTGCTGCGGCAACTCCTTGGAAGTGCCGACACGGCGGCGACTGCCAAGAAGGGGCCAGTGCCAATTCCGGAAGTTGTGGCGCCGGCGAGCACGGGAGATCCGGTGGAGGAGGGTTCCATCGAGTCGTTCCCGGCCAGCGATGCGCCGTCTCACCTAACCGAGCGTGCGGTACCCGGTACCGGTTCAGGCAGCTCCGGTTCCGGCTGAGGCGGCCTCTGATTTTTGCTGGGCCATCCATTCGTCGAGGCGCATGATCTGTTCGGGCGTCATGGCGAGCCCCAGCTTGGAACGCCGCCAGACGACATCAGCGGCTGTTTCGGCCCATTCCTCTTGCATCAGGTACCGCACCTCGGCCTCGCTCAGACCGCCGCCGAATTGCTCGCCGAGATCGTCAGGCGTACGCGCGCTTCCGAGTATTCGGGAGGCACGGGTGCCGTAGGCGCGGGCTATCCGTTCGAGGTAAAGCTTCTCGAAACCGGGATACTGAGCCACCAGTTTTTCAACCAGCTGAGAAAAGCCCTGCATCGGAAAGTCACCGCCCGGCAGGGGAGCTGTATGCGTCCATCCTTGCTTATTCACGCCCGGGAAATGAGGTGCGAGGAGATTGAGGGCTTCTTCCGCGAGGCGGCGATAAGTTGTGATCTTTCCGCCGAGGACGGAAAGGAGGGGGGCGCCGCCGTCCGCATCAATCTCCAGCTTGTAATCGCGTGTTGTAGCTTGCGCTGCATCAACACCATCATCCAGCAGTGAGCGCACGCCGGCGAAACTCCAAACCACGTCGCTCGGCCATATCGCCTTGCTGAAATAGCCGGAAATAGCTTCGCAGAGATATGAAATTTCTTCCGGCGAAGCTTTGACTTCGTCCAGCGACTCCCGATGGTCGAAATCGGTGGTGCCGATCAGCGTGAACCGACCTTCGTATGGAATGGCAAAAACGATGCGTTTATCTGCATTTTGGAGAATGTAGGCGCGGTCATGCTCGAACAGCCGAGGAACGACGATGTGGGCTCCACGGACAAGTCGCGTGCGAGGACGGCTTTTTTCAGGTCGTAATGTCTTATCGACGAAATCAACCCACGGGCCGCTTGCGTTGACGAGCGCACGCGCCTCAATCGTCTCGGATGTGCCATCGCGAAGGTCCGTTACGTGGAGAACCCAGCGATCCGCCCGACGTTCGGCCCGCTCGACTTTGTGGCGTGTGCGGATGACCGCTCCACGATCTGCCGCATCGCGCGCATTCAGAACAACCAGCCTGGCGTCGTCCACCCAGCAGTCGGAGTACTCGAACGCGCGGCCTCGCAGCTCCGGCTTCAGAGGAGCGCCGGCAGGATCATCAGCAAGCGCGAGAGAACGGGTTGGAGGAAGCGCCTTCCGCCCACCGAGATGGTCATAGAGGAAAAGCCCAAGGCGCAGGATCCAGGCGGGCCGCATAGCCGGATGATGTGGCAGGATGAAACGCATCGGCTTGATGATGTGCGGCGCCAAGGCCCAGAGCACCTCGCGCTCGATCAGCGCCTCGCGTACCAACCGGAATTCGTAGTATTCGAGATAGCGTAAGCCGCCGTGAATCAACTTGGTCGAGGCGCTGGACGTGCCACTCGCCAGGTCGTTTTTCTCGAACAATGCGACGCGAAGTCCGCGGCCGACGGCATCCCGCGCAATCCCGCAACCGTTCACGCCACCGCCGATAATGGCGAGATCGAATGGCTCTCTTGAAGGGCCAGCCTCTCGCAGCATCAGCGCACCTCCAACAACAGATCCGCGAGTTCGGCGAAGCCGGCAGCAGAGGGTGCGGACGTTACCCACGCAGGCGCTGCGGGCAAAGCGTCCTTGAAATTCATGACGTTGGCCACGCCGACCGAATTGGGAAAGAATCCAAACATGGGAGAATCGTTGGGGCTATCGCCCACGAAAACAACCGTTTCGGGGCAGGCCAGCGCATCGATGTCGAGTTCCTCTTTCAGAAACCGCAGGCTCGTCGTGAGCTTGTCGTAGGTTCCGAACCAGCCATTGACGTGAATGGACGAGACCTTAGCTGTTGCGCCGAAGCGTTCGAAGATCGAGACGATGCGCGCAACGGCGTCTTTCGGCAGCGGCGGCACGTCCTCGCAAAAGTCTATGGCGAGATCGGCTTCCCTGTAATGTTGGTCAGCCGCGACAGCGGCGCCAGGCACTTCCGCAAGAACGGCTTCGCGAATGGCTTCAAGGGCGCGCCGGTCCCGCTGGCGCTCTTCGGGCGTCTTCGCATAGCGTCTTATCATGATGCGTCGCGCGTCATCGTAACGAAAGTAGAAGGCACCGTTCTCTCCGACCACGCCGTCCACCGGCCATTGACGGGCGATGAGATCGCACCAGCCAGCCGGCCGACCTGTGACCGGTACAACGGCCAAGCCCGCTTCCTTGAGACGCGCCATGGCGCTGTACGACGTCGGAGGTAGGCGACCACCCTCGGTCAACGTGTCGTCAATGTCTGTCAGGACGGCGCGAATTTGACGTCGCGCTTCTTCTGGAAACTCGGCCACGGGGCGCATCTGGGAGAGGGCTCCTCAATATCGTCCGGCTCGGCTTGCAGGCTGCTGCGTAGGTCTTCCGACAGTTCGGGATCAAGCCAGCGCCGGGCCGATTGGTCATTTTCCTCGGCGGCCTTTGAAGGCGGTTCACCGATAGCTCGTCAAGAGCTGTCGATCAAAGCGGTGCATTCCCGCAGAATACCTTCAAGCTGATCGCGTACAGAGCGAGCGCCGGGAGCGAACACGTAATCGAAGACAGCGGAGCCGATGGTGAACGCATCGACTCCCAGTTTACGGAGCGTACGGATCTGCTCCGGCGTGTTAATCGAGCCCGCGACGATGAGATAGCCGCGACTGCCGAGTCCGCGGCGCGCCGCCGCGATGAGTTCGAGCGGGTTGGATTGGATGGATCGAAACGCCAGCAGATCAGCCCCTGCGCAGCCTTTGTCGATAAGGGTCTGACACTGACTTTCGATCTCCGTTTGGTCGCCCTCAAGGCGGGTGGGGTGGCCAACTGGTCTTCCGGCAAACGGGAAATAGCTCGTCTGGCTCCCCCAAAGAACGGAGAGAACCTCATCCACCTGCGTGCCACCGAGCAGGCGATCCACGCCGAGATCACGGGCAATTTCAGCGGAGTGCAGGCTTCCCGTCGGATCGGTTGATACAACCTCCATGTAAGAGATCGCCCCGGCTTCCCGAATGCGCTCGGTGAGTTGGGCGAGGAGCCGGGGCGACGCGCCCACGTCCTTGAAGCCGATATGGCGCAGACCAAGCGAAGCGACTTCGTCGAGAATTCTGAGCGGATCCTCGACGGTCCGATCCTGGTGCGTCAGCATGAAAATGAAGTCCATGGACGCCTGCATCTTCGAGCGGGGGGCAACTAGAGATACCGCAGAACAATGCGCGAAGGGAGCCTAATCGTCGCTCCCTGCTCCGCGCCGGTCCATGAAACACTTTGACTCTTTCTCCTCTCAACTGAAACGAGTGTTGCAGGGAGCCGCGCCCCGTGATCTATTCTTCCCATGAATGTTCGTGCTGTTGAGGAAGAGCTTCTGTCAGCATTCGACCGGCTTCCGCCGCAACTGCAGGTCGCCGCGCGATGGCTGCTCGATCACCGGGACGATGTCGCGTTTCTGTCCATGCGGGAGGCAGCCCGCCGCGCGGAGGTGACGCCTGCCACCATGACGCGGCTCGCCCAGCGGCTCGGCTACAGCGGATTTGGTGACCTTCGGGAATTGTTTACGCGCGCGGCTCGCTCCCGCGAGATGCCGTTTCACGAACGCGCGGAGGGGTTGCGGGCGCGGCGCGACCTCGACGGCGACAGCGCCCTCATAGTCGACATGCTGGCCGTCCTCTCCGGCCATTTGCGGACACTTTGCGAGCCGGAGACGTTGTCGGCCCTAGCGCGCGCGGCGGACATCATCGAGCATAGTGAGCGTGTTTTCTGCGTGGGCGCCCGCTCGGGTTTCGCCCCCGTCTATTTGGGCGCTTACCTATTCTCGCTGATCGGTGAGAAAACCCACTTGCTCGATCAGGCGGGTTCGATCGGCCTCGATGCCCTGCGCGATTTGTCTCCGCGTGACGCTATGGTGGGCTTGAGCATTTCGCCTTATACGCGCCAAACCGCAGAGGCCGTTGCTTACGCCGCCGAGCGCGGAGGACAGGTCATTGCCATCACGGACAGCCGTACGGCGCCAATCGCCAGGGCCGCCACGGTGGCGATCATTGTTCCGACAGATACACCATCATTCCTCCAAACGATGAGTCCCGCATTCATCGTCATGGAGTGCTTAGCCGCACTCGTCGCCGCACGACGAGGTGATCGTGCCGTTGCAGCAATAACGAAGGCGGAGAAGCTGCTGTCTCGGTTTGGCAGTTACACGAATCAGGGAAATTCAAGGCGACGCGACACATGAGCGAATATACAAGTCGAATCCTGCACCGGCGCATTCACGGAACTCTCCCCGTCGCGGTCGGTGGCAAAGGGATCGAAATTTTCGATAGCGACGGCAAGGCCTACATCGACGCTTCAGGTGGCGCGGCCGTTTCATGCCTGGGTCATGGCCATCCGGCCGTCAACCAAGCCATCAAGGCCCAGCTCGACAAGATTGCCTACGCTCACTCGTCCTTCTTCACAACCGAAGCAGCGGAGCGACTGGCCAATATTCTGATCGAGCATGCACCCAAAGGTTTATCGCACGCCTACTTTGTGTCCGGTGGCTCAGAGGCGGTTGAGGCGGCACTGAAGATGGCGCGGCAGTACTTCGTCGAGCGCCGGGAGCCGCAGCGCCGGAATTTCATCGCGCGCCGGCAAAGCTACCACGGCAATACGCTGGGCGCGCTCGCTGTTGGCGGGAACATGTGGCGGCGGCAGCAGTACGCGCCGTTGCTTTTCGAGAGCCACCATGTGTCGCCACCTTACGCCTATCGGGAGAAACGGGATAACGAGACACTGGAGGAATACGGACAGCGGCTTGCGAACGAGCTGGAAGAGAAAATCTGCGAGCTCGGTCCCGAGACTGTTATCGCCTTCGTGGCCGAAACGGTTGGGGGGGCAACGCAGGGCTGTACCACGCCTCCGCCTGGATACCTGCGGCGTGTACGGGACATCTGCAATCGCTACGGCATCCTTTTGATCCTGGACGAAGTGATGTGCGGCATGGGCCGCACCGGCACGCTCCATGCCTGCGAGCAAGAAGGGGTTTCGCCGGATCTCCTGATCATTGCCAAGGGACTGGGTGGTGGCTACCAGCCGATTGGTGCTGTGCTGCTTTCGTCGGAGATTTATGCCGCGTTCCGCGACGGCAGCGGCTACTTCCAGCATGGGCACACTTACATGGCCCATCCCGTGGCCTGCGCCGCGGCGCTCGCAGTTCAGGAAACGATCATCAAAGAGAACCTCCTTGAAAATGTGCGCCAGCAGGGCGAGCGGCTGGAGCGTCGCTTGAGAGAGCGGTTCGCCAATCATCATCACGTTGGCGACATCCGCGGGCGCGGCCTGTTCTGGGCCATTGAGTATGTGAAGGATCGCTCCACAAAAATGCCGTTCGATCCGGCTCTTTCCCTCAACGCGCGGGTTAAGAGCGAAGCAATGGCCCGCGGGCTGGCGTGTTATGCGATGCCAGGCACGATCGACGGGAAACTGGGCGATCACAACATGCTCGCGCCACCTTTTATCGTGACGAGCGAGGATATCGACCGCATCGTCGAACGTTTCGGTGATGCAGTCGACGCAGCACTCCAGTCGCTACCATCGACTTGAGCTTCAACCCGCTTCAACAGGGGAGCATGCGCATGAGACGAGCCAGTATATTCGCTACAGCGATAGCTGCGATCGGTTTTCTGACCGCTCCTGCTATGGCTCAGCAGAAGTTCATCACGATCGGCACCGGTGGCGTGACCGGCGTGTACTATTCTGCGGGCGGCGCCATTTGCCGGCTGCTGAATAAGGATCGCAAGGATCATGGCATCCGCTGCTCGGTGGAGAGCACCGGCGGTTCGGCCTACAACGTGAACGCCATCCGCACGGGCGACCTGGACTTCGGCATGGTGCAGTCGGACGTTCAGTACAACGCGGCACAGGGCTTGGGCGCGTTCCAGAAGGATGGTGCCTTCAAGGAGCTGCGGGCCGTCTTCTCAGTGCATCCGGAGCCGTTCACGGTGTTGGCGCGTCCCGACGCTAACGTGAAAACCTTTGAGGACTTCAAGGGCAAGCGCTTCAATATCGGCAATCCGGGCTCCGGTACGCGTGCCTCCATGGAGGAGCTGCTTGACGCCCTGGGTTGGAAGATCAGCGATTTCTCGCTCGCTTCCGAGCTGAAAGCTGACGAGCACGGCCCGGCATTGTGCGACAACAAGATCGACGGTTTCTTCTACGCGGTCGGTCACCCGTCCGCCAACATACAGGACCCCATCACAACCTGCGGCGCCAAGCTGGTTCCCATCACCGGCCCGGCAGTCGACAAGCTCGTTTCCGAGAAGCCTTACTACGCAAAGGTCACCATCCCTGGCGGGCTTTATCAGGGTAACCCGGATCCCATCGAGACCTACGGCGTGCTCGCTACGCTCGTGACCTCGGAGAAGACGCCGGAGGATGTCGTCTATCAGCTCGTCAAGGCAGTGTTCGAGAACTTCGACGAGTTCAAACGCTTGCATCCCGCTCTGGCCAATCTCGACTCGGCCAAGATGGTGAAGGATGGCCTCTCGGTGCCGCTGCACCCGGGTGCGCTCAAGTACTACAAGGAAAAGGGCTGGGTGAACTAAGCACCCGGTTTCGGATCCTGGACCGGGGGCGTGATGCGCGCCTCCGGTCTGTGCTATTCGGAATACGTACGATTGGAGAAGAGACCGCTGGGAGGCCGCATGCGCGACGACCAGAAATCTTCCGCGCCACAGGTCGATCTCGAAGAGCTCGTCGCTGAATCCGATTTTGGCGGCCGACAGCCAGTTGGTTTCGCTTATGGCATTTTGCTGGTGACCGCGATTGCGTGGTCGTTGTTCCAGCTTTGGTACGCTTCTCCGCTGCCGTTCATTTTTGGCTTCGGCATTTTCAACGATACCCAGGCGCGCTCGATACACCTGGGCTTCGCGCTGTTCTTGGCTTTCACATCCTATCCCGCATTCAAATCGTCGCCGCGGAATAGAATTCCTCTGATTGACTGGATTTTTGCGCTCGTTGGAGCGTTCGCGGGAGCCTATTTGTTCCTTTTCTATCGGGAGCTCGCGTTAAGGCCTGGGCAACCGACCGATTTCGATCTTCTCACCGCGGGCGTGGGCATTCTGGTCCTGCTCGAGGCCACCCGGCGATCCCTCGGAATTCCGATGGTGATCGTCGCGACGGCGTTCATCACCTACACATTCGTCGGGCCGTATATGCCCGAGGTCATTCAACACAAGGGCGCCTCGCTCGCGAAATTCCTCAATCATCAGTGGCTGGTGACCGAAGGCGTTTATGGCGTCGCGCTGGGCGTTTCCACCAGCTTCGTCTTCCTCTTCGTGCTCTTTGGAACATTGCTCGACCGAGTGGGAGCCGGAAACTGGCTGATGCAGATCTCTGTTGCGTTGCTCGGCCGGTTCCGTGGCGGGCCTGCAAAGGTGGCCGTCATTTCATCGGCGCTTAACGGTGTGGTGTCCGGATCGTCCGTTTCCAACGTTGTTTCGGGCGGCATTTTCACCATTCCGTTGATGAAGCGCACGGGCCTTTCCGGCGTGAAAGCAGGCGCAATTGAGGCCGCATCGTCCATCAACGGTCAGATCATGCCGCCGGTCATGGGCGCCGCCGCGTTCCTGATGGTCGAGTACGTGGGAATTCCCTACTCGGAGATTGTGAAACACGCGGCGCTTCCGGCGATCGCCTCGTATTTGGCGCTGCTCTACATCGTCCATTTGGAAGCGGTGAAAATCGGCTCCCAACCGCTGCAGCGGGAAACAATGCCGATGAAAATGCGCCTGTTGCGCACAGGGCTTGGCATTTCGTCGATGATCATTGTCCTGTGCCTGCTGTACTACGGCGTGATCGCCATACAGGCTACATTCGGCCCCAGCGCCGCCTGGGCGCTGGCTCTGATCACAGCGGTGATCTACGTGGGAACGGTCTGGCTGGCTAGCCGCTATCCTAATCTCGAGCTCGATGATCCCAATGCGCCGGTCATTCACGTGCCGCGCGCGTGGGACGTGACGCGAACGGGTCTGGACTTCCTGATCCCCCTGGTCGTGCTGCTGTGGTGCCTGATGGTCGACCAGCTCTCGCCTGGTCTATCCGCGTTCTGGGGCTGCGCCACGCTGATCGGCATCGTGCTCACGCGCAAACCACTTATCGCGCTCTTCCGTGGCCAGTCGGTGCCAACGGCCCTGCATGAGGGGATTAATGATCTGCTCCAAGGCTTGGCACAGGGCGCCCGGAGCATGATCGGCATTGCCGTGGCGACGGCAACCGCGGGCATCGTTGTTGGCACGATCACCCTGACGGGCCTCGGGCTGATGATGACGGACTTCGTCGAGTACCTCTCTGGCGGGAACGTCATCCTGATGCTCTTGCTCATTGCGGCGGCGAGCCTCGTGCTCGGCATGGGTATTCCGACCACCGCCAATTACATTCTTGTCGCGACGCTCATGGCCCCGGTCGTTGTCGAGCTCGGCGCTCAGGCTGGTCTCGCCATCCCGCTGATCGCGGTGCACCTGTTCGTGTTCTACTTCGGCATCATGGCCGACATCACGCCGCCGGTGGGGCTTGCTGCGTTCGCAGCAGCAGCCATCTCTAAAGAAGACCCCATCAAGACCGGACTTCAGGGGGCCTTCTACTCCCTCCGCACAGCGATCCTGCCGTTCGTATTCATCTTTAATCCGGCCCTGCTGCTGATCGGATACGATAATTGGTGGGAGTTGACCGTCGCGGTTGCTGCATCCCTGGCTGCCATCCTCATCTTCTCTGCGGCCACCATGAACTGGTTCGTGACGCGCTCTCGCCTTTGGGAGAGCGCCGTGCTGTTAGTGGCCTGTTTCGCGCTTCTCAGGCCGGATTGGTTTATCGATCAGTTCTATCCGAAGTACGTCGAAAGGCCGGCGCAGGAGTTCATGACTCGTGTCGCCGAGGCGCCGGACAACTATCGCATGGCCGTGAAAGTGGTGGGCTTCAATCTCAACGGGGATGAAGTCGAGAAGACGGTGAGCCTCCGGCTTGGTCCGAAGAAACCCGCTCCCGAGCGTCTTCGTCAGATGGGGCTAACCGTAACGGCCCTGGGCGACACTGTCTCGATCACCAACGTGCAGTTCGGCTCGTACGCCAAGAGAATCGGGCTCGATGTCGGGTACGAAATCATTGCAGTCCTAGAGCCGGCCCGTCGTCCATCGACACTCTGGCCCATCGGCGCGGCCCTGCTGGCAGTCGGCGGGATCGCGTTGGTCCAGCGTTCCCGCGTCAGCCGGAGCGAGAAACTTCAGGCCGCCTGAGGCAATAGGGCCGGGCGTAGGCGAATTCGACGCGCATACTTTATTTTTCGTGTAAAGAAATGCTATGCGTTCGGGCGCATCGTAGGTAAAGTGGCGTCCGGTCAAAAGGGAGGTCGGGCAGGGTCGAGCCATGCGTCTGACAAAACAAACCAGCCATGCGATCCGTATACTCATTCACTGCGCCCATGCGCGCGGTGAATTGGTCAAGGTGGCCGACATTGCCGAGAGCCTGGGGCTGACCCAGCAGAACGTCTTCAAGATCGTCCACATCCTCACGCGCGCGAAGTTCCTGAAAGCGGTGCGCGGGCGTCACGGTGGCGTGCGACTGGCGCAGGACCCGTCAGCTATTCGCATTGGCGATGTGGTTCGCGCCACGGAGGTGACGCACGTTGCGATCGAGGGCGAGGTCCCGACGAAGGGTCGCGGCAAGGGCAAGGAGCAGCCCATCAGCCGCGTTCTGGACAACGCACTCGAAGCCTTCATCAGCGTTCTCGATCAGCACACGCTGGCTGATATGGCGGGAACCCCGCCTCTCCGGGACGAGGACGAAACGCCGGAGGTGCAAGTTCGGGAGCGCAAACGCGCTGCTCGCCCGCACTCTGCGGTTGAAGCTGTTGCTGGCAAGGTTCTGCGCTGACGGATGATTCGTTGAGACCGCGTGTCATTATGCCTCGCGAGGTCGACTGGCGAATTATGATTTTATCTCCTACTACGCCAGTCGGATTTTGGCCCTGGGTTGTGCGTATTAGGCAGCTTCGCACTGGGGGACACAATTCCCCGCGGGGCTGGAAGGGGGAAGCGTGATCATCTGTTCCTGTGCAGTCATTTCAGACAGGGAAATCGAGGAAGCTCTCGTAGAGATCCTCTCCCAGCCCAACGCTCCCTTGCCGACTCCGGGTGTCGTTTATCGCCATCTGTCGAAAAAAATGGCCTGCTGCAGCTGCGCACCTCTTGCCGTTTCGACGATCTATGCGCTTGTCGAGAAGCTTGAGCGGGAAGGGCGCGTCTCGCCAGATGCCTGCGCAACTGCCAAAGTCCGCCTTGTTCGTCTGAATAAGCGTCGCCGGGAACTCAACCTCCCTCGTACCGCTTTGATTGCAGCCGAGTAAGCGACCGGGTATCGAAGGATTATTGATTCCCGGATGAGGAGGTTGGGATGAAGGGCAAGCAGGCAGTCATCGATGTGCTGAACGAGGCACTTCGGCTGGAACTGGGCGCCATTAACCAGTATTGGCTCCATTACCGGCTTGCAGAGGACTGGGGCTACACGCTCCTTGCTAAGAAGGAGCGGGAGGAGTCCATGGAGGAGATGGTCCACGCGGACAAGCTCGTGAAGCGCATCATCTTCCTGGAAGGCCTCCCGAACATGCAAACGATCGCGCCGTTGCGGATCGGTCAGAACATCCGGGAACTGCTCGAAGCGGATCTCGCCGGCGAGTACGACGCTCGTAACCTCTACATCCAAGGTCGCAAGATCTGCCACGACGCGGAAGATTATGTCTCCATGGAGCTCTTCGAGGAGCTGCTTGAAGACGAAGAGGGGCACATCGACTTCCTGGAAAGCCAGCTGCAGCTTCTCAACACCATCGGTGAGCAGAAGTACGCTCAGCTGCAGGCGGCGCCCGCCAACGAGGCAGACAGCGACTAATCGCTCAGTCTTCGCTCCACATACGGATCAGATTGGCGAGGGATTTCGAGACGAGATTGAACGTCTGGGAAGATCCCTCGCGTTCAAAGAGCTGGCGGCGCGCGGTGTCGAGCTCAAAGAGCAGCTCCCGCTGCGCCGCATCTCTGATAAAGCTCCGCACCCAGCCAACAGCAGCAAGGCGTTCGCCGCGCGTCACCGGCGCAACCCGATGGAGCGTTGTCGAGGGATAAACGATGACGCTTCCTGCCGGCAGCTTGACGGCGTCCTCGCCCGCGGGCGACGCGATAATGAGTTCGCCACCGTCGTATGTTTCCGGCGGGGACAGAAACAGGGTGAACGATATGTCCGTCCGCGCGCCGTCCATGATCGGCTCGTCGACATGTTCACCGTAGGCATCATTGACCCGGTAACGTGAGAACATTGGGCCGATGAACCGCTTCGGGCGGGCGGCCATCTCAAACACGGCATTGGCCCGAAGCCGGTCGGCGATCATTTCGCGCAAGGTTTCGATGTCTTCGCTTTCGCGCGCCTGGGCATTGGATTTTACGGCTCGAGCTGCGAAACCGGCGGTCGCGCGGCCATCGACGAAGCGGGCCTTGTTGAGAACGGAAACCGCATTCGCAACTTCCGCTGCATTAAGCACATCCCCAATTGACAGAATCATTACCGGCTCCTGCGATGATTCGGCAGTAGAAACGCCTTGTTTCTTGACGCTGGCCGTCAATAATAGCGCCTGATTTGACCAGGAGGTTAGCATGATCATCCGAAATCGCCGTCTGTGGCTCGGTATTGGCACTGCAACCCTGGCAGGCGCTGCTGTTGCGACTGGCGTTACCGCTGAGGACACCATGCAGCACAATCACGGCAGTCAGCCTGGCGCGAGCGAGCCAGGTGCGCCAAACATGCTGGCGGCACCGCAGGCCGGCGAAGCCTACCTGACGGACGGCGGACCAAGGGACACGCGCATCCGTATTTACCGCGACATTGCGTTGATGCGGGGTCACCTGCGGGTTGGCGACGAATTGATCCGTGAGGGCCGTTGGGATGACGCGGTCGTGCACTTCCTGCATCCGGCCGAGGAGCTTTACGGGGCCATGGAGCGCTACATCAAGCTGCATGGCGTCACGCCCTTTGACCGTGAGCTGAAGGCTCAGGCGGAGGCCGTTAAGGCAAAGCGCATGCGCGCCTACGAGCAGAATGCCAAGGTCGTTCAGCAGCGGCTCTCCGCGGCGCTCGAGAAATTCAAGACATTCATGACTCCGCCGCTGCGGAGCTTCACGGTGCGCAGCGCGAACGAGGTGCTGAAGGTCGCGGCATCAGAATACGAGGCCGCCATCGAGGACGGCCGGATCGTCAATCCGATGGAGTATCAGGACAGCCGCGGATTTGTTTGGACGGCGAGCGACATGTACGACGAGGTTGCGAAGGAACTCGAGCAGATCGACGCGGCAAAACTGCAGGAAATCCGCTCACACATCGAAAAAATGAAGACGGCTTTCCCCGGGGCCATGCCACCAGGTCAGCCGGTGATGAGCCCGGAAGAGTTCTCTGAGTTGGCCACCAAGATTGAAGAGCTTTCCTCGGTTTATTGGTAGGAGAAAATGCTTTGGGGGCCTGCGGCCCGACTTTGCGTCCTTCTGGGCGCAGTCATTGTCGGGTTTGGAACGGTAGCCGCCTTTGGAACTCCAGGCAGCACGACAGTTAAGCAATCTGACGCGGAGGCCATTCGGGCACGGGTAAAGAGGGCCTTCGCCCGCCCGAAAGCAATACCTCAGCCGCCGGATAATCCCATTACGCCGGAAAAGGTTGCTCTTGGTGAGCGGTTGTTCAACGACCCTAGGCTGTCCTCCAACGGCAAGATTTCGTGCGCCAGCTGCCACGATCCAAGGCTTGCATTCACGGATGGCGTACCCACTGGCGAAGGTGTAACCGGCCGGCCGCTGAAGCGCCATACGCCAACTCTCTGGAATTTGGCGTGGGCACGGCGATCCTTGATGTGGGATGGGCGGAGCGAGAGCCTGGAGCTGCAGGCGAAGGAGCCCATCCAGAACCCCGATGAGATGGGTGAAACCCTTGAGCGCATCGTGGAGCGGCTTTCCCGCGATCCAGAGTACAAGGCTGCCTTCGCCAGCGCGTTCCCTTCCGATCCCAAGGTCCGTGCTGACAACCTGCTCAAAGCGCTCGCTGCGTACGAGCGCACGTTGGTTTCGCCGAAAACACGGTTCGATCTTTGGGTGGAAGGCGACGAGAACGCCCTGACTGAGGAGGAAAAGAAGGGGTTTGATCTGTTCATCGGTAAGGCGCGCTGCATCAACTGCCACACCGGCTTCGCCTTTACCGATCACAGCTTCCACGACATTGGCTTGCCCTCCGAAGATGATCTGGGGCGAGGACCGGTGGTGGGCCTCGAAAGGCTCAATTTCGCGTTCAAGACACCCGGGTTACGTGAGCTGGCGTGGACGGCGCCTTACATGCACGACGGCTCGATGGAGACGCTGGAGGAGGTGATCCGCCACTATGAGGCCGGCGGCGTCGACAGGCCTACGCGATCCCGGGAGATGCCGTCTCGGATCGATCTGACGGACGAGGAGCGGCAAGCGCTGATCGCCTTCCTCTACACGCTTTCCAGCGAGAATCCGCCCAAACCATCCCAGGAGTTTTCACTCAGCAAGCGACAAGCATCTTTGGAGACGGCCTCGGGTGATGAAAAAGCGGTAGCTACCGCAACGGTCAGTCAGCGAAATAAAGAATTCACCCCAGGGCACGTCGTTATCAAGCGGGGGGAGGTGCTAACCATCCTCAACGACGATACGCGCACCCACAACGTGCGGATCTACGACCCACGCTTCGACTTCAACTCCGGCGCCCAGGAACCAGGCGAGACCATCACCATTGCCCTGCCCACAACCGGCACCTTCAAGGCATTCTGCGGCATCCACCCGAACATGGAGCTCACTATAGAGGTGGAGTAAGCTCCTGGCAGATTGGGATCGGCCGACGCGAAGAGCTTTCGCGGCGTTATAGCCCCTGCAGTCACGAAGCCGATGAAGACGCAGCCGCAACTGCCCGAGCTTAAGCGTGTGGTGCTGATAGGTGCCGGCCACGCGCATCTCATAGCGATGCGCGATTTCAGTCTTCGCTTCCTTGAGGGCGCTCAGCTGACAGTCATCACGCACCATTCGTATGCGCTCTACTCGGGCATGGTGCCCGGGATTATTGCGGGCCACTATAGTCCCGACGAGGCCCGGATTGATGTGGGGGCGGTCGCCAAAGCGGCGGGTGCCTCCCTCTGTCTCACGGAGGCCATAGGCATTGATCTCGCGAACAACCGCGTCATCTGCCGGGATTGCAGTTCGGTTTCGTTTGACCTGCTCTCGATCAACACCGGCTCAAGCCCCAGTTCGGATGTGCCGGGCGTGCCGGAGCACGCGATATCGATCAAACCGTTCGAAGTATTCCTCACACGGTTTGAGACGGTCCGCAGGACGATTATCGAAAGCGGGACCAGCGTCCGGATCGGGATGGTGGGAGCGGGAGCCGCGGGCGTTGAGCTGCTACTGGCCATCCACCACCGGCTGACCCGGGAGGCTGCTCTAGCCGGTCAGGGGAAGCCGAGGCTGCAGTTTGTTCTCTTCAGCGCAACATCAGAGATCCTGCCTTCGCATCCGCCCGCCTTAAGACGGCGCATCAAGCGCTTGCTGGATGAGCGGGGCATCGAGGTGTGCACCGACTGCTATGTGGAAGCGGTCAAGCCAGGTGCCGTTTACATCGCAGGTCAGGGTCGTCGGGCAGTCGACGTCATCTTCTGGGCAATCCAGGCCGCGCCGCCGGCGTGGCTGCGTGACACTGGTCTGGCTTTGGATGACAAAGGCTTCATTCGCGTTTGGCCGACCCTAGAGTCGGTTTCCCATCCGCACATCTTTGCAGCTGGCGACGTCGCCTCGATCGAAAATCACGATCTTCCGCGGTCCGGTGTGTATGCCGTGCGGCAGGGCAGCTTCGTCGCCGCTAACCTGCGCCGAGCCGCCCTGGGGAACCCGCTGACCGCCTACAAGCCTCAGAGAGATGCCCTTTATCTGGTATCGACTGGTGACCGACATGCCATCGGTACCCGGAATGGCTTCGCCCTGGGTGGTGGCTGGGTATGGAAGCTGAAGGATTGGATCGACCGCCGCTACGTTCGGCAATTCCCGGGCAGCGACGTAGGCCGCGGATGACCACATCCTCTCGGCACGCCCGCAGGGCGCTTTCGCCGCAGATATTGAAGGGCTGAAAAAGCGTTCCTAGATAGGGCTACAGCCATGCATCTGACGGCCCACGTGCAGTCCGCTGTCGCGGATAACGGGAACGCTTTGCCGAATGTATGGCGCGCTCGGGCCGCTGCAGGTTCGTGGTCCCCGAATTTGTTATCTTCACGCAAAACTTGAACGTTCTCCACGCGAAGGAGTTGTCACGTGCAGCAATGGCATAACGCTCGCCGGGATGGGCGCGCCCAGGCTAGCAGACCGACAACTCGCGCCGCTAGAGGCCGCATGAAGATCGCTCTCGTTTCGCCCCTGTACGAGTCGGTGCCACCGGTGCTCTACGGGGGTACTGAACGCATTGTCTCCATTTTGGCGGACGAACTTGTGGCGCAAGGCCACGATGTCACGCTTTTTGCCAGCGGGGACTCGATCACCGCGGCAAATCTCGTTCCCGCTTGTGAGCGAGCTCTCCGCCTTAATCCTAAAGTCCACGATCCCCTGCCCTACCACCTGATGATGCTCGACGAAGTCTGCCGGCAGGCGGACGACTTCGACATCATTCACTTCCATACTGATCTGCTGCAGATGCCATTGTTATCGACGCTTCGGACGCCGAGCGTCACGACGGTGCATGGGCGATTAGATCTGCCCGATCTCTGGCCGTTCTACAGCAGATTTTCAGACGTTCCCCTCGTCGCTATCTCCAATAGCCAACGTTCTCAGCTTCCGATGGCCAATTTCGTGGCCACGATTTATCACGGCCTGAGGCCGGATCGGGTGCCGTTCACCCCGGAACCGAAAGGCGGCTATTTGGCGTTCCTTGGGCGAATATCACCTGAAAAGAGACCGGACCGGGCGATTGAAATCGCTCAGCGGACAGGGATGCCGCTGAAGATTGCGGCAAAGGTCGATCGCGCCGATCGTGGCTATTGGGAGGACGTGATCCGGCCGATGCTCGTCGATAATTTGAATGTCGAATACATCGGCGAGATCAGTGACCGTGAGAAGCCGGAATTCCTGGGGAACGCTGCGGCGTTACTTTTCCCCATAGATTGGCCGGAGCCCTTCGGCATTGTCATGATTGAGGCAATGGCCTGTGGTACGCCAGTGCTCGCTTTCCGTTGCGGGTCGGTCCCCGAGGTTATCGATCACGGCGTGACAGGTTATATTGTTGACAGTGTTGATGAAGCTGTCTCGTCTATGGACGGGTTGCTAAGTCTGAACCGGGCGCTCGTCCGCAAGCGGTTCGAAGAGCGCTTCACGGCGGAACGGATGACGCGTTCGTACGTCGAGCTTTATAGGAAGCTGATCAATCAGGCGCGCGAGGAGGTGGACGTTATCTCCGACGCCGCCGTGCTTTCACGTCGTTCGTTGGGCTCAGAAACACATCGCACGCCGCAGTAAGTTCGGAATACGATGTCGAGCACCGAACCAGTCTACATAGAGAGGGCGGTAAAACCGCCCTCCTTTGCAGTTACGTCCTCGGTCTCGCTCCAGGCCCGACGGCTTCGGACCCTAAAGCATGACGATACGTTCGCCGTCCTCGACGCTGGCGGCGATATTCATCTCGGCCACACGTCCGTCGAGGGTCTCTATCACAAAGACACCCGCCACCTTTCGCACTTTGCGCTAGGCATCAACGGATTACGCCCGTTGTTGCTGAACTCGATGATGCGTGACGACAACTCAGCGCTCACCTGCGATTTTACAAATCCCGAAATTGAAGAGCACGGTGAGGTCCTGGTCGAGCAGGACATTATCCATATTCGCAAAATTCAATTCATTTGGCGCGGCGTGCTCTATCAGCGCGTTTCGGTCAGAAATCACGGCGATCGCACCCACAACATAACCATTGGATTCGGCTTTTCCGCCGATTTTTGTGACGTCTTCGAAGTTCGCGGGATAAAGCGCGAAAAGCGGGGACGTTTACACAAGCCCATCGTCCACGATTCGAGCGTTCTGCTGGGCTATACTGGTCTCGACGAAAGAACGCGCACCACGCAGATCATTTTCGATCCAAAACCGGATCGGATCGACAAAAGCCATGCCGGATATTTTGTGAGCTTGGAGCCTGGCGGAAGCTGCCTTATTCACGTTGCCGTCAAATGTGATGGGCAGGGAATTGACCGGCGTTCGAGCGAGGCGTTCATATGGGCTCTCCGCGCCTCACGGAGTGAGCTGCATCAGGCGTCTCGGCGCGCTGTATCGATCGAAACATCTCACGACATCTATAACGAGTGCGCCTCGCGGGCGATTGCCGACCTCTACATGCTGATGTCCCGCAAGGAAGAGGGGCTCGTTCCCTATGCTGGTATTCCTTGGTACAGCACGGTCTTCGGCCGGGACTCGCTGATTACCGCGCTGTTGATGCTCTGGCTCGATCCGACGATCGCGCGAGGCGTTCTGAGACACTTGGCGGCCAACCAGGCGAACGATATCGATCCGGCCTCCGATGCCGAGCCGGGGAAGATTCTGCACGAAGTGAGGCTCGGTGAGATGGCGGAACTTGGCGAAGTTCCTTTCCGCCGCTACTATGGCAGCATCGATTCCACGCCGTTGTTTGTCATTTTGGCCGGCGCTTATTTGGAGCGCACGGACGACGTCGAGACCATCCGAGAGATCTGGCCAAATATTCAGGCGGCGCTGAAATGGATCGACGAATTTGGCGATAGCGACGGCGACGGCTTTGTCGAATACAGCCGTAAGAGTTCATCGGGTCTTACCAACCAGGGTTGGAAGGACAGTTACGACTCGATTTTCCACGCGAACGGCGAACTGGCGAAAGCACCTATCGCCCTGGTGGAAGTACAGGCATACGTTTACGGCGCCAAGCGACGGGCCGCTGAAATTGCCATGCGGCTCGGGTATGGTGAGCTCGCCGAAGAACTTTCAGGGCAGGCGGAGCTGCTGAGAAAGCGCTTTCACGAGGCGTTCTGGTCGGATGAGATCGGCACCTACGCAATCGCCCTGGATGGGGATAAGCGGCCCTGCCTTGTTCAAACGTCCAACGCTGGCCACGCACTGTTGACCGGCATTGTACCAGAGGAATATGCCCCACGCTTAGTTGAGACGTTGATGAGCCGCGAATCGTTTTCAGGGTGGGGCATTCGCACGGTCGCCACGACGGCGCGGCGCTTCAATCCGATGTCCTACCACAACGGCTCCGTTTGGCCGCACGACAACGCTCTGATCGGCCTTGGCTTTGCGCGGTACGGGTTCAAGGACCAGGCGGCCAGGATTTTCGAGGCGTTGTTCGACGCGTCGACGCATCTGGAGCTGCGCAGGCTCCCGGAACTCTATTGCGGATTTACGCGCCGGCGTAATCAGGGGCCGACGCTTTATCCGGTCGCCTGCGCGCCGCAGGCTTGGGCCGCTGCGGCTCCCTTGGCAATGGTTCAGGCCTGCCTTGGTCTGCGCGTGCAGCCGACGCTCGGAACGATCAGCTTGTTCCGGCCCATGCTGCCGAACTTTCTTGAATATATCACGCTCCGTGGACTGACGTGTGGCTCAGTGGTGGTCGACGTGCAGTTCCGCCGGATCGGAGATCAGATCTCAATGCACGTCTTGAATTCTACGGGAGACGTGCGGCTGACGATGACAATGTGAGCCGCTTGGCATTTCCAAGCGGCTCTTACTTTTGCGTTGCTTACTGCAGCCGCAGCAGCAGCCCGGCAACAAGGCGTGCCCGCTCCACGAGGCTGTCAATCTCAATATATTCTCCGAGCGTATGAAGCCCGGCGCCGCGGACGCCGATCGAGTCCAGGGTCGGAATGCCGAGGGCGCCGGTGAAATTGCCGTCGGAGCCACCACCTGCACTGCCGTGCGTCAGGTCGAAGCCAATTTCACGGGCGATATCGCGCGCGATTTCGTAGAGAGCCATGGTGCCTTCGTTTGGCTCCCAAACCGGCCGCGTAACGCCGCGCGTGACCTCGATAACGACGTCATTTTCCTCGCCGTTCAGGGCCAGCATGCGCTCGACTCCGCGATCCAGGTCTTCCTGGCGCTTCGCCATGCTGAGCACTTCGGCCTCACAGAGTGAGGAGACGCAATTGACCCACTTGCCCGCGTGGATGACGCCGACACTAAAGGTGCAGTCGTCCGTCGTCATCGCTTCGATCTCGAGGATCTTGCGGGCCATGGTTGCGATGGCAGAGCGACCTTCTTTCAAGAGATAGCCAGCGTGGCTGGGCCGCCCAATGGTCTTCACGTTGAAGCGAGCAATGGCATAGCGGCCAGTGACGGCACCGCCATCTTGGCGCGCCGGCTCTGGAACCAGCACGTATTTGTTCTTGCGCGCTTCGGCTTCGATGAGCTCGCGCGTAGATGGCGTGCCAACTTCCTCATCGGGAGTGAGGAGAAACGTTATGGGCAGCGGCGTCTCCAGGCCGGCACGCGCAAGCTGGCGGATAGCTTCGAGGCTGACGTAGTTTCCGCCCTTCATATCCTGAATACCGGGGCCGTAGCAGCGCCCATTTTCGATGCGCCATGGATTGACTTTCAGTGTGCCCACTGGATGGACAGTATCCATGTGGCCGCAAATGAGAATGCCCGGCTTCCCGAAGTCCTTGTGCGGAAAGCGGGCGCGGACGGAGCCGCCAAAACCCATGCGACCAGGAATGCGTTCGATTTCTGCACCCGCAGCCGCGAGATCATATGAAGCAAGGTCCATCATGCGATCGACGGCTGATGCGTCGTAGGTCGGGCTCTCGCATTCCACCCAGGGCTTCAGCCCCGCGAGCATTTCTTCTGTATTAAAGGGCAGCTGCTTCAAATCCATGGTGCTTCCTCTTTTTCTTTCTTGGACCTGCTACAGCGGCAGGCGCCGCTCGACGATGCGCGCCATGATGCTCGCTCCAACGGGCAGCATGTCATCGTCGAAAATGAATGCGGGGTTATGCAACGGAACGGTTCCTTTGTGGCCAAGCGTGCAGTAGGCGCCCGGCACAGCTTTCAACATGTCCGCGAAATCCTCGCTGCCGGTCATGAGGTCATTGGTTTCGGAGATGTTCTCTTCGCCAACTATGTCCGCAGCAGCTTCGAGATAGGCTTTTGAGCACGCTTCGTCGTTCACGAGAACTGAGAAAATTTCCCGAATATCGACCGAAACTTCCACGCCATAGCTTTGTGCGAATCCGGCACAGAGCTGACGGACGCGATTGTGAATGAGCTCTTTCACACCATCATCGAAATACCGGATGGTTCCCGCGATTGCCGCCTTGTCCGGAACGACGTTATAGGCCGAACCGGAATGAATCTGTGTGACGGAAAGAACAGCCGGCTTCAAAGGTTCGACATTTCGGCTGACGATAGTTTGCAAGTTTTGAACGAGAGAAGTCGCAACGACGATGGGATCGCGTGCCTGATGCGGCATGGCGCCATGGCTGCCAACACCCTGAACCGTGATGTCGAAGAAGCTGGCACCGGCCATTGCAGTACCCGGTTTCACCCCAACCTTATTGGGCTCGGCGAGCGGATTGTTGTGGATCCCATAGACTTCGTCACAGGGAAATTTCTCAAATAGTCCGTCAGTGAGCATGGCGCGCGCGCCGCCGAGACCTTCCTCCGCCGGCTGGAAAATCACGACTGCACGACCAGAAAAATTTCGCGTTTCGGCGAGGTACCGCGCCGCGCCGAGCAGCATGGTGGTGTGGCCATCGTGGCCGCAGCCGTGAAAGCGGCCGGGATTCTTGGAGGCGTAGGGCAGATTAGTTAGTTCGTCCATTGGCAGCGCGTCCATATCGGCGCGAAGGCCGATGGAGCGGCCGGGTTTCTTGCCATAAATAATGCCGACGACACCAGTCTTGCCGATGCCGGTGTGAACCTCGTCCACGCCCCAGGACTTGAGCAGCTCCGCAACCTTCGCGGATGTGCGCACCTCTTCGAAGCCGATTTCCGGATGCTGATGGAAATCGCGGCGGATTGCCGTGAGTTCATCAGCGTACTCGGCAATCCTCGGCAATACAGGCATGAGTAGGCTCCTTGAGACAGATAGTGTGAAAGTCAGGCGGCCGATACTTCGCGAAAATTCGCAAAATCCCAAAAGCGTCCCGGCGCCGCTTCGATCAGTGCCTGCGTGTAGGGATGCTTGGGATTGGCCAAAACGTCTTGGGCTGGGCCGTACTCGACGATACGACCGCGCTGCATGACGGCAACGTCATCGCAAATTTGAGCGGCAACGCGCAGGTCATGAGTAATGAAAAGAATGGTAATGCCGAGTTTCTGCTGTAGCTCGTCGAGAAGATCTAACACTTGGGCTTGGACGGAAACGTCAAGCGCGGAGACAGCCTCATCTGCCACCAGGACATCCGGCTCCATCGCAAGAGCACGGGCTATGGCAATTCTTTGCCGCTGACCACCCGAGAATTGGTGCGGGTAGCGGCTAAGCGCATCTTCTGGCAGACCCACGAGTGTCAGGAGTTCCGCCGCGCGGGCGAGTGCGGTTTTTCGATCCTGGCCCCGATTGAGCGGGCCTTCGATCAGGCTTTCACCGATCGTCCAGCGCGGGTTCAACGAGCGATAAGGGTCCTGGAAAACGATCTGGATGTGCCGGCGGTATGGCCGCAAAGCCCTGCGCGAAGGCTGCGCAAAATCTTTGCCCGCAACCTCGATCTTTCCGGCAGTCGGATCAATCAGGCGCATGACGCACCGGGCGACGGTTGATTTCCCTGATCCCGATTCGCCAACGATTCCGAGCGTCCGACCACGTGCAATGGAAAAGTTGACGTCCTCAGCTGCGTGAACGTGGGAAGTTCGCGAGAAAAGGGACCGGGAGGTATAGATTTTTTGCAGATTGCTGACGATAAGAACGTTCTCGGCGCCATTTGCCGGGCGTGGTGGCCGCGGCACCAGGCTCGGGACCGAACGGAGAAGCCGCTTGGTGTATTCATTCTTCGGCTCACGGAAGAGCCTTTCGACCGGCGCATGCTCAACGAGCTCGCCCCGCTTCATCACATGAACGGTATCCGCGATTTCTGCAACCACACCCATGTCGTGGGTGATGAAAAGAACGGCTGTTCCGTGCCTTTCCTGCAGCTCTGCAATCAGGCTCAGAATCTGTTTCTGAGTTGTCACGTCGAGCGCCGTCGTAGGCTCATCGGCGATGAGTAACTGCGGCTCGAGCACCAGCGCCATGGCGATCATGATGCGCTGGCGCTGCCCTCCTGAAAGTTGATGTGGGTAGGAGCTATAGATGCGCTCAACGTCCGGCAGGCGCACTTGCCGCATGATGTCGAGCACGCGGTTCCGCTTTTCGCGCGCGGATAAGCGCACGTGAGTATCGAGCACCTCCTCGATCTGATCGCCGACGCGCATTACGGGGTTAAGCGCCGTCATCGGCTCCTGGAAAACCATGGAGATGCGCTTGGCGCGAATTTCGCGCAAGGCTTGCGGGCTCAGCTCGAGCAGGTTCGTGCCTTCGAGCAGTATTTTGCCGCCGGTGACGCGGAGCGCGCCTTTGGGCAGCAAACCCATGACAGCAAGTGAGGTTACGGATTTGCCCGAGCCGCTTTCGCCAACGAGGCAGGCCGTTTCACCATTGCGGATTTGGAGCGAGACTCGATTGACAACCGGAGGAGCGCCAGAAACCCCCTCGAGGCTCACCGTGAGATCCTGAATATCGAGGATCACCCGGGCATCATCGAAGGTCCGCTTTTTGAAGTACATGGATCACGCCTCCCGCTTCTTGAACCGCGGGTCGAGCACATCCCGCGCGGCGTCGCCCAGGAGGTTGATCGAAAGAATGCAAAGAGAAAGCATTAGGCCCGGCCAGAAGATGAGCGACGGCTTGATTTGGAAGTAAACCCGCCCCTCGGCCATGATGTTACCCCAGGTGGGGATTTCCGTGCTCACGCCAGCGCCCAGAAACGAGAGAAGGGCTTCGGTCAAAATGGCCGAAGCGCAAATGTAGGTACCCTGAACAGTGAGCGGTGCCAACGTGTTCGGCATGAGGTGCCGCAACAGAATTTTGGGCATTGATGTGCCGAGAGTGATGGCGGCCTCCACGTACGGCTCCTCACGTGCAGAAAGCACGACGGATCGGACAAGCCGTACAACGCGTGGAACTTCGGGGATCGTAATTGCGGCCAACACGGACCAGAGGCTCGGCCCGTTGAGCGAAACGAGAGCAATGGCCAGCAAGATGGAGGGGATGGCCATCATGCTGTCCATGATACGCATGATGATGGCGTCGGCGAGCCGGAAAAAACCGGACACGAGGCCGATCAACAAACCAATAATCACGCTGGTAAAGGCCGCGCCGATGCCGATAAGGAGGGAAACACGCCCACCATAAATTGTACGCGAAAAGAGGTCACGTCCATAGGCATCCGTACCCAGCGGATAGATATCGCTCGGACCTTTTAGCCGCTGGACGCTATTCATTGTCAGCGGGTCGTGGGGCGCGATGAGCGGTGCGAAAATCGCTGTCAAAACGATAACGACGAGGACGATCGCAGCGATAATGGGCCCCACGCCGCTGCGCCAGCGCTGCGGCAGCGACAAGGCACCGAGAAGCCACTGAAGTCCAGAGACAGGTTGCGGAGCTGCCGTCATCAGTAGCGGATCCTCGGGTCAAAGAATGTGTACGATATGTCAATGATCAGGTTGATCAGCACGTACATGGCGCTGGTCAACAGGATCATGGCCTGGATCACGGGATAGTCGCGCGCCAGAATGGCATCCACCGTCAGGCGGCCAAGGCCTGGGATGTTGAACACGCTCTCTGTCACGACCACGCCGCCGATCAGCAGCGCAAACCCCGTGCCGATGATGGTCATGATGGGGACGGCCGCGTTACGGAGCGCGTGCCGGAATAGAACGACGCGTTCTTTTACCCCTTTGGCTCTTGCCGTGCGGATGAAATCCTCGCCAAGCACCTCGAGCATGCTTGCTCGAGTCATGCGCGCAATGAGGGCCACATAAATTGTAGCGAGAGTCAGACAGGGAAGAATTGCACGCGAAAGAAAGCGTCCGAACCCTTGCGACGGCGGGGAATACCCTTGCACTGGAAGCCAGCGCAATTCGATCGAGAAGATCTGGATGAATATATAGCCGATAACGAATACCGGAATTGAAAAGCCCAGCACCGAAAACGTCATGACGGCATAGTCAGACCAGGTACGGTGGCGCCATGCTGCGAGCACGCCAAGTGGAACGGCAATCAAAACAGAAAGCGTGATCGTCAGCAGCGCGATATTGATTGTGGGCCAGATGCGCTGCCCGATCATGCGCGTCACGGGAGTATTGGAAATGAGCGATGTGCCGAGATCGCCCTGAAGCAGAAGCCCAACCCACGTAATGAACTGCACGTGGAGCGGCTCGGTTAGGCCAAGCGAGCGGCGTATCCTTTCGAGCTGCTCCGGCGTCGCCATGTCTCCGGCGATGATCGCTGCAGGGTCGCCCGGCGTCAGGCGAAGAAGCAGGAAGACGAAGACTGCCACACTCACAATCACAGGAATGACGGCAAGTATTCGCCGGATTATGTATCCTAGCATCGGCCCCGACCTCTAGGCGCAGCGATTCATAACGGGCGATGGGCGGCGTATCCTCCGCCGCGCGGAGCGCCGCGTCTTTGACGCGGCGCCTTCTTTTTGCAAGGGGTTAGTCGGCCTTCTCGATGTTCCAGAAAACAGGAACCGGAGAAGGAATCATGCCGGTCAGCTTCTTGCTTCGGGCTTGCGGTGCCGCGTACTGACCTAGCGGGATATAGATCACATTCTCCAGAACGTGCTTCTGAATGCGGACGGCGACCTCACGCTGCTTTTCGGGCGTATCTGCTTCGATGAACTCCGCGCGGAGCGCTTCGAGCTGGTCATCCTTCGGCCAACCGAACCAAGCCTGATCACCGCGGCCATTCAGCATCGGGCTAATGAGCGGCGAGTTGATTTCGGGCACCATCCAGTTGGTGAAGAACAGGTTCCATCCGCCCTCCGAGGGCTTTGCCTGGCTTGCGCGGCGGGTGACCAGCGTCTGCCAGTCCATCGCCTGCATATCGACGTTAAACCCGGCCTCACGCAGAGCCTGGGCCGCGACGACCGGCTGCTTCTGCAACGAAATAACGTCCGTTGGCTGCATCAGAACGACCGGCGTGCCGTCGTATCCGGCTTCCTTGAGGAGTTGCTTCGCAGCTTCCTTGTCTCCGCCCTTGATCAGCGTTTCGGCACCGCTTTCATCGCCAAGTGGCGTTCCGCATCCGAAAATAGCGCCGCAGATTTTGTAGTACTTCGGATTACCAATCATGGTTCCGAGCACATCTGCCTGGCTCAGCGCCTTCAGTGCGGCCTGCCGGATTTTCACGTTGTCAAAGGGCGGATGCTTGAAGTTCATGCGCCCCATCGTCTGGTAGCCGAGGTCGTCGCGTGTTTCGACGACGACGTCGTCATTGCCCTCAAGCAGCGGCAGCAAGTCGATCTGCACCTGCTCGATGTAGTCGATTTCGCCCGACAGCAGCGCGTTGATGGTCGTCTGGGCGTCGGGCATTGTTACCCACTTGACGGTGTCGACCTTGACGACCTTGCCGCCGGCCATCCAGCTCGGTGGCTCATTGCGGGGCACGTAGTCAGCGAACTTTTTGTACGTGACGCTCACGCCGGGCTGGTATTCGGACTCGACGAAGACGAACGGTCCCGATCCGGTGTAGTCAGTAATCGCCTGGTCAGGCGGCGTGTTCGCCACGCGCTCCGGCATGATGAACGGCGGCACGGCCGACTGCTTGCCGACGATTTCGAGAAGTGCGGGGAAGGGCTTTTTCAGTTTCCAGACGAGTGTCTTGTCGTCGGTTGCCTCAAGGCTTTCCGTCACGTCGAAAATGAGCTGGCCACCGGAATCCCGCTTGCCCCAACGTTTGAGGGACGCAACGGCGTCTCTCGCCGTTACGGGATTACCATCGTGGAATTTCAACCCGTCCCGCAATTTGAAGGTGTAGGTGAGCTTGTCATCCGAAATGGTCCAGTCGGCCATTTGCGGCTGGGGTTGGAAGTTCTCATCCACCGCCACCAACACGTCATAAATCATGTACGCGTGGTCGCGGGTGATGTGTGCCGTCGTGATGATCGGGTCGAGCACGCGCAACCCGGAGTGCATCACGCCAGTAATCGTTTTCTCCGCAGCTGCCGGTTCAAGGGCACTGGTACCGGCGAGCATCGTTGCTGCAAGCAATCCGGCCACCATGCGCGAGTGCACTCGGGGGCGGCCGGAGGCCGTTTCAGTCTTGCAATGGAGCTTCCACATCGCGTTTCCCCTGTGGTTGGCGATTCTTCCAAGCTCATGATCAGTTGCGCCCTCGGCGTCGTTCAGGACGCCGAGTGAGGCAATCGCATTATCATTGGTTCACTGATGACTGTGCTGCGCGACGGAAAACCGGTCCGCCTGGTGAAAGACGCATGCCGTCGGCCAGCTTTTTCCAGGGCAATGCAGCCGGATCGAGCAACATCGGGCCGGGCGCCGTGCACACCAGGATCGTCTCGGCAATGGGCTCAAAGTCGGCGCGGAAATGCACTGAGCTCTTGTTGACCAGAATGGCCTGTTCACGCGGCTCAATTCCGACAAAACGATACATGTTCTGATCCGCCATCTGCGCTTTGTGCGTCGTCACGACAACGCGTACCTCGTCGATGGCAAGACACGCCGACGGGCCGAGATTGAGCCGTTTGCCGCCGTAGAAGGGTCCGGTGGCATGCAGCCGCCCATCCGAAAGTTTTTCGACGCGAAAAGTCGCCTCGAGCGGGCTGTCTCCTGGAATGCGCGACTTGCCGCCCAGTGCAATCGTAATCTCGGCCCCCTCACCGGCTTCATGGGCTGCGCGTGCGGCTTCCGGATCTACCATGAGGCCAATTGCGGCGCGCTTCGCGCCATTTCGGAGCAGGGCACGAAGCATTCCCGTCGTGTCGGAATCCCCACCGGCGCCTGGATTATCCTGAGTATCGGCGATAACAACCGGGCGGGTAGCCTTTTCGGCCAATTTCATAGCAAGTTGTACGCCTTCGTCTGGATCGTAGGCCCGCCCCTTGAAAGCCATTTCGTTGGCGAGCACGAGCTCCATCATTTCATTGGCCGCTTTGTCTGCGGCCTCCTGCGTCTCGCCATAGGCGAGCACTGTCGGCGCGCATTCCTCGAAATCCGCGGCCGGAAAGCCCATGAGGAATGACGTACTGGAAACCTCGCCGGTCTCTAATTCAGCAACGCGCTGATAAATGCTGCGCGCCGGCTCAAGCGACGTGCACTGCCACGGAATAGGAATTAGGAACGGCAGACGACGGAAAGCCTTCGCAAATGGGCGCCCTCTTGCCATCAGCTTTTCCAGCTGGACGGCTGTGCGCCTCCCGGTTTCAGCCATGTCCACGTGAGGATATGTGCGGAAGGCGACAAGAACGTCGGCCTGCTCGACCATGCGAGAGGTCACGTTGCCGTGGAGATCGAGACTGACGGCAATAGGTAAGCTCGGACCAACGACGGAGCGCAGGCGCGAAATCAACTCTCCTTCGCCGTCATCCAGATGATCGCACACCATGGCGCCATGGAGGTCGAGATAGATCCCATCAAGTGGCCCGGCCGCCCTGATGCGATCAATTATCTCGCTGGCAATGCGCTCGTACGCATCCTTTTCGACATGGGCCGAGGGAATGGCTCCGCACCACATTATGGGAACCATGGTCCAGCCGAATTCCGCGCCCTGCGCAAGGACACCGGAGACGCCCAGGTTGATCCCTACTGCACGCTCAAAAATCTCCTCACCGCGACTGATGGGTAAGTAACCACCACCATGCTCGAAATGAGCGAAAGTCGCCTTGGAAGGACCGAAGGTGTTCGTCTCGTGTTGAAACCCAGCCAGCGCGACGCGCTTGCCCATCATGCCTCCCCCTGATGGCAAATAGAATCCAATAGCGAAAGAAGTTCAACGAACATTTACTGTCAAAACTTTGGCTTTGTCTCGCTCAAAACTCCCCCTTGCCAAGTTATTGGCTTGACTGCCGAAGTTTTGTTCATTCCAATTCTGTGCCTGTTGGGTGAGCAGGTTAGTGGGCTTGCGCATTGAGTGTCAACGCATTTTTGCTTGCGCCACCACAACCTAAGGCCATCGCTGAAGCTATAGTTTTCTTTGGCTACCCTAGGGTTAGGAGTGCGCTTGCGTATCAAACTCGTGCGCTGAAATACTGCATGAGGAGATTGGCATGGCGAGCCGATCACCTGTCATAAAGTTCCTTTCCGGATCGGGTTCCGATCATCGCGGCCGTTTTCTGGAAGACGTGCTCGCGTTTAGCGACAACGAGCTTGAATCTCGGCACGACTTTATCCAATGGCTTTTTCCGCTTGATACGCCAAGTGCCGCCGTGCCTGGCCCGCCTGTATTATCTTCCGAAGACATCAAGGAAATTCGCGGATGCCAGCAATGCCGGACAAATCTGCTGCGAGCCAAGGAGCGGATGGAGAGGTTTTACCGCGAAAATGATCATTGGCTTGTGCCGTTCGACCATAATCATCGGAGAATTACGCGGATCATAAGGTCACTCGCGTTGCTGGTTGGAGAAGCGGAGGCGAAGGAGTTTTATCAGTTCAATGAACAAAGGATAGCGGACGCGAATGCCCCCATCTCCGCAATCAGTCGGCGGTTTTGGCGCGAGGCAGCCCCCGGAGTGAAAGATCAACAAAAAGGAACTTAGCCGGCGTACATCCTAAATCATCGTCCTAAATCTGCCCGATACTCTCGAATATCGCTGTATTCGACGAACTCAAGGACATTCCCTTCTGGATCGCGAATGAATGAAAGGAATGTACCGGGCCGCACTTCGACGCGATCGGTCCCGGTGAGGAATGTAACACCGGCTGTTTTCAGTCGAGCGATGATCGCCTTTAGGTCATCCACAATGAACGTGATGTAAGAGAGGCCGCGCCGGCTCAAAATCCATTCTGTGCTCGTCGCAGTTTCAGGAGACAATACCGGCTGAAGGAGTTTCAGTCGCTCGCCCCAGGGGGTTTGAAGGCGTGCGACTCTGTAACCGTTATTAGCCAAGGCAGCCTGCCGCGATTTGTCAGCCGGCACTTCGATATCGTTGACAGCCGTGCAGCCCAAAACGTCGACGTAGAAGTTTCTTAGTTTTTCGAGGTCGGTGCAGCAAATCCCGATTTCGATCGGCGCCACCATTCTCATTTCTATTCCTCCCCAATTCGGGTTATGCGGCGAGCGGCTTGCCTACCTCAGTCATCATAGCACGCAACGCGTCGCGAACCTCCTTCGGCCCCGCAATGGCTGCGCGTTCGAGCACTTTCGATACACTTGGGGCGGCTTCCCCACCTGTTACGCGCTTCACGGGCTGATCTAACCAATCGAACAGGCGGCGCTGAACCTCGTCGCCAAGCATGGTGCCATATGATGTTCCGAGAGCCCCTTGCTCTACGATAAGAACATTGTTGGTTTTCCTGACACTCGCTGAAATGGTTTCCCAATCAAGGCTGGCGCGGTCAAGAGATCTGAGATCGATGACCTCCGCATCAAGGCCCATTTCCTCGACGACATCGAGTACAACGCGCGTCATTGAAAGATAGGTAAGTATCGTAATTTCATTACCTGGACGCACCACGCGAGCTCGGCCAATTGGAATGTAATAGTCGAAATCGTCGGCCGGTGCGGGACCGTTGCTGTTATAAAGATCGACATGCTCGAGTACGAGAACGGGATCCTCGCAGGCGAGCGCGCTGTTCATGAGGCCCACGTAGTCAAAGGGAGTTGAGGGCGCGAGTATGCGCCAGCCCGGGCTTGTCGCGAAAATGCCGGCCGGGTCCATGGAGTGCTGCGATCCGTACCCCGTGCCCATCGCCACTTTGGTCCGCAGCACCAATGGCACCGGTGTTTCGCCACCGAACATGTGCCGCGCTTTGCCAATTTGATTGAAGACCTGGTCAGCTGCGACCCACATAAAATCCGGATACATATATTCGATTACGGGCCGATAACGCCCATCCATGGCGATACCGCCGGCGAGACCGGTAAATGCGTTTTCGCTGATTGGTGTGCCGAGCACCCGATCGGGAAAACGGGCAGCAAGGCCGCGTGTGGCGCCATTCGTTCCGCCTTTGAGCCGGTGGATGTCCTCACCCAGAATGACAATACGTTCGTCCGTTTCCATGCGCCGGTGCATCACATCGGCGACGATGTCGATGAACTTGCGTTCTTCTATGCGCCCACGGAACGTGTCCAGTTCCTCGAAGCGTTTTCCCGAAAGCTCGGAAAGATCGCCGCGGATGCCGTAATCGCGAAAAGCCGGAGAGGGCCATAGTTCATCGCGCACCCGGCGGCGATTGCCGGCAGGTTCGGTCAACGCGTCTGCAATCCGCGCCATTGCATTCTGCGCGCGCAGTCGAAGCGCGTCGACTTGGTTTTTGTCGAGCAAATTGCGCTCTATCATTTCGCGCGCAACGTGATCCAGCGGATCACGAGCGCGCCATTCGGCTTCTTCCTCTTTCGCGCGATAGCCGAAGGCGCTGCCAGGCAGAGGCCCACTTTGGTGGAAGTAGCGGTAAACTTCAGCTTCGATGATCGTAGGTCCGTGGCCCGCGCGCATGTGAGCGAGAGCCTGATCCATCGCCAACTTGACGGCGAGGGGATTCATGCCGTCGACACGCCAGGCAGGAATGTTGAACGCTTGCCCACGAGACGAAAGCCGAGGCTCGGCGGTCGACTCCTCGACAGTAGTGGCTACGGCATAGCGATTGTTTTCGATGAAAAAGCACAGTGGCAATTGCCAGGCCGCGGCGAGGTTCATCGTTTCAAGCACAGACCCGATATTGACCGCGCCGTCACCGAAATAAGTGACTGTCACGTCACCTGTCCCTGCGCGTTTGTGGGCCCAGGCGGCACCTGCCGCCATCGGCACGCCACCCCCAACGATCGCGTTCGTGCCGAGGACGCCAGCCTCAGCCCACCGCAAATGCATGGAACCGCCTCGGCCCTTACAGAAACCTTCTGCAAGCCCCATGATTTCGGCCAGCGTGCGCCGCAGAAGTGCGTGTATGTTCTCCGGAATATCTTGCGTCGGGTCCAGACCGTTTTGCGCGACGAAGGAGATCGCTTTGGCGAGAAACTGGTGATGGCCGCGATGAGACCCATTAACCTGATCGCTGGGCCGCAATGCGATGATAGAACCAACGGCTCCGCCTTCCTGGCCTATGCTAGAATGCGCTGGCCCGTGCACAAGCCCTTCTGCCGTCAGCTCAAGGACCTTTTCTTCGAATGCGCGAATGAGGTGAAGCTGTGTAAGTATCGCACCCAGCAATTTGGGATCCGCCGCATCCCAATCAGCCTTTGTGCTGCGGATTTCGACCCAGGGCGCGTTCGACTGAAGTCGTTTTGTTTCCGGCATAACCGTTCTTCTCAAATATAGCCGTAGGCCGTCCAGCCGCCGTCGATGCCAACCACTTGACCCGTGATGTAACGAGCCTTATCGGAAGCGAGAAAAACAGCTAAGTCAGCGATTTCCTCAGCTGTTGCAAGACGGCCTAACGGCGTGCGTTTCGCAAGGGCGCGATCGTCAATTCGTTGGGCTTCGACCAGCTGCTCAACCAACGCCGTTCTCGCATATCCTGGTGCCAGCGCGTTTACACGAATGCCGTGTTCCGCCCATTCAATCGCGAGTTCTTTTGCCATCATCGCGACGGCACTCTTCGTGGCACAATAGGCAAGGCGATTTGGCGCGGCAACGACTCCGTAAATGGAGGAAATATTGAGAATGACGCCCGAGCGTTGTGGTACCATCCTCCGCGCCGCTGCCTGGCAGCACAGGAAAACGCCGGTGAGATTGATATCAAGCGCCTTTTGCCATTCTTGAAGACTGAGCTCGAGCGTTGGCTTATTCATCGAAATGCCGGCGTTGTTGACCACGATGTCAACGCCACCGAAGGCTTCGTCCATTAGCGCGAAGGCTGCGTTGACGGCGTCGGGATCAGTTACGGAGCCATGCTTTCCGACTGCGCCCCGCAGGGAGTTCAGAGCGCGCTCTAATCCCGCTTCGTCGACATCGAATAGGGCGATCCGGCATCCTTGCTTCGCGAAAGCCTCGGCAATGGCATAGCCGATACCGGCCGCGCCGCCGGTAATGAGCACGCGTTTTTGTGTGAGATCGGGATAGATGACTTCTGTGGTGTGAGGGGCAGCTTCGCTATTCATGACACCTCTAGCCAATTTCGGCGGACGTCCGGGCGACTACGGAGCTCGTCCGGCGTTCCTTCGAAGACGATTTCTCCATGTCCCATCACAAAAATCTTTTGCGCGACCTTAAGCGCAATAGTGAGTTTCTGCTCCACGAGCACAACGGCAACGCCGCGCTTCTTGATATCGAGGATAACCTCCATGACGACCTCGACGATCTTCGGTGCTAGGCCCTCCGTCGGCTCATCGATCAGCAATACGCGGGGATTGCCAAGCAAGGACCGGCAGATCGTCAACATCTGCTGCTCGCCGCCGGAAAGGGTGCCTGCCTTGTTGTGACGTCGTTCCTTCAGGCGGGGGAAATATTGATACATATCCTCGATGGTCCAGGCCGTACCGCCGTTACGCGGTGGCTGCAGTCCCATCTGCAAGTTTTCTTCAACAGTCAGGTTGGGAAATACAAGTCGTTCTTCCGGCACGTAGCCTAATCCGGCCCGCGCGACCTCGAAAGGCCGCAAACCTGTGAGTTCTTGTCCGGCCAGCTTCGCGCTGCCTTGTGTCGCCGGCACAATACCCATCAACGTCTTCAGAGTCGTGGAACGGCCGGAGCCATTGCGGCCGAGCAGGCTCACAATACTGGCTTCCTCAACCGTCAGATCGACACCGTGGAGAATATGGCTCTTGCCATAATGCGCGTGCAGGCCCTCGACTTTGAGCAGCATCACGCCACCTCCTCACCGAGATAGGCTTCCTGCACCTCCGCGTTGTTGCGAATTTCGTCCGGTGTTCCTGTTGCAAGAATTCGGCCATAGACGAGCACGGAAACGCGATCGCAGAGGCTGAACACAACGTTCATATCGTGCTCTACCACCAATAGCGTCTTGCCCTCGGTGACCTCGCGAATGAGCTGAACGGCGCGTTGGGACTCCTCACGCGACATTCCCGCTGTAGGCTCGTCAAGCAGAATGACGTCGGCGCCTGTGGCTAACGTCATGCCGATTTCCAAAGCGCGTTGCTCTGAGTACGTGAGGTCGCCTGCAGGATGGTCGCGCCGCTGTGTCAGGCGCACACGTTGCAGGATCCGTTCCGCTTCCTCGTTGACGGTCCGCATTCTGCTGACAGGCGTGAATAGCCCGTACCGGATACCGTGCCGGGCCATGACGCCGATGCGAAGGTTTTCGAAGACGGAGAGGCGATGAAAAATATTCGTGATTTGGAATGATCGTGATAGGCCGAGCCGATTTATTTCGTGCGGTGGAAGCCCGGAAATACGCTGTCCACGCAACCTGATTTCTCCAGCCGTCGGGGGAAACATCCCCGAGATCATGTTGAACAGGGTGGATTTGCCGGCCCCATTTGGTCCGATCAGGGCATGGCGCTCGCCGGCGGCGATGGTGAGATTGACGCCTTCCATCACCTTCAACGCACCGAAGTGCTTGCCGACGTTTTCCAGTTCGAGCACGGGTTCCCGGTTCATGATTCCACGGCTCCCGCAAGCTGAATTTCAGATTTCGCGATGCGAGCAGCCTCGGCCCTCTCGAGAATATGGTTCCAGGTCTCGCGAAGCATGCGCCGCGCGGTTGGCAGCAGCAACAGACCTACGGCGAGCAGACCAAGCGGAATAATCCACGTAAACGGTGAAAAGACCTCCCATTCCAGACCGAATAGCTTGAAAGGTGGCCAAGCACCGTCCAGTCGCCCACGTACGGCGGCGTACTCCGGCGAGAAAATGATTGCAAAAGATTCGACGACAAATACGAGCGCACTGGTTAAGCAGACGGCCACCGCCGCGGCGACTGCGTACGCTCGCCCCAGTTCTGGCCAGCTAATTTTCGACCAGTGTTGGATATGTGTCTGAACCAATCCGCCGATCCCTTGCGGGGCATAAAGCATAACAAGAACAAATATGAGCCCCTGATAAAGCAGCCAGGTTCGTGTGACCTCGGAGATGTAGAAGGCGAACAAGGTGAAGATGCTAGCGCCAATCGCTGGGCCGAAGAACACGGTCGAGCCCCCGACGAAGGTATGTAGCACGACCTGAGCCGAAACATGAGTGGAAAAGAGAGAATAGTTCGCCGTTTCGTTCGACACCGCCAAAAGTGCACCAGCGATGCCCGAGAACATGGCCGAAATCGAGAAGATGATAACCTTCGTCGTGTGCGCGTTATAGCCCATAAAGCGCACGCGCTGCTCATTATCCCTCAGAGCAAGAGTCAGGCGACCAAAAGCTGTGCGCGTGTAAGCCCATAGCAGAAAGATCGACACAACGGTCCAGCCGAGCGCCAAGTAGTAGACTTGCAGCGGTGAGCCAAACGTTAAGCCAGCCCATGGCATCCGCATCGAAGAAAGGCCGGCTTCACCGCCAAATAATCCATCCCAATGGGGCGCGAGTGAGTGGAACAGCTCAGCGATTGCGAGCGTAACGAGCGCAAAGTAAACGCCGGATCGCATCGTCGCAAAATAGCCTGCGAAAGCGCCGACAAGGATCCCTGCAACGGCACCCGCTAAGGGAAGAAGGGGCGTCGGAAACGCGATGATGCGATCCTCGATAGCTCCCATTAGGTGGAGAGTCGCAAAGGCGCCCACGCCGAAAAAGGCGGCATGGCCGAAAGACAGAAGGCCGGCTTGGCCGACGAGAAGATTGAATGCCATCGCAAAAAGGGAAGCGATGAGCATGTTGGTCAAGGCATTTTGCCAGCCTATGCCAAGAAACGGCGGGACGACTATGAGGACAATCAGAAGACCGGCGATCAATGCAATTCGGGCGAGCACCGCCTATACCCCCTCAATTCCGCTCACCCATAAGCCCTGCCGGGCGAACCAGCAGAACAATGAGCATCAGCAGGAACGGAACAGTTCCCGAAATCGAAGACAAGGTTAGCGTGAAAAGCCCCCCCACAGAGCGAGCCCAATCACCCAGCCCAACCCACGACAGCAACCCTGCGAGCGACCAATCGAGACCTACGGCAAACGAGCTGAATAACCCGATCAACAGGGAAGCCGCGAGCGATCCCTCGAGAGAGCCCAATCCACCAACCACCACGACTACGAAGACGATGACGCCAAGCTCGATTGCCATATTCGGGTTGGTGGGGAAAAATGCGCCGGCCACGGCGCCAGCAAGGCCAGCAAACGCGGCACCCGTGCCGAAGACGCCCATGAACACCAAAGGCACGTTATGTCCAAGAGATTCCGCCATGACAGGTAGCCGCTCGGCAGCGCGCACAACTAGTCCAGCGCGGGTGTGGGACAAAAGCAAATAAAGAAACACGAACATTCCTACGGCTACCAGGCCAATGAAAACTCGGTAAAAGGGGTAATCCGTGCCGAAAATCGTGAACGCCGGAAAGCGCAGATAATCCGGCATCGAATAGTTCACTGGAAAATCGCCGTAAAAGAGTTTAATGAGCTCCTCGAAAATGAAGGCTAGTCCGAAGGTCAAGAGCAATTCGTGTGCGTGACCATAGGCGTGAACTCGACGTAGGAGGTTGCGTTCGACGAAAATCCCGAGCAAGCCGACCAAAATCGGTGCTACGAGAAGACCGAGCCAGAAGTTTATGGTCGTCGCCACCGTGTAGGCAATATACGCGCCAAGCATGTAGAAGCTGGCGTGTGCGAAGTTCAGTACGCCCATCATTCCGAAAATGAGCGTTAAGCCCGCAGAAACCATGAAGAGCAGCAGCCCGTAGGTGACGCCGTTCAGGGTCGAGATAATCAAGAATTCCATCAGCAAACCTCGGACAGGGGAGGGCGAGGCAACGTCCGTCGCCTCGCGCCTCTCACCACTTCACGAGAAGAGGATTAGGCCGGCCGCTCCATCTTGCAGGCGTCCTGGACAGGGTAGATCGCATCCGGGCCAGGAATAATTTCGACCACGCCGAATCCGTACTTGGTGCCGTCCACTGGGTATTTGGGATTCTCAATCACCTTCGAGACGACGACGGGGATGACGGCCTGGTGATCCTCGGCGCGGACCGTGATCTTGCCCATCGGGGTGTCAAGAGAAGCCTTTTCGAGGGCTTTTGCGATCTCGCTCACCTTGATGTCGCCGCCGCCGAAATCAACGGTTTTCAAAGCCTGGCCAAGGGTCCGCACGGCATTAACCGTCTGCGGCTCAATATAAACGGGATAGTGGCCCGTTGCCGCCTTATAGGCCTCAGGGAAATCACTGTTATCAGCTTCGATGTTATAGGGGTGGGCTACGTAGTGGCCGAGGGCGGTGTTGCCAGCATTGGCAATGTTGCCAACCTGGTCAAGAAACGTTGTGGCAAAGCGGACTTTGAGGCCAGCGTCACCCGCAGCCTTCATCAAAAGCAGTAGGTCATTCGACCAATTTCCGGTAACCACCGTGTCAGGATTGGCTTCCTTGATTTTGGCCACGTAGGGCGAGAAGTCCTGAATCTTATTCACCTCATGGAGAACAGTCGCCACCACCTCATAGCCGCCAACTTTAGCAGCCGCTTTGGTGGCCTCCTCCATGTCGCGGCCCCACGAGTAGTTCTGATTGATGGAATAGACTCGCGTGCCGAGTTCACCCGCCTTCTTCATCGCGTTTACGAGCGCATTTACGCGCATCGGTGCGGTAGTTGTGAAGCGGAAATGGTAGAAATGGCACTTGTCCCCGGTGAGCTCCAGGGCCTCTGCACCGAGGTTGATGAACATCACCTCTTTTCCAGGATTACGGATGTTGTGCTTGCGCACGTCTTCCGTAATTTGCCCGGCGATTGCGGATGAGGCGCCTTGAAGAACGATGTGGACGCCATCCGCAACGGCCTGTTTGAACTTGTCGGCCGCGCCTGTTGTTCCGCCCGCATTGTCGTATTCGATGACCTCAATTGGCGCACCATTGAAGCCACCATTTTTATTGATTTCATCGACGACGAATTTGGCTGCCGCAGCGAACAACCGGCCGGTCGAGGTCTGTGGACCGGACAATGACTCAATAATCCCGATTTTCAACGCCTCTGCCTGCGCCGCTCCGGCTGGAAGGCCGAACGCGACGGCCGCGCCGAGGACGAGGCCGATAGTTTTTCCTTTCATTGAGTCCTCCCTATCTGCGTGCAATCTCAAGCGCCCTCGGGCGCCACGCCAAGAAATTCTGCCAAGAGCCGTACTTGCGCCTCGAGCATGTGACGCCCGAGATGGACTCGACATCCTTTGGATGCCGCTGCTTCTATGAGTGCTGTCCGCTCCGGTTTCATGATGACCTCGGCGACCGTCATGGTCGGTTCTAAAAGTTTCGGGTCAACAGGAATCGGATCTTCCTTCTTAAGTCCCAATGAGGTGCCGTTCACCACCAGGTCGAAACCCTTGGGATCGGGTGGGCCATCCTGTACGCGACAAGCGGGAAAAGCGGAGGCAACGCGGGTAGCAAGTGCGCGCGCCTTTTCCTGCGTGCGGTTAGCGATTGTCAGCGCACTGGCACCGCGAGCCGCAAGCGCGAACGCAATTGCCGAAGCTGCGCCTCCTGCCCCGAGTAGCAAGACCTTTTGACCTCGCGGATCAATGCCATTTGCCAGGAGGCCACCAAGAAAGCCTTGTCCGTCAAACATATCGCAGACAAGCTGCCCTTCCGCCGTACGCCGGATGGCATTGGCTGCACCGACGAGGCGTGCCTGCTCGCAGACATCGTCGCAAAATTCCAAGACTCGCGTTTTGTGGGGGACTGTGACGATGAGGCCCGCGAGATTACGGAGTTGTCTTGCAGCAGCAAGAACCGACGAGACGCCGTCGGGAGGAACATGCATCGGCACCATAATGGCATCTATGCCATGTTTGGCGAAGTAGGCATTCATGACCTGAGGTGAGCGGACCTGCGCCACCGGATCAGCAATAATGCCCACGACCCGTGTCGTGCCGGTGATCATCTAGCCTCCCTAGCGCATCGTTATTTTTCTGCAGACAGCGGAAGTTCACCGCCTATCGTTGCGGCAACGCGCCAATATCGGCATCATGTTGCCACTTATCTGCTTATCTGACAAGTTTGTGAGAAGAAATCAAGCGCCCTTTGGTAGCGGTCTTTGGAGGCGGAGGAAGGAGGCGGGTGGATGTTCGATTTTCAGGAAAAGGTTCTCGTTCTGACGGGCGCTAATGGGGGAATCCCACGGGCTGTCGCGAGGACATTCTTCGATCTCGGCGCCAGCCTCCTCTTGAGTGATATCGATATCGAAGGATTGAGCGAATTCGCCAGTTCTTTGGATCCAAGCGGTGCGCGCGTCTTTGTAGTGCAGCAAGACGCCTGTCGATCAGATCACGCGACTGCCCTTGCGACCGCGTGCCAGGAACGCTTCGGCAAAGCTGATTATCTGGTAACGGGCGCCGGTCTTTACCGCGATCAGCTCGCCGCTACCATGACGGATGAGCAGTGGCGGGAAACGATCGGTATTAATCTGGATGGCGTGTTCTATACCTGTCGGGCGATTGCACCGTTGTTGCGCGACGGCGGTGCAATCGTGAACATCGCGTCCATGGCGGGCCATCGCGGAAGCTATCAGCACGCCCACTACGCGGCGGCCAAAGGTGCCGTGCTGTCATTCTCTCGCAGCCTCGCGCTTGAGCTCGCTCCCCGCATTCGTGTCAATGCAGTGTCGCCTGGCCTCATTGACACACCTATGGTTAAGCCACTCTTGGCTGCCCGAGGGGACGAACTTCTTGCGGCGACGCCGCTGAAACGGCTTGGACAACCTGAAGAAGTAGCGCGAGCGATAGCGTTTCTCTGCAGCGATTGGGCCAGTTTCATCACAGGCGAGACGCTGCATATTAATGGCGGCCTCTATATTGCAAGCTGATAATTCAGAATGAAAATCAAGAAATCTACGAGCCTCGGCGGGGTAGATCCGATTGTCTTGAACCGGCCGTCGGGCCTGCCGGACGAAATTGCCAAACTCCTTAGAAATCAAATCTCAAATGGAACCCTGAAGCCCGGCGACAAGCTTCCTACGGAACAACAACTCTGCCGAATGTTCGGTGTATCGCGTCCTGTGATACGAGAGGCCATTTCTCGCCTGAAATACGACGGTGTTCTGGAGTCCTTCCAGGGGCGGGGCGTATTTGTAAAGACGAATGGCAGCAGCTCGTCATTTCGCCTCGATGAGCCAAACCTGAACGACAAGCAGGAGCTGGCGCATATCCTCGAATTGTTGGTGGCTATTGAGGGGGCGGCGACTGGTCTTGCTGCGGCACGCAGGCGCGAGAACGAGTTGAAGGCCATAAAGAAAGCGCTTGACGCGATGGCGAGAGCAATCGAGGAAGGCCGGAACGGCGTTGATGAGGATATCACCTTCCACCGGACCATCGTCGAAGCGACGCGCAATCCTTTCTTTATTGCGCTAACGGCGTTCCTTGAAAGTCGCGTGCGCAATCTGATCCGTGTTGCCCGCACCAACACCGCGCGCTACGAGGGACTAGCCTACAAGGTGCAGGAGGAACACGTCGCAATTTTCGAGGCCATTGCAGCCCGGGATCCCGAAGCGGCTAAGGCGGCAGCAGAACGACACCTTCGCAATGCTGCAGCGCGGCTACAGCTTTATCTGGAGGGTCGAACCAACGCGCCGGCCAAGCAGAGGGGATAGGGGCGTGACGCGGGGCCTATGCCCGTCCACTGGCCGCTCCGCCGATTCCGAAGTGTGGCAAACCGAGGATAGGAGGATCCAAGAAAAAGCTGTCCGTGCTATCCTCACCAAGCCTGCTGAAACGAAGCGGAGGAAACGCATGTTCGACCATTTGATTTCTCGCCGTAGTTTGCTTGTCGGCGCGGGTGCTGCTGCAGCAGCTGCGTACGCCGGAGTCCCGGGTGGTTCGCCGACAGCGCAAGCGAAGGCCCCATTCAGCAAGACGCAGGCGCCCGCCTTTTACCGGTTCAATCACGGCAAGATGCAGATGACGGTGGTTTCGGACGGTCCTCTGCCGCTTGGTGATCCGTCCGGAGCCTTCCTCGGCGCCAGCAAGGAAGAGCTCAGTCAGCTGCTCACTGACAACTTCCTTCCGACCACCAACGCCGTGCTCGATCAGAACGTGCTCGTGGTCAACACCGGCGATCGCCTTCTCATCATCGATACCGGCATGGGAACCTCAACCATGTTTGGCCCAACGACCGGTAAGCTGCTGACGAACCTCAAGGCGGCCGGCATCGATCCCGCGGATATCGACGGCATTCTGGCGACGCATGCCCACTCCGATCACATCTGGGGAATCATGAATGACAACGGTCAGCCAAATTTCCCGAACGCGCAAATTTATATTTCGCAGGCTGATTTCGACTTCTGGACCGATGAGTCGAAGCTATCGATGACTGAGCCGGCTTACATGAAGCCGTTCGTGGAAGGGGCGCGCAAACACCTGCTGCCTAATCGGGACAGGATCGTGTTCTTCAAGGATGGCGAGGAGTTCCTGCCTGGTATCACGGCCATATCGGCGCCCGGCCATACGGTCGGTCACACTGTCTTCATGATCACTTCCGACGGCAAGCCCCTCGCCGCCATCGGCGATCTAACACACCATCAGGTCTTGTTGGTGGAGAGACCGCGGCTTGAGTTCGCCTATGATACCGATCCTAAGCAATCGGCTGATACCCGCGTGCGTATCCTCGACATGTTGGCGACGGATCGAATTCCGCTTCTCGCATATCATTTCGCGTGGCCGGGATATGGCTACGTCTCGAAGCGGGGCGATGGGTTCCGCTATCATCCGTCGCCGATGCAGTGGGAACTATAGGCGTCACCGAATCTCGGAAGGCTTCTGCAGCCTAACGTCAAAGTATTTTCGATGAGAAACAAGCTTGCCCCGGCTCATCAGCCGGGGCAGGCCGTTAGCAAGAAGGGGTACGGTCGATCATAAGGTTGCTTACGAGCGCACTAATAGCATTCGCGCTCTAACTTCGCTGCCTGCGCACGCGTACGCGCGGCCAGACACTCCTCCTGCCGGATTAGGGCTCTTCAGGGAAGTCACGCCGGCGCTGATTGCAGCGAGTTTCGGCCATGAGAGAGACAGGTGGTCTAGATCTCCATTCCATGTCAAAGTAAGTCTACTCGGAATTGTTGGTTGACCGCTTCGACGTCTTTGGACACGAAATCATAAATTCGATTCGTGCCAATCGGCGTGCCGCCGATCACGGGGATGACTGTCATGCGAATCCGCGCCGCCGTGCTT